>ERZ808037.42-NODE-42-length-138054-cov-15.569725_pt1 | contig 138054 bp, 130 predicted proteins | sample MGYA00380190_ERZ808037 | MGnify/ENA primary metagenome ERZ808037 (study PRJEB31490, sample SAMN06133399) | mouse gut metagenome | isolation source: J9 | host: mice | place: China: Chengdu | collected 2015-05 ...
AATACCCTAAAAGATGAACTGTACTCCCTCAATATGCGTCTGTTGCTGGCGATGCAGCATCACAACAAAGAAGCGCAGGAAGATATTAGAGCGCAAATGGCAGCGGTTCAGGCTGAAATTGACCAGATGTGCTTGAGGGGTAGGCATCCACGTGAAAAATTCTGACGGCAGAAGTTACTATTAGAAATCCCGTTGGAAAATTGGGTAAAAGCTATATACTCAGCGCGTAGGAAATATCATCCAAAGCTTTACTGCAAAACGAGGAGAATTAGAATAAAAAAAGGAAAAATCTATGGTAAACTGCTGCTAGATTTGGCACTTTTGTTGCTACTATCCCTGATGTACAAGAAAAATGCCATCAGTATGCGCTTCCATGAGCTGGGTGGTCTGGCGCTGTGCGGACTTTTTTTAATTCACAAAGCGCTGAACTGGAAGTGGATTTGCAGTGTAACTGCGGGTATTATCCGGCGGAAAGCAACGCTGAATGTCCGCTGGGTGGTAGACGTCCTGCTACTGGTATCCATGACGGCTGTACTCGTGACTGGTCTGCTGATCTCCAAGACCCTGCCTACTGCCATTGCTGGTGCCCGGGGCTTACAAATTTGGCATTATTTCTTCTCGGCGGCATCGCTGGTGCTATCCGGCATCCATCTGGGATTCCATGGCGCTTATCTGAAAAACCCACTGTGGAACAGGCTGACCCTGCCGGAAACAGTAAGAAAAGCCCTCGGTATCGTGCTGCTGTGCGTCCTGTTCTGCTTCGGCAGCTTCCATCTGGTGACAACTGGTTTTGTATCTCAGTTCACCAGACCCCTTGCCGGTATGACCGTTCGCCAAGAGGGTGGTCACCCTGATTTTGAGGAAATGGAGCACGCCCCAGAAGATGGTGGTGGCAGGGGCAATGGTTCGTATAGAGGCATGGGGGATGGTATAGAAAACGGACAAGGCAAATCCATGAAGCGCCCAGAGCAGAATCAGTACGGTATTTCGGTAAACAATGCCATTTCGATATTTGCAGCCTATGCGTCGATACTTTGCTGGTTTGCCATCATAACCGCTGTCCTATTCAACCGGTTCCAAAAATGGCGCAATCACCGCAAACCTAAAGCGGAATAAGCAAAACAAACTGGGATCTTTAAGCAAGCATCGCGTCCGGCGATACGCCGTGCCGCACTCGCCGGGGCAGAGCCCCGGTACCCCCTGTCCCAGAAGGGGAGAAAGGAGCGAAATGCAGAAGAAGAAAACGGCGATCATCACAGCCAGGATAATTTCCAGTGCCACACCTGCGGCAAGCGCGGGAAGGGCAACTGCTCACCGCACCACATCCGAGAGATGGATCTGGTGAAGATCGTGCTGGATGATATCCGCCGGGTAACGCACTCTGCCAGAACGCAGGAGCGGCAGTTCACGCAGTACATCAACCAGAAAAACAGTGTAGAACTGCGGCGGGAGATGAATGCTCTTCAGAAGGAGCTGGACACTATGCCTGCTTTTTATTTATACATTTCCCCTGCCACTGTGGAAGGGCTGTTTTCTGGGTGTTTTTGAGACTGACCCATAACTTGACCCAAAACAGGAAAATCACTGACGGAATCAGTGGAGCGAACAGGCGGGAAAAGGATATGTTTTCTGACATAATCAGGCCGGAAAGCACCGAAAACATCTGCTCACCACCCCTGAGCGCAACTCAAACCCGAAGGTCGTCGGTTCAAATCCGGCCCCCGCAACCATGTAGGGACGGAGATTTTGATACAACGAGTATCAAGATTTCCGTCCCTACTTTTTGCTCAAAACTGCTGAAAGAGGTAGTTTTTCGTACATTTTGAAAGCAAACACCGCCAATGACCGTGGTAGCTCCCGGTCTGTGGAGGTGCTTTTTTGTTCTTCCCTGGCCTTTTGGCCTTTGTATGCGTTGAAATTTTGAAAAAAGGCGTTAAACTTTCGGGGCTGGGGTGGCAAAAGTCAAGATTCCCGTTAAACTTTTGGAGAGGTGTTAAAACATTATCTTCTTCCATCCAAACGAAAATAAGTCTGCGTTCACAGATTTTTCTTGCTATTTTATATTAGAGCAGTTATAATGAGTGGTAGAATACAGACCTGCGGAGGGATAGGATGACTATCGTTTACGATAAGCTGTGGCACCGTTTAGCTGAAAAGGGCCTTAGAAAAAAAGACCTTCGTGAGGCTGCTGGGATTAGCCGAGCCTCTATAGCTAAACTTGGAAAAAATGAGATTGTAACGACTGAGGTGCTTGCAAAGATTTGTACGGCCCTTTCCTGTGATATTTCCGAAATTGCCGAAGTTTCTGACACATCGGCAGCGGACTGTACACCCATTCATAGGGATGCACACCAGCGGTTTAGAGTTAATTCGTTTTTTGCAGGAATTGGTGGATTTGATATCGCCTTTGAGCAGCATGGCTTTGAGACAGTCTATTTATGCGAAATCAATCAATTCTGCAACGAAGTCCTTACATCCCACTGGCCAAATGTGCCAAGGGCAACAGACATTTGCCAAGTAGCTGCCAATGATATACCAAACGCTGAAGTGTGGTGTGGCGGATTCCCCTGTCAAGATATATCGGTAGCCAGAGGCGCTGCCACACGGCTTGGGTTGGGTGGTAGCCGCTCCGGATTGTTTTTCCAGTATGCAAATTTAATAGAAGCTAAGTCCCCGGAGGTTGTTATTATTGAAAATGTTGAGGGCCTCTTCAACTCAAACGGTGGCCGTGACTTTGGCGTGATTTTACAACGGATGGCTTCTATGGGATATGCGGTGGCATGGAGGCTTTTAAACAGCCGCTACTTTGGGGTCCCCCAATCTCGTCCTCGCGTTTATCTGTGCTGCTGGAAAAACTCGCCTCAGAAAGCACAGAGAGTCATGTTCGATTCGGCGGGGGCGCATATACCCTCGAATGAGCGGAAAGATTTCTTGACAGAAGTCAGCAAAGAAAATGAGTACCCCAAGGTTCCCAAAGTAGCATATTGCCTTGCCGCGACATCCGGCAGACACACAGGCACGGATTGGAGCAGAACCTATGTTGTATGCGCAGATGGTGTACGGCGTTTAACTCCAAAAGAATATGAACGCCTCCAGGGCTTTCCCGACTACTGGACATTGCCCGCTCGATATGCTGTTGATAGTGAGGATACCGATACTTTGCGGTATACTGCTATTGGAAATGCGGTATCTGTCCCGGTGGTAGAGTGGATTGCGCAGAGAGTCCATACTGAACTTTTGACTGACCGTCCGCTTCTTAGCCGAGATGACCTACAATCCTATGTTCCTGAGTTTTCTAAAACAGCCTGGTCCCCGCTTCATCTATCGGAAATCGACTTCTCTGACGAATCGAGCAGCTATAAGTGGCCTAAAGCGGGGCTTGCCTGGGATGATTCATTTATTGGAGGCGCTGTGAGCCCCACTCCGGCAAAGCCTATCCCGTCCAGCCTGTTGGATATTGTGGAACGAGAACGGGTCGGAGAACGCTACTACCTAACATCAAATGCCGCAGAGGGAATCATCCGCCGCGTTGACAATCAAGGCCGGAAGCTCTTTCCACCTTTGCGGAAGGCGTTGGAAGCTGAGAAATCAAAGAAAATTGCTGGGGGAATATAAATGACATTTGCTACATTGCGGCTTGGTAAAACGAGCGTTGAGGACATAAGGCTGATCGATGCACAAGAGAGCGGCATCTTGACTTCACCTATGACTATTTCGGTGGTCTGTACTCAGGTTCCTGCGGACCTCTTACCGGGAACCTACACGTTTTTGTGGCTGGGTTCCGATAACAGCAAAGGTATGCCTACGGCATGGAAACAAGGATTTAAGGCCCTCGGTGTTGTCAGAAGCATAGACCGTGGGGAAAAATATAATGATGAGAGTACGACAGTTGTCGATATTTCATACATCTTTCCAGATGCGGTGAGCCGCACTGATATTTTGAGAGATGCTCCTGCGGCCTATTATTGGTGTTCGACGCTACCTGTGATTGGCCTTGACGACCACTCGAACCAGACCATTCGTATGATTACACAGGATTCGGAGCGTTCAGAGTTAAAAGCCTTTTTCTTTGTCCTCCGCGCAGTGTGTCCTGATTTCCGCCAGGATTCTGTAACCGCCTACCCAGAATTGGAGCCTTTGTTTGATTACACGGTTCCCAACCCGCGTGGATTCTATGGCGAAGAAACAGCCGCGCATGAGTATACTCGTGAAGAACTGATGGCAATGGACAATAAAGAGTTCATTTTCACCAGCCTCGATATCATGTCGCGTCATCGGCTTTTCAATGGCTACACCCTACCGGCCCTTGAAAGCCGGGAGCAGTGTTCTCTATTATTCCGGCACAACAATTTACATGGTATTCTTTACAAGCGTCCGGCGGGAACAACGGATGAAGAGTTCCGAACAGGGATGCAGGATGATGCTGGCAGGCCGCGCTACTATGCGGATACCTACAGCATAGGTGAGGATGAATACTATGTTTCCTCTCAGTGGCGTCCTGACCGAGAGGATGCCAGGGGTGCTTTCCTCGATTGGCTGTTTGAACTGCTTTTGACGATTCGCTTTGAAACTGACCTTCCGACTGCTTTCGAGCGAAACAGGATCGTATTCGGCGCTCCCGGTACTGGCAAGAGCCACCGACTGAACGAGGACAAGGATTCCCTGCTGGCCGATACCAGCGGCACTTATGAGCGGGTCACGTTCCACCCGGAGTATACCTATTCGCAGTTTGTCGGCAGCTACAAGCCGGTGACCGGACCAACCGGGGAAATCCGTTATGACTTTGTGCCAGGGCCTTTCATGCGCGTACTGGTAGCGGCTTTAAAAAGCGGACGCACCGAATCGCCCCAGCCCCATCTTCTGCTCATTGAAGAAATCAATCGTGCGAAAGTGGCCGCAGTGTTCGGTGAGGTATTCCAGCTCTTGGATCGCTCCGACTCAGGGGCCAGCGAGTACGAAATCCACGCCACGGAGGATATCAGAAAGTATCTGATCTCCGAACTTGGCAAATCCCCGGACAGCCTCCGCATCCCAGACAATATGTTCATTTGGGCAACGATGAATAGCGCGGATCAAGGCGTTTACCCAATGGACACCGCTTTCAAGCGGCGCTGGAGCTTTGAGTACATTGGTATTGATGAGAACGATGCTGAGGTCGGAGGTATCGCTACTCTGGGCCGTGGCAATCACGCCCGTGACATCAACTGGAACCAGCTCAGAAAGGCCATCAATGACACGCTGGCCGTGACATATAATATCAACGAAGACAAGCTGCTCGGCCCCTATTTCCTGTCAAGGCAGGTCTTTGCCTATGACGATAATCAGCGGATGACCGCCCCGGAAAAGTTTATTGCCGCCTTTAAGAGCAAGGTCATCATGTATCTTTATGAGGACGCTGCCAAATCGGTCAAACGCCGCCTGTTCGAGGGGTGCGATGCAAGTAAGTATTCTTCTGTGTGTTCCGCCTTTGATGAAACGGGAATTGAAATATTCGGAGCGGATTTTCTTGCCAAGTACAATGACTTCGAGAGGTGACCGCTATGGGATTCATCTCTCGGTATGTGCGTGAGCAGAAACGCTATACCAAAAACGAAATCAAAACTATTTTCAACTTTAGCGAGTCCGAGGCGGAAGCCTTCATCCGGCGGCTCAAATCATTCGGTGTCATGAAGGCTGTGAAGAATACCTCAGGCCAAAGGGACCTTTCGGATTTGTCAGATGCCGATATCGAAATATCCGATGATGCTGGTGAGAGCAGTGAATGCTTCTATGTGTTCACCTATGTGGGTGTGCTAACAGTGGGAGATAGGGTTGTCAAGTGTTTCCCCAAGTACATTACTCAAAATGATGCCCCAGATATAGAGCTGAAGCAGGTAATTCGAGTTTTACGAAGGTACGGCAGCAAAGAGCAAATCGTCAACCTCTACAACGGGGACGGTCAAAGCAGTAGCTTTAACATTCTCGCAGTCATGCTGTTTCTTCTGGAGGACTACCATCAATATGGCGCGTATATCAATTCCGAGGATATTGTTGAAGTCAATGGTGAAGGGCCTATTCTTTGGGGACAGACCATTGACAACGGGTTTGCATTGATCAGCAACAACCGTCCATACTACGTTGACATCTACACACACCGCTCCGTTGACGATGAGCAGGACTTTTTCCACCGGCTGCATAGATGCATTGTTTCCGAAAGCTCCCGTCAGCTTCGAGATGCAGGGCTGATAGACCTCTTTGATTTGGTAGAGGCAGATGTTTCCGATGAGGCTTTGGATGATTTTGGCGACAAAGAATACATCCTCTATCGGCTCCAATCCGAATTAGGCGTTCAGTTCAATACGCACAAGCAGACCATCCTTAAAACGCTCTATGCATTTGTCGGACACCATCGCGCCCTTGCTGAGTCCGAGGGGATCAGTATGTACGGGACGAATAGCTTTAATCTGGTGTGGGAGGATGTCTGTGCGGAGGTGTTCAACAACAAACTCAAAACGCAGCTCCGCCACCTTCCACTTCCAGACGGGCTGGCCCCAGGCTATAATCCCAAGGCTCTTCTTATTGATATCATTGAGAAACCGCAGTGGCAGGGCTGGAACGCTGATGGCACAGCATTTGTAAAAACAGCCGCAGAGACGCTTACTCCAGACCTTATCAACATCTACGAGGAAGATGGCACCTATACTTTCGTGATTTTTGATGCCAAATATTATTGCATCCAGCTCGAAAGCGGCAAGCCGTTAAGAGGACAGCCTGGAGTTGGGGATGTGACAAAGCAGTACCTCTATCAGTTGGCCTATCGGGATTTTATTAATCAGAACCATATTCAAGATGTAAAGAATTGTTTTCTGATACCAACCGAGCAAGACAATGTGGCCAAACTCGGTACAGCCTCACTTTCCATGTTGCGCAATCTGGAACTGACCGATATTCAAATTCGTTTGCTTCCGGCGGTAAAAATGTATGATCTATACTTGAGCCGAAAACCTTTAGACATATCTGCGTTAGAACTCTAATTGTCCTAACCGCACAAGCCGGGGAGCGAAGCCAGTTTGCTCCCCGGCTTGTGCGTACAGGTTCCCGGTACTATAGGTGCTGGTGGATGAGCGGCTGCATTATGATGGTAAACGGAGGTGGCCCAATGGATGATTTAACAAGGGAACAGCGGCACAAAGCGATGTCGCGTATTCGCTCCAAAGACACGGCCATTGAAGTAAAACTCCGAAAGGCTCTGTGGCACAGTGGATACCGCTACCGAAAAAACTACGCTGCTTTGCCTGGAAAACCGGATATAGTGTTGACCAAATATAAAATTGCCATCTTCTGCGACAGTGAATTCTTTCATGGAAAGGATTGGTATACAGTATTGCTCCCCAGGATTCGAAACGGAATAAATCCTGAATATTGGGAAAAGAAAATAAGCCGTAATATGGAAAGGGACAATGAAATAAATCGAAAACTTAATTATCTTGGGTGGACAGTTATTCGTTTCTGGGGAAAGGACATCGCCAAAAACACCGAAGAGTGCATAGCTGTTATTAGGGATTGTATTTTCGACCAAACAGTGAATCGTATAGAATGCTCAAATGAACTACCCGACTCACTTGATGAGGACATCTGAGTTGAGTGCATTAACCACTGGTACGCCATTTTGCTTGGCATATGCCACCGTATTCCTTGTTCCCCCGCCCTCTCCGTTGTAGGCTGCGATGACCCTTGCCGAATGGTCCACCATCCACTCATTCCTTCTCTGAAAGCAGTCCCGGCTGTATGCAGCGCAAATAAACCGCACCAAGTCGGCCCGCTCCATGACTGACTGATACCTTTCCTGCCACTCTTGGCTCCAGCGGTTCTCAAATCCTCGATAGGGGCTTGCACAGATAAGCCGGATCGCCGCGCCCTCGTCCCGGAGAGCCAGCACTTTCTCCGCTGCCCAAAGGTCCACACCTCTCGCCATTCCAGAAATAAATGTTTGAAATCCGTCAGCAATTGCTGTGCGGATTTCTTTTTTTAGTGCCTCTACGACTACCGCCTCCGGCTGTTCCAGCTTTTCCGGCCTGTGTCCAGTGAAGCAGCACCGATGTTGCCGCAGTTCTCGTTCCGTCATTTTACCGCCCTCCCGTGATGGTTGATATAGTTCAATATAACGGTATTATCCGTACAAGTCAACTGTATAAAACCATTTAAGTGAACGGTAAAATATTGACCAGAGGGAGGTGGCATTATGGACACACATTCCAAGCTGCGACAGTTAATGGCAGAGCGGGGCTGGACAGCTTATCGGCTGGCGAAAGAGAGTGGTCTCTCCGAGTCCACACTGGCGAACATTTTTAAGCGGAACACCGTTCCCTCCATCTCAACTTTGGAGTCCGTTTGTTCCGCCTTTGGCATCTCCCTGGCTCAGTTCTTCGCCGAGAATGATATGGTGGAGTTGACGCCGGAACTGAAGGAACTGTTTGATAATTGGGTGTCACTTACCTCGGAGCAAAAACAGGCGGCGTTACAGATGATTCGAGCCATGAATGCAAAGTAAAAAACAGAAAATTCGCCAGGACTTTTGCCTTTTTCTGCCAAATTGAGCTGCACCGTTGTTGATATCCTTGTTATTGTACTGTTTATGGAGTAAAATGGTTTCACAAACAGGATGTGTGGGGGTGTTCTCCGTGGCGGAAGTCAGGTCAATTTTTTCATATGTGGATAAGAAGTGTTATAACGGCTTGTACGATGCTGCGGCTGAGTACATAGCCAAGCACTGGGAGACTATGGACTTGGAGTCCCGACGTGTGCCGGATATCCAGACTGCGGAGCTGGCGGATGCCTGGGTGCGTAGAGTGTATGTTTCCGACCTTCCCGGCGACCGCATTGCTTTCGATGTAGGACTGGAGGTTCAAATCGCGGTATCTTCCGCAGACCATCACAATGACTTCAGCGATGAGCTTACCGAGTGGCTCCGCATTTCCTGCGAGGGTGATCTGGCGCAAGGACTGAATGACTGGACGATCACCAATACCTGCATTTACCGCAAACAGAATTTCCCCGAGAACTCCATGTCCGATGCCTTGGTTCCAGACATTCGAAATGATAAGATGGATGATGCCGCCACAGCCTTTCTAAGAGAGTATTACCCAGAAGCTCTCCGAATCACAAAGCCAAAAGAACCACCGGTCTTTGTTGATCCGATGGCCTTGGCAAAAAGGTTGGGTCTACAGGTCGTGACCCGCCCCATCCGAGAGGACGGCACAGTTTTCGGTCAGCTTTTCTTTGATGATGCCGATACCGAGATGTACGACAGCAATCAGAATGAAATAGTTCCGGTTCACATCCCCGGCAAAACGATCATTGTTGACCCAACGATGTTTCTGCTCACCAATTATGGCTCTCCTGGCAATACCATAATCCACGAATGCGTCCATTGGGCAAAGCACCGCAAGGTATATATGCTGGAAAAGCTATACAATGACAAGGCTCGCGGAATCACCTGCGAGGTAACCGGCGGTGTCCAAGCAGACCTTTCCCGGCGTGCAACAGAGCGGATGGAGAGCCAAGCCAACCGGCTGGCCCCCCGTATTCAGATGCCGGCGGGTCCATTCAAAGCAAAGGCAAATGACTACATCTCTCGTTTTATGCGCGAGATGGGTGTCCGTCATGAAATCGAGGTCATGGAGGCCGTAATCCAGCAGTTGGCCACCGACTTCGTGGTGTCCAAACAGTCAGTTAAAATCCGCTTGGTGGAATTGGGCTTTGAAGCAGCGGTCGGCACCTTTACATATATTGATGGCCACTATGTGAAGCCTCATTCTTTCCGCAAGGGCGCAATCCGGGTAGACCAGACCTTTTCCATCGGCGCTCAAGATGCCGCTATCCAACGGTTCATAAATCCCGAGCTGCGAAAACTAACCGAGACCGGGGACTATCTGTTCATAGACAACCACTTTGTCTACAACACTCCGCTCTATGTGGAAGCCGATGTGGACGGGCAGCTTGATCTGACTGCCTACGCCCGATCCCACATGGACGAATGCTGCTTGGCCTTCGATATGAAGATCACCAGCAAAGTTGCCGATGCCTATCACACCGTCTGTTTTTTGAATCGGGAGCCAAGCGACATTACCTTCGACATCACATTCCACAACGGTTTTCAGAATGCTCCTCCAGATCGTCAGATTGCTATGCGGAAAAAACAACAGGAGGAGTGGCTCAATATTCGAAGGCAAATGACGGATGATCCGGAGCAGTGTATGAAACTCTTGCTTGACTGGCGTGGAATGAACTATACCAACCTCGGAGCAATTATCGGTCGAAACCCCAAGACCATAAGCAGAACAGTCAAAGGTGAAACTGAGCCAGATTTGAAAACAGCGGCTGGAATCTGTTTCGGACTTAATCTTCCTCCAGTCATAAGCGAGAAACTGCTGGAAGTGCTGGGTTGCCGACTGATGCCGATGAATCCAAGCCACCAATGGATTAACGAGGCTCTGCACGTTAAATACCCGGAGCCGTTTAAATCTACACAGAGCTATCTCAAAGCGTTTGGCGTGGAAGTTTAAAATTTTTTTGGGTGAAAAACGGACACAGCGTGTCCGATGAATTCTTGGATTAGGGATGGGGGATATTATACCTGGGGTATCAAGGTATGATAGAAAGCAGCCTGAAAAGGCACAACCCAGCTATGAGACAGTTAAGGCAAAGTTCGGAGCAGAGGACATGACCATAGAAGAATTGACTGTTTTCCTCCGAAACAGCCCACGCGGAGCCAGACCTGATCTTACCGAGAAATCAGTCAAAAACTACATCAAAAGCCTCTGCGAAAGCAGTGAAGGGCTTTTAAAGCCGGAGGACTTCAAGAAAAATCCGGAATATTCTAAGAGCCCTTACTGCATTAAGCCAGAGTGGCAGGGACTCTTGGTTGCCCTTATGGATTCCGACTATTTCGAGGGGCGAAAAAATGACCGCAGGCTGAAGACCCGCGCCGACCTCAACCGGCAACTGGCGGAAAATGTGGAGAACTACCTTGGCGGTGAGGATAAGCGGATTGTCATGGAGAACCCTGCTTTTATCAATGCAGAACTGGAATCCCGCTTGTCAAAACACATCAATCAGGAACTGGTTATATTAATGCGGACAATGTATCATGTTTCTCCCGTTATTCGGTACAAGTTAATGCTGGAGTTTTTAAAGAACCTTGCTAATTTGCGAATCTGGATGTCAAGGCAGGATTCAAAGGAAGAGGCCACCCGGCTGGTTTACGCCCATGAACTGGATGAGATTCATAACGCCATTTATCAAAAGGGCCTATTCTCATCCAAATCCCTGGATGAGCTACTAATCAGTCTACTGGCAACGCGGATACACGATGAGGAATATGTTTATGTCGATGGAGACGAAGAAATGACACCGATTGGGGTATACTTTGCTACCCTGATTTTTGAAGGTGAGTTTTCTGATACTTCCGCAGCAAAGCGGCAGTTGGATGAATTGGAGCAAGCGCTAAATGACGATTCTTTCATCCAAACCATACAGGAAAAGGCCAAAAAGATTCTTAATTTGAAAGATCCCTTTGAGCAGTTTCTTTACGATGATTTGATAAGAATGGCCAAATTGCATCGTTGCACACCATATGTCTCCCCAGAGGAATATGAGCGCATGGTTCGTTTCACAGAAAGTGCCATCGCCCAGGATAAGTGGGATATTCTTAACCGTTTCATGAAGCTGGGCGACCACCCTCTTGACGAAGAGGATGTGGCCTCGCTGATGGAAAAATAGCGTCCCATTGTCTTTCTGTTTTCAATGAAATTGCCCCGTGGTACTCTAAAAGTACCATAGGGGGTTATATCAAAAGCCGGAGCAAATTTGCTCGACCCTTTGTGGTCAGCAAATTTGCTCCGGCTTTTTTGCGTTCTGGACCGGACACGGCGTGTCCGATGCAGCAAATTTTTTCATGGTAACATAGCCAAAGAGATACAGGGAAACGAGCGGCAGTCGATTCAAAGGCAACCGCTGAAGGCGCAGGCAATAAAGCCCAATAATACGGCAGCATATCAGGCGCCCATCGACACCCGCTTTTGTTTCCCTTGGAAAATCGTTATACATAACAAGGTCAAAACGGCACCGCCGTGGAGATAAAAATATCGAAGCCTGGATGCATACAGGCAAAGGATGCTATAATCGCTGACTCTTCAATGAAGAGAAGGCGCATATGGCACCCTTGGTTCTGTGCATCCATTTTCGACTGCATGGGCCTGGGGCGCTGTATCGCTCCAGGCTTTTCTGCATCCTTTGCCCCGCCCAGGCGGAAAGGGCATAGCTATGAAGAATCGTCAGAAACAAACAGCCAAGGACATCGCCATGGTCAAGGCCACCTATCAAGATACCGCATTCAATAAGGCGGTCAGTGACATCCCCGCCCTCATACCGGAGTTCAAGACCTATGTGGAGCAGACCTCCTCCATCATGGACGAGCTGCCCGGTAAGTTCGGTGCGACCCTGGCCTACCACATGGACAAACTCCATCTGACCAACGAGGCTCTGACCGATCGATGCCTCATCAACGAGGACACGATCCGCAAGTATAGAAACGGCTCCAATAAATCGAAGCCCAACATCCAGACCGTTGTCGCACTGTGCGTGGGCCTCCAGCTTCCCCTGCCGTTCAGCCTCGATTTGGTACATAAGGCCGGACACACCTTTGCCGGTGAACCGAACGATATGGCCTACCTGACGATTCTCGCCACCATGACAGGGGGCGATATCTATGACTGCAACAAGCTGCTCCGCGATATTGGAGTTCCCCCGCTGGCGAAAGAAAATAAAAAAATTTCCAAGTGACTGGTTTTTCAAAGTCCGGCTGTTTGTCCCTTGCAACAGGCTGGCTTTCAAGACTTCACACCGCTCCAAGCCTTGAAAATCAGCCTGTTTCCGGGTTTTCAACATCCGGGACAACCGGGGTCTGGACGGCTATTATTAGGGCCATGGGTGGCCACTCATACAGCTACCGCTCGCCCGACCGGGTGGCGGTGGCATCAACCATCAACCTAACGGGATGCACCCGAATGTGTGAAAGGATATGTAAAATGCAGCAAGTTTTCATCTGTTCCCCATACCGTGGGGACATCGAACACAACACCGAGGTCGCCAGGTATGCGGGCCACATCGCCGCAGTCACCGGCTATGTCCCCGTCATCCCCCATCTGCTCTACCCGCAGTTCCTGGATGACAACATCCCGGATGAGCGCATCCTCGGCATCCAGCTTGGGGCCGAGCTGCTGAAGGCCAGCGACATGATGTGGCTAATCGGCACCAGGATCACCAAGGGCATGAAGTACGAGCTGGAGATTGCCAAGAAGATGCGTATCCCCATCCGCTGCTACGATGAGAAGCTCAACCGCATCACCCCGGACACCCTCTCCATTGATGACCGGGTGGATGCCGAGTTCCTCGCTGAGTTGAAGGGCGCAACCCTCGTCTAAAAGAAAGGATACCACACATGGATAGAAAAGTCTACAGCCAACTGGCTGAAGGCTTCGAGCTGTTGGCGGCTGGCTACCGCTCCCTGGCTGAACAGGGAGCGGAGGCTACCTCCGCCGCGGCCCCGGAGCCGACCAAGAAGAACGATAAACCCATCACCATTGAGCAGGTCCGTGCCGTCATGTCCGCCAAGAGCGATGAGGGAAAGACCGCCCAGGTCAAGGCCCTGCTGATGAAGTATGACGCTGGCAAGCTGTCTGGCGTCAAGCCGGAGGACTACGCCGACCTCCTCCGAGAAGTGGAGGCGCTCTGATGCCTTCCACTCATGCGAGGTTTTCCCCCTCGGCTGCGAACCGCCGCCTGCACTGCCCTCCCTCCCTGATGCTGGAGGAGCAGTTCCAGGATGAGGAGAGCGCCTACGCCGCCGAGGGTACCGCAGGCCACGCGATGGCCGAACACCTCATCAAGAAGTACCTTAAGCAACGCACCCACCGCCCTGTGTCCGACTACTACTCGGACGAGCTGCTGGAGGCCGTGGACGAGTATGTTTCCTTCGTCCAGGGCGAGATTGAGGAGGCGCGGCGGGTCTGCAAGGACCCGGTGTTCACCGTGGAGCAGCGGGTGGACGCTTCGGAGTATGTGGAGGGCTGTTTCGGCACCGCAGACATGGTCATCGTGGCCGACAGCTACATCCACATCATCGACCTCAAGCTGGGCCGCGGCGTTCAAGTGTTCGCCGACCACAATGAGCAGCTCATGATCTACGGCCTGGGTGTTCTCAGCAAGGCCGAGCTGCTCTACGACCCCAAGGTGGTGCGGTTGACCATCTTCCAGCCCCGGCTCTGCCACTGCTCCACCTGGGAGATCACCCCGGAGGAACTGAAGAAGTGGGGCGAGGAGATCCTCCGCCCCACCGGGGCGATGGCCCTCATCGGGGCCGGGGAGTTCGCCGCTGGCTCCTGGTGCCGGTTCTGCAAGGCCCGGAACCAGTGCCGCGCCAGGGCCGAGGAGTTCCTCAAGCTGGCCCAGATGGAGTTCCGCCAGCCCGCCTTGCTGGACGATGAGGAGATCGCCGAGGTCCTTCGCTGCTCGGATGAGCTGGCGAAGTGGGCGGCGGACATGTATGCCTTCGCCCAAGACGAGGCCATCGTCCACGGGAAGCAGTGGCCCGGTTTCAAGCTGGTGGAGGGCCGCAGCGTCAGGAAATACAGCAGCGAGGACGAGGCGGCGGCAGCGGCCCAGGCCAGCGGCTACACCGACATTTTCAAGAAGTCCCTCATCGGGATCGGCGACATGGAGCGGCTCATGGGCAAGGACGAGTTCCAGCGCATTCTCGGCTCCTATGTGTATAAGCCCCAGGGCAAGCTCACGCTGGTCCCCCAATTCGACAAACGACAAGAAGTCACCAAGGACACCGCATCTGCGGAATTTCAGGAGGTTTAACTATGGCTACCATCAATCCGACCAAGGTCATCATTCCCTGCCGCATCAGCTACGCCCACTTGTTCGAGCCGACCAGCGTGAACGGCTCCGACCCCAAGTACGGCGCTTCGCTGATCGTGTCCAAGAAGGACACCAAGACCATCACCGCCATCAAGAACGCCATCGAGCAGGCCAAGAAGGACTCCGTGGGTAAGTGGGGCGGCAAGATTCCCCCCAACCTCAAGACCCCGCTCCGCGATGGCGACACCGACCGGCCCGATGACGAGGCGTATGCCGGGAGCTTCTTCCTCAACGCCAACAGCCGTCAGGCCCCCCAGGTGGTGGACCGCAAGGTGCAGCCCATCATCGACCAGAGCGAGGTGTACTCCGGGTGCTACTGCAATGTCAGCGTCACCTTCTACGGCTACAACAGCAACGGCAACCGCGGCATCGCCGCTGGCCTGGGCAACGTCCAGTTCGTGAAGGACGGCGAGGCCCTGGGTGGCCGTGCCAAAGCCTCTGACGATTTCGAGGCTATGGCTGACGAGGACGAGGATTTCCTGTCCTGACACACAAGACCGCATGGCGGGAGGGGTGGATGGCCTCCACCCCTCTTTGCCTTATCTGGAGGCAGCTATGAGCCTATTGGCAATCGATATCGAAACCTTTTCTGATGTAGACCTTCCGAAGTGCGGCGTGTACGCCTATTCGGATTCGACCAACTTTGAAATCCTCCTCTTTGCTTACGCTTTTGACGATGAGCCGACCCAGGTGGTCGATCTGGCCTGCGGAGAACAGCTCCCAGGCCGGGTGCTGGCGGCGCTGGAGGATGAGACCGTTACCAAGACGGCTTTCAACGCCGCGTTTGAGCGGACGTGTATTTCCCGCTACCTGGGGCGGCGGCTCTCCCCGGTGTCCTGGCAGTGTACCGCCGTCCAATCCGCGATGCTGGCCCTCCCCCTTACCCTGGACGGGGTCGGCGAGGTGCTGAACATCAAGCGGAAAAAGCTGAAGGAGGGTGTGGCCCTGCTCCGCTACTTCTCCATGCCCTGCAAGCCCACCAAGGCCAACGGGGGCCGGACTCGGAACCGCCCGGAGGATGCCCCGGAAATGTGGGAGCGGTTCAAAGCCTACTGCATCCGGGATGTGGATGCCGAGCGGGAAATCAGAGAGAAGCTCCACAACTACCCCATCCCGGACAGCGAGATGGAGCTGTATCGGCTGGATCAGGAGATCAACGACAGGGGCATCATGGTCGATCAGACCCTCACGGCCCAGGCGGTGCGCTGTGACTTAGAGTTCAAGGAGCGGGCCACCGCCCAAGCCCAGCGGCTCACCGGCCTTGCCAATTCCAACTCACTGGCGCAGATCAAGGGCTGGCTGGCGGAGCGGGGTGTCGAGGTGGACAGCCTCGACAAAAAGGCCATCAAGGGCCTTCTCCCCCAGGCCACCGGCGAGGTGCGGGAGATGCTCACGCTCCGACTCCTGCTGGGGAAGACCTCCGTGAAGAAGTACGAGGCTATCCAGCGGTCGGTTTGCTCGGATGGGCGCGTTCACGGGTTGCTCCAATTCTATGGCGCCAACCGCACAGGCCGCTGGGCCGGAAGGCTGGTGCAGGTGCAAAACCTCCCCCAGAACCACATCCCCGACCTCGCTCTGGCCCGGAGCCTGGTCAAACGGGGTGAGTTCGAGCAAGTGGAGATGCTCTATGACTCCACCCCCGGTGTGCTTTCCGAACTGATCCGTACCGCCTTCATTCCCAAACCGGGGTGCCGCTTCATCGTGGCGGACTTCGCCGCTATCGAGGCGCGGGTACTGGCATGGTTCTCCGGGGAGCAATGGAGGCTGGATACCTTCGAGCAGGGCGGCGACATCTACTGCGCATCGGCCTCCAAGATGTTCCATGTCCCGGTAGAGAAGCATGGGCAGAACGCCCATCTCCGGCAGAAGGGCAAAATCGCGGAACTGGCCCTTGGCTATGGCGGCAGCGTGGGTGCGCTCACCTCGATGGGCGCTCTGGACATGGGGCTGGCCGAGGAGGAGCTTCAGCCGCTGGCGGACCAGTGGCGTGGTGCCAATCCCCGCATCGTAAAGTTCTGGTGGGATGTGGATGCCGCTGCGGTGAAGGCGTTCCGGGCCAAGACGGAGGTACGCCTCGGTATGCTGTGTTTCTCCTGCCGCTCCGGGATGCTCTTTATCACCCTTCCCTCCGGGCGCAAGCTGGTCTATGTGAAGCCCCGGATGCTCCCCAACCGTTTCGGTCGGGAGAGTCTGACCTATGAGGGTGTGGGTGAAAACAAGAAATGGTCACGCATTGAGACCTATGGCCCCAAACTGGTCGAGAACATCGTCCAGGGAACAGCACGCGATCTGCTGGCCCTGGCCATGCTCCGGCTGCGGAACGCCGGATTCGAGATCGTCATGCACATACACGATGAGGCCGTGGTGGAGGTGCCGGATGGTGTCTCCTCCGTGGATGAAATTTGCCGCATCATGTCCGAGGCCCCGGCCTGGGCCGCTGGCCTCCCGCTCCGGGCGGACGGATATGAGTGCGAGTTCTATAAGAAAGACTGAGGTGCTTTCGATATGAATGAACTTGTGAAAATCAACTACAGCGGCGGCGACCGCCCCACCGTCAGCGGTCGGGAATTGCACCGGGCTTTGCAGATCAGGACCGCATATAAAGACTGGTTTCCCCGGATGTGCGAGTACGGTTTTTCCGAAGGAGTGGACTTTAGCGCAATTTTGAGCGAAAGTACCGGCGGCAGGCCTAGCACCGACCACCAGCTCACCATCAATATGGCGAAGGAGCTGTGCATGATCCAGCGCACCGACATCGGTAAGCGGGTGCGGCAGTATTTCCTCCAGGTGGAGGCGGCATGGAACAGCCCGGACGCGATTATGGCGCGGGCCTTGCAGTTTGCCAATGACCGTCTGGCCCTGCTGACCCAGCAGAACACCGAGCTGGCCGGCACCATCGCTGTCCAGAGCCAGCAGATCGCGGAGCTGCAGCCCAAGGCCAGCTACTACGACCTGGTGCTGAACTGCAAGGACCTCATTTCCACCTCCGCCATCGCCAAGGACTACGGCAAGTCGGCGGTCTGGATGAACCGCTGGCTCCACGAAAAGGGTGTGCAGTTCAAGCAGGGCGACATCTGGCTCCTTTACCAGAAGTACGCCGAAAAGGGCTACACCAGCACCAAGACCCATAGCTACTCCGGCACTGATGGAGAGCCGCACACCAAAGTGCATACCTACTGGACGCAGAAAGGCCGTCTGTTCATCTACGGCCTTATGAAAGAGGACGGCATCCTGCCGCTGATCGAGAGAGGGGCCTGACTATGGGTATCAGCAGATACAACTCGGAGGGGTACGCAGACCCCACCGCATACGAGGCCATCCGCAACATCGAGACTTTCCGGGTGGACCACCCCAACGGTTACATCGAGGTCAATGTGGATACCTTCTTCCCTTGCACGAACACCAAGGCGAAAAAGCTGTTCTGGCTCGTCCGGGATAACTGCTCCGAGGCCCAGCAAAAGGAGTTGCTGGTGGCCCTCGTCCGCAAGGCCAAGTCCGTCACAGAGGAGGCCATGAGCCTGGAAGGGTCGCTGAACGAGGTGCCGCGTGATCCGAAGGAGTACCAGGGCCGGCTACGGCGGTTCAAATCCCTGACCCGGCAGCACACGCAGCTCACCCGGAATATCAGGGATCTGACAGCAGGGAGGCAGAAATGAAGATCAAGGTATCTATCGGCAACAGCCGGATGGACAAAAAGTGGAGGCTGTCGGAAATGGAGCTGGACGAGTTCCGGGACCGCATCTTCCAGACCAAGGTGACCGCTGAGACCGTGGCAGAGTTCAAGAAGATGCCCAAGGCCCAGCAGGATGCCATCAAGGACATCGGTGGCTTTAAGGGGGGCCGCAGGAAGAAGGACTGTGTGTTGACCCGCTCGGCCCTGTCGCTGGATATGGACTACGCCTCCCCGGAGGTCATCGAGCAGGTGGAGATGTTCTTCTCCTTCCGCTGCTACTTCTACTCCACCCACAAACACACCCGGTCGGCCCCGCGGCTCCGGCTCATCATCCCCCTCTCCCGCGAGGTCGGCCCAGACGAGTACATGGCGGTGGCCCGGAAAGTGGCGGAGGAGATCGGCATCGAGCAGTTCGATGATACCACCTATGAGCCGAGCCGTCTGATGTACTGGCCCTCTACCTCTTCGGACGGCGAGTTCGTGGCCCAGGAGATTGATGGCGACATCCTCGACCCAGACACCATTCTGGCGAAATACACCGACTGGCACAATACGGCGGAGTGGCCTGTTTCCCGCCGCCAGCAGACCATCATGCAACGGGAGATTAAGAAACAGGCTGACCCACTGACCAAAGCGGGGATGGTCGGGGCCTTCTGCCGCGCCTACTCCATCACCGCCGCCATTGATACCTTCCTCCCGGATATCTATAGGCACAGCTCCATGCTGGGAAGATACGACTACATCCCCGCCGACTCCCATGCTGGCGTGGTCATTTACGATGACTGTTTTGCCTACAGCCACCATGCCACCGACCCGGCCTGTGGTCGGCTGCTGAACGCCTTTGACGTGGTGCGGCTACACAAGTTCGGCGCTCTGGACGGCAAGGCCGACCCGGATGATCCCCCCTCCAAGCTGCCCTCCTTCCAGGCCATGCAGGACTTCGCCGTCCAGGACACCCAGGTGAAGCTCCAGCTTGCCAAGGAGCGGCAGGCCGTGGCGGAGTCCGAGTTCTCCGCACAGACCGGGGACGATTGGCAGACCGAGCTGGAGCTGGACAAGCGGGGCCGGGTGAAGGACACCCTCACCAACATCGCCGCCATCGTCCGCAACGATCCCAACCTCCAGAACATTGTCTACAACGAGTTCAAGGGCATGGTGGATGTGATCGGGCCGCTGCCCTGGAAGCAGGTGCGCCCCGGCTGGAACGATGCCGACCTCGCCAATGCCAAGCTGTACTTTGAGCGGGTCTATGGCGTCTGGTCGCCTACCAAGTTCAAGGACGCTCTGCTGGCGGTGGTGTCCGCCGAGCGGCTCTACCACCCGGTGAAGGAGTATCTGAACGGCCTGTCCTGGGATGGGACCGAGCGGCTGGACACCCTGCTGGTGGACTACATGGGTGCGGAGGACACGGCCTATGTCCGGGCCGTGACCAGGAAGACCCTGTGCGCGGCGGTAGCGAGGATTTACGATCCGGGGATCAAGTTCGACTCCATGCTCGTCCTCAACGGCCCCCAGGGAATGGGCAAGTCTACCTTCTACGCCCTGCTGGGCCGGGAGTGGTTCTCCGACTCCCTCTCCATCGCCGATATGCGGGACAAGACCGCCGCCGAGAAGCTCCAGGGCTATTGGATTCTGGAGATCGCCGAGATGAACGGCATCAAGAAGGTGGATGTGGAAACAGTCAAGTCCTTCCTCAGTCGGTCGGATGATAAGTTCCGGCAGGCATACGGCACCGTAGTGGAGAGTCATCCGCGCACCAATATCATCGTTGGCTCCAGCAACGCCGACCGGGGCTTCCTCCGGGACGTAACGGGCAACCGCCGGTTCTGGCCCGTCAATGTCACCGGCACCGGGGCCAAGCACCCGTGGGAGCTGGCGGAGGTGGACCAGGTGTGGGCCGAGGCTCTGGAGCGATACCGGGCCGGGGAGGAACTGTACCTCAAGGGCGATGTGGCGGAGGAGGCTTACCAGGCCCAGCAGGAGGCTATGGAGGCAGATGACCGCGAAGGGCTGGTGGAGCAGTATCTGGAGCGGCTGCTCCCGGATAATTGGGCCAGCATGGACCTCTACCAGCGGCGCAGCTACCTTGGCGGCGGGGAGTTCTCCGGCTCTGTGGCCACCGGCACCGTTCGCCGGGAGCGGGTGTGCTGCATGGAGATTTGGTGTGAGTGCTTTGGCAAGGAGCGGGAGAACATCAAGCGGACGGACTCCTACGAGATCGAAGGCATCCTCCAGAAGATCGGTGGCTGGGTGATAACCGCAGAGAACAAGTTCGGCAAGACCCGGTTCCCGCTGTACGGAACGCAGAAAACCTTCGTGCGAGGGTAACCGCTGTTTCCAGCGTTTCCAGTTTGACGGTAGAAACAAACACAGGAACAGGGAGAAAGTCACTGTTTGCAAGGGTTTCTGGCTCTTTGTTTCTGTGTTTCTACCTTTCTTTATGGAGTAATGAAATAAATAAAAAGGAATAGCAGAAACACGCCTATATGCGCGTATAGGGGTTTTGGGGCTTAGAAACACAGTCAGAAACAGGAGGCCAGAAACAATGAGGGAAAGTGCCATTGAGCGCAGGCTCGTCACTGAGGCAATTAAGCGTGGGGGGTTCGCACCCAAATTCGTGTCACCGGGTTTGGATGGGATGCCGGACCGCCTCCTACTCCTCCCCGGTGGCAAATTGGCCTTTGTGGAAGTGAAGGCTCCGGGGAAAAAGCCCCGGCCCCTCCAGCGCAGGCGCATCGAGCAGCTTACCGCTCTGGGGTTCCGGGTGTTCGTCCTGGACCGTATCGAGCAGATTGGAGAGATTTTGGATGAAGTACAAACCACATGAATATCAGTCCTTCGCCACCAACTTCGTGCTGGAGCATCCGGCCTGCGGCCTGATTTTGGACATGGGCCTTGGGAAAAGCGTCATCACGCTGACCGCCCTCTGGTCGCTGCTCCTGGACAGCTTCGATGTGGGCAAGGTGCTGGTGGTGGCTCCGAAGCGTGTGGCGGAGAACACCTGGCCCAGCGAACTGGCAAAGTGGGAGCATCTGGAGGGCCTCACCTGGTCGCTGGTCCTCGGCAGCGAGAAGGAGCGCCGCGCCGCCCTCCAGCGCAGGGCCAAGATTTACATCATCAATCGGGAGAATGTCACATGGCTGGTGGACAACTACCGCTGGGATTTCGACACCCTGGTCATTGACGAGCTATCCTCCTTCAAGAGCAGCAAGGCGCAGCGTTTCCGGGCGCTGAAACGGGTCCGGCCCCGGATCAGCCGGGTCATCGGCCTGACCGGAACCCCCCAGCCCAACGGCCTCCTCGACCTGTGGCCCCAGATGTACCTCCTGGACATGGGCCAGCGGCTGGGACGGTTCGTAGGTGGATACCGGGAGCGGTTCTTCCTGCCGGACAAGCGTAGCCGGGAGGTCATCTACACCTACAAGCCCAAGGAGGGCGCGGAGGAGAAAATCTACGAGCTGATTTCGGATATCTGCATTTCCATGAAGGCTACCGACTACCTCGATATGCCGGAGTTGGTCAGCAGCCAGGTGGAGGTGAAGATGAGCGCCAAGGAGCGGAAACTGTACGAGGATTTCGAGCGGGATATGATCCTCCATCTGAAAGATGGCGACCTGGATGCGGTGAACGCCGCATCCCTTTCCGGCAAGCTAGTGCAGATGGCAAATGGCGCGGTCTACGGCGATAACCGCAAGGTCCACCACATCCATGACCGCAAGCTGGATGCGCTGGAGGACATCATCGAGGCGGCGAACGGCAAGCCGCTCATGGTGGCCTACTGGTTCAAGCACGATCTGGAGCGTATCCACCAGCGGTTCAATGTCCGCACCATCGACAGGTCGGAGGACATCGCCGACTGGAACGCGGGAAAAATCCCGGTGGCGCTGATCCACCCCGCCTCCGCTGGGCATGGGCTGAATTTGCAGGACGGCGGCTCCTCCATCGTGTGGTTCGGCCTCACCTGGTCGCTGGAGCTTTACCAGCAGTTAAACGCTCGGCTCTGGAGACAGGGCCAGAAACACACGGTTGTTGTCCAGCACCTCGTGACCGCCGGGACCCATGACGAGGACATCGTGAGGGCGCTGGAGCAGAAGGACATGAGCCAGACCGCGCTGATTGCAGCGGTGAAGGCCCGGATCGGAGGTGTCACATGAGTGAACGAGTGGAAAGGATCATCAAAGACTACCCCGGAATGGTCATGGAGCGGGACTGCCTCCGGCACCAGCTTGCCAATTTCCAAGGGGTCACCGAGGAGGAGATCATCGACTCCATGAATTACTCCACCCCGCAGGGTGAGCGGGTGCAGACCAGCAATATCTCGGATAAGACCGCCACCATCAGCGAGAGCTACCGTGACCGGGTCCGCCGCATCAACCGGGATTGGGTCGACCACTTAACCGTTAAGCTGCTGGCCTTGGAGGATGAGATCGACTTTTTCCATTCGGCTCTCAGGGCCATCTCGCCGGAATTGGCCCTGATGATGTGGGATTTGACCGTGGAGCGGCTCACCTGGGATGCTGTGGAGGCAAAGCACCATGTGTGCCGCGCCACCATCGGGAAATATCGAAAAAAGGCCATTTGTGAATTGGACACACTCTACGCCATCCACGATAAGGAGATGGCGGAGTACATACTGCGATAGGAGGCGGCAGAAAATGTGTAAACGAGGGGATATTTACTTTGTGAACTGCGGATGCGACACCAGCAGCTCCTTGCAGTGTGGTGTGCGCCCGGTTTTGGTGGTGAGCAACGATGCGGCGAACGCCCACTCCCCGGTGGTGACTGTGGTGCCGCTGACCGGCCAGGTTCGGAAAAAACGGTCATTGCCCACCCATGTGCTGATCCCTTGCTTCAAGCGGCATGGCCTCACCCAGCCCAGCGTGGCATTGGCGGAGCAAGTGACCGCCATCGACAAAAACAAGCTGGTGGAGCGCCGGGGCCATATCAAGGACCATGGCATCATGGACAAGGTGACCGCGGCTCTGCAAATCCAGATCGGGGCAATCGCATACTAAGTGCATACTGACTTTTCATTTTTCCTGTGCTATGATTAAAATCGCAAAGACTGTAGGGACCCGGAGGCGACCGCCTCTTGGGTCCTTTTTCTTTGCCGGACGCGGCTTCCATCCTTTCCCCGCGTCCGTACATAGGACAGGAGAGTGTGTTTCATGAAAAGACTGGACACTGGCGGTGGTGGCTGACCATGCCGCACCGTCCGAACATCCCCTGCAAGCACCCCGGCTGCGGTCGGCTGATCCCCTACGGCAGCTCGTACTGTGAGGAGCATCGACCGTTCCACGCACACGACACCAAAAGCACCAGCGAAAAGGGATACGGACGCCGCTGGCAGAAGGCCCGCGCCGCATTCCTCCACGCCCATCCACTGTGCGCTCGGTGTCAAGCGAAGGGCCGACTGGTCAAGGCCACTGTGGTTGACCACATCATTCCCCATCGCGGTGACCCCAGGCTGTTCTGGGACACCGACAACTGGCAGCCCCTGTGTAAGCAATGCCATGACCACAAGACCATGACAGAAGACCGCTACCAGGAGTTTCGGTACTGACCAGGGGCAGTCAAAATCTCTACAGCCCTTGGCCCTGCTGACCGGCGCGGGGTCATTTGCGCAAAATCGCGGTTTCAAAGGGGGTATATACCCGCTCCAGAACGGAGGTGAATTTCATGGCGAAGGACGGCACCAACCGGGGCGGCGCTCGTGTGGGCGCTGGGGCCAAGAAAAAGCCCCTGGCGGATAAGATCGCCGAGGGCAACCCTGGCAGGCGGCGGCTCACCGTCACCGACTTCGACACCACCGCCGATCTGGAGGGCCAGCCCATGCCCAAGCCCTCCGCCATGCTCTCCGCCACCCAGAAGGATGGTAGGCCGCTCATCGCCGCCGAAATCTACGAGGCCACCTGGAACTGGCTGGCCCAGCGCAGGTGTGCCTCGCTGGTGTCCCCGCAGCTCCTGGAGCGGTACGCCATGAGCGTGGCCCGGTGGATTCAATGCGAGGAGGCCATCACCGAGTACGGTTTCCTCGCCAAGCACCCCACCACCGGCAACGCCATCCAAAGCCCCTATGTGGCTATGAGCCAGAACTTCATGTCCCAGACCAACCGGCTGTGGATGGAGATTTACCAGATCGTCAAAGAGAACTGCGCCGGGGAGTACGGCGGGGCCACGCCCCAGGATGATGTCATGGAGCGGCTGCTCCAAGCTCGGAAGGGCAAGATTTGAGAAGGGAGTCCAGCATGGTAATCGAGAGAAAACACACAGCGGATTTGATCCCCGCCGACTACAATCCCCGGAAAGACCTCAAGCCAGGGGATGCTGAATATGAAAAGCTGAAACGCTCCATCGAGCAGTTCGGCTATGTAGAGCCGGTGATCTGGAACAAGACCACCGGCTTTGTCGTGGGCGGACACCAGCGGCTGAAGGTGCTGCTGGATATGGGCATCACCGAGGTGGAGTGCGTGGTGGTGGAGATGGACGCAGAAAAGGAAAAGGCGCTCAACATCGCCCTCAACAAAATCTCCGGCGAGTGGGACAAGGACAAGCTGGCCCTGCTCATCGCCGACCTCCAGGGGGCCGACTTCGATGTATCACTCACCGGCTTCGAGCCTGCGGAGATCGATTCGCTGTTCAAGGACGCCCAGCAGGGCAAGGTCAAGGATGATGATTTCGATGTGGAGGCCGAACTGAAGGCCCCGGTCATCACCAAGGCCGGAGATGCGTGGACGCTGGGGCGGCACCGGCTGGTCTGCGGCGACAGCACTAAGGCCGAAACCTTCGCCCTGCTCATGGGTGACCGCAAGGCCAATCTGGTCATCACAGACCCGCCCTACAATGTCAACTATGAGGGCAGCGCCGGGAAGATCAAAAACGACAACATGGCGAACGATGCCTTCTACCAATTCCTCCTGGCAGCGTTCCAGAACACCGAGGCGGTGATGGCGGATGACGCCAGCATCTATGTGTTCCACGCCGACACCGAGGGTCTGAACTTCCGCCGCGCCTTTGCGGACGCCGGGTTCCGGCTGTCCGGGACGTGTATCTGGAAAAAGCAGTCCCTGGTGCTGGGCCGCTCCCCTTACCAGTGGCAGCATGAGCCGATTTTGTTCGGCTGGAAGAAAAAGGGCAAGCATCAGTGGTACACCGGACGGAAGGAGTCCACCATCTGGGAGTTTGACAAGCCCAATAAGAACGGCGACCACCCCACCATGAAGCCAATCCCGCTGCTGGCCTACCCCATCATGAACTCCAGCATGAGCAACACTCTGGTGTTGGACCCCTTCGGCGGCTCTGGCTCCACGCTGATCGCCTGTGAGCAGACCGACCGCTCCTGCTGCACCATCGAACTGGACGAGAAGTTCTGCGATGTGATCGTCAAGCGGTACATCGAGCAGGTTGGCTCCGCCAATGGCGTTTCCGTCCAGCGGGACGGGCTGACCTACCGCTACGGTGAGCTGGCGGGCGAGGAGGGCTGACGATGGAAAAACCGATCCTCCGAGTCTGTAGTTTTTCAGGGGGAAAGGACTCGACCGCTATGCTCCTCCGGCTGCTGGAGGAAGGTGTGCCGGTTGATGTTATCCTTTTCTGCGATACGGGGCTTGAATTTCCTGCCCTCTATGACCACATTCGGAAGGTGGAGCAGGATATTGGGCGGGAAATTACTACGGTCAAATGCCCGGACGATTTCGAGTATCTGTTTGCGCATAAGCCCATCAATCGAAAACCCAGGTCGCGCAATGCTATGAAATACGGGACGGATCGTGACGGTTATAGCTGGGCCGGTCCCAAACTGCGTTGGTGTACCGAAGTCCTTAAAAACCGCCCCAGGGAGCAATACCTCCAGCAGCTCCGAGAGGAATACGAGGTGCTGGAGTACATCGGCATCGCCGCCGATGAGACCCACCGCATCAACCGAAAGTGCAATCAGAAGGATGGGGCGCGGCTCCCACTGGTGGAATGGGGCATGACGGAGGCCGACTGCCTCGCCTACTGTAAGGAGCGCGGCTACAATTGGGGCGGGCTGTATGAAAAATTCCACCGGGTATCCTGCTGGTGCTGCCCGCTCCAATCTCTGGCGGATTGCCGTGTGCTGTACCGGGATTTTCCCGACCTGTGGGAGCAGCTCAAGCGGTGGGACGCCATGACCTGGCGCTCCTTCAAATCGGACTACACTGTTTTACAACTGGAACAACGCTTTGATTTCGAGGACGAATGGCTGAAGGCCGGGAACCGCCTCGGGACCAAGGCGTTTTATTCTGCCCTGCGGGAAAGGCTGGTGGAGCTGAATGGAACAGAAAAACACACTCACCCTCGGCAGCCTGTTTGACGGCTCCGGAGGATTCCCTTTGGGCGGGCTGCTGGCTGGCGTCACCCCGGTCTGGGCCTCGGAGATCGAGCCGTTTCCCATCCGGGTGACCACCAGGCGGTTCCCCAACATGAAACACTACGGTGACATCTCCCGGATGGATGGCGGGAAGATCGAGCCGGTGGACATCATCACCTTCGGCTCACCCTGTACCGACATGAGCATCGCCGGGAAAAGGGCCGGGCTGGATGGCGCTCAGTCCTCGCTGTTCTATCAGGCCATCCGCATCATCAAAGAAATGAGGTGTGCCACCAATGGAAGATACCCGCGGTGGATATGCTGGGAGAACGTTGTCGGGGCATTCAGTTCAAACCGGGGACTCGATTTCAAAGCGGTCCTCGAAGCGGTCATCGGCATCATCGAGCCGGGGGCCGAGGTGCCTATGCCTGAGAAAGACCGCTGGCCCTACGCCGATATTTACATGGGAGAGCGATGGAGCGTTGCGTACCGCACTTTCGATGCGCAACATTGGGGAGTCCCCCAGCGGAGACGCCGCGTCTACCTTGTCGGCGATCTTGCAGGCCAGTGTGCCGGACAAGTATTATTTGAGTCCGAAGGCTTGTCTGGGTATTCTGCTGAGGGCTTCCGCTCGTGGCAAAGAGCTGCCAGAGATACTGCGGCTGGCCTTGGAGCGGCAGGCGGCGTCTGCCTGAACGACCAGGGCGGCGGTCGGATGGATATTTCCCAGGAGGTGACCGCCACCCTCCGCGCCCAAGAGCATGGGCATCCGCCCTGTGTGCTGGCGGCGGGGTTCTGCAAGGAGTGTTCCGCCCAGAGCCGGGGCATTGGCTATGAGGAAGAGCGCGCACCCACCCTCCGGGCCGGGGCCATCCCCACCGCCGTCTATGAGAACCATAGCCAGGACACCAGATACACCGGGCCGCTGGACACGGCCCCCACAGTCAGCTCCACCTACGGCACCGGGGGCAACAACCAGCCCTTCGTGGTGGAGGCCGACACGCCCAAGACGCTGAAAATACGCTCTGGCTGCGAGGGCGGTGGCAAGGGTGCGCTCATCCAGGAGGATGTGTCCGCCACCCTCTCCTGCAACAACGACCAGACGCTGTTCGTGCCGAAGTGCTACAGCATCGGCGCGGCTTTCAGTGAGGGGATGCTCTCGGACAACCCCCACAGCGGCATATACGAGGCCGACACCTCCCGGACGCTGGATCAGAGCGGCGGCAACCCCTCCTGCAACCAGGGCGGCATCGCTGTGGTGGCGGGGCCGACCTACGCCATGACCCCCTGCACCTATACACAGATTGAACGGGAAAAGGCCCCCACGCTGAACGCGAGGGATTTCAAGGACCCCACCTTTGTCAACACTGGTTACAGTGTGAGAAGGCTTACCCCCACCGAATGCGCCAGGTTACAAGGGTTCCCGGATTTTTGGTGCGCTGACTTGGACACGCCGGAGCCAACCGAGGAGGATATCGCTTTCTGGACGGAGGTCTGGGAGACCCACCGCCGGGTGGTGGGCAGCTCCACCAAGGCCAAGAGCCGGAACCAGATCGTCAAGTGGCTGCAACATCCCCATTCGGATGCCGCCGAATATAAAATGTGGGGGAATGGAGTCGCGCTGCCGAATGTGTTTTTTGTGCTGGCGGGCATTGTGTGGTCTACACAATTATCCGGCCAGTAATTTGTCGAGGTCAGGGCGAGAAACAACTTGCTATATCCGCGGAGTAGAGCGAATATGTGACTACCAAAAAACAAGGGGGTTTCCACCATGACGATCAACTACAACGTGACCGGCGCCGAGCGCAAGCGCCTCGCGGACTACATTTCCGGCTTTATGGGTACGGAGAAGAAGTACCTCGGCGCGCCGACCTTCGCCTACCAGATCGGCTACCTCACCGTCAGCAAGGACGGCGCGGTCAGCTTCGAGGACCGGGGCTACAACAGCGACATCGACGCGCTGATGGCGGAGCTGGAGGGCCAGGGGTTCCACACCGAGGACACCATCGCCAAGGCCGACACCGCCCAGCCGGACGAGGCCCAGGCCAGCGCCGATCCGGAGGCCATTCCCGCCGAGGAGGGCGTCACTCTGCCCCACGGCTTCGGCCTGACGGTCACCCTCCCCGCCGCCAGCCTGCCCTCCGAGGCGCTGGCCAACCTCACCAGCCTCCTCACCGCCAAGGGACGGCTCATCCGCAAGGCCCTGGGCGTGGAGTCTCTCCCGGTGGAGGTCAGCGCCGACACGGTTTCCTTCCCCTGGTTTGAGGGCCGGGACCTTGATGCCGATGAGGTCAAGACCTACACACACCTGATCGCCGCCCTCTGCGACATGGCCCGGAACCAGAAACGCATCACCGCCAGGGAAAAGGTCACCGACAACGACAAGTACGCCTTCCGGTGTTTCCTCCTCCGGCTGGGCTTCATCGGGGCCGAGTTCAAGGACGAGCGGAAAATCCTGCTCCGCAACCTCTCCGGCAACAGTGCGTTCAAGTCAGGCAAGCGCAGCACCGAGGCCCTCCAGCCGGAGCCTCCCGCCTCCACCGCTGCGGTGGAGGCCCAGGGCGACCAGGAGCTGGCCGAGGCTCTGGCGGACGAGCTGCTGATCCAGCAGGTCAACGCCTCCTTCGGAGAGGAGGCGGCATCATGAGAGCCATGACCCCGGAAATCCTCGCCAACCTGCGGGAGCGGTTCCCGCAGGGGACGCGGGTGGAACTGCTCCGCATGGATGATCCCCAGGCCCCACCCATCGGCACCATGGGAACAGTGAGGGGCGTGGATGACACCGGCTCCATCATGGTGGCCTGGGACAACGGCGGTTCCCTCAATGTACTGTTTGGTGTGGACGAGTGCAGAAAGGTAGGCGAGTGAAATGCGGAGCATCATCCGTGAGTTCTACCTGGGCAATCTCTCCCCGGACGCCACCGCCATCAAGCAGACCTCCGAGCTGAAAAAGGCGGTGCAGGAGATGGCTGATACCGAGTCGTTCCTCCGGGAACACCTGGACGGCGAGTGCCTCGCCGCGCTGGAGCGGCTGGTGTCCGCCCAGCTCACCGCCAGCACCACCACGGCGGAGGAACGCTACATGGACGGGTTCCGTACCGGAGCAAAGTTCATGCTGGACATTCTGGAGGGCCGCAGTGAAAACCTGGCCCCACTGATGCAAACTGACTCATAAACTACACAATTTCGCTCCAGAATACTTGTGTACTTTACGAATCGAATCAACTTGCTATATCTCCGTTTTAGAGCGAATATGGGTACACCGAAAGGGGAAACACCCCGCCGGATACACAAAAACGGAGGTCAGCACCATGAACGAGAAAATGAAAAATCAGGTCGCCGAGATGAAAAAGCAGACCATCGGGGTCGAGGTGGAGATGAACAGCATCACCCGCCACGCCGCCGCCAAGCTCGCCGCCGAGTTCTTCGGCACCGGGCGGTTCGAGGACACCGCCTGCCGCAACGGATACTACACCTGGTCGGCCTGGGATGCCCAGGGCCGCGAGTGGAAGTTCCAGCGGGATGTGAGCATCGAGGGGCCGGACAGCGAAAAGTGCGAGATGGTCACGCCGATCCTCACCTACGCCGACATGGACACCCTCCAGGAGCTGGTGCGGCGGCTACGCAAGGCCGGAGCCAAGAGCGACTACACCAGAGGCTGCGGGGTCCACATTCACATCGGGGCCAAGGGCCACACCGCCCAGACCCTCCGCAACCTGGCGAACATCATGGCCAGCCATGAGAGCCTCCTGGCGGATGCCCTGGCCCTCGACCACTACCGCATGAGCCGATACTGCCGGACAGTCAACCCCCGGTTCATCGAAATGGTCAACAGCCGCAAGCCCAGCACCATGAGTGAACTGGCCGACATTTGGTACAGCACCAACAACGCCACCTACGGCAGAAACCAGCACTACAACGACAGCCGCTATCATATGCTCAACCTCCACGCCACCTTCACCAAGGGTACGGTCGAGTTCCGGCTTTTCCAGTTCGATGCCCCCACCGCCGACCGCAGGAACGGCCTCCACGCCGGACAGCTCAAGAGCTACATCCAGCTTTGCCTCGCACTGAGCCAGATGGCGAAGTCGGTCAAGACCGCCAGCCCCAAGCCCCAGCAGAACGACAACCCCAAGTACGCCATGCGCACCTGGCTCCTCCGCCTGGGCTTCATCGGCGAGGAGTTCGCCACCGCCCGCGACCTGCTGACCCGCCGCCTCGCCGGGGACGCCGCCTTCCGCAACGGGCGCGCCGCTTGAAGGCATTAGCCGCAGGCCCCCTAAACCCGCCACCGAGCGGGCTTTAGGTGGTAGAAGGGCAAGCGCCCAGGAAAGGAAGGCACAGAACATGGCAAAGAGATACTACATCGCCTACGGCAGCAACCTCAATATCCCGCAGATGCGGGTGCGCTGCCCTGGGGCGCGGATCATCGGCACCTCGGTCATCCCCGACTACGAGCTGCTGTTCAAGGGGAGCAAGACCGGCTCCTACCTCACCATCGAGCCGAAGGCTGGGGCCAGCGTCCCGGTGGCGGCTTGGGAGGTCAGCGAGGCGGACGAAATGGCCCTTGACCACTATGAGGGATTCCCCGATTTCTACTACAAGGCCGAGATGGTACTGCCCATCAAGGGCATCCGAACCGGGAAGATTCGCCGCCGCAGGGTGTTCGTTTACATCATGCATGAGGAACGGAGCCTCGGCCTGCCCTCCGCCCGATATGTGCAGGTCTGCCGGGAAGGGTACGATGCCTTCGGCTTCGGCCAGCGGTACTTGACCGATGCCATCCAGCGGAGCATGGAGGGGATAAAATGAAAGACAACATTTTTCGCATCTCGGTCTGCCCCAGGTGCGGGCAGACCTACACCGCGCCCCCGTCCACGGCCAGGGACGGCAGCGGCCCCATCTGCCCGGACTGCGGCACCAGAGAGGCTTTGGAGAGCATCGGTGTGGACACCGCCGAGCAGGACAAGATCATCGACACCATCCACCGCTGCCAGAGGAGATGATCTACACAGTTTTTGCACCAGTTATTTGTGTAGATTACGTTCCGAATTATCTTGCTATTATCTCCGTTTAGAGCGAATATGGGTACACCGAAAGGGAAAACCACACTTTGAAAACGGAGGAAACGAACATGAAAAAGCTGAACACCAACAAGGCCCAGACCTACCGCCTGCCCCAGACCACCACCCCGGAGGACCTTGAGACCCGGCTGATGCACAACGGCGGCACCCTCCTCACCTTCGGCGACCGCGTCCTGGTCGCGGGGTACTTCTACGACCCCAGCGGGCGCAGCTACTACGGGGCCACCTACCGCTTCACCACCGCCGACCACACCTGCGAGGGCCGGGTGGAACTGGTCAGCATCTCCGAGGACACCTTCGAGGACAACGGCCACGCCATTGCTTGGGCGATGGCCCACTGAGGGAGGTGCGGACGATGACGAGGCAGAAAAAGGAGATCGTCAAGAAGATCGACGATCTGGAGCAGTGGATCGAGGTTGACGTGGAGCTTGGCTGCGGATTCGCCCCAGCCGGTGCCTACGATGAGACGTACCGGGAAATCGACCGGCTCCGGGAGGAACTGGCCCGGCTCCAGCACTACGCCAGCGTGGAGGATATGCTCTACGACACGAGGGGCTGCGAGAACAGCGGATGCCCCTGGTGAACTGAACCAAAACCGAATACACCGAAGCACCAGCCCTCCGGGGCTGCTGCTCGTTACTGGCTTGCCGCAGGGCAGGTCATTTTTTATGCCATTTTGGAGGTGACCCGCCATGCGGAAACTGAAAAAATACAAGCCCACTCCGTTCAGAGCCAAGGATTCTACCTACAGCAAGGAGGCCGCTGACTACGCGGTGGGTTTCATTGAGTGCCTCTGCCACACCAAGGGGACCTGGGCCGGAAAGCCCTTCGAGCTGATTGACTGGCAGGAGCAGATCATCCGGGATGTGTTCGGCACCCTCAAGCCAAACGGCTACCGCCAGTTCAACACCGCCTACATTGAAATTCCGAAGAAGATGGGCAAGTCGGAGCTGGCGGCGGCTGTGGCCCTCCTGCTCTGCTGCGGGGACGGCGAGGAGCGGGCCGAGGTCTACGGCTGTGCCGCCGACCGTCAGCAGGCGTCTATCGTGTTCGAGGTCGCCGCCGATATGGTGAAGATGTGTCCGGCCCTCGCCAAGCGGGTGAAGATTCTGGCCTCCCAGAAACGCATCATCTACCAGCCCTCCAACTCCTTCTACCAGGTGCTGTCGGCGGAGGCGTACAGCAAGCACGGATTCAACATCCACGGGGTGGTCTTTGACGAGCTGCACACCCAGCCGAACAGAAAGCTGTTCGATGTCATGACCAAAGGCTCCGGCGATGCCAGGATGCAGCCGCTCTATTTCCTCATCACCACGGCTGGCACAGACACCCGCTCCATCTGTTACGAGACACACCAGAAGGCCAAGGATATTCTGGAGGGCCGGAAGATCGACCCCACCTTCTATCCCGTGATCTACGGTGCGGACGAGGGGGACGATTGGACGGACCCCAAGGTGTGGAAGAAGGCCAACCCCTCCCTGGGCATCACGGTGGGCATCGACAAGGTTCGTGCGGCGTGTGACTCCGCCAAGCAGAATCCCGCCGAGGAGAACTCCTTCCGGCAGCTCCGCTTGAACCAGTGGGTGAAACAGGCGGTGCGCTGGATGCCCATGGAGCGGTGGGACAAGTGTGCCTTTGCCGCCAATGAGGACAGCTTGGAGGGCCGGGTCTGCTACGGCGGGCTGGATTTGTCCTCCACCACCGACATCACAGCCTTCGTGCTGGTGTTCCCGCCTGTAGACGAGGATGATAAATACAGCATCCTCCCGTATTTCTGGATTCCAGAGGACAACCTCGACCTCCGGGTCCGGCGCGACCATGTCCCTTACGATGTGTGGGAGAAACAGGGATTCCTCCAGACCACCGAGGGCAACGTGGTCCACTACGGCTACATTGAGAAGTTCATCGAGCGGCTGGGGGAGCGGTTCAACATCCGGGAGATTGCCTTCGACCGCTGGGGCGCAGTTCAGATGGTGCAGAACTTGGAGGGCATGGGTTTTACCGTGGTTCCCTTCGGGCAGGGCTTCAAGGATATGTCCCCGCCCACCAAGGAGCTGATGAAGCTGGTGCTGGAGGAGCGTGTAGCCCACGGCGGTCACCCGGTGCTGCGGTGGATGATGGACAACATCTACATCCGCACCGATCCGGCTGGGAACATCAAGCCGGACAAGGAAAAGTCCACCGAAAAGATAGATGGTGCCGTTGCCACGGTGATGGCCCTGGACAGAGCTATCCGCTGCGGGAACGACACCAGTGAGAGTGTGTACGACAGTAGAGGACTGCTATTTATTTGAAAACTATTATTCGCCCTGTGTTTTCTCCAAATCATTAAAATCAAGCCTATAGCGGTTTTCGAGGTACTCCAACACCTTAATCAAACCAAGCCCGATAAATAACTCGTTGGAACCAAATTTGTACTTCATATATTTTATCGTTTCGGGTGTGATGTCTTTTTCGTCAAGCAATGCAGTATCATTAATGTTCCTTTTTATTTTTGCAAATTCGCCACTGCTTTTCCTAACATTGATGGGGTATCTAAATTCGCAACCCTCCACATCATTCCAACCGTCATATGAATTTGGATTATAACATTCAGACCCAATGAGATACTCCAGTTCTGCAATCAAATGGGCCATCTTTTTGTCCATCTGCATAGATAGTCCTCCTATAAGTGTTGAATTGGTGGAACAAATTATACCACAGCACCATCCGCTTTCCAAGAATGGCTGGTGCTTTTCTTTTGCCCATTTTCAAAAAAGGAGTGTGATCTCTATGGGCTTTTTCAGCAGTCTGTTCCGTTCGCGGGACGCTCCCCAGAATCGCACCGCCGGGAGCGGCTACACCTTTTACTTCGGCGGCTCTACCTCTGGAAAAACCGTCACCGAGCGGAGCGCCATGCAGATGACGGCGGTGTATTCCTGCGTCCGCATCCTGGCGGAGGCCGTAGCTGGCCTGCCCCTCAACCTCTACCGCTACACCGAGGATGGCGGAAAGGAGAAGGCCATCGACCACCCACTGTATCTTCTGCTCCATGACGAGCCAAACCCAGAAATGAGTTCCTTCGTGTTCCGGGAAACCCTCATGACCCACCTACTCCTCTGGGGGAACGCCTATGCCCAGGTCATCCGCAACGGCAAAGGTGAGGTGGTGGCGCTGTACCCCCTCATGCCCAACAAAATGACGGTAGACCGGGACGAACGGGGCCAGCTCTACTACAGCTATCAGCGGAGCAATGACGAGGCCGTCCGCTCCAAGGACCAGACTGTTATCCTCCGGCCCTCGGATGTGCTGCACATTCCCGGTCTGGGCTTTGACGGGCTGGTTGGTTACAGCCCCATCGCCATGGCGAAAAACGCCATCGGCATGGCAATCGCCTGTGAGGAGTATGGGGCTAAGTTCTTCGCCAACGGCGCGGCCCCTGGCGGCGTCCTGGAACACCCCGGCACCATCAAAGACCCCCAGCGGGTGCGGGAGAGCTGGCAGTCTACCTTCGGCGGCAGCGGCAACGCCAACAAGATCGCTGTTCTGGAGGAGGGTATGAAATACACACCCATCGGCATCTCGCCGGAGCAGGCGCAGTTCCTCGAAACACGAAAATTTCAAATCAACGAGATCGCTCGAATTTTCCGAGTGCCGCCCCACATGGTGGGCGACCTGGAAAAGTCGAGCTTTTCTAATATTGAGCAGCAGTCCTTGGAGTTCGTGAAATACACGCTGGAGCCGTGGGTGATCCGCTGGGAGCAGTCCATCCAGCGTACTCTGCTCTCTCAGGGGGAGAAGGCCCACTACTTCGTGAAGTTCAACTTGGAGGGCCTGCTCCGGGGCGACTATCAGAGCCGGATGAACGGCTACGCCACCGCTCGTCAGAACGGCTGGATGTCCGCCAATGACATCCGGGAGCTGGAGAACCTGGACCGCATTCCCGCCGAGGAGGGCGGCGACCTGTACCTCATCAACGGCAATATGCTCCCGCTGAAACAGGCCGGGGCTTTTGCAGATATGACTACTTCGAGAGAGGAGGAAGATGACCATGAAGAAGTTTTGGAACTGGAAAGTGAAGGCGGCGATGGAGACGGCCCCGGAGGAACGGACGCTGTTCCTCAACGGCACCATCGCCGAGGATAGCTGGTATGACGATGACGTGACCCCACAGCTTTTCAAGGATGAACTGATGTCCGGCAGCGGCAATATCACGGTCTGGATCAACAGCCCTGGCGGGGACTGTGTGGCGGCGGCGCAAATCTACAATATGCTCATGGACTACCCCCACGATGTGACCGTGAAGATCGATGGCATCGCCGCCAGCGCCGCCTCGGTCATCGCCATGGCTGGTACCAAGGTCCTCATGTCCCCGGTTTCCACCATGATGATCCACAACCCCGCCACCATCGCCTGGGGCGATGCCAGCGAGATGGAAAAGGCCATCGTCATGCTGGAAACCGTGAAGGACTCCATCATCAACGCCTACGAAATCAAGTCCGGCCTGTCCCGCGCCAAGCTGTCCCACCTCATGGACAGCGAAACCTGGATGGACGCGACCAAGGCGGTGGAGCTTGGCTTTGCGGACGGCATCCTGTCCCGCGCCCAGGCAGAGGACGAGGCCCCGCCCGCTGGCTCCATGCTCTACTCTCCGGTAGCGGTGGTCAATTCCCTCATGGGGAAAATCGCTGCCAAGAGCCGGATCGTCAAACCCGATCCCGCACCTGCACCCACAGGCCGCTCCGTTGACACGCTCATGGAGCGGCTTAATCTTATGAAATTTTAGGAGGAACTGACCATGACTATTTTGGAACTGCGTGAAAAGCGGGCAAAGGCGTGGGAGGCTGCAAAGGCTTTCCTGGACAGCCGCCGCAACGACAAGGGCATCCTATCCGCCGAGGATGATGCCGCTTACACCAAGATGGAGCAGGACATCACCGACCTGGGCAAAGAGATCGCCCGCCTGGAGCGGCAGGAGGCGCTGGACGCCGAGCTGTCCAAGCCCACCGCCAGCCCCCTCACCGGCAAACCCCTGGGCGGCAGTGTGGACGAGCGGACGGGCCGTGCCACGGACGAGTACCGCTCCAACTTCTGGAACCTGATGCGCACCAAGTCCCCCATGCCCCAGGTGGTGGACGCCCTGCGCATCGGCTCTGACACCGAGGGCGGCTACCTGGTGCCGGACGAGTACGAGCGCACTCTGGTAGAGGCGCTCCAGGAGGAGAACATCTTCCGCTCCCTGGCCCACATCATCCGCACCGCCAGCGGGGAGCGCAAAATCCCCGTGGTGTCCTCCAAGGGTACGGCCTCCTGGATCGAGGAGGGCGGCGCGTTCCCCGAGAGCGATGACACCTTCGGTCAGGTGACCATTGGGGCCTACAAGCTGGGGACCACCATCAAGATTTCCGAGGAGCTGCTGAACGACAGCGTGTTCGATCTGGAGAACTACATCGCCAGGGAGTTCGCCCGGCGCATCGGCACCAAGGAGGAGGAAGCCTTCTTCACCGGGGACGGCTCCGGCAAGCCCCTGGGTGTGCTGGCGGACAAGGGCGGTGCCGAGATTGGCGTGACCGCTGCCTCCGCCACCGCCATCACCTCCGATGAGCTGCTGGACCTCTACTACAGCCTGCTCTCCCCCTACCGCAAGAAGGCGGTGTGGGTGGTGAACGACTCCACCATCAAGGCCATCCGCAAACTGAAAGACAACAACGGCCAGTACCTCTGGCAGCCCGGTCTCATCGCCAACGCCCCGGACACCATCCTGGGCCGTCCCGTTAAGACCTCCGCGTTCATGCCCTCCATCGCTGCCGGGGCCAAGTCCATCATCTTCGGCGACTTCAACTACTACTGGATCGCCGACCGCCAGGGCCGCACCTTCAAGCGGCTGAACGAGCTGTACGCCACCACCGGGCAGGTCGGTTTCCTGGCCTCCCAGCGCGTGGATGGCAAGCTGATTCTGCCGGAGGCACTGAAGGTGCTGAAGCAGAAGGCCGGGACCACCTCCGGCACCTGATAACCCAAGGCTCAGAGGCCCCGGTGGAGATACGCGCCGGGGCCTCGCCATTTTGAGGAGGTGACGGGATGATCGTCACGCTGAATGAGGCCAAGAAGTACCTTCGGGTGGACCATGACGAGGAGGACACCATCATTCAGAAGTTCATCCGGGCGGCGGAAACGCTGTGCGAGGGTACGCTGCGGAAGGCTGTGGAGCCGCTCCCCATCAACAAGGTGGCGGTACTGTTCGCTGCAGCCTACCTCTACGAACACCGGGAGAACGCCGACATGGACGAGCTGACCCGGATGCTCCGCTACATCCTCGCCACCGAGCGGGAGGTGGCCTTCTGATGGAGATATCCAAGCTGCGCTCCCGCATCACCATCCAGCGGAGCGAGGTAGTGACGGATGCCATTGGAAACCACTCCAATACCTGGGTGGATTTCTGGTCCTGCGCCGCCTATGCCAACCTCGCCTCCGGCAAGGAGTACGGTGCCGCTGGGCAAACGCTGGGCAGCGATACTCTGGTGTTTGAGGTGCGCTGGTGTGAGCGGCTCCGTGATCTGGACAGTACCAAATTCCGCATCCTGTTCGGCGGCAATATCTACAACATCACCTGCGTGGACGATGTGCAGTTCCGGCACGAGCGGCTGAAGCTGACCGCCCAGCGGGAAAGGCGGTGACGGCATGGCTCGTGACAGGGTATCCATCGACCAGTTCCCCGGCGCGGTCATGGCCCAGCTTGAGGAATATGTGTCCATGGCCTCGGATGAGGTCAAGGAGGCCGTCCGTACTGTCAGCGAGGACGTGAAAACTGAGATACAGTCCCGCGCCCCAGTCAAGACCGGCAAATACAAAGCAAGTTGGACGGTCACAAAGGTATCTGAAACACACCAGTCTCTGGTGAACACTGTCCACTCGGCAAAGCACTACCGGCTGACCCATCTGCTGGAGAACGGCCACGCCAAGCGGGGCGGCGGCAGGACGCGCGCCTTCCCCCACATCGCCCCCGGCGAGGCCCTGGCGGAGAAGAAGCTGCTGGAGATCGCGGAAAGGAAACTGCGATGAAAAAATCAGATGTTTCCGCTCTGTTGGAGCGGCTGGGGTTCCCCTTCGCCTATGACCACTTTGCCGAGGGCGAGGGGCCAGACCCGCCCTTTTTGGTGTATCGCTTCCCCAACGCCGACAACTTCGCCGCCGATGGGGTGGCGTACTTCAAGCAGGATGTCCTCCACATCGAGGTCTACACGGATAAGAAGGACCCGGCGCTGGAGGAGCAGATCGAGGCCGCTCTGGACGAGGGCGGCATTTTTTATGGCAAAGGCGAGACATGGATCGACAGCGAAAAGCTGTACGAAGTCCTTTATGAAATGGAGGTATCTGCATGAGCAGCACCAATAAGCGCAACAAGGTCAAGTTCAATATCTGCAACGTCCACTACGCTCCGCTCTCCCAGGACAACGATGGGAAGTACACCTGGGCGACCCCCGTGGCCCTCCCCGGCGCGGTGTCCCTCTCCCTGGACCCCCAGGGTGAGCCGGAGAGCTTTTATGCGGATGGCATCGAGTATTACGTCATCAACAACAACCAGGGCTATGACGGCGACCTGGAGGTGGCCCTCATCCCGGAGTCCTTCCGGCGGGACATCCTCATGGAGACCACGGATGCCAACAGCGTCCTGCTGGAGAACGCCGCCAGCGAGACGGGCAAGTTCGCCCTGCTGTTCGAGTTCGATGGCGATGTGCGGAAGATCCGCCACGTCCTCTACAACTGCTCTGCGTCCCGGCCCTCTATCTCCGCCAAGACCAACGAAGAGAACCGGGAGGTGCAGACCGAGACGCTGACGGTCAAGGCCCGGCCCCTGTCCACCGGCTATGTGAAGGCCAAGACCGGCGATTCCACCACGGCCAGCGTCTACAACAACTGGTACAAGAGCGTGTACCAGCCCGCCGACACCCCGGCTGTGGACGAGGATGCCTCCGCTGGCGGTCAGGGCTAAAGGAGGGCTGAACTATGGGTATCAAACGCACCATCGAGATCGACGGCCAGGAGGTGGCGTTCAAGGCCAGCGCCGCCATCCCCCGCATCTACCGGCTGAAGTTCCACCGGGACATCTACAAAGACCTCGCCGCGCTGGAAAAGAGCGTGGGCGAGAACACCGAGAGCGGCTCCGGGCTGGATATGTTCTCTCTGGAGATGTTCGAGAACATCGCCTACATCATGGCGAAGCACGCCGACCCCGCCGCCGTCCCGGATTCCCCGGAGGATTGGCTGGACAGCTTCAACACCTTCTCCATCTACCAGGTGCTGCCCCAGCTTATCGAGCTGTGGGGGCTGAATGTACAGACGGATGTTCAGTCTAAAAAAAACTTCGCCCGACTGACCGGGAAATGACCACGCCGCTGTTCCTGCTCCGCTGTTTGCAGGTCGGGCTGTCCCTCCGGGACCTCGACCTGCTGACAGTGGGCATGGTCAACGACATTTTCGCGGAGCATCTGAACGATGACTGCAAGTATGCGACCCTGGCGACCCAGGATGACTTCGACCGCTTCTGATGGGAGGTGACGGCCTATGGGCGCAAGACGGATCGCTGGCATCACGGTGGAGATCGGCGGCGATACCACAAAGCTGACCACCGCCCTCAAGGATGTGGACAAGGCCCTCTCCACCACCCAGAGCAGCCTTCGGGATGTCAATAAGCTGCTCAAGCTGGACCCCGGCAATACGGAGCTGCTGGCACAGAAACACAGGCTGCTGGGCGAGGCCGTCTCCGAGACCAAGGAGAAGCTGGCCACGCTGAAAACGGCGGCGGAACAGGCCAATCAAGCCCTCGCCAATGGGGAGATCACCCAATCGCAGTATGACGCTCTCCAGCGGGAGATCATCGAAACTGAACAGAAACTCAAGGATTTAGAGCGGCAGGCGGAAAATTCGTCTGTCGCTCTTCAAAAAATCGGACAGGTGGGCGAAAAGCTCCAAGCCGTGGGCGATAAGGTGTCCGGGGTGGGCGAAACGCTCACCAGGTCGGTCACCGCCCCGGTGGTGGGCCTTGGCACCGCCGCTGTCGCCACCGCCGCCAACTTCGAGTCCTCCATGTCCCAGGTGCAGGCCACCATGGGCATCACCAAGGACTCTATGTCCACGGTGAACGGCGAGAGCGTGAACACGATGGACACTCTCTCTGCCCTGGCAAAGCAGATGGGCGCGGAGACGGCCTTCTCCGCCAGCGAGTGCGCCGAGGCCCTTAATTATCTGGCCTTGGCTGGCTACGACACCCAGGAGATGTGCGACACCCTCCCCACGGTGCTGAACCTCGCCGCCGCTGGCGGCATTGACCTGGCCTCGGCCTCCGACATGGTGACGGACGCCATGTCCGCTCTGGGCATGGGGACGGACGAGGCCACCACCATGGTGGACCAGATGGCAAAGACCTCGTCCACCACAAATACATCGGTGGCCCAGCTTGGTGACGCCATCCTGACCATCGGCGCTACAGCGAAGTCCGTCAAAGGCGGAACCGCCGAATTGAACACCGCCCTCGGCATCCTCGCCAACAATGGCATCAAGGGAGCCGAGGGCGGTACACATCTGCGTAACGTCATTCTGTCCCTGCAAAACCCCACCGACAAGGCCGCGGCCTGCATGGAGCAGCTTGGCGTGGATGTGTATGACTCCGAGGGAAATATGCGCTCCCTCAACGATGTGCTGGGCGACCTCAACACTTCAATGGACGGCATGACCTCCGCCGAGAAGTCCAACATCATCGCCACTATCTTCAACAAGACCGACCTCGCCGCCGTCAATGCCCTCCTCGCCAATACCGGAGAGAGCTGGGGCACCCTTCAGCAGTCCATCACCGAGAGCGGCGGAGCAGCCCAGCAGATGGCGGACACACAACTGGACAACCTCCAAGGCCAGCTCACCATTCTGAAGTCGGCTCTGGAGGGCCTTGCCATCTCCATCGGAGAACTGCTCATGCCGGTTATCAAAAACATTGTCGCTGGCATCCAGTCCTTTGTGGATTGGCTGAACAGCCTGGATGAAGGCACCAAGCAGACCATTGTCACCATTGGGCTGATTGTTGCGGCGGTGGGGCCAGTCCTCATCGTCATCGGCAAGGTGGTCTCGGCAGTCGGCACCATCCTCTCGGTGGTGTCCAAGATCGGCCCGGTCATTGGTGCGGTCAAGACTGCCGCCACCGGGCTTTTCACTGTCTTAGCGGCAAACCCCATCGGCCTGGTGGTCGCAGCCATCGCCGCCCTCATCGCCATCTTCGTGGCCCTCTGGAACAACTGCGAGGGCTTCCGGGAGTTCTGGATCAACCTCTGGGAAAACATCAAGGCCGCTGCGGTGGCTGTGTGGGAGGCTCTGTCCTCCTTCTTCCAGGGAGCATGGGAGACCATCGTCAACCTGGCCCAGACCATTTGGGGCGGCATCGGCGACTTCTTCTCCGGGCTGTGGGAGGCCATCTCCTCCACGGCTCAGGCGGTGTGGAGTGCCATCGGCGAGTTCCTGTCCGGCCTGTGGTCCGGCATCGTGACCACCGCCCAAACCATCTGGGGTGGTATCACTGAGTTCTTCTCCGGGCTGTGGGAAGGTATCCGCTCTGTGGCAGAGGCTGTCTGGAACGCTATCAGTGGCTTCCTTTCCGGCCTTTGGACGGGCATCGTGACCACCGCCCAAACCATCTGGAGCAGTATCTCCACATTCTTCTCTGGGCTGTGGGAAGGCATCCGCTCCGCTGCCGAGGTCGTCTGGAATGCCATCAGCACTTTCCTCTCCACCATCTGGACAGCCATTTCCACAGCGGCACAGACCATCTGGAACGGCATCGCCACCTTCCTCTCCGGCCTTTGGACAGCTATCTCCACCACGGCCCAGGCCGCGTGGAACGGTATCCGCGAGTTCCTGTCCGGCATCTGGGAGGCCATCAAGGGTGTGTTCACCGCCGCACTGGAAGCCATCAAATCGGTGGTGACCGGGGCTTGGGAGGCCATAAAGAGCGTGGTCACCACGGCTATGGAGGCCCTCAAGACTGCCGTCACCACAGCATGGGAGGCAATCAAAACTGCCATCTCCACGGCGCTGGAAGCTATCAAGACCGCCGTGAGCACAGCGTGGGAGGCCATCAAGACAGCGGTCACCACAGCGATGGAGGCCATCAAGACCGCCATCACCACAGCATGGGAAGCAATAAAGACTGCGGTGCTGACGGTCATGGAGGCGGTGAAAACCGCTATCACCGCAGCGTGGGAGGCAATCAAAACCGCTGTCACTACGGTGGTCAATGCCATCAAAGATACAGTGACCCAGGTTTGGAATGCCATCAAGGATACCGTTTCCGGCATCATGGATCGGCTGAAGGAAACGGTGGTCAACGCCTGGAACGCGCTGAAGGAGGCCGTGTCCAATGTGGTCAACGCCATTCGGGAGGCCGTCACCGGGGTGTTCTCCAAGCTGGCGGAGGGTGTGTCCAGCGCCATGAAGAACGTTCTGGATGCGGTAAAAAACGGCTTCAATTTCGTCAAAGACCACATCCTCGGTCTGGGCAAACAGGCCGTGGGCTGGGGCCGCGACCTCATCATGGGCATCGTCAACGGCATCAAGGGGGCCATCGGCGCGGTCAAGGACGCTGTGTGCAGCGTGGGCGACACCATCCGCTCCTTCCTCCACTTCTCCGTCCCGGACGAGGGGCCGCTCACCGATTATGAGTCCTGGATGCCCGACTTCATGGCTGGGCTTGCCAAGGGCATCGAGCAGAGCCGGGGAGCCGTCCGCGCCGCCATCGACAGCGTGGCAGACGATCTGGCCCTCACCCCTACTGTATCTGTGGCGGCGGGCAGCTTAGACGCGCTAAAGACTGGCAGCGGGAGATACACCGAAACCGCCGCCGCTGACAACGGTTCCGATCTGTCTGTGCGTCTGGATGCCATGTATGAGGTGGTCACCAAGTACCTGCCCCGGCTGGCCAACCGCCAGATCGTGCTGGACTCCGGCACCCTGGTGGGCGAACTGTCCGATGGCATGAACCGAACGCTGGGGAGGAACCTGCTATGATCCGAAAATTCAGACTGACCAATGGCGTGGGGGACGGCTGGGACCTGAACAGCCGCTCCTCCTTTTTTTACGCCATCGCTGGCCTGGGCTTCAAGGACGGCACCCAATACGAGCAGGTCGGCACCGACTTCATCCCCCTGGAGGAGCTGTTCTCCCAGGGGGAGCTGTCGGGCCGCATCCTGTTCGGCGGAGCCGCCGCCTACCAGACCTACCGGGAGTTTTCCCGGTTCGTCCGGGCTGTGCCGCTCACCCTCATTTACCAGACGGACGAGACGTACCGGGTCCCGGTCCGGCTCACCGAACTTTCCAAGGGGGAACTGATGGAGGGCGGCGGCGGGCTGGTGTGCGATGTGACCTTCCTCGCCACCGGGCTGTTCTACAAGAGCGTCACCCGGCAGAGCGGCGTCCTCTCCATCGGCGGCAAGGTGTATCCGTACACCTACAATTACTCCTACGCCGAGGTGTCCCAGAACACCTTGGTCATCGAGAGCGACAGCTATGAGGACAGCCCTTGCAAGGTCACTATCTTCGGTCCCTGCTTCAACCCGGTCTGGAAGCACTATGTGGACAATGAACTGTTCGAGACGGGCCGCTACGAGGGGCTTATCATGGCGGACCACAAGCTGGTGGTGGATGCCACCGGCATCCCGTATAGCATCACCGAGCGCGGAGCGGCGGACGATATCGTGGCAGACCGCTACCAGCTCTGCGACTTTACCACGGAGCGGTTCTTCCATCTCAAGCATGGGAGCAACCGCATCTCCGTTTCCCATGATGGGCTGAACACAGTGAAAATGATGGTGGAGGGGAAGATCAGCTATGAGACCGTATAGTGTGGAGATTTTCCGGCCCGACTTCACGATGGTCGGGAACACCAATGTAAACGAAGTCACTTACAAAGAGGACTACCTCACCTCGGATGAGAACTCCATCACGGTGCTGGCCCTCCCCGGCATTGAAAAGCAGGACTTCATCCGCATCAGCCGGGGCAGCGAGGAGTACGCCGGGGTGGTCACTGAGATCGGCTACGGCACCGACCGCTCCAAGCGGCTCCAGACCATTTCCTACAAGCCCCTGGTGGAGCTGCTCAACACCGGCATTCTGTTCGATGTGAACGCCCAGGGCCAGGGGACGCTGGAGGAGTTCATCTGTGACCGCATCCGGGAGACCTTCATCGAAAACCCGGACACACTCCAGAATATCCACGGCCTGTCCGTGGCCCACACCAGCGCCACCACCGATTGGAGTCTGCACATCACCCCGGCGGAGAGCGGTGGGCATTACAACATCGTCAACCTCATGGATTCGGTCATCGTCCCCGCCATGCAGAAATACGGCATCTTGGTCAAGGCCGCGCTGGACATCCAGAACCGGGAGATACACCTCACGGTGGGCCGGGCCAGTGACAGCATCCTTACCATCGAGGCAGACCTGCCCAACATCATCAAGAAAAGCGTCACCATCAAACAGGTCAGCGCCGATATAAACAAGCTGGTGCTGTACGATGCCGCCGACTATGTGGCGACCCGCACCTATTACCTCCACCCGGATTTGGGCTACGACACCTACGACCGGGACCGCATAACCCCGGTGGTCTGCGAGATGCAGGCGGTGCAGCACGAGGAGGGCAGCAGTTTTGACGCCGCCGCCATCCGTGCCGCTCACGACAAGTTCTCCGGGCTGGCCTACTCCAACCTTATCGAACTGACGATGGCGAATGACGATGGGCTGGTCAAGCCGGAGCGGATGGAGTTCGGGCAGGAGGTAGACATCATCTCGGACGGGGTGGCCTATCGGAGCATCCTTACCGGGCGGGAGCGCGGGAAGAACACCAAGCTGGTGTTCGGCACCGTCCGGCTGGACCTCACAAAAATTTTAAGGAGGAGCGGCAATGGCTAATAACATCGTTTTGAAAACCTATCGCGGCGGCAGCGTGACCCCGCTGGACGATGCCATCATCCAGCAGACGGTCATCGGCACCAACGGCATCTTCAAGGGCTGCAACATCACCTACGCCAGAGGCAATGTCCTCCATGTGTCCCAGGGCTTCGGCATGATCAAGGGGCGGTTCTTCGAGGTGTACGACTGCGAGGTGGGTGTAATCCTCAACAGCGGTTCCGGCACCCTCCAGGGGCGGCTCTACATCCACATGGACCTGTCCAACGCGGACGAGCCGATCCAGCTCCTGACGGAAACGGCCTCGGTGCTGACTGACTTGACCGGGGACGAGGACGTGAACTACAACAACACGGCCTACGACCTGGAGCTGGCAACCTTCGGTGTGACCCGAACGGGCATCACCAACCTGGTGCCGACCTTCGAGAAGATCACCGGGGCCTCCGGCAGCGGCGGGGCCAGCTCCCTCCAGCGGTCCACCGAATACTTCAAAGGCGACTTCGTGACCTGCAAAAACGCCCCCGGCTGGGTGACGCTCTACTGCACCACCGCTGGTGTGACCGCCACCGCGGAGCCTGTGGAGTACGCTGGCATCGCCCAGGTGGGCGACACGGTGCAGGACGGCACCTGCGTGTTCACCGCCCGCGATGTGGTGGGCGAGATCGATGTGCTGAAGGACCTGTTCACCGACACCGAGACCAGTATCGCCGGTCTGGAGGACGGCCTCCAGGAGCTGCGGGAGGAGCTGAACCACAAGGCCGAGAATCTCCCGCCTCCGGTCGGCACCATCAAGTACAGCGCCGTGGACCCTGGCGAGGATTGGCTCAAGTGTGACGGCAGCTTTGTCAGCGAGGACGATTACCCCGAACTGCTCCCGCTGCTCAACCACAAAGATCCGACCGCGACCGATCTGCTCACAGCCTACACAGCGGAAAAGGCCGGAGCCATCACCAATACCTGTGTGTTCAACGGCTCCATCTGGGCCTATCTGGTGGATGCCCACCTTCTGGTCAGTATTCCGCCCACCGGCACCGCCAAGACCATCCCTGTTTCAGGTGCGGAAACCCTGTCCTCCGCAAGCCCCGCCTATCTCTCCATCTGCGGCGGCTCTCTCTACCTGACACAGATCGGCGGAACGCAGGCAAAAGTCCTTTTGTTATGAATTGCAGGAGTTCACTGGTTCTGAGACGGGTATTACCATAACGAAAATCGATGTGAACAGCACCAGCAATGTGAATTACTCTGCAAATCAATACACGATCCCTTATGTGGTCGATGTGGGTGGTACAAAGATGATGGCTCTATGCTTGGAGCCCACCTATTGCTATTACATCACTTGGACGACAGGCAAGTACCCTACCACCGCACGTCAGCTATCCCAGTATGCGAACGCATCCTATAACATGACCAAGGATTACACCACCAAACTGAATGCCAAATTTGGATTCTCGGTGAAGAATCAAAATGAAGCGATATTCGCTATGCGCTACCTGGGGGTCTATACCGGCAACAACTATGGGTTCAAGTTTTGGTTCAGCATCGCTTCGATCTCACAGTCACTTTACGGAAGCCCGGAGAGTGACCCCTATTCCTCCTACAACAGCTACACCGACATGGAAACAGCCATCCAGCAGGATGAACGGGGGAAGTATTTAAAGAGGTTTGTTGCTGAAAGTTATACTCCGCAGATGATGACACTCCCCGCTGGTGGCGGTAACGAGTACCTTTATAACGTGGACCTTATTGACCGAAAGGTCACGCTGATGCACGGAAGGTACAACGGCGGGACGCTGCCGGAGTGGAGAGACATCAACATCAAACTCCCGTCCAGGGCTGTTCTGTTCACCGATTCCGTCTGCTATGTGGCGGAGCAGTCCATGTGGTTCATCTTCGTGGGGACGGGGCTGCTGTTCGGCTCCAAGCTGGCCACCGGCGGCTGGGGCTACATCGACACCATGGGCCTCCTGGGGTTGGTGGCGAAGTATGGGTGCATCACCTATCTTCCCGGCGAGAACGCGCTGTATATCAGCGGTCTCAACACGGCTGGCGTTCCCGTGGTCTGCAAGCTGCTGTTCGATGGGACGATGGATTTCACCGGCGCGGGCGCGTGGCTTCCCGTGCTGACCAAAGACGGCATCCCGGCCTACATCAAGGCCAAGACAACCGAATAACGGATGAAGGGCTGTCCGCCGCTTGGCGGATGGCCTTTTATTATACACATTTTTGAAACGGAGGGATTTTCCATGAAAGAGTTCTGGAACACGATCCAGATGGTGTTCGCCGCCGTGGGCGGCTGGCTGGGCTACTTCCTGGGCGGCTGTGACGGCCTCCTCATCGCCCTGGTGGTGTTCACAGTGGTGGACTACATCACCGGGGTCATGTGCGCCATCAACGACCAGAAGCTGTCCAGCGAGGTGGGCTTTCGCGGCATCTGCCGGAAGGTGCTGATCTTCTTCCTGGTGGGTGTCGCCAACATCCTGGACGTAGAGGTCATCGGCACCGGCAGCGTTCTGCGCACCGCCATCATCTTCTTCTACCTGTCCAATGAGGGTGTGTCCCTGCTGGAGAACGCCGCCCACTTGGGCCTGCCTGTTCCCCAGAAGCTGAAGGACGTGCTGGAGCAGCTCCACGACCGGGCGGAGAAGGGCGGTGACGGGGAATGAAGCTGATCGAGTCCATCCTCACCAAAAACCCCTGCTACACCGCTGGCCGGAAGATCACGGTCAAGGGCCTCATGCTCCACTCCGTGGGCTGTCCACAGCCCAGCGCCCTGGTGTTCATCCGAAACTGGAACAAGGCCAGCTACGACCGGGCCTGCGTCCATGCCTTCATTGATGGCAACGATGGCACCGCGTACCAGTGCCTCCCCTGGAACCATCGGGGCTGGCACTGCGGGGCCAGCGGCAACAACACCCATATCGGGGTGGAGATGTGCGAACCGGGCTGCATCAGGTACACGGGCGGGGCTACTTTCACCTGCTCTGACCTTCCCACCGCCCAGGCCGTTGCCAAGCGCACCTATCAGGCGGCGGTGGAGCTGTTCGCCATGCTCTGCCAGAAGTTCTCCCTCGACCCGCTGGGCGATGGGGTGATCGTCAGCCACAAGGAGGGCTGCAAACGGGGCATCGCCTCCAACCACGGCGACCCGGAGCATCTCTGGACGCAGCTCGGCCTGCCCTACACCATGGACACCTTCCGCAAGGCGGTCAAGGCCGCGATGGGCGGTGGGGCCGCTGCCCCCAGCGGTGTGTCCGGCACGAAGATCATGGGCGCGGCTGTGGCTACTGCGGAGCAGATGAAAGCCTACATCAAGGCCAAAAATCCGAAGGTCGCCCAGAGCGTTCTGGACATGGTGCCGCTCTATCTGTCCGAGGGGGCGGCGGAGGGTGTGCGGGGCGACATCGCCTTTGCGCAGTCCTGTCTGGAAACCGGGAACTTCGGTTTCGCTGGCTCCGCTGTCACGCTGGACCAGAACAATTTCTGCGGCATGGGTGTCACCGCCAATGGGCTGAAGGGTAATTCCTTCTCCACGGCCCAGCTCGGCATCCGTGCGCAGGTGCAGCACCTCAAAGCCTACGCCTCCACCGAGCCGCTGAAGGGTGAGTGCATCGACCCCCGGTTCAAGTATGTGGCGCGGGGCTGCGCCGAGGTGGTGGAGTGGCTGGGCCAGAAGGAGAATCCCCAGGGCAAGGGCTGGGCCACCGGTGCAGGCTATGGGGAGAAAATCGTCACCATTCTCAATGTTATCCTCGCCACCGCTGGCGGGGCTGCTCCGACTCCGGCTCCTGTCGCCGTTTCCTTCAAGGTGCGGGTGACCGCCACCGACCTCAACATCCGCACCGGCCCCGGCACCAACACCGCCAAGACCGGGAAGTTCACCGGGGCCGGGGTGTTCACCATCACCGAGGTCAAGGACGGTCCCGGCTCCGCCAAGGGTTGGGGCAGGCTGAAATCCGGCGCTGGCTGGATTTCCCTGGACTTCGCACAGAAAATTTAACCAGCGGTCAATATTTTGACCTACAGTTCAAGCCCACCGGGGATTTCTCCCTGGTGGGCTATTTTGTTTTCCCAATGGTTAATTTGTCCCCTCCGCCGTGGCCGTATAATGAGAGAAGTTCTCAGAAAGAGGTGTAATTATGGCATCAAAAAAGACAAGTGAGATTCTGGAGTTGCGGCGTCAGGGATTGGGATATAAGACCATTGCCGCGATTACCGGGTATTCGGTCAACACAGTCAAATCCACCTGTCGCAGACACCCGCCCCTAAACGAAAAAGTCTGCCTGCAATGTGGGGCCAAAATAGAACAGCTCCCCCATCGGAAGGAGAAGAAGTTCTGCTCGGACAAGTGCCGCATGGCTTGGTGGAACAGCCACCCGGAGCGGGTGAACCGAAAGGCTTTCTACCATTTAGTCTGTGCTCACTGCGGCCAGCCTTTCGACAGTTATGGCAACGACCACCGCAAATACTGCTCCCGCGCCTGTTATGCGGAGGCACGGCGAAAGGAGGTTAGCTGATGGACTTCTTTGAGCGGCTCACCGCTTACAAAACGGCCATGAGCCTTGCCGCCGCTATGTTCCGGCAGGGCATTATTTCGGAGAGGGATTACTTTGAAATCGATACAATTATGACCAAAAAGTACGACCTGTCTTTGGATAGCATTTTCCGCACGATTACTTGATAAATCGGGCCTTTAGAGCGAATATGTGACCATCAAGGAGGTGATTTTTTGGAAAGGATCGTTCAACGGGTGGAGACCAGTATCCCTGCCTACCCAAAAGCGAAACGGGTCGCAGCCTATGCCAGAGTATCCTCCGGCAAGGATGCCATGCTCCACTCCCTCTCGGCCCAGGTCAGCTACTACAACAACCTCATCCAGAACCACCCCGGCTGGCTCTACTGCGGGGTGTATGCTGACGAGGCGCTGACCGGCACGAAGGAAAACCGTACCGAGTTCCAGCGGCTGCTGGCTGAGTGCCGCGCCGGGAACATCGACCTCATCATCACAAAGTCGATCTCTCGGTTCGCTCGGAACACGGTGGTGCTGCTCCAGACCGTCCGGGATTTGAAATCGCTGGGGGTGGATGTCTACTTCGAGGAGCAGAACATCCACTCCATGAGCGCGGACGGTGAGCTGATGCTGACCATCCTGGCATCCTACGCACAGGAGGAGAGCCTCTCCGCCAGCGAAAATCAGAAGTGGCGCATCAAGAAAAACTTTGAGGACGGCAAACCCTGGTCGGGTCAAGTTCTGGGGTATCGGTACGAAAATGGCGTCTACATCGTCAAGCCGGAGGAGGCGGAGATCGTGCGGGGCATTTTCGCTGACTACCTTTCCGGCATGGGGGTCGAGGCCATCATGAAAAAGCTGAACGCCCAGGGCAAGACCACGCGCAACGGACACCCATGGGGCCGCTCCTGTGTGCGGAAGGTGCTGGGCAACTATTCCTACACTGGCAATCTGCTCCTCCAGACCACATTTCGGGAGAACCACATCACCAAAAAGACGCTCCCCAACCGTGGTGAACTGCCGATGTACCATGCCGAGAACACTCACGAGGCCATCGTCAGCATGGAGGATTACCAGGCGGTGCAGGCGGAGATGGCCCGCCGCTCCGCCAAGCACAACAAGACCAAACGCGGCCCTGCCAAGTACCCCTTCACTTCGATGATCGTCTGTGGCACCTGCGGCAAGGGCTACCGCCGAAAGATGACCCGCACCGGCCCGGTTTGGATTTGCAGCACCTACAATGTCTATGGCAAAGCGGTTTGCCCCTCCAAGCAAATTCCAGAAGGGACGCTGGAGAAAGTAGCGGCAGAGGTGCTGGGGCTGGACGCCTTTGACGCAAAGGCCCTCCATGATAAAATATCGGCTATCAGGGCCGAGGGGAACAACACTCTGGTATTTCTGTTCAAGGACGGCACTCAAACCGTTAAACAGTGGGCAGACCGTTCCAGGGCGGAAAGCTGGACCCCGGAGATGAAAGCCGCAGCCAGAGAATTTGCAAAGAAAGGACAGGCGATGAGATCATGCCAGCAGCAAGAGCAGTAACGGTCATTCCGGCTACCATCAACCTCCACAGCCAAGCCCCTATGGTGGCGGCTGGGAAACGCCGGGTGGCGGGGTATGCCCGCGTCTCCACCGACAGTGATGAGCAGTTCACCAGCTACGAGGCACAGGTTGACTATTACACCCGGTACATCCAGAACAACCCGGAGTGGGAATTTGTGGCGGTCTACACGGACGAGGGCATTTCGGCGACCAACACCCGGCACCGGGATGGATTCAACCAGATGATCTCCGATGCCCTCGCAGGGAAGATCGACCTCATCGTTACCAAGTCGGTGAGCCGTTTTGCCCGAAACACGGTGGACAGCCTTTCCACCATCCGCAAGCTGAAAGAAAACCACATCGAGGTCTACTTCGAGAAGGAAAACATTTGGACATTCGACTCCAAGGGCGAACTGCTACTGACCATCATGTCCTCGCTGGCCCAGGAGGAGAGCCGCTCCATTTCGGAGAACGTCACCTGGGGCCAGCGGAAACGGTTCGCTGACGGCAAGGTCAGCCTCCCGTACAAGCAGTTCCTCGGTTATCGGAAGGGGCCGGACGGTTTTCCGGAAGTGGTGGAAGAAGAAGCGGTTATTGTTCGGCGGATTTATAGCCAGTTCATGGCAGGCAAAACGCCCTACCTCATTGCCAAGGCGCTCACAGAGGATGGCATTCCTACTCCTGCCGGAAAAACAAAGTGGGGTACGACCACGGTGGCCTCCATCTTGACGAACGAGAAGTACAAAGGCGCGGCGCTCCTTCAGAAATGTTTTACAGTGGATTTCCTCAACAAAGTCAAAAAGGTGAACGAAGGGGAGGTTCCGCAATATTACATTGAAAGAAGCCACCAGCCTATCATCGACCCGCAGGAGTTCGATTTGGTGCAGATCGAATACGAGCGGCGCAAAAAGTTAGACCACCGCTACAGCGGAAACAGCATCTTTTCCTCGCGGATCGTCTGCGGCGATTGCGGTGGTTTTTACGGGGCCAAAGTATGGCATTCCAACAGCAAGTACCGCCGCATTATCTGGCAGTGCAACGAGAAGTTCAAGGGCGACCATAAGTGCCGGACGCCGCATTTGTACGAGGAGGACATCAAGGTTCGGTTCCTGGCGGCATTTAATAAGCTCATTGCAAACAGCGAAACGGTCCTGGAGGACTGCCAACTGATGCAAAGCCATCTCACCGATTGCTCCGCTATTGATGCCGAACTGGAGGGGCTGCTCCGGGAGATCGAGGTGGTGACAGAACTGACCCAGCGGTGCATCCAGGAAAATGCCCGTAGCGTCCAGAGCCAGGAAGAATACACAGAACGGTACAACGGCTATGTCGCTCGGTACGATGTGGCAAAGGACAGGGCCGATGATCTTCAACGGGAGAAAAAGGAGCGGCAAGCCAAAGCGGATGCGATGGGTGCGTTCATGTTTTCCCTTTCCGAGCGCAAAAACATTATCACCGAATTTGATGATCGGCTCTGGCTGACCATACTGGAAAAGGCCACGGCCTATCATGACGGGCGGCTCGTATTTACGTTTAGGGGAGGCATCGAGATAGAGGGCTGACACACATAAAACCCGTTGATTCCGCAAAATGGGATCAACGGGTTTTACATTGTGTCCATAAGCTCCAGCAGAAGGCTTCTCTGCCGGTCCGACAGGGAACTCCACTTTGCATACAACATCTGTTGCTCCTCAGTCAATTCCAGAGGGTTCCCTTCGGCGAAGAATTGTGCCAGAGTAATACCGAACGCGGTACACACCGCCTCCAAGGTCGGCAGCGTGGGAGCGTTATTTCTCTTGAACATATTTGTGACAGTGGAGTGGGACAGGCCCGATTCCTTTGCCAGCCGGTATTCTGTCCAGCCGCGCTCCGCCATCATGTCTTTGATTCGGCCCTGTGCGTCCACATCATCACCTACCTATCTGTAACTATTATAGTTCCCGAAATGGTGCTATAATAGGCGCGATAGGTAGACAGTGCAAGGCCCAAAAAGGTCATAGCATTTTACTGGCCCTGGCCTGGGGATACTGATAAAAACAGGAGGTCATCATGGAAAAGCCTAAAACACTTTTTGAACGCTGGGCGCAGGAGAGGAATATCACAGTAGAAGAAATGCGGGCCATCATAGCAGCCCGCATTGAAGCTGGGATGAACGATCCTGACCCGGAGAAACGAGCGTCATGGGAGCGCATACCCCGCGCCGGGGAAATTCCTACACCGGAGGAATGGCTCCGCTATGCGGTGGAGCGTCTGGAGGAGGAAGGGCGCGGCGACCTGCTGCGCTGGTATAAAATCTTTTGAGTCTGACCCTGCACCCCCAATAAAAATGCACCACCTACAACAAAAAGGGGCGCATTTGTATTGACGTGAGATAGATTTGCCAAAGAAGCCCTGAAATCGCAAGATTTCAGGGCTTCTTCTCTGCTTTTGTCGGAAAATAATCTGGGTCAAAAAATGGGTCAGCGCTTTGACCCATGCGCTGACCCATACAGGGAAACGATTCTTTAGTTCTCCACAGCTTCGGAGAGAATATTCGCCATGGTATCTGCCGCCTGCCGCTGGGCCTGGGTGGTTACGTGGTCGTAGGTGTCTAAGGTGAACCCGGCGCTGTAGTGGCCCAGCATCCCGGAGACGGTCTTGATATCCACACCGTTTTGCAGAGCTACCGTAGCGAATGTATATCTCATATCGTGAAATCGAATCTGATGCAATCCGGCCCGCTTCAGCACCCGGTGGAGCATATGGAGCACTCTGTCCGGGAAGATGGGGCCGCCCGTAGGGGACGGGAACACATAGTCGCTGTTGGTTTTCTTCTGCTGGTTTCTCAGGATTTCCACGGCATCAGCTCCGATGGATAAGCTTCGATAGGAGTTTTTCGTCTTGAGCGGTGCCTCTACCACCTCGCCATTGATCTGAGCGATCTGGCGGCACGCCTGAATCGTGCCCCGCTCCAGGTCGATGTCCTCCCACTTGAGGCCCAGCAGCTTGCCTCGCCGCAACCCGGTGGCCAACTCGACATAGCACATCTCGAACACGCCGCTCGCCCTGGCTTTGTGGCGGAAGAAAAACGCTGGGAGGCGGCAGAGGAAGAGTAATGGAGGACAAAGCGGAAGTGCGGCCGGGGGACAAGGTAAATACAAATTATTTGTTTTATTTTGCCGAACCATTCTTGTCCCTGCTTTCTTTCCCTGTTACAATGGATACTGCTGTAGAAAATGTAAAAATATTTGTGTCTTTTATCAGGCTTGTTACTCTAACATACAGAAAGCAGGTGATTGCAACGAATGAGTTTGAAAAAATGAGAAAGGATTGCACATCCATTGTGTATCGCTTTTTGCTTTCAATGTGTGGCAATGAGGCTTTAGCAGAAGAATTGACTTCCGAAACCTTTTATCAGGCATATCTGCATATTGACAAGTTTAGGGGTGAATGCAAACCGGAAACTTGGTTGTGTCAAATTGCGAAAAACGCTCTGTACAAGGAAACAAAGAGGATAAAACGGATTGCCCCATGGGAGCAGTTTAGAGCATCTGAAACAGATAGCGGAGATATTTTAGAGAAGCTGTCCAACAAGGAACAGGCATTGAAAATTCATAGGCACCTACATCACCTCAGCGAACCATACAAGGAAGTGTTCATGCTGCGGGTGCTGGGTGAATTGAAATTTCAAGAGATTGCTGGCCTGTTTGGAAAATCGGAGTCATGGGCAAAGGTCACATTCTATCGGGCAAAGGATAAACTAATTGAACTTATGGAGGCAGAAAAATGAATATCAGTTGCAAGATTGCGGAAGATTTACTTCCACTGTATCTGGACAATAGCTGCTCGGAGGACAGCCAAGCTGCATTAGAAAAACATTTAAAGGATTGCCCCTCTTGCCGTATGAAGCTGAACAGAATGCAAAGCGATATTACAGATGAGATTCATCCAGAGCAATCCGCACCAAAACTGGCGAACTATGCAAAAAAGGTTAGGCACCATCGTGTCCGTGTAGCTGCGTTCGTTGTCGTTGTTTCCATCCTCTCGTCTGTTGTCCTTGCGTTGGGTTATTTAACAATCAGGGATATGCATATGCAGTCCTCCCCCATTATTTTTGAAGTGGAGCCGGGAACCCATAATCTTACCGCAAACGATTTTGAAACAACAGCAGAGAAAATCGGGCAATATGACTTTTATACAAACTATAGCCAAATTGAAGTAACAGTACAAAGGAATGACAACTTTCAGGGAACGGTCATGCTGTGGAATACAGCAAACAGCAACAGCTTTATTCAGATTCGCGATGTAAGTGAAAGAGCGGCAAGCTGCACATTTACAGGCCTTTCGTCATCTAATCGTTACAAAATAACCTGCGACAATTTGGAGGGGGCGAAAATCACCGTCAGCGAAGGACGGACGATTAGCTTCTGGCATAGTCTGGGGTCTGTGCTGAGCGATATCATAGGGACCGTAGGCGGATAAGAGCAGTTACGATAGATAGAATTTTCCCACTCCGTTTCCTATCGGTGAGCGTTATTAGCCTTTGTGCCGCAGCATCAACATCATCCCGCCTTGGCCCTTATCCCTGTTTTCCGCGTAGCAGATTTTGACCGGCAGATCTCACGGCGACTTCTCATCAAATTTGAACTTTTTATAAACTACTGGAATAGTGTTGACAAACCCGCACGACTGTGATAGTGTACATAGTGTAAACTATTGCAATAGTTTGAAAGGAAGTGATTGAAATGACCGTCAAGCTCTTTGACTCGGAGCTGAAAGTCATGGATGTGCTGTGGAAAGAAGGAGATATGCCGGCAAAACAAATTTCGGACGTGCTCAAGGAGACCACCGGCTGGAACATGAACACCACCTACACCGTCATTAAGAAGTGCATCGCCAAGGGCGCCATTGAGCGCAGGGAGCCGAATTTCCTGTGTCACGCCCTGATCGCCCGGGATGTGGTCCAGGTGGCGGAGACGGAGGAGCTGCTTCACAAGCTGTTCGACAGCTCCCCCGACCTGCTGTTTGCGTCCCTGCTGGGCCGTCAAAGGCTGTCAAAACCCCAGATCGACAACCTGCGGCGCATGGTTTCAGAGCTGCAGGCCCAGGAGGAGAGCGAATGAGCCTTGTGCAAATGACGCTGTACGGCGGGGCGTTCGTTCTGTTCATCGTGGTGGTTCGGGCGCTGGCCCTCCACCGCCTGCCCAAGGGGGCGTTCCTGGTCCTGTGGGAGATGGCGGCGCTGCGGCTGCTCCTGCCCTTTACCATCCCGCTGCCCTTTGGCCTGCTCGCTCCCCCGGAGCCTCTGACCGCGGTGGGGGAATATCTGGCGGCGGGCGGGACCTCCCCGTCGGGAACACCGGCGGCTGGGATTCCCTCCGGCGCGCCGATCACAGCGGGCACAGCCCCCAGCTCTGCCCTGCCCATGATCTGGCTGGCGGCTGCGGCGCTGATGGCGGCGTATTTTACGGTGTCCTACGGGCGGGCCCGGCGGCGGTTCCGCTCCTCCGTCCCGGACAACTCCCCCGCCGTCCGCCGGTGGCTGGCGGACCAAAAGCTGCGCAGGCCGCTGGAGGTGCGGCAGTCGGCCCTGGTGTCCTCGCCGCTGACCTATGGCGTTCTGCGCCCGGTCATTCTGCTCCCGGAACCCATGGAACGGGAGGATGACGACACCCTGACCTATATCCTCACCCACGAGCTGGTACACGTTCAGCGTTTTGACGCCCTGGCAAAGCTGGTGTTTGCCGCCGCGCTGTGCCTCCACTGGTTCAACCCCCTGGTCTGGGTGCTGTACGTCCTGGCCAACCGGGACTTGGAACTGTCCTGTGACCAGCGGGTGATGGACCATCTGGGCGGCAGGAAAAAAGCCGCCTATGCCCTGACCCTCATTAACATGGAGGAGACCCGGAGCGGGTACTTCTCCCCCTACAGCCATTTCAGTAAACTGGCGATTGAAGAAAGGATCGAAGCGATTATGAAGTATAAAAAAGCATCCGTTCTGGCGCTGGGCCTGGCCGCCGCTCTGGTGATTGGCGCGACCACCGCCTTTGCGGCCTCCGCGAGCCCTGTCTCCAATGAACAGCGGGACCGCCGGCTGAATGCGGAATCCGTCATCGACGAGGGCACCCTGATGTCCTACGTCAACCCTGACGATGGCAAAACCTACTACAGCTTTGACGGCGGGAAAACCTTTGAGCCCCTGACCGACGAGGAGTTCCAGCGGCGGTTCCCCACGCCCAACGTGGAGTGGTGGACCTATGAGGAGTACGCCGCATGGCTGGAGCAGGAGAAGGTAAACCTCCAGTCTATGCTGGGGGAAACGGGCTCCACCGGCGGCCGGGGCGAGTTCGTCTGGACCCAGGAGATCATTGATGAGACCATCGCCATGTACGAGAGCATCCTCCAGGATATCAAAGAGGGCATGATGTACTCGAAATCCGTTGACGGGGATGAGAACCTGATGATGAGCTATAACCCGGCTGATATGGAAAAAACCATGGATACCGGCGCAGGCAGCATCTTTGTCAAAGGAGAGGACGGCACGATGGCGCCGATCGACCCCAGCCAGGTTCGAACCGCCTTCGTTTTCTCTGACGGCTCCGCCCCGCTGCCCGAGGGCAGCGTCGTCACGGACAAGACGGGCGTGCCGTTGGACGACTGGGACGTGGTGAGCGCCCCCGAGCGCACCGAAGAGGAGTGGCAGCAGATCATCGCCGACATCGAGAGCGGCAAGATCCCGCCCTTTGAGATCCCGGACGACCCCAATGTGACAGTCAGCTTTTTGGATTACACCAACGGAAACTGCACGGGAAAGAACTGATCGACAGCAAAACAGAGGGCTTGGACTGAGATTCCAAGCCCTCTGCTCTATGTTCTGCGGCGCAGTTTCCTCAGCAGAAGGCACTGAGCGACCAATGGAACTCCGATATCTGCACCACCCAGTACGTCGGGGACTTCAAAAGCTGACACAAGGAGAATCTGGGTCGGCTGCTCCATGTTCAATGCCCTTCATCTCGTTCAGCAGCACCTCTGCTGCCGGAGAAAACACCGCATACTTTTTCCAGGCCAGAAGCAGCTTGGAGTGGAGGGTTGGTGTCAGAGGCCGAAAGCACAGTGGACTGTCCGGCTCGGTGTTCGCCAGCTTGTCAAAGGAGAGCAGACAGCCCAGGCCCTCCCGGGCGAGAACTGCGCCGTTGTAGGCCAGATTGCAGGTCGCCACAATGTTGAGCCTGTCTACCTGCTCCTGAAACCAGTCTGAGAGCTCCTTTTGCAGTCCCTGCCGGGGGCAGATCAGCGGAATTTCCAGCAGGTCCTCCGGCGCGACGGCCTCTTTTGCCGCCAGCGGGTGATCCTTCCGCAGGATAACGCCCCAGGTGTCCGCGCCGGGCAGGGGGAGGTAATTATATTTGGACAGGTCGTTGGATTCCACCAGCACGGCTAAGTCCAGCAGGCCCTGCTCCAGCCGTTCCGCCAGGTCGCTTCGGTCGCCGCTGTACAAATGCACCCGGATGCGGGGGTACTGTGTCTGCACCGCCTTGATCCGCCGGGCCAGGTGCCTGATGCCATCCGACTCTGCACAGCCGATGTGGACATCCCCGCCGGAGATCTCCCCCAGGGCCTTGAACTCGTCTGTGGTCTTATCCACCATGTCCAAAATGTCCTCCGCCCGCCGGCGCAGCAGCATTCCCTCGTCCGTCAGCCGGACACTGAAGCTGCTGCGGACAAAGAGCTTTTTGCCCAGCTCCGCTTCCAGGTCCTTGAGCTGCTTGGACAGAGTGGGCTGGGAGATATGGAGCCGCTGGGCGGCGTGGGTGACACTGCCCTCCCGGGCCACGGCGAGAAAATACCGTAAAACGCGCAGTTCCACAATAACACCTCCTGCTGTCAGTATAGCAGGAGGTGTTATTCTTTACAAGAATAATATGATATAGAAATCGGGTATTTGCTATTTCATTTCCGCGCCTATACAATAAGGTCCGAAGGAGGTGGCGGCTTTGGAGGACAACGGTGCTCTGCGGCAAACCCTTGCGGACGCGGGCTGCGACGCCTCGCTGACGGAGCGGTTTGTCTTGCTGGCGGAGCAGGGGCGGGCGAAAGAGGGGCTTGCGCTGCTTGCCCTGCACCGCAGAATTCTGCTGGAACGCTGCCATGAGGCGGAGCGAAACATCGACTGCCTGGACTATCTCGTCTATCAGTTGGAGAAGAACGCAAAAAAAGGAGGAATTTCCTATGGATGAAAAGCTGACCCTGACTCCGGAGTGGGATAAGACCTTCCCCAAGAGCGGCAAGGTGGGCCACAGCACGGGGACACGGCCCACTCCTGCTATTTCAGCAAGGACGCCTTCGCCAAGCTGGCCAATTTCCTTCGGGAGAATTTGAAGTAAAAGGAGGCCTCTGGCATGGCAAAGCAGACGGCGGGCAGAGACGCCCTGCATGAGTTTGCCCCCAAGTTCGCGGAGCTGAACGACGATATACTATTTGGCGAGGTGTGGTCAAGGGAGGAACAGCTGCCGCTGAAAACCCGCTCCATTGTGACCATCACCGCCCTCATCAGCAAGGGCATCGTGGACAGCGCCCTGACCTACCATCTTTCCGCCGCCCGAGCAAACGGCGTAACCCGCACCGAGATGGCGGAGATTCTGACCCATCTGGCATTCTACGCCGGATGGCCCAACGCCTGGGCCGCGTTCCGCATGGCCAAGGAGGTCTACGCTGGGGATGGCAAACAGGAACAGCATGGCGGCTTTTTCGGACAGGGGGAGCCGAACACGGCTTTCGCCCAGTATTTTACCGGCAGCAGCTATTTGAAGCCCCTGACCGACCCCAAGGAGACGGTGTTCATCGCCAACGTCACCTTTGAGCCGGGATGCCGCAACAACTGGCACATTCACCGCGCCAAAAGCGGCGGCGGGCAGATCCTGATCTGCGTGGACGGCGAGGGCTGGTATCAGGAGGACGGGAAACCGGCCCAAAGCCTGAAGCCCGGCGATGTGGTGACCATCCCCGCCGGGGTGAAGCACTGGCACGGAGCCAAGGCGAACTGCTGGTTCAGCCACCTGGCGGTGGAGTGTCCGGGGGAGGACACCTCCAACGAGTGGCTGGAGCCGGTAACGGACAATAGTTACGATCAACTGTCTCGAAATTAAACGAGGAGTCACGATGAAAAAAAGATTTCTTTCCTTTTCAATGGCGGCCTGCATGGTCTGCCTGCTGACCATGACCGCCTGTGCGGCGGAAGTCCCCGCCGCCGGCGGTGGGGCGGATCTGGACCGCGCGAAACTCACGTCTGAATCCCAGCCCGCGTCCGCGTTCACGGATGTGTCCGCCGATGCGTGGTACGCCGAGGCGGTGGAATACTGCCGTCAAAACGACCTCATGAACGGCACGTCCGACACCACCTTCGCGCCGGAGGAAACGCTGACCCGCGCTATGCTGGTTACCATCCTGTGGCGGCAGGCGGAGAGGCCGGTGGTGAATTACCTGATGCGGTTCTCCGATGTCCCCGAGGATCAGTGGTACAGCGAGGCAGTCCGTTGGGCGGCCAGCGAACAGCTGGTGAACGGCTATGGTGACGGCCGCTTTGGCACCGATGACCCCATCACCCAGGAGCACCTGAACCTGATTTTCCAGCGGTATACCAATCAGCCTGTCACCCAGGGCATCCCCGGCTTTGACGGCAGCTCCAAGCCCGCCACCCGGGCCCAGGCCGCGGCGGCGGTGATGAATTACGCCCGGCTTCCCCAGCAGGATCCCTCCGGAGGCAAGGTGCTGGTGGCCTATTTCTCCGTCACGGGGAACACCCGCCCAGTGGCGGAAAAGGCGGCGGAGCTGACCGGCGGCGATCTCTTTGAGATCATTCCCACCCAGCCCTACACCGCCGCCGACCTGAACTACAACACCGACTGCCGGGCCAATGCCGAGCAGAACGACCCGGACGCCCGGCCCGCCATCGCCAACGCTGTGGAGAATATGGGGCAGTATGACGCGGTGCTCATCGGCTACCCCATCTGGTGGGGCCGCGCGCCCAAGATCATCCACACCTTCCTGGATACCTACGATTTGAGCGGCAAAACTGTGGCCACCTTCTGCACCTCCGGGAGCAGCCCCCACGAGGACGCCACCATCCGGGGCTGCGAGCCGGACGCCGTCTGGCTGGAGGGCCGGCGCTTCTTCGGAACGTCCCAGGTGGAGGAGTGGGTCAGCAGCCTTGATCTGCCAAGAACTGAGGAAGATAACACGGTGGGTATATTCAACCTTGAAAAAAAGACCGTCGCCCTCAACAGCGGCTATGAAATGCCCCTTAACGGCCTGGGAACCTACAGCCTCCACGGCGAGACCTGCGTTAATTCTGTAAAGTCCGCTCTGGCCAGCGGTGTTCGGCTGATCGATACCGCATCCGCCTATGGAAATGAGGAAGAGGTAGGCCAAGCTGTCCGGGAGGCTATGGAGGAGCTGGGCCTCCAAAGAGAAGAGATTTTCGTCGTTACGAAAATCTATCCAGGCAGCGAAATGGCGGAGCCGGAGGAGGCGATCCAGGCGTGTCTGGACCGGCTGGATATCGGCTATGTGGACCTAATGCTCCTGCACCACCCTGACAAGAACGACGTGAAAGCATATCAGGCGATGGAAAAATTTGTGGAGGAAGGGAAGATCCGCTCCATCGGCCTATCCAACTGGTATGTGGAGGAGCTGGAGGAATTCCTGCCCCGGGTGGACATCACTCCGGCGCTGGTTCAAAATGAAATCCATCCTTATTACCAGGAGAACGATGTGATTCCCTATATTCAAAGCCTGGGAATTGTGGTGCAGGGCTGGTATCCCCTGGGCGGCCGGGGACATACAGCGGAGCTGCTGGGGGACGAAGTGATCTCCGATATCGCCAAGGCTCACGGTGTGTCCTCCGCCCAGGTCATCCTCCGCTGGAATCTGCAAAAGGGCGTGGTGGTCATCCCCGGCTCCAGCAACCCTGACCACATCAAAGAAAACACACAGCTGTATCATTTTGCGCTGACCGATGAGGAGATGACGCAGATCAATGCTCTTGATCGGAACGAAAAGCACGATTGGTACTGATATTTTTTCGATAAGGCCTGCGTTCATATAGTTTGGATCAACGCTTATTCAGCGAATGTACACAAAGCTGAATGAGGGGCGCGCGCGGGAACACCCAGAGCATGGCCGTGAAGTCCCACTGAGGGACTGACACTACCGGAAGCAGACTGTCCGTCCAAACACATCCTCACGGGCAGGGAGCTGGACAAATTCATGGAATCCATCCAGGCCGACCCCTTCTGGCACGACTTCTTCTACACCAAACTGACCGCCGGTCTGCGCCGGGGAGAAATCTGCGGCTACGAGTGGCAGATCTCAAGAGTCAGCCTGGTACGCTCCAATCTCTTCTGAACATTTCACCGTATGGGTCAGCCCTCCTGCTCGCCCGGCCAGCTCATAGCGGTGAACTGAAACCAGCCGTCCTCCCGGCTGATGGCGTAGGAGACCTGATGGTTTCGCAGCACCCGGTCCACCGTCTGCAAGCCAAAGCCATGTAGCATTGGGTCCTGCCGAAGACCAGCATCCTCCGGCGGCAGCGGATTTCGGACAGAAAGCACCAGCTCGCCGCCCTGGCACAGCAGCTTGACGTTGATCTCCCGGTGCTTGTCCAGCTTGCGGCAGGCGTCGAGGGCATTGTCCAGCAGATTGCCTAGCAGCTTGACCACTTCGTCGTCCGTAAAAGGCAGGCTGGACAGATCGCCCACCATAAAACGCACGGCGGTCTGCTGCTCCCGTGCCTGGCTGTATTTCAGGTTCAGGACCGCGTCGGCAATGGGGTGGTTGGTCTGCACGGTAGGGCTGTCCTGATAGGTATACTGGGTGAGCTGCTGCAAATAGGTGTTGGCCTCTCCGTATTGTTGCTGGGCCAGCAGCATGGAGAGCACCGTCAATCGGTTGCGGTATTCGTGGGTCTGGATGCGCTGGCTGCAAAACATCTGGCGCAGCTCCTCCATCTGGCCGTGCTCCTTTTCCTGCTGCCGCAGCTGCTGCTGGCACTGCCTCTGGAGCTTCAGCGCCCGGAGCGTCCATACCACCCCCAACACCAAAACCAGCTCCAGCGCCACCAGCAGCATACACAGCACCCATGGAACCCTCCCAATGTCCGCGTCCGGCCCGCGGCGGCCGCGCACCTCCGGCCAGACAATGGCGCAGATACAGCCCAGCCCAGCCAGCGGCAGCAGGGTGAGCAGCGCCGCAGCCGGCCAGCGCAGCGGCTGCAGCCCGCGCCGGGTCTGCTGAAACTGTCCGTATGCCATGCACAGTGCCAGCACAAAGCAGCGGGAGGCAAGGTCCGTCACCGGCACGCTGATGCTGCGGTTGTAACCCAGCACGAGATTCATCCGAAAGGCGGATACGGTCAGCCACCCGATCTGGATGGAGGCAACGCAGAGCAGTGCAAAAATGGCCGCCAAAACCATTGCTTTCCGTCTCAGCTTCCCCTCGTAGGCCGCGCAGGCATACAGCAGCCACAGCAGCGCGGGCACCGTAATGCACGCTGCCTGCCGCCAGGCATCCCCCGCCCCCGGCCTCTCCGCCAGCATCCAGGCCAGCATGTGCACAGCGCTGCACAGCACCGGCCCGGCCCAGTGGAGCCACCCGCGCCCGGCGGCGGGCGGCAGGGTCATTCGCAGCACCAGCCACACGGCGGCGCATTCCAGCACGGCGGGTGCCAGCCGCAATAGTTCCTTCATGGGCGTTTCTCTCCTTTCAGGGCCGCGGCCCCCCGCGCCTACCGCCCTTTCCAGCCCAGCAGCTGCTCCACCAGCTGGGTGTAGTTTTGTCTGCTGCACGGCAGGCGTTCGCCATTTACCATGTAGGCCTGGTAATTGGATATTTTTCTGCACAAATCCATGTTAACCAGCATGCTTTTTTGAATGCGCAAAAAGCCCTCCCGGGCTAGGGTGGCCTCCCAGTCCTGGAGCTTTCCGTAAAACTCCAACTCGGCCCCTGTAGTCAGGTGCGCGCACAGCAGATGGCGGCGACTTTCCAGATACACCAGCCTGGCCAGCTCCAAGGTCACCGGCTGATTTTGAATGGTCACGGTGACGCTGCTTTTTCGATGGCGCAGCTCCCGAAGGGCCTCCCCCATGGTGGTGGCAAAGGTGCCCGTGAGCTCCTCCTTCAGCAGGTAGGAGAAGGCGCGCACCGCGTATCCCATGATGGCGTAGTTCACATAGGCGGACAGGAAGATCAGAATGGCATCCTGATTCTGTTCCCGCAGGGCCTTGGCGGCCTGGATGCCGTCCATCTCCTGCATAGAAACATCCAGCAGCACCAAGCTGTAGCCGGCAAGCTCACTGGATACAAAGGCCAGCGGGGAGGTGAACCGGCTGATTTCCGCCTCCACGCCCTGTCCGTCGAAAAAGCGCCGAGTCAGCTCCTCGACTTTGTTGACAAAAGCCGGTTCGTCATCGCAGATCGCAACCCGGATCAACAGTCTCTCCCCCTCCCCGTTCGACGTCTTTTCTTGATTATAGTATACGCGCTCATATCGTGTCAAACACAGGCGGCCCGCATCTTGTGCCAGAAAGCCGCATCTTGTGCAAGGGCACTTGCGCGGGGCGGAAAACTATCCCATAATGACGGCAGAACACGGGGTGCTCCAAGGAGTCAAATGCGCGGAAAAGGAGGGGTCTGCTTGGGTAAGAAAAATGGCCGGACCGGCTTTCTCCTTGTCGTCCCCAGCTTGGCGGGGGTGTGCGCGTTTTATGTGGTCCCCTTCCTGTCCAGCCTCTACTACACCTTCACCCAGGGGGTGTCGGAGCCCAGGTTCGTGGGGCTGGCCAACTTCCGGGAGCTGCTGGACAGCCCGGTCTTTCGTCAGGCGGTGGGCAACACCGCCTTGTTTTTGATCCTGGGCGTGCCGCTGGCGCTGGCCGGCGCTGTCCTGCTCAGCGTGGCGCTGGCCAAGGGCTCCTTTTCCTGGCAGCGCTGGGCGCTGCTGCTGCCCTTCGTCCTGCCCGCCTCCAGCCTGGCCGTGGCCTGGCAGGGGCTGTGGGGGCGGGAGACCCTGAGCGGCCCTGCCGCCCTGCCCATCACCCTGCTCTTGTACCTGCTGCGCAACGCGGGCTACCTCAGCGTCATCCTCACGGGGGCCATCCGTGCCCTGCCGGGGGAGTACCGGGAGAGCTGTTTCCTGGACGGCTGCGGCGAGGGCCGCTACCTCTTCCATGTGCTCATCCCCCTGCTCTCGCCCACCCTGCTCTTTGCGGGCATCGTGGCGGTGATGAACTACTTTCTGCTCTTCCGAGACGTGTATATGCTCTACGGCGATAGCCCGCCCCGGCGGCTGTATATGCTCCAGCACTTCATGAACAGCAGCTTCTACAAGCTCAACTACCAGCGCCTGAGCGCCGCCGCCTTCGTGACGGTGCTCGCCCTGTCCGCCCTGGTGGCGGCGGTGCTGCTGCTCCAGAGGAGGGTGAAAAGCCATGTGGAATAAGGGCCTGGGCTGGCGAATCCAGCGCGCCGCCGTCTCCGCCGCTGCTATCGCATGTCTTATTCCGGCGGGCGTTCTCCTGCTGGGCTCCCTGCGGGCGGGGGAAAGAGCTTCCCTGGGTCAGTACGAGGAGATTCTGCTGGGCTCCAAGGAGTTTTTCACCTGGTTTTGGAACTCGGCGGGGTACACCGCCGGGATTCTGGCGCTGTGCGTGCCGGTGGCGGTGCTGGCGGCCTACGGCCTGAGCCTCCACCGCTTTCCGGGCCGGAACGCCCTGCTGTTTCTCTACACCCTGCTGATGCTCCTCCCGTTCCAGGCCACGGTGGTGGCCCAGTACCTCACCCTGCGCGCCCTGGGACTGCTGGACACCCCCGCCGCCATCATACTGCCCTGCACCTTCGGGGCCTTCGGGGCGTTTCTGCTCACCCAGTTCATGCGGGAGCTGGACGGGGAGATTCTGGAGGCCGCCCGGCTGGACGGCGCGGGGTGGGGGAAGATTCTGCTCCACATCGTCTGCCCCCTGTGCAAGCCCGCCATCCTGTCCCTGGTCACCCTCCAGGCCATCAGCTGCTGGTCCATGGTGGACCAGCCGGTGGTGTTTCTGCGCAGCGAGGCGCTGCTCCCCCTGTCCCAGCGGCTGAGCGGACAGACCTTCGGCGGCGCGGCGTTCGCGGCGGGGGTTTTGTATGCGGTGGCGCCCATGCTCCTCTACCTGTGCTGCCAGAAGGCGCTGGAGGAGGGCATCAGCCTGACCAGCATCAAGTGAAGGAGGCCGGGAGATGAACCGGACAGCCACCAAAGCCATCGCCGTTTTTCTGCTCCTCATACTCTTTTTCACCTTCGCCAGCCACCACCTGGACGCCCTGCGCACCCCTCAGGTGCTGTGCGTGACGCCCAAGTCCGGCGTCATCGCCGGGGAGCGCTATAGCGCGGTGGTGCCGTCCGAGGCCGTCCATTTCGACAAGGACCCCTATGTCTACGTGGTGGAGGACACCCTCTCCTATTTCTACCCGGTGGCCGCCCGGCGGGCGCTGGTGCGCGTCATCGCCAGCGGGGACGGGCTTTGCGCGGTGGACGGGCTCTACCGGGAGGCCCGGGTGGTACGGTACGCCGACCGGGCGCTCCTGGGCGGCACCATCCCCGTGCGGGCGTGGGAGGAGGAGGCGCCATGAGGCGGCGGGCAATCATTTGCGCCCTGGCGGCGCTGGTGTTCGCCGCAGCCCTGGCGTGCCATGCGCTGGCGCTGCGGGAGCTGCCGGAAGGCCGGGTGGAGGTTCTCGCCCCAGACCTCCCGGCGGCGGAACAGGCGCTGGCCCCCGCAGCGGCGGAGTGGGGCTGGACACCCGGCCGAGAGGGGGAGCGGCTCATAATTCTCTCCGAAAGCCCCTTTGCGGCCCCGGCCATCCGGGCGGCGCTGGTGGGCGCGGGCATCGAAAACCAGGTGCTGGACTACGCCTGGGCCCCCGCCGTCGCCGCCCAGAGCGGTACGCTGTGGCTGGGCTGGGGGGCGGTCTGGGGGCTGTGGCTGCTGTGGAACCTGCTCTGGGCCCAGGGCCGGACAGAGTGGGACCACGCCCAGGCGGCGCTGGAGCGGCAGTATCCGGGGGAATACCTGTCCGACGCCGGGGTGCGGCTGCTGGCCAAGGCAATCGTCCTGGCCGCAGGGGCGGTGGCCGCCATTCTGGCGCTGCAATGGCTGTGGCGGACGGAATTGGTACTGCCGTCCGGCCTGCTGCCAGAGGGAACGCTCTTTGACCCGGCCCACTACCGGCAGTGGGGCCAAAACGCTTTCCCGGATGGGCTATGTTCAGCATATGGCGCAGGGTTGGCCGCGAAGCTGCGGCTGGGCCACACCCTGGCGGCTGTGGAGTGCGCAGCTCTGACGGCGGGAACAGCGGCGCTGTGGGGCGTATTCAAACATCAAAAGCGAGTGGAGGAGCGAATATGAAAAACAAGAAATTTCAGCTTGCGGCCCTGGGAACGCTGCTGGCGGCGGTCATTGCCGTGGGTGCGTGGCTGGTTCTGCGCACGCCTGGGGAGAGCGCCCCGGAAACCCTGGAACCCCCTCTGGCAAGCAGCGGCGATGTCCAAAGACCCACGGAATCCCAGCCCCTTGACATTTCCGATTTCAAGCCCTCCATCTACCGCCCCGTGCGGCAGGCGGAGGAGGATTCCCTGCCGCGCCGGGCTCCCGTAGACCCCATGACCAAGATTTTCTTCTTTGAGAACCAGCCCTGTGTATTTTCCTACCACCAGGGAAAATCAGAAGAAGATTTCTCCTTGGACATCGTATCTATGGCATCAGGAGAGATTTTGCGCACTTATGGTTCCGAAGAGTTTTACGAGGGAAATTATTTCGCTACGCTGGCCTTTAATCAGGATGGGACGCTGTGGTGTGCGTACTATGAATGGGAATCTGAGCGGGTAGTGGTGGCCCCCTGCCGGCAAGGTGTAACAGAGGACGATGTGTTTTACTTTCCGTCCGATATGGCACCCTATGCCATGGCGGTCCGGGACGACTGCTTTGTGCTCTCCTTCTATGGCGCCGGCACCCATTTGCTGGACACGTCCTCCGGGACGGTGGAGGCGGCGGCCACCTGGGAGAACATCAAGTCCTTCTGTTTTGGCGAGGATGGAAGTCTGTATCTTTTGGTGATGGAACCCGATGGGCTCAGCTTCAATCGTTCCTTGGTAAAGTATTCACCGGAACAGCAGACGGACCTGTGGCGGGTCTCCCTGGAACCGGGTGATTTTGCCTATCGGTACTGGCAGCCGTCCGGCATATCTTACACCGAAGGCGGCGGGCTCTTCCTCCTGTACGGTTACGAAAAAAAGCTCCTCTGGGTGGATCCGGCGACGGGAGAGGCCCAGCTCTTGGTGGATTTGGAAAGCGACGTGGCCGGGTTGGATAACTGGATTGGCGGGGACAGAACCTACTCTTCCTGTGCGGTGGACGGCCAAAACCGGCTCTATTTCAACTGCCTTTCTTTTGACGTCAGTGATAAGGACAACCCTGTATACTGGAGGAACCTGTACGTGCTGGAGCCGGACCGCGCGGAGGTGAACCCGGCGGACGTGGTGACACTGACCATCACCGCGCCCTATCAGGTGGAGAGCGTCGCCGCCGCTGCCCGAAACTACCTGCGGGACCACCCAGAGGTGGAGCTGGTGTGGGACACCCAGTTCCTATCCCGGGAGGAGCTGCAAAAAAACGCCATGGAGTACAAGGACCAGATCGCCCTGCGCCTGATGACCGGGGACGTGGGGGACTTGGTGATGGTGACCGGCTCCGGCCTGGGCACTGAAACCATGACTGAGACCGATGCCTTTGCCGACCTGTCCGGCTATCTGGACGCCTGCCCCTTCCGGGAGGAGCTGCCGGACAATCTCCTGGAGCCCCTGCGGGGGGAGGACGGCGCTGTCCGGGGACTGCCCCTGGGGGCGCTGCCCACCTACTACGTCTGGAACCAGGAGCTGCTGGATGAGCTGGGCATCGACCCGTATACTGTCACCTGGTCCCAGCTGCTGGACCTGGCGCTGGAGTGGAAGGAGCAGGGCACGGACCTCTCCTTGGAGATATCCGACGCGGGGATCGGGATGTACGGCTCCCAGGAGCAGATTTTTCAAGACATTCTGCTGGCCAACCTGTACGACCCTCCCCAGGCCAACGGCAGCGTCCGGCTGGACCAGCCCTATCTGCGCCAGCTTTTGGAGAAGTTCAAGGCGCTGTCCGGCAGCACCCAGCTGCTTCGCTCTGACGGCGATGCCTCCAAAGCCCTCATCCTCAGCGGCGGAATGGACAACGGCAACGTGAGCGACCGAGTGCATCGGATAGAAATGGCGACAAGTAATCACGGCATTCGATTGCAGGCGGCCCCGTACCCCCTGGGGGAAATGAGCGAGAAGCGGCAGGGGTATGCCTTCTGCTGGGCCATTTCCCAGCGCTCGAAAAACCAGGGGGCGGCGTGGGAGTTCCTGCAATATCTGGTCAGCGCCGACGCCATGACGTTGGAGAGCAGTTACAGCTACACGAGGGACACCCTGCCTGCCAACACCGCGGCACAGGAGCGGTACCTTGAATATTATAAACCGCAATGGAAGGGCCAGGGCAGCGACCCAGAGCAAATGGAGGCGCACTTCCGACAGATGCAGAAGGCCATGAACGTGCCCTACGTTCGGTTTGACCAGATCACCGGGTGGTATCCCGCCGTGGCCGAGCCGCTGGGGCAGTATGTCAGCGACGAACTCACCTTGGACGAGGCCATGGAGCAGGCAGACAGCAGCTGGGAGCGGTTTTTGATGGAGTAGATTTGAGGAAGCTAGAAAAAATCTACCACGCCGCAATCATAGAGATATCTTCCACGGAACAAATAATCTTCTCTGGATTTATAGAAGCTCTGCAAAAAGCTGTTGAGCGGCGGCAGGTGCGTAATCTGCCCAGGCCGTTCCCACAGCACCTCCCTTTTCCCCTGTGATACAGGCCATTGCGATGTGTCCCATATCTGGCGGTGGCGCAATACCATTGATTGTGGCTAAGTCATCACTGACAGGCTGTGTGCTCAGCTGAGTGAGCAACGCCATAGCGTCCAAAACAGTTTCAACGAGGTATTCGCACATAAGCGCTGCAGCATCATAGCGGGATTGTCCGCTTACAAACGCTGAACTTGTGCGCCAGATTGTCACATATATCATGCCGTCTGAGGCACAGCACGTGCAGCAATCACAGACGCCGCTCAGCTTGGCTCACGCACTCACGCCCTTCCTCCCGCGCACTGAAGATAATGATACAGGGCAACGTGGCATGAGCAGGACCACATTAAAAATTTTATGGCTAATACTTTTCTTAATCCCCTTGTATTTGAGGATGAAATATCTTAAAATCTATTTATTATGGATTTGTTGACTATTGTTGTAAGCTCCCACGTGCCAAGACACACATTATTAATTTCGCCCAATATACAGAAATGGAGAAATAAATTCATGCACAGCATTCGGATTTTCCTCACAGGGGTTAATTGCTTCATCTAATTGTTCTGCCACCGAGATAAAGGTAATCCGAGCATAGAATATCAGTCTGCCCAGCAGCGTCTTTTTCTTCTCTGCCGCTGGGCAGATCGCTTCACCTGCATTATCGGGTCTTGATTTTTTTCAGTAATATGGCGCATATCAGCGCAGCTGTAACGAAGATAACGAGCAAAGGCCAGAGGTTGCGCCATGCAAAATTTCTTTCCGTCATGAATGCGTATCCCCATGTTGCGGGAAATAATTTTCCAGCCATCACAAATGCCTTGGGAAGCATATCGCTTGGGAACATGATTCCCGAGAGCATCGTGGAGGGAAGAAATAGCAGGATAGAAAACATAGATGTATTCGCTGTATCTTTTACGGCCAATCCGATCACACTGGCAATACTGAGCGATACGGCAATCAGGGTAATCAGCCCAACAAGATATGTTCCCGGATGCGCCGGAATTTTTGCATCAAAGGCAATCGGTGCAATGACATAAAGGATGAAACTCATGATGAGCAGATGAACAAATGCCGAAATATTGGTCAAAAATAATCCTAATGACAGAGGCACGCCATTTGCCTGGTATGCGTTCTTTACATCGCTCCTGTATATTTCCGCAAGCGAGGGCGGCAACCCAATCAACGCACCCATGGTAACGGAAAATACTGACATGGACTGAATCAGAGTCTCGCCGCTTTCTGGCATAACGGATGTAAAAATTCCTCCCATAACCGCGAAAAACAGGAGCGGAACAGCGTAGCAGGTAATCAACATTGTCCGGCTTCGCAAATCCAGCCTCCATTGTAATGCAGCTCCATATAAAAATCCGTTCATCCTTTACTCCCCCCTTGCTATTCTCACAAAATGTTGTTCCAGAGAGCCACGGTCTACCTGGATGTCTTGAATGTCCAGCTTCTTTTCCTGATAATCTTTCAATATGAAAGTCAGGCTTTCCCCGATGTTATCAGCTTCAAAGGTTTCTGTTCCCTGGCTTGTTTTGATACAGATATTGTAATGTTTTCCGACCGCCTCCGTCAGTTCGTTCACTGTTCCCGCAAACGCGATCCGGCCATCTCTCAGAATTGCGATATTGTCACATAGGCTTTCTACTTCGGCCATGTCATGGCTGGCTAACAGGATCGTTTTTCCTTGGGCCTTCAGTGTGCGGATATACTCGTGGAGAGAGTGCCGTCCCTCAACGTCCAGTCCGGCAGTTGGCTCGTCCAGGAACACAATATCGGGATTGCTGATTAAAGCCAGCGCCAAATGCAGCCGCCGTTTCTGCCCGGTTGACATCTCCTGATACTGTTTGTCCGCCAGACTGTTTACACCTAACGCCGCCAGCATAGAAGTATCAACACTTGCCTTATTCCATTTTGCAAAAAGGTGAACGGCCTCCATCCCCTTGATATGGGCAGGCAGAGAAGCCGATTGTAATTGGATCCCCATACTTCCATTTATGGCGATACTGCCGCCATCGTACTTCCGTAAGCCCTCAATACATTCAAGCGCAGTTGTTTTTCCCGCGCCATTTACGCCGAGCAGCGCGAAAATATCTCCATTGCGCACACAAAAATCAACGCCCTTCAGCACCTCTTTTTTCCCGTAGCTTTTACGCAATCCTTTTACCTGCAATGCGTCTGTCATTTTGCTTCCTCCTGGAATGGGTCTATCCCCAAATTTGAAAAGTAAGCGCCCAATGCCGGTTCAATAAAAGCATTTGCCTTGGCCTGCATCTGCTTCAATTCCTGATTAAATTCATCACTTTCCCCTATTTGCATGAGTTTCGGGAGCATGGCAGCATCCCCGTTTGTGAACTCCAAAATCATATCCCAATAGGCCTTTGCGAATTGCAGTCCTTCCGAGCTTTCCGCAGGTATACCCGCATCATGGAACCGAATTGCCTCATCCTGGAGATGCAAGAATTTTTGCAGAAACGCTATACCGCTTTCCTTGTCAAACTGGCTGCGGATGTGATCCAATGTTTCGCTGTCAAAGTGCTTGATGAGCCAATAAAAATCGTTTTTCATTTCCAGATTGACAATTATATCCGCATATTTTTTGAAGTCTACCGACTGCATTTCCAGCACCTCGGTTTTCAGCGCCTCAATTCTTGAGAGCGATTCTGTCAAGCTTGCAATTTTTTCCCGGACAATAGCCGCCTGCTCAGACAGGACCTGCGCCACATCCGCCGGAGTATCCAGCGGAATCAATCTGTCTCTGATGTCATCCAGGGAAAAGCCCAGATGCTTCAGGGATAGTATCTGGTGGAGCTTGATAATGTCTTCATCCGTATATAGCCTGCGGCCACCCTCACTCATGGCCGACGGTGAAAGTAGTCCTTCCTTGTCATAATACTGTAAGGTTCTGACTGTTACTCCCATTTTCTTTGCAATTGTACCTGCGGTCATATATCCCTGTGGGATCGCTCGACATCTTTCCACGCCCAAAACACCTCCTGCGGGTAGTATACTTCATTACGTCGCGTCACGAGCAAGCCTTTTTATTTTATAGGTTTTTCGGCACGAAAAAGCTGGAAGCTCCCCCCTGCCGAAATGGGGTGGAGCTTTTTGTCTTACCGAGGTTGAGCTGACGCACCTCATAGTCCTCCTACGACCTCATTTAGAGCACATTGGACGTATCTCGGGAAAAGGGGGCGGCATAGCCTGGGAATCATGCGGAGCAAAACACTTTTTTCATAAAGGACTGTCAAAAAACGCTCCATCACCTTGAACCTAGGCAGCTCCTATGCTATAATTTCTTCCGTTCGGGTTCCCTGATCCCATTGAAGACGGCTTTGTCCTTACTGCATTGACATCCGGTAATACCCACATTTTGCAAACACAGGAGGGGTCTGATATGAAAGCAAAAATTATATTCTGTGCTTTGGCCATCGCTATGTTGCTGTGCGCTTGTCAGGCGGAGGAGCAGCCTGAGAGCACGTACAGCCCCAGTCCCGTGCCGGAGCAGACGGCAGCAGTGGAGCCGTCCGCCCCCAGCCAGTCGGAGAGCGTACCCAGCAAGCAACTTCCGTCCGCCCCGCCGGTTTGCGAGGTGGAGTTTACGCAGACAGACTCTTTCCCGCGGCCCTTTGAGGACGAGCTGTTGCTGGATGAAGAGCGGGGTCTTCTCCTCTCCACGGAACAGGCCCTGTATGACTATGATACGATGTGGCTGCTGCTGGAAGAGAACTTCCCGTATCTGGAGGCCATCAAAGCGGAGATGGGGATCGACTGGAGGAAAGTCAAGGCGGAATATCGCCTGAAACTGAAAAATCAGGCAATTGACGGGTATATCTCACAGGAGGATTTTTTCAATACGTTCAGTCATTGCATAGGCGAATTTCAGAGTGTTGGGCACCTGTTTCTGGTCGATCAACAATCTATTCTGAACAGTTTACGGAATTTCGATGGCGAACTATTTAAACGTATCGTTGACCTGCTGGATAACCCCAAAACAGAGCGTTTTTATGCATATCTATGGCAGTGCTCCCTTGACACCGGCGGTTCTAGCGGCGGTGCCGCAAAACGAGAAGTCGAGACAGTCAGTATTGAGGATTTGCATATCACTACAGAGAAGGTGAAGGCCGGATATGTGGGCGATGGAATCCCATATGTACGGATTGCTTCATTCGGCGGATGGCCCGAGACCATGCATGATATGCTGGCGGACTTCTTTTCCGACATCGCCAATGAAGAGCATCTCATCATAGACATTCGTGGAAATAGTGGCGGAAGCAATGAGTGGATGGTGGGGATTGTGCCATTTTTAGAACCGTCTACGCTGGAATACAATATGTACTGGGGTGCCAAATCCGGCTCACTTAATTTAGCGTTGAACCCTTCGATTATCGAAAATCACGCGAATCTTACACGTTATGCAGACGACTCCTGGCAGGAGGATTTTCCATATATACGGTTAGAGTCGCTGGATGGAATCGACCTTCATTTGAAATCCACCTTAACATTTGAAAAGGATTGCACACAGAAATATTTCAGCGGAAAGATATGGGTACTCATTGACAAATACTGTTATTCTGCAACTGATGCATTCACTTGTTTCTGCAAGGAGACTGGCTTTGCCACATTGGTGGGCTCCACAACGAGTGGGAACGGGAAAGGCGCTTCGCCTTTGTTCATGGTTCTCCCCTATTCAGGGCTAATTGTTAGGTACGAGCCGTACTTGACGTTCAACTCGGATGGGACCTGTAACGGGATCAGAGGCACGCTGCCCGACATTGTGCCGGAAGAGGGTAAGTTTGCTCTGGAAACGTGTTTGCAAGTAATTCAGGACGAAAAATAACATAGAAAGGGCGCTGACAGCCCGGATCGTCAACTTTTGGCGCTCCGGGCTCGTTCTTTTTTCGAGGGCGGTGGGACGAGCCTTGCGCTCCCCCAGTTTATATGTGATTTCATCACAGTAAAAAAAGATTTTGCCAGTATAATAGATATATCCAATCCAGGAGGAGGTCTCGATTATGGCAGTGAGAATCAAACGGCGGGCCCTTGTGGACGGCAGTCTCTGCGTCGCCTGCGGCTGCTGTGTGAAGGTGTGCCCGCTGTCCGCCATTCAGGTGTGGCGCGGCGTCCGGGCGGCGGTCAACGCAGACAAGTGCGTGGGCTGCGGCAAATGCGCCAAAGAGTGTCCCGCGTCGGTTATTTCGATTGAGGAGGTGCAGCCGTGAAAAAGCGCTGGTATGATTATCTGTGGATCGTCGAGCTGACCTATCTGGCGCTGGGATTTTTCAACATCCTGTTCGCCTGGCTGGGCCTGCTGTTCTTTTTTATCCCGCTGATTGTCTCCGCTGTCCGCGGCACAAAGGGCTACTGCAACCGCTGCTGCGGCAGAGGGCAGGTATTCGGGCTGCTGGGCGGGCGTTTTGGCCTGTCTCGGAAAAAAGATATCCCCAGGTGGATGAAGAGCAAGTGGTTCCGCTATGGCTTCCTGATCTTCTTTTTCATCATGTTCTTCCAGATGCTGTGGAATACTTACCTGGTGTTTGCCGGCGCACAGGACCTGCGGCAGGTGGTGACGCTGCTTTGGACGTTCAAGCTCCCCTGGAACTGGGCCTACCACGGGACGCTGTTCCATCCCGGCGCGGCGCAGTTCGCGTTTGGGTTCTACGGCGTTATGCTGACGTCCACGATTCTCGGCCTGGTCACGATGGTGCTGTTCAAGCCCCGAAGCTGGTGCGTCTACTGCCCCATGGGGACGATGACCCAGCTGATTTGCCGGGCCAAAAACCGGAAGGGTGACATTGTTACGGAAGAAAGCTGAGATTTGGGCTATCATAGGGTCATCATACAATAAAAAGGAGACAGAGAATATGTCCGCACTCAATATCAATTCAGCCAATTTTGCCGCTGAGGTCATGAATTCTGACCGCCCTGTCCTGCTGGACTTCTGGGCGCCCTGGTGCGGCCCCTGCCGCATGGTGGCCCCCATTGTGGAGGAAATCGCGGCGGAGCGCCCCGACATCAAGGTGGGCAAGGTCAACGTGGACGAGCAGCCGGAGCTGGCCCGGCAGTTCGGCGTATCCAGCATTCCCACCCTGGTGGTGATGAAGGAGGGCAGGATCACGAATCAGGCCATGGGCGCCCGGCCCAAGAGCCAGATCCTGGCCCTGCTGTGAGGGCGCCGCCATGGGATTTTTCGACTTTTTGAAGGGCCCCGACATCAATCAGGGCATCCGGGAATACGGCGACGCCGCCGGCGCGGTGCTGCTGGACGTGCGCACGCCCCAGGAATACCAGGAGGGCCACATCCCCGGCAGCGTCAACGCCCCGCTCCAGTCCCTGGGCGGAGAGGGGCGCCTCCCCGCCGGGAAGGAGGTCCCTCTCTTCGTATACTGCCACAGCGGCGCGCGCAGCCGTCAGGCAGCCGGCCTGCTGGCACGGATGGGCTATACCAACGTAAAAAATATTGGCGGCATCGCCGCCTACAGGGGAAAGGTGGAGTGCTGAGATGAAAGTTGTCATCGTCGGCGGCGTGGCGGGAGGGGCCACGGCGGCGGCCCGGCTGCGCCGGCTGGACGAGGAGGCGCAGGTCGTGGTCTTTGAGCGGTCAGGATATGTCTCCTACGCCAACTGCGGCCTGCCCTACTACATCGGCGGGGTCATTGAGGACCCCCAGGCCCTGACCCTCCAGACGCCGGAGAGCTTCTTCGCCCAGTTCCGGGTGGACATGCGGGTGCGCCACGAGGTCACCGCCATCCACCCGGACAAAAAAACCGTCTCCGTCAAAAACCTGGAGACAGGGGAGGAATTTGAGGAGCGCTACGACAAGCTCCTCCTCTCCCCCGGCGCAAAGCCCACCCAGCCCCGGCTCCCCGACCTGGGCCTGGAAAAGCTGTTCACCCTGCGGACGGTGGAGGACACCCTCCGCATCAAGGACTACATCCGGAACCATCATCCCAGGTCCGCCGTGCTGGCGGGAGGCGGCTTCATCGGCCTGGAGCTGGCGGAGAACCTGCGCGAGCTGGGGCTGGAGGTTACCATCGTCCAGCGGCCCCGCCAGCTCATGAACCCCTTCGACCCGGATATGGCGGCCTTCCTCCACAGCGAGGTCCGGCGGCACGGCATCCGGCTGGCCCTGGGCCGCACGGTGGAGGGCTTCGCGGAGCGGGACGGCTGCGTAGACGTGCTGCTGAAGGACGCCGATCCCCTCCACGCCGACCTGGTGGTGCTGGCCATCGGGGTCACGCCGGACACCGCTCTGGCGAAAGCGGCGGGGCTGGAGCTTGGGCTCAAGGACAGCATCGTGGTCAATGAGCGGATGGAGACCTCCGCCCCGGACATCTATGCCGTGGGCGATGCCGTCCAGGTGAAGCACTTTGTCACCGAGCAGGACGCGGTGATCTCCCTGGCGGGGCCCGCCAACAGGCAGGGCCGCATCGCGGCGGATAACATCTGCGGCGGGGACAGCCGGTATCTGGGCAGCCAGGGCAGCTCGGTCATCAAGGTATTTGACCTGACGGCGGCCTCCACCGGCGTCAATGAGGCCAACGCCAAAAAGGCGGGGCTGGACGCAGACGCGGTGGTTCTCTCCCCCATGAGCCACGCGGGCTACTACCCCGGCGGGCGGGTGATGACCATGAAGGTGGTCTTTGAACGGGGGACATACCGCCTCCTGGGGGCCCAGATCGTGGGCTATGAAGGGGTGGATAAGCGGATCGACGTGCTGGCGGCGGCCATCCATGCCGGACTGACCGCCATCCAGCTGAAGGACCTGGACCTGGCCTACGCGCCGCCCTACTCTTCCGCCAAGGACCCGGTGAACATGGCGGGCTTTATGGTGGAAAACCTGGCCAGAGGCGTGGTGAAGCAGTTCCGGGTCGAGGACGTCAAAGACCTGCCCCGGGACGGCGGCGCGGTGCTGCTGGACGTGCGCACACCCCAGGAATTTGGCCGGGGACATGTGGCGGGGTTCCAAAACATCCCCGTAGACGAGCTGCGGGACCGACTGGACCAGATCGAACCCGGCAAGCCGGTGTATGTGATGTGCCAGAGCGGCCTGCGCAGCTACATCGCCTGCCGCATTCTGGCCGGGCACGGCTATGAGGCATATAATTTTTCAGGCGGATTCCGGTTCTATGACGCGGTGATGAATGACCGCCGCCTGATTGAGCGGGCCACGGCCTGCGGAATGGATCAATAGGTAAAAGGTCCCTCCCCACGTTCCATCGGAGCGTGGGGAGGGACTTTGTTCATGGTTCTCACAGTGCGGCCAGCTTTTTCTCATCCAGCAGCTCCACCGTGCCCCGGGAGAGCTTGACCATCCCCTCGCCCTGGAAATAGCGGAGCATCCGGGTGACCACCTCCCGGTGGGTCCCCAGGTGCCTGGCAATGGCCTCGTGGGTGATGGACAGCCGCGCCGTCCCCTCAATGGCCCCCTCCTCCAGCAGGAACGCGGCCACCCGCTTGTCCATGCTCTTCCACAGGACCTGTTCCACCAGCCACATGACCTCAGAAAACCGGGCGGCCATGACCTCGTTGGTGTAGTTGGCCGCAGGCGCGGATTCCTCCATCAGGCCCCGATACACCTCCGCGGGGATGACCCAGAGGCCGGTGTCCTTCTCCGCCTCGATGGTGATGTCAAACTGCGCGCTTCGCAGCATACAGGAGGCGGAAAACAGGCAGATATCCCGGTCAAAAAGGCGGTAGACCGTGACCTCCCGGCCCTCCTCCGAGAGAATGTAGGCCCGGAGCTGGCCGGACTTCACCAGCAGCAGCCCGGTGCAGTCCGCGTCGCCGTTGTGGATCACCGCCCCTTTTTTGACCTGCCGGTAAACCAGGCTGGCCAGGATGGGGCCGCGCTGAGCCTCCGACAGCCTGGCCCATATGGGGAAACAGTCCTGAAATTCCATGCCGCGCCGGAGCTACGCCTTCCAGAGGCTGTGCAGGTTACAATAAGCGTAGACGGCCTCCACCTCGTCCCCCTCGCACAGGGCGAAGCAGACCTCCGGCTTATCGCCGGGATGCAGCAGCTTACGCTGGTTCCCCTGCTTGGTCTGGAGGGAGATCCACTCAATGTAGTGCTCGGGCAGCATGGGGTGGTCCGCAGCGCCCACCCGCACCTTGACCTGATTGCCCTCCGCCTGATACACGGGGACGTGCTTCTCGGCGGCGGCATCGGTGGTGCCGGGGACGAGCTCCGTCATGCTCTGTCCGCAGCACATCACCGGGACGCCGGCGTTTTTCACCATGGCGATGATGTTGCCGCAGTGCCTGCAGATATAAAATTTCTGTTCCATGGTTCTGTTCCTCCTGATGTTTATGTTGGGAGCGGCCATGATCCGCCGCATCTGCCCCTGCTTCCGGCCGCGCACCCCAGGCCGAAACGGGACATTACCAATATGCGTCATGATGATAGAATACCCCATACCGCAAAAAAGTCAAGCCCAGCGCGATGCCAAAACCATCGAAAGCGTTTTCACGGCGGCAGCGGCGGCGCTGTTGTCCCGCCCACGGGGAATCCCGTCTACTGCTGGGGCAGGTAGGAGATAATCTCCTCCACCGTGTCCCGCATCCCCCGCCGGAACCAGACCTCGATCCAGCCGTACAGGAAGAACCCCACATAGGCGGAGGAGTAGGCGGCCACAATCTCCTGGTCCGGGTTGAACCCGCACAAGTCCAGAATGATGTCCTTCAAAAGGTACACCAACCCTCTGTTATTTAACAGGCTGTAAACGTCTCGATTTTCCTCAAAGTGGGAAAACACAATCCGAACGGTCTCTCTGATTGGGATATTGGGCGTACTTTTACACTTGTCCGCCCAGTCTTGAGACAAGCGCTTCATGTACCCCTTGATGATATCCTCTTTCTCCGCGAAGTTGCGGTAAAAAGACGTCCGCCCCACCCCGGCCTCGCTGCACAGCTCACTGATGGAGATATTGGCCAGCGGCTTTTCCCTCAGCAGCGCCAGCATGGAGCTGGTGAGATGCTCCACCACGTAGGCGTTCCGGCTCTCGTTGCTGAACGGTGAAACATTTTTCGCCTTTTGTTCCATTTTTGTTCCCTCCATTGACAAGCCCGTCGGCTTCTGTTACATTTATATCGCCGTTACGATTGTTCCATACCATAACACACCTGAATCAATCTGTCAAGGGAGGACGTTGAAATGACATTGACACAAAAAAGGCTGCTGATCCTGGCCGTCATCGCCGTGGCGGCGTTTGTGCTGGGCCGGCTGGCGGTACGGGGCGTGCTGAACTTCCTGGTGGGCGGCACGCTGTTTGGAGGGGATTTCTTATGAATAAGACTGCGAAAGAAAAGAGGGTGACGGCTGTGCCGGTCTGGATGGGTATTCTGGTATTTCTGCTGGCCTTCGGGGCGGGCATGGTGTCAAAAACCGTCATCAGGCCCGCTTGGGCCAAGGACTACTCCGCCCAGTGGAGCGACGCGCTGGGCACGCTGAAAACCGACCTCCCCTACGGCGAGGGGGCGGCCAACAAGTTCGATCTGTATCTGCCGAAGGACGGCGGCAAGGACAGCTACGGCCTGGTGGTCTACCTCCACGCTGGGGGCTTTACCAGCGGCGACAAGGCGGACGACAAGGATATGCTGGCCTGGCTGTGCTCCAAGGGCTACGTGGCGGCGGGCGTCAACTACACCCTGCGTGATGAGGCGCACCCGGAGGCCAGCGTCCTCACCCAGTCCAACGAGATCAAAGCGGCGGTGCCCCAGGTGGTCAAGGCCGCGGAGGAGGCCGGCTATCCCATTGACAAGATGACGGTGGCGGGGGGCTCGGCGGGGCACTGCCTGGCCATGATCTACGCCTACCGGGACGGGGCGGATGCCCCGGTGCCCGTGGTGCTCACCTTCGGCGGGGTGGGGCCGTCCAGCTTCTACCGGGAGGACTGGGGCATCTTCGGCCTGGACCAGAGCGACGAGGCCTGCGGGTCACTGTTCGGCGTGATGGCCGGGGTGGAGATCACCGCCGCCGAGGTGGCGGACGGCTCCTATCTGGAGAAGATGAAGCCCATCGCCGCTGCCGAGTGGGTAAGCCACAATCCCGTCCCCACGGTGGCCGCCTACGGCACCCACGACCGGGTGCAGCCCTTTTTGGCCTCCCTGCGGCTGAAGGCCGCTCTGGAGGAAAACCATGTGGACCATGTGTATCTGGAGTTCCCCCACTCCGGCCACGCCCTCCAGAACGACGGCGCCCTGTCACGCCAGTGGATGGAGGCCATTGAGGAGTATCTGGATAAATATATGCCGGTGAAATGAGGTTCTGAGATATTATGGGACTGGTGCTGAAAATCCTTAAAATTGCGGGGATCATTCTCTTGATCCTGGTTGTGCTGATCGCGGCTCTTTTGATCTGCCTGTCTATGAAGCCCTTCGTTCCAGACAACTACACGAAAACCGTGGACACAGGCGGCAGGATCGAGGCCAAATACTTATCCATGGGCGCCCACGAGGTGAAGTACGCCGAAGCGGAGGCCCCCGGAGATTGGAAAAAGTTTGAGGCGTTCTACCCTGCCGACTTGGAAACAGAAGCGAACACCTATCCCGTGGTGGTGTTCGCCAACGGTACCGGAGTCGCCGCCTCCAAGTACAAGGCGCTGTTCAGGCACCTGGCCTCCTGGGGCTTTATTGTGCTGGGCAACGAGGACCCCAGCACCTGCACCGGGGCCTCCGCCGAGGCCACCCTGGCATGGCTGTTGGAGCAGAACGACGACCCGGACAGCGTGTTTTATCAGAAGGTGGACACAGAACATATCGGTATATCCGGGCACTCTCAGGGCGGCGTGGCGGTGTTCAACGCAGTCAGTGAGCAACCCCACGGTGGGCTGTACATCTGCGCCGTCAGCCTGTCCCCCACTGAGTGGGCGCTGGCGATGGCTATTGGGCTGGACTATGACCCCGGCAAAATGACCACCCCGACCCTGATCCTGGCCGCCCCGGAAAACGACGTGATCACCCCGGACGGGGTGAAGGGTCTCGCCGACGCGATACCCGCCGGCACCGTCAGGGCTTTGCGGCCAGGTATGGATCACGGGAGGATGCTGTATTCCGCCGACGGCTATGTGACCGCCTGGTTCATGTGGCAGCTCCAGGGCGACCAGAACGCCGCGAAGGCGTTCGTGGGGGAGAGCCCTGAAATTTTGAACAACCCGATGTATCAGGATGTGGCTGTCGATCTCGAATGAATGGTATGTGCTTGCCCTGATGATTGATCTGCATCCGCTCCCAAAACAGCGGCCGGACAGAATCCCCCGATCCTGTCCGGCCGCTTTGCGCTATGCCATTGAAGGGCCGTGTCTGCCGTCTCAGCCGCCGTCCCGCGACCGAATCACGATCTCCCCGCCCCGGCCCAGCTGGCGGCGCTTCCGGCCCAGGACAATCCCCCAGACCGTCAGCCCCACCGCCGCTGCGCAGTCAAAGGCGATCAGGCCCACCACCCAGAGGGGCGCCCGGTAGCCTGTGATCTCGCCGTTCATGGCGTTGGAGTTCACAAAGGCAAAGAGGGTGTTCTTCACATTCTGCCGCAGGATGCACACGTCCGCCGTGGAGGACTCGTCGCACCAGCTCTCCGGCAGGGTGGCCAGGTTCAGATCGCCCCCCGCGTAGGCCATTTGGCGGGCGTTCATGTAGGCCGGTATGGTGTTGAAATCACACAGTACCGTGCCCTGGAAGCCCCACTCGCCGCGCAGAATCTCGGTGCACAGGCGGTAGTCCCCGCCGGTCCAGCGGGTGCCGATTCGGTTGAAGGAGGTCATAACCGCCGCCGTGTGCCCCTCCTTGACCGCCAGCTCGAAGGGCCTCAGGAAGATTTCCCGCAGCGCCTGCTCCGTCATCCAGGAGCTGTCGCCGCTGATGGAGCGGTGCGTCTCCTGCTCATTGGCGGCAAAGTGCTTGACAAAGGTCACCACGCCCTTGGAGTTGCAGCCCCTGATCTGGGCCGCCGCGATTTTTCCGGAGAGTATTCCATCCTCCGAATAATACTCAAAGTTTCGGCCGCCGAAGGGGCTGCGGTGGATGTTGACGCCGGGGGCATACCAGCCGGTATACGGGGTCTTGTCCCCCTTCTCATTGCCCACGATGCCCTCATCTCCCACCATCGCGCCAAAGCGCTCCGCCAGCTCCTGGTTCCAGGTGGTGGCCACCAGGGTCTGCGTGCAGTAGGAGCAGGTGTCATAAAAGCGGGTCTGATCCATGAAGCACGCCCAGCCCACCGGTCCGTCGGAGCAGTTGATCCGATTCAGCCCCATGCTGCCGGCGGCCTCGATGTGATAGGCCGCGTAATTGTAAATCTGAATCAGCTCGGCCACCGGCGCCTGGTCCAAAAGCAGCTCCCAGCGGGGGTCGCCGTAATCCGCCGTGGGCACGCCGTCGCCGTCCCCGTCCATCAGCTCCCCACTCTCCTGGTACAGCAGGTCCCGCAGGACCAGCCCGTTGGCCTCCTCGGAATAGGGCATTTCCACGCCGGAAAAATCGGTGGGATTGTTGTGGGATTTGTCGCTCAGCCACTCCAGCAGCTGCTTGTCTCCCATCCGCTCCGCCTCGGTGGGGGTGTCGGGGAAGGTGCCCGCCCAGTCGCTCCGGGACAGCACCGTCTCCAGCGAGGTGTCCGCGTCAAACCGGGGGTCCTCACAGTCTGTGAAGCGGTTGACCACGTCGTAGGTCCCCGTCACCGTGTCCTTCTGGTACAGGATGTCCTCCCCCACGGTGAAGGAGATGGAAAACTCCCGCCGGTGGGCGTCCCGCATGACGTACAGCGCGTACTCTCCCCCCTCCAGCTCAAAGCCCCGGTTTCCGTTCCCATTGGCGTCCCGGTAGTCGTAGGAGGCCAGATAATAGGGGTCGAAGCTCAGCTCCACCGTCTCCGACTGGCCGGGCTCCAGCAGCTGAGTCTTGGCGAAATCCATCAGGGCGATCTCCGGCTTCTCAATGCCGCCGGGGGTGTAGGGCGCGTGGCCGTAGAGCTGAACCACCTCCTTGCCGGGCACATCGCCGGTGTTGGTGACCTTGACCTTCACGCAATACACCTGGCCCTGCTCCACCGCCTTGTCCTGGATAGAGGAGGCGTCCTCCAGCTCCCAGCTGAAGGTGGTGTAGCTCAGCCCGTAGCCGAAGGGGTAGATCACGTTCTCCTGATACCAGGCCTCGTCCTCCGCCCCCCGGGTCTCGTAGTACTTGTAGCCGACGTATACCCCCTCCTCGTAGTCCACGAAGTAGTAGGGCACCGCGGGCTGGTCGTTTTCGGACACGTCAAAGACATACTGGTCGCCGCCGGGTACGCCGTTCTTGGCGGTGATGCGGTTGTCGGCGAAGTTGGGCCAGGTGGGGTCGGCCTTGAAATCCGCCGCATAGGTGTCTGCCAGCTTGCCGGAGGGGTTGACCGCGCCGCTGAGGATGTTGGCCAGGGCCCGGGTGCCCGTCTCCCCGGGGAAGCCCATCCAGATGGCGGCGTCGATCTTGGCCGGGTCGATGGCGTAGCCCTTCCGGGTCACATAGCCGGAGTCCTCCTTCAAAAAGCCCAGCTCCAGCGCCTGGCCGCTGTTGACCACCACAATCACCCGCTGGAAGCCCGCCTCGCACACCGCCGTCAGCAGATCCTCCTCGTTCTGATCCAGCTGGAGGAAGTGGTCGTCCTCATTGCGGTAGCCGGTGGAGCCCACCATGGTGCGGGGCAGGTCGAAGCCCTCGCCGCCGATGCGGGTGATCACCACAATGGCCGCGTCCTTGTAATCCTGATAGCTAGCGGTGACGGCGTCGGTGTACATGGACTGCGGAGTCTCCGCCGTGGAGAGGATCACGGTATCGCCGCTGTCCAGATTCTTGCTGTTCCCCTTGCGCTGGGGGCCGGACTGCTCCTCGCTGTCGTAAAACGCCCTCAGGGTGGGGTTGCACTCGAAGCCCGCCTCAGCCAGCGCGGTGTACAGGTCCACCACGTTGCTGGTGTTGGCCCCGCCGCTGCCGCTGCCGCCATAGGCCAGGTTCACGCTGTTCTTGCCGAACACGCTCACCCGCGCCGGGGCGGCCATGGGCAGCGCGCCGTTGTTGTTCTTCAGCAGCACCATGCCCTCCTCGCACAGCTCCTGGTTCAGGGCCCGGGCCGCCTCATACACCTCCGCCTTGCCGGCGTAGTCGGAGAAGTAGAAGCCCTCCTTCCCCTCGGCGAACACCGCCCGGGGACCGCCGCCGGGCATGACGGTGTTCAGCAGCTCATAAAGCTGCTTGACGCCCAGGGTGAGGGACGTGGCCAGGGTGCACACCACCAGAAGAAGGGCCGTGACCACCAGCCAGATCCGCGAGGGGACGTGTTTCCAGATCCGCTTCAACATGGAGTCCCCCTATCAATAGTTTTTCTTGGGCAGGCCCAGCTGGGCGGCCCAGTCCAGCACGGCCTCCGTCTCGATTTTGATGCAGTCCACCAGGGGCGCCTTGGCCAGCATGGTGGTGCCGCCCATGGCCTCGTCGTTCATGGTGACGACGCTGAACACGTTCATGCCCTCCTTCAGCTGGGCGTTCTCCACCACCACATAGTCGGCGAAGGGCAGGGCGTTGACGCTGCCCACGTCGTCGGAGGAGCCGGTGGGCACGCCGGTGAAGCTGATGGTGCCGTAATCCAGGTCCACGCCGTTCAGGCTCATCTTGTAGGACTGGGGATCGATATCAAAGTCGCGCAGCTCAGCGGACAGGCTGATGACGATGGTGGCGTCGCTGACCGCCGTGTCGCTGTTGAACTGGAACTCCAGGCCGCAGCCAACCTCGTACTGGTAGCCCACAAACCGGTTGTTGCTGGCGCCCAGCTTCTCATCCAGCTGGATCATGCCGGGGCCCCCGGCGGTGCCGGACAGGCCCGGGCCGGACTTTCCGTTGAGATTGGTGTCCTCCGCCTCGAACACGTACCAGTTCCGGCCGGACACGGTCTTGGTCCATTTGGCATAGATCGTGATCTCCTGGGTGATAACGGTGCTGAAATCGAACTCCGCGGCGCCCTCCGGGTCCGCGTACCAGCCGTCAAAGGCGTAGCCCTTCCGCTCCGGGTCCACCGAGGGCCGCACCGCCTGGCCGCCCTCCTGCACCTTCTGGGGCGCGGCCTCCACGGCCCCGGCATAGTTGCTGTCAAACAGCACGTCGTAGTATGCGGAATCCTCCAGCCACTTGGCATAGACGGTGACGTCGCCGGTGATGGGGGCGTCAAAGTCGAACAGGGCGGTGAGGCTGGCGTCGGCGTACCAGTTGTCGAACACCCGGTCCTCCCGGACGGGGTCCGCCGGACGCTCCACCTTCTCGTCCTTGCGGACTCCGGCGGTGGTGGTCTGGCCGTCATAGCCCAGATCAAAGGTGACGGTGCACAGCACCTGGGACACCGTCACGTCAAACCGGGCGCTTTTGCCGCCAAAGCGGACGGTAACCGTCTTTGTCTCGGAGGCCGCATTGGCGTCGTTCACCGCGATGCTCACCTCGGACAGGCTGACCTCGCTGTCGGTCATGTCCCGGGTCTCGGTGGAGCCGTCGGCGTAGGTAATGGTGATCTCGCCGCCCTGGGCGGAGAAGGTCTCGCCCACGGCGTACTCGGTCTTGTCCGGCTCCTTGGACACGGCGATGGAGGACACCTCCTTCCCGCCGCCCTGGACGGGAGAGGAGGGACTGTCCTGCGCGGGGCCGCAGCCCGCCAAAAGCGCGCACATGACCAGCACAGCCGCCAGCACGCTCCATAGTTTTTTCTTCATGGTGCCTCAAACCTCCTGTGTAATGCGCGGGGGCCGGTCCTGACCGTCGGTTTGTCAAGTCCGGCCCCGCAGCTGATATCTCTCTGGGAAACGCGGCGGGCTGTCCCGCCCTCAGGTCACTGGACCTGGAAGGTGACGGTCTGGGTGTACTCGGTCATGGTGGTGCCGCTGGCCCGCATCCAGGGGTTGGTGCCCTTGGAGACGTGGGGCACCCGGATGGTGATGGTCACCTCATAGTTGCCGGGGGCGGAGGGAGTTCCGGTGATCCGGGCGGCGGTGTTGACCTCATAGGCGCCGCGGTTGGCCCAGCCCTCCTCCATGGTGGTGATCTTCTCCACGCTCAGCCCCTCGGGCAGGCCGGTGACCTCCACACTGTAGATGCTGCTGCCGGCCTCGTCATAGCTCAGGTCGCCCAGGGTCACAATATCGGCGGCGGACTTGTCCTCATCCCGGTGATACCAGGAGCCATCCGCGGCGAAATAGGCGTTCATAATCCGGCGGTTGGAGCTGTTGACAATGGGCAGCTGGCTGCCGTAGGTGAGGGTGTCGGCCTGCACCGTGGCGTCATAGCCCTGACCGGCCTTGAGGGTGACCACCTGGCCGTCGGTGAGATTCTCCCCATCCAGGGTGATGTCGCTCTGGACGGAGAAGCGGAACAGGACTTTCATGTTCTTCACCCAGGTGTCTGCGGTGAAGGTGGCGGAGACCTGGTCGGCGGGCACCCGCTCGGGCGGAGCGGCCTCGCCGTCCTCCCCGCCGCCCTCCTGGGCCGCGGGCACGCCGGTGAGATCTCCGGTGGGCACGCCGGACAGAATGCCGCTCTGGGGGTCATAGCTCATGCCGTCGGGCCAGGCCACATCCTCGGCAAAGGTGAACACAACGTCGTTGGTCTCGGGCAGGCCCAGCTTCACCGCGTTGTAAATGCCCTTGGTCAGCACCACGTCCACCACCTCGCCGTCGCCCAGCATACTGAAGCCGTTGTTGTTGACGGCGGAATTGGCCATGGTCTGGAGCAGGCGCTGGGCGCACTTGCGCACCGCGAAATAGTGGGTGGGGGAGAGCATGGTGCCCACGCCGGCGTTGTAGCCCTGGTACTCCTCGGCGCTGGCGGCCACCCGGACGCAATTGGCGTCGGCGTCCCACCAGCCCCGCTCCAGCGCGCAGGAGGGGAAGCTGGAATCAGAGGTGAGCAGCTCGTCGTCGCCGCCGCGGACCATCAGGTTGGCGGGGACAAACTGCTTGGCCCAGGCGTCGGACTCGGTGGAGCCCTTGAAATCCCACTCCTGGTTGAGCAGCAGCTCATGGGTGGCGTAGTTGGTGGTCTGGGTCCACTTGCCGATGCGGTTGAACGCGGTCATCATGCCGATGGTCCCGCCGTACTTCACGATGTACTCAAAGGCCTTGGCGTGGTTCTCCCGCAGGCACTGCTCGGTGGCCCAGGTGAACACCCCGCCGTAGTCGGCGCGGTAGGTCTCCTGGTCATTGCTGAAGAAATGCTTGAAGTGGGCGATGATGCCCTTGGAGGTGACGCCGGCGGCCACGTTGGCGCCGATGAGGCCGCCCATCACGCCGTCCTCGCTGTAATACTCGAAGTTACGGCCGGAGAAGGGGCTGCGGTGGGTGTCCGCGCCCGCGCCGCGCCAGCCCCTCGCGCCGTTGAGCAGCAGCAGGTTGCCCACCATGCGCCCGGTCTCCAGGGCCAGCTCCTGGTTGTAGGTGCCCGCCAGGATGGGGTTGGAGGGGAACTGGATCCCGCCGGCGTTGATGGGGCCGTCGGGGTCGCTGTAGGTGTAGGTGGGGGCGGGCGTGGTGCCGCCTCTGGGGACGCTGTAGGAAATGGGGCCCATCCGCTCCACCACGTTGTCCGGGTTGGCGGGCAGGGCGCACAGCTCCTCCCAGGTGAACTGGTTCATGAACTCCTCCCACTTCTGGGAGTCGGCGTCGGTGGCCAGAACCACCTCATTGTTCTCGTTGATGGTGGGCTCGTTGTAGGGGACGCCCGCCATGTCGGCCAGGGTGATGGCCAGCGGCTCGTCGTCGGAGGTAGCCTGATTCCAGCCGGAGGGCAGCTTGTCCACGTACCAGGGGTCGGTCTCCTTGTCCTGGTAGCTGTAGTACTCGGCCTGGGACTCGTAATCCGCCAGGGTGGCGTCGTCCAGGGTCCGGTCGGCCAGGCTGGCGGGGGCGGGCTGCTTCAGGCCGTCGGCCCGGCTGATCATGTTGTTCAGCAGGGAATCGTTTACCGAGGCAAAGGAGCCGGTGAACACGGGCTTGATCTCCCGGCCGGTGACCAGGTCGGTCTTGCACTGGATGCCCTCGGCCACGGTGCGGGTGACGCTGTCCACAATCTCGTGGGAGTCGCGGTTGATGGACACGATGTAGTCCCCCGCCTCCAGCTCATAGCCGAAAAAGTCGTTGCCGTTAGCGTCGTTCCAGTCGAAGGAGGCCATGTCCTGGGCCACAAAGGTGACGGTCACGGTCTCGGACTGGCCGGGCTGGAGCAGGCCGGTCTTGGCAAAGCCCGCCAGATTGGCGGCGGCCTTCTCGATGCCGCCGGGGGTATAGGGCGGGTTGAAGTAGACCTGGACCACGTCCTTGCCCGGGACGCTGCCGGTGTTGGTGACCTTCACCCGCATGGTCACGGTCTCGTTCGGGGCGGAGATGGTCCCGGTGGACTCCACGCCGTCCAGCTCCCACTGGAAGCTGGTGTAGGACAGGCCGTAGCCGAAGGGATAGAGCACGTTTTCATAGGCCGCGTCCTTGGCGCCCTCCTCCGCGTCGGCGTACAGGGTTTCATAGTACTTGTAGCCCAGATAGATGCCCTCCCGGTACTCCAGATTGGCAAACTTGGTGGGGTTGCCGTTCTTGTCATAGTACAGGGTGTCCAGCCGGCTGCCGTCGTCGGCCTTGTTCTGGGTGTTCAGGCCGAAGTTGGTGAAGGTGGGGGCCTTGGTGAAGTCCTTCTCCCACAGGTCCACCGTGTGGCCGGAGGGGTTGATCTCGCCGGTGAGGATACGGGCAATGGCGGTGGTGCCGTCCTCTCCAACGCCGCCCACCCAGAGGATGGCGTCCACGCCCATGTTGCTGTCCGTCTTGGGCTCGGCCAGCTCGGGGATCTGCATGATGTTGGACGAGTTGATCAGCACGATGACCTTGGAGAAGTGCTCCTTGGCGTGCATGACCAGGGCCCGCTCGTTGTCGTCCAGCATGAGCTGGTGGTCGTCCTCGTTGGCGTGGCCGGGCACATTGTTGGTGGACAGGTCGTAGTTCTCGGCGCCGGTCCGGGAGAATGTGAGGATGGCCGCGTCGTTGTAGGAGGCATAGGTGTTGGTGATGGCCGGGCCGTAGCTGTCCATGCCCAGCTCATACACCCGGTCCTCCACCATCTGGGTCACCTCTCTGGTGTAGAGCTCCACGGTTTTGGGGTTGACCGAGAAGCCCTCGGCCTCCAGGGCCTCGCCCAGCAGGTTGCTGATGGCGCTGCCGCCGCCCGCGCCGGAGCCGAAGCCGCTGCGGATCATCCGGGCGGTGCGGATGCCCAGCAGGGTGACGTTGGTCTCGGAGCCGGTCAGGGGGAGGGCGTTGTTCTCATTCTTCAGCAGGGTGATGCCCTCGCCGGCGATCTCCACCGCCAGGGCGTGGGCCGCCGCCTGGGCCTCCTCCAGCGTGGAGTAGTCCGCGTAGAACTTCCCGCCGTACTGATAGTTTCCGTTGGTGCCCTGGCTGGTGAACACGCCCTCCTCCACCTTGTCGGGGACGTCGGGCTGATTGTCGCCGCCGGTCTGGCTCACCGCCGCGGAGGGGTCCTGGGAGGCCTCCGCCGCCGGGTCGCAGGCCGACAGCGCCAGGGACATCAGCATACACAGGGCCAGTAAAAGACATACTCGTTTTTTCTTCCTCATTCCACATTCTCCTTTTCTTTTTTGTGCAGACCGCCATTTCTGCTGAAAAGATTTTATCAAAAACTGTCGTATTCAGACGAAAAATCCCGTGATTTGAGATATGCTTCCCGCAAACGGCGGCAGCCCGCCCCGTTCCCGTTGCAAAAGCGCAGTTCACGTGGCGGCCCGCCCCCTTGGGCGGAAAAAACAGCCGGCCCGGGCGCGGCATAACCGCTCCCAGGCCGGCGCGTCTGCAAGCCCTCACACCGAGAACATGATGTCCAGCACAAACCGCTCTCCCTTGGTGTATACCTTCAGGCTGCCGCCGTATTTCTGGACCAGCATTTTGACGCTCTTCATGCCAAAGCCATGATAGAGGGAATCGCCCTTGGTGCTGTCGGGCAGGCCGTTGGTAAAGGTGAGCTTGTCCGTGAAATAGTTCTCCACGCGGATATGGACGAAATAGCCCTCCTGGGCGATGTCCAGGGTCAAAAGCCGCTTCTCCGGGTCCGGCACCTTCTCCGCGGCCTCGATGGCGTTGTCCAGAATGTTGCCGAACAGGGAGTATATGTCCACCTCCGATATGAAATCCAGACATTTCCCGTCGGCCAGACAGGTCATGCTGATGTTCTTCTCTCCGCAGCTGAAGCTCTCCCGGGTGAGGACCACGTCCAGGGCGATGTTCCCCGTGTGGAAGCTGCTGTCATAGGCGTTCACCGCCCCGCGCAGCTCATCGCCCAGCTCCCGCTGGGCCGGGCCCTCCAGCAGGGCGATCTGGTGCTTCAGGTCGTGGCACTTGATGTTAATGGCGTCGATGAGCGACTTTTCAAAATAGTACTGCTCCTGCTCGCTCTTCAGCACCTCCTTGATGGTGTCCAGCTCCAGCTTCGCCCGCTTGCTGGACACAATGCCCAGCAGCAGGAGGAAAATCAATACGCTGGCCATGATGCTGTAGGCGGTGAAGCACAGCTGGAGCAGCTCGCCGCCCTCCTGCATGGCCCGGAAAAACATCAGGTCCAGGGCGATCGCCGTGGACACCACGGCCAGCACCGCCAGCAGCAGCATTTTATTGTCCACCACAATTTTGTCCACGCGGAGCTTTCGAAGCAGCACAGCGGCCCCCGCCAGGCAGACCGCCGCCACGGCGATATAGACCAGAATATGCGCCGCCTCCGGGGCCTGCCTCAGCCAGGTTCTGGACAGCATCCGATAGAGCCGCTGACAAATATGCTGAACGCAGTAGCTGGCGCAGCCGCAGAACAGGGCGGGCCACACCTCCGCCTCAAAGCAAAAGGCGGCGCAGGCCGTGATGAGAAGGATCAGCAGGGTATAGCCCAGCGTATTCAGCAGTTCCCGGGCAAACAGGGCGGAGGCCGCCGCCAGCCACGGGGGCTTGATCAGATAAAAATAGGCAAACCGCAGCGCGCACACCATGGCCAGGCTCAGCGCCATCCGCCCCGCGAACAGCCTGCGCCTGGGCATGCGGCGGGCCACGATGCACACCGCCAGCAGCAGGAAGACATTCCCCAGCAGGTCCTGAACGATATCTCTCATGGCCGGTCACGTGGAGATGCTGTAGGCGTGAATGGCCTCCAGAAACGCCTGCTTTCGGGTGCGGCTGATCTCAAATTTCTGGTCCCCCACGTACACGAAATCTCCGCTGATCCGTTTGACGCTCCTCAAATTCACCAGAACGCTCCGATTGCACCGGGAAAACTGCTGGGCAGGGAGCAGCTTTTCCACGGTGCGCATGGTGCCGTAGGCGGAGAAATCCCCCTGCGTGGTGTGGTAGGTGATGTTGTGGTCGGCAATTTCCACGCAGTTCAGGCAGGACAGCTCGATGCGGATGGTCCCCTCCGAGGAGGGCAGGAGCACCGTCGGCCTGTCCCACCTGGCGCAGCGGCTGACCGCCCGGTCCATCGTCATTTTAAACGCGTTGTAGTTCAGCGGCTTTACCATATAGCTCAGGGCCTCCACCTCGTAGCCTCTGACGGCGTATTTGGCCAGAAAGGTGACGAAAATGAGCACCACCGCCGGGTCGATCCTGCGCAGCTCCCCGGCGACGGCCAGGCCGTTCTTGTGGGGCATGTCGATGTCCATAAAGACGATATCGTAGGTCGGCCTATATTCCTCCAGAAAATTCAGGCCGTTTTTATACCGGGTTATGTTGAACATAGCGCCGCTCTCTCTGCTGTACAGCTCCAGGCATTGGCTCAGCCGCTCGGCGGACTCCCACTCGTCCTCAACAATGGCTATTTTATACATATTCAACACCCCTTTCCCCTGAGACGATAATATACTTTGTCGTTTTTTTCAAGCCAACCCCCAAAACGCAACGCCAATTACGGAATACGCAACGTGAATTGTGCGGACCGCGCCGTCCTCACCGCGCAGGCCGAAGGCCCTGCGCAGCTCCCGGTGTGTCTCCCGCTGATAGGATTTCCCTTCTTCAGCCGATTCACATGTCAGCATGCCCGCCGGCATGGGGGCGGCTGGAAAACTCCCGCCATTTTCCCGGAAAACGCGGCATTGCCTTTTCCGCCGCCTTTTGATATAATTCTCTTCAAAGCCCCTTTAGAACCGGGCAATTTTTGCGCACTCGGGCAAAAAGTGTCCGCCTGCCGCCGCCAGGCTGCTGGGCAGCTCGCCCCGCAGGCCTGACGGCCGCCTCAGAGGGCGATTTGCGCGAAGGGAAAGGAGTGCTCGCATGGAATTAAATTTAGAGCAGCGGCTGCACCAGACTCTCTCTCCTCAAATGATCCAGTCCATGAGGGTGCTCCAGATGGGAATACAGGAGCTGCAGGAGTACGTGGAGGATGTCCTTCAGGAAAATCCCGTGCTGGAGCTGCCTGAATCGGAGGAGCGGCCTCCTGAGCCGCCGCTGCCGGCGCAGGAGCTGGAGTGGCTCCAGGCCAGCGACTGGCAGAACTCCTACTACTACCGCCAGGACGCGGAGGGGGATCGGGGCGACGTGCTGTACAATGCGGGCTGCTTCCTGGACGACGAGAAGAGCCTGTCCCGTTACATCCTGGCCCAGTTCCTCGGCACCTGCCTGGAGCCTGAGATCCTGGCCGCCGTAGAATTCCTGGTGGCCCGGCTGGATGACGACGGATACCTGGAGGAGGACCTGGACGTGCTGGCCCGGTACTCCGGCATGGGCCCGGCGGTGATGGAGCGGGCCCTCATCGAGCTCCAGGCCGCCGACCCCGCCGGCGTGGGGGCCAGAAACCTGTCCGAGTGTCTGCGGCTCCAGCTGGAGCGGCGCAGGGGCGACCACAGGCTGGCCATACAGATTGCCGCGGACCACCTGGAGGCGCTGTCCCGCCGGCGCTATGGGGCCATCGGCCGGGCGCTGGGGGCCTCGAAAAGCGACGTGTGCGCCGCCTGCGATCTGATCCGCTCCCTGGACCCCAAGCCGGGCGCGGGCTTTTCCGCCCCCAAGAATCTGTCCTATATCACACCGGACATCCTGGTGACCGTCTATCCCGACCGGATTGAGGCCGCCGTCAATGACAGCACGCTGCCCCGGCTTCGCTTCAGCGCCTACTACACCAAGCTCCTGCGGGAGACAGCGGACCAGGACGTTCAAAACTATCTCTCGGAGCGGCTGTGCAAGGCCAAATGGGTGGTCAAGAGCATCCATCAGCGCAGGGACACCCTGCTCCGGTGCGCTGAATGGATGGCGGCGCGGCAGGAGGCCTTTTTCCGCATGGGGTCCGGATATCTGGTCCCCATGACCATGGGGGACATGGCCCAGGCGCTGGGCCTCCACGAGTCCACCGTCAGCCGGACGATGCGGGACAAATACCTCCAGTGCAGCTGGGGAATCTACCCGCTGCGCTGGTTCTTCTCCCGGGCGCTGAGCGGAGACGCGGTCTCCCCGGAAATGGCCAAGGCCCTGCTGCGCAGGCTGGTGACCGAGGAGCGCCAGCCGCTGTCCGACCAGAAGCTCTGCGAGGAGATGGCCCAGCAGGGCTGCCCCATCTCCCGCCGGACTGTGGCCAAATACCGGGACGAGCTGGGCATACCCAACGCCCTGGGGCGGCGGACCCAGGATTGAGCGCTGAATTTTCAGAAGCCGCACCAATCCTGGCGGATCCCATCATGCAGGCCGGCCTGGCGGCGCAAAATGGCAGACCACAGGCATATAATCTCCCCCTGGTGTGTACCTATTAAATCAGCCCCTGAGCGTCATCGCGGCCCCATCCGCCCCTGTCCGCGCGGGATGGTGCTTTATGCCCCTTCCATGGACTGGAAATCCGCTCAGAACAGAAATGCAGGCTTGATTTTCCCGTAGTTATCATTTAGAATAGGCTCTATGGGGCTTCGGAAACGCCCGGCAGTAAAACAGGGAGGCAATCGCATGAAAAAACGTATCTTAGTGGTGGATGACGACACCATGAATCTGTCGAGGACTAAGATCATCCTGGGCAAGGAATATGACGTGCTTCTGGCCGACTCGGGGATTGAGGCCCTGGTCAAGCTGAGGGGCGAGAAGGTCGATATGGTCCTTCTGGACATCGATATGCCGGGGATGAACGGCATCGAGACCTTTAAGCGCATGAAGGAATTTGCCACGGACATCCCCGTCATCTTCCTGACGGCGTCAGGGCTGGAGGAGGACGTCCACAACGCGATCAAGCTGGGCGCGGTGAACTATTTGAAAAAGCCCTTCCGCCCCCAGGACCTGATTCAGCGGATCACCCAGGAGTTTGAAAAAGCATGAGGGCGGACGAACAGACAAGCCAGCACCTGCTGCTGGCTGTCATCACCACGGTATTCAGCGCGATGCTGAGCCTGATCACAGTCTTCATGGCGTGGGAATTCTGGATGGTCCCGCTGATGGCGGCGGGCTGCTTCAGCGCTTGGTTTCTGCACATCGCAAAGCTTGGGTCAAATACGCTCTACGAAAATATATGCGCTGGACTGATGCTCACCGAATTTTTCTTTTTCGGTGTGCATGAATCCAGTCTTTTTGATGTCCCCGCCGTGGCCTGCGTTCTGATTCTGGCGCTGTTCATGCTGAACAAGAAGTGGGTTCTCTATGTGGCGGCGTTTTTGTACACGCTGACCCTGATGTACCACGGGTTCATCCTGCGCACCATCTCCCTGCAGATGGAGCGCAGGGACCTGTTTGGCCTGGGTCTCGGCGCGGTTGTGACCTTTGGCGGAGTGGCGCTGGCCATATACTGGATCAACCGGCGGAACGTGCAGCGGCAGTGGTATGAGCGCGTATTTGCGGAGCTGGAGTCCGCGGGAAAGCAAAACGCCGTCTTCCTGTCAAACGTATCCCATGAGCTGCGCACGCCCATCAATATGGTGATCGGAATCAGCGAGGTGGCCCTTGGAAAGGAGCTTTCCCCGGATATCCGCTCGGATATGACCTCCATAAAGATGGCGGGCAAGCGCCTGTCCAGCCAGATCAACAACATGCTGGACTACACGGAAATTGTGGAGGGCACCCTGACCCCCGCCAAAAAAGAGTACATGATTACCTCGGTGCTGAACGACGTCATCACCATGACTGCCCTGCAGAGCAACCGGCAGCACCTGGAGCTGGTGTTTGACATTGATCCCAGGGTGCCGGCGGTCCTCGTCGGGGACGCGGAGAAAATCTCCCACGTGCTCAAAATCCTGGTGGAGAACTCCATCAAATTCACGGAGGAGGGCGGCATAAACGTCCGCATCAACTACCGCCAGGAGCACTACGGCATCAACCTGATCGTCAACATCCGGGACACCGGCATCGGCATGACAAGCTCCCAGCTGTCGCAGATGTATGATGTCTTTTACCAGGCGGATTCCGGGAGCAGCCGGCTGGCTGGCGGGCTCGGTCTCGGCCTTCCCATCGCCCAGGGGCTTCTCAACGCCATGGGCGGCTTTGTTCATTTCTCCAGCGCGGAGCAGCAGGGCTTGTCCGCCCACATCGTAATCCCCCAGGGCGTGGCGGATGAGCGTCCCTGCATCATGCTCAACCACCCCGAACAGCTGTGCATCGCCTGCTATTTCAAGCCGGAAAAGTACACCTGCGACAACGTCCGGGAGTACTACGACGGGCTGATCCTCAATCTGATGGAGGGGCTGGGCATTCGAGGGTACCAGGCCCATAATTTTGACGGCTTCCTGAAATTGCGGCGCAAGCACGAGCTGACCCACGTGTTCATCGCCCAGACGGAATATGAGGAAAACCCGGCGTATTATGAGGAGCTGGCGGAGACCCTCCGGGTGGTTATCATCGCAGAGCGGGAATTTAACCTGAACCGAGGAAGCCGGCTGCTGCTGATCCATAAGCCCTTCTCCGCCCTCTCCGTGGCGAACCTGCTCAACGGGGAGACGGGGGAGCGCGGATTCGCGGAGGACCAGGCGGTGGGCCGGAAGCCCTTCACCTGCGTGGACGTCCGGGCCCTGGCGGTGGACGACGAGGAGATGAACCTGGTGGTCGCCAAGGGCATTCTGGGCAGCTACGGGATCAAGGTAGACACCTGCCTGAGCGGACGGGAGGCGGTGGCCCAGTGCGGCAGCGTCTCCTACGACATCATTTTCCTGGATCACATGATGCCGGGCTTTGACGGCGTGGAGACGCTGAAAAAAATCCGCGAGCTCCGAAACGGCATGTATCAGGATCTGCCCATCGTCGCGCTGACCGCCAACACCGTCAGCGGCGCGCGGGAGATGTTCCGCAGCGAGGGCTTTACCGAATTCGTCCCCAAGCCCATTGAGCGCACGGTACTGGAGCGGGTGCTGCGAAAGGTGCTGCCCAAGAGCTGCATCCAGTACAGTGCCCGGCCCGCGGGCAAGGACACACCCCCGGAGGGCGTCCAGGCCCTCCCGGCGGAGGAGGCCCCGGAGCCGCCCGCGCCGCCCCCGGAGGAGTCCGTGCCGCCGGAGGACGGGGCCGGCCAGACGGCGCTTCCCTATGACCTGCTCACCCAGGCCGGCATCAACACGGAGCTGGGGCTGGACTATTGCGCCGGGGACGAGAGCTTTTACCGGGAGATGCTGCGGATGTTCTGCGCCCAGGGCGCGGACAAGCGGGCGGAGATCGTCTCGCTGTATGAGAGCGCCAACTGGACTGACTACGCGGTCAAGGTCCACGCGCTGAAGAGCACCTCCCTGACCATCGGCGCGGAGGCGCTCTCCGCCCAGGCGAAGGAGCTGGAGCTGGCGGGAAAACGGGGCGACGTCGGCTTCATCCAGGCGCATCACGCCGCGCTGCTGCGCGCCCACGAGGAGCTGTGCAGGCGCATCGCCGGGCTGTAACGGCCTCATCCCTCTCCCTGAAAATTGTCGTGTTCTGAGGAGTGTAACACATCGTGATAAAAAAATGGTTTGAAATTATCACAGATCACAGAATCAGCCTCCGTGAGCGCATGTTCCGCATTGTGACGGGCGTATGCATGATCGCCATTGTCTTTACCCTGCCCATGGGCAGAAGCATTTGGAATGTCCTGCTCCTGGTGGCAAGCCTTGTCGTCATGGCGTTTATCGTCAAGATCAGCATTCAAAAGCAGTGCGTCCACACCGGCGCCACCGCCATCGCGATTTTGCTGCTCACTCTGTTTCCCATCACGTTTTTCTCCGCGGGCGGATTTTACAGCGGCGTCCCGGAGTGGTTCGTGCTCTGCTTTATCTATGTCTGCATCACCCTCCAGGGGCGGCGCATGCTCATATTTTTCGGGCTGTGCACGGTGGAGACGATGCTTTGCTACGGCACCGCCTTTTACTTCCCGGAGCTCTCCACCCCGAACGCCAACCACAACGCCCTGTTTGACTCCGCGTTCTCCATGGTGATGGTGGGCCTGCTCACCAGCGTCCTGCTCATGTTCCTGAACAAGATGTATGAGGAGGAAAACGCCCTTTCCCAGCGGCAGAAAAAGGAAATCGAGGAGCTGAACCGGGCGGAAAACCACTTCTTTTCCAGCATGAGCCATGAAATCCGCACCCCCATCAACACAATCATTGGTCTGAACGAGATCATCCTGCGGGAGGACATCTCGGACGAGGTGGCGGAGAACGCACGAAATATCCAGGGGGCCAGCAAGCTCCTGCTCTCGCTGATCAACGACATTTTGGACATATCCAAGATCAAATCCGGCAAGATGGAGATTGTCAACGTCTCCTATGAGACCGGCGCCCTCTTTTCGGAAATTGTCAACATGATCTGGATCAAGGCAAAGGAAAAGGGGCTGGAATTCAAGCTACAGGTGGATTCCTCCATCCCCAGCATGCTCTGCGGAGACGAGGTGCGTATCAAGCAGGTGCTGATCAACCTGCTGAACAACGCGGTGAAGTATACCAGCGAGGGCTCCGTCACCCTCTCCATCCGGTGCGAGCGCCAGCAGGTCAACCGGGTGCGCGTCTGGTACTCCGTGGAGGACACCGGGCAGGGGGTGAAAAAGGAGAACATCCCCTACATTTTTAACGCCTTCCGGCGGGTGGATGAGGAGCGGAATCGGTACATTGAGGGCACCGGCCTGGGGCTGAGCATTGTCCAGCAGCTGGTGGAGCTGATGGGCGGCGAGGTCAGCGTAAACAGCGTCTACACCAAGGGCTCCAAGTTTGTGGTGGTGCTGGACCAGGACATCGTGGATGAAAAGGAGCTGGGGACATTTACCCTAGCCTCCCGGTCCAGGGTGCACGAGGGCGAGCCGTACCGGCAGAGCTTTGAGGCGCCGGACGCCCACATCCTTGTGGTGGACGACAACGACATGAACCTGATGGTCGTGAAGAAGCTGCTCACCGAAACAAAAATCCAGATCGACACGGCCTCCAGCGGAGCCGAGTGCCTGAGAATGACGCAAAACCACCATTATGACTGCATTCTCATGGACCATCTGATGCCGGAGATGGATGGCATTGCCTGCCTCCACGCCCTGCGGGCGCAGCCCGCCGGCCTGTGTCAGGATGTGCCCGTGGTGGCGCTGACCGCCAACGCAGGCAGCGACAACCAGCTGCTCTACCGCAAGGAGGGCTTCAGCGGCTATCTGGCCAAGCCGGTCAGCGGCGCGCTGCTGGAGGCGGCCGTGCTGAGCATCCTTCCCAAGGGCCTGGTGCGGCTGAACGAGGAGGCCCGGCAGGCGGACGTCGAAAAGGATATTCTGATCTTCGAGCAGGCCCAGCGGCGCTCCATCATGATCACAACGGACAGCGTGTGCGACCTTCCGAAATCGCTCAGAAAGGAATTTGGCATCTCCGTCCGCCCCTACTATGTCTGTACGGATGAGGGGCGCTTCCTGGATGAGGAGGAGCTGAGCCCGGATGAGCTGCTGGTGCACATCGCCGGGGGGCGGACGGGGTATTCCCAGCCGCCTGAGGTGGAGGACTACGAGGGATTTTTCGCCGAGAAGCTGACGGAGGCGCAGAACATCATTCACATTTCCATGGCCAGGCATGTGAGCGATGGGTATCAAAACGCCCTTGAGGCGGCCAAATCCTTTGAAAACGTCACGGTGATCGATTCCGGCCATCTCTCCAGCAGCATGGGCCTCACGGTGCTGTGCGCCGCCTACATGGCGGAGCACCACGCCACAAAGGAGGAGATTGTGGCGTCGGTGCAGCGGATGGCGCGGTTCATCTCCTCCGCCTTTATCATCAACAGCACCCATATGATGTGCCAATCCGGGCGGATCTCCAAAAAGATACAGGTCCTGTGCGACGCGCTGCTTCTGCACCCGGTGCTCCTGCTGAAAAAGAGCAAAATGGTGGTCAGCCACATGGAGATGGGCACCTTCTCCCATGTGGCGAAGAGTTATGTCAAAAAGACCCTTCAGGAGAGCAGAAACATTGACCGGCGCATTCTGTTCATCACATATTCCGGGATGGATGAAAAAAAGCTCCAGTATATTCAAAACCTGGTGCAGCAGTACTGCCCCTTTGAGCGGGTCTACCTCCAAAAGGCCTCCTCCGCCATCGCCAGCAACTGCGGTCCGGGCTCCTTTGGGCTGCTGTTCCTGCGCAGAGACGACGCCGCGGCTCCCTTTTTCCAGGTGTCGTCCTGAGGCTCCCTGCCCCACAACACAAAAGCCGCCTCTTTCCAAGGGAAAGAGGCGGCTTTTCTTAGAAGCTGTACCAATAGACCCCAGCACACATCCTTGCGGCCCAAATTGCCGCCAGCTGCGTTAAAAAATCTTGAAATACACAAAGTATTCCCGCGATTTTTTGCCTTGTCGGCGGCAATTTTTCCTCGCAAGTCTGCGTACTTCGGCTATTGGTACAGTTTCTTATGCCGGTTTTCCGCCAAGGGAGCTCACCGCGGCGATGGTACAGCTTCTAAAGTTCGAAAACCCCAATATACTGAGAGTGCCGATATGGATGGACCTTGCGCCGCCAAGGTCAGAAAGGAGCCTTTTATGGACCATCTGCTGTGTAACCCCGCTCCACCGGCCCACACCCGCAGGGGGAGGCGCGCGCCATGAGCTGCTACCACAACGGCGCGGGCCAGCGCTTCCACCTGCCGGAGCGCCCCCTGGAGCCCCCGGACTGCTGGGCCCAGGAGGAGCCGGACGCCGCCCCGGACCTGACCTTTGACCCGGAGGGGCATGTATACCGGCTGGACGGCAGGCGGGTCCCCAGCGTCACCCAGCTCACCCGCATTTTCAGCGCCGACCCCGTCCAAAAGGGCGGCCCGGCGGAGCTGGCCACCCAGGCCGCCGCCGAACGGGGCGTCATCCTGCACGGCTACATCGAGCACCGCCTGCGGGGCGGGGACCGGGAGAGCTGCGAGCTGCCCGGCGGCTATTGGCGCTACGCGGATGGGGTCGATCTGTTCCTGGCGAAGCACACGCTGGAGCCCATGCTGGTGGAGGCCCCGCTGCACGGGGAGGCGGAGGGGGTTCAGTTTGCGGGCACGCCGGACTGCGTGGGCCTGTTTGACGGCGTGCTCAGCGTCCTGGACTGGAATTTTTCCTCCCAGGTGCAGAAGACCCGGGTGGGTGCCCAGCTCAACGGCTATCTGTCCCTCTGCCTGTGCAATGACATATTTCCCGGCGCGCTGTACTGCGTCCAGTTCCTGCCGGACGGCACGTACCGTCTCTACCCCGCCGGAACGCTGGCGGACAGCTTTTACCTGTGCCTGAGCGTCTATCGGGAAATCCACAAGCGGCACCCCAGGGGCGGGATCGCGTGACCCCCATGGCGCACCGCCGGCTCACAGGCCGGTCCCCATCAGCGTGGCCGAGTTCATGCACATGCACAGGGTCACCAAAACGCCGTTGATGATGCCGCCGATGTATGGATTCCGGGTGCGCTTATAGATGGCGCGGGTGATATAGGGCGTGACAAACAGGATGAGAACGCTGGTGTGGAGCCAAGTGGGAATCCGGGCCAGCGCCCCGGCGCCCCACAGCTGATACCCGCTGGTGAAAAACACGGCGTATTGGAGCACGATGATCGTCAGCGGGGACAGGCTGTTGAGCAGGGCCTGGAGGAACAGGCTGACGCCCTCGTTTTTGCCCAGGGCGTCGCTGTAGCCCTGCACGTTTATGGCAATGGAGTTTGCGATGTAGAACAGGAGAAACAGCGGCAGGAAGGGCAGCGCCGGGGCGATCTTCTGGGCGGTAAACGCCTTGACCGACCACTGCCAGAAGCGGAAATCCGTTTGGAAAAAGTAGTCGGACAAAAAGACGATTCCCCAGGCGGAAACAATGGTTGCGGCGGCGATGCCGATGGTCTTGAGCACCGCCCTGCGGGGGAGAATCAGACCGGCCTCCCGAAGGTCCACCCCCCTTTTCCTGGCGTAGCCGAACCACCAGGCCAGCAGGGTGAGGGCGATGACAACGCCGTTGACGGCGGCCCAGCCCGCTATGCACAGGGTGTTCTTCTGCCTCCAAATGGGGTCAATGCGGCTGTACATGGTGCTGTTCATGATGCCCCAGATGATGAAGACGGAGCACAGTATTTTTACGGCCGAGGTGGACAGCGACCACACCAGATCCATCCTTCCTCCGCCGGTGCGCATGACGGCCTGGGCCTTCAGCTCCCCAAACGCGGAGGTGTCCAGCAGGGCAATGGCGAAAAACGCCAGGAACATCCAGAAGCCGATGAGGCCCAGGGCGCCGAACGCGGACTTGACCGGCCAGCTCTGGCTGCGGGGGGAGAGGGCGCTGGCGCCGGAGGGGAAGCGGCTCTCCAGAAAGGCCGCCCCGTCCGCCACAGCGTCGGCGGACAGCCACGTGGAGGCATGGATGGCGGAGGGCTGGTAGATGACGCGAACCGCCTCCTTCCCGTCCACCGTCTCCGTATAGAACTTCCCGGCCTCCACCGCGGCGCCGTCAAAGGCATCCGGGCCCTGCCCAAAGGTGACAAAGCTCTTGGCCATGGGGGTGCTGAGATACTCGCGGGTGGCGGAGACGGGCTGGGCCCCCTCCTTCACGGTGAAGAAGTAGTCGTCATAGCGGCCGGCAATCAGCGCCACATCCCGGCTGCCGTAGATGTTGTTGTATGCCCCGCCGCTGGTCGTCTTGACGCCAAAGATATCCGTGTTCCCGTTTGCGGTGTCCATGACGACCGGATCGTACGAAATCAGGATGCAGGCCCGGATCAGGCCGGCGCCCCTCTCGTTGTCCAGCGCCACGGCCTTGCTGCACGCGTTGGCCCCCGCGGAATGGCCGCTGATGATGACGGCGTCCGAATCCACATAGGGCAGGGTGGACACGTAGAAGGCGGCATCGTACATGCCGTTTCCCCCGTCATAGGCCCGCACGTTGTCCAAATCCTCCGAGTTTCCGTGGGAGTACATGTCGTAGGCCAGCACCACATAGCCCCGGCGGGCATATTCCACCGCGAAGGCGTCGCCGTTCTCCTTGCTGTTGTACCAGCCGTGGGCATAGACCACAGCGGGGGCCGGCGCGTCACTGGTGGCGTTCGGGGGAATGTACAGCTTGGCGCTCATGGTGTGGCCGGATATGCTCTCCAACGTCAGGGTCTTGACCGTCACCCTCCCACCGTCCGTCTGGACCCAATTGGTGACGGCCATGCTCAGAAGCATCAGCGCCAGTGAAACCAGCAGCATCCGCTTCGCCTTGTCCCGCAGCCATGCAAACATCATGTTCTCCCTCTTTCTGTTAAATTTGATTTCAAAACGGTCACCTCCCCAGGCGGCCTCTGAGCGCCGGCAGGGAGACAAGCCCCCGGGCCGTACCCTCAAGCAGCTCCCCCGCCCGGCGCATGGACTCATCCAGGGACAGCCTGCCGTCGGAGATGGGCACGATGGCGTCCAGGCCGTGGCGGTACATCACCTCCGCCCCCTGGCCCAGACAGCCCACCACGGCCACCACCGGGATGTCCCGGATCCGCTTGGTCCGGCGGGTTACGCCGTAGGGCACCTTGCCGCAGGCAGACTGAAAATCAATCCGCCCCTCCCCGGTGACCACCAAGTCGGCGTCGGCCACCGCCTGGTCAAAGCCGATCATGTCCAAAATCGTATCCACGCCGGAGCGGACCTGCGCGCCGCAGAAGGCCATCAGCCCCGCGCCCAGCCCGCCGGCGGCCCCCGCGCCGGGGCGCTGAGCCACATCCGCCCCCAGCTGACAGGCCAGCAGCCGCCCATAGTGCCGCAATGCCGCGTCCAGCTCCCGCACCTCCTGGGGCCCAGCCCCCTTCTGGGGGCCATACACCGCCGCCGCCCCCGTGGGGCCGCACAGCACATTGTCCACGTCGCTGGCCACCATGAAGCTGCACCCGGGGAGCCGGGGGTCCATGCGGGCGCAGTCAATGCGGGCCAGGCGGATCAGGGGACCGCCCCCCATCGGCAGGGGCTGCCCGGCGGCATCCAGCAGCTCCGCCCCCAGCGCCCGGGCCATGCCGGAGCCGCCGTCGGTGGTGGCGCTGCCCCCCACGCCTACAATAAATTTCCGGCAGCCCCGGTCCATCGCCCGGCGGATCAGCTCGCCGGTGCCGTAAGTAGAGGCGGACAGGGGGGCCAGCTCCCCCGGGCCCAGCAAAAGCAGGCCGCTGGCCTGGGCCATTTCGATCACGGCGGAGCCGTCGGGGAGGACGCAGTACTGCGCCGTGATCTCCCGCCCCAGCGGGTCGTGGACCAGGGCCGGGCACAGCGCTCCATTCGCGGCAATGGCAAACGCCTCCACAGTCCCCTCCCCTCCGTCCGCGATGGGCAGGCACACCAGCTCCGCGCCGGGCACCGCCTGGGCCAGCCCAGCGGCAATCCGCTCCACCACCCGGGCGGAGGAGAGACTGCCTTTAAAAGAATCCGCGGCAATGACAATTTTCATAGATTCCAATCACCGTCTCAAGCTTTGTTGTATATTTTGTAGGTTTATCATAGCAAATTCCCGCAAAATTGGATATGTTATACAGACCAAAAAGACAGCCGGGAAATTGACCTCAGAGCCAATTCCCCAGCCGCTCCGCCTCCAAAAAGGCCAGCGCCAGGCAGTAGAGCGCCCCGCCCTGGTAGGTCCTGGGGTTGATTCCGGTCAGGCCGGACAGCTTATTCAGCTTGTACTGAAGCGTGTTTTTGTGGAGGAACAGCCGCTCCGCCGCCTGCTGAATGGAGCCGTTGCAGGCGTAAAACACCTTCAGCATCTGGGCGTAGCCCTCCCGCTCCTCCGGGGTGCAGTTCTGGAAGGTCCGCTCCACATACTCCGCGCGGAGCGCCGCTGGGATCTCATGAACCAGGATCTCCAGCCGTAGCTCCCTGTAGAAAACGGGCCTGTGCTCCGGGTGGGATACGCTGCCGTAGAGGGCCTTCTCCGCCCGCTGGCAGGCCAGGGGCATATCCCCCCCGGCGGCGGCCCGGGAGTCCAGCCCAGCCGCCAGCTCCACCCCCGGCTCCTGCCGTGCCCCAGCCTGAAAAGCCTCCACCGCGTTCAGCAGCCGCCTGTCCCCCCAGTCGGGCAGCAGGCAGATGAGCTTTTTCCCGCTGCATATCACCAGGGCCTGAGGATATTCGCTCACCGCCCGGCGCAGGGCCTTTTCCGTCCGCTCCAGCAGGCGCTGCCACTCCAGCGTGTCGTCCACGTCCGTCAGGGGCAGCAGCATCACCGCCCGGCGGGGCAGGCGCACGTCAATATCCAGGGAGAGCCCCCGGCGGACAAAGGCCTCCTGCCCGGCGGCGGCGGGGTCCAGCACCCACTCCTGGATATAGCCGGTGCGCAGATTCTTTTTCAGCCGCTTCTGCTCCTTTAGATAATCATCCAGCAGAAGAATCTCCGTCATTTTTTTGATGATGCGGCCATGCTCCCTGATGACCTCATAGTCGCCGGTGATGCCGATGGCGCCGATGTACCTGCCGTCCATCTCCACAGGGAAATTGACCCCCTGGCGGCTGCCGGGGTACTCGTCGTCCGAGTTGATGATCAGCACCTCAAGGTGCTCCTCCATCAGCTTCTGGCTGCCCTCATGGACGGTTCCAATGCGTTTTTCGTCGGTGCTGGCGATGACCACGCCGTTTTCATCCATCAGATTGATGCTCTGGCGAATGATGTCGCTCAGCTCAGTGACGATACGCATGGCGGTTGAATGACTGATGCGCATATGCCCTCCCTTCCCCGCGCGGCCTTCCGAAGCATATCAAAGGCCCCGCCGGACGCCTGGTACAGCTTCTTAGTTTACCACAGCCCGTTCCATTCCCCATATGTTACTCATAACAAAATTTAGGCCCGCTTTTCGGTGGAAGATGACAAAAACATCTACCTGAAGTCCTCTGGAGCTTAGGCACCGTTTGAAAAATGACAATGTGCCCAGCGGCAAGGGACTTTTCCATCAGGCAAGACGATTTGACGGCGCATGGCGGGAAAATACCCGTCGATGGGGTATGGTGACAATTTTCAAACAAGCCCTAGGAGCGCCGCGGTTCCCCCGCTTGTTCAAGCTGGGACGCCTTCGCGTAAAAGGACGAAACCGGCATAGCACAGGCGGCCGCGGCCTCCCGCAGCGTCAGCTTTCCCCCGCGCCAGTCGTGATGCAGCTGATCAAAATTCTTTGGCACCGGCTTGGGCGGGCGGCCGAATTTCACCCCCCGGGCCTTCGCCGCCGCAATCCCCTCCGCCTGCCGCTGCCGGATATTTGTACGCTCGTTCTCCGCCACAAAGGACAGCACCTGCAACACAATGTCACTGAGAAAGGTGCCCATCAGGTCCTTCCCCCGGCGGGTGTCCAGCAGCGGCATGTCCAGCACCACCACATCAATGCCCTTTTCCTTGGTGAGCATCCTCCACTGATCCAGAATCTCCCCGTAGTTCCGGCCCAGCCGGTCAATGCTCTTGATGTAGAGCAGGTCCTCCGGCTTCAGCCTTCGGATCAGCTTTTTATACTGAGGGCGCTCAAAGTCCTTCCCGGACTGCCTCTCCACAAAAAGGTTTTTTTCCGGGATCGGCAGCCCATGCATGGCGATCCGCTGGCGATCCTCATTTTGGTCAACCGTGGACACTCTAATATATCCATAGATGTTTTTATTCACTAAAAATCTCCCCTTTTGTAATTTTTCACCAGTGATTGTACCAAAAATATGGAAAGATGTTCCCAGTGATCTGGCCCGCCGCCCCCCTGATTTCCCCGCAGTAAATAGAGGTCCGCCCACGCCGCATGGCGTGAGCGGACCTCTTTGGTCTTCTTCCAGGTGAACGGCCCAAATTTTCAAAACAAGCTCTAGCATTTTTGGTCGAAACGTGCTATACTTTCTGCATCTGAGCCTGCACAGCTCAATGTAAAGCAGAAATCGAAATGCTGGCGCTTTCCCATCCGAGCTCTCCCGCCGTGCCAGCAGCCCAACACGGAAGGAAGGGATTTCCTTGATTTACAACAGCGGAAACTATGTCAGCAACACCGGGACCATCGGCAGGGTCACGCAGCAGCAGGGGGCCCCGGCCCAGTCCATCCCCGTGCCCGGCGCTGGCGCCGCCCCGCCCGCCGGCGAAGCCCGGTACGACGTGGCCCTCTCCTACGCCGGCGAGCAGGAGCGGCTTGTCTCCCGGGTGGCGAAGCTTCTGGAGGCGGAGGGCCTTCGGATCTTTTTCGCCCCGTACCGGGACGACGTCTTTATCGGCGAGGACATGTACGCCAGATTTTATCAGATTTACCGGTACCAGAGCCGCTATGTGGCCGCCTTTGTCACCGCGGACTATCTGCGCAAGGAGATCACCATGCACGAGGCCGCCACCGCCATGCTCCGCCGGCGGGATGAGGGGCGCAGCTGCCTGATCCCCATCTATTTTGGCGGCGCCTCCCTGCCCAACCTGGACCCGGACATCAATTACATCCCCGCGGACAGCCTGCGGGAAGTGGAGATTGCCGACAAAATCCGCGGCGTGGTCCGCAGCCAGGACCGATGACTTAGAAGCTGTACCAATAGCCGAAGTACGCAGACTTGCGAGGAAAAATTGCCGCAGACGCATTGAATCAGTGCTTCCTTAGCGCAGCCTGGCGGAAATTTGGACCGCAGGGATGTGCGCTGAGGTCTACTGGTACAGCTTCTTATAATACAGACACGATGGGAGGCGGCGCCAGATGAGCACCCCGGAAATCCCTCAGACCCCCGCGCAGGAGACCCCCCACCCCCCTGAGACCGCCCAGGGCCCGGCTCAGGAGGCCCCCGCAGCCCCGGGCCGGCCGGCCTCTGAGCCCCGCTCGGGGCAGGACCCGCTCCAGGACATTCTCCGCGGCCTGAACGAGCTGTTGGACAAGGACCAGCTGAAAAGCACCTATGGGGCGGAGCTCCATCTCCACTACAACACCTACCAGGGCAACTATGTGCACAACACCGGGACCATCGGCAGCATTGACCAGAGCCAGGGCGGCGGAGGGGACGCCCCGCTCCCCGTCCCCGCAAAGGGGCTTGAGGAGCGGGTTCGGGCCTTTTTTCAGCTGGATTGCGGCTTGGCCGCCCTGGCCGCCCTCATCACACTGGCCACCTTTCAGCTGGCGCCGGAGGCCGCCTTTCACGAGGCGGCCCGGAGCCTGCGCGCCGTCCTGGCCGCCCAGCTCGGGCTGGAGGAGGCGCAGGCGCCCGCCGGCTTTCAGACGGCTCAGGCGCTGCTGGCCCCGTTCCCGCTTCAATACGTGGACGACCCGGCCGCTCAGAACCCCGGCGCGCCGGCCCCCCTGTGCCTCACCTTCCGCAGCCCGGAGGACCCGCCCCGGATCCGGGCGCAGATCTGGCGGGAATACCCCCAGCTGCGGGGGAGCCTCACCCAATGGCTGCTGGAGCTGCGCCGGCAGACGACCTCCGCCGTCAGCCGCAGAATGGGCTACGCCGCCATGCAGGGGCTGGCCTGCTACGCCTCGCTGGACCCGGCCTATGCCCGGGACACCATGGTCCCCTCCCTGGAGCACAGCTGCACCGCCCAGGCCGACGTCAAATACCTGACGGTCTTTTTCCATCAGCTCCTGCTGTGGGAGGACAGCCGGGGGCTGGCCGACCTGCTGCTGTGCCGCTGGTGCGGACGGCACGGCGGCATCCTGTGGCAGATTCCATACCGCCTCGCCGGCCAGGGGGAGGGCCTGGACTTTCCAACCCAGGTGCCCGACGCCCTGGAGGCCCACCTGAAGCGGGACCTGTCCCAGAGCACCCACTCCTTCCTGGACTGGTACCGGCAGGACAGGGGGTATCTCCTCCGCCCCGCCCATGAGGACCAGCAGACCGCGCAGCTGCTGGCGGAGGGGCTCGCCCGCTGCCTGCTCCAGCGCCGGGATACCGACGGCCGCCGCTGCATCGCCATCTACTTCCTCACCCTCTTCCGCTGGGACTATCTCACCGACTTTTCCCACCAGCCCAGCCTGGTGTTTCTGCGCGGCCTTCGCCGCACCCAGACCAGGAAGGCGCTGCTCCCCCTGTTTCAGCTTGTCTGGCGGCAGCCAGTGCTGCGGGACACAGCGCGGCAGATTCTGGAGTGCCACATGCGGGAGATCAGCCTGTGCCGCGCGCCATACGCCTACCTGGAAAAGCCCTTTGTATACCTGGCCTTCACCGACAGAAGCTCCGACTACTACAACACGCGCTCCCTGCTGAAGCAATGCGCCCAGCAGGCGGAGGTTCAGCCCGTCGCCCAGCATCTGATGGATTTTCTGGAACAGCAGCTGGAGAAAAACCGTGCCAGCAGCACATGAACAGGAGGGACTTAAAAACCATGGCGGAGAACACCTATCATCCCATCGGCCAGCCCCAGCCCTACACAAACGGCTTTTTTGACGACGTCCCCGTTCCCACCCCCGGCTATGCCCTGATTTTGACCAGCAGCCGGGACCAGGACCCCCCGCTGGTGATCGAAAGCGGCTCCGTTCCGGAAAAGCGGCGGGTTCGCCGGGGGCAGTACAATCAGACCACCCGGGTGGACGTGAGCGCCCATGAGATCAGCTTTGAGCTGGAGCTGCCGTCGGCGGACAGCATCTCCAGATTCTGCGTCAAGCTGAGCATGTCGGCCAGGGTCCGCGATCCGTATCAGGTCATGACGGACCACGTCACGGATGTGGCGGCCGCCGTGCGGAGCCAGCTGACCCCCCGGCTGGAGGACCTGGCCTGCGAGTACGCCCTGGAACAGCTCCAGGACCTGCGGAGAAAAATTCTGAGTTCCTTCTCGGACGTGGAAAACCTGCCCTGCGGCATCTCCCTGTCCAGCATCAGCGTGCAGGTGCGGCCCGACGCCAGCCACATCCGGCATCAGGAGCAGATTCAGGACCTGAAAAACAAGGAGCAGTATGAAATCATCCGCGCGGGCATCGCCGATACCCTGTCTCAGCGGTATCAGGACCCGCGCATACAGGCTTTCGCGGAATTTGCCGGCGGACAGATCACGGCGGAGGAGGCGGCCATGCGGATGCAGAAGCGGTCCGCCAAGGATTTCGACGAGTCCATGCGCCAGTACGCGGAGATTCTCAACCTGGTCAAGCAGGCCCAGGACATGGGCCTGGCACCCCCCGAGGTGCTGGAGGAAAAGACCACCCAGCTGCTCTCCTCCATGGTGCGCACGGCGACGGCCAATACCCCCGGCCTGGAGACCGGCCCCGCGAAAAAGGGCCTGTTCAGCCCCCCTGAAGACGAGGACGACGATATCTAAGGCGGGACTGCTTCAATCGGCCAGAGCAGGTTGTGAAGAAATTTTGCGCCAGAATGCGGCGCGATTTCCCGGAATAATTGTGTTTATTTCAAGAAAGCGCAACAAAATCGCTGTACCGCATCCCCTCTCTCCCCGGCGTCACTCCCAGCGCCCATTCCCTGGAAGGAGGAATCGACGTGGTTCATCAATTTTTGGACGTGGCCCAGACGTTTTACTACGGCCTCTGGGCAAACCTGCGTGAGCTCCCTCTGCTGTATCGGGCCGCCATCGTGGTGCTGGCCGCCGTGTGCCTGGCCTGGCTCGCCGCCCGGCCCATCCTCCTGAAGCTGCTGTCCTGGCTGCTGCGCCTGCTGGCCCTGGGCGTCAAGGGGCTGTGCCTTTTGGGGGAGCTGCTCCTCTCCCCCCTGTCCAGGCGGTCCCCCGATCGCTACGTGCAGCTGTGCAACCGCTGGAACGGCGCCATGGGACAATGGCACACCCGGCTGACCCAGTGGGCCAAGCAGGTCTCCCAGGTGGAGCCCCACATCGGAAGGGCCGTGGCCCTCTATCTGGCCCTCATGGTTTTGATCTGTCTGCCCACGTGGGTAAGACCCTTCGTATCCGGGCAATATATCCCATACCTGTCCTTCGCCGCCCAGGCCTATCAGCGGCTGGAGGCGCCGGCCCTGCAAGCGGCGGCGGCCTATGAGCCCCTCATCCTCCTGGAGCCCAGGCAGAGCCCCAGCCAGGAGGAGCTGGAGTCGGAGCCCCCGGAGAGCCCGCCCCAGGAGGTCTGGCTGTCCCTGTCCAGCCAGGGCCGCCGGGGGACCAACGTCCGGGAGGGGCCGGGCAAGGGCCACTCCGTGCTCACCGTCATTTCCGGCGGTGAGGAGGTCCTCTACCTGGGCGACCAGTCGGACGGCTGGGTCCACATCTGCCTGTCCGACGGGAGGGAGGGGTGGATCTACCACAATCTTCTCTCGCCGCTCCCCCAGGAGGAGGACGCGCCCTAGAACACTGCCAGCCCCCATATCCCGTCGTGAATACAGCTTCCTAGGAGGAAATAACATGGAGAACAAGGACACCGCCCCGCGCAGGCTCGGGACCATGCTGGACTGCTCCCGGAACGCGGTGATGACGGTGGACGCCGTCAAAACCTGGATCGGCATCACCGCCCAGCTGGGGTACAACACCCTCATGCTGTACACCGAGGACACCTACGAGGTGCCGGGGGAGCCCTATTTTGGCTACGCCCGGGGCCGGTACAGCCAGGAGGAGCTGAAGGAGATCGACGCCTGCGCCCGGGCGAACGGGATGGAGCTCATCCCCTGCATCCAGACCCTGGCCCACCTCAACGCCATCGCCCGCTGGCCCGAGTACCGGGAGCACATGGACGCCCAAGACATCCTGCTTGCCGGAGATGAGCGGAGCTATGCGCTGATTGAGCGGATGTTTGAGGCCATCGCGGCCTGCTTCACCTCCAAATGCGTCCACATCGGCATGGACGAGGCCCATCTCTTCGGCCGGGGGCGGTATCTGGACCTCCACGGGGCGGTGGACCGCACCCAGGCCCTCCTGGACCACCTGAACCGGGTGGCGGAGATCGGGGCGCGGCACGGCCTGGAGCTCATCATGTGGTCGGACATGTTCTACCGCCTGGCCGCTGGCGGGGAATATTACGCCGTCGATGCCCAGATCGATGAGAGCGTGGGCCGGAAGATCCCCGCCAACGTGGAGCTGGTCTACTGGGACTACTACACCACCGACCCCGCCCGCTATGACCAGATGCTGAAAAACCACGCCGCCATCAAGCCGGGGACCTGGTTCGCCGGGGGGCTGTGGTGCTGGGAGGGCTTCGCGCCCCACAACGGGTTCAGCATCCGGGCCACCGAGGCCGCCCTGAAGGCCTGCGGGGACAACGGGGTCCGGGACATGTTCTTCACCCTCTGGGGGGACGACGGGGCGGAGTGCTCCCGCTTCGCCCTGCTTCCCGCCCTGTTCTACGCCGCCCAGCGCGCCCGGGGGAACGCCGACCAGGCGGACATCCAGCGGCGGTTTGAGGCGCAGTTCGGCGTCTCCTGGGACACCTTCCTGCTGCTGGACCTGCCGGGCAGCCCCAACGACCGGGAGGGGGTTGTCAACAGCGAGAAGTACCTGCTCTACAACGACCCTCTTCAGGGGCTTTTGGACTCCACCCTCTCCGGCGGCGAGGGGGAGCGGTTCGCCCGATGCGCCCGCGCCCTGGAGGCCGCCCCGGAGACGGGCCGGTGGGACTGCCTGTTCCGCACCCAGCGGGCCCTGTGCCGGGTGCTGGAGGTGAAGGCGGAGCTGGGCCTGCGCACCCGGGCGGCCTACCGCTCCGGGGATCGGGGGGCGCTGGCCGCCCTGCTGTCCGACTACCAGGCGGCGGAGGAGCGGCTGGAGGAGTTTTACGAGGCCCTCCGCGCCCAGTGGGACCGGGAGAACAAGCGCACCGGCTTCGAGGTGCAGGACATCCGGCTGGGCGGGCTGGGGCGGCGCATGCGCCACTGCCGGACCATTCTCAAGGACTATCTGGAGGGCAGGCTCTCCCGCATTGAGGAGCTGGAGGAGCCCCTGCTGGACTTTGCCGGCGGCGGGAGCGCCCTTGCCCAGCGGCCTGTGCTCTTCAACAACTGGCGGCAGACCGCCACGGCCAACGTCCTGTGACGGCGGGCTGGACCATCCATCCAATAAACCGCGGGGCGGGCGTCCACGATCGGACGCCCGCCCCGCTTTGTCCGCCGCCCCGGCATAGCTCCAAAAAGTTTCGCCATGCCCCCTGCGGGAACCGTCGAAATAGACAACCCAGAGGGGGCTTTCCTGTGACAAACGCAGAAATTATCGAAAGTGGTTGCAATTGGCAGGAAATGCTGTATACTGGAATTGTCAGTCGAACTGACAATTTTTCGCGGAGGTCGCGCCATGGCAGATCAATCGGCCCCTTCCAAGCGCTCCAGGCGGGAGACCAACCGGGAGCGGGTGATCTCCCAGGCCCTGAGCTGCTTTGTGGAGCAGGGGATTGAGGCGGCAAAGATATCGGAGATCGCCCAGCGGGCCGGTCTCACGGAGCGCAGCGTGTACCGCTACTTCGCCACCAAGGCGGATCTGGTGTTGGAGACGGCGCTGCTGTTCTGGTCGGAGAGCATGCGGCAGGTGGACGCCCAGGCGCAGCGGGAGCTGAGCCGGAACATGTGCGGCGCGGAGCGGATCAGCAGAATTCTGCGGGGCTACGCCCAGCTGTACTTCACCCACCGGCAGACCCTGGTCTTTGTCCATGAGGCTGAGGCCTATCTGAACCGCTGCGGCAAGGCGCTGCTGGTGGAAAACAAGCCCCCCGCCGCCTTTGAGGCCCGCGTGGGCCCGCTGTCCGCCGCCATCCACCAGGGGCTGGAGGACGGCAGCATCCGCACCGACATCGACGTGGCCACCCTCTACTACAACACCTATGACGCCATGCTGGGCCTGATCCAGAAGCTGGCCATCGGCGGACGGACCGACTCCGGCGACGAGGAAAACGCCAGAGTCCGGCTGGACCAGTTCTGCCAGATGCTGGAGAGCTTTTACCGAAAGCGGTAGGCGCCCCCGGCCACGGACGCGGCGCCGTTTTCAGCCTCAGTACCTGTATTCGCAGCCTCAGCCGCCGCCCGGGCGGACCTTTTCCACCATGCCGCACGCAGGACCAGTCCTCCCGCAGCATCCGCCCCGCCCCATGGAAAAGGCCCCCGCCCCGCCGGCGTCCCCCGGCTGTGGATGCAGGTTTTTTTATTTAAATTTGAACAAGGAGAGGATGAGCGCAATGGCCCTGAGGCCCAAGATCGTCAAGCTCGCCAAAATGGTGGGCGGCCTGACCGGTATGGTCAACCGCATCGACGAGAACGCCCCGGAATACTACGCGCTGGAGTGCGTGGTGTCCGACGAGCAGGCGGAGGTGGCGCTGCAGCTGGGACTGCGCAAGGAGCGGACAGCCCAGTATGTGGCGGAAAAATGCGGGAAATCCCTGGAGGAGACCCAAAAGATCCTGATGGAGCTGGCCCAGATCGGCGTGTGCAAGGTGTACCACAACGAGGCGGGGCAGGAGGTGTTCCTGGTGCAGATCTTCGCGCCGGGCATCCTGGAAATGATGGTGAACAACGACCAGCAGGTGAAGGCCCACCCCCAGATCGGGAAGGCCTTTGAGGAGTACACCCGCCTGCGCATCGCCAGCATCGCCCCCAACCTGCCCATGGGCACCGGCATGATGCGGGTGATCCCCATCGAGACCGCCATCTCCGCCGACACCCAGAGCGTGCCCTACGAGCGCCTGTCCTACTACCTGGACAAGTACGACACCTTCTCCGTCTCCGACTGCTCCTGCCGGAAATCCCGGCGGGTGCTGGGCCAGGGCTGCGGCCACCTGGAGCACGAGATGTGCATCCAGATGGGCACCGGCGCGGAGTACTACATCCGCACCGGCCGGGCCCGGCAGATCACCCGGCAGGAGGCGGTGGATATCCTGCGCAGGGCGGAGGAAAACGGCCTGATGCACCAGATCCCCAACATCGAGGGCCTGGGGGAGTCCGCCGCCATCTGCAACTGCTGCTCCTGCTCCTGCTTCGCCATGCGGGTGGCCACCATGTTCCGCTCGCCGGACGCCATCCGCTCCAACTACGTCTCCCAGGTGGACACGGAGCAGTGCGTGGCCTGCGGGCAGTGCGTGGAAAACTGCCCCACCAACGCCCTGCGGCTGGGCCAGAAGCTGTGCGCCAAGCAGCCCGTGCCGGAGAAGCCCTATGACAAGGTCCGGGACCACGTCTGGGGGGAGAAGAACTGGAACGTGGACTACCGGGAGAACCGGGTGGATGTGGCGGAGAGCGGCACCTCCCCCTGCAAGACCGCCTGCCCCGCCCACATCGCGGTGCAGGGCTATATCAAGCTGGCCGCCCAGGGCAAGTACACCCAGGCGCTGGAGCTCATCAAGAAGGAGAACCCCTTCCCGGCGGTGTGCGGCCGGATCTGCCCCAGGAGCTGCGAGTCCGCCTGCACCCGGGGGGATGTGGACGAGCCCATCGCCATCGACGAGATCAAGAAATTCATCGCCGACCAGGACCTGAACGAGGCCAGCCGGTTCATCCCCCAAAAGCGCCACGACTACCAGAAGCCGGTGGCGGTGGTGGGCGCCGGCCCGGCGGGCATGTCCTGCGCCTACTACCTGGCGCTGGACGGCTACCGGGTCACGGTGTTTGAAAAGCTGGACCGGCCCGGCGGAATGCTCACCATGGGCATACCCGGCTTCCGGCTGGAGAAAAACGTGGTGGAGGCGGAAATTCAGGTGCTGCGCCAGCTGGGGGTGGAGTTCCGCACCGGCGTGGAGGTGGGCCGGGACGTGACCATTCAGGAGCTGCGCCGGCAGGGCTTCCAGGCCTTCTACCTGGCCATCGGGGCCCAGGGCGGCAGGCGGCTGAACATACCCGGGGAGGACGCCCGGGGCGTCGCCGCCGGCGTGGAGTTCCTGCGGAGCGTCAACCTGGGGGACATCCCCCCCATGGCGGGCAGGACCGTGGTCATCGGCGGCGGCAACGTGGCCATCGACGTGGCCCGGGCCGCCGTTCGGACGGACAGCAGCCAGGTGGAGCTGTACTGTTTGGAGCGGCGGGAGGAGATGCCCGCCCTGCCCGAGGAGATCCACGAGGCCGAGCAGGAGGGCATCGCCATCCGCAACAGCTACGGCCCCAGGGAGATTCTGGTGCGGGACGGCAGGGCCGCCGGGGTGGTGCTCCAGCGGTGCGTCCGGGTATTTGACGAAGAGGGCCGCTTTGCCCCCCAGTTTGACGAGAGCGACACCCTCACAGTGGAGGCTGACCACGTGCTTGTGAGCGTGGGCCAGAGCATCCAGTGGGGCGGCCTGCTGGAGGGCACCGCCGTGGCCACCCGGCCCAACGGCGCCGCCCAGGCCGACTCCTTCACCTACCAGACCGCCGAGCCGGACATCTTTGTGGGGGGCGACGCCTATACCGGCCCCCGGTTCGCCATCGACGCCATCGCCGCCGGCAAGGAGGCGGCCATCTCCATCCACCGGTTTGTCCAGCCCGGCCAGAGCCTGACCTACGGCCGCGACCGCCGGGAGTACCGCAGCTTTGACAAGGACAACGTGGTGCTGGAGGGCTTTGACCGAATGGCCCGGCAGCGGGCCGGCCACTCCCCCCGGGCGGACGCCGCCTTCGGCGACCCCCGGCTCACCTTCACCGAGGAGCAGATGCGCCAGGAGACCCAGCGCTGCCTGGGCTGCGGCGCGGTGCAGGTGGACGAGTACATGTGCGTGGGCTGCGGCCAGTGCACCACCAAGTGTAAGTTCGACGCCATCAGCCTGCGGCGGAAGTACGACGAGTTTGCCCCGGTGTTTGAAAAGCTCCCCATCGCGGTGGCCAAGTACGCGGTGAAGCGCACCGGCAAAATCGCCGCCTCCGCCCTGAAGAAAGGGGGGTAGACATGCATGAGCTGGGTCTGCTCAGCGCCATGGTGAAAACCATCGAGGGCATCGCCCGGGAGGAGGAGCTGGAGCGGGTGGAAAAGATCGTCCTCCAGGTGGGCGAGCTGTCCGGCGTCGTACCCGCTTATCTGGAGTCCTGCTACCCCGCGGCGGTGTACAAGACCTTCATGGAGGACACCGCGCTGGAGCTGGAGATCATCCCGGGCATCGCCCGGTGCGGCTGCTGCGGCCGGGAATTCAACGCGGTGGCGGAGGACCTGAGGTGCCCGGACTGCGGGGGCGTCCAGCTGACGGCGCTCAGCGGTACGGAGCTGATGATTAAGGAGATACTTGGCTGTTGAGAAAGGGGTAGAAAACCATGGGAGGAACGACTATGCAGAACAAACGCGTGTCAAATTCCAGCATCGAGGTGCTGTTCAAGTGGATCATGTTCACCGCGGCCATCACCGGCATGGCCATCGCCGCCGCATTTTATCCCCTGCAGGGCAATGTCCCGCTGATTGTGGTGCCCTCCATCCTGGTGCTGATCTTCTGCAAGCCCGTGTTCTTTGAGCGGCTGAAGCTCACCACCCTGCTGCTCATGCGGGTGCTCATCGTGCTGGCGGCGCTGCGGCTGTTCAACCCCCAGGTCTATGTGGACTGCATCATGCTGATGCTCATCGTCAACATCCTGGAGGCCACCTTCACCGACCTGCTCCGGCACAAGAAGTATTTCAACGCGGTGTCCGGCTTCGCCCTGGCGCTGGGGGTCATCACCCTGCGGGGGCTGTGGCAGTTCGACGCCCCCTTCGGAGACTACTACCTGGCCCGGGGTGCGCTGCCCGTCATCACCATCATGTACGCCCTGGCCTACACCCTCTGGAACTGGATCTTCGTGACCAACGAGTTCTCCTCCTCTGTGGCGCTGATGCATGTGGGCTTCCTGGGCGCGCCCCTGATCGGCTCGCTGTGCACCCTGGGGCTGGGCGTCTATGGCGGCATCGGCATGTGGCTGCTGCTGCGGGCCAATTCCCTGTCCATCGGCGGGTGGCTCCAGATCGGGGCAAAGGACTGGTTCGAGCGGGAGTTCTACCATGAAAAATTTGACCGGTTCGTGGCCTGGACCAAGGGGAGAACGGTACAGATTGTGTGCATGGCCGTCAATCTGGCGCTGATCGCCGCCTGCATCGTGCTGATGCTGCAAAACGGCGGAATCACCTTTGAGTTCGCCCCCCTGGCCGCGCCCGGCAGATGAGGAGCGTTTCTATGAGAGATTATGACGTCATTGTGATCGGCGCCGGCAACGGCGGACTGGCCGCCGCAGCCACCCTGGCGGAGAAGGGGAAGTCCGTGATCCTCTTTGAGCGGCACAACATCCCCGGCGGCTGCGGAACCAGCTTCCGCCGGGGCAGGTTCGAGTTTGAGATCGCCCTGCATCAGCTCTCCCACATGGGCACGCCGGAGAACCCCGGCCCCCTCATGGAGCTGTTCAAGCGGTACGGCATCTACGATGAGATCCAGTGGATTCCAATCAAGGAGCTGTTCCGGGTGAACTTCCCCGACAGCACCGGCATCAGCCTGCCCGCGGACCGGAAGAGCTGCGAGGCCCATCTGTGCAGGGAATTCCCCCACCAGGCCCAGGCCATCGGCAGGTATTTTGAGGTGGTCTACGGCTTCTGCGACCAGGCCGCCGAGTTCGCCGCCAAGAGCGCCGCCAGCACCGGCGAGCCCGGGGCGCTGAAAAAGGCCGTGATGAAGGCGGGCTTCCCCAGGCTGTACCCCCTTCTGGTGAAGTACGCCATGAAGACCACCCAGGAGGTGCTGGACGAGTTCTTCACCGACCCCAAGCTTCAGCTGGCCCTGAGCGCCTACTGGTGCTTTATGGGAATGCCCCCCACCCGGTTCCCCTTCTCCATCCTGGCCAAGTGCACCACCTTCTACCTGGAGACCAAGCCCTACTACCTGCAGGGCACCTCCATGATGATGAACCAGGCCATCATGGAGGCGGTGACGCGGCTGGGCGGCGTGGTGCGGCTCAACTGCGGCGTGCAGCGGCTGGTGCTGGAAAACGGAACGGCCGTGGGCGTCGTTGACGAACACGGGGAGGAGTACCGGGCCAAGCGGATCATCTCCAACATCTCCCCCCTGGCCACCTACGGCCGCCTGCTGGCCCCGGATGAGGTGCCGGAGTCCGCCCGGGAGTACCTCAAGCCCTACACCGTGGGCATATCCGCCCTGACCTGCTTCATCGGCCTGGACTGCCCCCCGGAGGAGATCGGCTTCACCACCTCCTTCACCCTGAACTACGAGAGCCTGGACGCCAACCGGGACTTCCAGGACGCCTACAAGCTCCTGCCGGAGAACGACCCCCTGGTGGCCACCTGCTACACCGTGGACGACCCCAGCGTGTCTCCCCCCGGCACCAGCGTCATCACCGCGGGCACGCTGAAGTACAGCGCCGAGTGGGAAAAGCTCCCACCGGACCGGTATTACGAGATGAAGTACGAGGCGGGCCGGCGGATCGTGGCCCGGCTGGAAAAAATGTACCCCGGCATCACGGAGCACATCGAGGAGATGGAGGTGGCCACGCCGCTGACCCACATGCGCTACCTGGGGCACCCCGGCGGCGCCATCTACGGCTACGAGCAGGACCTGATGCAGTCGGTGTTCTTCTTCCCCGCCGAGAGCAAGATCCCCCACCTGGAGTTTGCCAGCGGCTGGGTCAATGCCTGCGGCTTCGGCCCCAACTATACCTATGCCGACACGCTGGCGGCCAGAGTCGCCAAGGAGGTGTGAGCAATGGCCAAAACGATTCGGGAAACCCTGCTGGGCACATTGGAGCACGGGCAGGAGATCATGGAAAACATCCGCGTCATGCGCAGCGTGTCCGGGGACAAGCTCCCCACGGACAGCGTGACCCGGCCCGCCGAGGCGCTCCACCCCAGGCAGCTGCGGCTGGTGGTGCAGTCGGTGTCCGACACCGGCCGGCAGGCCAAGGTTCTCCGCTTTGTGTCGGAGGACGGCTATCTGCCCCCCTTTGAGGCCGGGCAGTACATCAATCTGTTCACCCAGATCGGCGGCGTCCGCACCAGCCGGCCCTACAGCCTCTCCTCCTCTCCCCGTCAGCGGGCCTACTACGAGATCACGGTGGCCCGGACCAGGGACGGCTTTGTGTCCGACTACCTGCTGGACCAGGTGCGGCCGGGGGACCGGTTCACCGCCAACGGCCCCGCCGGCGTGTTCCGCTACCAGCCGGTGTTCCACAGCAAAAAGTCCCTGCTTCTGGCGGGGGGCAGCGGCATCACCCCCATGCTGAGCATGATCCGGGAGATTCTGGACGCGGGGCTGGACCGGGACGTGATTCTGCTCTACGGCTGCCGCAGCCCGGAGGCGGCGCTGTACCACGAGGAGCTGACGGGCTACGCCGCCGCCTTCTCCAATTTCCGCTACCATCTGGTGGTGTCCGACCCGGCAGAGGGCTGGGAGGGGGAGCGGGGCCTCCTGGACGAGGCGCTGATCCGCCGCCTGGCCCCCGACTTCGGGGAGCGCACCAGTTACATCTGCGGCCCCCAGGTGATGAACGACTTCTGCAAGTCCGCCCTGGAGGCCATGGGCGTGCCGGAAAAGAGAATCCGCCGGGAGATGTTCGGCGCCCGGCGGGATATCCAGAACGAGCCTGGCTGGCCCGACGGGCTCACGGGGGACGAGGAATTCACCCTCACCGTGGAGGGGCGGAAGATCCCCGCCAGGTCGGGAGAGTCCATCCTCACCGCGCTGGAGCGGGCGGGCGTCCGGGTAAACGTGTGCTGCCGCAGCGGCGAGTGCAGCCTGTGCCGGGTGAAGCTGGTGTCCGGCCAGGTGTTCCTGGCCCGGGGGATGCTGCGCCGCTTCGCCGACGAGCAGTACGGGTACATCCACTCCTGCAAGGCCTACCCCATCGGAGACGTGGAGATCATGCTGTAACACAGCGGGAAGGAGAGAGATATGGGATTTTTCTTTCAGGGCTATACCCCCATCGCCCTGGTGGGGCTGATTCTGCTGGTGGCGGCGCTGGTGGCCCTCAACGAGCTGACCCGGCGCAGCAAGCTCCTGTCCGTGGTCATGTACTGCGCGGTGCCGGTGCTCCTGGTGGCCCTCATCGCCGCCGGCGTGGTGGGGAGCCCCTCCAGCAAGACCTGGTTCGGCGTCATTAAGACCTATTCCGCCCTGGTCGGCGTGGTGGGCTTTATGCTGATCCGCTACACCAAGCTGGGGGGCGGGAAGTTCGCGTGGTATTTCCCGGTGGCCATCCTGGGCATCAACATCCTGGAGGCGATCTACCGGGATTACGAGGTGTTCGCCACCTTCAAGACCATGACCACCGACGCGGCGGGCCTGACCCTGCTGGGCGGCCCCTGGAACCTGATGAACGCCCTGGCGGGGGTGTTCCTGCTGCTGACCATGACGGGCTGGATGGGCATCCGGGTGGCCAACACCCCCTCCCGGGACATGGTGTGGCCCGACCAGCTGTGGTTCTGGATCATCGCCTACGACCTTTGGAACGTGGCCTACTGCTACAACTGCATCGCCACCCGGGCCATGTACGCAGGCGTCGCGCTGCTGGTCAGCTGCACGCTGGCGGAGTTTCTTTTGAAGCGGGGGATCTGGCTCCAGCACCGGGCCCAGACCCTGGCGCTGTTCGGCATGTTCTCCCTGGCGGTGGACTACCAGGCCCTGCCCGCCTTCGGCATCACCGCCACCTACAATCCCGCCGCCTGGACGGTCCTCAGCGCCCTGTCCCTGGCCTTCAATGCCGGGGTGTTCGTGTACCAGCTCACCGTCATTCTGAAAACCAGGCGCAGCCCCCTCAAGCAGGAGCTCTACACCCAGCTGGCGGGCTATGAAAAGAACCTGTCCGCCAACGGCCTGCGGTGAACCTCCAAAACACAAAAGAGGGAGCGGCGGGGCCCATGGGCCCCGCCGCTCCCGTAAAGCCGCCGGAAAAGGCTCTGCCTTTTCCGGCGGCTGCGCGTTTTATCCCTTTCCGCCCTTCAGGGCCTTCATCCGCTTCTCATGGTTCAAAATCCGCTTGCGCAGGCGCAGGTTTTCCGGCGTAACCTCCAGCAGCTCGTCGTCCGCCAGGAACTCCAGGCACTGCTCCAGGCTGAGCTGCTTGGGGGGCACCAGCCGCAGGGCCTCGTCGGAGCCGGAGGCCCGCATGTTGGTCAGCTGCTTCTTCCTGCACACGTTTACGGTGATGTCCTCCATCTTGGGGCACACCCCCACCACCATGCCTTCGTACACCGGCACCCCCGCGCCGATGAACAGCGCCCCACGCTCCTGGGCGGCGAACAGGCCGTAGGTCACGGAATCGCCCTGCTCGTGGGCCACCAGGGAGCCGGTGTTCCGGCGCTGGATGTCCCCCTTGAAGGGGGCGTACTTCTCAAAGACGGAGGCCATGATGCCCTCGCCCTTGGTGTCGGTCAAAAACTCGTTGCGGTAGCCGAACAGGCCCCGGGAGGGCACCAGGAACTCCAGCTTGGTGCGGCTGCCCACGGGGTCCATGGACAGGAACTCGCCCTTCCGGGCCCCCAGCTTCTCCATCACCGCGCCCACGCAGTCGGCGGGCACGTCGATGACCACCCGTTCCACCGGCTCGCACTTTTTGCCCTCCACCTCCTGGTAGACCACCCGGGGGGGAGATACCTGGAACTCGTAGCCCTCCCGGCGCATGGTCTCGATGAGGATGGACAGAGACATCTCCCCCCGCCCGGCCACGTTGAAGGCGTCGGTGGACGACTCCACCTCGCTGACCCGGAGGGACACGTCCTTGAGGGTCTCCCGGAACAGCCGGTCCCGGAGCTGGCGGCTGGTGACAAACTTGCCCTCCCGCCCGGCGAAGGGGGAGTCGTTGACCGAAAAGGTCATCTCCAGGGTGGGGGCGGAGATTTTCACAAACTCAATGGGGGCGGGCAGGGAGGGGGCGCACACCGTGTCCCCGATGGTGATGTCGCCGATGCCGCTCATGGCGATGATCTCCCCGGCGGCCGCCTCGGTGACCGGGGTGCGGGCCAGGCCGTCAAAGGCATACAGGGCGGTGGCCTTGGCCTTTCTGGGGGCCTCGTCGGGGGTGTGGTAATTGCACACCACGATCTCCTGATTCTGCCTGATGGTGCCCCGCTCGATGCGGCCCACGGCGATGCGGCCCACAAACTCGTTGTAATCGATGGAGGACACCAGCATTTGGAAGGGGGCCTCCGGCTCGCAGTCCGGGGCGGGGATATAGTCCAGAATGGTCTCAAACAGGGGGGCCAGGTCGGTGCCCTGCACGTCGGGGGAGTAGCTGGCGGTGCCCTGCCGCCCGGAGCAGAACAGGGTGGGGGACTCAAACTGCTCGTCGGTGGCGTTCAGCTCCAGCAGCAGCTCCAGCACCTCGTCCATGACCTCGTGGATGCGCTGGTCGGGGCGGTCGATCTTGTTCACCACCACGATGACCTTGTGGCCCAGCTCCAGGGCCTTGGACAGCACAAACCTGGTCTGGGGCATGGGGCCCTCGGCGGCGTCCACCAGCAGGATGACGCCATTCACCATCTTCAGGATGCGCTCCACCTCGCCGCCAAAATCGGCGTGGCCCGGGGTATCTACGATGTTGATTTTGACGTCCTTATAGTGGACGGCGGTGTTCTTGGCCAGGATGGTGATGCCGCGCTCCCGCTCCAGGTCGTTGGAGTCCATCACCCGGTCCACGGTGGCCTGATTCTCCCGGTAGATGCCGCCCTGCTTGAGCATCTCGTCCACCAGGGTGGTTTTACCGTGGTCCACGTGGGCAATGATGGCGATGTTGCGTAATTTTTCATTCTGCATAATCATGATATCTCCTTTTTATACGGCGGGACCACCGGAACCCCGCCGCAGCGGACGGGGCGGCACCGGACCGGAGCATTCCTTGAAACACGGTTTATTATTATATCCCCACCTTCCCCCAATTGCAACAGTCGGAAAAGCGGAATTCCCGGACTTTTTAGAATTTTTCTTGTGCCGCATTGACAGAAGAGGAAAAATTGAGTACAATAGGGTCTGTTCCACAACCGCACGCCCGCGTAGCTCAGGGGATAGAGCATTCGCCTCCTAAGCGAAGGGTCGGACGTTCGATTCGTCTCGCGGGTGCCAGCACAACGGCGGCCCCCCTGGTACTCCAGGGGGGCCGCCGCATTTTTTCCGTGCCACGCGATGGAAAGGCCGCGGTCCGCTGCAACCTTTTTTCATTTGATCCGTATTTATAAGCAGAACCGGTTCTTGAGGGGGGGAGTGAGGCTTTGAACGAGAAAAAACTGGCCCAGCGGCTGAAGCGGGGCGACCGGCTGGCCCTGGACCGCGCCATGGCGGCGTACACCCCCTACCTGTCCGCCGTGGCCTGGAACGCCATGGGCCCCGCCGCCTCGGCTCAGGACGTGGAGGAGGTGGTCTCCGACGCGTTTCTGGCCCTGTGGTCCCACCGGGAGGACCTGGAACCGGAGCAGGGGATCAAATCCTGGCTGGCGGCGGTGGCCCGGAACCGGGCGGTGGACCGCCTGCGGGCGGCGCGCCCCGCGCCCCTGCCCCTGGAGGAGGCGGGCGCGGCGGGGGGCGCCTCCCCCGAGGAGGAGCTGGAGCGGCGGATGTTCGCCGACGCCCTGCGCCGGGCGGTGGAGTCCCTCCCGCCCCCGGACGACCAGCTGGTCCTGCGCTTCTACTACGAGGAGGAGCGGCTGAAGGACATCGCCCGGGACCTGGGCCTGTCCCCCTCGGCGGCCAAGACCAGGCTCTGCCGGGCCCGGCGGAGCCTGAAGGAAATTCTGACAAGAGGAGGTCTGACAGATGGCACGGTTGGATGAGCTGTGGCGGGACGTGGACGGCCCCGGCCTCCCTCCCGGCCTGGACGTGAAGCGCGTCAAGGCGCGGGTCAATGCCGCGCTGGACGCCGACCAGGCAGAAAGGAAGATTTATATGAAGCAAAAGCTACGCATGGCTCTCATTGCCGCGGCGGTGGCCGCCGCCCTGACGGGCTCCGCCTTCGCGGCCACGGCCAACTGGACCGGCTTGTCCGACTGGTTCAAGGGGGACACCGCCCCCGGCCAGATCTATATCCAGGACACCGTCCAGAGCGTCAGCGACGGCAACTACACCCTGACGGTGGAGGGCGTGGCGGCGGATGAGAACAGCGCCTATTTCACCATCACGATCACCGCCCTCAGCGACGAGGCCAAAGCATTTATCCAGGACGACCATTTTAACTCGATTGACATGCTGGGGGCCCTCATCTACTCCGACACATCCGACGGAACCGGCGCCGAAAGCTGGGAATCAACGGGCGGGTGCAGCTACCGCGAGCTGGACGCCCCGGACAAGTACTCCCGCCGGTTTGCCGTAACTGTGGGTCAGGCCTCGGCCTCCTCCGCCAACAGCGTGCTGCGGGTGCGCTGCGGCTATATGGAGGAGGGCAAGCGGGTGGAGATTCCCCTCACCCCCGCCCCCTCGATGACGGTGAAGATCGGCGCCTCCGGCGCGGGCGCCCTGGGGATCACGTCCGGCTCCCCTGCGGAAAACCCGTCTCTGACCATTGAGGAGGTCACCCTTACCCCCTTCACCCTCCACGTCAGGGCCCGGAGCGAGGCCGGTGTAAAACCCAACCTCCGCTTCCGCATGGCGGACGGCTCTGTCCTCACCCAGTCCCAACTGATGACCTCCACCAGCAGCAGCTTTGACTGGGCAAGCAGCCGGAGCCTGTACCACTACCGCTTCCTGGAGATCCAGGACCTGGAAAACATCTCCTCCCTCATTGTCTTTGACATGGAGTATCCCCTGGACGGCTCTGCGCCCACCCCGGTGGAGCACGACCCCGCCCTGGACCCCTTCACCGTGACCCGGATGGAGCCCCTGGCGGAGGGCGAAGGCTACGCCGTTCCCGTCCGGGAGCTGACGGAAAAGCTGGGCGGCGTCTGCGCCTGGGACCCCGCCACCGGCGATGTGACCTGCACCTACCGGGGGGTGTCCATTGTCCTCCACGCTGGGCGGGACACCGTCCTGGTGGACGGCGAGCCCGTTGACACACGCTGCGCCCCCGCGGAGCAGGACGGCGTACTGGCGGCAGACTGGTACGTGTTCAAGGACGCCTGGGGGATCGACGGCGGCGTCCTGCGGGAAACGGAAACAGCCGAGCTTCCCCAGGGCGGCAACGGGATAATAGACGTAGAGATCAACTGGCTGGACTGGTATATCATCCCGTAAAGCAAAGGGAGCGCCGGGGCTTCGCCCCGGCGCTCCCTCCATGTATCCAGCCTCCCTAAGTAATCCCCTGCTCCAGCAGGGTCCTGAGCTGACGGCACCGGCGCTGGCAGCAGTCGGCCAGCTCGCCGTACATCGCCAGCAGCTCCGGGTCCTCCCAGTCGTCGCAGGCCATGCGGAAGGCCCCCTCCTGCCGCTGCTCCGCCTGATGGCGGGCGCGCAGCGCCCCCCAGTAGGAGGGGATGGCCGGCGCGCCCAGCAGCTCGGAGGGCCAGTACCGCAGCCCGGTGAGCAGAAAATAGGCCGCCGACAGCTTCCGGGCGTGCTTGTGCAGCTCGCCGGCCAGGCTGTTCAGCACCCGCTGGTCCGCCCCCCGGGCCCGCTTGGCCAGGTGGCGGTAGAACTGCCAGCCCTCCAGCGCGTCCATCACGTGGCTGCGCAGGCAGACGGTGCGGTCATCGGCCCCCTGGGCGTCCTCCCACGGCTGGGGCAGGTCGCTCCCCCGGTGGAGCCCCCTCGCATCGGGCAGGCTCTCCCCGGCGGCTGGACAGGGCGGGGCGGGGTTGGGTGGCTCGGGGACGGGCTGGTCCTGGGCGGGCTCCCAGCCCGAGGGCTGGGGCATGGCGCCGGCCTCCTCCGCCGGCGGGGCCTGGGGGGCCGGGGCGGGCTCCTCCGGCCGGCGCAGGCACTCCGGGGGCACTCCGCCGCCCTCCGGGTGCATCAGCGCCTCCAGGCACCGGCAGGGCAGGTCGCCGCTCCCCACGGGGGAGCCGGACTGGATGGGGCTGCTCTCCTCCGACCGCCCCGCCATCACCCGCTGCCACACCCGCTGAAACACCTCCTGGTCCTTCACCTGGCATGGGATCATTTCTTCCATATGGTAAAACACCTCCTTTTCCCCATATCCTATGTGGGAAGGGGAGGTTTTGCCAATCTACCCCCGGACCAGCTCCTCCAGGGAGCGGACGTACCGGCGGCACACCCCGCGCAGCTCCGCCTGCCGGTCCTCGTAGTAGACGTCGTACACCCCCACGGTGTCCATACCCGCCTGGGCGGCGGTGGCGCAGTTGTCCGGGCTGTCGTCGAACAGGACACAGTCCGCCGGGGCCGCGCCGATGCGCCGGCTCAGCTCCACAAAGCACCGGGGGTCCCGCTTTTCCAGCCCAATCTCCTCGGCAAACACCACGTGGCCGAACAGGGGCCGCAGCCCGAACCGCTCCAGCACCGCCTCACACAGGGCGGGGCGGCAGGCGGTGAACAGGGCCATGGGCAGGCCGTCCCCCCGGCACTGGCGCAGAAAGGCCTCCGCCCCCGGCTTCAGCGGGGCCAGCTCCCGGTAGTGCCGCCGGGCCAGGGACTGCCACTCGTCCATGATGTCCTGGGCGCTCTCCGCCAGGCCGTAGTACTCCCGGGTGAACTGGGCCGCCACCGGGAAAATGGAGCGCTCTACCGTGCGCCGGTACTCCCGGGTGTGGGGCAGGCCCCGGCGGGCCAGGAACTCCCGGTCCACCTCGGTCCATACGCCGTTGGTGTCGGTGATGGTGCCGTCCAGGTCGAATATGTACATGGGCTCCGCTCCTCCCTTCCGCCCAACCCGGGCGTTTTCCCCATTTTATCACAGGCCCCGCCGGAATTCAACCGCCCCGGCCCCGCCGTCCTCAGAGAGTTTTCTCCCATGCGTTGACTTGTCCCCCATTTGCGGATAAAATAGGAGACAGATCTTGATCGGAGGGGGGCGGGGACGTGCGGAGGCTGGCCTGGTTTTCCGGCGGCTTTGCCGCCGCCTGCCTGTGGGCGTGCTGCGGCGGGATGGGGGCGCTGCCCCTGCTGGCCGCCGCCCTCCCCCTGGCCGCCCTGCTGGCGGTGTGGCTGCGGACCCGGCCCCGGTCAGACGAGCACCCCATCCTCCTGCGCCGGCCCCGGGAAAAGGGTCCCCTGTCCCGCTATGGGCTCTACCAGCTCTCCCGGCGGGGGCTGGCCCTGAGCCTGGGCGCCCTGCTGGCCCTGGGGTGGGCTTGGGGCTACCACGCCCTGTTCCGGGCCCCGGCGGAGGCGTGGGTGGGGGAGGAGGTCCCCCTGTCCGGGCAGGTGTGCTCCTACCCCGCGCCCACCTCCATCGGCGGGTACTCCGTGACCCTCCGGCTGGACGGCGGGGCCCTGGCCCCGGACGTGCTGCTCTTCGGCCCGGCGGACTGGGCTGAGCTGAAGCCGGGGGACCGGCTGGGCTGCACCGCCCGGGTGACCCCCTCTGACCAGGCCTGGGGGGAGGAGACCGCCTACTACACCGCCCGGGGGGTGTACCTGCTGGCCTACTGCCGGGGGGAGGCGGAGCTCCGGCCCGCCCAAGGCGTCCCGCCCCAACACTGGCCCGCCCTGTGCGCCCAGGCGCTGCGCCGGGGCATCGGCATAGCCTTTGACGGCACCGCCGCCCCCATCGCCGCCGCCGTCACCCTGGGGGACAAGTCCGGGCTGGACGGGCAGCTCCACTCCGCCCTGAACCGGGTGGGGCTGATGCACGCCGCGGCGGTGTCCGGGATGCACATCTCCTTCCTGGTGGGGCTGGGTCTGGCCCTGGGCGGGCGGAGGGCCGCGCTGGCCCTGGTCCCCCTGCTGGTGTTTTACGCCCTCATGGCCGGGGGCACCCCCTCCGCCCTCCGGGCGGTGATCATGCAGTGCGCCCTGCTGGCCGCGCCCCTGGCCCGCCGGGAGGAGGACGGCCCCTCCGCTCTGGGGCTGGCCCTGCTGATCCTGCTGGTCCAGAACCCCTTTGCCGCCGCCAGCGTCAGCCTACAGCTGTCCTTCGCCTCGGTGGCGGGGCTGATGCTGGCCGCACGCCCCCTGTTCCGGCGGCTGTACCGGCCCTGGAAGGCCCTGCGGCCATCAAAGGAACGGAAGCTCCTCTTCCCGCTGTGGCGGGCGGGGCGTGCGGTGCTGTCCGGCGTGTCCGTCTCCCTGGGGGCCATGCTGTTCACCACCCCCCTCATCGCCTGGTACTTCGGGCAGATCGAGCTGCTGGCCCCCCTGTCCAACGTGCTGGCCCTGTGGGCGCTGAGCCTGCTGCTGGTGTGCTCCCTGGTCCTGGGGCCGCTGGCCCTGCTCCTCCCCGGCCCCGCGGGGCTGCTGGGGAGGGCCGCCGGACTGCTGGGGCACTACGTCCGCTGGGCCGCGCTGGGCCTGGGGCGGTTCCCCTTCGCCTCTCTGAGCACCCACAGCCGGTACTGCCTGATCTGGCTGGGGGCGGTGTACCTGGTGCTGCTGGCCGCCCTGTGGAGCCGGCGGCGGGAGCCCGGACGGCCTCTGGTGTCCGCCGCGGCGCTGGGACTGCTGCTGTGCGCCGCCCTGGGCCTGGGCCGGTTGGAGGCGGACTCCGCCCAGCTCACCGTCACCGCTCTGGACGTGGGCCAGGGGGCGTCCACCGCCCTGGTGTCCGGCGGGCGGACGGCGCTGGTGGACTGCGGCGGCACCGGGGCCTGGAGCCCGGGAGACGTGGCCGCCGACTACTTCGCCGCCCAGGGGCGGGCCCGGCTGGACCTGCTGGTGCTCACCCACTTCGACGCGGACCACTTCAACGGGGTGGAGCAGCTCTTCTACCGCATGGAGGTGGACCGGGTGGCCATACCCGGCGGCGGCACCGATCCCGGCGACATGGCCCGGCTGACCGCCCTGGCCGGGGCGGAGGGGGCGGAGGTGCTGGTGGTGGACCAGACGGAGGAGCTGGCCCTGGGCCGGGCGGTCCTCACCCTGTTCCCGCCCCTGGGGGGCGGCACCTCCAACGAGTCGGGGCTGTTCGCCCTGTGCACCGCCGGGGACTTCGACGTCCTCATCACCGGGGACGCAGACGCCTTTGTGGAAAAAATGCTGGTCAAGTACTACCCCATCCCCGACATCGAGCTGCTGCTGGTGGGCCACCACGGCTCCCGCACCTCCACCTGCCGGGAGCTGCTGGACGCCGCCGCGCCGGAGCTGGCGGTGATCTCCGCGGGGCGCAACTCCTATGGCCATCCGGACCCGTCGGTGGTGGAGCGGCTGGAGGACTTCGGCGCCCGGGTGTACTGCACGCTGTGGGACGGGAGCGTCACCGCGGCGGTGCGGGGGGACCGGGTGAGCATATCCTGAGAAAAGGAGGCGGACGCCATGCCGCCCAAAAAGGGAAAAACGGACAACACCGCCATGCGGGAGCTGAAGCGGGCTCTGGCGGAGGGCACACCCAAAACCCTCTACCTGTTCCACGGGGAGGAGGCGTTTTTGCGGGACTACTATTTGGCCGCGCTGAAAAAGGCCCTGCTCCCCCCGGGGCTGGAGGACTTCAACCTCCACACCGCCCAGGGCCGGGAGTGCGGCGTGGACTGGCTGGAGCAGGCGGTGGACTGCCTGCCCATGATGAGCGGGCGCACCCTGGTCATCGCCACCGACTTCGACCTGTTCGGCCTGGGGGAGGGGGACCGGGGGCGGCTGCTGGAGCTGCTGGGGGCCCTGCCCGACTACTGCTGCCTGGTGTTCGTGTACGACCTGCTGCCCTATAAGGCGGATGGCCGGTCCAAGCTGGCCGGACTGCTGAAGGAGCGGGGGGCGGTGGTGAACTTCCAGCGCCAGGAGCAGGGGGACCTCACCGACTGGATCTGCCGCCAGTTCAAAAAGGCGGGCAAGAGCGTGGACACCGAGGACGCCCGCTACCTCATCTTCCTGTGCGGCGACCTGATGAACACCCTGGCCGGCGAGATCGGCAAGATCGCCGCCTACGCCGACCACCCCCGGGTCACCCGGGGGGATATGGACGCCGTGGCCGTCCCCCAGGTGGACGCGGTGGTGTTCCAGATGACCGACGCCCTGGCCCGCCGGGACTTCGACAAGGCCGCCTCCGTGCTGGCCGACCTGCTCCACAGCCAGGAGCCCCCCATCATGCTCCTGGCCGCCATGGGTAAGTACTTCCGCCAGCTGTACACCGCCCGGCTGTACCTGGACGCGGGAAAGGGCCGGGGAGAGCTGATGGAGCTGTGGAACATGAAGTCCGCCTACCCCGCGGACAAGCTGATGGACGCCGCCCGGCGGTTCTCCCTGCCCTGGTGCCGGTACGCCGTGCGCCGCTGCGCCGAGACGGATACCGCCCTGAAATCCTCTTACGGCCGGGAGGGGGAGCTGCTCACCGCCCTGCTGATGGAGCTGGCGTCCGCCGACCGGCGGAGGGCGGCGGGATGACCGCCCCGCTGCGCATCCGGGAGGCTGTGGTGGTGGAGGGGCGGTACGACAAGTCCGCCCTGGCCGGGGTGGTGGACACCCTCATTCTGGAGACCGCCGGGTTCGGGGTGTTCAAGGACGGCGAGCGGCTGGCCCTGCTGCGGCGGCTGGCTTCCATACGGGGGCTCATCGTGCTCACCGACTCCGATGGGGCGGGGTTTGTCATCCGAAACCACCTGAAAGGGGCCATCCCCAAGGGGCAGCTCAAGCACGCCTACATCCCCGACGTGTACGGCAAGGAGCGCCGCAAGCGCGCCCCCGGTCGGGAGGGCAAGCTGGGGGTGGAGGGGATGCCCCCCCAGGTGCTGCGGGAGGCCATCCTCCGCGCCGGGGCCACGGTGCTGGACGGGGAGGGGGAGGCCCGCGCCCCGGGGGACCTCACCCCGGCGGACCTGTTTGCCCTGGGGCTGTCCGGCGCGCCGGACGCGGAGCAGCGCCGGGCCGCGCTGCTCCGGCGGCTGGATCTGCCTGAGCATATGAGCGCCAAGGCCCTGCTGACGGCGCTCAACGCGCTGTACACCCCGGAAGAGCTGGACCGGCTGCTGGCGCCCGGCCGGTAGAGACGGCAAGGCCCCGCGCCCGGAACCGGGCGCGGGGCTCGTCATGCCTCCGGCTGCTCGGAGGGTGCGGGGTCATCCTCCGCCAGGACGGCCAGCACCACCCACCGGGTGGCGGCCCCGCCGCTCTCGGTGCAGGTGGACAGGGTGATGATCCTGCCGTCGGGAGAGGGGACCAGGCCGGTGTCAATCACCGACTGCTCCAGACACCAGGACACAAAGGCCTCCCGGTCCTCCGTCTGGGAAAACCCCAGCCGGTATATGTCGCTCTGGACCCCGGCCTCAAAGGCGGCAAAGATATCGTACCGGACTACGCCCTCCTGGAGGACCAGGTACACGCTGGGGTGCTTGCTCCAATACTCCTGCTTCTCGTATCTGGCCAGGCTGCCGAACATGGAGGCGTTGTGCATCCGGTGCCCGTAGATGATGGCGTAGAAGTCCGTCAGGTCCGGGTCAAAGTGGCAGTCCAGATAGATGGCCCCCATCCCGTTGCTCTTCTTCCTCCAGGTGTGGTTGAGGTAGTACTGGTTGTCCGTCCCCTGAAGCAGGGGGTAGGACAGCTCGGTGTCCGGGATGGAGATCCAGCCCACCACGTCGCTGTTCACCTGCTTCAGCGCGGCCAGGTCCACCTCCTCCAGCGGGATGCCCACGGGCTCGGAGGGCCGGACCTCCTCCGAGGAGCTCTCCGACAGCTTCTCAGAGGGCTCCCCCGAGGCGGCGGGAACGGCCGGGGCCGAGGACCCCGCCTCGGGCAGACCCGCCAGCTTTGCCGCCTGCTCGTAGTCCTCCTCCGCCCTGGCGTACTCCACCTGGCGCCAGAGCACCACCGCCAGGGCCGTCACCAGCACTCCGGCCAGCACCAGCCGGAGCACCTTTATTACAGTCCGATTCATATCCATCCATCCTTTCCCTTGTTTCCGTATAAGCAGAGCCGGGGCCCGCTGGGGCCCCGGCTCCTTTTTGCGGATCTCTGTGCGCAGCTGTCTCAGCTCTCCCGGGCCCTCTTCCGACCAAGAACGGTCAGAATCAGCAGACCCAGGGCGGACATCACAACCGCGGCGTACCAGGCCATGGACAGATCGCCGGTCTGGGGAACATCGGACAGGGGGACGTCGGGATCGTCGATCTCTACCTCTTCCTCCGCCCGCTCCAGCTTCTCCACCTCTTCAGGCTTCTCCGCCAGGGGAACCTCGGGCTCGTTGATCTCCTCAGAGGGAGGAGGGGTCTCCTTGCTGTCGCCGGGGTCTTCCTCGTTGGAGTTGTCGCCGGGGTCTTCCTTGTCGGGATTGTCGGGGGGATCCTGAGGCTTGGTGTAGGTGTTGGCAAACCGAATGCCGTCAGCCGCCTCGAACTGGTCGGTGGGCTGGCCGTTCTCATCCAGCACAGACTTCTCGAAGGTGGGCTCGCCCACGGTCAGGGTCTCAACAGTGATCTCCTCGTGGCCAATCTTCACCTTCTCCTCACACTTGACCACCTTGATGGTGATCCGGTAGAGGGTGCCGTCATAGGTGACATTCTCCTGGTTGTCGTTCACCTCGCGCACAAAGAAGACCAGCTCCTTCTCGGTCTCACCCTCGGCAAACTCAATGCTGTCAAAGGTGCCGGCGGGGAAGGTGAACTGGGCCTTGCCCTGGGCGTCGTTGGTGACGCTGCCGCCCTCCACCAGGTTGCCGTTCTCGTCCAGCAGCTCAAAGGTGAAGGTCTTGTCGGCGATGGTGACGTTCTCGTCGTTGGACTCCAGCGTCTTGTCCAGCTCGGGCTGGGGCCGGTAGCTGTTGGTGCCGTTCATCTCGCCCTCGCCGATGGTCAGCATGCCGTTGTTGGCGATGCCGCCGCCGTGGCTGTTGGCGGACAGGTTGCCGGCGATGATCACCCGCTCCTGGTTCTCCACGAACGCAATGGCCTCCTTGATGGCCTCCGGGGTGGGATTGGCCGTCAGGAACAGCAGGCGGTTGCCGTAGACAACGCTGTTGTTGTTCTCGGTGACCTGGGTCAGCTCGAACATATAGTTGCCGTTGTCGTCCTTCACCGGATCGCCGTTCTCGTCGGTCACATAGCAGTAGGTGTAGCCTTCCCAGTTCACGGTGTTGTCGCCGCCGGGCATGGTGTTGCTCACCAGGATGCCGGAAGTGCCCTGGCTGTTCTCAGTAACGCCAGAGGTGCCGAAGCTGGCCTCAAACCCGTCGCTGGCGGCAAAAATGTCCTGGCCCATCTGCTTGACGATCTCCTCAGCGGAGGCCCAGTAGGTGTAGCCGTCGATGAAGCCGCCGTTATAGACGGGGTTGCCCTCAGAATCGGTGCTTACGTGGCCCTGGGTATGGCCCTGGCCCAACGCATTGTTGCCGAAGATGGCCGCGCCCTTCAGCGCGTACACCACGGTCTTGCCGTGGACACAGGCCGCGATGCCGCCGCCCAGGCCGTTGGCCGTATTGCTGGTGATAATGGCGTTCTTGAGCGTCAGCACACCGTCCGTCTCGATATAGATGCCGCCGCCGCCCAGATCCTCATGGGTATAGGTAGCGTTGTTGGTGATGGCGCCATTGGTGATGGTGCCGTTGCCCTTGATATAGACGCCGCCGCCCTCGCCGACCTCGGCGATGTTGCCGTCGATGGTACCGCCACTCATGGTGAAGCTGCCCACCGAGTTGCTGTACTTCCGGTCCACAAAGACGCCGCCGCCCTCGTTGGTGGCGGTGTTGTTGGAGATGGTGCCGCCGGTCAGGGTGAACTCGCCGCCCTTCACGGAATTGGTGGCATCCACGCCCACATACACGCCGCCGCCCACCTCGGCGGTATTGCCGTCGATGGTGCCGCCAGTCATGGTGAACTGGCTTCCCTGGCCCACGCTGACGCCGCCGCCGTTGGCCGCAGTGTTGCCGCTGATGGTGCCGCCACTCATCTCAAACTTGCCGCCGTTCTCCACCAGGACCGCGCCGCCGTTGGAGCCCTTGATGGCAGTGTTGTCGCTGATGGCGCCGCCGGTCATGTTCAGGCTGCCGTTGGCGCCCACGTAGATCGCGCCGCCGCCGGTGCCGGTGCCGCCGGACAGAGTGCCGCTGGACAGGTTGACGGTGCCGTTGGTCACAACGATCAGACGGATGCTGTCGCCGTTCCCCTTGATCCCGCCGCCGCCGATGGCGTCCTCGATGTTCAGCGTCTGGCCGTTCCTGATCGCCAGGGCATTGCCCGACTCGCTGTTGCTGCCGCCGCCATACTGGTAGTTCAGGGTCTGACCGTTGAGGATGAGGGTGACAGTGGTGTCCTCGGCGCCGGCCTTGCCGGCGTCCTCCAGGGCCTTCTTCAGCGCCTCCTCCAGGGATATGCCATCCACGGTCTTGCCCTCATAGCAGGTGGCGTCATGGGTGTGCTCTTCCTTCTCGCAGGTCAGCGTTTTGGACGCCTCCTGGATCTCGTAGCACTCGTCGGTGTGCTCGTGGGGCTGGGTGTTCTCCTCCAGAGCGCACAGCAGCTCGCCCCGCACGTCGGTGTAGCAATCGGTGGTGTGCTTGTGCGTGGGGAGGTCGGACTCAGTGCAGGTCAGCTTGGACTGGGTGGTGTAGCAGTTGTCCTCGTGCTTATGCTCGGGGTCCTCGTTGCCGCAGGTCACCACCTGAATGTTCTCCTCAAAGCAGCCCGCTTCCACACTGTGGGTATGGGCCGGCTCCTCCTGCTCCTCGCAGTTCAGCTCATGCTTCCAGGCGTAGCAGTCGTCGCCATGGGTATGGCCTTCCGTGCTCTCCTCGCAGGTCAGGGTCCGATCCTCGCCGGTGGTAATCTCATAGCATTCATCCGTGTGCTTGTGCTCCTCAAGCTTGCAGGTCTTGTTCGCTTCCACCGTCGCCGCAAAGGCGCTCATGGGCAGAAGGGACAGCACCAGAGCCAGGCTGAGTGTGCAGACACACACGCGCTGGATCATTTTTTTCATAACAATCGTCCTTTCTTTGCCGTTCAAACGGACGCAAAGTATCCGGTAACCGAACGAGCGTAGGGCATGGGCAGCCCCTTAGCCTCTGGTTTTGCTGTCCCGGCGTTTCCGCCGGTTTGCCGGTGTACAGCCGAACGAGCATAGCGCAAATAGCGCCGAAGCCTCTGGCTTTGCGTCCCATTGTTTCCAATGGTTTGCCGAAAGCCGCTTTCGGTTCACCCCGCCGCCGTCAGCCACCCGCCGGCGGGCTCCTTCCAGGGGGGAGAGTCACTCATATCCGGCCCTCCTTTCATAGCAAGACCATTTGTTCTTCGTGCCGTTCCGGCACGAAGAACGACCCATGGGTCGTTGTCCCAATCAAACCCCAGCCGGGGTCCCCTCTATACAGCCCGTTCATCAAATTCCCGCAGAAATTTCCCGTGCAGTTCCTCCTCCGCCCGCCGCCGGGCCTTGACCGCATCCTCAAATTTTCCATAGCTGCCCAGATAGTGCCGCTTCCCCTTGAAGCAGATGGCGGCCCGCCACAGCCCCTTGGAGGCCACCCAGTCCACCCCGGGCACGCCGCTGGTGTTGCTGCGCCGCACCGTTTTGGCCCGGATCATCTCCACGCAGGTGCCGTCCACATAGGTGAGCCGGGCCTCAATGCCCGCGCAGTGGACGCAGCCGCAGGAGATCGTGTGCCCCGACCGCAGGTGATAGGTCTTGACCACCGTCTCCCGCCCGCAGTCGCACCGGCAGTGCCAAGCGGTACGGGAGCCGATGTTGGCCGCCGGGGCCAGAACCACCAGCTTCCCATACCGCTGCCCGGTCAAATCCAGCTTTCGCGTCGGGTGTCCCATCTCCGCATCCACTCCCCTCTCTGGGGCGGCTTACAGAAATGTGTACTTTTCTGTCAAAATATGTTCGGTTTAAAAAATTCCTTACAGGTATTGAAAACTGGCTAGTTTTGTGATACGCTGTACTTGTAATATTGGGTAAAAGCGGCTTACAGAAAAGTACGCATTTCCGCAGAAAACGGCCCCTTACGGCGGCGCAGCCGAATCATAGCCCTCCGCCCGGTACCG
>ERZ808037.43-NODE-43-length-137428-cov-13.585092_pt1 | contig 137428 bp, 119 predicted proteins | sample MGYA00380190_ERZ808037 | MGnify/ENA primary metagenome ERZ808037 (study PRJEB31490, sample SAMN06133399) | mouse gut metagenome | isolation source: J9 | host: mice | place: China: Chengdu | collected 2015-05 ...
TTCATGTCTGCGTTTGCAATAGATTTCAATCCACACTCCCGCACGGGGAGTGACGATTGACATCTGAGGAATTGGTGGAGTTCTACGATATTTCAATCCACACTCCCGCACGGGGAGTGACAAATTCCGTCCATATGGCCAGATTAAATCAAGAAAAATTTCAATCCACACTCCCGCACGGGGAGTGACACCAAAAACATACAAAAAAATAACTTCTAAATACCGACAAATTATCTATTATAGACAATATCTCACAACTACCTCACTTTTAAGATTCTCTATTGCTCCTGTTTAGATACATTATCAGGTGCGAAAGTCACTGGAAAAAGATGTGTACTTAGTATTCGCACTGTTTAGAAAATTATAGGAGCATCCAGGTCCGGCGTCTTTTTACTGCCATAGTGCTCTATACGATTGCGGTACGCATTTCCCAGACGGTAAAAGCGCAGGCTATCCTCATCCTCATTGATCAATTTCAGCAAACTGCTCTTAAAAGAGACATATTGAGCCTCATCTATAATGCATTCAAATACTGAGTTTTGGACACGCTGTCCATAATTCTGACATTGTTTGGCAACTTTTCGCAATCTGGCCCTTCCTGCGGCTGTTTCGGTAGATACGTCATAAGTGACAACGATTAACATATAAGCCCCTCCACCATATAACACATTCCATAGGTATTACCCCTTCTATTTCCATAAAAAGGGCGGATATCCATCCAGGTCTCCTCGAATAAATCGTGCCAGCAGCAAAGCCTGCACATAAGGAACAAGCCCCCATTCGATGCTCTCCTGTAAATAGGGATGAGTTAACTTTTCCGCCTTTTTGCTCTGCCACACTGCCAGATATTTTTTTCTCCCAGACTCGTTCAGGAAAACGGCCCCATTCTCCTTCTCTTCAAAATCTGATGAGTCCACCATTTTTTTGTTGATGCAAGACAGGACAAAGCGATCCGCATAGGGGGCCCTGAGTTCCTCCATTAAGTCCAAAGCCAGCGAACATCGCCCCGGCCGATCCGTATGCATAAACCCCGCATAGGGATCCAGGCCAACTGTCTCCAGGGCCGCCACGCACATGCTGGTCAGGAGGGCATATGTAAAAGAGAGTAGTGCATTCACCCTGTCCAATGGAGGCCGTCGGTTTCTTATGTCAAAACAAAACTCCTCTTTTTGCTGAAGGATCAGCTGATTGAACTGGGAAAAATAACGAGAGGCCGCCTCTCCCTCGTTTCCCCGCAGCGTTTCCATGGTGTCCGCCTCTCTCACCGTCTGAAGGGTCTCCCTGAGTTGCCCGGAGACAAGGCTTAGCTTTTCTGTATCCAGCCGTTCCGCATAATCCCGCTGGGCTCTGTTTATAACGCTTCGCTGGTTATATATTTTTCCGATTATAAAATTCCGGGCAATCTCCAAAGTTTGCTTCTTGTCATCTGCCATTCGATACTGTGTCCTTCTTAGCAGGATATTGCCATATGCCTTTCCCGTTACTTTGGCCCGGAATCTGCCTGTGGGAGACAGAAATGTTATGGAGATATTTCCTGCCGCGCACTTTTCCATCAGCGCCGGGCTTGCCCCGGCATATCCACAGGTCACAATAGCCTCCAGATTGTGAAGCGGCAGTCTCCCTATCTCTTTCTTGCTCTGGGAAATAATCACATTTTCCCCGTCCAGTGACAGATAGTATTCACTGGATGTAATATACAGCGTATTCAGCAACTTCCTCATGTACTTATCCTCACAATCTTGTGTATGATATCTACTCCAACCCCATATTTCCGGCCGGCGATACTGCGGCTGCCAATGCTTGTTACCTCCGTTCCAGGTTTCTCTCTGCACACTGCGCACAGTTTATACCTGCGAGATTGCTCAAACAGACAGCATCTGTTCTGGGTCCTTGAATACATGCGGCTCCGGATTCAATCAGACTCCACATTTTGAGAGATATATTGCGACACATTTTTCCTGCTCTCCAGTTTTGGCAGGCAAAGTTCCCGGAGAGAACAGGCCTCGCATTTCTTAGCCCTTTTCACTTTGGGCGTATATCCTCTTGCATAGAATTGGTGCATCTCCTGAAGCAGCCGCCTGCATTCAGCCCGCAGAGTTTCCGTAATTTCCACGCATTCCCGCCTGCGGGTCTCCCCGTAAAACAGATAGGCCTGGGGAATCTCTGTCAGAAACATTTCCTCCAGACATAATGCCTGAGCCGTCAACTGCATTCTGTCCTCATCCGAGATTTTTGTTTTGCCCCGTTTGTACTCAATCGGATACAGGATGTACTTTCCCTCCCGCCCGGGCAGAGAAATTCCATCTTCTGCCCGGACAAACTCCACCACATCGCACTCCCCGCTGATTCCCAGAGTTCTGGAACGCACGGGCATTCCCCTGGAAATGATCACATTCTTTCGTTTCTCCCTGGAATACCCGTCATGCACCTTTTCATGAAAAAGGCTGCCTTTTACGGTGAGAACATTCTCTTCCCACTGCTGCTCAATATGGATCAATGCCCATTGCCTTCTGCAAAAGGTAAAATGCTGCAATCCCGCAAGCTGTAGAAAGTCCTCTTCATTATATTCAAATTCCGTCATAGATCTCAACCTTCAGGTCCGGCAGTTCCTCAACCCTTATCTCAAAATCCTCCTGGCTTTTGGCAATTTCTACTCCAGGCTTTCTGCTCACTTTCAGGCATCTATGTACTTTGGCGGAGGAATACTGTCCCAGGAAGCAGTTGTGCTTCCACCAGATCACCTTACATACTTCCATGCTGCCGTCGGGTCTGGCGGAAGACGCATCATTCTCAAACAATGTCACCAGAATCTGCCGGATTATCTCCGCATCCTCGTCCGAAAAACCTGTTTTTTCCGCCAACTGATGATTGATGCTGCCATAGGTAACATACATACCAAAGTCAACCCTGTGCTTCATCCCCATGGTATCCGAGGATTTCTTATCGCTGGTCTCGCTGTTAACGCTCTTGGTGATCTGCATGGAGGAAATGTCGATGGGCGCCACACTCACAGCCGTCTGGATGGACACCGGACCTCTCACCCCCACCGATACACCGTCCCCCTCGGCTCCCTTTTCCTTGCTCTTAAAAGCGAATACCTGGCCAAAAGTTCGCACATCCATCCATTTTTCGCAGGCGGCAGCCGCATACTTCTCCTTGTCCTTTCCCGCCTCCTTCAGTTCCGGCGCTGCCCCCGCTCTATCGCTCAGGCTTCTGATGCCGTCCACATTCCGATCGTCGGACTGCACAAACACCGGATATCCCAGATCCATCATGCGGTTGCGGATCTTCCTTTTTAAACATACATCCGACACCTCTCCGAATCCGTCATAGGTCTCCCTGGGCCTGTTCCCGTTCAGCGGATCACCGTTTGGATTGGCGTTCTTCACGCTGAATACCACTGCAAAGTCAATCTTGTTTGTAAATTCACTCATATTTTTACCATCCTTTCCCTGCTGCGCCTCTTTAGGCTGTTTTACATACAAAGTCTCTTTCCGGAACATATTACTCCTCCGGCTTGCCATCCTCCTGCTTCTTATAAGAACTGCGATACTCCACAAGCTGACTGCTATAACCCTGCAGGAAGGTGGGTTCTAGCTTGTCCCTCCGGGTCAGATCCAGTCTGCAAGTCAATTCGTCCAGTTTGTTGACATAATATAACTTCCCTGCGTTTTTCAGCTTCATCACATACGGATGCAACTGGTTCCGAATGGTTGTCCAAGTCTCCACCGGGTATCTCTGGAATCGGACAAAATACTTTTCTGCCGCCGTGTTCCGTATACCCTCCTTATTGCTGCCGCTTCCCATGGACAGGGCTCTTCTCTCCAACATCTCCGCCGTGGCCAGCAGCTGCCCGAAAATGTAACTTCTGTCCTCACTCTCTGCATTCAAACCCATGCTGTATTCCTCCCTTCCGTCTCCTCTTTCTATCTGCCATTTTCTCAACAGGGCGCATGTAATTGTCACAGCCCTGCACCACTCCCAATGTTCCTTAAAGTGTAAAGGATTAACGGCCTGCCCCAGGGCCGACAGCACTATATCATAGGGAAGTTTCCTGCCCTCTACGATGCAGGGGATCAGCCGTTCCCGTACACATTTATTCAACTTGGCGTTTTTCTCCCCTGCCACCAGCTTTACGATCTCCACCAAAGAGGGGGACCAGGGCACATAGGCCTGTACCTTTTTCGACTGGTTCAGCCAACAGGTCTCCGTTTTCCATCTGGCCACATTTTGGATAAATTGTTTGGCTCCATATTTCTGATAAAAAGGAATGGACAACCGGCCTGTGGTAGCCGCTTCCACACCCATCACCATGACAGTATCACTGTCCTGGGGCGCCTGGGCCGATCCCCAGATTGCCTGTCTCACCCAATCCGAATACGCGGCGTCAGTAAAGACTTCCTCTTCCTCCTCCCAATCCAAATCGGAAAAGGGGCTGGGCATGTGGGGATTCACTATGGACCACACTACAAATACCTGTTCCCCGATTTTCAGACCCTGTCTGGCAATCAGCCAGCGCAAGGCGCTGTGAGCCTTCTGGGATATCTCATAACCCACGGAAGCCACCTGGGTGCTCTCGCGGAACCGCCCCTTGAAGGTCAGTACACCCGATGCGTCGTTGGCGGAAATCAGCTTGGCTTTGTCGGCAGTATTCCGTATTTTGGCCGGGTGTTTCTCGGAACAGGGCACGACCTCGCCGGAAACATAGCATAATTCCCTGCTGTCCTGACTGGACAGATAATACTTTATGTAGCTGTCAAATACCTGCCCGTCGCAGTACAGTCTGCTCTCAGGCTCTCCCGGAACCTCTACCGCAAAGCGTACAAACCAGTTCTCCAGCGCCACTCCCTGCTGCTTTTCCGCCTTGATCCTGCCGTTCTCGAAGGTAAAAAAACCGGCCTCCCGTAAATCCTCCATGAGCCTGCGTTCCCTCAGATACCCATATACACACCTGATCTGGGGCAGACTGTAATCTGACTGGACCCATGCGCCCAACTGCGCAATATAGATTTCAAATTTATCCCCTTTGCTGCCCGGTACAAAATCTCCATAGTCCCCGGCTATATATTCCAGCTTGTCACACAGCGGATGAGGAAAAATGGCTTTGCCGCTCCTGCTGCCGGAATCCTCTGTGACCGGGATCACCGTGACCGCATCCTCCTTGTCCACCAGACTGGCTCTGGAAAATTTTCCCTCCTCATCCAGAACCACCTCCAGTTGGGCATTCTGGGTCAAATGAGCGATGGGCAAAAGCTGGGAATCGCTCTTGCAGGCCTCATAGGTAAGGTACAAATCATTCAGAAAACTCATCCAGCGCACCTCCCCCCGCCAATGTCACATTCCCTTTTTCCAGGCTGAACTCCCTGGGTTTTCGATCCGTCAGAATCCGGCGTATGGCACATTCTTCCGGGGCCGGAAACGTAATAATCCCTTTCTTCATCACCGGGCGAAAAAACCTGGCCGTCAGCTTATTCTTCTCCTCCTGCCGCACCGCCTCATCGGGATAGGTAAACCCATGAAACATCAGACCCAGCGGAAATTCATCGACCTCGTCATACGCTCCCCGGCCGCTTTCAAAATCCAAAGGCTCCACATAGCCCTGGCACTCTCTGGTCCCCAGGAAAATATCTCTCCTGCCTCCTTTTTCCAGCGCCCTTCTGGCAATAAAAAAGTGTTTGTTCTCATCCCTGTCCCTGACCAGGTCAGGCCGGTTCTCATTCCACACAAAATGCGCCTGCACCCGGTATTCCACATCCGAGAGATAGGTGTAGATCGACAGGGTGTTGCCCCCGCCGTAGTCAATGGGCCTGACAGCCTGGGATTCCGAACGGATGGGTTTCATAACCCGCACCCTGTCTACGATCCAGACCAGCGTAGGTTTCCAGTAGATACTTTCCAGCACTCCTTTCAGCGCCTGGTAGGTGGGAACCTGGTAGGTAAATTTCTCTCCCCCCATCTTGCTGACAGGATCCGTAAAAAGCGCCCGGCGCCCTGTCAGCGCAAATGTAATGCTATTCTCTTTTTCCATGCTCCTCCTTTCCGTCCAATACAACTGACTGTATTGCTTCCCTCCTGCTCCCTTCCATTCCGCAGATTCCCATTGATCTCCCAATCCGATGCGGAAAGACATTGAACAGGCTGTAACCGTTTCTAAAACATATGAATCGGCATATTACTGCTGATTTCCCCGGTAATACCGGCCTTTTCATCATAATACATCTCGTTCAGGACGTACATTCCCATTTTATCCTCCCACTGTATGGCCCCCTTTCCCAGCTTCTCTATTTCATAATTCTGCAGATTAACCACATATTGCTGTGCTTCCTTTAACAGGCTCCTTATATACTTGTAGTCTGTCTTTCCTGGTTTGGTATTTCTCTGGATCTCCTCCCAGATCTCCTTCCCCCGACCCCTGGGCACAAATACGGAATTCCCACGCTCCTCTATGACGCTGAAATGTTCTGCCGCTGTTTTAAACGCCTGATTTAATACTTTCTTCTCATAAACTTTATGCGCCTCGCCCGACCTCACCAGATCCACATTATCTGCCAACCAGTTATAGAGGGAAACCTTGTTTTGTCCCGGTATGAGATAAACCATTTCTTCCTTTCTATTCCAGAAATAGTACGAGAAATAAGTGTGTATTGCCTCTTCGGACAGCAGTTCACCCCCGAAGCGTGCCTTGTTTTTCTCAAATTCCCCCAATATCCTTCGGGACGATTCCGCTCCCTCCCTGATATCTCTCAAATGTGCCAGTGATTCCAGCTCCTGACAGGGATTGACAATATAGGTGGTCTCCACCCCCCGCAGTCCTTCCCTGTTGCACCGTCCCGCCGCCTGGACTATGGAATCCATTCCCGCCAGGGATCGAACCACGCAGGAAAAGTCAAAATCTATGCCGGCCTCAATCAGGGATGTACTGACCACTATGATTTTTTCTCCGCAAGACAAGTCCCCTCGGATTTTTTCAATAATGCTTTTCCTGTGCGCCGCATATAGTTTTGTGGACAGGTAATACACTTTATATGCCTCCCCCGCCCGCTTTGCCAATTCACTGTAAACGGCCAGAGCGCAGTCTCTGGTGTTCAGGATTGCCAGCGCGTTTCCGCTCTCTTCCGCCTTTTCCCAGACGAAATCCGCCAGTTCCTTTTGGGTATAACCCACCGCCTTCAGCCGGGGTTCTATCTGCACCCGCCTGAAGACTTCCCCCGCTTCCGGGGGGAGCTCTGCCAGGGCCGCAGGTTCCGCCATTTTGACGGGATAAACCGGTTTTACCGTCTCCCCCAGCAGAGGCTGGGTGGCGGTGCACAGGACGCATGTGCACCCACAAAGCTGTGTCAGATAATTGAGCAGACTGTTAAACAGGGCGATCTGCTTTACAGGCAGGGTCTGCACTTCATCAAAGATAAGCACCGCGTTTTGGAACTGATGGGCCGGGCGCAGATTTCTGGTCCCCCGGGCAAAAAATGTATTCAGAAAACGCACCATAGTGGTCAGCACTATGGGTTCCGTCATCCTCTGTGCCCAGAAGTCCCCGTCAGCGGCGGGTTCTTCCTCCCCGCTCCATGAGGCGCCTGACGCATTTTCCCCCTTTTTATACTCTGCCTGGGAATGAAGTTCCAAAATACCGTTTTCCACCAGTTCGTCAGTGCCTTCCCTATTGCCGGCTGCAAGCGCCTTCTTTATGCTTTTGGCCGTCTGGTCAATGATGGACAGGTAGGGAATGATGTAGAATATTCTCTCTTTGCCCTGCCGGATGCAATGCGTCAGGGCAAAGCGGGTCACCGCCAGGGTTTTACCGGCCCCGGTGGGGCAGGACAGGGTATAGACCCCTCCCTCTCTGGCCCCTGCCTCCTTACATTGTTCGGAGATGCGATTTCTCCATACATTGATGGGTTTGGAGGAGCGGTTCATTTCCCTCAGTCCATTTTCCAAATTGTCCAGAAAATATGTAAACAGCTTTTCCCTGGAAGGATTTTCAGCGTCTTCCCCATCCAAATCCCAAAAGTCCAACTGTCCCCCTGCGCCGCTGGCGGCACTGTCCAGCCAGTCGGCGTCAATCAGAGCCGACAGCAGCATCTTCTCCGCCATGCCCAGGAAAAATTCCATCTCTTTCCGGGCTCTTACGCATTGTTTCACCCTGTTTACATATGCTTCCGCCTCCCCGTATGCCTGCTCCAAAAGTTTCTCAAAGTCCTCTCGGGAGATAATTTCATTCCAAAAATATGTCTCTATTTCCGATAATTCCGCCTCTTCACATTGAAGCCTGGCCTTATACCCATCCTCCAGCCGGGGGGATATATTGTCCGGCAGTGCCGCGTGATGGGAAAAAATGGCTTCACATATGGCCTGTAAAGCGAAATTCTTGTAATAATTGTCTGTCTTGCCTCCCCATCTGCTAAGCAGCACCGCACCTGCAGAGGCATGTCCCCCTTTCTGCCCCGGATCCGGTCGTCCTTCCCGTATGGCCTCCATCCTACCCTGAAAAGCCGACCCGGCTTTGCCTGCATCGTGCAGAATACCCGCCAGATATCCCATGGCCGCACAGCCCATTTTCCCCATGTACCCTCTGCATAATGCAGCTGTATGGAATAAATGCTCTTTTAAGTCCTGTTCAAATATTTCGTTTTCTGTCCTGGTTATATGCGCAGTCTTTGCATTCACTTTTGTATCTCCTTCTTAACTTTTCCAGTAAATTTAACCGAATCGTTTTTTAATGTCCCTCTCCTTCCCTGCCCCCCAAAATATCTCCACTATTTTCGCTTCTATATTTTTAAAGATTTCTTCCCATCACTTGACACTAATGCTTTTAAATTTATTATCTGCCTTGCCAAGATTTCAGATATAAAGAGTAGTTTTCCATCTTCATATAGGCAATCTATTTCATCCAGGGCAGGAATATTGAATCGTTTGTCTTGCACAAAAGTTTCCCTATCAAAAAATAGATTATTACGTTTCGCATTTATATGGTGTTCTCTCTTAAACTTTTGAAAAGCAATAACTATTTTTCCATAATAGACTTCTCCGATAAAAATAGCCTTTATTTTATCCGCATTAACTCTACTTGAAATAAAGCGTTCAACTCCAGCCGGTATTTCTAACGCCTCCCGAAGCACATCCGCCAAAGTTAAATTTGGAATATATAATACTTTATTCACATTGGAAATGTGGTTTTCATTAAAGAGGATCGGTGTCATTCCATCCTTCATCAATTTATATGCATTTGCACAATTTTGACACATTTGTTCCTGTGTTTCTCGGTCAGTTTCTATTTTACGAACCTTCAATCCCTCCTCGTCTTGCATTAAAACCATTACTGATGCGTGTTCAAACATTTTTTCCTCCCCCATATACAGATTTTACATATTGCTACCACTCAGCAATCCAACATTTTAATACCTGATTTTCCCCCATGGTACTCAATGCTATGTATGTTTTTTTCCATCATTAAATTCTCATTTATTCGAATAGCCGAATTAACTTGTTTCTTATTTCGTATTCCCTTTCTTCTGCTAATCAGGATACATGTGGTTCCCGTTGATAGATTCACTTTATAACAATGATAACCAACCACCAATAAAATTGGAGAGAACCCTAGATTCTCGGATTTAATTAGTAGTAAAATAATTGCCCCTCCTACCATTATCCAATATAATAAATTATTTTTCCATATAATACCGACAAGCGGAACTAAATATGAAGTGATACACACGCAAACAGATGTATCGTCCTGCAATATACTGTCAATCGTAATCTTTACAATAGACAAATTTTGCTCACACAATTTAATAAATAGAACCGCATAGACACATCCTCCTACCCCAACAAGTCCGCAAAATATACAAATTTGAATACTTATTTTTTGTGTGTAAAATGTAATTGCCAGAAAAATACATATTGGAACAACACTGCATAGTTTATAAACAATTTTTTGAAATCCATTTATCATACATTTCTCTCCATTACATTAAATAAAGTAGAAGAAGCATAAAAATTATGATATTATATAGTATAGGATCCATCATTTTATACTTTTGTTTGTCACGTTAAGTTTTTGCAACAAGCCCTTTCCGTTCTTTTATGATATCAAATATCTTTTACTTCGTCAAGTATATATATATTATTTTACCTCTAATGAACGGTTTTTATTTTACTACATGAATTGATCTAGCAGGTTTGGAACTTTGACAAAAAAACCATTGCCAGAAAGAGAGGGATAAATCATATATTATTTCTGCTATTTCATTTACTTCTGATGCTACATGTGCTAAAATTTTTTTGTCAGTTTCGGCTGTGGATTGCAATACTAGTGGTAAAATAATACCAATAAAAAATGCTTTACCCCTCACAAAATGAGGCGGAAAAGCATTTTTTATTATATTTTAGTTTCGCATTGTGAAAATTATGCCCCATTGCCTTTGGGGGTCTAATCATTAACCTCGATCCAAAATCTTTTCATCTTACATCCATCAACTTCTATGGTCTTCTCATAAACACCGCCGTTAGCAAGTATGGTTTTTTCGCTGGCCATGTTCTTAACATCACATGTAATAAGAAGTTTGGAAATTCCTAGTGCTTTCGCATTTCGTATATTCAGGCGAAGCATTTCCCTGGCATATCCTTTGCCTCGTTCAGAAGGACGTACCGAATATCCACAATGTCCTCCCCATGTTCCAAGAATCGGATGATTTATATGGTGACGCAAATCTATAATACCTATAACTCTGTTATCATTTTTCCGAACGGCTAAATACATATTGGAAGGAACCGATGTACCTGCCTTAACACATGTTTCTTCACTCATTCTGAGCTCACACATTTTGATCCACTCTTCAGCGGACACACTTACATCCAATGATATACAACCTGCAAACTGGTCTTCACTCTCTGCGTCACAATCTAAAATTTCCTGACGAAAATCCCATATATCGTCGGCATACTCCTTTCCCGGTTTTATCAATTCAATTTGCTCCATTCCAATTCCCCTCGCCTCAAATGCTTAATATTGATTCTCTGCAAAAAGATTATAATAAACCCAACATCCAATAATTTTCCAGTTAATTCTGAAAAATCTTGATAGTAAGACTGTTAGTATCACTATTTATTCTTGGCAAGCCGTTTAATATCAAAGTTTTCATAATCGTATCCACCGCTGCATTCAAATTTGCTGCATTCCATATCCTTTAAATTATACCACTCCGACGTAATTTTATCTACTATTATTGCACATTCCGCTAAAAAACAATCTCTTTTTCCGGTATTCAGTCGGCGTTAAATGATAATGCTTTTTAAATAATCTGCAAAAATAGTCTACATTATTAAATCCTGTTTCGTCAGAAATAGTACTGATTTTTTTCTCGGTCTTTGAAAGTAATCGGGCGGCTTCATTTAAACGATAATTGATAAGGTAGTTTATCGGAGTAATGTGTAAATATTTATGGAAAAGGTTTAATACGGTACTTTTGCTGATCCTTGCATGCCCTGCAATGTCCTCTAATGAAATATCATGGGAATAATTCTGATGAACGTACTGCATCATCAACTGTAATCTTGCCTGCGAAGAAGCTGAATCATTTATATGGTCTTTCGTATATGTAATATCCGCATTTTCATATATCTCCATCCAAAGCCTTTGAATGAGAGATGCGGTGGCAAGTTCGCAGGATGAGACCCCCTCCTGCACAGCAATGATCTGCCTGATAATGGATAAAGCCTCCGCCTGCCAGGGAACTTCCGCCTCAAAAATCAGGAAAAATAAGGAGGAAGAAATAATCGGTAAAATATATTTTTGATATATAAAACTATCTTCCGCAGCAATAAAAGAAGGCAAACATAAAAAATTTGGAATAACAGCTTCAGCTGGAGAATAGAAGCGATGAAGGATTTTAGAATTAATGAATACGCCATTTCCTTCCGCTAAAATAAACTGTTTTTCTCCAATCCAAAAAGTCACAGTTCCTGATTCAATATAAACGAACTCCAATTCGGTATGCCAGTGCCATTCAATACAGTGAAAGTCAAACAGGGCTAAATTGTCATAATAAAAGTGAAAGGGGTAGCCATTGCTTCCATGCTTTACCGTTTCCATCAAGTTTTCATCTGTCACAATCTTGTTATACGATGTATTGAAATTCATAAGCGAACCCTCTCCCGATATACGTTCTTGCGATATTATACAATAAATATCGGATATAAATCAATGAAAAGCGAAGTTACATAGTATATAATTCAAAAAAAGGAAGCAAGGTAACGAAACACGGAATTTAAATGGCAGTATGAAAGCGACATAAAAATATGCATTAGAAGGATGTTGATCGCCACAAAAAAGGGAAGAAGGGAACAAAGGTATTATGCAAAATTATCAAAAAACAAAAACAGCCTGTTACTTAGGAGTTATTACCCAGGCAATAGCTGCTAACTTTGCGCCGCTGCTGTTTTTGAAATTTCATTATGATTACAATATTTCTCTTGGAAATATTGCATTGATTTCTACATGTTTTTTCTTTACTCAGCTTTTAGTGGATTTATTTTGTGCAAAATATGTGGACAGGATTGGATATCGTGTGTGTATTGTAGCCTCCGAAATATGTGCCGCGGCCGGACTGATTGGTCTGGCATTTCTGCCGGATATATTACCCATTCCGTTTCTTGGAATTATATGCAGTGTAATCCTGTATGCAATCGGAAGCGGATTGATTGAAGTACTCTGCAGCCCTATTGTAGAAGCATGTCCGTTTGAGAATAAAGAAGCGACAATGAGTTTGCTCCACTCTTTCTACTGTTGGGGGGCAGTGGGAACGATCTTGATATCTACACTGTTTTTCCTGATATTCGGAATGAATAGTTGGAAGTGGCTGGCTGTACTATGGGCCCTTATTCCTGCAGTCAATATCTATAATTTTGCAACATGCCCAATTAAACATTTAGTAGCTGAAGGGAATGGAATGGGAATAAAAAAATTATTTCAAACACCATTATTCTGGCTGGCGGTATGTTTGATGATCTGCTCTGGTGCATCAGAACTTGCTATGGCACAATGGGCGTCGGCATATGCAGAAGCAGCATTGGGGTTATCGAAAACGATAGGAGATTTAGCTGGTCCCTGTATGTTTGCGGTTACAATGGGAATAAGCCGTGTAATATTCGGAAAATATGGTGACAAAATGGATTTGATGAAATTTATGACAGGTTCCGGAATCTTATGTGTTATATGTTATCTTTTCGCTTCATTATCGGCAAATCCATTGATAGGCCTTATTGGCTGTATTGCATGTGGCTTTTCTGTTGGTATTATGTGGCCCGGGACAATTAGTATTTCATCTGAGAAATTCCCTGCAGGCGGAACGGCTATGTTTGCGCTGCTGGCTATGGCAGGAGATTTGGGCGGAAGCATTGGACCTGGTATAGTTGGCCGTGTTACACAATATGCGGGAGATAATATTCGTGCAGGCATAAGCGTTGGTCTTGTATTTCCAATCATTCTGTTAGTAATGCTTTTTATTCTTGGCAGACAAAAGAAACAGGCTAAATATTAAATCAATATACCAGGGAATGGCACTGAAGTGTCATTCCTTGCCCCATTCCCCACCTGTTGAAATCCTCAAATATCGGAATTACTTCCCCTTAACAAGCCGTACAAACTCATCCGTTTCCCAGTTCCATCAATTTAATATAATGAGGTATATCCTCCTTACGGGGAGGCAGTCTAAACGGTGCGCCGCAGCATCCGCAATGCCATTTTTCCTGCCCTTCAAACCTGTAATCCACCCCGCTCCTGCAGGTCCCGTTGATCCGGTTCCGGCATCCGCTGTCGCTGTGGCGGAACATTTCCGCGATTCTGTCAGGACATTGCCCCAGATATTCCAGACAGTTCTCCGCATTCCTGATTCTCAATTCCAGACATAAATTCCCTCTGTCAGAATTCAAAGCATACGCATATACTTTTGATTTTCCCCGGTAATATCTTACGGAAGGTCCCTCGTTGAAATCCCCCTTTTTCATTGTATACCCCATCCCGGTCAGCAGGCGGTCCATCATGCAGATCACTTTTCTGTCCGCCTCGCTGTGCATCTTATCCCCCACATAGTCACAGCCTTGGGCCAGCGTGCAGGTATTAATATCCTCAGCCAGCAATTTATAGTTCCATCCGATGAACCCATTTGCAAACATATTCATATGAGAGAAATCATTTTTTACATCCTTCATTTGTGTGTTTTTTACCTTTTGAGCAAGGAGAAACAAGACTTCCACCACATTGGGATCATCCGGATATTCAACTTCAAGAGAAGATCCGGATGATAATTGATAATTCTTTATCCCGGAAAATATAAAGCCATAGTCCTCCAGGGCCTTGAGCAGAGACGCTGTCTTTTTTACCCGGTTGATCCTCCGAATCTCCTCCGTATCCGCCGCCAGTCGTTTTTCCTTCCATTCACCGCAGGAAAACAGGCAAAGCAGGAAATAGAACAGATTCCAAGGCGCTGTTCGGGCTTCCCGAGCCTGCTTTGAAAAATAATCGTACTCTCCTGTTCTGTACAAAGGCATGCCGAAGTTTTCCGGCGTCTCAGCCATGTCGGAATATATTTGCCAAAACATTTGTCCAATCTCCCTGAAAGCGCATTCAAACGCCTCCTGCGTAAGTGTCCGCAGAAAATCCGAATGGATCGGCAACTCCTTGGGAATATCTACCAGTTCATTGCGGCGTATTATAGCCCATTCGCTGACTGAATATGTATCCTTCATCCTTCTTTCCTCCAATGCCGGGACCGTATTTTGATGGGAACAAAGATTTCCATCTGATGATACCCCAGCGCCTGCCTGATCTCCTCCGTGGGGTTGACCATATGTCCCATGGTTCTGTGTCCCGGGCGCTCGTCCGATTCAAATCCGCTCTCCTCCAGCCACTTCCGTATCCCTTCATAAATCCTGCCGCCAATATCATCATCCCCGTCCACAGACATGGCGGAGGCATACAGTCCCCCCTCAAATGTAATCAGGTCATAGGGAGCCGTGTCTTCCTGTGTGACCCCTTCCAACTGCCTCCTGATCATACAATTTGTACGTGTAATCGCTGCTCCGCGTGCTGCTCAGCAATCCCATATCCTCATAGTACCGCAGCGTGCGGGCAGAGACATCATATTTTGATGATATTTCCCTTATTTTAATTAGTTCCCCCATAAAAAGCCTCCCTCCTGCATTTCTATATTTATAGTATAAACGCTTCCCCAACGGCAGAGTCAAGTAAAAAGCGTCTGCAAAAGAATTTTCCCAGCGGAAACAGTCAAACACCGCTTTTAAAAAAAACCATTTTTGCTATAATAGCTATAATATAAGAAAAACTGCGCAGCAAGCCGGCACGGCGGAAAGGAAAATATGACAGAGCGATTTGAATACGATGAAATACTTCATGAACTGCCTGAAAAGGGCGGAGCCTATGTAATATTCCCCTGGGATATCAGGGAAAAATTCGGCAAGGGACGAATCAGGGTACATGCCCTGTTTGACGGCCAGCCCTACGACGGCAGTATCGTGAATATGGGCGTAAAAACGCCGGATGGAAACATATGCTATATTATAGGCGTGCTGAAATCCATCCGCCAGAAAATTGGCAAAAAGGACGGCGATATGATTCATATTGTCATAGAAATCATGTAGTGAAATTGTGAGTTGAGCATCCAGAGGATTTATGCCAAAATAGGGAAAGACAAATTTATATCAATTAATTTTCATTGATTAAATCTGATAAAAGTACCTCCCGCACCACTCCCGAAACCAACTCCCTGGCTGAAAGTATCCCGGAAAATGACGAATGTTCCCCGTAGGATAATTCCCAGTGAATGGTATGGGATATTTTTTCCATCACGGGTATTTTTTCTTTTCCGCTGTACACAAGCTCCCTGTCCGCATCCTGTGTGACATAAAGTTGCAGTTCTTCCTTTATGCCGGATACATCCAGTTTGTAGATATAACCCGACGAGACGGACTGCAGGGGTGCCACATGCCGAAATGCTTCCACATTGTGCCGCAGATGCGCTTCCTTTAAGGGCAATGTCAGCCTGTCAGAATCACTATACCACTCATCGTAATCTATATTATATTTACTGGATACCAATTCCATATTGTGTTCCAGCAATGTCCTTTCAAAATATGTGCCCACTTCCCGGAATCTGTCAATTACAAACAGGGAAGAAATACCAATCCACGGAGACATAAACACCTGGCCTGTCATTTCCGCTGAAAGGTATTCGGCTTTGATATCCCATGGTGCTGAAAAATACATTACATCAGGAATCTGAATACCGCATTCACTCATATGTTTCCTTCTCCCAAATAGTCTCCTGGTACACTGCTGTGCGGATCCCTGCGTATCCGCTCTCCCCTCCGTGAACATTACCATTATACATTATTTGTCCGGGAAAGACAATATCTATGTAATGCCCTGTTCGACGGCTGTAGTGAAATTGTGTCTGTTTTTCCTGCAATTTATGAATTGAACATTCCGAGGATTTATGCTAAGATGGGGGAAGACAGGAGTAGGCACTCACGAATGGTTTGCACCTGACTGAATCATTTCTCCTGTTCGAAAATGAATGAGAGGAAGATGTAATCATGAAGTCTATCAAATCAAAAATTCAAATCAGTATGCTGTCGGTAATGTTGGTCGGATCAGTGCTGATCGGCGTGATCACAGCCCTGCTAAACGCCGCCGGAATCGATGATATGATGACAAAGACCCTGGGACCGGCCACACAGATGGCGGCGGACGCAGTGGAGTGGCGTATGGACAATTACTGGACGGCCCTGCAGGAGGCTGCCGCCTCCGATATTTTCCGCGAATCCGCCCCGGACGCCCCGGAGTTGGTTCCTGTCCGGGATGAAATCGCCAGCCGCAACGGATTTATATACACCGGTAAGATGGATGCCGACGGTTTATCCTCCACCGGCTACAGCTACGCTGAAGAAGAATATTTCCAGCAGTGCAAAGAAAACATGAAACCCTATATTTCCGACATTATGAATGACGGTCAGCGGATGATTTTCCTGCTGGAGGTTCCCATCATCATCGACGGTCGTTTTGAGGGTGTGGTTTACGGCGGCATCAATGCCGATTTTCTGTCGGATATTGTAGTCAATCTGTCCATGGGCAATGACGGCGTAGCCTATATCCTGGACAACAAAGGCAATGTGATCGGCCACCGGGAGCGCTCCGTGGTGGAAAGCGGTTCCAATATGATTGAAGCCGCTAAGACGGATGCCGGCGTGGCGGATGTAGCCGCGGTCAATCAGCGCATGATTCAGGGAGAAACCGGCTTCGGCGCCTATACTTTTTATGGCGACAATAAGTTTGTGGGCTTTGCTCCCATTGATGGCAACCAGCAATGGAGCATCGCCATCGAGGCCAGTCAAAGAGAGTTTAAATCCACCCTGGACCGAAGCATCCTGCTCACAATCCTTGTCGTGTTTCTTGTGGTGCTGGCCACTTTCCCGGTAGCGGTGTTGGTGGGAAGATCCATCTCCGGCCCGATCCGCGCCTGTGTCCTCCGGCTGGAAAAGCTGGCCGAGGGTGATTTACATACCGCCTCCCCGGTGGTAAGGTCCCGGGATGAGACTGCCGAGTTGACAAAGGCTCTGGATACCACCATGCACCGCCTGAATGATGTAGTACAGGATGTATCCCACCATCTGGGCAAGATGGGACAGGGGGATTTCCGCGAAAATATCACCCGCACATACTGGGGAGATTTTGTGGCCATCGAAAAATCCATGAAGGCAATCCACGGTTCCCTGAAAGATACGCTCCTTCAGATCAGCCAATCCGCCGAAACAGTGGCCTCCAGCGCCGGTCAGGTATCCACGGGAGCCCAGTCCCTGAGCCAGGGAGCCACACAACAGGCCAGCGCTATCCACGAACTTTCCTCCACTGTGACCGGTATTGCGCAGAATGCCCGGCAGACTGCGGCAGCGGCGGAGGAAGCGGGACTCTTTGCGAATCAGGCTGACGCGCAGCTGGGGATCAGCGTCGATTATGTCAAAGAACTGAACAGCGCAATGGAGAAAATCTCCAGCTCCTCCGCGGAAATCAGCAAAATTATCAGTACCATAGAGGGTATCGCTTTTCAGACCAATATATTGGCCCTTAATGCCTCTGTGGAAGCCGCGCGGGCGGGCAGTGCCGGAAAAGGCTTTGCCGTGGTGTCCAGTGAAGTGCGCAGTCTGGCTTCCAAATCCGACGAGGCTGCCAAAGCCACCAAAGAACTCATTGAAAGCTCTATTGCCACCGTAATGGAAGGCAGCCAGGTCGTGAGCAGAGTAACGGAGTCATTGAATAAGGCAAATTCCATAGCCCAGAATGTATCCGTTAAAATGAATGTGGTGGTAGAGGCCGTGGAGAGCCAGACCGAAGCCATTTCCCAGGTTACAGATGGAATTAACCAGATTTCCTCTGTAGTCCAGGATACCTCCTCCACTTCGGTGGAGAGTGCCGCCACTTCGCAGGAACTGTCTAAACAGTCCCTGCTGATGAATAATCTGGTGCGCAAATTCCGGCTGAACTAGTCTGTGAAATGAACCGTCAGCATTCCGCCTTTTGTCCTGCATTGCTTTCATAATACTGGGCCTGGGCTGTATACAGAGCGTAATACAGCCCTTCCCGGTCCGCCATCAGGGCCCCGTGGCTCCCCCGCTGTACCGCCTCTCCCTGGTCAAACACCACGATATCGTCGCAGAAACGGCAGGAGGAAAGCCTGTGGCTGATATAGATGGCCGTTTTGCCCTGCACCATCTCATCAAAGGCGGAGTATACCTCATACTCCGCAACCGGGTCCAGGGCAGCGGTGGGCTCATCCAGCAGGATAAACGGAGAGTCCTTATACAAGGCCCTGGCAATGGCGATTTTCTGCCGCTCTCCCCCTGAAAAGAGAATGCCTTCCTCGTCAAAGCCTTTGCCGATCAGGCTTTCTATTCCGTCGGCTAATCCCTTCAGCCGTTCTCCAAATCCCGCCTGTATAAGGCTGTCCCGCACCTTTCCCCCATCGTACTGCCTTCCTGCCGCCACATTCTCCGCTATGGAGTAATCAAACAGGGAAAAGTCCTGAAACACCACAGAAAAGAGCTGCATATATTCACTGTAGTCAAACTTGCGGATGTCCACTCCGTTTAAGTAGATTGCCCCCTCCGTGGGCTCATACAATCTGCAGAGCAGCTTGATCATGGTGGTTTTGCCTGACCCATTCCTGCCCACCACAGCCATGCGCTCACCGATCCGCAGCTTCAGATTAAAATGGCGCAGCGCGTATTCTTCCCGTCCCGGATATCGGAAAGATACATCCCGAAACTCCACCTCGTACTCATTGTCGCTCCGTTTCTCCACCGGCAATTTTCCCTCGTGAAAACTTCCCTGAATATCCAGAAATTCAAAAGTAGTACTCTGCCTGCGGGCAACCAGAAGGAATGCCTGGGCGTCATGCAGTATATTCTGGACAGAGTTTGTCAGCCTCTCAAAGCAGGCCACATACCGGACCAGCATGCCTGCGGCAATACCGCCGCCCGCCGCGATCAGGGTGAGAAAGAGATAGCAGACGCCCCTGACGCCGGCATTTAAAATATTGACCACAAACTCCCGGCGTCCGCTGGTACCCGCCACCAGCTTATCCTTGTATTTCAAAAATTCCCGGCCATGGACAAAGGTATATTCCTTCAGCAAATCCTCTACATCATACAGCTTCACATCCTTACGATTCTCCATGGAAACTCCGTCGTATACCGCATAGTACCACATCAGATTGGTTTCCTCGGGTTTGTCATTGGTCCAGAGCGCCATATATTCCGTGATTTTTTTCCCGAAATAACTCTCTCCCAGGCCGTTGCAGAGAATAATCAGCACCAGCACCGCAAAAAGGATATAAGTCAGCGTACTTCCCTTCGTAAGCAGTTGATGCAGAACTGGGAGCAGCATTCCCACCGCGAAAAGGGCATTAAACATCTGATAACACAGCTTTTCAAGATTATCAAAACCTCCGTGGATTCCGCTTCCCCAGCGATTGTCCTCTTCCATGCGGCTGTACAGTTTGTTCACATAGGGACTGTCCAGATCCGGGTAGTTCATCTCCATATTTTTAATCGCCATTCGGGCGTCCAGAAGTTCCCAGGAATGGCTTTTGATCACTTCACTTTCATTGGAAAGTTTTCCCATAAGAAGATACAGCACCAATGTGGCCAGCATCCACAACATCACTCTGGGAATCAGGATTTCGGCGGAAGTCCCCTCCTGCAGCGCACTCAGCACCATTGTGGAAATATAGATACCGATATAACCTACGGAAACGCTGCACAGCTGCTTCATAACAGTGACCACGATAAAAGTGGGAGCCAGCAGATGGATCTCTTTAAGCAAGCGTGATACCGCCGCCTTCTTTTCCCGAAAAGTCAACTTTTCCGTTATGTCCTTACTATTCACCTGCATAGCCGGCCTCCTCTCTCATCTGGGCGTCCTCTGCCTGATTGTAATAATAACTCTGCAATTCATACAGTTTGGCATATTCGCCGCCTTTTTCCAGCAATTCCTGGTGGCTGCCCTGCTCTATGATCCGTCCGTCCTGCAAAAACATGATCCAGTCCGAGAACTGGGTGCTGGCCAGACGGTGGGAGATAAACAGCGCCGTCCTGTTCTGGCACAGTTTCTGATAGGATTCATAGACCTCCTGCTCGGCCAGCGGATCCAGAGCCGCCGTAGGTTCGTCCAGAAGCAGCACCGGCGCGTCCTTATACAATGCCCGCGCCAACAGGAATTTCTGTTCCTGTCCTCCGGACAGATAAATCCCGTCCTCCACCAGCCGGTCCGTCATGTAGCTGTCCAAGGTAATATTCCGCTGGGCGAAATCCTCGTCAAGCCCCGCCAGGCTGAGCATCTGCTCCACCCTCTTCCTGTCCAAGTCCCGCTTCGGTTTCAGGGCGATATTCTCATCTATCATGGCGGGCAATATCATGGTTTCCTGGAACACGGCGGAATAGAGGCGGTAAATATCCCTCTTTCTGAGTTTTGTAATGTCCGTGCCGTTGAGCAGAATTTTTCCGCCGGAAGGTTCATACATCCCCATCATCAGCTTCAGCAACGTGCTCTTTCCTGCCCCGTTAAGTCCCACCAGTGCCACATGCTCCCCTTTCCGGATATGGAAACTCAGATCGGAAATCACTTCTTTATCGCTTCCCGGGTATGCAAAACTCACATGTTCAAAGGCAATCTCCACCCCTTCAGAGACATTCTGCAGTTCACATTCCCCACTGTCCGCATCCTCCGCCGGAATATCCAGAAAGGATCGCAGATCGTTCATTTTTACATTGGCGGTCTTGAGCATGCTCATCTGGTCCACCAGGCCGGTGATCCATGCGGAAAAACCTGTAATGGCACCGAAAAACAGCATAAAATCACCCACACCGATCTTCCCCTGCAGAGTCTGTACAATCAGATAGGCATACGCGAATCCGTCCCGGAGAAAGTTCAGTCCACAGCCCACCAAATGCGTCTCGTATCCCTTTCTGCGGCGGATTTTCAGGATTTCCCTCTCCTCCCCCTGGAATCTCTGGATCTGTCCTATCAGCCAGTTCTTCATACTATAGACCCGGACATCCTTTCCCGTCCGGCTGTTCCTGCATCCCCCGATGGTGTAATACAGCCGCTTCTCCGCCACCGCATACGCATCTCTGGTGCGCTCATAACAGATATTTTCCCGATGCCTGAAAAAATAGGTTACCAGCGAAGTAAGAAGCAGCAATAGGATCACCAGAATATGCAGCCTGGCCAATATACCCGAGTACAAAAAGAAGCAGGCCACTCCTGTTACCAGCCTCGGTATCTGATCGAAAAACACAGAAGGGCCGCTGGCATCCCCGCTGCGCACCGCGTTTATGGCGCGCCTGTACAGTTTGTAGAATTCACTGTCCTCGGTGTAGGAATATTTACATTGCAGAGATACCAGAAACAGCCTCTGGATGAAAAAGGTGTTTCTACACCCATTGTGATGTAAGTAAGCCCTCTTGGACAGATCGCCGTGAACCCCCTGCAGGATCAGCATACAGCCCACCATACTGCCCAGAACCTGCAGCACTCTCATCGCATCCGCCCTTTGCAGCAGCAAATCCACCGCCACCTTGGGCAGATAGATTCCAAACACCGGCAGGGCAATCCCTGTCAGCGTGGTAATCCCCAGAAACAGCAGTATCCTTTTGTCCCATTTCCAGCTTTCCTTTGCCAGATACCATGCGTTTTGCACCATGTTGTCGTTTCTTTGTCTGATTTCGTCCATCCACATCGCCTCCCATACGGATCTCTGTATACCATTGTTTTTTCATTCATGCCGGACATTTCCCCGGCAGTCGGTAAAGCAGTGCCTCCGGTCATTGTACAGAACGATTCTAACACAGCGGGTAACAGCGCGAAAAAAAAGTGCACAAAAGGGTTTCTTCTGCGCACCAATGGTTTCCTTATGCCAGCGGCAGCATGATCTCGGTGGCAAAAACCCCTTCCTCGTGCTGCCTGTTCAAAAATCCGTTATATTTTTTCACTGTCCGGTCAATCCTCCTTAAGCCGAAGCCATGATTTCCGCGCTTGGTTGACAGATATTGTCCCCCCTTCTGGCTGATCTGATCCCCCATGGAATTGGATACATAGATATAAAGCTGCTGCTTTAATACCTCCATATACACACGGATAAACTGCCTTTCTTCTGTTATTTTTCCGCATCCCTCCATGGCATTGTCCAGCAGATTACCGATAATCACACACAAATCCACCTCATTTATCGCCAGCCGCTCCGGCACCACTGCCTTGGCGTTCACCCGGATTCCCCGGGCCTTTGCCACCGCCAGCTTGGCGTTCAGCATAGCGTCCACCCGCACATTTCCCGTTTTCAGTACGGTATCCATCTCCGTAAGATCCATATCCAGATCTCCCAGATAGTCGTCCAGTTCCTGATACTGTCCCAAAGCAAGGTGGGCTTTCATGGTCTGGATATGATGCTTATAGTCATGTCTCCAGCCCCGCATCTGCTGGTACATATTCTCCACCTCTTCATAATGCTTTTCCGCCAGATCACTCTGAATAGCCGCCATCCGCCGATTCATCAGCCACATGAACAGGCCGCAGCACAGGAATGTAAGCAGGATGACTCCCCAGATTCCCAAAACAATCACCAGTCCGTAATGCATTCTCAGTAACCCTCTGTTTTCTTTTTGCTGTAGAAACGGATAAAAGCCCGATTCACATCCTTATTGTTTTTTCTGCTCAGAGGAATCTGCCTCCCGTCGTCCAGAATCACCGCCTCCTTCTCCAGATGCGACACATAGAGCAAATTTACCAGATAGGATCTGTGGCAGGAGCAGAACGCCTCCTCCGGCAGTCTCTCTTTCCAGACATTGATGCCCTCCCTGACCACATAGCATTTATCCTCCGTATGCAATTCCGTATTATGGACGGCGGCCTCTATATAAACAATATCCTCCGGCATAAGCCGCAGCGTTATGCGATTGCTTTTCTCACTGCCCACCAGTTCCCTGGCCTCCGTCAAAATCGCCTCCCGTTTTTCCTGTTCCCGGAAACGTGTGAAAACCCGTTCCATGCAGGATCCGATCTTCACCGGGTCCACAGGTTTGATCAGATAGTGCAGGGCTTCCACCTCATATCCCTCCAGTAGATAGTCCGTTACCCCCGTCACAAATACAAGCCCAACCCTCCTGTTCTCCGTTCGGATTCTCCGCGCCAGTTCCACTCCGTTCAGGCCGGGCATCTGTATATCAAAAAACAGGACATCCCATGCCTGGTCCTGTTCCCACTCAAATAGAAATGCCGCCGCGTTGGGAAACTCCCTGATACAAAATTCCACCTTATTCTCCTTCAGCCATGCTTCCAGAAAACCTGTGAGAACGGCGGCGTGCACTTTTTCGTCCTCCACCACGGCTATCTTCATTTTTCCTTCCATTTTCTTACTGTCACCTCTTATGGATACGCCGTCCCAGTATTCTATCGGATATCACTTCCGTCGGGCCCATTGACTTTGCGCAGCACTCCTGTGCAATTACAGCTTATTTTACCCCATTTTCCCGCGAAAGTAAACCTTACGCTTTTACGATAAAAGCGGCAATGGCAAATTCCTTCCCGGATCTACCATTGCCGCCCCATATATCAGCGACCGACGCTATGCAATATCCTCCATCTGTGCCGTATACAGCCTGAAATAATATCCCCGCTTTGCCATCAGTTCCTCATGGGTACCGCACTCCATGATACCGCCCTGATCAATGTACATAATCTTGTCACAGTTTTTGATGGTGGACAGACGATGAGCGATGATAAAGGAAGTCCTGCCCTGCAGCATGGCGTTCAGGCCCTGCTGCAGCGCCCGCTCAGTCTGCACGTCAATGCTGGAAGTGGCCTCGTCCAGTACCAGGATGGAGGGATCTGACAGCAGTGTTCTGGCAAAGGAGATCAACTGCTTCTGCCCCTGGGACAGCAGAGAGCCCCGCTCCTTCACCTCCGTCTGATAACCGTCCTGCATACGGCTGATAAAGGCATCCGCGCACACTGTCTCGCTGGCCCGCTGAATCTCCTCCATGGTGGCATCCAGCTTGCCATAACGGATATTGTCCTCTATGGTCCCTGAGAAGATAAAGCTGTCCTGCAGCATAATTCCCATCTGGGAGCGCAGGGATTCCAGGGTCACCTGGGAGATGTCCTGTCCGTCGATGAGCACCCGGCCCTGGTTCACATTGTAGAATCGGGATACCAGATTCACGATGGTGCTCTTGCCTGCGCCGGTGGGGCCCACCAATGCCACGCTCTCACCGGGCTCCACAGTAAAGGACAGGTCTTTCAACACATCTTTCCCCTCCTCGTAAGCGAAGGTCACATGCTCGAAAGTCACCCGGCCCTTGATGGGCGGCATCTGAATGGCGTCCTCTGCGTCCGCCACCGTCACCGGTTCATCCATGGTCTCGAAAATACGCTCCAGATAGGCAATATTGTTGATGAAATTGTTAAAAATATTGCCCAGGTTCATAATGGGCTGCCAGAATCTGGAAGCATAGGAGGTAATCGCTACGATCACGCCCAGCTTCACATTTTCCGGACCCATGACCAGCAGCCCCACGATAAACACCGCCGCCCTGACCCACACGGAGATATTGTCGATGCCGGGCCACACCAGATTACTGAATTTCACCGCCTGCATCCAGGCCTTGCGGCAGCGGTCCGCCAAGATACCGAAGGTCTCCACATTCTCATCTTCCCGGACAAAAATCTGGGTGATGCGGGCTCCCACAATATTCTCCTGCAGATAGGCATTCAGGTTGGAGTTCTTGTTGGACACCTGCTGCCAGGCCTTTCTCTGGCGCTTCTTCATATACAGCATAAATGCCGCAAGAATGGGCACGCCTGCCAGAACCACCAGGGACAGTTTTACATCCACCAAAAACATAAATATCACGATAAAGATCAGGTTCAATATCTCCAGTACCACATTGATCAGCCCGTTGGAAAGCATATCCGACACGGAATTCACATAGTTTACCACCCGGATCAGGATTTTCCCATGGGGTCTGTCGTCATAGTACTGAAAAGGCAGCTTCTGCAAATGGGCAAACAAATCTTTGCGGATATCGTAGATAATGCCCTGGCCCACTTTTACCATAATCCTGGAACGCACGGTGGTGAAAAACACGCTGACTGCAAATGTACCCACCAGCACCAGCACCAGAGTCACCAGCATATGTACATTTTTATCGGGGATCGCCTCGTCCAGCGCTTTCTGCGTCAGCATGGGGCCAAACAGAGCCGTGATGCCGCCGATGGCACTCAGAACGAAGGCAAGAAGCATCCTTCCGCTGTATTTTTTGATATAAACCGAAGCCCGGAGTAAATGATGGAAGTCAAAGGGGGTTTCCAGCACCTCATCCTCCCGGTATGTATTTCTTCTGGCCATCTCTACACCTCCTTACCGCATTCCGCATAGGCCCCGCTGACGTCCCGACTCTGTTCGGAAATCTGCTGTCCGGTCTGCAACTGCACTACCTGGTAATAATAGCCTTTCTTCGCAATCAATTCCTCGTGGCTGCCGGATTCCGTAATACGGCCGTCCTGGAGCACCAATATCTTATCCGCGTATTTCGTAGTGGATATCCGCTGGGCAATGATGATCTTGGTACAGGGAAAATCCAATTCATTTAAGCTGTGCTGAATCTGCTTCTCCGTCTCCATATCCACCGCCGAAGTGGTATCGTCCAGAATCAATATGGCCGGGCGCACCGCCAGGGCCCTGGCCAGGGAGATACGCTGCTTCTGGCCGCCGGAGAGTCCCACCCCGCGCTCTCCCACGATGGTGTCATACCCTTCGGGCATACGGGCGATAAAGTCCGATGCCGCCGAATATCTGGCGAATTTTACCACCTGCTCCGGAGTGATATGGCTGTCTCCGAAAGCGATATTACCGTCTATGGAGTCGGAATACAGGAGCACATCCTGGGTGGCCAGGCCTATATTGCCGCGCAGTTGACGCAGCTTCATATCCTGCACCGCAATACCGTCCACCAGCACCTCCCCCTCCGTGGGTTCGTAAAACCTGGGAATCAACTGAATCAGGGAGGTTTTACCGCATCCGGTCTCTCCCATAATGGCGATCGTTTCTCCCGGCTCAGCAGTAAAACTCACATTCCGCAGAATGGGCAGCTTGCCGTCCGCATACTGGAAACTGACATTCTTAAATTCAATACGGCCTTGAAAGCGCTCCGGCCTGTCAATGGCCCCCGGCCTATCCACAATCTCCGGCTGGGAATAATAGATTTCCATAACCTTGTCGGAGGCGGCGGAAAACCGCTGGAATTCGTTCATAATGCTGCCAAGCTGCCGCATGGGATTGGCGATGGCCCAGATCAGACTGGAAAACGCCACATACTGTCCCATGCTGATCTGCTCCCGGATCAGGAAGATACCGCCCACCAGCAGCAGCACCACCGGCATCAGATTGGCCGCCGACTCCACATAGGGATAATAAGTCAGCCAGGTCAGCGCCGTCTTTTGGTTGGTCTGGGAGTAAGAAGTATTACTCTCGTCAAACTTTTCTATCTCATATTTTTCTCTGGCAAAAGCCTTTACCACCCGGTTGCCGGAGATATTCTCCTGAGAAATGGTGTTCATCTCCGCCAGCTTTTCCCGAAGCGCTCTGTGACGGGGGGCCACCTTGTTCTTAAACAGGATAATGATCAGGAAAATAAAGGGCGCAATGGCAAACAGGCACAGGGCCAGCCGCCAGTCCATGTAGAAAAAATACACCGCCGTGGCGCCCATCAGAGCCAGGGATTCCACAATGGTACGGATAACCCAGGCAATCATATGACGCACCGCATCCAGGTCGCCTGTAAGACGGGTCATCAGGTCACCTGTCCGATAGGTAGCATAAAAATGCATATCCTGCCGTTCAATCTTGTCAAACAGGTACGTCCTGATCCGGTAAAGTGCCTTCTGTGAAACCACTTCACCGCCCATACAGGAAAGGTAGACGATGGCAGTTCTTAAAAATGTCAGCAGAACCATGGCAATGATCAGTTCCCAGAACAGATTTCTCTTGGTCGCCAGGTTTTCCGCCGCCTGTTCCCCGCTGAGAAACAGGTCGATGATGCTCTGGGACATATAGGGAACGATCAGATGCATTACATTGTAGGTCACAGTCCCCACAAGGCACAGCATATAGACCGCCCGATAGCCCTTCATATTCTCCCAGAGCCACGCCAGTTTTGAATGTCGCTTCTTTTCCACAATGTCTCCTCCTCGGCAGGCCATGTTCTGACGGGCACAGGCCCGGCATATCCTGCACTGAATAAGGCTATTCTAGTCCCGGCAGACTTCAGAGTAAATGTACAAAATTGTGTTAAAGATGGCTTTTTTTGCTTCTCTGTGATATACTGGAAAAGGATTCCTCTGAAGGGGAATTCAACCTATAACACTGCATTAAATAAGGAGGAACAGATTCATGAAACAGATTTCCACTCCCAATGCTCCCGCCGCCATCGGCCCCTATTCCCAGGCTTTTATCACCGGCGGGCTTCTCTTCACCTCCGGGCAGATTGCCCTGGATCCTGCCACCGGGGAAGTGGTGGGCGCCACCGTTGCGGAACAGGCCCATCAGGTCATGAAGAATCTGGGCGCTCTGCTGGAGGCGGCGGGTTCGTCCTATGAAAAAACGGTAAAGACCACCTGTTTTCTGGCCGACATGAACGATTTCGCCGCCTTTAACGAAGTCTATGGCCAATATTTTACGGGCAAGCCGGCTCGCTCCTGTGTGGCGGTAAAAACCCTGCCCAAAAATGTACTGTGTGAGGTGGAACTGATTGCGGAGGCATAGAAGGCGTAATTTGATGCCGAAACCACTTGCATTTTTTCTTTATAGCTGTTATACTGTGTCCATATCAGTCGATATGGACACATTTCATTTTCTGGCGTTTTGCCATTTACTTCCCGGACTGTATACAATTAAACGCTTGTGTTTTTGCGCTCTTTTTTCCATATAATCCGTGAATAAACCGGCTCTCTGTCCCAAATGCGTTCCTCCATCGGCCTATTAACCGAAAATTCACAAGGAGATATGCCCATGAATCATTCCGCCCCTGAAATATCAGGCAAAGAGCCGCCGTTTATGCGTGCCACAGGAAAACTGCCCCATCCTTTAACCAATGATTACATGTTCAAGGCTTTGCTGCAAAAAAATATGAATGTTTTGGAAAGCCTGATCTGTTCTCTGCTGCATCTGACTCCGGACAAAGTGAAAAGCATGGAAATCAGGAATCCCATCGTGCTGGGCAAAGCCCTCACCGAAGATTTCGACAGCAAGATTTTTGTGCTGGATATCAATGTACTGCTGAACCGCCGGATTACCGTCAATCTGGAGATACAGCTTATAGATTATAAGAATTGGCCGGAGAGATCCCTCACATACCTGTGCCGGAATTTCGACCAGTTGTCCAGCGGAGAGGACTATATAGCGGTCAAGCCAACCATACATATTGGATTTCTCAACTTTACACTGTTTCCCGAATACCCGGAATTCTATGCCACATATAAAATGATCAATATGAAAAACCACCATATTTTTACTGACAAGTTCATTCTGGGTGTGGTAAACTTAAAGCATATCGAGTTGGCAACACAGGAGGACCGCAAGTGGAATATCCACTACTGGGCGTCCCTCTTTAAAGCCACCACATGGGAGGAACTCAAGATGCTGGCGAAACAACATCCGATTTTGGAAAACGCAGTTGAAACCATCTATGAACTCACTGCCGATGAAGCCATCAGAGAGCAGTGTAAAGCAAGGGAGAAGCATATAAGAGAGATGAATACAATTTTGAGAGAACGGGAAATGGCAATCCGAGCAAGAGATAAAAGTGTGCAGGAACGGGATGAAGCTGTGCAGGAGCGGGATGAAGCCGTGCAGGAGCGGGATAAAGTTGTGCTGGAGCGGGATGAAGCTGTGCTGAAGCGGGATGAAGCCGTGCAGGAGCGGGATAAAGTTGTGCTGGAGCGGGATGAAGCCGTCAAGCAGTTAGAGCAGCAGGCTCTGCAAATTGAACTTTTAATTCAGGAAAATAACCGTCTGAAAAAGCAACAGGCTTCCGGCAATGCCTTCTAAAAAGAAATAGGACGGCGTTTCCCGGCGCCTTCCGTATGAGGAAGGCGCACTATGTCTCTATTTCTGTCTCCAAGTAGTGCGGGAGAACAGAATGAGGATCGGAAATATCTCCAATCTGCCTGCCAGCATATCCCAAATCAGCACCAGCTTAGAAAAAATGCTGTAAGAAGCAAAATTGCAGGTAGGGCCCACAGCCTCAAATCCCGGTCCGATATTGTTGAAACATGCCATAACTGCTGAAAAATTAGTGGTAATAGAGAAGCCGTCCACCGAAATAAGCAGAAAGCTGGCTATGATGATGATGGCATAGGCAGCCACATAGGTATTGGTATTAGCCAATACCTTTTCATCCACTGCCTGCCCGTTCATCCGCACCACCTGTACCCGCTGGGGACGAATGATTTGTCTTACGCTGCGCAGCATGTTTTTCACTACCAGCAACGCGCGGCCACATTTAAAGCCTCCCCCCGTGCTGCCCGCGCAGGCCCCGATTACCATTAAAAACAACAGGATTGCTTTGGAAAATCCGGGCCAGAGATCGAAATCCGTGGTGGCATAGCCCGTGGTGGTGACAATGCTGGCCACCTGGAATGCCGCATGCCTCACGGTCTCTTCCAATGTATCATAGAATCCCCGCAGATTCCAGACGATCAGCAGAATGCTGCCGAGTATGACCCCCAGATACATCCGCAGCTCCTCATCTTTAAACACACTTTTCACCTGCCGCAGAATTAGCAGATAATAGCAGCTGAAATTCACGCCGAACAGCAGCATGAACACAGTACATACATTTTGGAGATAGGGACTGTATCCGGCAATGCTGTCTCCCTTGATGCCAAATCCCCCCGTTCCCGCCGTTCCCATGGCCGTGCACACTGCATCAAACACCGGCATGCCGCCTATAAGCAGGAAAATGACATTAAGCACTGTCAACACTATATATAGAATATACAAAATCTGAGCCGTCTGTTTCATCTTAGGCACCAATTTTCCCACATTGGGCCCCGGGCTCTCCGCCCGCAGCAAGTGCATGGTAAATCCACTGCCCCCTTCCCCTCCCATGGGAATGGCCAACAGGAATACCAGTACACCCATACCGCCCAGCCAATGGCTGAAACTCCTCCAGTACAAAATGCCATAGGGCAGACCTTCTATTTGTTCCAAAATAGAGGCTCCGGTGGTGGTAAAGCCCGAAACCATCTCAAACAGAGCGTCCACATAGTTGGGGATAGCCCCCGACAGAAAAAAAGGCAAACAGCCAAGCAGGCTCATAATCAGCCAGCCAAGCCCTACACATACCAGGCCCTCCTTGGCGAAGAAACTCTTTTTGGCCCCACGGCAAAAAAAGCGAAGCAGCATCCCCAGTCCCCACAAAATCACAATGGCAGCGGTAAATGCCATTGCGGAACTCCGCTCCTGCCTGCACAGGCTGATCAGCAGCGCAGGCAGCATAAATATACTCTCCACCATCAAAAGCAGCCCGATAAACTTACCCATCATCTTGTAATTCATAGTCGTATCCCGTCTCCATCCGCCCGCTTAGCGGGTTTGATCATCAAAAATACATTACCCCACAGAGATATAGATTTTAGGTCAATCAAAAATGTCGTTCAGCTGATAGATTACCCTGTCTCCATTGGTCACAATTATCACCGTATCTCCCTGATTAAAAGATGAATCACCATTGGGAATCTCCTGCTGTACTCCCTTGGTAATGCAGGCCACAAGCACATTTTTTTTGAGTTTCAACTGCTTCAGGGGTTCCCCGCAGTGCAGAGTGTGTTCATCCACCAAAAACTCCATGGCCTCTGCCTGTCCGTCGGCAATGGAGTAAACCGTCTTAGCCGCACCCGTCTGATTCTGCATGGCCCGTACATAGCGAACAATGGTATTGCAGCACAATTCTTTGGGGCTCACGATACTGCCCAGGGACAGATTCTCCAAAATGTTCTTATTGTTCATACGTCCCAGCTTGGTAATGATCTGAGGCACGCCGCAGCTGCTGCCGTAGAGAGAGATAATCATGTTCAATTCATCGATTCCTGTCAATGTGGCCAGCGCATCACAGTCAGAAATGCCTTCACTCTCCAACAGAAGTTCGCTGCTGGCATCTCCCTGAATTATATTGGCATGGGGCAGCATTCCGGCCAGTCCCACACAGCGCTGGGGATCCTGTTCCACAATCTGCACGGCAATCCCGCTCTTCTCCAGCATTTTTGCCAGATAGAATGTGACGCGTCCCCCTCCGCACACCAGAACCCGCTTTACTTTGTGAGTGATAATTCCCAGGTTATGCAGCAATGTTGCCAGTTCATTGCTGGGAGCCGTCACAAATATTCTGTCTCCTTCTTTTAACACGAAGTTTCCGTCGGGAGCCACCGCTTTGCCCCCGCGCAGCACGGTACATACCAGGATCTTACACTTGACGATGCTGTACATATCATTCAGAGCCACATCACAGAGTTTGCTCTGCTCATTCAGCTTCAGTTCCACGATCTCCACTTTGCCCCTTGCAAAGGTGTCCCTCTTTAAAAAGCCCGGATATTTTAAAAGCCTGCTGATTTCCATGGCCGCCTGCCGCTCCGGATTCACTGTCATGGAGAGCCCAAACATATCCCGCATCTTATAGATCTGCTGGGTATACTCCGGGTTCCGCACCCGGGCAATGGTATGGAGACGGGCATTCATGGCATGGGCCGTCATACAACACAATAGATTAATCTCATCCGCCCCCGTCATGGCAATGAGCAAATCCGCCTCCTTAACCCCCGCCTGCTGCAGCACATCCATGGTAGCACAGTTTCCCTGTATTACCATGACGTCATAGCGCTCCTGCGTACTCTCCAATACCCTCGAATTGGCATCTATCAGGGTCAGGTCATGCCCTTCCAGGGCAAGCTGCCGGGTCAATGTAGACCCCATCTTGCCGTCTCCCGCAACGATAATTTTCACAGTGCCATACCTCCCACATGCAAACTTATGCGAATCTATCCTAAAGTGGCCGACATCATATCCCTGGCCAGGTCCTGTATCTGCTCTTTTGTGGCGCGACCTCTCACAAGAGGATCGTTCATGAATGCTTCCGCCACCAGTTCTACATCCCTATTATTTCCCAGCACTACCTGCATAATTCGATCATGGTTCTCCAGATGAGGCAACAGCAGTCTGCGCACCTGCTCGGGTACGCTCCCGGCCAGAACAGGCCGTATGGCATCCCGCTCAAACACGGCATTGGTTTCCACCACCGCATTCTGCGGCAGATTGGTAATCTGATAGCAGGTATTGGGAATGTTCACATTGCTCACCACCCGCTCCAGGCCGCATAGTGCCTTGATCAACAATATGCCCTCCTCGCCGGTGGTTTTCAGTTCGATCTCCTCCTGACCGCTTGCCAGCCTGCGGCTGCGTTCCAAGCGCTTCTGCAGGTCCTCTTTCCTCCATGCCACAGTAGTCAGACCAAATTTCCAGCTTTCCACGGTCTGAGGGTCCTTCAGGTATTCCTCCCCGGGCATAAATTCCGCCAGATGGCGGTCGCCTGCCGCCGCAATCAAACCATATTGCCGAAACAAATCCATTTTGACCCGATGGGCACAGGCAAAGGTAGAATTCATCCAATGGTTCTCCTTCTCCTCAAACCCCTCCTCATAGTGGTCATCCACATACTGCCTGTAAACGGGAAAGAGATCGATTCCCTTATAGCTGGCATAGTCGAACCAGGTAAAATGGTTGATGCCCAGCACATTTACATGGATATCCCGCCGATCAATGGGACCGCAGCCCAGTTCCCGGGAGGCGATGGCTGCCAGCACTTTCTGGGTGCCAAATACCTCATGGCAGCAGCCGAAAGCCTTAATCTGTGGAAATGCCTGATACAGCATCCTGATACACAGCGTCATGGGATTGGTATAATTGATAACCCAGGCATTGGGACAATTTTCCCTGACGGCTTCCCCAAATTCCAAAAACATGGGAAGTGTGCGCAGGGCCCGGATCATGCCGCCCGGCCCTGCCGTATCCCCCACCGACTGGTAGATGCCCAGCCGCTCGGGCATATGCACATCTATCTCCATCTCGTCAAAGGTCCCGGGTAGGATGGATATCACCACGAAATCCGCACCGTCCAGCGCTTCCCGCAGCGTGTCTTTCACCACATAATCCCATTGGCCGGACACGTCTTCCCGCTGCTTTTGCCGGTTTCCGATGATGGCATTGGCCTCTGCCGCCTCCCTGTCAATATCATACAGGCGGATTGTGCCGCTGATTTGGGGTTCCATTGCAAGATCCGTCATAAACGTCCAGGCCCAGCCTCTGGAGCCCCCACCGATATAAGCTATCTGAATGCCCGATACCCTGTCTGCCTCGTATCTCATCCTTCCTACTCCTTCTATATTATAGTTCCGCATTTTCCCTGCAAGCACACCATCACCGTGATACATGATCGACCGCTTCCGCGTTCGCTCATGCATCAGTGCGCTTTCCGGGAACATGCTGTTTCGTTCCGCATTTTCCCTGCAAGCACAATCTCAACTTGATACATGATCGACCCGGAAAACTTTACAATGGTTGAGAGGTGCGGATCGCTTTTGATTGATCCACACCTCCATGCATTCCGCTTCCAAATTCCAGCCATAGGCTTGCCTCCATGGCCTTCGCACTGTGACTTGGGGCTATAGGATGCGCCGCACCGCCAGAATAGTTCTGTAGTTAGCATTGCTTACCTTGATCCCGGTTCTCTGGGTGCTGGCATGGACGATCTTACCGCCGCCGATATACAGGGCCACATGCCCCTCATAACAAATCAGGTCCCCGGGCTGGGCCTCACTGTAATCCACCCCCCGCCCTGCGCTTCTCTGGGAATAGGATGTGCGGGAGATATCGTATCCATAATCCTGATACACTCGGTATGTAAAGCCTGAACAGTCCGCGCCGTTTGTCAGGCTGGTCCCCCCTGCTACATATGGATTGCCTACAAACTGCAATGCATATTTAGCGATCTGCTTGCCCTTATCACTGCCTGACGCATTATCCACCACAGAAGCATAATTGGTGTTGTTGGTGACCTGGGGAGGATTCTTGGCCGCTGCCGCCAATGCCGCCTGACGCCGTCTCTCCTCTTCTTTTCTCCGCTCTTCCTCTTTCAGCTTCTTTAACTGCTTTTTCTCCTGCTGCAGCAGAGCCTTGGCCGCCGCCGCATCCTGTTTTGCCCTGGCGATCTGGGCGGCAAAATTCTCGGATTTCTCCTGAAGCTGGGCCATCAGGCGGTCGCAGTACTCTTTCTGTTCCTCCATCTCCGCTTTATCGGCCTCCAGGGACGCTTTGTCAGCCTCCAACTGTTCCCAAAGGTCATGCACCTCTTTCCGGGTTGCCTCATACTGGTTCAACATTTCCTGATTATATGCATTTACACTCTCTGCGTAAGTGACGCGGTTGAGCATGTCGCTGAAGCTGGCTTTGCTAAAGAGCATATTCATCAGCGTATCGTCGCCGGTCTCATACATAAATCGGATTTGAAGGGCCATGGCTTCGGCCTGATCCTGTTCCTTCTGCAGCGCCGCCTCGTAAGCCTGCTGTGTCAACTCGATATCCGCCTCTTTCTGGGCAATATCGTCTTCCAGCAGTTCAATGCTGGTGAGGATGTTGATCAGTTCTGCGTTCAAATCCTCCATCTGCTCTTCCAGCAGATCCTGTTGATCCTCCAGATCGGAAATATTGTCATTGATGTTGTCAATCTGATTTTGGGTATCCGTTATGGCCTCTTCCACTTCCTTAATGGTAGTGGCCCAGGTATCCATAGTGGTTCCCGACAGGGTGGAAATCAATAATGCCGCCACTGCCACCGCCATCATGCATTTTTTCACCCTGTTTTTTATCCTCATCAAAATTTCCTTTCTTAAAATGATAAATAATAGATATCAATTTCAGAACACCCTCCGGCAGGCCCTGTTACAATTCGCAGTTATTCACCGTCCTGGGGAACGGCACCACATCCCGGATGTTACCCATGCCGGTGAGATACATAACGCATCTCTCAAATCCCAGCCCAAAACCGGCGTGACGGGCGGAACCATAACGGCGCAGGTCCAGATAGAAACCATAATCCTCCTTGTTCAGTCCCAGTTCCTCCATGCGCTGCTCCAGCACCTCCAGATGGTCCTCGCGCTGGCTGCCTCCGATGATCTCACCGATACCGGGCACCAGACAGTCCATGGCCGCCACCGTTTTCCCATCCTGGTTCAGCTTCATATAGAATGCCTTGATCTCCTTGGGATAGTCCGTGACAAACACCGGCCGCTTGAACTCCTGTTCCGTCAGGTATCTCTCATGTTCTGTCTGCAGATCACAGCCCCAAAACACCTTGTAGTCAAATTCCTCGTTGTGCTTCTCCAGAATTTCAATGGCTTCGGTGTAAGTCACATGGCCAAAATCGGAATTGACCACATGGTTCAAACGTTCGATCAGCCCCTTGTCCACAAACTGATTGAAGAAAGCCATCTCCTCCGGGGCATTCTCCAGCACATAGCGGATAATATATTTCAGCATGCTCTCCGCCAGCATCATGTCGTCCTTCAAATCCGCAAAAGCCATCTCCGGCTCAATCATCCAGAATTCCGCCGCGTGGCGGGTGGTGTTGGAATTCTCTGCCCGGAAGGTGGGACCAAAAGTATAAATGTTCTTAAAGGCCATGGCAAAGGTTTCACCGTTAAGCTGGCCGCTGACAGTCAGGTTAGTAGGCTTGCCGAAAAAGTCCTGGGAAAAATCAATACCGCCGTCTTCCGTCCTGGGCACATCCCGAAGATCCAGTGTGGTCACCTGGAACATCTCTCCTGCGCCCTCGCAGTCACTTCCGGTGATCAGAGGGGTATGCACATACACAAAGCCCCGCTCCTGGAAAAAGTTGTGGATCGCATAGGCGATCAGGGAACGCACACGGAACACGGCCTGAAAAGTGTTGGTCCGGGGGCGCAGATGGGAAATGGTGCGCAGATATTCAAAGCTATGGCGCTTTTTCTGCAGGGGGTAATCTGCCCCGGAAGGCCCCTCCACCAACACCTCCGCCGCCTGCATCTCAAAAGGCTGCTTGGCATCGGGAGTCAGCACGATGGTTCCCCGGACAATCAGGGCCGCACCCACATTTATTTTGCACAGTTCCGCAAAATTCTCCAGCTTGTCGCCGTATACCACCTGAAGCGGCTCAAAGAACGTCCCGTCGTTAATCACCAGGAAACCGAAATTCTTGGAGTCACGGTTATTCCGCACCCAGCCGCCAACAGTAACCTCTTTGTCGGCATAGGCTGCCTTGTTGCGGTAAAGTTCCTTGATGTCTGTAAGATTCATCTTTTTTTCCTCCTATTCCGAGATCTTCTGATCTCCCGTTCCGCATATCCCCTGCAAATGCACTCTCCTGGTGCATAATACGGGACCGTTCCTGCGATTTTATTTCTCCCTTTTCAAAAAAGTGTTCCTGCTGCATAAAATATTGATATTACCGTCAACAAAACCAACACCAACTCCGGATTTTGCTTTTAAAACATCTGCATACTTTCCACTTTCCAAATATCTTTTAAGGAAACAGGTAACATCATTCAATATTTCATCCCATTCAGCTTTTTTGCACCATTGGAATGGATTATCTCTTGTAGCGAAATCTGTCACTTCATTGCACAGCCAATCCTCCTCATCTGTATCAAATTCCGAAGTTCCAATTAGCTCCATTGACCAATTATCATCACCGTTGTCATACAAGTTAAATCCAAAAGCTATAACCTCATTTGGAATACCTGTATCCGATATATCATCCAATACATCATCTAACCATTCTGATATTTCATCAAACACCCTCTAAACCTCCTGTACTAATACTTCGGTCTATATATCCAGTTATAAAGGACTTGTCTGCAATGCATATTTACTGATTTAACTTAAATCTCTGTAATCTGGGCATTCTGGGTCAGGAATTCCAGCACCTTCTCAAACATGAAATATTCCCTGTATTCCTCCCGGTCCAATTCACCCAGAAAGGCTTCCACCGAATCATATCCGCCCTGGACTGCGTACTCCTCCAATTTCTCCTGTAACTCCTGATCCTCTATATTCAGATTCTCCGCATTGGCCACCGCCTGGAATGCCAACCCCTGTTGGGCTGCTTTTTCCGCATACTGGTCTAAAAAGGACGTAGAATCCATTCCAAAACTATACTGGCAATAGGTTTCCATATCAACGCCGTTTGCCGCACAGTCCGCCTCCAGTCCCGCCTGTACATTATTCCGATACTTTTCCACCAGAGCCTCCGGGAGTTCCTTAAACACACAGCCATTGATCAAACCGTCCACCACCGCGTTCTCCAGCGTGGCGCGGTAGGTATTCTGAGCGTTCCTGTCCAGATAATCATGCACAAACTGCTGCATCTGCTCCACAGTGGTAATATCGGGAACGCCAATACTGGCTACCACCTCATCGCTGTATTCCGTGGGCATAATAAAATTCACGGTAACAGTAAAAGTCACCGCCTGTCCGGCCAGCTGCGGATTATTTTTGTACACTTCGGGAAAGTGCAGATCCAACTCTCTGGTCTCCCCGGGCATGGCGCCGATCAGCCCTTCCTCAAAGCCCTCGATAAACTGACCTGAGCCAATTTCCAGCATGGCGCCGGAGGCCGTGCCTCCCTGAAAAGCCTCGCCGTCCCGCGTTCCCACATAGTCAATATTTACAGTATCCCCCAAGACCACTTCCCGGTCCAGGACACCGCCTCTATCCGCCGTCACCGAGTCCATGTACAGCGCTTTCATCAATTCCGCTTCCTGGGCCTCGTCCACCGTTGCCGCCGCCAGCTGTACGGGAATCCCCTTGTACTCACCCAGCGTCACAACTTTTTCCACCTTCATGTCTTTCAGCGCATCCGACTGCTGGCCGCAGCCGCCCAACATACCTGCCGCCAGCAGCGCTGCCAGCACAATCACCATCTTTTTTCCCATATCATCCTCTTTTCCGCTTATTTGGAGTCCGGCTTAAATTGGACTGCCCTTTTCTCTGCCAAAGCAAATACACTATCCTATCCTTTATACCACAATTCGGCTCCCAGTAAAAGCCTTATTTTCATTATCCCCGCGAACCGTCCCCCTTAAGCCTCGGAAAAACCGGGCAGTATCCCGCTGTCCCGGTTCCCACAATCACTTGAAAGCCCCCTTAAAGCAAAGGTGAAAGAAGCCTGCACACCTGCTCCTTGAAACGTACCTTCAGACAGCGGCTGGCATAGGCCTCTCTGGTAACCCGGGTACAATGCTCCAGATCGCGGTCAAACAATTCCGACATCTCCCTGGCCTTGCTCTCATCGTACACTACCGCATTCACCTCAAAGTTCAGAGAAAAGCTGCGTATATCCATATTAGCCGTACCAAAGCACAGCACCTCATCGTCCACCACCAGGCCCTTGCTGTGCAAAAAGCCGTTGTCATAAGTATAGCAGTTTGCGCCCGCCATCACCAGATCGCCCATGTAGGAGTAGGTTGCCCAGTACACAAAGGGATGATCCGGCTTACAGGGAATCATCACCCGCACATCCACGCCGGAGCGGACGGCGATGAGCAGGGCGCTCATCACGGATTCGTCCGGGATAAAATAGGGCGTCTGTATGCTGATCCTGCGCCTCGCCTTGTGAATCAGCCGCAGATAATTGTCCCGGATCTGCTTCTGGGTATTGTCCGGCCCGCTGCTGATAATCTGTACTTTGCAGCCGTTTCCTCCCACTGTATGCTTCTCTTCCAGATATTTGCCCGCGGCAAACAAATTCTGCCCCGCGGCATAATTCCAGTCCAGAATGAAACGCAGCTGCAGTCCGAAAACCGCTCCCCCCAGGACCCGCAAATGGGTATCACGCCAATAGCCGAACCTTTCGTCCAATCCCAGGTACTCCTTGCCCACATTGAAGCCTCCCACATATCCCACCCGGTTGTCAATCACCACGATCTTGCGGTGGTTGCGGTAGTTGATACGAAGCTGCAGCCTGCCCAGCAGAGCGGGAAAAAACTCTGCCGTCTGTATCCCCCAGGCACCAAGCTGCTTCCAGAGTTTATTTTTTACAGTACGGCATCCCATGCTGTCAAACAGAATGCGCACCTCCACTCCCTCCGCAACTTTCTCTTTGAGTACCTCTACGATCCGCTGAAACAACACATCATTTTTAATAATATAATACTCCATATGGATAAACCGCCTGGCCTGGCGCATGTCCTGGATCAGGGCGTCAAATTTGGCATTACCATCCGTATATATGGTGATGTCATTGTCTTCCGACAGCACAGCCCCGGAACTTTCCAGATTATACATAATCAAGTCCCTGTACCTGTCAATCTCCCCGTCCCGGTCCTCTGAACGGCGGCTCTGCAGACGGTGTTCCTGCCCACGTACCTCCTCATTCAGGCGATCCTCTACTTCCTTTAAGCGGAACATCTTCCGCTTGTGCATATCCGTCCCCAGCAGCAGATAAAACAGGAAACCCACAATCGGAATAAAGAACAGCAACAGAAGCCAGGCCCATACGCTCCTTGGCTCCTTTCGTTCAAAAAATATAATGATAATCGCAAACAACATATTCCACAGCATCAAATGTCCGGACATAAATCCCCACACCGTCTGCACATTGTTCCAAAACACTTGTAAAATATCCAAAATTCTACTTCCTTTGTTCCTGCATGCCCGGAGCCTGTCCTGGGCAGACTCCCTCTACACCTGTCGTTTTCCATACTGATCATCAAAGCCTCCCCGGGACAGCTTTATACACAGTATATCATACTTTTTACGGAAAATCTCTAAATTTATCATAAAGATCGGGAAATCTTGGTTGATTTCATTTTCAAAGGATGATACAATGTTCGAAAAGAGCCTGTATGCCGAAAAAGTAATATGGAACTTGCCACGGCATATTGCGGAACTTTAAAGCAGGAGGATTCGTCCGTGAAAACATATCAGATCGTCATACTCATTGTACTTTTGGTACTCATAGCCATCGTAGTGCTCCTCTATTTCCTTGGTAAAAAGGCACAGAAAAAGCAGGCCGAGCAACAGGAAATGCTGGAACAGAACAAACAGTCTTTGTCCATGCTGATCATTGACAAAAAACGCATGAAAATTAAGGACTCCGGACTGCCCCAGATGGTCATTGACCAGACTCCCAAGCTGATGCGCAACTCCAAGATGCCCATTATCAAGGCCAAGGTGGGGCCCCAGATCATGTCTCTGATCTGTGATGAGAAAATCTTTGACAATGTTCCTGTCAAAAAGGAAGTAAAGGCTGTGGTCAGCGGGATCTACGTGCTAGACGTGAGAGGCCTCCATGGCAAAGCGGAGAAAAAGCCGGAGAAAAAGAAGGGATTCTTCAAAAAACTCTGGGAAAGCGCTCAGGAAAAGGCCGGGGCCAAACCCCTAAAATAGTCCCTTTTCGGATTGTGTCGTCATTGGAAAATAACTTATAAGCATAAATAAATCCCAGGCCCTATACCGCTGGGATTTATTGTTTTCTGCCAATATAGCGGCAGCATTCCGTTTTCCCATGTAAAATCCTTTCGCTTAAGCGGCCTATAACTTCATTAACTTGTCATTTTTAAAATAATAGATATCTTCTCTCTTGTATCCATATTGGGAATCAGGAATACTGATATGTGGTTCAAAGGTAAACATTTCGACGTCCGATAGTCTACTATAATTCCCCTTTTCGATATATACTCTGTCATTTTTATTTTTTACAATGGAATGTCCAAGGTTCCCAAGAAAATCCAAGTTAAGAAATCCCTTTTTCACAATTAAATCATTCATGAAATAGTATAATTCTTCAAATGTCATATCCGGCATTGCCACATCCATTAAAGTTTTATGCAGGTATGCTTCCATCTGAAGTCCATTTCTCCACTCATCTTTTTTTATTCCGTCAATTTCGTCAAGTACAATGCCATTTTCAATGACAAGTGTTCTTGCATAATCCCCCCAAATATTGTCCCTTTGAGGACTTAAATCAATAGTGATAATATCGTTTTCCTGTATGGTTCTATCCGATGCCATGTAATCCCTGCCCGATACAGATATGGCCGTTCCATCTCCGGCAAAAACAAAAGCGCCAACATCCCAATACCAAAATGAATCCGCACCATTTTCCAATAAATAATTTTCACACAACGCTTTGATATCCCGTAGGTTCATCCCGGCTTTTATTGTGCGGGCAATATGTTTTATGGCGGCTCTATTTAAATCCTGCATTGCGGAATATAAACCAAGAGTTTCCTTTGCCACACTGCATCCATTGAATAAATGCTGTTTTGTATTCACTGTTATACCCTGCCTTTCTGTAAAATTTATCCATCCAAAAACGGTTATTCCGACAGATTGCAACGAAAACTCTCTCGTATCCGACGGCGGCCTTAAAACAACGCGTACATTGAGTATGCGTTGTTTTAAGGCCGCCCAGGTTACAGTCCGACAATACTCTTTTCTAAAGAACACCCAGAATGCGGATTTCCACACGGTTTTCAGAGACCGCCTGGCCATCCTGCCTTAATACATATTCCAGCTTCAAGCTAACAGCATCCTGTTCCTCCTCGATCTGCAGCCTGTGGGTATCCGTTTCCAGCAGTAAATTACCGAAAGAAGTACGGTAAAAATTGGAATGGTATTTTCCGGGTTCAAACACCATGCGTGAGACCGCCTCCCCTCTGATTTGTCTTTCCAGAAGGGCGTCTTTCCATTTCAGCAGAACTTTACAGGGCTTCTCCCAGCCCTCCGGCTGCTCCTCATACAGGCAGTAACATGCCCCTGCTCTCTCATAGTACTCCCCTTCCGCCTTCGTCTCTTCCCGGCGGCACAGCGGAGAATCCCAGTCCATGCCGCCCTCCCCCGGAACCCTGCTCAGGGTCTGAATCAGAATCCGTACTTTCCTGTTTTCCATCTTACGCTCCCCCGCCCAAAGGGCATGATCTGCCCAAGGGACACCATGCACTCAAATGGCATCATCCGCCCGGAGACAGCATACTCCCGATGAGCACCGTCCGCCCGGAGACAACATACCCCCGATGAGCACCGTCCGCCCGGAAGCCCCTATCCGCCCAGCAGCAAGATCCGAGTACGCCCAATATACGGACAAATTCATCTTAGAACCGGCAGTGGCAATATAAACAGTACCGCCAGTTCAACCATGAACATGCCAATACCCTAGTACTCCTCAATATGTATGGTCTTGGCTGACAATATCCCATACTTGATGATGGAATTGGCAAAATTCTTGAATTTCTCCGCAGTGTCACTGACATAAAACTGATACTGGTTTTCTCCCAGGGCCGGAGCATGGTCGCCCAGCAGTCCTTTCTCCCCCAGCAGTTCCTTCAGTTCCCTGGCCGTCTCATAAGCGGGATTGACCAGACTCACCTTTTCCCCCATAATCCGCCCCAGAGTGGAACGGATCAGCGGATAGTGGGTGCATCCCAGAATCAGAGTGTCAATGTCCAGGTCTATCAGTTCCGCCAGATAGCGCTTGGCGATCTCGTCCGTCACCGGGTCCACCCACAGCCCCTCTTCCACCAGCGGAACGAACAGCGGGCAGGCCTTCCCGTAAATGGTCACCTCCCTGTTCAGTTCCGTTATGTATTGATTGTAGATCTTGCTGCCGATGGTGGCTTCCGTGCCGATCACGCCGATCCTGCCGTTACGGGTGACTTCGCTGGCAACTTTAGCGCCGGGCTTTACCACGCCGATGATGGGGATGTCACTCTCCCGTTCCAGTTCGTCCAAAGCGCAGGCACTGGCAGTGTTGCAGGCCACCACAATGGCCTTGACCTGAAACGTGCTCAAAAACCTGACAATCTGTCTGGAGAAGCGTGTCACCGTCTCCTTGGACTTGCTGCCATAGGGCACCCGGGCCGTATCGCCGAAGTATATAATTTTTTCATTGGGGATCTGGCGCATGATCTCCCGTGCCACCGTAAGCCCCCCCACGCCTGAATCAAAAACCCCTATGGGCGCGTCTTTATCCGTGTGATTCCACTCTACCGTCATGTCCACTCCTGTTTGCGTTCCGCAGATATCCGCATTTACTCCTGCTTCCACAATGTTTCCAACAATTCCCACAGCCTGCTGCGGTAGCGCACCTGTCCGGGCTCCGCTCCCTGCAAAGCCCGGTATAGCTGCTCCGCTGTCATCTGCCGGGCCTGTTTCTGCAGTTCCTCCTCATCCTCGCACACCACATTGCAGGTGTCGGAGGTGATCAGCAGTTCCGGGTACACCAGTCCCCAGCATCCCATATACAGGCAGGCGCACAACGCAAGCCTGGCTATCAGCTTATATCTTTCCATAGACAATACTCCATTCCGGATGCCTCTTCGCTGGTAAGCATCCCTTTAACAGAGTTATTGCCGTTTATGGGCCTGTTTATACACCGGCGGCGCTGCCGTCCTTTTTCTTTTCACTGCGGATCTGGGCGATTATCGCTTTCTTTTGATTATCTATATGCACGTGGGCTGCCTGACTTGCTGCCTCCCTGTCCTTTTTTACAATACTTTCATAGATCATCCGATGCTCATCAATCAGCCTTTGATGCTGGGAGGCGTCCTTGATGTATTCAAAGCGGTAACGGTACATCTGCTCCGACAGATTATGAATCAGCTGTACCAGACGCTGGTTGCCTGTGGCCTGCACAATAATATCATGCAATTCCACGTCAGCCCTGGCGATCTTCTTCACATCCCGGGTCCTGACTGCCGCCTCGAAGGCCTCACAGGCCTGCTTCAGCCGCCCCATATCCTCCTGCGTGATCCTCTCGCAGGCCAGTTCCACGCACAGAGCGTCCAATGCCCGGCGGACCTCCAGCACGTCGTTCATGCTCTTCTCCGTGATCTGGGCCACCTCCGCCCCCCGCCTGGGAATCATGGTCACCAGGCCCTCCAACTCCAGCTTGCGGATGGCCTCCCGGATAGGAGTCCGGCTTACGCCCAGCTTGTTGGCCAGATGGATCTCCATCAACCGTTCGCCGGGCTTCAGTTCCCCGGTCAGGATCGCCTGTCGGAGGGTGTTGAACACCACATCCCGCAGGGGCAAAAACTCGTTCATCTGCATGCTAAAATCGTCCTGCATAGTACCTCCCCTCATACAAATTCCGTCACAAAGAGTTCCTTGGCCAAACCCGTTTCCTCCAGGCGGCTCCGGGCGTCCCGGGCCTGTTCTCTGTTCCCGTAGATGCCAAACACGGTGGGACCGCTGCCGCTCATCAGACTGCCCATGGCGCCCCGGGTCAGCATCTCCCGCTTGATTTGGCCGATCACCGGATAAGCCCCGGCTGTCACTGTCTCCAGCACATTGCCCAGACGGCTGACCACTCCGGGAAGGCTGCCGCTTTCGATGGCTGACCGCATGCCGTCAATGTCCGGATGCTGCCAGAACTCTCCTGCGTCCAGATGTTCATAGACATATTTGGTGGACACCTGGAGGTCCGGCCTGGCCACCAGGACCGTGCACCGGGGAGCCGGCGGCAGCGTTGTGAGCACTTCGCCGATGCCCTCCGCAAGAGCCGTGCCCCCCATGATGCAGTAGGGCACGTCCGCCCCGATGCGTACCCCCAGCTGCCGCAGCCGCTCCTGGGTAAGACCCAGAGCAAACAAGTCATTCAATCCCTGCAGAGTGGCCGCCGCGTCGCTGCTTCCTCCCGCCATCCCCGCGGCTATGGGAATATGCTTCTCCAGGCGGATATCCACCCCCGCCTCCACGCCGCAGGTTTCCAGCAGCAGTACCGCCGCCCTGTAGATCAGATTGTCCGATCCTGTGGGCAGTTCCCCGCTGTCCGTGACGATTCGGATACCACTCTCTCCGGCTGCAAAGGTCAGTCTGTCATAGATGCCCACCGTCTGCATGATCATCCGCACCTGATGGTAGCCATTCTCCAGACGGCCCACCACGTCCAGCCCCAGGTTGATTTTGGCATATGCTTTACGGGTCAATTTGTCTGCCTGTGGTTTCATCATCATAGCCGCTCCCTCATCCGCCCCACGACGGGTCTGCCATTTCCAGCCTGCCCGCCAAAGCGGGGCTGTCTTATAGTTTTGTACTTGGGTTGCACTTTGTATACATGGATTGTACTAAATTATATACAAAATATATGCTTTTGTCAATGTCCACCGGGCCTTATGCGGCCCTTTTTCCCTTCAGTCCGTCCGAACTCTCCGCCGACTCCCGCTTCTTTCCCTCATATCTCTGAAAAGCCTGTACCCTCCCGTTCCCAAACCATGGAACTTCCGATACAAAGCCCCAGGTATTCCCGCAGGGCCTCCAATATTCCCCGCAGTCGTTCCAGATATTCGTTGACATCTTTCAGCGCATCGCTGCCCAGCCGGTATCCTGCCAGTTCCTTCAACTCCTCCGCAAACTGTTCCAGCAGATCACCAATGGGCTCACAAAATCCCTCATCCCCTTTTTTGAATTTCAACAGTTCTTCCCTGCGTTTCCTGCACTTGCCTTCCATCGCTGTGAAAATCTCCCCGTTGATCTCCATGGTTTCTTCCACATCTTTTTGCAGATCTTTTTCAAGATATTCCGGGGCGTGGCGGAATTCCATCTCCAGTTGTATCAGCTTGCTGTATGCGGCATACAGATCCAGACCGATGGCCCCCAGCAAGATGGTAACCTGGTCCTGGGAACAGTCCCGGGCAGGAACCAGAGATACCTGATCCAACGCTTTTCTTAATTGTTCTCTCATGACATAACGCCTTTCTCCGCTTAAAATCTCGGTGTTTTCCCTGTATTTGCACAGGCTTATGCTATTCCTCACACAATTCCCGGCACAGTGCTTCCCAGATTTGGGTTGTAACCCAGTATTCCGGCTCCTGATAGCCGGACAGCCCCATAAAACTGGTCATATCCCGGAAAAGCACCTCCCCGGAAAACACATCATAGGGATACTGACTCCCATATACCACCGTGCCGGAACCCTGCCATTCATCGGCTGTACCCCCTAAAATATAGGGGCTTGTACCCTCTGCAGTCTCCGACAGCCCATATCTGTCTTTTCCCTTCATTCCATAGGGGGGCATGTTCATGGACACCGAAAAAGTCCCATTCTCGTATTCGTCCCCCAACGAAAGACAATGCCCGATTTCATGGGCGATTGTCACCTGGGGACAGGTATCCTCCAGAGAGATAACGCTCACATTCTCCCCGAAGGTAAAACCCGTGACCGCAGCCTCCTTGGCAGTGGGGTTTTGCCTCATATTTCCCGGCACGATACCGATCACCATGTCCGCGCCCCCCTGGTCATGCAGCCGCCTGAGCTGCTGCCAAACCCGCAGTCTGCCCAGGGAAGTGTCCAGATCATATCTCTTGTCATCAAAATTCCCTTCACTTCCGTCATAGAAGATCCACTGCAAGTCGCCGGCGCCCACCGGGTACACCTTTTCCGTATATTCCCACAAATCCTCCCACAGGGGACCTGTCTGCCTTGTCTCTCCGCTGTAATAGCCTGTGATGGGTACCACCAGAATCTTGATCTCCCGCATTTCCTTGAAAACCAGCTGCCGGTCCAGAGTAAGTTCCCGGGAGAGATTCACCCGGACGCTGTATTGTCCCGCCTCCCAGGACATCTGCTCTGAGGTATCGAAACACAGCAATGCATATTCCTCCCAATATTCACATTCCGCAAACCGCCAGGTCTCTCTGGGATCTGAAATAAGAAGGGTGGGCTGTGCGCCCACCTCCTGCCATGCCTCCGGCTGAATCTGTACGAAAAAGCCGGTATTCCGATCCGCCACCAGCATATCCATGGGATAAAACGTTCCGTCCGCCCCGTCCAGGACCATTCCCAGTCCCTGATTGACCACCAGTTCCGCCATCCGGGGCACAGCCTGACCGCCTGCTGCCTCCCCGACGGGTAACAGACTGAGCCCAAGTATGATGCAGCCGGTACCCAAAGCGGCGGCCAGATTCATGATGACGGCGGTCCATCCTTCCCGAAAGCTGTTATTTTTCCGCCGCATCCTCAAAGGCCTCCATCAGTTCGATCACCTCATACATCATTTCCGGACTGTTCCCGCCCGCCTTAAACCGGGATTCCAGCTTGGATATCTGCATATGAAAATCCTCCCAGTAAAGCAGCTGCTTCTTATACATGTCAATGGTGGCGTTCTGCTGCTCTATCTGCCTGTTCTGGTCCGTCATCCTGGCCCTGGTCATCTCGATCTTCTGATTCCGCTCCTCCACCTCACGGCAAATCTGTCCATACTGTTCGGAAAGTTCACTCTGACGCTGCCGTTCCTTCTCAAGGCGCCGGGAGAGAGCCCCGATCTCGTTGTCCAGTTCATTGACCAGCGCGTCCACGGCCAGGTAGATCCCATACCCTGGCACCCAGAACCACTTTTTCAGATCATCTGCCTTCTTCTTGGACTTCCTCACTTCTTCATCCCTGCGCTGCCGGATGTCCTCCAGATCCGCTTCCGATTTCCGGCAGGCTCTCTGAATCTCATCTTTTTCAGCGTTCTTCTGGGCCAGCGCGACTTTGGCTTCTCCATTGGCCTTCTCCAGTTGGATCAGATTCTGCTGCATCCGGGTATACTCCCCTAAGGCCCCTTCCGCGGCAATGGCAGTTTCTTCCTTTCTGGCATTATACTCCTGTATTTTCTCCTGGGATTCCGCCTTTAGCTGATAAAGCTGGTCCCGGATATCACCAAACGCCTCCTGAAGCTGTGCGCTCTCCTCCTGGGTGGGCGAGACATTCATTGCGTTCATTTCCATCAGGGAGGATGCTGCAGTTGAGACAACCTCAAAGATGGTCCGCATAGTGCTGAGACATTTTAAAAAATCTGTTTTATCCATAATAATCCCCCTTTTAAGATTTATTTCCTGCCACCTGCTGTGTGAGACTGTCGGCCACTTCGCCTGCCAGCCGGGAGGCCAGTTCCCAATGATCCTCCCGGGACATGGTTACGGGATCGGAATTGCCCACCGTATCATTTAAATGCGCACGGGTCTTTTCCGCCGCTGTGAGATAATCCCGGCTCACGGACAAAATAGCCACCCATTTAGCCATGTAAGAAGCAATGGGATACATGATCTCCGGACTCTGGTAAGCCTCAATACGGTCCGCTTTGTCCGCCGCCTGCAGGGCCTTGATGTCCTCCTTCAGGGTGTTGTCCGCCAAAGCGCTGCAGCTTCTTTCCAGAGAGGACCAGAACAGGGCAATATCCTTCATGGCCACCACCGACTTTTTCAGGCAGGAGACAGCCAGGATCAGGGATTGAATGGCGGCCTCAGTGGAATGCTGGTCAATGACCGTGGCCTCCATCTGTTTGGCATACTTTGCCAGCAGGCCCACCTGCTCCGTCTTTTGCTTTTCCAGATTCATGATCTCCGTATAGATGGCGCTCATCTGCTCTGCCCGGATCTGGCTGGCATCCGTGCCAGCCGCAGCGTCCTTCTGCATTTTTGTGCCCTGTGAACGCAGTAGTTCCCCCAGCTTATCCAGTTTTTCTCCCGCAGCCTTTCTCTTGATCTCCAGGTCGTTCCGCTCATTCCGGGCGTCGGTTATATCCGCCCTGATCCTGGATATTTCTTTTTCCAGTCTCTCTTTCTCCTCGCCTTCCGCCTGATCTTTCCGGGCAGTCTGATCCCTCAGCTTCTCCTCCAGGGCCGCAACCTGGTCTTTCTTATCCTCCAGTTTCTCCTCCAGTTCTCTTTTCTCCCTCTCCGCATCGTCATAGTCCTGATTGTTTCTGCCGCCAGCCGCCGGGAGATCGGACGACGCAGTGCTGATCGCCGTGGAAGCCACCGAGGCCGCAGCCCCCAGAAGACCAAAGACCGCGCCTATGATGTCCATGGTCCTCTTGTGATCCCTCTCCTCCTCGTCCTGCTTAACCAAACGCTGATACTCCTGCTGCAATCCGCTGAGCCTGCTCTCCAGAGATTGTTGAATGGCCTCCACACTGTTCTGAGACGCTTCCAACTCCTTCATCATCTTCTGGAGATCGGCATTCTTTTCTATCTGGGAAGCATTCTGGTCCATCACCTTCTGCAGCACCGATGCGGTCCGGTCCGCTGCACTCTGGTATCCCTCAGCCATTTCCATAGCCTGTTCGCTCATCCCTGCCGCCCGGTTGGCAAACTGCTCCAGTTTACTGATGGCCACACTCTCCATGCCTTTGATCAGCCACCGATAAACCCCCACCAGCTCCGCCACTACCCCGGATGCCTGATCCTTGAAATCCGTCACCACCACAATACCCTTATCATTCAGGTCCATAACGCCCTTCTGCAAACCGAACACCTGGGACTGCTCCGGGAAGCCATACACCGCATGGTAAGAAATATTCAGCAGATCCACCGTATTGTTCAGATTGGATATCACCGTGGGCAAGTCCATCTGATGCAGAATATCCTGCTTCTCCGTCTTGACCATGAGTGCGCTCTCACTCATGGGTTTGGTCAAGTCATAGCATTCGCTTCTGACGCCTGCCTTCACCACCAGCTGCTTCTCCTCATTTACTTCATACTCCATTGCCATAACATTTCCTCCATTCTTTCTGTTATTTTTGTAACCGGCCGTTACAGGTGAAGCATACTTCATCTATGTCTATCCCCTCCAGCGTTTGAGAGGAATGGGCTTCCTGCCGGGACAAAAAACCTTTTTCTATCCGGGCCAGCAGGGTTTTCCGCATTTTGGCGCAGTTTCGCAGGGGAAGGGACAGGATGTCGCCATTGGACATATAGATATCGCTGCCCTGAATCCTGCGGATCTGCCCCAAGTTCACAATATAGCCCCTGTGAATCCGCAGGAAATCCCCCGGCAGACACTGCTCCAGGCGTTTAAGGGAATCTCTTCCCTCCACCCGGTATCCTCTGCAGTGCCAGATCACATTATTGTGGGCGGATTCGATATAGAGGACCTCCCCCTCTTCAAAAAAGTAATCCTCTTGGCAAAGCCCCCGCACTCTGCACAGAAGCCTGGCCCTTCTCCCGCCGTGGACATGAACGCACTGCGCCTGGCCTTCTACCATGCAGACCAGTATCTCATAGGGAACTCCCGGAGAGTTTTCCTCCCCCTGTCCGAAAACGATGCAGAAAAGGCCGCTGACCAGATATACCTGGTCCCCCACAGTCTGCACATGATACTCATGATGCCTGATCTGCCCTCCCCCGGACGCGCATCCCTGCAGGGCTTTCCTTACCGTGGAACAGTACAGGCCATAGCCGGACATATGATTAAACCGCCATTCCATATTGCCCTTGCAGTAAGGAACCGCACCCATACCTTTTTGAAAAATCCCTTTTATGATCCGCATGGTCCTCCTCACAAGTTCATTCTTTTCATCCATCTCGCTTTCTCTCCGTATCCTCTGTGTATTCCACCCAAACATAGCCTGCAGCCCTGCCGCCGTCCACGATCCGGGACAAACAGCACAGACTGCGGTATGAAAAACGGTGTTGTGACAATGGTAAAAAAAAACAGATTGTGTTTTCGCCGACACCCTCTGTTTAATCCCGCACGATGCATCCATGCAGCGTCTCTTATATTTATATTTTTATATTGTAATTTGTTCAGGTAACCGTTACAAGATTTCCGGGATTGCTTTTTTGGTATGATGAAATAGATGAGCTGATGATCCCTCCCAATTCGGAAACAGAAAACTCCCCGCATCCGAAATAAGGAAATTTTTCAAAAAGATAATTTACGTCTATAAATATTTTATGTTTTTTGCCGAAATATACCATACAAGTATCTGTATCGATACCGCATCACGGATGATGCGAACAAAACAGGCGCATTTGCGCCGGAAAGAAGGTCAATATGAATGTAAACGGAGTTACATCAACACAGGCCGCCTACAGCAGCTACACTCCTGCTGCCAGGGAGTCCGCGGCCGCTGAGACCACACAGAGTACCAATACCGCCAAAGACACCGGCGTGGTATATGAGCACTCTACAGGAAACACTGCTTCCACCAAGAAAACCTACACTCCCGACACCAATCTGGTGAACAAGCTGAAGGCGGATGCCGAGGCGCGCACCTCCCAGCTCAAGAGCCTGGTGGAGAAGATGATGACTCAGCAGTCCACCGCATACGGCCAGGCCAATGATATCTGGCAGTTCCTGCGCAGCGGCAACTACAAGGTTGATCCCGCCACCAGGCTGCAGGCCCAGAAGGACATTGCCGAGGACGGCTATTGGGGCGTGAAGCAGACCTCCGAGCGGATCCTCAGCTTCGCCACTGCTCTGACCGGCGGCAATCCCGACAAGATCGAGGAAATGCGGGCCGCTTTCGAGAAAGGCTACAAGAAAGCGGAAGAAACCTGGGGAGGCAAACTTCCCGACATCTGCAAGCAGACCTATGACGCCGTTCTGTCAGGCTTTGACAAGATGGCCGAGGACGCAGGCAAATAACACAGCTGAAAAGACGGAAGCCCTTCACGGGTTCCCGTCTTTTTTGCTGCCGTTAAAAAATCCATCAAATCAATCTTATATATTTACTTTTATATTTATCAAATTATATTTGCTTTTTTATTACAGCTGTGCTATAATCAAATTCAAACAGGAGGTTTGAAACTATATGAATAAAAAAACCATATCTAAAATTGTTAGAGCCAGCGGCATATCTCCCGGCCAAATGGTCCTTGTTCATTTCTGGGGAGAGGATGTTGACAAGGATACTGCAAACAACTTCATGGTGCAGCTTCGGATCACATTGACTTTGTAGACCATGGTACGATAGTCTTATAAGTGGAGGACAGCAATATGAATGAGCAATATCAAAAATTTGAGTCATATCTTGATGAAAAGATTGCAGCCTGTAAACAGCGCAGTGAACTGCTTACTACGGATGACCGCGTGGACGAAGGAAATTTTGAAAAAATCCGGGCAAATGTCTATGAGATTTTCAAGACCATTCTCTCCGTTTCAGAAAAGGTCTGCGGAAAGGACGATTTAGCCAGAAAGCAATTTTTCTTACAAAAAGCGGAGCAAATCCCCCTGAGTTGGACCACTTCCTATGAAAAGGCCAAACAGCATGGGGATACTGCAAAGTTGCATATTGAAAGCATTAAACTTGACACCATCCGAGAAATTAAGGATATGTTTATGCGAATTTGGGAGGAAACTACATGACGGAAACAGATGCAATCAACCTCTTTAAGGGTTTGGCGGATAAGTCACGGCTGCAAATATTAAAATCCCTTGCAGTTGAGGATATGTATGTTGAGAGATTGGCAGAGCGATTGGGCCTTACCCCATCTACTATTTCCTTCCATCTGAAAAAGCTGTCAGATGCCGGCGCCGTAACCGCCTATAAAAATCAGTATTATATGATGTATTCCCTGAACAAAGAGATATTCCAAACCAGCATATTGGAAATACTGCAGCAGGAATCTGATGAGGCCCAAAAACAGGCAAAGCGGGATGCAGATTATCGGCAGAGGGTAATAGATGCCTTTTTTGAATATGGGAAATTAAAATCCATTCCCACCCAACGCAAAAAGGAACGCATTATCTTAGAAGTTATTGCCAAAGCATTTGACTTTGACCGAATATATTCCGAGCGCGAGGTAAATCTTATTATTGCTGATTTCCATGATGATTTCTGTACCATCCGTCGTGACATGGTTGGTGAACGACTTTTAGGTAGAAATGGTATGGAGTACTGGCGAATTAAAGACTGATAACATAAGGACATAAAAAGCGGCGTTCCTATTCCCTGTCATGGGATAGAGAAACGCCGCGTCTGTGTTGTATTCCGTTTTCATCTACGCTTTCTCAATGCTGTGTATCCGCAATTGGGCTTACAGTCATGCATCCTATCGAATGATCATACCATGCCGCCCTTTACCACCAGCAGTTTCTGGCCCGGCGTCAATTCGTCACTGGTAAGTTCGTTGAGCTCCCGCAGCCGCTCCACCGGCAGATAATAGCGCTTGCCGATGTTCCACAGATTATCCCCGGGCTTGACGATATAGACGGTCATGCCGGGCAGGGTCCCCAGCTTGTGGGTGTCCAGAGGGGCCGCTATCACATCGCCGATGAGTTCCAGCGGAATATTCCTAAAAGCGATGGTGCCGAATACCAGCACGGCCTTGACGTCCATCTCCTCTCCGTCCAGCATGGTTACCTGCAGTTGTTCCACACTGCATTTCACATCACAGATATCTTCTTTCTCAAGGCCCGGAATCTCCAGCGTGTAATGATAGGGGATCTGGGCCGCGGCGCTGGCATAGGGCATGTCGTCCGCCCCGGTGATATACAGCACTTTCACCTGCAGGCTTCCCCACAGTTCCAGCCCTTCCTCCGTCACCTCCTGCCGGTCCGGCTGCACCGTCCCCTGGCTGTGCAGCAGCTGGAGAATACCGGCGTCCTTGTTCTGTATGCGGACATGGTCGTTCACTTTCATTTTACCGTTTACCCTGGACAGGAGCCGCCGGAGGGAAGCAGATCTGCTGATGGTGGTCAGTTCCCGGGTGACACCGTATATATCCGTAAGTATCTCCGTCTGCTCTTCCTCGTAGATCCGTATGTCAATCTCCAGCACCGTCTCCAGGCCGATGATTCTCTCCTCCCCGTCCAGATCCGGACGGATATCCAATTCCTGCTGCCCCATCATAAAGTGTATGTCCGGGATCATGCCGTCCCTGCTGCCATGGCATTCCATGGCGCCGCTGAAGGGCAGTGTGGTCTCAAAGGAACGCACGGGATGTTCCTCCCCCTCTCCCTCGTACAGCAGAAACAGGTGCAGATCCCCCTGCAGCGAGAGTTTTCCTTCCAGAGGCTTGCACTCCACATCATCCAGAGTCAGGCTGCTCCACAGGATCTGGAACATATTGGGGTAGCTTGCAGGCAGGGCAATCTCCTCTTTTACCCGGAAAATATCATTCTTGCAGATGGCGATCTGGGCCACCTCCACCGGGGTGCGGCGGTATTCCGCACTGTCCTCTCCATAGAGGCCGATGGGTGCTTCCTCATCGTAGAGTTCCTGTACCAGGGCGGTCAGCGTGGCCACGGCCTGGATGCTGAGTTTGCGTGAATTGATAATGCCCACCCTCAGATCTTCCAGCGTGTTCTGCACATGCACCAGATCGCTCCCCTGGACTCCCTGCATATTGATCTTTTCTTCAAAGGGGATCTTGCCCTCCAATGTCACCAGGCCGCAGCCTTCTTCCTGGGTATGGTACAGCACGGCAAAGCACAGCCTTCCCCGGACCTGTACATAGTCCGTATAGGGCTTAACCTCGTCGATCATCACCGAAGCCCTGTCAAAACACAGGCTGCTCACGTCCGGCTTCTGATCCGGGATATTCATATCCTCCTCCAGCGTGACCTGGGATACTGCCTGGGTCCTGATGCGGTCCATATGTATATTTTTCTTAATCAGTTCCACAAAAAACCTACCTCCTGTTTACCGCCCCGCAGGTTCCCTCCGAGAGCCTGCGGGCGCCTATACTTATTAGTATATTTATGAAGGCAGGTTCTGTTTTATTCCTGCTTTTCTCACTCCACGGCCCCGATCAGGTCCGTGATATTCTCCACATGATAGAGACTCATATAGTCCTCAATTCCCTGGATCACCTTTACCGTGGTGTAGGGATCCACAAAATTCATGGCGCCTATGCTGACCGCCGTGGCCCCCGCCAGGATGAACTCGATGGCATCCTCCGCGGTGGCGATGCCGCCCATGCCGATCACGGGAATCTTCACCGCATGGGATGCCTGATACACCATGCGCACGGCCACCGGCTTGATAGCCGGACCGCTCATACCCCCGGTTTTGTTGGCCAGGGCGAAGCGGCGGCGATGAATGTCTATTTTCATGCCCGTCAGAGTGTTGATCAGGGACAGGGCGTCTGCCCCCGCCGCCTCCGCGGCCCTGGCCATCTCCGTGATGTCCGTCACATTGGGACTCAGCTTCATGATGATGGGCTGTCTGGCCTTTTTCCTGATCTGCTGTGTGATGCGGTACAGGGCGTCCGCCTTCTGCCCAAAGGCGATGGCCCCCTCCTTCACATTGGGGCATGACACATTGATCTCCAGCAGCGCCACGGCGGGTTCATCCCCCAGTTTTTCCACCACTTCCAGATAGTCCTCCTCCGTTTTCCCGCAGACATTCACTATAATCCGGGTGTCATACTGCTTCAGGAACGGAATATCCCTCTCCAGAAACACATCTATGCCGGGATTCTGCAGGCCGATGGCATTGAGCATGCCGCCGTAGACTTCCGCTACCCTGGGGGTGGGATTGCCGGGCCAGGGCACATTGGCCACCCCCTTGGTCACCACCGCTCCCAGGCGGCTCAAGTCTACGAACTCGCTGTATTCCATGCCGGAACCGAAGGTGCCGGAGCCGGTCATCACCGGATTTTTCAAAGTTACCCCTGCAATATTGACCTGTGTATTCATCAGATGTCCACCTCCTCCGCGTCAAAGACGGGCCCGTCCGTGCAGATCCGGGCATTGTGTACATGGGAATGGGGATCCACGTCCCGGGTCTTTACCACACAGCCCAGGCATGCCCCCACGCCGCAGGCCATATGTTCTTCCAGAGAGATGTAGGCCTTGATTCCCCGCTGCGCCGCATAACGCTTCACGGCCCGGAGCATGGGCATGGGGCCGCAGGCATAGATCAGGTCCGCCTCCAGGGCATTCTCCCCGATGGCGTCCAGCACATTGCCCCTGGTCCCCTGACTGCCGTCCTCGGTGGCTACATAGACCTTTCCGTATTTTGCCAGATCCTCCGCCAGGAACAGATGGCTGTCCCGGTAGCCCAGGACGATGGACTTCTCCGCCTCCAAGGTCTTGGCCAGTTGCAGCATGGGAGGGATGCCGATGCCTCCGCCTATGAGAAAACAGCGTTTCCCCCGCCCCGCCTCCAGCGGAAACCCATTGCCCAACACTCCCAGGATATCCACCGGGTCACCCTTTTTCAGCCCGGAAAACTCCGCGGTGCCCTGGCCCGCGATGCGGTAGACAATGCGCAGAGCCGTCTTTTCCGCATTGACCTCACAGATGCTGATGGGCCTGGGCAGAAGGGTGGCCGCATTCTCCGGATACAATCCGATAAACTGGCCCGGCAGAGCCTGAGCCGCCATTGTGGTCTCCAGCCACAAATCGCAGATGCGGGGGGCAATTTCCTGTTGAAAGAGCACCCTCGCCATGTTTTTTTCTTTCATGATTTCTCTCCTTCTTCTATATTCCGCGCCGATTCCATGTTGTCCCGGTATATGATCCGACCGCCGCAGACAGTGGTTCTGACCACGCCCCGGAGTTCCCTTCCCGTGAAGGGGCTGTTGCCGGACTTGGAGGCATACTCCGTAAAAACCCGGGTTGCGGCAGTATCCACCAGAATAATATCCGCCGGGCCTCCCTCCGCCAGATACCCCGCATCCAGGCGGTACAGAGCCGCCGGATTGGCACTCATCTTTTCCAGTACGGCCTTCATGGTCAGATATCCTTTTTCCACCAGTTCCGTGACTGCCAGCGGCAGCGCCGTTTCCAGGCCGATGATGCCGCTGGGAGCCTGGGTAATGTCCCGGGCCTTCTCCTCCTCCGTGTGAGGGGCATGGTCCGTGGCGATCAGGTCGATGACCCCCTCCGCCAGTCCCCGGAGGATGGCCTGCCGGTCCTCCTCCTCCCGCAGGGGGGGATTCATCTTGGCCAGGGTTCCGTGCCGTATGACAGCCTCCTGGGTCAGGGTGAAGTGATGGGGTGTGGCCTCCGCATGGATATTATGCCCCTTTTCCCGGGCCTTACGCACCAGTTCCACCGCCTCTTTGGTGCTGATATGCTGGATATTGACACTGGCGCCCGTCTCCAGGGCGATTCCCAGGTCCCGCTCCACCATGGTGATCTCCGCCTCCCTGGGAGAGCCTCCGATGCCGAAGTATTCGCTGGCCCGGCCCCGGTTGACGCCGTTGTCCGTGATCAGGGAGGGATCTTCCTCGTGGAGACTGACGGGCATATGAAGCCGGGCCGCCTTCTCCATGGCCGCCCGGACCAGGGCCGGATCCAGGAGCGGGATTCCGTCGTCGGTAAATCCCACCGCCCCCGCGGCGGCCAGCCTGTCCATGTCCACCAGTTCCCGCCCCTGCATTCCCAGGGTCACATTGGCACAGGTCTCCACATGGATGTCTGTGGTTTTCCCTTTTTCCAGCACGTACCGCAGTGTCTCCTCCGTGTCCACGGGAGGCTTGGTGTTGGCCATCAGCACCACAGTGGTAAAGCCGCCTCTGGCGGCAGCCTTCGCCCCGGTCAGGATATCCTCTTTGTGGGTAAAGCCGGGATCCCGAAAATGTACATGCACGTCCACCAGACCCGGAGCCACCAGCAGGCCCTCCGCATCCAGAATAAGGCACTTTTCCCTTTCTTCCCCCGTCAGCTCCCCCCGAAGTCCTCTGCCGATCCTTCTGATCCGGTCTCCTTCCGTCAGGATATCATAATTGCCTTCCCGGCCTGACCCGGGGTCTATCATATAGCCGTTCTCTATCAGCAACATGTCCTGCCTCCCTGTGTTTTTCTTTAGTATACTTCCTTTTTCAGCATAAGTAAATGGTATACAAGTATTCTATTCTTTATGAATCAAAAAGCACCCGCTGTAAAAACGGATGCTTTTTCTCCCGGCGCCTGATGGCAGCCTATTTGCAGATCACCGGCAGATCCAGGTACTCGGTCTTGATCACGATATAGGGGTAGGAGGGCGTCTTGTTGCCCTTTTCCGACACATCCGGTCCCAGCAGTGTGGTCTGGACATGAACGGCCTCTTCCGTGAGGTAAAGTTCATCCACGGTGATGCTGTAACCGCCGGTTTCCTGCTGGCCATAGCCCACACATATGTATAAGTTCTTATTGTCGGAGTAGGTCATCTTAAAAGCCTCCGCCTTGCGTTCCTCGATCATGGCAGCCAGTTCCCCCGGCACCAGTTCCTCTCCCAGCAGCGTGAAATCCAGATCCCGGAGTTTCACCTCCTCTGTACTCATCAGGCTGCAGCCGCACAGACCCAGCAGCGTTCCCAGACACAACAGTAATGCCAATATTTTCTTTCCCATCCTATTTTCGTCCCGGTTGTTTTAATTTAGCTTATGTACACATATCCTAAAATATGCTATACTTGTATGAAATGCATCCGGATTTCATAGCGGAGACAGCTATGTTTTACCATTTTGATTCTCAGGAGGACTTATGATTAGACTGATATTTGTACTGTTGTTCGTTTTCTTATTTCTGATCCTGTCAATGCCCCTTATGCTGGCGGAATGGATCATCGGCAAATGCAGCCCTTCCCTCAGAGACAGAAGTTCCCTGGCCATCGTCAACTGGGCGTTTCGCTGTGTGATCTTCCTGTCCGGCACCAGGGTTATTGTGAAAGGGGAGGAAAATGTGCCCAAGGACACCGCCGTGCTGTATGTGGGCAACCACCGGAGTTACTATGACATTATCCTGACCTATGTGCGGGTGCCCCGTCCCACCGGTTATGTGGCCAAGCTGGAAATGCTGCGTTACCCTTTGCTGAACGTGTGGATGCATTTTCTGCACTGCCTGTTCCTGGACAGAAACGACCTGAAAAAGGGCCTGAAAACCATATTGAAGGGCGTGGAAAAGGTGAAGTCCGGCATCTCCATCTGCATTTTCCCGGAAGGGACCCGCAACAGCACCGACCAGGACTTCCTGCCCTTCCACGAGGGCAGTTTCAAGATCGCCGAAAAGGCCGGTGCCCCCATTGTGCCCATCACCATGTCAGGCACCAACGCCATCTTCGAGGACCATCTGCCCAGGATCAAAAAGCAGACCGTTATCATTGAGTACGGCAAACCCATCCACATCCAGGAACTGGACCGGGAGACACGCAAGAATCTGAGCGGCTATGTGCAGAAAATCATGGCGGAAGCCTACCACCGCAATCTGCGGGAACTGGACGAAATGGAAAAGGCAGCAGGCTGATTACAGCTTGCTGCCTTTGGCCCCTTTTGTACCGCCTCCCAGCTTCACTCCCGCCAGCACATTGGTCTCAAAAGAGAAAGTCAGCTTCTCATTCTCCCGATGACGTTTCAGCGCCAGTTGGATCATGCGCTCCAGCAGTTGTGTGTACTTAAGGCCCAACGGCTCCCAGAGATAAAAAGCCAGAGAGCCGGGGATGGTATTGATCTCGTTCAGATATACCCTGTCGGTCTCCCGGTCGATCATGAAGTCGATGCGGGCCACGCCGCTGCAGCCCAGGCACTGAAAGCCTTTTACCGCCATCTGCCGAATCTCCTCCCGGCGCTCCGGGGATATATGGGCCGGAATGGCCCGGCTCAGACTGGCCATGCCCTTGGAGCCTCCTTTGCTCTTGCCCCCGCCGATGTATTTGTCCTCGTATGTCAGGATGTCCTCGGCGTTCAAGGGTTCTTCGCACTCAGAAGCCTCCGCTTCCAATTCGTCTCCCAGCACGGCGCAGTTGATCTCCTGAAGCTGCTGTATGGCCGGCTCCACCAGCACTTTCCGGGCGAATGTGAACGCCAGTGTCAGTGCTTCCTCCAATTCTTCCCTGTCGGCTGCCTTGCTGATGCCCACACTGGAGCCCAGATTGATGGGCTTGACAATGACAGGGTAGGAGAATCCGGCTTCAATCCCGTCCATCAACTTCTCCTGGTCCTCAAAGTCCACCAGATTATAGCATTTGCAGTCCAGCACCGGGATGCCGTTGTCCTTGAATACCGTTTTCATCACATACTTATTCATGCCTACGGCAGAGGCCAGCACATCGCTGCCCACATAGGGAAGCCCCAGTGTCTGAAGATATCCCTGTAATGTGCCGTCCTCCACATTGGTGCCATGGACAATGGGAAAAGCCACGTCAATACTGCCCATCACATTGTTGCCCAGCTTCTTCATGGGGTAGCGGACCATATTCACTCTGCCGTCCTCATTTAAAAGAAGCACCCGGGTGCTCTCTTTCAGAAGCAGAGGGATGTCTTTATAGCGTTCGATGTTGCCGATCTGCTCTCCTGTATAGAATTCCCCTGTCTTGGTCATATACAGAGGGATGATATCATACTTCTCCCTGTCAATGTACTCACAGGCCTGCAGAGCCGAAATCACCGAAATCTCGTGTTCCACGCTCTTTCCGCCGAAAATAACCGCCAATTTGATTTTCATAATTCCTTTCCTCCCAACTTAAGATCACAAGACCTTTTACTTTTTCCCAACTCATTACAAATAACTGTCCGGCAGATCATTCTCCAGCAGCACAATCAGCTTTTGGTTCGTGACTATGCCATATACATAATTCATGGCGTCCTGTAAATTCTCCGCCACATAGAAATGTTCCCTGTCAAACGCCGCGTCCGTAACGCCCCTGGCGATGCTCTCCGTCTGTCTGCGGCCCACCAGCACAATATAGTCACAATGCCGGGCGGCCTCTTTGCCCATCTCATAATTGTAATGGTCTTCCTGCTCTCCCAGTTCCACCATGCCGGGCGTCACCAGCACCCGCACGCCCCGAAACATACCCAGCGTCTTTAAGGCCATGTGCGCCCCGTTGGGATTGGAATTGTAGGCGTCGTCAATGATAATCGTGTTGCCTCTGGCGATGGGCTGAAGTCGGTGAGGAGCCCCTTCCAGACGGCGCACCGGAATCTTCAGCTTCTCCAGAGGGATGCCCAGTTCATGGGACAGGGCGATGGCTCCGGTGATATTGATCACATTGTGTTCGCCCAGCAGCCTGGTGGTGAATTCCTCCCGGCTGCCGTCCGGAGCCTGCACCGTAAAGCGGGTCCCCTTTTCGTTGTACTCCAGATCGGTGGCCCGATAGGCATTGCCCTCCTCCAGGCCGTAGGTGACGGCTTTTTGGTTCACACCATACTGTTTTACAAACTCGTTGTCGCCGTTTACGAATCTGGGCCCTCCCTTCGGCAGGGCGTCAAACAACTCCCGCTTGGTTCCCACGATGTTGTCCAGGGATTTAAAGGTCTCCAGATGCTGGTAACCCAGGGAGGTGATCACACCGATCTGAGGGTCCACGATATCACAGATTTCCTTGATGTCCCCCACATGTCTGGCCCCCATTTCACACAGAAAAATTTCATGGGTGGCTTTCAGGCTCCCCCGAATGGTTTTCACCACCCCCATGGGAGTGTTGAAACTTTCCGGGGTCATCAGCACATCGTATCGGGCACTCAGCAAAGTGTGGAGATAATATTTTACGCTGGTTTTGCCGTAGCTGCCTGTGATGCCGATGATCTTCAAGTCGGGGCAGGCCTTCAGCATCCGCCGGGCGTCCTGCACATAATACCGATTAATCCCCTTCTCCACAGGCCTGTTCACCAGATTGGCCAGCAGCACCACATAGGGACCGGCCATGGCCCCCAGCATGGCCAGGGCAAACAGGGACCACCAGGAGAGGCCTGCCATTGCCCACACCGCCAGACAGGCCAGCCCGTAAAGCAGCGCCGTGGTGGCAATAAGACGCTTCACCCGGGCGGTGATCACCAGCTTTTTCTTGGCCGCCCTGGGACGGTACAGAAACACCAGCAGAAGCAGGCAGAACCATTCCAGCGCCTGGAACAGAAGGACAGCCGCCAGGGATTTCCCTTCCATCAGACAGCCCAATAGAGGGACTGTCCCCGCCAGCGGCAGCAGCGTCATGGCCGGATGGGTTTTCATATACCGCCAGTAAGAGCGGTACTGGTAGGAGCCCTGCTGGAACATATGCAGCGTATACCGCACCCCCAGCGTAATGGCTGCCAGAGCCGTCACAAATATCAGTATAAAAAACGCGTTTATCATATATACACCCCCGCAGGATCGGATTCACTCATCCCTGTATTCCCAGAAAAGACCGCATCACCGCCAGAAACTGGTACTGTCGGTCCAAAAAGCTGAAATGCCCTGCCCCGGCCAGCACCGCCAGCCCGGAACCCGGAATCAGCCGTTCCATCAACTCTCCGTCCGAGAGCGGTGTGTCCTGATCCTGGTCCCCCCATACCAGCAGGGTTTCCGCCTGTATCCGGGGCAAATACTCCTGCAGGTCCTGGTTAACCACTTTCACCATACTCTGTCTCATGACAGGAGAAGCCATGCGGTAATCCGCTGAGCCGGATTTACTCTGCAGCTTCTCCAGCGCATGGGGAAAGAGTGCTTTTACCGGCGGCAGGCTCAGCAGTTTTTTACCTCTCTTGTACCGCCTGATTCGGCGCTGCTGCTGCGGCGTCTTTTCATGGACGATCCCCGCGCTGTCTATGAGAATCAGCTTTTTGACTTTCCGCTCCAACATGCCCCCGCCCACCAGCCGGATCAGAGTGCGTCCTCCATGGGAATGCCCCGCCAGGATCACCTCCCCATCTTCCGGTCCCGCCACATGGTCGATGAACGCCTTGGAAAAAGCGCAGTAGTCCTCCAGACTCCAGGGTTCTTCCGGCTCCTGGCTGCCGCCGAAACCCGGGGTGTCAGGGGCCGCCACCCGGTACTGCGCAGCCAGAGTGTCAATGACGGCCCGAAACAATTCCTTGTTGGCTCCCCAGCCATGGAACAATACCACCAACGGCCCCTGCCCCTGCTCTATGTATTGGACCTTCAGGCCCCGATATGTCATCTCCATAAAGTTCTCCTCTACCATTAAGGTTCCGCATTACTCGTGGGTCCGCATCTCACTGAGCATCATCAGATAACAGGCCGTCCAGGCGGGGTTTTGGCTGATGTCCTGTTCCCAGAAACAGTAGGACTTGGCATTGCGCCCCCACAAGAAATAATACTGGCTCTCTATTATATGGCCGTACTCATAATTGGTGATTACATAATCCACCACCGACAGAAGCGCCATATCCCACATCATATCGTCTATGGCGGCTTTTCCCTGATTCACTTCCCTGTAGGCCAGCCTGGGAATTCCCGCTGCGATCTCTTCCGCACGGTTCATCACCACCCGGATCAGCCTGTTGCACAATTCCACGTCCACTCTCTGTTTGGTGGCGAGATAGGTGACTGCCGCCAGATAGTCATACCGGCCAAAGGCTTCCTCCTGGGCCTTCTGCATAAGGCCTCCTTCGGACGCCTCCAGCACCGCCGCATATTTTTGCTGGCCAGTGGCCCGATACAGTTCCGCCGCCGCCATCAGCCGGGCCTGTTCCCCGGTGATCCCGTCCCGGCCTGCCCCAATCTTTTCGGCCTGCTGCCACAATCCTGCCGCCAACTGAATGATATCCGTGGCATATTTGCTGTCATACTTCTGATAGGAATGGCTGTATTTTGACAATGCCGCCGCCAGTTCATAGGTCAATTCGTCCGGCTCCGCAGATTCCTGCCGGCTCACAATGACCCGCACGGCCTCTGTCATATACTCCAGAATATCCGGAATCTGGTTGCCGTCCCCGTCCTCATACACATCGGGATAAAGTTCATAGGAAAGCAGCACCCAGATGATCTGCTGCAGCATATCCCGGACGGCTTCTATCCCCGGGGACAACTCCTGCCCCTGCTGCTGAAGCCTGGCCATGGCCTGACGGAACTGCTCCTGCAGCCGCCCTTCCTGCAGGGCAAAGGAATAAGACTTGCCGATGATATCGCAATCTATGTAATACTCACCCACATCCACGAAGTCCGAAAAGTCCCCATAACTATTATATTCCCCGGTATCTTCATTGTAACTGGCTTCTTCCAGCCGTCCCGTATAAACGCATTGCCCTGTGGCGGTATCCATGATCCGAAAAGTCTCCGGCAGACTGCGCCCGCAAAAATATACCTCCTTGCTGCCCTTACTGTCATATCCTCCCAGACTGACCCAGATTCCGGGATACTGCTCCGGCACCTGATAATCCAGTTCCGCTTCCGGCAGCAGCTTGAACATATCCTGCCCTGAGACTCCGTCTCCTCCCGCCTGCAGCTGCCCCAGATCTCCCGAAGAACTGTTTTCCTCCAGCTCTCCCACCCAGCCGCAGCCCCAAAAGCCCGCCGCCAGACAGAGGCAAAGCAGATATGAAACGATCCTTTTAATTCCCCTGTTCAGTCCCACCATCTGCCTCCTATTAAAGTTCCGCAAGTTCCCTTCCAACGCAGCTTCCTGTGAGCAACATCCGGCCACATACGTGTCCGTATTTTGCTCAATGCGTTGTTCGGGAACATGCTGTTTTAGTTCCGCAAGTTCCCTTCCAACGCAGCTTCCTGTGAGCAACATCCGGCCACATATATGTCCGTATTTTGCTCAATACCCAATTTCTTTCCCTAGTATAGCAAAATTAAGTCCCGCGGTAAAGTCTTTCCGGGGATTGTGTGGAAAACATTTCAGTCTCTGCCGTCCTTCTCATATACCAGCCTTCCGTCAATCAGGGTGTACAGGGTCTGGGTGAAAACTTCCATTGGGTTCCCGGTAAAGATGGCGATATCCGCATCCTTTCCCGGTTCCAGCGACCCCATTCTGTCTGCCACACCGCAGATGGAAGCCGCATTCACGGTAATGGCCTTTAGCCCCTCTTCCAGAGGAAGTCCCGCTTTCACGGCCAGCCCGGCGCAGAGAGGCAGGGACTGGATCTGGGACACCGGATGGTCCGTGGTGATGGCCAGCCGCACCCCGGCCCGGGCCAGTACTCCGGCGGTCTTGAACGCCACGTTCTGCACCTCAATTTTGTTGCGGCTGGTCAGGTCCGGCCCCACGATGGCGGGAAAGCCCTCCTTGGCCAGCTCCTGCGCGATCAGATGGCCTTCACTGCAATGGTCCAGGGTCATATCCAGGCCAAACTCCCTGGCGATCCGAATGGCTGTAAAAATATCGTCCACCCTGTGTACATGGGCTTTCAGGGGAATCTCCCGGCGCAGCACCGGAATCCAGCATTCCTTTGTAAAATCTTCCTGAAAGTCTTCCCCCTGCTCCACAGCCCTGCTTTTCCGCTGCCAGTAATCCCGGGCTTCGAACAATTCCCGTCGCAGCATCCCGGCTATGGCCATGCGGGTGGAAGGGCTCTTACCCTGTCCGGAATAATTGACCTTGGGATTCTCTCCGAAAGCCACTTTCATGGCCGCAGGAGCCTTCACAAGGATATCGTCAATCCTTCTGCCATGGGTTTTGATCAGGGCGAACTGCCCTCCCACCACATTGGAACTGCCGGGGCCCACCATAGCCGCCGTGATGCCTGCCCGCACCGCATCATCGAAGGCAGCATCCATGCTGTTGATGGCGTCTATAGCCCGCAGCCAGGGCGTAACGGGATCCACTGTCTCATTGCAGTCGTCTCCCTCCATGCCCTTTTTTTCCTCGGTGATTCCCATATGGCAGTGCGCCTCGATAATGCCAGGCATCACCCAGCCGCCGCCTGCGTCCAGTACCTGGTCCGAGCCATCCAGTTCACTGCCCGCCGAATCCGCATGGCGCATTTCCTGCCATTGTTTCATGGTTCCCACCCAGGCTATTTTGCCATTTTCCACCCGGACCGCGCCGTGTTTTATGACGCCCTGCGCCCCCATGGTATGAATTTGGCCGTTAATGATCTCCATATCCCGCACATGTCCCTTCTTATATAGAGTTCCGCATATTCCCTACCAGTGCACCAGCCTGTGAGCAAGATCCGGCCGCTCTCGCGTCCGTATCTCGCTCAGTGCTCTGTCCGGGAATATGCTGTTTTTGGCTTTTGAGTTCCGCATATTCCCGGACAAATTTTTAGAAATACATGTTCTGGGGATCCAGGGCTGCGCCGTCCTGCTCCAGCAGGAAATACAGATTGCTTCCCTCCAGGCTGTAGTAGATGGTGGGTGCCGCCACGGACCCGATAATCTGCCCGGGATTCACATAATCCCCTTCCGCCACATTCAGAGCCTGCAGCTGTCCGTAGACCACCTGGTATCCATTGCCCAGGTCCAGAGTCACTGCCTGTCCGATTTCCTCATTTCTGAATACGGAAGCTACCCGGCCTTCGGCGCAGGCCATTACCTGGGTTCCTTCTTCCACCCGGTACACGGTGGCAGGATTGTATTTATATTGATCCAATGTGGTAAAATACACAGTGCGATCCATGCTGTAGGGAATCAGGATATCTCCCGACACGGGACGCACCAGGCCCTGATCAGAAGAAAACGCCAATGTCCTCACATCCTGGGCATCCCATACAGGCTGTTCCTCCGCCAGAACAGACTGCTCTAACACCGGCTGTTCCAAAGCAGGCTGCTCTGGAGCAATCTGCTCCAAAACGGGCTGTTCCACTGCCGGGGGAGTCTGCTCCCGAATCGGCTCCGTGGCAGCGGCGCCGCTTTCCTGGGGTTTGTCATCCTTCTCTTCCGGCTGCTTTTCTGTGGCTTTCTGCTCCTCCAACATGGCAAGTTGCTCATCACTGGCCACATCTGCCTCCGAGCGGACGCCGTCGGTGAGGCCGGGAATCTGGATCAGCGAGGAACCGGCTTCTTCCATGGGCAGATAGTCCAGATCATCCTCCGGAATCTCCTGCATCGCATCGTCTCCCTGGGGATAGGTCACGGCATTATGGGGCTTCTGCGCATCCCCTGCCTCCTGGATGCCATCCTCGGCCTGACTCTCTATTCCGGTGAAGTCAATGCTGTAGCCATCGTCCTGGTTCTGGGCGCTGTTCTCCTTCATATACACTCCCGTCATGGTCAGCGCCGCCATCACGAAAGCCGATGACGCGATCATAATGATCCTCTCTTTTTTGATATTTTGTTTCCTGTTGTTTTGTCTCATGAACACCTCCCGTCCGCTGACGCGGACTCTTCTACCCTTTATTTTCATATTGAGAATTGCCTTGCTTACTCAATGGATATTCTTACCCTGACGAAAACAAATTATACGGAAAACAGTGTTCAATAAAACAAAAGGGAAGCAATGCCCTACAGGCCTGCTTCCCATGTGTTCAGAATCTCCTCACATCTCTCCGTGTCCATATCGTCCACGGCGGTTTTCAGTTGTTCAAAAAGTTCATCCTGGACGTCTCCGTAAGAGTATTGGTCCATATCCTTTACCACATCCTCCATGACGTCCATATCCAGATTTTCCAAAGCGTCCCGCATCTTGGCAAACAGAAGATTCAGCTGCCCGCCATAGGCCTGCTTCTCACTCTTCGCCTTTTCCTGCCCGGTGAAATAGGGGGCTAAAATCTCTTTATAAAAGCTGTACTCCGCCAGCATCCCCGGTGTGACCTTGTGGATCAATTCTCCGTTTCGGGCATTTCCGGCGGCCTCCATCTGCTCCGCCGTCTCCGCAAGTTCAAAAGCGCCAATCTGGCGGGAGGCGCTTTTCAGGGAATGGACTTCAATGGTGTATTCCCGCCAACGTTCTTCCTGCTCATATTTCCGAATCAGAGCCTGTTTTTTGTCCATGACACGGTAGTACTCTTTAAGCACAGCCCAGAACAAGTCTTCACTGCCCAAAAATCCCACTGCCTTCTGCACATCCAGGCCGTTGATGGAAATATCCGTCGCCTGGGCCGACATCTCTCCCGGCTTGTTTTTCCATGTCTCCCTGTCCCTGGATGCGCTCCGCTTTTTGCGGATTTTATCTGAAGGCAGCCATTTGCGGAGTTTTGAAACGATATCCTTCAGTTCAATGGGCTTAGTCACCAGATCATTCATTCCCCCATTGATAAACATCTCCCGAGTGCCCTCAACGGCATTGGCCGTCAGGGCAAGGATGGGAATCTGCCCGTTTTCTCCCAGGGTTTGCCGAATGATCTGCGTGGCCTCCAGGCCGTCCATCCCGGGCATCATGTGGTCCATAAAGACCAGATCATACTTTTTGTTGGTGGCCTTGAATACCGCCTCCCCGCCGCTATGGGCCGTATCAATCTTCATTTCCAGCGGACTCAAAAGCCCTCTTGCCACTGTCAGGTTGATGGCATTGTCGTCCACCACCAATATTTCGGCATCCGGAGCTACAAAATAGAAATCCTCCGCATCAAACCGATTGTAACCCGTTTCCGTCTTTTCTCCGTGGAGGATACCCGCAAGCCCCAGGACATACAGGGGCTTTTTGATGATGCAGACATTCCCCAGAGCGTAAGGACGCACCTCGCGGTAATCCGCCAGCACCACGCCGGTGATATCCGGGTAGGATTTCAAAAATGTCTGAACCGCATCGGACATAAGAGAATGTTCCACGAACAGATACTGTATTTGCTGTATCTTCTGTGGGTCCATCCTGGCCAGATCCCTATCGGAGGCAAGCCCCTGGTAATTTACTCCCAGCCTCTGCATATCCGTCTCTATCTGCTTTGCGGCATAATCACCGGCCAAAAGTCCCAGTGCCTGCACTGTTTCCTTGACCGGCCTGACACAGGGAACAGGACTTATAATATCCTGGGGAATGACAAAGGAGAAAGTGCTTCCCTGGCCGTACTCACTTTCCACCCGGATCTCGCCATGCATGAGAGAAACCAACTGTTTACAGATCGCCAGTCCCAGACCGCTTCCCTCGATGTTCCGATTGCGCTTGCTGTCCAGCTGCTGGAAGGACTTGAAGAGTTTGTCTCTGTCACACTCCCTGATGCCGCTTCCGGTATCGGATACCGCAACGAGGAGGTCCAGCTGACCCGCCCCTTTGGGCCGATAGCCTATCTGCAGATGCACATTCCCCATCTTTGTAAACTTGACGGCATTGTTCGCCAGATTGATGATGACCTGTTTGATGCGGATATTGTCGCCCCGCAGCTTACTGGGAATGTTCGGGTCCACATCCACTGTCAGTTCCAGTTCCTTGCTGCCAATCCGCGTCATGATAATGTTTGCCACATCATTGACTACGGACATGGGCTCATATTCCGTCTTATTGATGGCCATCATGCCGGATTCTATCTTGGAAAAATCCAGAATGTCATTGATGATTGTCAATAATGTCTGGCCCGAAGCCTTGATCTGGCCCACATAATCCCTCGCCAGAGTAGGGAGATCCTCCCGCAGTGCCATTTCCGCCATACCGATAATCGCATTCATGGGCGTACGTATCTCATGGCTCATATTTGCCAGGAAATCCGATTTCATATTGGAGGATTTAAGCAGTTCCTGGTTCTTTACATTTAACTGGTGCTTATTAAAGGCGATACCGGAAACGATATTCGCAATATTGGACAGGGCGTTGATCTTACTTTTTATATCCTCCTCCCTGACAATATCCACTTTGCGGACTGCTTCTGTCAGTTTCCGGGAATCCACGCCAATATCCTGTGCCAGCTTACGGATTATCTCTTCGTCCGGAGCCTCCGTCAGCATCTGGCCGCAGATAAAGCACCCCATTTTATGGCCGGAAACTACAATAGGCACAGCAAAATTAGCCAGCCCCCCATGGCAGTGATAGGCAAAGGGAGCCCCCTCCTGAGCAGCCTCCGCACCAATGCGGTAACACTGTTCGCACCGTTTCTTCCCCTTCTCCGAGGCCTGCACATATCGGGCACAGAATTCCGTGAAACGGGCCCCTTCGGTGATGGCAGCCCCCTCTCTGTCCGTAATCAGAGAGGCGACCCCTGCCACATCGGAAAAGGAATCCTGTATCCGGCGCAGCGTCTCTATGTCAATCAGGTCCGTCAGGAGCAGATTCTCCATCTCCCCTGCCGCTTTGGCTGTGTCCATTACATCCTCCTTAATCCCCGCTTCTCTTTCAGCCCAGGACGCCCTTGATGGTGGAGGCCACTTTCTCCATGTCGATGGGCTTCAGGAGGTATCCCTGTATTTTCAGTGCCAGCACCTCCTGAATCTTGGCACGCACCGTGACGCCGGTTAAAAAGATCACAGGGAGATTCTGTGTCCTGGGGTTATCACGTATCTGGCTCAGGACAGTCGCCCCATTCTCTCCGGGCATTTCATAGTCCAGCAGTACCAGATCCGTCCTTTTACTCTCCAGAAATTTCATTGCCACTTTGCCATTGATCGCAGTGGCCACATCATAGCGCTCCCCCAGATAGGTTTTGAGCAGTTTCAGAACACTGCTGTCATCGTCCACGATGAGGATATGCTTCCGGGCCGGGCCGGAGACCGGCTGTGAGGAAGAGGGTTCCTGGTCCCCCAGCGCCCCATTGACAGGCTGTATATCCTCCTCGTCACCGCTATCCTCTTGCAGAGCAGACTTCTGCCTTGCTCTCCTTTTCTCCAACATTTCCACAATCTGGTGTTCCAGCTTCTGCGCGGAAATGGGCCGCTGGAAAACAGTTACCTCTATGGAAGGCGCGATTTTGGAAAACTGCTCGCATTCATCCCGATTCCCCACAATGACGATGGGGATATCCTGCTCCGTGAATTTGTGTTCCACATTGGCGAAGCGCTTGATATCGTCCGGCGACTCCCCATACAGGCAGTATACGAACACATCGGGAGTAATATATTTCAGATGGTTAATAATATCTTCATACCGACTGGAGGTATTAATGCACTCAAGGCTCATATCCATATAGGTAAAAAAATCATTGATCGCCATCCTGTTGTTTCCGGTCAACATTACCACATATCTCATAGCTGCCCCCTGTACAATTCATCATCCCTGCGGCGGCTTTCCGCCGGCCAGGGCTTCCTGGATCGTCTCGATCATATTGCGGGTGACCCGGATGTTCGCCCCACCCGGATTAATGGCAAAACCATCGCACTGGCTGTCCGTCCTTCTTACCATGCCCGCAAAGTCCTGGAATCCAAATACGAACAACTGCTGGCCCTCCTCCAGGCTTTTCACCCATTTCTTTAATTCCTGTATATCCGTAAAGGCCATAAAATACCGTATGCCCTCCCGGGAACTGAGCATGGGGACCTGCACCTGGCTGTCCGGCTGCATCCGCACCACGCCGTCCGCGTCTCTTTCCGGCTTCGGCGTCACGGTGGCAGGGGTAAGGAAATGTGCCTTCAGCAGTTCCTGCAGAAAAAAGTCACGGTGCTTGGTGGAATTGTCCGCTTTTAACAACTCCATGGCTCCCACCAGCATTGGGTTGTTGATTGCTTTCGGTTGTTCCATATCTTCCTCTCTTTATCCCTATTCCCTCCCGGCCCTGACTTTGGTCTGGCCGGGAGATTGTCATATCACACGCGGTTATAATTAATCAGGCAGCCTTTCAGGATGATCTGGCGCTCCTCATCGGTCAACTCGCCCAGTCCCAGAGTAAATGCCTGCAGTTCTTGGAACTGCGGTTCCTGGAACTGCTGTCCTTCGGACTGCCAGCTCTGGGGCCTCACCACATACGCCCTGATTTTCTCCGTGCCGTTCTCCACGGCGGCCCGAATCCCGGGGATAAACAGATAGTCCAGATTGCGGAAGGGAAGTTCCCCCTCCGGGATCAGGAACGGCAGCATCCCCCAGTTGATCAGGTTGGAACGGTAACGCTTGGTGGCATACTCATGGGCGATGTTGGCCCAGCCCCCCAGCACCTTCTGGCAGCTTGCGGCCTGCTCTCTGGCAGAACCGTCGCCGGGCTTAACCGCGAAAATGGTGGAGCCAAAGCCGGTATTGGTGTGATTTACTTCCGGGAATTGCTGCTTCACCGCCCCCATGACAGGCTTCACGTCCGGGTGCGCCTGGCAGGGATGTTCTCCCGCCATACGGGCCTTCTCCGCCTTCTGGATGTCCTTGGCCCGGTCCACATAGGCGGGGTCCTTACGGGACAGGGTGAATTCCGCCAGTCCCAGGGGATTGGAGCGATAGCTGGATGTCTCTCCGGAAGGAATCAACTCGTCCGTGGTGGTCACGGGGTCATGAATCTCACTGACCACCCGCAGCACCAGATTCTCCGGCAGCGCCCCCATCTCCGGCCAATCCTTGATATTGGGCCCCAGCACGATCTCCGCCTCCGGGTCTGCTGCGCCATGGGAATCAAACACCCTGTTGGCGTAGATATTGCTGTCAAAATGATATTTGTATTTGCCGATTGTGCCGTCAAACTCCGTGGCGGGCGTCAGTACCCCCTGATTGGCGGCGGTGGCCGCTATGGAACGGGCATCCATCAGAGCCACAGAGGAAATCTGGCCGTTCTGCAGTTTGGAGCCTTCCCTGTTGGGGAAGTTCCGGGTGGAATGGCGGATGCTGAAAGCATTGTTGGCAGGAGTATCCCCTGCACCGAAGCAAGGGCCGCAGAAAGCGGTCTTCATCACCGCGCCGGTCTCCAGAATAGCGGCGGCGCAGCCGTTTTTAATCAGTTCCATATATACGGGCATGGAGGCCGGATATACGCTCAGAGTAAAGCCATCGCTGCCGATGTACTTTCCCTTCAGAATGTCCGCTGCGGCGCAGATATTCTCAAAGCCGCCGCCCGCACAGCCTGCGATAATGCCCTGGTCCACCAGGAATTTGCCGTCTTTGATCTTGTCCTTCAGATGGAATTCCACCGCCCCGCCCAGACTCACCTTGGCCCTCTTTTCCGTCTCCTCCAGAATATCCGCCAGGTTGGCGTTGAGTTCCTCGATGGTATAGGTGTTGCTGGGATGGAAGGGCATGGCGATCATGGGACGCACCTTGGACAAATCCACGGTGATCATGCCGTCATAGTAAGCCACTTCCCCCGGTGTCAGTTCCACATAGTCCTCTTCCCTGCCGTGAATCTGATAGAATTCCCTGATCTGGCCGTCCGTCTGCCAGATGGAGGACAGGCAGGTGGTCTCGGTGGTCATCACATCCACGCCGATACGGAAATCCGCACTCAGGGAGGCCACGCCGGGACCCACAAACTCCATCACCTTATTTTTCACATATCCGTTGGCAAACACGGCCCCGATAATGGCCAGCGCCACATCCTGGGGGCCTACACCCCGGACCGGTTCCCCGGTCAGATACACGCCCACCACGCCGGGCATATTGATGTCATAGGTCTGGTTTAAAAGCTGTTTTACCAGTTCAGGGCCGCCCTCACCCACGGCCATGGTTCCCAGCGCGCCGTAGCGGGTGTGGGAATCCGAGCCCAGAATCATGCCGCCGCCGCAGGCCAGCATCTCCCTGGCAAACTGATGGATTACCGCCTGATGGGGAGGTACATAGATGCCGCCATATTTTTTGGCACAGGAAAGGCCAAACATGTGATCGTCTTCGTTGATGGTGCCGCCCACTGCGCACAGGGAATTGTGACAGTTGGTCAGGACATAGGGCATGGGAAATTTAGTCAGTCCCGACGCCCTGGCGGTCTGGATAATCCCCACGAAAGTGATGTCATGGCTGGTCAGCTTATCAAATCGGATTTTCAGCTTTTCCCTGCTGCCCGAGGTATTGTGGCTCTGCAAAATACCGCAGGCAATGGTGTTTTGAGCGGCCTCCTCCTTGGTGACCTCCCTGCCGGTACCGGCCTTGATGGCAGCCTGGGCCTCGCTGCCGTTCGGAATGATCTCGGATCCCCGCAGCAGATAGGCTCCTCCGTCAAATAATTTAATCATAAAAGTTCCCGCCCCCTTATACCATTGTCATTTTGTCCAGATGCCAGATTTCGTCCACATACTGCTGAATGGTCCTGTCGGAGGTGAACTTGCCGGAGCAGGCCACGTTCAGGATGGCGCTTCTGGCCCAGCCTGCCTCGTCTTTGTAGGCCGCTTCCACTTTTTTCTGGGCTTCCGCATAAGCCTTGAAATCCTTCAGGATAAAGTAGGTGTCCGCCTTGGAGGTACTCTGGGTGTTCAGCAGGGAATTGTACAGGTGACGGAACATCTCCGTGTCATGAGAATATGTGCCGTTGATCAACTGCATCAACACCTTGCGGATATCCTGGTCATTGTTGAAGATTTCCATGGGGTTGTAACCGCCATGGTTCTCGTAATTGATTACTTCATCGGAGGACAGGCCGAAGATAAAGGCGTTCTCCTCCCCTACCTCCTCCACGATCTCCACATTGGCGCCGTCCATGGTGCCCAGGGTCAGGGCGCCGTTGAGCATGAATTTCATGTTGCCCGTGCCGGAAGCCTCCTTGCTGGCCGTGGAAATCTGCTCGGACACATCCGCGGCGGCAAAAATGATTTCCGCGTTGGATACATTGTAGTTCTCGATAAACACCACCTTGATCTTGCCGCCGATGGAGGCATCGTTGTTGATCACGTCCGCCACGGAGGTGATCAGCTTGATGGTCAGCTTGGCATTGCGGTAGCCCGCCGCAGCCTTGGCGCCGAAGATAAAGGTCCTGGGATAGAACTCCCTGTCCGGATGCTCCTTGATCTCGTTATACAGATACATCACATGCAGGATGTTGAGAAGCTGCCTCTTATACTCATGCAGGCGCTTCACCTGCACGTCAAAGATGGAACGGGGATCCACTTCCACGCCGTTGTGCTCCAGGATATATTTTGCCAGACGCACCTTGTTCTGATACTTTATATTCATAAATTCCTGCTGGGCCTTTGCGTCGTCCGCATAGATTTTCAGCCGGCTGATCTGAGGCAGGTCCGTGATCCACTCGTTGCCGATGTGGTCCGTAACCCAGTCCGCCAGCAGCGGATTGCCGTGCAGCAGAAAGCGTCTCTGGGTGATGCCGTTGGTCTTGTTATTGAATCGCTCCGGGAACATCTCATAGAAATCCTTCAATTCCTGGTTTTTCAATATCTCCGTGTGCAGCCTTGCCACTCCGTTCACCGAGTAGCCGGACACAATGGCCAGATGAGCCATCTTCACCTGTCCGTCATAGATGATAGCCATCTTACGGATCTTGTCCTGCACATTGACGCCGGGCACATTGCTGTATTTTTTCTCGATCTCAAGGATAAATCTGCGGTTGATCTCCTCCACAATCTGGTAAATCCGGGGCAGCAGCCTGGAGAACAGTTCAATCGGCCACTTTTCCAGCGCCTCGGCCATGATGGTGTGATTGGTGTAGGCACAGGTTCTGGTGGTCACTGTCCAGGCCTCGTCCCAGGTCAGATAGTACTCGTCCATCAGGATGCGCATCAATTCCGCGATGGCAACCGTGGGATGGGTGTCGTTGAGCTGGAAGGTCACTTTCTCGTAGAATTTTCGGATATCGCTGTGGGTGCGCATATATTTCGCCACGGCCGCCTGCACGGAGGCGGAGATGAAGAAATACTGCTGTTTCAGGCGCAGTTCTTTGCCTGCGTAATGATTGTCGTTGGGATAGAGCACTTCCACGATGTTTCTGGCCAGGTTCTCCTGCTCCACCGCTTTCTGGTAATCCCCCTTGTCAAAGGAGTCAAGCTGGAAGCACACCACCGGCTCCGCATCCCAGATGCGCAGGGTGTTCACGACATGGTTGCCATAGCCCAGGATGGGAAGGTCAAAAGGAATGGCGTTGACGGATTGATAGCCCTCCTGAGAGAAGTACTCTCTGCCGCTCTCGTCCCGTCTCACGGTCACATAGCCGCCGAACTTTACTTCTTTTCTGTACTCGGGTCTGCGCAGTTCAAAGGGATTGCCGTCCGCCAGCCAGTTGTCCGGCACCTCTACCTGGTAGCCGTCGCGAATCTGCTGCTTGAACATGCCGTAGCGGTAACGGATGCCGCAGCCGTATGCGGGATAGCCCAGCGTGGCCAGGGAATCCAGAAAACAGGCCGCCAGACGTCCCAGACCGCCGTTGCCCAGCGCCGCGTCCGGCTCCTGATCCTCCACGATATTCAGATCCAGCCCCAGTTCCTCAAGGGCTTCCCTGGCCTCCTTGTAAGCCATCATGTTAATCAGGTTGTTGCCCAGGGCACGCCCCATCAGAAATTCCATGGACAGATAATACACCATCTTGGCATCCTGCTTCTCATAGGCCTTCTGGGTATCCATCCAGTCTTCCACGATCTGGTCTTTTATAGCATAAGAAACCGCCTGGAAAATCTGCTGAGGGCTGGCCTCATCCAGATTCTTGCGGTACAGGGTCTTTGTATTGTACTGCACGCTTCTCTTGAAAAGTTCTTTGTCGAACTTCAGCTTCTTGGTTGTCGTGGTACTTGTCATGCTCATGCTTGTTCTCCTTTTCTGCTTGGTTTTGTCATACCGGCGAAATAGAATCCGCTTCCAGAACGTCTCCCGGCGTTTTCTATCATATAACCTGTGGCTATATATTATAACAAATATTCCCACCTGTGCCAACTGTTTTCCGCCGGAAAAGCGAAATAATCCGAATATGGCGGCCGCAAAGCAGAGCGGCTGCAGGTATCCCCGCCGCCGCTCTGTTTGTTTCTCAGATTTTCTCCAGGCTGACCGTCACGGTCTCACCGTTCACATTCCACTCTCTGGATACCTCATAGGAGACATCCGCCGTCAGTTCCCGGGCCAGCACCTTGCCGCAGATGGCCTCCCGGTTGTTCTCCGCGATGGCGGAAATCCTGGCGTTGCCCCCAAAGGATACCCGGATGTGATCCATCACCTCAAATCCCGCGTCCTTGCGCATGGTCTGGATTTTGCTGATGATCTCGTAGACAAATCCCTCCTCGATCAATTCCTCCGTCAGATTGGTGTCCAGCACCACGGTCATGCGATTGTCCTCCTGGGATACATAGCCCTCTTTCTGAGCCATGCTGATCAGCAGATCCTCTTCGGTAAGTTCCACCGCCGCACCGTCTACTTCAAAACGCAGCAAACCGCTGGCCTTCAATTCCTCCATGGCCGCATTGCCGTCCAGACTGCCCAGCTTCTTCTGGATGCCGCCCAACTGTTTGCCGTACTTGGGACCTACGGTACGCAGCTGGGGTTTGAAATTGTAGGAGGTGAATTCCCGCACATCATCGGTGAAACTCACTTCCTTAACATTCAATTCCTCCTTGATGATATCCACATAGAAAGCATCCAGACAGACCTCCGACTTGATATACATTCTGCCAATGGGCTGTCGGTTCTTGATGGCCGCATCGTTGCGGCAGGCCCGGCCCATGACCACCACGGCCAGCACGTCCTTCATGGACTCCTCCAGGGCCTTGTCGATCCACTCCTCATGCACCACCGGGAAATCGCACAGATGGATGCTCTCGGGGGCAGTATCGTCTATGCCGCGCACCAGATTCTGGTAGATGTCCTCGGTCATAAAAGGAATCATGGGAGCCGCGGTTTTACAGATGGTCACCAGCGCCGTATACAGGGTCATGTAGGCATTTATCTTGTCCTGCTCCATGCCCTTGGCCCAGAAGCGTTCACGACTGCGACGCACATACCAGTTGCTCATCTCGTCCACGAAGTCCTCCAGGGCTGTGGCCGCCTCGGGAATGCGGTATTTGTCCAGGTTCTCGTCCACCTGGCCCACCACGGTATTCAGCCGGGAGAGCAGCCATTTGTCCATCACCGGCAGCTTGTGGTAATCCAGCGCGTATTTTGTAGCGTCAAAATTGTCGATGCTGGCGTACAGGATATAGAAAGCATAGGTATTCCACAGCGTTCCCATGATTTTTCTCTGCCCCTCCTGCACAATTTTGCCGGAGAAACGCTTGGGCAGCCAGGGAGCGCAGCTGGTGTAGAAATACCACCGGATGGCATCCGCGCCGTACTGGGCCAGGGCTTCAAAAGGATCCACCGCATTGCCCTTGCTCTTGCTCATCTTCTGGCCGTTCTCGTCCTGCACATGGCCCAGCACAATGACGTTCTCATAGGGGGCCTTGTTGAAAAGCAGGGTGGACTCCGCCATCAGGGAATGGAACCATCCCCGGGTCTGGTCCACGGCCTCGGAGATAAACTGGGCCGGGAACTGCTTTTCAAATACTTCCTTATTTTCAAAGGGATAATGATGCTGCGCAAAGGGCATGGCGCCGGAATCAAACCAGCAGTCCAGCACCTCGGGCACGCGCTTCATTTCGCCGCCGCATTTGGGGCAGGGATAAGTCACTTCGTCAATATAGGGCCTGTGCAGTTCCACCTTGGCGGCGTCCGGCTTTCCGGCCTTTTCCGCCAGTTCCTGACGGCTGCCGATGCACTCCTGATGTCCGCAGGAGCACTCCCAGATATTCAGCGGTGTGCCCCAATAGCGGTTCCGGGAGATGGCCCAGTCCTGAATGTTCTCCAGCCAGTTGCCAAAGCGCCCGCTGCCGATGGACTCGGGAATCCAGTTTACCGTATTGTTGTTGCGGATCAGATCCTCCCGGACGGCAGTCTCTTTGATATACCAGGACTCCCTTGCATAATAGATCAGCGGGGTATCACATCTCCAGCAATGGGGATAATCATGCTCAAACTTAGGGGCGTCGAAGAGTTTACCCTGGGCGTCCAGATCCTTTATGATCTGCGGATCCGCCTTTTTCACAAAGATACCGCCATAGGGGGTCTCGGCTGTCAGTTCCCCCTTGCCGTCCACGAACTGTACAAAGGGCAGATCGTACTTGCGGCCCACATTGGCATCGTCCTCACCGAAAGCGGGAGCAATGTGTACGATACCGGTGCCGTCCGACATGGTGACATAGTTGTCACAGGTCACGAAAAATCCCTTCTTGCCCTGTTTTTCCGCCGCCTCTCCGGCGCAGGCAAACAAAGGCTCATATTCTTTATGCTCCAGTTCTCTGCCCACATAAGTCTCAAGCACTTCGTAGGCAGGACTATCTTCGGCGGCCAGTTTTCCCAGCACCGTATCCAGCAGGGCCTGCGCCATATAATAGGTACGGCCGTCCGCCGCCTTCACCCTGCAGTAAGTCTCCTCCGGGTTCACGCACAGAGCCACATTGGAGGGCAGCGTCCAGGGCGTGGTGGTCCATGCCAGGAAATAAGCGTCCTCCCCGGTTACCTTAAAGCGAACCACGGCGGAGCGTTCCTTCACCAGCTTATAGCCCTGGGCCACTTCCTGGGTGGACAGGGGGGTACCGCAGCGGGGGCAGTAGGGAACGATCTTAAAACCTTTATACAAAAGTCCCTTGTTCCAGATCTCTTTCAGCGCCCACCACTCGGACTCGATAAAATCATCGTGATAAGTCACATAAGGATCGTCCATGTCGGCCCAGAAGCCCACTGTGCCGGAGAAATCCTCCCACATGCCCTTGTATTTCCAGACGCTCTCCTTGCATTTGTCGATAAAGGGTTCCAGGCCGTAGGCTTCGATCTGATCCTTGCCGTCCAGCCCCAGCAGTTTTTCCACCTCGATCTCCACCGGCAGGCCATGGGTATCCCATCCTGCCTTGCGGGGCACCATATAGCCCTTCATGGTGCGGTAACGGGGGATCATGTCCTTGATAACCCGGGTCTCCACATGGCCGATGTGGGGCTTGCCGTTGGCCGTAGGAGGCCCGTCATAAAAAGTATAGGTCTCCCCGTCTTTGTTTTTCTCCAGGCTTTTGCGGAAGATATCATGTTCCTTCCAGAACCGCTCCACCTGCTTCTCCCTGTCCACAAAATTAAGATCTGTAGATACTTTCTGATACATTCTGCACTCCTCCTGTTATTGTAGTTCTTCCGTTCCGTAATTTTGAGAAATAAAAAAGGCCCTGTCCGTAAAAGGACGAGGCCGTTTGCCCGTATTACCACCCGTTACGCATACGCACCGCCCTGCAAACTATGCCGGGCAGATCAATATGTTCCCCCTTAACGCCGGGGCTACGGCCACACCTACTGATTTTCGGCATGGCAGCTCGGAAGTGATTTTCCACGACAGCCTACTTGCGCCGGTCTCCCACCCTCTCCGGCTCGCTGGGGCTTTTGCGCTGCGTGTACTCTCTTCGTCTGCGCTTTTCGGTTCATTCTGTTTGTTTCCGATTATAAGACCGGCCTCCCTTTTCTGTCAAGCGGAAAAGTTTATTTTCTTTTTCATTGCAATTTCCCAATGTTCCGTTTATACTGTTTTTAACACCTTAACACTACAGGAAAAAGGAGACGCAGATTCAAATACCGGCACTATGGAAAGCACAAAAAAAACAACCAAAAATAAACGCGGAAAACTATATTATTCTTTTCAGGCCATCAGCATGATCCCGCTGCTGATCTATGGAATCGTGGTCATCATCTTCAGCAGCGCCACTTTCCGTCGGAGCATGCAGCAACAGGTCTATGCGGAACTCAAAAACGTGGAAAGCCTGGTGGACACCCTGCTGGACACGGCCTATCCGGGAGATTACACACTGAAGGGGGACAACGTTCTGTCCCTGTATAAGGGAGGCGTGAATATCACCGCCGATTACAGCCTCATTGACGGTATCAAGGAAGACACCGGCATGGACGTAACTCTGTTTTACCAGGACACCCGGATTCTCACCACGATCAAAAACTGGGAGGGAGAACGGCTCATCGGCACCCGCGCCCCGGAACAGGTGCTGACGGATGTGCTGGAAGGGGGAGAATCCCGCTTTTACGATAAGGTCATTATCAAGGGAACCACCTACTTCGCCTATTACGCCCCTCTGTATAACGGTGACGGACAGATCACGGGCATCCTGTTTGTGGGCAAACCCGCGGCGGAGGTCAACAACCAGGTCAACACAGCCCTCTCTCCCATGGTGATTGTGGGTGTTTTGGCACTGATCCTGGTCTGCCTTTTCTCCATGTATTATGCGGGCACATTCCTGAAAGCTCTCTACGGCCTCCGCACCTTTATCTCCCGGGTTTCCACCGGGAATCTGAGCGAGGAACTGGACCCTGCCGTGCTGAAGCGGGGAGACGAACTCACGGAACTGGGCCGTTCCGCCCTGTCCATGCAGCGTTCCCTGCGCAGCCTTGTGGAGCGGGACAGCCTGACAGAACTGTACAACCGGCGCAGCGGCGGGCATCACCTGGCCCACACCGTGGAAAAGGCCCGTTCCGGGAACACTTCCTTTACGCTGGTGATCGCCGATATCGACTATTTCAAAAAAGTCAACGACACCTATGGCCACCAATGCGGGGATTTGGTGCTGCAGAACGTTGCCCGCATCCTGCGCAGGCATATAAAGGGCAAAGGCTACGCCATCCGCTGGGGCGGCGAAGAATTCCTGCTGGTATATGAGAACAGCCGCCTGGAAGAAGCAAGAAAATTCCTGGAAACATTACAGGAAGAAATCAGGAATTCCTGCGTACAGTCCGAGGGAAACCAGATCTACATAACCATGACCTTCGGCATGGCCTGCAACCCCTCCAGAGAATTAAAAGACCTGCTGCGGGAGGCCGACGACAGGCTGTATTACGGCAAAAATAACGGAAGGGACCAGATTGTAAGCGGGGAAACACCTTCGCCAGCGGAGCCGTGACCTTCCGCCCGACACAAACATGCCATGATGTTCAACCTGTGAATTACGGAAAGGGAAGAAATGAACAAAAAACTGACGCCCTATTTTATCCTGTTTCTGGCCGTGTTGCTGTTGGCGGTGGACATCCGCCTCCCCCTCATGCCATACCCGGCCTTTGAGCCTTTTGTCACGGAGGCGCCTCAGACCGTGGATCTGGTGATCAATCATGTGATCGGTCATCAGTTGATGCTGGATCTGTTTTCGGACCTTCTGGGCTATCTCCTGCTGGCCGTCTCCTGCGTGATGCTGGGACCTGCAAACAAGCATTTTTTCCGGCTGCTGCCCTGGGCGGCCTCCAGCCTGGCCTTCTACCTGTGTCAGCAGTTGATGCCCTTCCATCTCAACGGCGGCATGCGCTTCAGGGCCGGATATCTGTTGTACTTTGTCTCCGGCATTCTCCAGGTCCTGCTGCTGATGCGGGCCATGTTCCACGTCTGCGACGGTCTGGACACCACGGAAAACCACAGCTTCAACAATCTGTCCATCATTTTTATGATCATCAGTTGTTTTACGGGGGTGGTGGCCGTACTGCTGTGGTTTTATGACTTGGTCCGGATCGCGCTGATCTACTTTGTCTTGCAGATGGTATTTATGGGAATCTTCTGGTCCCGGGTGTGGAAGGACCGAATGCTTTTGACGGGTGAAAAGGCTGTTTGAGGACTCTTGCATTCCCAATCTGAATAGGGTATAATGTTGCCATATTAAGAGGGAAACTGCCGGATGGTCGGTTTCTCCGAATTCAGAAAGGACCGATACATATGAGACTGATTACACGTTCCGATTTTGACGGCCTTGCCTGCGGCGCACTGCTGAAGGAAGCCGGAATCATTGACAACTGGAAATTTGCCCACCCCAAGGATCTGCAGGACGGTCTGGTGGAAGTAAATGAAAACGACTGTCTGGCCAATGTGCCCTTTGTGGAGGGCTGCGGTCTGTGGTTTGACCACCATTCCAGCGAGCATGAGAGAAACGAGTTAAAGGGAAAATACAAAGGCGAGAGCCGTATCACTCCCTCCTGCGCCCGGATCATCTACGAGTACTACGGCGGCAGGGAGCGCTTTCCCCAGTTTGACGATATGATGGAGGCCGTGGACAAGGTGGACTCCGGCCATCTGACCATTGATGAGGTGATGAACCCTCAGGGCTGGATTCTGATGGGCTTTTTGATGGATCCCCGCACCGGCCTGGGACGTTGGAGGCAGTTCACCATCTCCAACTATCAGCTGATGGAAAAGCTGATGGACGCCTGCCGCACCATGAGCACTGAGGAGATTCTGGCGCTGCCGGATGTACAGGAGCGCATCGAGGTGTACAATGAGCAGACGGAGAAATTCCGGGAGATGGTAACCAAGTATACCCGCACCGAGGGCAATGTGATCATCACGGATCTGCGGGGCGTAGATCCCATCTATACCGGCAACCGCTTTATGATCTACAGCATGTACCCCGAACAGAATATTTCCGCCTGGATTGTCAGCGGCCGGGGCGGCCAGGGATGTTCCGCAGCCGTGGGATACAGCATCTTAAACCGTACCAGCGACGTCAATGTGGGCAGCCTGATGCTGAAATACAATGGCGGCGGCCACAAAGCGGTGGGCACCTGCCAGTTCTCAAACGAGAATATGGAGACGGAACTCCCCAAAATGCTGGCGGAACTGTGTGGCATGGCCAATGGTTAATACGGGATTTTGTAATCATGAATAAAAGGGTTGCGGTGCCGACTGCTGTCTTGTCGGTGCTGCAACCCTTTTCTGGGGCAAAAGCGGAGATCAGAATTATGAGCAAAGTCTTCACTCCAGTATATTGGTTGTAATAAAATCGACCCCCCACCGAATAAGCTGCCCGGCCTGCCCCGGGTCATCGCAGGTCCAGCAGTTTACAAGGATGCCGTTTTCATGAAAAAGTTTTACATTTTCCCCGCATAGCTGATGGAATTCCACATCAATATCAAAGCGGTATTCCTTTAGCTTCCCGGGAAGCTCCTCTGCCAGTTCGCAGGTTAAAAACTGCAGGCGGCTTTCGGGGAGGAGTTTTCTGAGTTCCACCAGGTTTTCAAAAATAAAGGAGATAAAGACAATCTTTTCCAGATCATAACACTCCCTGCAGATGTTGACCACCTCCCGGATATTCTCCGGATCCATAGCATTTTTCAGTTCGATTACCCCCGTCTTTTCATACCGCGCCAGCACTGCCAGAAACTCCTCCAGCGTGGGCATATACAGCGCTTCGCCAAAGTCCCCGTCCCTTCCCTTGATTCTGAGCCCACGCAGCGTTCCAAAATCATTTTCCTCCATCACAAGATCCTGATCGCACAGCCTGCCGGTGCTGTCGTCATGATAAACAAGATATTTGTTGTCCGCCGTAACATGAATGTCGCATTCTATGCCAAAATAGGAACGGTTGCAGGCCGCCACAAAAGAATGGATTGTATTCTCCCGCTCAATCCCGCTGAGCCCCCGATGGGCGATCATTTTTACCGCTTTGTTTTCCCCAATCTTTATTGTATTCATGACAATCACATCCTTTCTGTTTCACCTTCGATTCCGGGCAGGGCAGTCTCATCGGTCATCTGCCGGGATGCCCTTGCCTTTTAAGCCTCTATGGCCGCCCTGCGGGAATTAATTTCTTTAAAGATTTCCATGTCAAATTTCGCTTTTCTGCCATATGTATACAGGCCGTTTGTCTCCTGCTCCACATCATAAAGCTGGGTATAGCAGAAGCCGAACATGCGGGGATTATCCAGCAGGGCGTCGGTGAGTCCCCGGTAGCGGGCAATAAATTCCTCCTGAGTCCTGGGCCCGTCTCCATATCCCCAACTCTGCGCGTTCTCCCCTTCCACATCCCACTTGATGCCGCCATACTCGCTGATAAAGACGGGTACATCCTTTAGAGGAGTCTGTCTGTGAGGATGGGACTCCCGCAGTTCGCCCCCGCCTGCAAAAGCCGCGTAATGTCCCGCGAACTTCTCCGTATCCTGCTCGTAATCATGCAGATCATATATATCCGTCACCACATGGAAATTGCCGCTGGTGTCGATACAGGGTCTGGTGGTGTCAAAGAGTTTTGTCATCTGCCATACGATCCGCAGTAGATCATCGTCCTGTTTGCGTCCGTCATAATCCCATGTCTCGTTAAAAGGACACCAGCCCACGATGGCAGGATGGTTGAAATCTCTGGAAAGAACCTCCATCCACTCCGGCAGGAAACATTTCAGGGCCCCGGGATCGCTGTAATCCAGCCCCCAATTCCCCTGCTCCCCCCACACCAGATAGCCCATACGGTCGCAGTGATACAGAAATCTGGGTTCAAATACCTTCTGATGCAGCCGCGCCCCGTTAAAGCCTGCATCCAGAGACAGCTGAATGTCCCGCGCCAGGGCCTCATCGGTGGGCGCCGTATAGATACCGTCCGGATAAAAGCCCTGGTCCAGCACCAGTCTCTGGAATATGGATCTGCCGTTGATCAGCACCTTTTCGCCTTGGATCTTCACTTCTCTCATGCCAAAATAGCTGTGCAGGGAGTCTTCCCCAAAAGATAATTCCAACTCATACAGATGTCCGCTGCCGGCTTCCCAGAGATGCACCTCTGAGAGCAGAATGGTCAGTATCCCCCCGCCTGCGTTGACCGTCGTCCGGGCGCTGCCGCAGCTTTTACCCTCGTAAAAGGCTTCCGCCCTGAGAATACCCTCTCCTTTTGTCACGGCCCTGACGGTCACGGTGCCATCCGCAATATTCGGATAATACCGCAGACTCTGAATATAGCTTTCCGGTACGAATTCCAGCCATACTGTCTGCCAGATTCCCGTTGTTCTGGTATAGTCACAGCCGTTAGAATAAAAGCTGTCCGCCTGCTTTCCCCTGGGCTGTCTGCCGCTCCTTGTATCATCTGCGGCATAGACGGAAATATGATTTTCTCCTTCTGCCACGCTCTCTGTGATATCAAAAGCAAAGGAACTGTAACCGCCCTTATGCTCTCCCACTGCTCTGCCGTTCACCCACACCCGGCATTCATAGTCTACTGCGCCAAAGTGCAGAATCACCCGGCCCTTTAGCAGGTCCGCCGTGAGAGACACCGTTCTGTGATACCACACGGCCGCCATGAAATCCTTATAGCCCACCCCGCTCAGTTGGCTTTCCGGGCAGAAGGGCACCAGGATCTTACGGTCCAGTTCCTTCTTCTCATAGAACTTCCTCGCCACTCCGCTGTCTCCGAAATCAAATGCAAAATCCCATTCTCCGTTGAGGTTCATCCAGTTATCCCGCCTCATCTGGGGCTGGGGATGTTCCGGTCTCGGTATTGTATTCATATCTGTTTTCCTCGGCTTCCTTTGTGTGCTGTGCAAAATGATTTATGTTCCTTTATACCAGTATAATCCTTTTTCGGAAAAAAGCTATGAAAAATATCGAAAAATATGTAAAGCACCCCTGTGTTATAAATATGCCGCCCACAAACCCGCCAAAGGCAAATGTATTTGTGAGCGGCAATGAGATTGCCCCTTCGTAAAGAGTCGTATTTTTCTGTCCTACTGCTCCATCTGCCTGCCCAAAAAACCCGCCGCAGACATGATCAGCTTGTACTCCACTTCTCCCATCTTCCCCTTGTAATCATTTTCCAGCAGCAGCACGGAACCGATTACATCTCCCTCACAGATAATAGGCGTAAAGGCCATGTGCTGGTATTCTACTTCCAGTTCATCGCAGACCCGCAGAAAGTTCCGGTCTCCCTGGGAGCAGATTGCCGTCTCCCGGTCATTCATCTTTTCTTCCAGTTGTTTGCTGACCTCCTTTCCCAGGTAAGCCTTGCCGCCCCCCGCGGTGGCAATGAACTGATCCCTGTCGCTGATCAGGGCGGTGTGTCCGGAGACCTGGGCCAGGGACTCCGCGTACTGCTTGGCGAAGGTGGTCATCTCCCCGATGGGGGAATACTTTTTTAAAATCACCTGTCCTTCCCGGTCCGTGTAGATTTCCAGCGGGTCCGATTCTCTGATCCGCAGGGTGCGCCGGATCTCTTTGGGGATTACGATTCTGCCAAGGTCATCTATTCTTCTGACAATTCCAGTTGCTTTCATAATTCTGATTTTCTCCTTTTTTGCAGTTTCTGTTTTCTGTAGGGCTAGTATCTGTAAAATGTAGGATTTTATACCATATTTTCGTGGGTCATAGCATGGGCTTTCTGCAAATTATTCCCAATATCACTTTTTTCAACGCTTGCGTTTTTATGTATATATTGTTAAAATAGGGCTGAAAAATATCCTTACTTGTAGAACAGCAAATGTGAGATAAAGGAGCGAATACGGCAGCATGCAGGACAAAATTATGATTGTGGACGACGAAACCGCCATAGCCGACCTGGTGACCGTCTATCTAAAAAACGAAGGCTATGAAGTTTTTACCTGTTACACGGCAGAGGAAGCGCTGGCCTGCGTGGGCCGGGAGGATTTGAGTCTGGCCATTCTGGATGTGATGCTGCCGGATCTGGACGGTTTCGCGCTGTGTCAGCGAATCCGGGAAAAGCATTTATTTCCCATCATCATGCTCACGGCCCGGGGTGAGGATATGGACAAGATCACCGGACTGACCCTGGGAGCAGACGACTATATCACCAAGCCCTTCAACCCTCTGGAACTCACCGCCAGGGTGCGCACCCAGCTGCGGCGCTACACCCGCTACAACACCGCTGCCCCCCAGCAGGAGCAGACAGAAAAGGACATCCGGGGCCTGCATATGGACAAGGATGCCCACCACTGCAGCCTGAACGGCCAGGAGGTGGTTCTGACCCCCATAGAGTTCAACATCCTCTGGTATCTCTGTGAACGGCAGGGCAGCGTGGTATCCTCGGAGGAACTGTTTGAGGCGGTATGGGGCGAGAAATATCTGGACAACAACAATACCGTCATGGCCCATATCGCCCGGATTCGGGAAAAGCTGAAAGAGCCGGCCAGACGGCCCAAATATATTAAGACTGTTTGGGGGGTGGGATATACCATTGAATAACCATATTTTACGGAGAAGCCGAATCTCCCGGCGCATCATGCTGCGGTATATACTGTCCATGTTCGGTTTTGTGATCGGGCTGGTGCTCTTTGTGATGCTGTGCTGGTTACTGTGCAGCCAGCGCATCTGGTACTACAATGACCCTCTGTATCAGGTCCTGTCCCTGATCAAGGATTATCTGCTCTTTATTATGGTTGCCATCATTCTGATAGGCTGGACTTTGATCACGCATCACTTTATAACCCTTCCCCTGCGGTACCTGGATGAAATCGTGGGGGCTTCCGGGAAGCTGATCACCTCCCGGGAGGAATCCGTTCGCCTTTCCGGAGTACTGAGAGAGGTGGAGGAACAGTTGAACCGCTTCCGGCTCCAGGGACTGTCGGCAGAGGCCATGGCAAAGGAAGCCGAACAGCGAAAAAACGATCTGGTCATCTATCTGGCCCATGACCTGAAAACGCCTCTGACCAGCGTGATCGGCTATTTGAGCCTGCTGCAGGACGAACCCCAGATTTCTCCGCAGCTTCGGGAAAGATACACGGGCATCGCCCTGGATAAAGCATTGCGCCTGGAGGATCTGATCGGCGAATTCTTTGACATCACCCGCTTTAACCTGACCACTCTGACCCTGGAACCGGAGCAGGTAAATCTCAGCCGGATGCTGGAACAGATCACCTATGAATTCCTGCCCGTATTGTCGGACAAGGGTCTGTCCTGGCAGTTGGACATCCGGCCGGAGGTACAGATGAACTGCGATTCGGACAAACTGCAGCGGGTGTTTGACAATCTGATCCGCAATGCGGTGAATTACAGTTACCCCGATACCGTAGTGTCCCTGTCCATGGAAATAGTACAGGAGCCGCAGGGGACTGCCGTTCCCGGCGCGCCGGGCCTGCCCAGGCCTCTGGCACTGCAGGGACCGGCTTCCTCTTCAGACGGGCCGGAGACCGCCTGGGTGCGAATAAAGATCAGCAACCACGGCAGAACCATTCCCCCGGAAAAGCTGGGACGAATCTTCGAACAGTTTTTTCGGTTGGATTCTTCCCGCAGCACTTCCACCGGCGGTGCGGGACTGGGGCTGGCTATCTCCAAAGAGATCGCGGAACTCCACGGGGGCCAAATACAGGCAGAGAGCGAAAATGAACAGATCACCTTCACCTTATGGCTTCCCCTGAGTTGATCCAAATCCGGCGGGATCGGAAAATTTTCCGAAACTTTTCCGAAACTTTTCCTCTTCATGAGAAAATCGTAAGAATTTCATCACAAAATAGACAGAGTATTTGAAGGAATACCGAAAATATGTTTTTTCCCTCCCTGGTACAATATAGATACCGGGAGGGATTTTTTTATTTCCTGTAACCGAATTGTCACTTAAGCCTGCTATACTGGCCGGGAATGAGGGATTACGCTGCTCCATGGCTGGGCGCCACTGCGATCGGACAAGGAGCACCGGGAATGTGGACTTGGAGGGGATATGCGGGACTAAAATCAGCATATCCCCGGAAAGCCCGCTGCTCCTTGTACGGGCGCCACTGCGATCGGACAAGGAGCACCGGAAATGTGGGCTTGGAGGGGATATGCGGGACTAAAATAAAGAAAGGCTGAATGTAAATATGAAAAGAAAACGAATCACACAAATTTTTCCATGGCTGATTCCTCTGCGGACCTGGCAAAGAAAATTTTTCTTCTATCTGGGGATGAAGCTGGACCGTAATCGCTATACCTCCTGTGTCCAGGAGAACCTGCTGCCGGCGGAAGTATTTTCCTCCCGCTGTCCCCTGTACAACAAGGAGACGGGATTTGACATGGTTTATCAGGAAAACAAAGTCCACAACCTGAAGCTGGCAGCGGCTGCCATCGACCGCATGCTGATCCGGCCGGGGGAAACCTTCTCCTTCAGTCTGGCCACCCGTCATGCGGACCGGCGGGAGCCCTACCGGGACGGCCTTACGGTCATCAACGGGCGGCTGACCACCGCCCCCGGGGGCGGCATGTGCCAACTCAGCAATCTGCTGTTTTGGGTGTTTCTTCATTCCCCGCTGACCATCGTGGAACGCCACGGACATGGAAGCAAAGATTTCCCGGAGCCGCCCAGCGATGCACCCATGGGGGTAGACGCCACTCTGGCCGAAGGCTGGAAAGATCTGAAAGTGCGCAACGACACAGACCATACCTTCCAAATTCATATTGCCTTTGACCCGGAGCAGATTTCCGGCCAGCTGTACGCCGACCGCCAGCCTGCCCTGTGCTACTCCATCAGCAACGGGCCGGTGACCTATCGCCGCAGACAGGAACATGTCTGGGAGGAAGTGGACGTGATCCAGACCCTTTCGGACCAAAAGACCGGCGAACTCCAAAATACCCGCACCCTGTATCGGAATATATGCCGCATCGGCTACACGCTGCCGGAAGACACCGTGATCCTGTGATCCGAAAATTGTTAAAAAGCCCGCTGCTCCATGACTGGACGCCACTGCGGCCAGGCAGGGAGCACCTGGTCTATGGGCTTGGAGGGGATATGCGGAACTCTTGAAAACAGCATATCCCCGGAAAGCCCGCTGCTCCATGACTGGACGCCGCTGCGGCCAGGCAGGGAGCACCTGGTCTGTGGGCTTGGAGGGGATATGCGGAACTCTAATTAAGAAAGGAAAGAACATGAATAAGAAAACTGTCGTCATCTTTTTCGGAGGCTGTTCCTCCGAGTACTCGGTCTCCCTGGAATCCGCCGCCGGCGTAATCCGCAATCTGGACCGGGAGCAATATACCCCCCTGCCGGTAGGTATCACCCGGCAGGGAGACTGGTACCACTACACCGGTCCGGAAGATCGGATCGCCTCGGACACCTGGCATCAGGATATGTCCCACTGCACTCCCGCCGCCCTGTCCCCCTGCCGGAGCGCTCACCAGCTACTGGTATATGGGGAAAACTCCGTAAAAAAAATGCCACTGGACGTGGCCCTTCCCGTGCTCCATGGCCGCAATGGCGAGGACGGTACGCTCCAGGGCCTGATCGAAATGGCCGGAATACCTCTGGCAGGCTGCGGCACACTGGCCTCGGCCCTCTGCATGGATAAGGACCGCGCCCACAGGCTGGCATCTCTGACGGGCATCCGCACCCCAAAAGCCCTGGTGCTGGACGCGCCCCTGGAAAAAGAAGATGCCCCCGCCTGGGAAATGATCCGCACTTTCGCCCTCCAGACCGGTTTTCCCCTGTATGTGAAGCCCGTAAAGGCAGGCTCCTCCTACGGCGTCACCAGGGTGATCTCCCCCGATGGATTGGAAGCCGCCCTTGAACTTGCTTTTACCTACGATAATCAGGTGATTTTGGAAGAAAATATTCCCGGTTTTGAAGTGGGCTGCGCCGTGCTGGGCTCCCGTGACCTGTTCATCGGCGAAGTGGATGAAATCGAATTGTCGGGCGGATTTTTTGACTATACGGAGAAATACACCTTGAAAACCTCCTCCATCCATGTGCCCGCCCGGATTCCCGTCCACAAAGCAGATCAGATCAAACTGGCTGCCAAAAAAGTATACCGTGCCCTGGGCTGCAGCGGATTTGCCAGAGTGGACCTGTTTCTGACCCCCGAAGGAGAAATCGTATTTAACGAGATAAACACCATTCCCGGCTTCACCGAGCACAGCCGTTATCCCGGCATGATGAAAGCCGCAGGGCTGTCCTTCACAGAAGTGTTGAATCGTATTCTCTCCCAGGCGCTTGCCGGAGATGCCAGTCCCTGCCCCTCTCGTGAAAGAGAAGGAGAAACGGGCTGCCGGATACTCTGATCTACAAGTGGAAACCCCGATTTATCGAGATCCTACAAAACGCAATAAAAGGAGTAAAACCATTATGAAAGAGATAACGCTAACGCAGGAAGAGGTTCACAAAGGGCCCTTGATTCTGGTGAATCCCCGGCATCAAACTGCCTGGAATATGCCGAAAGAACTTTCGACTGTGGGGCCGGGCGTGCAGCTGCAGCGGGAAGCCGCCACCCTGCTGGGGGAACTGATGCAGCAGATCGGCGGCTGGAAATCCATCGCTCCGGTCAGCGGCTGGCGCTCCCTGGAGGAACAGCAGAATATCTGGAACTCCAGCCTGCTGGAGAACGGCCCCGAATATACCCGCACCTATGTGGCTCTGCCCGGTCACAGTGAACATCAGACCGGTCTGGCCATTGATCTGGGCCTTCGCCAGGAGTCCATTGACTTCATCTGTCCGGACTTCCCCGACACCGGCGTCTGCGGGATGTTCAAACAAAAGGCCGCCGATTACGGCTTTATTCTTCGCTACCCCGCCGGAAAGGAAGATATCACGGGGATTGGCTGTGAACCATGGCATTTCCGATATGTGGGAATTCCCCATGCCAAGATCATGACCGAGAACGGACAGACCCTGGAGGAGTATACCGAATATATCCGACAGTTTGACAGCCCCCTCCACCCCTGCTGTATCCGAATGAAGGGACGCGCTATCTGCGTATCCTACATTCCGGCTGGCACGGCAGAAACGATTGTAAAAGTCAACGAAGCCGTTCCCTATCGGATATCCGGCAACAATGTGGACGGTTTTGTGTTGACCCAGTGGACATAGAGGAGTAAATCATGAATAAAGAAACAAATACCGGTGGACTGGACCGTTTCCGCCTGGCGGCAGCCCTGTTGGTGGCAGCCATCCACACTTCTCCCCTGACCTGTGTATCCCCGGAAGCCGACTTCTTTTTTACCCGGGTGCTGGCAAGGGCAGCCGTGCCTTTTTTTCTGATGGTGACAGGACAGTTCGTGCTGCCCCGGGTCCTGGAACCCGGCGCGCGGTCCGGAAGACGCCTGCTGCGCTATCTGGTCCGCACAGGCCTGCTCTACCTGGGTTGTATTCTGCTGTACCTGCCTCTGGGCATCTACGCCGGTCATTATCAGGCCCTCACCCCGGGAAAAATTCTGCGGCTTCTGTTGTGGGACGGCACCTTCTATCATCTGTGGTATTTTCCCGCCTGTATGCTGGGAATGACCCTGCTTTGGCTCCTCAGCCGACGCCTTGGCCCCCGGGCCCTGGCCGCAGCCTGTGGGGCGCTGTATCTGCTGGGACTTTCGGGAGACAGCTATTATGGGCTTACCGAATATCTCCCCCCACTGCGCAGCCTGTGCGACCTGGGCTTCCAACTGTGGTCCCACACCCGCAACGGATTATTCCTGGCCCCTGTGTTCCTGCTGTTGGGGGCACATATGGGAAATCTGGTCCATCCCCAATCATCGCCCGGACGCCCCTCCTGCCCTGGGGAAAAGGCAGGGCCTGCACAAACCCTCCCCAGGACTCTGCCGGGCAAAGCCGCCCTGGGCGCGGGCCTGGTGCTGGGTCTGCTGGGCATGACAGGCGAAGCCTTCCTGCTGCGCCATCTGGACTCCCTGCGCCACGACAGCATGTATCTGCTGCTGATTCCAGTGATGTACTGCCTGTACGGTCTTCTGCTGCGGGTCGACTGTCCTGCCTGCCCCAGGCTGCGCAAGATATCCACTCTGGTGTATATCCTGCATCCCGCCGTTATTGTGGCGGTACGGATCTGCGCCCGGCTCCCCCATCTGCTTCCGCTGATGGAGCACAGTCTGCTGCACTATCTGGCTGTGTGCCTGCTGTCCCTGGCCGGGGCATGGCTGCTCACTTCCCTGCCGGAGATCAGACGGAAACGTTCCTTATAAAATAGCACAGTGGCTGAGAATCCGGGCCCGCCGGTTCCCCTGTTGCCCCTATTCAAACTCTATGGAGAATCAATATTTATGAATGAACCGGAAAAAACCTTTCTCAGCCGGGCCTGGATAGAAATCAGCCGGGACGCCCTGGAACACAATGTGACATATCTGCGATCCCTGCTGCCCCCCCGCTGTGAACTGATGCCTGTAGTCAAAGCCAACGCCTACGGCCACGGAGCCGGGCTTATCGCCGGGGAATTAAGCACTTTGGGCATCCGCTCCTTCTGTGTAGCCTGTGTCAGCGAGGGCGTGGAACTGCGCAGACAGAAAATCGACGGAGAAATACTGGTACTGGGCTATACCCATCCCGATCAGTTTCCCCTGCTGGACCAATATGCCTTGACCCAGACCGTGGCAGACCATGCCCATGCTCTGGCGCTGAGTGCTTATGCCTGCTCCGCCTCCAGGCGTTGCATTCTTTCCTGCTCATGCGCCCCGGACAGGAAGTCCCGGGAAACTGCCTCCGCTCCCGGTTCGGTTGGCCGGACACACCGGCACCCGACCCGGACCACATCCCCCGGCGAACTGCCTCCGCTCCCGGTACAGGTGGCTGCGGACACCGGCATGCACCGCCTGGGGATACCTGCGGAACAGGAAGAACGTTTCCGGGAAATATTTGCCCTTCCCGGCCTGCGGATCACCGGCCTGTACAGCCATCTGGCGGCTTCCGGCGGAGTTGACGATGCCTCTCGAAACTTTACCCAAAACCAGATCGGCTCTTTCCGACGCCTGACTGAACGGCTGAGACTCAGGCCCCTGCAGGAGAGTTTTCGGTTCAGGGAATCTGTCCATGCCCCTGTAAAGCTTCATCTGCAGGCCAGCTACGGTATTCTGCGTTACCCTCTGCCGGATATGGACTGCGCCCGCCCCGGCATTGCCCTGTACGGGCTGTTGAGCAGTGCCGCCGACACCTGCGCCTATGGGGAACAGCTGTGCCCGGTACTCTCCCTGCGCGCCCGGGTTGCTTCTGTGCGCCGGCTTTCTCCGGGGGAATCTGCCGGATACGATATGGCTTATACCGCCTCCTGCCCCACCTCCATTGCCACCGTCACCATCGGCTATGCAGACGGTCTGCCCCGCAGCCTCTCAGAGGGCAGGGGAGCTGTGCTGCTCCACGGACAGCGTGTCCCCATCATCGGCAGAATCTGCATGGATCAGCTACTGGTGGATGTAACCGCCCTTCCCCACACCCGGCCCGGGGATATCGCCACCTTGATCGGCCGGGACGGCAGGGAAGAGATCTCCGCCGCCAGCCTGGCTGATACCTGCGGCACCATCACCAATGAACTGCTGAGTTGTCTGGGAACCCGCCTGGATCGGCTGGCCCTGTAGTTTCGTCTCCCTTTCATGTTCTGCAGACCTCCGATTTACAGAAACGTTTCCATTGCCGCCGCTTATCCCGCTCTTTATTTCCGATGGTCTTTGTGTGATTTCGTTGTTGTAAACATACCCGAATTGTGCTATTATTGAATGTAAAAGCGCATTGGGAGGCTTTTATATGGCCGGAAATATAATGCCTAATCGGCTGGATCGGGCTTTCTATCAATATCAGGAGGAACTGGAAGCCAAGGCTCTGGAGGTGCTGCGCTCGGGATGGTATGTGCTGGGGCCGGAAGTACAGGAATTTGAAAAAGAATTTGCACAATACACAGGTTCCCGGTACTGTGTGGGCCTGGCCAGCGGCCTGGACGCCCTGTGGCTGGCTTTCAGAGTCCTGGGCATCGGCAGCGGCGACGAAGTCATTGTACAGGCCAACACCTATATTGCCAGTGTGATGGGGATCACCATCAACGGGGCCACGCCTGTATTTGTGGAACCGGACATTTTTTACAACATGGATGCTTCCAGGCTGGAAGAACTTGTGACAGAGCGCACGAAAGCCATTCTGGTAGTACATCTGTACGGGCAGGCCGCGAACATGGAAGAAATCCTGGAAGTCTGCAAAAGGCATCGTCTGCGCCTGGTAGAGGACTGCGCCCAGTCCCATGGAGCCTGCTGCCAGGGCAAGATGACGGGCACATTCGGGGAGATCGGCTGCTTTTCCTTCTATCCCTCCAAGAACCTGGGGGCATTCGGCGATGCGGGAGCCATCATTACCGATGATGAGGAACTCGCCAAAAGCATGCGAATATACCGCAATTACGGCAGTGAGAAGCGGTATTACAACAAGGTAGTGGGAGCCAATTCCCGGCTGGACGAATTGCAGGCGGGACTGCTGCGTGTCCGCTTAAGACATCTATCAAGACTCACGGCGGAGAGAAGGGAACTGGCCTGCCGGTATACCCGGGAACTGCAGAACCAGCGGCTGCACCTGCCCCAGGTAAGACCGGGCTGTGACAGCGTGTGGCATCAGTATGTAATCCGCACCAAAGAGAGAGAAGGGCTGATGCAGTATCTGGAACGGCAGGGCATCGGCACACTTATCCATTATCCCATACCGCCCCATCTGTCGGAAGCCTATGCGGACTTGGGACATCAAAGGGGAGATTACCCACTTGCCGAGGAATATGCGGACACCGTATTGTCCCTCCCCCTGTATAACGGAATGACCCGGGAAGAGCAGACATTTGTAATAGAGGCGCTGAACTCTTTTCCGGGATAAATGCTTTACATTTTGCGCTTGCGAATACAATTTTGCAGGCGGATTTTCTTCTAATGCACATGATTAAAAAGGAGAATACATGAAGCTGGAAGAACAATATAAAATATTGGAATTCAAAGACCTGGGAGACCAACGGGGTAATCTGGTGGTGATCGAAGGAGACGGCGCAGACATCCCATTTGATATCAGGAGGGTCTTTTATATCTACGGATCGGACTCGGAAGTGGTTCGGGGACAGCACGCCAACAGGGAGACAGAGTTTCTACTGGTAAATGTATCAGGCACCAGCAAGGTTAAGGTAGACAACGGGAAGGAGTCCCGTGTAATCGAGTTAAACCGCCCACGTATGGGCCTGTATCTGCCGCCCATGGTATGGAAGGATATGTATGATTTCTCCCCGGATTCGGTGCTTCTGGTACTGGCCAGCAGGCATTATGACGCATCAGAATACATAAGAGACTATCAGGAATATCGGACAGAACTTGCAAAAATGGAGGGAAAGGCTCATGAGTAAACTTTCCATCATAGTTCCCATCTATTACAATGAAGATACCTTGATGGATCTGTATGAGGACATGCGGAACAGGATCCTGGACAAGCTGGAAGCATATGAGATCGTCCTGGTGGATGACGGTTCCCAGGACCGTTCCTGGGAGATTATGAACCAAATCCGGGACCTGGACAGCCATGTGCGGCTGGTAAAACTGTCCCGGAACTTCGGGGAACACGCGGCACTTCTGGCAGGTCTGTCCGTGTGCACCGGGGACTGCGCCGTGACCAAACAGGCTGATTTGCAGGAGGACTCCGAACTTATTCTGGAGATGTTCGAAAGCTGGAAGAAGGGCAATAAAGTGGTGCTGGCGGTTCGAAGATCCCGGGACGAAAGCCGGGTAAAGGTCTTTTTTGCCAATCTTTACTATAGTCTGGTCCGCAAGTTCGTTAATAAATGTATGCCCGCCGGAGGCTGTGACTGCTACCTGATTGACCGCCAGGTGATTCAGGTGCTGGAGCGGCTGGACGAAAAGAATTCCAGTCTTACCCTTCAGGTACTGTGGGCCGGCTTTCAGACAGACATGGTATATTTTGACAGAAGGGACAGGGAAAAGGGGGAATCCAGGTGGACTTTCGCCAAGAAGTTCAAACTGGTAATGGATTCCATGATGAGTTTTTCCTATGTCCCCATCCGATTTATGTCTCTGGTGGGCATAGTCTTTAACATCGGGGCCGTCGTGCTGTTTGTCAGCGTGCTGGTGGAATATTTCACCAAAGGTACCCCCATTGCCGGCTGGTCCTCCCTGATGTGCGTGGTTCTGTGCTCGTCAGGCCTGATCCTGCTGATGCTGGGAATTCTGGGGGAATACCTTTGGCGCACTCTGGACGCCGCCAGGACCAGACCGCCTTTCATCATAGACCGGGAAACAGCACCCAGGGAAATTACCCACAAAAAATCTCAGGCTGAAATATCCCGGACCGAATTACCCCAGTAGAAATGACCCAAGTAGAATTGTCCAAGAAGAATTGTCCCAACTCGAAATACACCGGACTGAAATGCCCAAAATTGATATAGATACATCCTTCCCCGCCAGCCGGGGGGATAGAACTCACAGGCAGGACACAATATGACATCAAAATGCTGGAAACGCATCTTTATACTGCTTATGGCAGGGAGTATTCTTGCCGCCCTGAAGCTGATCTTTTTTGACTATACCATGGACGAGGAATATCAGCTTATGATGGGCTACCGCACCCTGCGGGGGGATGCCCTGTTCAGAGAAATGTGGGAGCCCCACCAGACTTCCGCTTTCCTGTGCACGGGCCTGATGTGGGTGTACAAAACGCTCACCGGGACCTATACGGGCATCCTGCTCTATCTCAGAGTCTGCACCACTCTGATTCAGGCAGGGATCAGCCTGTACCTCTACCGGGTCCTGGCGCGCCTGCTGGATCAAAAATATGCCCTGCTCTGCGCTCTGATCTACTTTAATATGGTCCCCAAAATCATCCAGATTCCCGACTTTTCCAATATGCAGCTATGGTTCTTCACTTTGACCGTGCTGTGTCTGATGCATGGCTATCTGCTGCGGGACCGGGAACAGACGGACAGACCCTGGCTGGTCTTTGCCGCAGGTATCTGCATGGCCCTGGAAGTGCTGTCTTATCCCTCCTGCGTCATTCTGTTTCCTTTTTTTCTGGTATATATTTACAGGGCCTCCGGGCAGAAAAAATGGCGGGATACAGGACTCTTTACCGGCGCATGCGCCCTCTGTGCCCTGGTATGGCTGTGTATTATCCTGCGCCATGTGGATCCGGCGGAATTGCTGCGCAATGTAAGATTCCTGCTGGACTTTGACCTGACCCATGAACTTTCCGGTGCCACCCAGGGCAAACTGCCCGGAATTTTCACCAACCTGTTGGGAGGCTGCGCTTTCCTGGCGCCTGTCATGGCCCTGAGCCTTCTGGCCATGATCCCGGTGCGGAAAAAAAATCCGGACTGGGGACGGCGGCAGTGCCTTCCCGTGTTTCTGGTAATGGCCATATCCCTCTCGGAATGTATTCAACTCTATCTGTGGATCGTGAAAAAGAGCGGCTACGAGGTATATCAACTGCATTTGTTTCTGCTGTTACTGGCAGGGCTGGCCGCCTGGAAAGCTGCGGGGCAACCGGGAAAATACTTTTCCGCAGGCGTCATTGGCACTCTGCTTTCCTATGCGGCGGTGGTCTATATCAGCGATCTGGAGATGTTCTACGCGCTGCCTCACGGAGTATTGGGGGTGTTGTTCTGTGCCGTCCTGTTGTCGCTGGCCCTGCAGGAGACTTTGGGGAAGACTTCCTCCGGATGGATTTACTTCCTGTTGGTGAGCCTGTGCCTGGTGAGCATTTTCGGAAAGGGCTACACACTCCGGGCTGGCCGGAATTACAATGTGGTGCCTGATACGGAAAACATTATGCGGCACGGCCCTGCCATTGGAATTCTCTCCGACTATATGAATTGCTATATCTACAACAGCAATTACGAAGACTTTGGAGCCTTTGTGAACCAGGATGACGTGGTGTTGATCGTAACCAACATGGTGACTTCGGCGGGCACCACCCCCTATATGATGACCGGCGCGGAGGTGGCTCATTACTCCATCGTTGATCCCACGGCCTATGACGAAAGGCTGCTCACCTACTGGGAACTGTACCCGGAAAAGCGTCCCAACGTTATTGTGGTGGACTGTTGGTACGGAGAATTGAAGGAAAGCCCGGATAGCTGGATCATGCAGTATATTGAAGGAGAATTTGGCTATACCCAGATGCAGGATGGCCGATATGTGCGGTTTTACCGAAAGTAAGGAAACAAAACCTTTGTCATAAAAAATGAGACTTCACGCGAAGTCTCATTTTCTTTCGTCTCTATATAATATATTGCCTTGGACCAGCTGGCCGCATTACGCGCCCGGTTGGTCCTGACGGCTCATCTCCAGCAGCTTGCTGCGCATCTCGGTCTCAATCCGCAGCAGTTCGGCTTCTGCGCTCTGGCGCTTTGCCCGGCCTTCATCCTGAATCTTCCTCACCTCGTCCAAAGTGCTGATCAGCGTCTGGTTGGTAGCAGTCAATGTCTCGATGTCCACAATGCCCCGCTCAGCCTCCTTAGCCGTTTCCACGGTGGCAATCTTCAGCGCCTCCGCGTTCTTCCGAAGCAACTCGTTGGTCATATTGCTGACTTCCCGCTGGGCCTTGGCCGCGTCTGCGGAATGGTTCAGACCGATGGCGATAACCATCTGGCTCTTCCACAAAGGAATGGTATTCACCAGCGTGGACTGAATCTTTTCGGACATGATGGTGTCGTTGCTCTGGATCAGGCGGATCTGGGGTGCCATCTGCAGAGAGATAGTCCTGGTCAGTTCCAGATCATACAGCTTTTTCTCAAAACGCTCACACATGCTGGAGAAATCCTTGGCCTTCTGGGCGTCCTCCGGCAGACCGCTCTGCTCCGCCTTGGCCAACAGCTCCGCCAGTTCCACATTGCGGGCCTGCTCCAGTTTCTTCTTGCCCGCCAGTATGTACATGGACAGTTCCTTAAAATAGTTCAGATTGAGTTCATACATCTTGTCCAGCATGGCCACATCTTTCAGAAGCGTGATCTGGTGTTCCTCCATGACCTTGCAGACCTTGTTGATGTTGACCTCGGCCTTATCATACTTCACCTTCATATTGGACAGCTTATTGCTGCCCTTTTTGAAGAGGCCCAAAAAGCCTTTCTCCTCCTCTTCCTCTTCAAAGGAGCGCAACTCACTCACAACGTCCGTGAGAAGCTGGCCGATTTCTCCCATGTCCTTGGTACGCACGCTGCTCAGAGCATTCTCGGAGAAATCCGCGATCTTTTTCTGGCTCCCTGCACCGTACTGCAGGATCATCTGCGTATTGTTCAGATCAATCTGCTCCACGAAGTCATTCACCATCTTCTGTTCCTCGGGAGACAGTTCCACATTCATCTGCTCTTTCACGGCCTCGGCCACAGATGCGCCGCTGACGGCGGCAGGAACCTCCTGCTCAGACTTGGCAAAGGGCTCCAGTGTCAGGGTCGGCGCCTGCTTTAACATGGTATCCAGTTCACTCATTTTCTTTCTCTCCTTCTGCCGCTCTGGCGGCCCGCTCATAATCTATCAAAATCCCTGCCTTCGCACGGATCCTCACTGTTCTAATTTCGCGTACTCCAACTCTTTGCTGATGCTCTCTTTGGTCAATCCCTCCTGGGCCAGCATGGTCTCCAGCACCTGCGCGTCCGTGGTCACATCGAATACCCTGTTGCGGAACAGATTGTTGAGCAATTCCGTAAACGCCGCATTGATGGTATCCAGTGTTTTCTCAATCTGAACCTTGGCGGAGAGAATGTCCTCCCCGGGCACACTGACCCCGTCAAACTCCTTGTAAGCCTCCACCAGCTTTAAAGTGGTGGGGAGGTAATAATCCATCAGCTTGTGCATCTGGGCCATCTGGTCCGGATATTCCCGCACCTTGTCAAATATCTCCTTCAGCAGGTTCTCCAGCCGGTACAGCTTGGCGGAAATCACCTCGCCCTCAATGGCATCGTTCATATCCCGCAGCTTGCGAATGCACTCCATTCCCTCGGCAACCATCTGGTTCAGTTCCTGCATGCGGGCCTGCTGTTCCCTTTCCACCAGTTCCCCCGGCGTCAATGGACGCTCCTCGGGAGCAGGAAGGGCCTCCCGTTCCCTCAAATGGCGGGAACGCTCCGCATCCTGATACTGCCTGTAGATCACATCGTTCAGCATCAGGGTAGTACCCTGCTCATCCAAATGTCCCTGGGGGAAAATCCCCAGCCGCAGCATCCGCCGCACATCCCGCAGCACCCAGCCTTTGCTGGCCTGGGTTGCCGCCGCCAGCTGGGCGATCTCGGCATACATTTTGCTGCCGCAAAGCTGAATGTAGCGGTCCGCCCGCTTCAGACGCTGATGCTTGGAACTGCCAAGCTGGACCATGCCGAAGAAAAACAGCATGATCAGCGCCCCCACCATCATGGCAGGAACCTCCCAGATCAACAGAGTGGTCAGCAGGATCATCCCTCCGAATCCCATGCCGATGCCGCCGAATACTTTGTACAGGACGCCCGCCACATTGCCCACCCGCTTCGTCTTGACCAGAGGGCCGGGATGCCTCACCGGCATGGGCTGTCTATAGGGAATATTGCCGCCCGCACCGCCCTGGCCTCCGAAAAAGCCGCGTCCCGGCTGCCCCGGCTGACCGCCCTGGGGAACTGCCCGTCCGGGAGGAGGCGCCGCCGGACCTCTGGTACTCCAACTGGCGCTGAAATGCTGGTGCTGTTTCTTCCAGTTTTCCCAGTTCTGCCGCATCTGCTCCTTCTGACGGTTATTCCGCTCCGTGCCTTCGGGACTGCCGCCCATAAAGGTATAGTTGGCCTCGCGGATGGCATTGTTTACCGTCTGGCCCACCAACTCATTCAGATTTTTAAAATCGCCGCTGTTCAGCCCTTCCGACAAAGCGTCACGGAATTGCTCTCCCAGGGTGTTGCTGCCCATATTTTCACTCATTGACCTCAAACCTCATCCATACCGGCCTGTATTGCGCTTGCATGTTCTAAAAAGAGTTACCCTTTCTCCCCATTATCACACATTATACGCAGCTTCGCAATATCTTTATAAAATTTTAAGAGCTATCGGTCCATCTCTGCCACCCGGCCCACAGACTGATGTTCTCTGATAATGCCGTCTATCTCTTTCAGATCCGTGGACAGCAGGTCACCGGGAATGGTATTTTTCAGCGCGCTGGTGGCATTGCCGTACCGCAGCGCTCTCTGATAATCCCCTTCACCGGACAGCAGACCGTAAAGTACCCCTGAAATATAGGCGTCCCCGCTGCCGATCCGATCCACCACCTCGATATCCGCATAGGGCGGTTCTTCATAATAAGTATCCTCCCGGGCGCTGTATATGATGGAACCGAAGGTGTGGCGTTTGGGGCTGTGTACCACCCTCTGGGTGGAAGCCACGATGGAGATGGGATACTCCTGGGTAAAACTCTTCATAATCTCCCTGGCGCTTCCCTCTTTTAAGAAAGTAAGACGCGCCGTATCCTCGGAGCAGAAAAACACATCCACATAGGGAAGGATGTGCTCGATACACTCTTTGGCCTCGGCCCCGGTCCACAGGTTCCCCCGGAAATTCACATCAAAGGAGATCAACGTCCCCTGGGCCTTGAACCGCCGGATCATCTCTATGGCCGTCTCCCGTAACTGGGGACTCAGGGCCAGGGTGATGCCGCTGGTGTGGAAGCAGCGCGCCGCCTGGTAGAGGCTGTCGTCATAGTCCGCCACGGTCAGCTTGTTGACGGAAGTGTTCTTCCTGTCATAGACAATTCTGGGCTTACGGGGATAAGCGCCGCTCTCATAATAGTACACCCCCAGCCGGGCATCTCTGTCCTGATCATAGACCAGGTAGTCGTCACTGACCCCGCAGAGACGGACACGGTTCTTGATATAGGTGCCCAGATCGTTGGCAGGCAATTTTGAGATAATGCCGCAGCGCAGGCCCAGCATGGCCGCGCCGGTGATGGCGTTCAGTTCCGCGCCCCCCGCCTGCTTTCCCAGGGTGTCCCCTCTGGCGATCCTCTCATTGTCCGGCGGCGACAGACGGAGCATCAGCTCTCCCAGGGACAACAGGTCAAACTCTTTTTTCATATGCGTACCTTGCCTTTCTGAATTCATATCCCGCATCTGCCCCACAGTCCCCTGATCCAGGGCCTGCGCTGCAGCCTCCGGTCAGGAATCGGCACTATGTCCCGGAAGATGCCGTCATACAACCTTTTTCCTGTGGGATATATGGTCGTGGTTTACCAGTAAACTCATTTTAGCACATTTTCATAACACGGTAAAGGTAAATGCCGCTTTGTTACTCCTCCGTTTCGTGCGCCCGGCAGCACGTTTCCTTCAGGAGATTTTCATCCACCAGCGCCTTCATGGCCTCCAGAAGCTGCTCCGTATCCTCCAGCAGGGCCTGAGCGTCCTTCTCAATAACATTGCTCTTCTTGTATTTATAGGTAAAAAAGGGATTGCCGTAAGCCGTGAAACGCAGCTTGTCCCCATAGGGCTTCATAAAGCCGGGGATCCGCTCCGGGGCAATGGGCGCATCGGGCCGGAATGTGAAGAGAATCCGCTCGTTTTTTCCCTTCAGTTCCGTCATATAAAGCCTGTGGGCCGCCACCCGGATCAGAGCGATCCGCAGCAGGTTTTCCACGGATACGGGTACTTCCCCGAAGCGGTCCAGCAGCTCGTCCCGCATATCGTCCCGCTCCCGGACGTTTTCAATGCCTGCAATACGCTTGTAAATATCCAGTTTCTGCACCTCGTTGACAATATATTCCGGCGGAATAAACGCATCCACGTCCAGATCCACAATGGTGGCAAAATCCGCCGCCGTGGTAATTCCCTTTCTGCGCTGCACCGCCTCGTTCAGCATCTTGCAGTACAGGTCATAGCCCACCGCTTCCATATGGCCATGCTGCCGCATACCCAGCAGATTGCCCGCTCCCCGAATCTCCAGGTCCCGCATGGCGATCTTGAAGCCGCTTCCCAGATCCGTGAACTCCCGGATGGCCGCCAGCCTTTTTTCCGCCACTTCCTTCAGCATCTTATCCCGCTTGTACATCAGAAAGGCATAGGCCGTCCTGTTGGAACGTCCCACCCGCCCCCGGAGCTGATAAAGCTGAGACAGACCCAGATTGTCCGAATCATGGATGATCATGGTGTTCACATTGGAAATGTCCAGTCCTGTCTCGATGATGGTGGTGGATACCAACACGTCGATTTCCCCGGCGATAAAGTCCACCATGATCCGCTCCAGTTCATGCTCCTTCATCTGCCCGTGGGCATAGGCCACCGTGGCCTCCGGCACCAGCGCCGCAATGCCCGATGCGATATCCGCGATATTGTTCACCCGGTTATATACATAGAATACCTGGCCCCCCCGGCCCATCTCCCGGACAATGGCCTCCCGGACCATCTCCTCGTTATACTCGCAGACAAAAGTCTGTATGGGCAGCCGCTCGTCCGGCGCTTCCTCCAGCACGCTCATGTCCCGGATGCCGATGAGGCTCATGTGGAGGGTGCGGGGAATGGGGGTAGCTGTCAGGGTCAGCACGTCCACATTCTCTTTCAGCTTCTTGATCTTTTCCTTGTGTGCCACGCCGAAGCGCTGTTCCTCGTCGATAATCAGCAGCCCCAGATCCTTGAATTTCACATCTTCCGACAATACCCGGTGGGTACCGATCACAATGTCCACCAGGCCCTTTTGCAGATCCGCCACGGACTTCCTGATCTCCCCCGGAGTGCGGAACCGGGACAGCAGTTCCACCCGCACCGGAAAGTCTTTCATTCGCTGGGCAAAGGTATTGTAATGCTGTTGAGCCAGGATGGTGGTGGGCACCAGATATACCACCTGCTTGCCCTCCTGTACGGCCTTGAATGCCGCCCGGATGGCAATCTCCGTCTTGCCGTACCCCACATCACCGCAGATCAGCCGGTCCATGATTCTGCCGCTCTCCATGTCCGCCTTGGTATCGGCGATGGCTGCCAACTGATCCTCTGTCTCCTCAAAGGGAAACATCTCCTCAAACTCCCGCTGCCACACTGTATCCTTGCCGTACTGATATCCCTCACTCTGCTGCCGCAGGGCGTAGAGTTCCACCAGATCCCCTGCCACCTGGTCCACGGCGGTACGCACTCTGGACTTGGTGCGATCCCACTCCTTGGTGCCCAGCTTGTTCAGCTTGGGCCTTCCCCCTTCCGCCGCGGCATATTTCTGAATTACATCCAGGCCGGTGGCCAGCACATAGAGATTGCCGCCGTCACGGTACTCGATCTTCATATAGTCCTTGACCACTTTTTCCACTTCCACCTTTTCAATGCCCCGGTAGATGCCCAGCCCGTGGGTCTCGTGCACCACGTAGTCCCCCACCTTCAGTTCGTGGAAATCATTGATTTTCTGCCCCTGGTACAGCTTTTTTTTCTTTTTCTTCTTCTCCGCGCCGAAAATATCGGACTCGGCGATCACCACATATTTAATCAGGGGATATTCAAATCCTTTGTTCACATGGCCGTAGTAAGTCACCACCTCCCCCGGCTGCACCTCCCTAAAGGGATCTTCCGTGTAGACGGCTGTGAGTTCATACTCCCGCAGGTCCTGGGCCAGACGCCTGGCCCGGGTGCGGGAACCGGACAAAAGCAGCACCCGGTATCCCTGCCTGCGGTAGCGGATCAGATCTTTTACCAGAGCCTCGAAGCTGTTGTTGTAGGGCGACACGTTGCGGGCGGACATCATGACCCGGGAGACGGGCCGCAGCAGGCTGTTCTTCCCGTCCATGGTGGCCAGGGAAACCACCGGGGATTTCAGGCAGCGGGCCATAACCTGCTCCCTGCCGTACAGGATGTCCATCTGCCCCGGCAATACATAACCCTTCTGGGCCCGCTGTCCCATGCTCTCACGAAACTCCATTTCCACCGCGTCCGCATGTTCGGCAATCCGCCCCGGCTCATCCAGGAAGAACACCAGCCCTGTGCCCCCCCTTTGCCGGGACTCTTCCGCCCGCTGCAGCAGTTCCGGCAAAGTCAGGGTGTCCTGGTAAAAATAGCGGATATAACTTTCCAGATTGGCTTTGGACTGGAACTCCAGCAGCTGTTCCTTAAGTTCCGCCACCTGGGTACTGACCCGATGAGCCGCCTCCGTCTCAAAGGCCTCCCGCAGCTTCTTCTCCTGGGCCTTGGCATCCTCCTGAATCCGGCTGACGCCCTCCTCCAGGCGCTGCCTGTCCATAACGAATTCCGCCGCCGGATAAACGGTGACACTCTCCAGCTTTTCAATGGAGCGCTGACTCAGCACGTCAAAGGAACGAATGGACTCCACCTGGTCCCCCCACAGTTCGATGCGGTAAGGATTTTCTTCCGTCAGATCATAGATATCCACGATACCGCCCCGAACGGAGAACTGTCCGCTGCTTTCCACCTGAGCCGCTTTCTCATAGCCCATGTCCACCAGACGCCTGGACAGCGCCGCCTCATTCAGGGTCCCGCCGTTCTCCACTCTCAGAATATCCTTTTCCGGGTCCCATTGCACCTGGGGCGTCATCAATGCCGCAAAGGTCGTAACCAGCGTCAGGGGCCTGCCCTCCGCAATCCGCCGCAGCGCCCGCACCCTCTCCCGGGTCAACTGGTTGCCGTGGATATCCGCCTGGAAAAAGATCAGGTCCTTGGCGGGATAGAGAAGAACGTTTCTATCATAGAAACGGTATTCCTCATAGAGTTCCCTGGCCTTTAAATCACTGTAAGTAACGATGACCCTATAACGCAGGCCATCGGACAATCCGTAAATCATATGCAGTTTCTGAGAATCCACGCAGCCGGTGAGCGCCACCGGAGTCCTACCCTTGCATATGTCTTCCCTGATCTGCTCATACTCCGCCAGATCCCGCAAAGGAGCTAATAATGCCTGCATCCTGTCACCTCCATTTTAGTTCCGCATTTTCCCTTCCACCGCACACCCAGGGATCCTTATACGACCGCACAGCGTCCGTATAAGGATCCGTGCGCTGTCCGGGAATATGCTGTTTTAGTTCCGCATTTTCCCTTCCACCGCACTCTCAGGGATCTTTATTCCCCGGCGGGTTTCTTCTTCATATTGTATCGGTTCATGGCTCCGTCCGCATCCCCCTGCAGGATCATGCGGATGGCTTCAATGGCCTTCCCGCCGGTTTCTTCCAGCAGCTTGTTCTCCTTGTCCGTGAAGCGGCCCAGTACATAGTCCTTCAAATCATACCCCTGAGGCTTATCGCTGACTCCCATCCGGATGCGAATAAAATTCTCGCTCCCCAGGTGCAGGATAATATTCTTCAGCCCATTATGCCCTCCGGCACTGCCCTTCTTGCGGATCCGCAGCTGGCCCACATCCAGGCTGATATCATCGGAGACCACCACCAGCTGAGCGGTCACATCTACCTTGTAGTAGTCCGTTACCTCCCGGATGCTCTCTCCGCTCAGATTCATATAAGTGAGGGGCTTAACCAGAATGACTTTCTGTCCGTCAATATAACCCTTGCCGATAACCGCCTTATGCTTTCTCTCCAGCATGGATATCTGGTATTTCTCCGCAATTTGCTCTATGACCCGGAAGCCGATATTATGCCGGGTATTCTCATATTCTCTGCCCGGATTGCCCAGGCCCGCGATAACAAACATAGTTTTCCTCCAATGTTACTATTCCGCTTTTCTTTCCGCGCTTCCCTGCCGAAACACGGGCGGCGCATGGCCGAAGTAGATGAATACCAGTATTATAAATCACTTTTTACCAATATACAACCGTGATGTTTTTGTGTCGGCTGTCTTACGGCGAAAAAAGAAGCCGCCGCGTCTCTGCGGCAGCTTCTGTATCCCTGATATGTTCTGTGTTACTCCTCCCCGGCCTCCGGCGCGGCCAGCGCTTTTTCGTAGCCGTCCAGGATCACCCGCTGGATGTGTTCCCTTGTGGTGGAATTAATGGGATGGGCGATATCCCGGTGCTCTCCATCCGCCGCCTTTTTGCTTGGCATAGCGATAAACAATCCCTTTTCTCCCTCAATCACCTTGATATCATGTACCACAAACTCATCGTCCAATGTGATGGACACAATCGCCTTCATCTTTCCTTCCTTGGTAATCTTTCGTACCCGTACATCTGTAATCTGCATCAAAACAACCCCCTTGGCTAAATGATCTCATCTTGCTTTACTTTGATCTCACGCGTTGCCGCGCACATTCGGTTCAAAAGAATTATAATGCAGAAACTGTTCCGCCGAAGCCCTCCCCGGCGGAAGCTGGTGTATTTTTGTTCCGTAAAATTACATCACATACCTTTCGTTCTTTTCCACCACAATCCTGATACCGCCTTCCCCAACAAAACGGGAACCCGCGCGTATGGTGTCCCGGCTCTCTACAATGCAGTTCTCAATGTAAGTATTGTCCCCGATATAAACATCGTTTAATATCACGGAATTCTTGATCACGCAGTTGTTGCCGATATAGCTTTTCTTGAAGATCACTGAATTCTCCACCACGCCGTTGACGATACAGCCGCTGGAAATCAGGCTGTTGCGGATGTCTGCGCCGGGATTGTATTTCGCGGGAGGCAGATCGTCCACCTTGGAGTAAATGTCCGGGTACTGTTTAAAGAAGTAGTCCCGCACTTCCGGCTTTAAAAAGTCCATGTTGGTACCGTAATAATCCGCCACAGACGCGATATTACGCCAATAATCCTTGATTTTGTAGGCATAGATCCGCTTCATGTCTTTGTAGCGGATCAGAATGTCGCGGACGAAGTCATACCGCTCCTCCTCCATGCACCTTTCGATCATCTCGATCAGGTTCCGGCGGCGAATCACATAGATCCCGCAGGAAACCGTGCTGCTCTTGGCCTGCAGAGGCTTTTCCTCAAACTCCGTAACCCGGTAATCCTCGTTCATCTTCATAGTGCCGAAACGCTCGATCTCCGTGCCCGGTTCCATGTCCCGGCACACCACCGTGATATCGGCCTTCTTGTCTATATGATACTCCAGCAGCCTGTTAAAGTCCATCTTGTACACGCAGTCGCCGGAAGCGATCACCACATAGGGCTCATGGCTGTTCTTCAGCCACACCAGATTCTGGGCAATGGCGTCCGCCGTACCTCTGTACCAGTTGCTGTTGTTGACGGTTACTGCAGGTGTGAATACATACAGACCGCCCTGCTTGCGGCCGAAATCCCACCATTTGGAGGAACTCAGATGCTCGTTGAGGCTCCTGGAATTGTACTGGGTAAAGACCGCAACCTTCTGGATATGGGAATTGGACATATTGCTGAGCGTAAAATCAATGCTCCGGTAGCTGCCGGCCACCGGCATGGCACAGATGGCACGTTTCTGTGACAACTCTTTCATTCGGTGGTTATTGCCACCTGCCAAAACGATTCCTATAGCTCTCACTGTTATCTCTCCTCCGCCTTGATTAATGTCTTGCCGCTGCCCAGATAACCATCCGCATAGTCCGCGGCTGTGGTCACGCCGGAGATCACCGTGTTCTTGCCCACGCTGACACCCTCGGGAATCACGCTCTTCTCGCCCACCGTCACCAGGCCGTGGCTGTAAATATGGGGAGCCGTATCATTTTCCGCCTCACCTCCCACCCCCAGCTTCACACCCCTGCCAATCTGCACGTTCTCCGCTATGATGGCTTTGTAAACCTCGCAGCCGGGGCCGATCACGGTGTTATTCATAATGATGGAATCCCGCACCACCGCGCCCTCCCCGATGGTGACGCCGCAGCCGATAACAGAGTTGTACACCTTACCGTACACATCCGTGCCCTCGCCGATGATGCAGCGCTCCACCACACTGTCTCTGGACATATACTGAGGCGGCAGGATATCGCTCTTGGTGTAGATTTTCCAATATTCCTCATACAGGTTGAACTCCGGAACAATGTCGATCAGTTCCATATTGGCTTCCCAATAGGAATTCAGCGTGCCCACATCCTTCCAGTAGCCGTTGAACTCATAGGCGTACAGCGGCGCGCCCTTCTCATGACAGTAGGGAATGACATGTTTTCCAAAATCCAGAGCCGGCTGATCCGCCATGGTCAGCAGCGCCTCCTTCAGCGTCTTCCAGTTGAAAATATAAATGCCCATGCTGGCCAGATTGCTCCTGGGATGTTCGGGCTTCTCCTCAAAGTCAGTAATCCGGCGGTTCTCATCCGTAATCATAATGCCGAAACGGCTGGCTTCCTCCATGGGAACGGGCATTACAGCGATGGTCACCTCCGCGTTATTGGCTTTGTGGAAGTCCAGCATGACCTCGTAATCCATCTTGTAAATATGATCCCCTGACAGAATCAGTATGTACTCCGGATTGAAACTCTCCATATAGTCCAGGTTCTGGTATATGGCATTGGCCGTGCCGGTATACCACTCACTGTTGGCGCTCTTTTCGTAGGGCGGCAGCACTGTCACACCGCCGATGTTCCGGTCCAGGTCCCAGGGAATACCGATCCCGATGTGGGTGTTCAGCCGCAGAGGCTGGTACTGTGTCAATACGCCCACCGTATCAACACCCGAATTGATACAGTTGCTCAGGGGAAAGTCAATAATGCGGTACTTCCCGCCGAAAGCAACCGCAGGCTTGGCAACCTTGGACGTAAGCACCCCCAGACGGCTGCCCTGTCCTCCGGCCAATAACATGGCTATCATCTCTTTTTTGATCATGTCATCACCTCAATCTAGCATAATATACAAGGTACCCATGGGCCTTGTCTTGTATACATTATAGCATATTCAATTCCAATTGTGAATATTTTTTACATAAAAAACTTTTTTTTGCTTATTTTTTTATTCAATTTTAACAGAATTTCGTCATTATGAAAATGCATTTGTTTTTTTTACCCACAAAGTATATAATAAGGATATAATAATTTTAGAACATTCCGCAAAAGGAGCTATGCGCTGTTATGTATCAGATAGATTTCAAACACCCCGTTTCTGTTTATTTTGTGGGCATCGGCGGTATCAGCATGAGCGGCCTGGCCGAGATTCTGCACCGGGCCGGCTTTGCCGTGTCCGGTTCCGACTGGAAGTCCAGCCCCATCACCCAGGCCCTGGAAAAGAAAGGAATCCGGGTTTCCTACGGGGAGGATGCCGCCCATGTCACGGAAGATATTGACTGCGCCGTGTTGACCAGTGCCGTGCATGAGGACAATCTGGAGTTTATGGCCATCCGCGAGAAAGAAATCCCCTACTTGTCCAGAGCACAACTTCTGGGGCAGATCATGAAGAACTATGAACTCCCCATCGCCGTAAGCGGTACCCACGGCAAAACCACCACCACCTCCATGCTTGCGGAAATTCTGCTCCAGGCGGACACCGATCCCACCCTGTCCATCGGCGGCATCTTAAAGTCCATCGGCGGCAACATCCGGGTGGGAGGCAGCGGATACTTTCTCACCGAAGCCTGTGAATACACCAACAGCTTTTTAAGTTTCTTCCCTAAAATAGGTCTGATCCTGAATGTGGAGGAAGATCATCTGGACTTTTTCAAGGACCTGGATGACATACGCCATTCCTTCCGGCGCTTCGCCCGGCTTCTTCCCCCGGACGGGACTCTGGTCATCAGCGGCGACATAGAACGCTGGCAGGAACTGACGGAAGGCCTGTCCTGCCGGGTCGTCACTTTTGGACATGACGGCGGCTGCGATTATCATGCCCGCCGGATCCGGCACGATGAGCAGGGAAATGCTTCCTTCCTGCTGCACAGTCCCGGAAAGGAACCTGAACCGGTCACCTTGCAGGTGCCCGGCGAACACAATGTACACAATGCACTGGCCGCCCTGGCCACTTCGGATCTGTTGGGTATCGACCGCGGCACGGCACTGGCCGCCCTGAAGAATTTCTGCGGCACGGACCGCCGCTTTGAGTACAAAGGAACCGTGAACGGATTCGCTATAATAGATGATTATGCGCATCATCCCACAGAAATTACCGCAACTCTGCAGGCGGCAAAAAATTATCCCCATAAAACCCTGTGGTGTATGTTCCAGCCCCACACTTATTCCCGCACTAAGGCTTTTATGGGCGAATTTGCCCGTGCCCTGGCCCTGGCCGACCGGGTGGTATTGACGGACATCTACGCCGCCAGAGAAAAAGATACTCTGGGCATCAGTTCCCGGGATCTGCAGGCCGCCGTCCGGGCATTGGGCACGGAATGCGAATACTTCCCCACTTTCGAGGAAGCCGAAAAATTTCTGGCAGAAAATTGCATAAACGGCGATCTGTTGATAACTATGGGCGCCGGAGACGTGGTAAAAATCGGCGAATCTCTCATTGGAAAATAGTTATCCACCATATCCACATTTTTTCTGCGGCTTCTGCGGTAGGAAAATGTGGATATTTTTTATAAAAATGTGGATAAACATCTCCTTTTTCCATCTTCTTTTGCAGCTGAGTCTGCGGAGCTTTTTCTCCACATGCCAAATATTTATCCACAGTATCCACCGTTTCCACATTTTTTATGGCCCGAGTCGCCTGTTTTTCTTTCTGGCATTATGCCTATTTCTTTTTCGGATTTCCTATGCTATACTTTGAAACACTGAAACAAAGAAGGATGGTTTTCCATGGCGAATCTGGCAATATATAAGGACGATTACATAGAATTTACCGCTATCTCCAATTATTTCATAGACAATTATATGAAGGATGCCAACGATGCCCAGCTCAAAGTCTACCTTTATCTGGTACGGATGGTCCATGCCAACATGGCGTTTGGTGTCTCGGACATTGCGGATAAATTCAATCATACGGAAAAGGACATACTGCGCGCCCTGCGCTATTGGGAAAAGCAGAATCTGTTATCCCTGGAGTTTGACGCGGGCAAGAACCTGACAGCCATTCATCTGCGCGGGCTGGGTTCGGGCATGAACTGCGGCATTACGACTGCCGGAGGTAATAACATGGCCGGTAATTCTGCCCTGCCGGCAGGCGGCGCCATAGCAGGCGCTTCCGCTGCTTCGGCCGGCAACGGCACAGCGGCCAATGCCACGGCGGCTGGAAGCCCTGCCGGCGGGAGTCATCCTGTGGCGGCGGGTAATGACGCCTTGAGCAATCCTATGGCGATGGGCGGCGAAACCCTGGGCAATCCTATGGCGATGGGTAACGACGCCTTGGGCAATCCTATGGCAATAGACAGCAGCACCTTGGGCAATCCTATGACGATAGGCAGTGAAACCTTGGGCAATCCTGCGGCAGCAGAAGGCGGCAATACGGTGACATTTTGCCAACAGAGACAGCTTTCCCTGACGGACGCCAAGTCTGCCATGGAGCATATGACGGGGGCCAGCCCCGGAGGCGCAGGCTGGGAAGCTGCTTTGGAAGAGCCGGACCCCTATGCCAAGCCCGCCTACAGCGCCGACCAGCTTCGCAGTTTCAAGGAGCAGGAAAATACGGCCCAGCTTTTGTTTGTGGCCCAGGTATATGTGGGCAGAACCCTGACAGCATCAGATATGAAAACCATTCTGTATCTGTCCGATGTGCTGCGCTTTTCCGATGACCTGATCGACTATTTGATCCAATATTGTGTAGACAGGGGCAAAAAGGATTTCCGCTATATGGAGAAAGTAGCCGTGAGCTGGGCACAGCAGGGAATAACCACCCCCAAACAGGCCCAGAAAGCGGCTCTCAAATATGACAAGTCCGTATACGCCATCATGAACGAACTGGGCAAGTCCTCCGCACCCACCAACAAGGAGTTGGAATATATCAACCGTTGGACCCGGGAATACGGTTTCACCCCGGACATCATTTTTGAGGCCTGCGAGCGCACCGTTATGGCCGTGGACAAACACCGTTTCGAGTACGCGGAAGGGATTCTTAGCAGTTGGCGCAAAGAAAACGTGCGCCACAAAGCCGACATCAAGCGTGTGGATGAACAGCACCAGAAGCAGAAAAGCGCCGCGGCCAACACAGCGCCCCGCAACAGTGCCGCCGTCAGCAACAAATTCAACCAGTTTAAGCAGAACACCTACAATTTTGAGGAGTTGGAAAAGGAACTGCTCAGCAACTGAGGAAGTCGGAAAAATATTTGATTCGCATATTCCCGGAATGCGCACTGCTTTCCGAATGAACGCCGGGGCGGGCATTCGGGAAGCACCCCCTGTGTGTGCATGTAGGGAATATGCGGAACTCTTAACAGCATATTCCCGGAATGCGCACTGCTTTCCGAATGAACGCCAGGGCGGGCATTCGGGAAGCACCCCCTGTGTGTGCATGTAGGGAATATGCGGAACTCTAAATAGGAGAAACCGCCGTGGCATTGACTAAGACACAATTTGACAGCATAAAGCGAGGATACGAGGAACGGCAGACCCGCAACATGCGGCTGTTGGCCCAACGCAGGCAACAGGTCTATGCACAGCTTCCGGAATACCGGGAACTGGATGCTTCCGTGGGAGCCACCTCCGTAGCCCATGCCCGCCTGTTGCTGGACGGAGACGATTCCTCACTGGCAGACTTGAAGCGGGAACTGGCGTCCAAAGCGGCACGCCGCAGGGTTCTTTTGTCCCAGGCCGGATATCCCCCCGATTATCTGGAACCTTTTTACGACTGTCCCGATTGTCTGGACACCGGCTATATCGGCAGCGAGAAATGCCACTGCTTCCGTCAGCAGGAAATCACTCTGCTCTATGAGCAATCCGGCATCCAGGAGATGATTGCCCGGGAAAATTTCGATACCCTTTCCACCGCCTATTATGAGGGAGAGGATCTGCAGCGTTTTGAAAACGCTGTTGCCATCAGCCATAAATTCGTGGATGAATTCAAAAAAAGCTATCAAAATTTACTGTTTTATGGTACAGTAGGGACAGGCAAAAGTTTTTTGTCAGGCTGTATTGCCGGAGATCTGCTGTCCCGGGGATGGGCCGTGATCTATTTCAGCGCCAGCGGGCTTTTCGAGACTCTGGCCCGCTACAGCTTTGACGCAAAGTCCAAAGAAAGCCTTTACAATTTCTGCAAGGACCTTTACAATAGTGACCTGGTGATCATTGATGACCTGGGAACGGAAGTGACCAACAGTTTTGTGACTTCCCAGCTGTTTTCCCTGCTCAATGAGCGGCACCTGCGGCAGAAAGCCACTATCATCTCCACCAATCTGAATCTGGAGGAGATGCGAGACCGCTATTCCGACCGCATTTTTTCCCGCATCACCAGCAATTACTCCCTATGCAAACTCACCGGCCCGGATATCCGCATGTACAAAAAAAGGTTTCCGGGAAAGTAATGTATTCAGCCTTAAGCGGGCAGGATAACACACAGAACTTTCAACAGCATGTCCTCGAAGGGGTCCACTGCCCCATACCCGGACAGCGAAGGGGCCGGACAAGCAGCCCTGACCTGTGTAGCGGCAGAGGATATGCAGAACCGAAGATCTAAAGACCATCAATAGGAGGTATACATGCCAAATCGTGAAGAGAAGCGCAACTTAGAGACCATCCCTGTGGGTTCCCTGGGCATCATCGCTCTGGAGGGCTGTAAGGTATTGGGCGACAAGGTAGACAAGTATCTGGTAAAATGGAGGACGGAGCGGGAACACGAGCACCGGGATTCTCTGGCTTTCGCGGGATATCAGAGAAACTCCTACCTTCTGAGCACCAAAGTGCCCCGTTTTGGTTCCGGAGAAGCCAAGGGCATGATTTTGGAATCCGTCCGGGGCTGCGATTTGTATCTGCTGGTAGATGTCTGCAACTATAGCCTTACCTATTCTCTATGCGGGCATGAAAACCATATGTCCCCCGATGACCACTATCAGGATTTGAAACGTATTATCGCCGCTGTGGGGGGCAAAGCCCGCCGGATCACTGTGATCATGCCCTATCTGTACGAGAGCCGCCAGCACAAGAGGACGGCACGGGAATCTCTGGACTGTGCTCTGGCCCTGCAGGAACTTGTGGGTATGGGAGTAGATAACATCATCACATTTGACGCTCACGATCCCCGGGTGCAGAATGCCATCCCTCTGCACGGGTTTGAGACTGTACAGCCCGCTTATCAATTTATCAAGGGCCTATTGTGCCATGTAAAAGATCTGCAGATTGACAATGGTCATATGATGGTCATCAGTCCGGACGAGGGCGGCATGAAGCGGGCCATTTATATCGCCAATGTGCTGGGATTGGACATGGGCATGTTTTACAAACGCCGGGATTACACCCAGGTGGTAAACGGACGCAATCCCATTGTGGCCCATGAATTCCTGGGCTCCAGTGTAGAGGGCAAGGATGTGATCATCATTGACGATATGATCTCCTCCGGCGACAGCATCCTGGAAACCGCTGCCGCCCTGAAGCAGCGCCAGGCAGGCAAGATTTTTGTGTTCTCCACCTTCGGTCTGTTTACAGGAGGACTGGAAAAGTTCGATAAGGCCCATGAAAGCGGCCTGATTACCAAAATTCTTACCACTAACCTGATCTACCAGACTCCGGAACTCCTGGAACGGGAATGGTATATTAATTGTGATATGAGTAAGTATATCGCTTACATCATTGATACCCTGAACCATGATTCCTCTATCAGCGATTTGCTGAATCCCAACGAGAGGATACAGAGCATTGTAGCCAGATACCGCAATGGGGAACTGTAAGCTCCCTGACCTACGGACAACAAAGGAACCTGTCGCAGAATCTACAGTCTTGCGACAGGTCCTTTTATCTTTTCTGATCCGGGAATCCCCCAATCCCTTCCGCCTCATATGTAGATGGCATCATACCATGTCACGTGCGAAAACAGCACAAATTGTCAACCTATCTCAGTTAATGGTTGACAATTTGCATTATAGATTGTATACTTAGTTTATATTATGGTTTACATTTCCAATCCCCATAAGTTAATTCCCGGTTCGGGCAGATTAATGACTGCCTGTGCCGGTAAGGCATCAGCACCGAGAATTCAAATCCGGGATTGTCAATGTAGAACATCAAAAAAACGAAAAGGAGAAAGAAATGAATACAAAGAAAATTGCTCTGATCGGCCTGATGACTGCCGTAATCTGCGTGCTGGGCCCCATTTCCTTTCCGCTGCCTGTCAGCCCGGTCCCCATCTCCCTAGGACTTCTGGGGGTACTGCTGGCCACCTATATGCTGGGGATGAAATGGGGCACGGTGAGTTGCCTGGTATATCTTCTGCTGGGACTGGTGGGTTTACCTGTATTCACCGGATTTACCGGGGGAGTGGGCAAACTGTTCGGACCCACAGGCGGATATCTCATCGGATACATATTCCTGACCCTGATTGCAGGCTTTTTTATCGGCAAATGGCCCTCCAAATGGCCTCTTCATCTGGTCGGCATGGTATTGGGGGTGGCGGTGTGCTATCTGTTCGGCACACTGTGGCTGGGTTACCTGTTGAAACGCACTTTCGTGGAGGCGCTGTGGATAGGCGTAATCCCGTATATTCCTGCCGACATGATCAAAATTGCCATTACTCTGGGACTGGGCGGTCTGGTTCGCAGGCAGCTTAAAAAAGCCGGATTTGTAGAATAAGCCTCCCCTTGCCATTCCAGCCAAAATGTGTTAAACTGTTTTTCGTTGCAGGAGTCTCACTGACATGGGTGTCAGAAGATCCAAACCGAGTGTTCGAGACCTTCCACTCGTAAAAAAAATACTAGAGGAGATTTATACAATGAAAAACAGTAAAACACTTTTTGTTTCCCAGGCGGCGCTGATTGCCGCCCTCTATGTGGTATTGACTTTGCTTGCCAACGCTCTGGGCCTGGCAAACTATGCCATCCAGCTTCGCTTCTCCGAGGCGCTCACCATCTTACCCTTTTTCACCCCTGCCGCCATACCTGGCCTGTTCCTGGGATGCCTGATCAGCAATCTGCTCACCGGCGCCATTCTATGGGATATAATATTCGGCAGTCTGGCAACACTGCTGGGCGCTGTCGGCACGTACTTGCTGCGGCGCTGCAAATGGCTGGCCCCTCTGCCTCCCATTGTGGCCAACACGCTGATCGTGCCGATGGTGTTGTATTTCGCATATCACATTCCCGGCTCCATCCCCTATTTCATGCTCACCGTGGGCTTGGGAGAAATACTTTCCTGCGGCGTGCTGGGAATATTGCTGCTTCTGTTGCTGCAAAAGTATAAAAAATATATTTTTCCTGCCGCATCGGCAAAGGAATAAACTAACCATTGCGCAAAGTGGCTTCTGCAACGCTATTTGAGCAGCAAAAACACCTTTGGAACAAGGGTGTACGCATTTGACAGTCTCAGGCATAGTATATATCAGCCGTTATTATTTGTTTACAGGACAGTTCTGGCATATGCGTTTAATCGGGAACCAACTGGCAATTTTTTCCGCTTTCTGCAATTTTTCCTGCATATTTGCCGACGGTTCCCGATCTCTTCACAATTCTCTCTCATACAAATGGATTATCCATTCCCCCCTGTTCCAATAATAGAGCCTGGCTATTTCATAGCAGATGTTCTCATAAGCTGATTCCTTACAGTTCCAGTATGATCTCCCTCACCTCGTCTTCAATCAGGTAGCACATCTCTTCATGGGCATCCACATCTCCCGCGATTTGTTCTGCATCCAGTTTTATATATCTGAGGTCTGCGCTGACCAGCAATTTGCCTTTCCGATCATATATCTCCGTCCTCATAGTGGCAAACTTGGAAGTAGATTTCACCAGGATTCCTTTCCCCACCAGTTCCTCCTGATAGGGCACAGGCTTTCTGTATTTTACTGCCATGGACATGGTAACTCCCAGAACCGACTCCCCCTCCCGGGCCCACAGCGCTCTCAGCCCCAGTTCGTCAAGCATAGTTGCGGCCAGCCCCCCATGAACCCGTTGGGGAAAACTTTGGTGTTCCTCTTCATATCGGAAGATAGTCATAACGCTGCCGTCCTCCATATTATAGAATTGGGCTTTCATACCCACCGGATTATCCATGCCGCAGATAAAGCACATTTTGCTGTTTCTCTGTTTTCCCACTACTTTCATTTCCGTCTCTCCTCCTTCTGTACAATCTGTGCTCCTGTATTCTTTCTCTTTCCCATTAGAAATCCCAAACAACCGTTGAGCAGCCAGATCCAAAACAGTTCCAATATGACCATCACCGCAAACAGCGCAATATGTTGAATAAAAAGCCGGCCTGTGGCCGCCAAGGCCAAGCCCCCCGCCTTTTGGGCAATATAAATGACACGCATATCCAGATGTGTCACCATGATGGCCAGGGAATGCTTCCCCAGATATTCAAGGGGCGCAAATCGTCCCGGAAGACAGCACAGGAAGAGGGTTCCGCCGGTAAGGCACAAGGCTGCCAGGATAAAGAGGGCTCCATTCCCCAATAGCATATAACAGAAAGATACCGGGTAACCCGACACCCGGACATTGACGACAGACAGCCAGGATCCCGCACCGGTCAGGCCGGCACCGGCCAATGCCAGCACCCATTTCCGCTCAGCAAGGCATCTCACCAATATGCCCATGCCCTCCCCCAGCGCACAGAAAAACATACCCATACAACCGCGCAGAACCGTACTGGCCAGTTTCAGCAGAAACACGCCGGCGGACATCTCCATCCCCGCTGCCTGGCCCGGCACCCCCTTAAAGGCACAAAGCCCCACAGCCAGTGAAGCCAGTAAAGCCAGCGCCGCAGGATAAGCCAGTTTTTTACGCAAAAGCTGGTATCCTGTGGCTCCCACAAAAAATACCGGCAAAAACCATAGCACGGAAATACCGAAAAATGAAATGGCGTCCCATACCTTGCCGGATATTCCCGTGAAAGAATGGGGCATGGGAGCAAAAAACTCTTTTGCGCAGTCCCATAAAATGCCAATGAGACTGAACCAGAAATATGGAATCAGAATAGAGCGGGCTCTGTCTCTGATCACAGAACCCGATTCCCGCTCATACAGCCTCCCCTCTCCCGTCAGCAAGCCTGCTGCCACGAAAAACAGCGGCATATGGAAAGCATTGAGCAGAAGTTTCCAGAAGTAGGGAGTTGCCTCCATATGGCCCAGCACCACCAGCACAATTCCAAGTCCTTTGTAAATGTCTAGATACCGAATCCTGTTCTTTTGCATATTTACCAGTTTCCTCTCCCCGCAACCGGCAATCTTTCTTTTGCGCTCTCTTTCCGATGTGTCGGAACACTATTGTATCGTTCTGATATAGGTGATGAAGGAATTGCCGTTCTCCTCCATCCACTCCCGGGTGTCGTTCATTCCCTTTTTATACAGCCTGCCTGTTGCGGGCTCCATCACCACCATATTATACTCGTTAAAGCCCGTAAGCAGCACTGCCTCCCCATTCTTCAGACGGGCCAGTACCGGAATGTCCTGATTGATAAAATACAACATGGAATCCAGGCTGCAGCCCCCCAGATCCAGCACCTGCGCCTGTCCCTCCAGATTTTCTTCCAGAATCTCCCTGGCCGTTTTGCCCTGACTCAGCAGATTATCCGTATTTCCCACGATCCCTTCCAGAGCCAGCATGGTATCCAGGCACACGGCCAGGCTGCCCTTGTCTTCCGTAGCCGTTTGGGCTGTGATGGCCATAATCTGGTTGCGCAGCACCCGGTTCCCCCTGACCCATATGGTTCTGCCGCTTTCGTCCACCACCACACCGGAGCAGGCATCCGCCTGGCGGATGGCCACCGCCGGATCGTAATAAATACCCGCCGCACGGCCCAGGTCATACACATAGTAACGCTCCTGCTGATTGTCCATGGGAAGTACCACATCTCTTCCCCCCTCAAAAATAACTTCCTTGGGGGTCAGGACCTGCAGCCCCTTCACATCAATCTCTTCCCGCACCTGAATCTGGACCAGCTTTTCATAGGTATCCACCGCTGCCACCACCAGCCGGTTTCTACCCTCATCCTGGGCCACACTGTTCATAATATGGTCCTGAGACGTACTCACAAAGCTGCCGTCTTCCCTGCGCAGAATCCGTTCCAAAGTGATCTGGTTCTCCTCCACCTGACAGGACAGCGTATAAATATTATCCCGCTGATAGGCTTTCAGCAGCTTTCCTGATGCATCTCTGATGCACACCTGGTACATGGGAAAAAACAGACGTCCCGCCGCATCGCTGGTCACATCTTCCTGTCTTGCCACGCCGTAGACAATGTCCTCTCCCATAAAGCCCAGCGGACGGGCTATTTCGTCCGCGCTCATATCAATCCGGGTAATCTGTTCCGTCCCCAGGTTCATGATCTGCAGCCCCTGATCCTGACGCCACACTACGATCTTGTGGCTGGCGGATATCACCATGGCTTCGTCGCTCTCCACCAGGGCAATCCTGTTGCTGGTCCGCTCCAGGGTGTCCACTTCGTAAATGCCGTGATCCAGATAGAGATAAAGCTTCCCCTCCCGGTTCAGATAGAGAAGTTCCTCCAGTTCCCGCTCCAAAATCTCATAGGTTTTGTCATAGGGAATATATACCAGTTCCTCAATGGTATTCCGCCCGCTGTTGTAGGTATAGAGCTGGATGCCCACCTCTCCCTCATGCCGTCCCCGGTTCATATACCCGTATACGGCAAACTGCACATTGTTGCCCTCGTCCACATCCAGGATCTTCAGATTGAACCGGCGGTACATCTCGCGGACATCCCACTGTACCCGATTGTTCTGGGACTGGTCCTCATAAAAAGAAAAAAGCAGCGCCAGTCTGTTGGTGGTCACATTGTAACTGCAAAGTCTTCCGGCCGCTTCAAAGACCACAATATTGCCGTCCTCACTCTCCAACAGAGCCGTGTCCTCCCCCACAATTCCCAGCATAATCTTGTCGCTGCCATAAATATCCCCCTTCACAGCGGGAATCTGGTCCATGGTCCTCTCAAATTCCAGCAAATATACCCTCTCCGGGGTATAGCGGATTCGGTACAGTTCTTCCACCAGGTAGCAGTCCTGGTCCCGGCCGCTGCCTGTGGACACCAGGTAATGAAGTTCCATGGAAGCTGTCTGTGTGGCCAGTTCCACCAGATTCACGGCAGGCTGGGTCAGGCGCCTCACGTCCAAATCTCCCCAGGTAATCTGCTGAAAGCTGCTGTGAATATCCACCTTGTGAAAAGTAGTATTGTCCCCCTGAGAACTGCTCTCCAGATACTTGATCAAGTCCCTGGCGGCCTCCTTATCAAAAGTCTTTTGGTGAAAGTCCCACACATACTGCAATTTTTCATATCCCCAGGTATTGTCACTCCATATGGCCCGGGTGTAATACCAGATTTCCCGACCGCTGTCATCGGTGAGCACCAGCGCCAGAGAATACTCCTTGTCCTTCTCAATCAGATCCTTCAGGGCTGTCTCCACCCGTATGGTACTCCCGGACGAAAACTCCGTGATCTCGGTATTCTCTATGAGGCGACTGCCGTCCCGGCTGCGCACCTCCATGCGGATTCCCGCCAGGTTGATCCCATAGGTGTCAATCCGAAATACCAGTTCCCTGTTCGTCCCCAGTTCCGCGATAGTCCCCCGCTGATAGGCGGTGTCCATCGCCTGAGCATACCCATGCAGTTCATTATAAACAATGTCCCCCTTCTCCAGGGTGATAACGGGAAAACTGGCCGCCGATAATTCCATTGTCATATTCCGGTTGTCGTGATTCATTACCCTGCCTGCCACCAGCAAAGCGACCACAAAAGTCAGCAGAAAAATCACCCATTTTATAATTACTTTTTTCATGGCCGCTCCTTTCCCATACGCTGCGGGACCGCCTGTATCTACGCTTCAGCCCGGCAATGCTTCATGGTTTCCGTCCACACTTTATTATTGCGGGTATCCCCTGCTCCGTCACTGCTCCAGCAAACGCGCCAGCGTGGGATATATCCCCAGCAGTTCCATGGTCTCCTGCAGCGGAGTCCCCTGATCCCGGCAGCCTTCCCGCCTTTTACGCATATGCTGTGCCCCGGCGGCACCCTGCGTCCCGGGCTGCATCTTTACCGCCCGGATCAACAGGTTCTTGGGGGTATGTTCCATGTCGATGAACTCCAGAATCTGGGCCTCATACCCCTGCTGCTCCAGCAATCCCGCCCTTACCGCGTCTGTGATCAGAGCAGACATGCGCTCCCGGATCAGCCCATATCGCAGTAATGGCTCCAATTCCCGGCAATGAATCTGTCTGTTTACCTCATGCTGACAACAGGGAACCGCCAGGATTACCCTGGCCCCCCAACTCACGGCTTTTTCCAACGCATAATCCGTGGCTGTATCGCAGGCGTGGAGAGATACCACCATATCCACCCTCTGGTTCTCTTCATAAGTACTGATATCGCCCACCCGAAAATGCAGATTCTCATAACCGCACTTTCCGGCCAGTTCATTGCAGCGCCGGATTACATCGGCTTTCAGGTCCAGTCCCGTAACACGGATATCCCTGCCCTGCAACACATGAAGATAGTAATACATGGCGAAAGTCAGGTACGACTTGCCGCAGCCGAAATCTATTACATGGATCTGCCCCTCCCCGGGCAGCTGATCCAATATATCCTCTATGAACTCCAGATATCTGTTGATCTGGCGGAATTTGTCATATTTACTCCTGGTGATACGGCCGTCCGGGGTCTGAACTCCCAATCCCACCAGGAAATCCACCGGACGGCCTTCCTGCAGGATATACTGCTTCTCACGGTTATGGGAGAGTTCCCTGGGAATGTTACAGGATATCCGTCTGGTTTTGACCGTTATTTTGCCCTTCTTACTCACCAGCACAGTGGCACTCCTGTCTTTTGCCATGATCTCACACTGGCAGAATGTACCGGCCAACAGCTTTTCTACCAGTTCACAGATTTCTCCCGCACTATGATTCTCATGAAATACCTGGGTTCCGGCATACCTTGTCCCCTGGAAGCGTAATTCTCCCTTGAGAAGCACCGGACGAATCTTCAGCTTGTCCCCGTAAGATTTGTCCCTGCTGTTACTCAATACCGCCTGTACCAGCCCTTCATTCATCATCTCTTTCAGCAGTCCGCTTAACTCGTCCATCCCCAGCTCTCCCTAATTAGAGTTCCACAAATTTATGTCTTTAGTCCCGCAGAGCCACGAAAACGCGTGGTTCCCGTGGCCCTGCCTGTTATATTTCCCTGTCAGCTCAAGCTGAAAAATCCTCTTTTGCCGCCCCGACGGCGCTTATAAACTTCATTTACCAGAAGCACAAATATCAGCGGCTGTCTGGGTGACCCATCGTCGCCCGGATTCTCCTGGTCCGAATACTTCTGCCTCTCCTCCCGCCGGATGATATCGGTTATATTATCAGCCGTGCGCTCCAAGGTATAGCGGTCAGGGTATTCATCGTATATCACGCTGCCCTCATAGTCCAGCTTATCCAGAATCTCGGCGACCCTGGTCTGGTAATGCCTGATCTGCGCCGGATACATCTGCCGGAAATATTCCAGATCCCGCAGCACGTCCCCGTCCTGCCTGCCGTAAAGAGTACCGTTCCCATAGCCTGCCGCCGGATATGTCATATAAAAAGGTAAGATTCTGCGTTCAAAATCCATGTCCATGATGCCTTTTCTTTTTCTATAACATATGCATCCGATATACCCGCCGTTACTGGGAAGGCAGGCCGGGCCTTACTTTATGACCTGAATGCGGGCCATCGCCCGCAGCAGAGCGGTCTCCGCCCTGGCTATGTCCGTGTCGCTGGCATGTTCGTGGATACGCTCTTCCGCACGTTCTTTGGCTGCCTCCGCTCTAGCGGCATCAATCTCGTCCGGCCATTCGACAATCTCTGCCAGAACCGTGACCCTGTCCGGCAGAATCTCCACAAAGCCGGCATGGAGCGCGGCTTCCTTCTCGCCCTCCGGCTCCGTAATGGTAAGCACGCCGGGCTTTACGATCACCGTCATTGGCAGATGTCCGGGCAGCACGCCTATTTCGCCCTCGGATGTGTTAAACTCCACCATCTCCGCCTCGCCCTCATAAAATACTCTGTTGGGGGTGATGATCTTCAAAGTCAAGCAATTATTTTCTGCCATGGAAAACCTGCCTTTCCCTATTTCACTCTGGCCAGGACATCATCGATGCTGCCGGCGTTCAGGAAATAGCTTTCCGGAATATCATCATGTTTGCCTTCCAGAATCTCTTTAAAGCCCTGGATCGTCTCATTGATGGGCACATATTTGCCTTCCATACCGGTGAACTGGCCCGCCACGAAGAAAGGCTGGGACAGAAATCTCTGTACCTTACGGGCACGGGAAACCACCAGCTTGTCATCCTCGGACAGTTCATCCATACCCAGAATGGCGATGATATCCTGTAATTCCTTATATCTCTGCAATATTTCCTGCACACCCCGAGCCACTTTGTAGTGTTCTTCGCCTACGATGCGGGGATCCAGAATACGGGAGGTGGACTCCAGCGGATCCACGGCCGGGTAGATACCCAATTCCACGATGGAACGAGACAGCACAGTGGTAGCGTCCAAATGGGCGAAAGTTGTAGCGGGAGCCGGGTCAGTCAAATCGTCCGCAGGCACATATACTGCCTGAACGGATGTGATGGAACCGTTCTTTGTGGATGTGATACGCTCCTGTAAAGCGCCCATCTCTGTCTGCAGCGTGGGCTGATAGCCCACTGCGGAGGGCATACGGCCCAGCAGAGCGGACACCTCGCTGCCCGCCTGGGTGAATCGGAAGATGTTGTCAATGAACAGCAGCACATCCTTACCGCCCTTGTCACGGAAATACTCTGCCATAGTCAGACCGGTAAGACCCACACGCATTCTGGCTCCGGGGGGTTCGTTCATCTGTCCGAACACCATGGTGGTCTTGTCGATAACCCCGGACTCGCTCATCTCATGATACAGATCATTCCCTTCACGGGTACGCTCGCCTACGCCGGTAAACACGGAATAGCCGCCGTGCTCCGTGGCAATATTACGGATCAGTTCCTGAATCAGCACGGTCTTTCCCACACCCGCACCGCCAAAGAGGCCGATCTTACCGCCCTTCTGATAGGGGCACAGCAGGTCTACCACCTTGATACCGGTCTCCAGCAGTTCCGTCTCTGTGGACTGCTCCTCAAAATCCGGCGCCGCCCTGTGGATGGGCTCAAAACTCACACCCTCCGGAGCAGGCTTGTTGTCAATGGGCTTTCCCAGCACATTGAAGATACGTCCCAGGGTGTTTTCACCCACAGGCACAGTAATAGGCGCGCCGGTGGCGATGGCTTCCATGCCTCTCACCAGGCCGTCCGTGGTGCCCATGGCAATACATCTCACAGTATCGTCGCCCAGATGCTGGGATACTTCCACCGTCAGTTCACCGCCGTCCCCGCCAGGAATCACGATTGCCTCGTTGATCTCCGGCAGTTGGCCCTCACCAAAGCGGATATCCAGCACCGCACCAATGATCTGGGTAATCCTTCCTATATTTTTTCCTGTCATAAAACATCCCTTCTTTATTTAGAGTTCCGCATCCGGCACCTCAGCACCTTTCCTGGTGGAGTACAAACCATCCTCTCGGCTGCTTTGTACTCCAGGCACTTCGGGCCGGATGCTGATTTAGAGTTCCGCAGGAGTGAAAAACTATGAAATTGCCTCCGCTCCGGCTATAATCTCTGTCAATTCCTGTGTGATAGAGCCCTGACGAGCTCTGTTGTATTTCAGCGTCAAGTCACTTATCATTTCTTCCGCATTGCTGGTAGCATTGTCCATGGCCTGCATACGCGCGCCGTTCTCGCTGGCTACGGCCTCCATCAGCCCTCCGTAGATCAGGCTGGCCACATATTTGGGGATAATCATCTCCAGAGCCTCTTCGTCATCTGCCTCAAAGTTCATGGGCACTTCCGACTCCTCTCCTTTGATCTCCTCCCCCTGCTCTACTGGCAGGAGTTTCAACAGGGTGGGCACATGGCTCACCGTGTTCTTAAAAGCCGTGTAGGCCAGGTAGATTTCCCCTACTTCCCCCTCTGCGTATGCCTTCAGCAATTCGCTGCACAGCAGCATAGCATCCGGGTAGGCAGGCTCCTCCGCCACATCGGACAGGTCCATCCGCACCTCGTAGCCCTCTCTGACAAAAGCATCCTTGCCCTTGCGTCCGACGGCATAGATCAGCACGTCCTTCTTGTCCCAGCCCTCATGACGGGTCACCAGCTTTACAATATTGGAATTATATCCCCCTGCCAGTCCTCTGTTGGAGGAAATCACCACCACCGCTTTTTTGACAGTTTCGGCAGGCTGCAGATACCGATGCTGCAAATTGCCCACCCTGGCCAGTATGCGGTTAACCGTCTGATACATGCAGTTAAAATAAGCCTTGGAGTTCTCCGCACTGGCTCTGGCCCTCTGCAGCTTTACGGTAGAAACGAGTTTCATGGCCTTGGTGATCTGCTGGGTGCTCTGTATGCTCCCTTTCCGACGCTTGATATCACGCATTGATGCCATAATTACCTCTTTCCCGCATATCGCAGATTTATCTGCGATATTGCATAAATACGTATTCAGCATCTAAAGTCCGGCAACGGCCGGACCCCATGATGCCGCATTGCTCTCTACACACTAGTGAAACTGCGCTTTAAACTCCTTGATAGCCTTAACCAGCTGCTCCTCGGTCTGCCCGGAGATCACTCTCTCCACCGCAATAGCCCGGGGAATTTCCGCATACCTGGTGTCCAGGAATTCGAACAGTTCCTTCTCGAAACGGGTGATGCTGTCCACAGGCACATCCAGCAGATACTTATTGGTTGCCGCATAGATGATGATAACCTGGTACTGTACGGCCATGGGCTGATACTGGGGCTGCTTGAGCACTTCCTTGATACGCTCGCCCTGCGCCAGCTTCTCCTTGGTATCCGCATCCAACTCCGACCCGAACTGAGAGAAAGCTGCCAGTTCACGGTACTGAGCCAATTCCACACGGATAGGAGCCGCAATCTTCTTCATCGCCTTAATCTGCGCCGCGCCGCCCACACGGGACACGGACAGACCTGCATTGACCGCAGGACGGAAACCTGCGTTAAACATCTCCGTCTCCAGATAAATCTGCCCGTCAGTGATGGAAATCACATTGGTCGGGATATAGGCCGATACGTCCCCCGCCTGAGTTTCAATAATGGGCAGAGCCGTCAGGGAGCCGCCGCCGTATTCTTCGCTCATGCGCGCCGCACGCTCCAACAGTCTGGAGTGCAGATAGAATACGTCGCCGGGATATGCCTCACGCCCGGGCGGACGGCGGAGCAGCAGGGAGAGTGTGCGGTATGCGGTGGCGTGCTTGCTCAAATCATCGTAGACCACCAGCACATCCTCTCCGTTTTCCATCCATTCCTCGCCGATGGCACATCCGGCATAGGGGGCAATATACTGCAAAGGTGCCAGATCGCTGGCAGTAGATACCACCACGGTGGTATACTGCATGGCCCCGTATTCCTCCAGGGTCTTTACAATATTGGCCACTGTGGAAGCCTTTTGGCCGATGGCCACATACACGCATTTCACATCCTGGCCCTTCTGGTTAATGATGGTATCCAGGGCAATCGCCGTCTTGCCTGTCTGACGGTCCCCGATGATGAGTTCGCGCTGTCCTCTTCCGATGGGCACCATGGCGTCAATAGCCTTGATTCCTGTCTGCAGAGGAGTGTCCACGGATTTCCTGGTGATAACGCCGCTGGCCACTCTCTCAATCTTACGATATTTGTTGTTCTGCACCGGACCCTTGCCGTCGATGGGCTGCCCCAGCGCGTTCACAACACGTCCCAGCATGGCGTCGCCCACCGGGACCTCCACTACCCTGCCGGTAGTCTTAACCGTATCGCCTTCGTTAATGTTTTTATGATTGCCGAGAAGTACCGCACCCACGTTGTCCTCTTCCAGGTTCATCACCATGCCGTAAATCTCGCCTGGGAATTCCAGCAGTTCGCCCTGCATGGCATTCTCCAGACCATGCACACGGGCGATGCCGTCCGCCACCTGAATGACCGTACCCACATCAGATACATTAAGCTCAGACGCATACCGCTTAATCTGTTCCTTGATTACGGAACTTATTTCTTCTGGTCTCAAATTCATAGGTTGGTTCGCACCTTTCTTCCGGTTGGTCTAACCCAACTGGATTTGTAATAATTCCCGCTTCATATCCGCCAGCTTTGTGCGGATGCTGCTGTCTACCACTCTGTCCTTGATGCGGATCACCATCCCGCCGATCAGCGAGGGATCCACTGCAAAGTGCATCTCCATGGTCAGATAGGGAGTGGTGCCAAGGAGTCTGGCCTGTATATCCGCCTTGCGGGATTCGGACAATTCCATGGGGGTGGTCACGTAGGCCGTGCCAATCTTTTTCTCCTCCTTTACCTTCTCCGTAAAGTGCCGGAAAACCGCCTGCAACTGCCCATATCTCTCCTTGGCCAGAATCAGTTCCAGGAAGCCTGTCATCTCCCTGCTGATCCTGCCTGCAAATGCCCCTTTCATGATCTCCACCTTTTCCTGCTTGGAAATCTTAGGGTGCTTCATCAGTCTGTCCCATTCCGGATTCTGCTTCAGCACCGTCTGGATGAGTTCCACCTCCTCCAGAAATGCATCCACCTGATTCGCCTCCATGGCGGTCTGGAACAAAGCCTCTCCATATGTCTGTTCCACTAGCTTAGCCATGTATTGTCACCTATTTCCTTCAGAGTCTCATTCACCAGGCTGTCCTGGATCTCCGTGTTGATAGAAGCAGCCACAGCCTTGCCTGCCATCATCGAAGCGATACCTATCATCTCACGCTTCACCTCGTCAGCCATCTTCTGCTTCTCCAACTGAGCCTCCGTGCGGGCTCGCTCCATGATCCTGGATGCTTCCTCCCGGGCTTTGGCAATGATATCGTTCTCATTCTCCAGCGCGCGCTTGCGGGCATCGCTGAGGATCTCCTCCGCTTCCTTGTCGATCTCCCTTATCTTAGCCTCATACTCTTCCTTCAGCTTTGCGGCCTGCTCCATATTGCTCTGGGCATCGTCCAGCTCACTCCTGATCTTGTTCTGGCGATCCTGCAGCATTTTTCTGGCCGGATTGAACAGAAAATAACTCAGCAGCAGGAACAGTACAAAGATCGCTATAATCATCAGCATGGAGTCAGCCAGCAGTTGAAAGTCCAGATCGAAGAGTCTCTCCATGGGCTCCTGGGCCGTTAAAAGTATCATTCTCTGCCTCCTTTATAATCGTTCCATAGTACACCGTTTCCGATGTAGAATTTATTTGTCCCGGAGGCTTACTTACCTAACGGCTTTACGAATAACAGCAGCATGGCAATCAACAGACCGTACAGACCTGTGGTCTCTGCCACGGCCTGCCCCAACAGCATGGTGGAAGTAATGGCGGACTTGGCGCCGGGGTTGCGTCCCACTGCGGCGGCGGCATGGCCGGCCGCAATACCCTGTCCAATACCAGGTCCGATACCGGCAATTACTGCCAGACCTGCGCCGATTGCAGAACATCCCAAAATAAAGTTAGTGTTGAAATCCATATTTTTTTCCTCCTAAAATAAATTTCGCATATCCCCGCAGACACAGGACTTATCAGAACCGAATCCGGCCCCGGGACAACTGCGTATGCATCGCACAGCCTGGTGCGATTGCCTCTTTGTCAGTTAATTTTCGCTGCCGATGGCATTGTTAATATATGTCATGGTCAGCATGCAAAATACGTAGGTCTGAATTGCTCCGGAGAACAAATCAAAATACACATGCAGCGCCGCAGGCCAGATGGTGGCAAACCATCCCAGCAGTCCATATACCAGCGCCATCATCACCGTGCCGGACAGCACGTTGGCAAACAGACGCAGGGACAGGGACACCGGCACCGCGATCTCACTGATCAGGTTGATGGGGAACCATATGGGCAGCCATGGCGGCAGCGGCGAACACATATCCACCCAGATATCCTTCAGCTTCTGATGCTTAAACTGATTGAAATGAATCAGCACAAAAGTGAGGATACCCAGCGGAAGCGTCACCCCATAATCCGCTGTGGGCGGCCTAAGTCCCAGCAGTCCCGATATATTGGACAGCAGAATAAAGATAAACACCGTTCCAATATAATTGTAGAACCTGGGGGCATTCTTCCCCATGGGACTGTCCACCATGGCGTCCAGCTTCTCCACCATGAGTTCCACCACATTCTGAAGGCCTTTGGGCACTTCCGTGGCTTTCCGCATGGCCCGGTTTGCCGCGATGGCAAAGCCGATAATGATCAACATGACGATCAGGATGCACACATGCGATGTTGTTATCCACACTTCATGGCCGAAAAAACTGTATTTAAACAGGCCATGGATCATAAAATCGATCCCGTCAGCCGAGGATAACAAAGGTCCAATTTGCATACTCTCACCTCCCTCTTATCTTTATGCTCTTCCATGGCTTCCAATGCCTTTACTCCGCCGGCTCTGCCTCTGTCTCTTCTTCCGGCATGGGCTCGGGCACCGGGTCCGTTTCATGAAAAAGCATATTGCATAATTTATGAGTAAACGGCTGGAGATAAGCCGCTACTTTCATCATCATATATCCCAGAAATACCACCAGGGGATTAAGCACGTCCGTCAGCATGATAACTCCCAGAACAATGCACAATATACCATACCGCAGCAGCCCCCCTGTCACCACTGCTCTGGATGCCCCGTCCCCCAGGTCCAGCGCCCGGTCCAGGGTCCTGTACATATGCCAGGTTCCCAGCAGGGCCAGCAGAATGCCCAGCCACAGGGCGGCAGCATACAGCCCCCTGCTGCCGGCAAACCACATGCCCACAGCCTGACAGGCCACACCGCCGAACAGGATTCCCAGATCCAATTCCAGCAGAGCCCGGTTCATCTCTTTCACTCTGTGTATCATCCGGCTCTCCTCTGCCCCTTCCGGCAATATCCGACATCTTTTCCGCAACCGCAGCAATCCCTTTACCTCTCTTCCGCATCCCCCTGTCTGCCCTGGAGATCCTGTTCCCCGGACGACTCTTCCTGACACTGCGTCCCAGGCTTTTCCTCATAGACCGACCTGGCCATGCGCCAGATGTTCTGAAATCCCGCAACAGCGCCGACAAAGAAGAAAAGGACCATGAAAAAAGAGGTGCCGCACTTGCGGTCCAGCAGAATCCCCAGCCAGGACATGGCCCCGATGGGAACCAGCATATTAATGCCAAACTGCATTACCAGCACCAATGCCCGGTACACACTTTTATCCTGTTTGTCTTTTCTGTCATAAGGCGCTTTTTTACTCATTCCAATATTATATATAAAATTTTTAAAAAAGTCCAGCACAAGCAGCCAATATCCCGAGAAAATTCTATAAAAATTTCTACAAAATAAAGTTGACTTCCGAACGGGGGCATTGTAGTATCATTTTATCAGACACAGGGTGCGGCTTTGACGATTTATGCCGGCCCGCAGACGTCCCGCCACACAAAAGGAGGCCCCATGAGCGAATTACAACTGTACCGCAGACGCCTGATCCCCGATGAATGTATCCTGCTGAAGGACGACATTATCGTAAAACAGACGGAGGAACTGGTCATCACCTCCTGGAATACATTAAACCCCAAGATCGCCTTCAGCCACGGCTGCTCCTGCTACTTCCTGAACGAGGGCTTTAAGATCAGCAAGTTCTACCGTCAGGACGGCTCTCTGCTATATTGGTATTGTGACATTGTAGAGTATGCCCGGGATGAACAGGCCCATACTCTGACCGCCACGGATCTGCTGGCAGACGTGATTGTCTACCCCGACGGCCGGATCAAGGTGGTGGATCTGGACGAACTGGCTCAGGCTTTCGACACGGGCCTGTTGACCGCCCCACAGCTTTCCGCCGCGCTGCGGCAGCTGGACCATCTGCTCACATATATTTATAAGGATAAATTTGACCAACTGCAGGCACAACTGGAAAGCCTCGGACTATAATGTCCGAGGCTTCTGCAAGATTCCGATACTCTTAATAGAAAATATGCCCTCCTATGGAGATGCCGGACAACCCCGGTATGGGTGTACGAAAATACACACAATTTCCCACATTACTCATACCCGACATGGCTTCCTCTGCCGCTCTATAGCAGTCCGCCGTTGCTTTATTGGATGCCAGTGCCAGTTCCAGACGGCCGCTGCCCACCGGAGAAAACTGCTTTCTCTGATAAATCACCCCCACCACTGTATCCGGGTAGACACTGCTTAACATTCGGTTGATCACCACCGCGCCCACGGCCAGTTTCCCCTCATAGGGCTCCCCGCCCGCCTCGCAGTAGATCAGATTGGCCAGCAGATACAAGTCCCCTTCCGCAAAAGACACTTCCGAGATGTTGCGCCAGGTAGCGTTGGCCGCCCGCTGGGACATGGCGATCTCCTGCCGCAGTTTTTCCTTCAGATATTTCAAATCTTCCTCCAGCTTTTTTAAGCTGGCTTCATACGCCCTGGCTTCTGCCTCCGCATCCGAGATCTGATCGGCATAGTCAGCCATGCGGCTGCTGGTCTGGCTGATCAGTCCGGACACCCTGCTTTTCTCCGCCTCGGCCTGTACTTTCAGGTAGTCCAACTCCTCCTTCTCCTGCTGCAGACGGATCTCCTCGGACTCAATAAATTCCCTGTTGGCAATGATCTGATCCAGCATTTCATCATCCGCCTGGGCGATGTGCTCTGTGTAAGTGGACAGGTTCAAAAATCTGGCAAAACTCTCCCAGCTGAAAAAAATGTTCAGCAAACTGTCCTGGCCTCTCTCGTAGGCATACTGGATTCTTCTTTCCATACACTCGTACTGCCAGGCCTCCGTGGCTTTGGCATCCTCAAGTGCCTGAATAGTATCCGCGATTTCCTGTTCCTTGTCCCGAATCTGTTGTTCCAGTTCCGCCAGATGGTCGCTGACCGCCGTCAGCTGCTCACTCAGTTCCGCCAACTGCTTCTTTAAAGATTTCTGTTCACCCTTAAGCCCGTTCAGTTCCAGCTGGTTGGCCTCCTGCTGGTTCTCCAGCTGGTCTTTCTCCTGTTCTTTTTCCTCAATCTCCTGCCTGGTGGAACTGGTTGCATACGAAGGAAACGGTACACAGGCCGACACCAGCGCCACCGCTGCCAACAGTAAAATCATCCTTTTTCCCTTGGTGTTATGATATGTCTTCATCTAACTCACAACTCCAGTTCCACTTTTCTTCCCGTTTTATGATAGGCTATATATTCCACCCCCGCCGCGTCCAGCATACGCTTGGACGCCACATTGGACGGCAGTCCCTCATACTTGTCGCTGGCATATACCACGGTCTTGATGCCCGCCTGGATAATAGCCTTGGCGCACTCATTACAGGGAAACAGGGACACATACAGTTTAGTCCCCTCCAGGGAACCTCCCCGGTAATTCAGAATCGCATTAAGCTCGCTGTGGGTCACAAATGGATACTTCGTGTCCAGTTCTTCCTCCCCTTCCCGGCTCCAGGGGAAGGTATCGTCCGCACAGCCGTTGGGAAAACCATTATAACCCATGGACAGAATCTTATTCTCCCGGCTGACAATGCAGGCCCCCACCTGGGTTCCGGGATCTTTGGAACGCATGCCCGAAAGCTGGGCCACCCCCATAAAGTACTCATCCCAACTTATATAGTCCTCTCTCTTTCCGCCCATAACCCCATCCTCTTATTTTGTGCCGAAAATACGGTCCCCCGCATCCCCCAGGCCAGGTACAATATAACCATGGTCATTCAGCTTCTCATCCAGCGCTCCGATGTACATATCCACGTCCGGATGCTCCTTCTTCATCAGTTCCACTCCTTCCGGAGCGGCTATGATGCACATAAAATGGATATTTCTGCATCCCTTGTCCTTAAGCATCTGGATAGCCGCCACAGAGGAACCGCCGGTGGCCAACATGGGATCCACCACAAACACTTCCCTCTCTGCGCAATCTGCAGGCAGCTTGCAGTAGTATTCCACAGGTTTTAAAGTCTCCGGATCCCGGTACAGGCCGATATGTCCCACCTTTGCCGCGGGAATCAGATTCAGCATCCCGTCCACCATGCCCAGGCCCGCGCGCAGGATCGGCACAATTGCCATCTTCTTGCCCCGCAATTCCTTTACCGTGGCGGAGCAGATGGGCGTCTCGATCTGTACCTCGTCCAGTTGCAGATCCCTGGTGGCCTCATAGCAGATCAACATGGCAATCTCGCTGATGGCCTGCCGGAAATCCTTTGTGCCTGTCTCCGTCCTCCGAATCAAACCGATCTTATGCTGGATCAAGGGATGGTCCATTATTACAACTTTAGCCATTTATTTATCCTCCTATTTAGAGTTCCGCATCTCCCCTCCAAGCACACCACTCCCTTGATATACATCCAAACGCTTCGACGTTCGGATGTATATCAGTGCGCTTTCCGGGGATATGCTGTATAGAGTTCCGCATTTCCTCTATGCGTTTAACATGTCCACTCTTCTCTTATGTTTTTCTTCTTCGGAAAAAGGGGTATTCAGAAAAGTCTCCACGATGTCCAGCGCCAGATTAGGACCGATCATGCCGCCTCCCATAGCCAGTACATTGGCATTGTTGTGAAGCCGGGTCATCCTGGCGGACAAAGTGTCCGAACACAGAGCGCAGCGCACTCCCGGCACCTTGTTGGCGGCTATGCTGATTCCGATCCCTGTGGTACAGATCACAATTCCTTTTTCACAGCTGCCGTCTGCCACAGCCTGGGCCACAGCCTTCCCATAAACGGGATAGTCCACGGACGCTCTGCTGTCACATCCCATGTCCTGATAGGGAATCTGCTTCTCTTCCAGATACTGAATCACCAGCTGCTTCAAATCATAACCGCCATGGTCGTTTCCTATTGCTATCATATATCTGCCTCCTTCTGTCGCTTATAGATACGGGCATGCCCGCAAAAGCCTATTTCTGATTGCCTTCAAGAACCACCAGTCTGTGCCCGGCCGCTTTCAACAGGCGATTCATAATGGCCTGTCCCAATCCTGTGTCGTCAAAGCATTCCGAATAGATCCGGGTCACTTTCTCATCATCGAAACGGCGCAGTATGCCGTACAGGCGCCGGGCGATTTCTTCCTCGTCCCGCCTGCTGCCCAGGCTGCAGACCAGATCGGCGCGATACCCCGGCAACTCCTCGTCCGTGGCGATCACCCCCACCTTATGCCCTCGGCTTCCATCCTCCGCGGCGCATGCGTTGATATAGGCCGTCACCTGCTCCGCCTGCCCTGACACGATGGTCAGTTCGCCCTGGGGCGCGTAATGTCGATACTTCATCCCCGGGGCCCTGGGAGCCTGTCCGCTGTCAGCCCTCAGCAAGGTCCGATCCAAATCGACCTGCCCCAATACGCCGGCCAGCATGTCCCGGGTAATAAACCCGGGCCGCAGCACCTGGGGCGGACTGACTGTCAGATCCACGATCGTGGATTCCAGGCCGATCTCCCCATCCCCTCCGTCAATGATCACATCGATCCTGCCGTCCATATCCTCTTTCACATACCGGGCCGATGTGGGACTGGGCCTGCCAGACAGGTTGGCGCTGGGAGCCGCCACATAACCGCCGCCATAAGAGATCAGCCTGCGGGCCACCGGGTGAGAAGGCATCCGCACCGCCACGGTATCAAGCCCTCCGGTGGTCTCATAGGGTACCTCCTGTGATTTGTGCAGGATCATGGTCAAAGGCCCTGGCCAAAACGCCCGGGCCAGCTGCACAGCCGACTCCGAAATCCGATCGGCAATGCGGGCCAAGTCCTCCGTCCGGGCGATATGGACGATCAGCGGATTGTCCGCAGGCCGTCCCTTGGCGGCATAGATTTTCCGGGAAGATTCAGGATTCAGAGCATCTCCGCCCAAGCCGTAAACCGTCTCTGTCGGAAAAGCCACCAGACCTCCCCGCCGCAGCACCTCTCCGGCCTCCCGCAGAGCCATATCTTCCCCGCCGGAAAAGTTCTCTCCCTGCCCCTGTATCCTTATGATTTTCGTATTCATTTCCAATATCCTTTACGCATTCGGGCAAACCTATGCCCCCGCTTCTCAACATATTTCCACATTTTATCTATCATAGCACACTTTGCTGAATTTGTCTAATGGCTCTCCGCAAGATATTGTAATATTCCCATATGTATAGCCCAGGCCACCCGGTCCTGGTAGTCCTCCTGGGCCAGCAAAGCCGCTTCTGCCTGATTAGATAGGAAGCCGCACTCGGATTCGGTTTCATATAGGCAGACTTACACTGACAATCGGAAAATCTATCAATAAAATGCACTTGCTTCATGTATGTTACCTTGATTACATTGACACACATGTAACCAGAAACCGAATCATCGTTCTTCTGCTCTAACATTATACAACAGAGCACGATCACGAAACAACAATTATTTCTGCATAGGGGCTGTTGCAAAAGTAGATGAATAATCTGCCGGAGCAACGGCTCCGTTTTTATGCCAAAAACAGAAAAGCAGACT
>ERZ808037.44-NODE-44-length-136748-cov-14.055410_pt1 | contig 136748 bp, 131 predicted proteins | sample MGYA00380190_ERZ808037 | MGnify/ENA primary metagenome ERZ808037 (study PRJEB31490, sample SAMN06133399) | mouse gut metagenome | isolation source: J9 | host: mice | place: China: Chengdu | collected 2015-05 ...
TGGAGCGGAATATTTCCGTCCGCCCATTTGTCCGCATTGTAGGCACTGGCTGTCTTGCATTCCAGTCCTGCATCCTCACCAACTACAAGACGGTCAACATCTGCGATCATAAAAGGATGCTCTTTGCTCCGGTACATAAAGTTTGATTTCCTGACCTTTAATCCTGTAGCCTCTGTAAATCTCTGCGCCACATAGTCTTCAAGGTCATGGCCTATACGGATCGCTTCATTATCCGCCTCTTCTATTTCCTCACTGGTCTTTTCCTTAAAGACCTTCATTGCACTGCTGTAAGGGTTCATGCCGCAGACCGCACCTGCGTCCGAACCGCCTATTCCTGACTTCCTTAATCGAAGCCATTCCCTGTTACTGAATCCTGTTAATGCTATTTTATCAACCATAATTTTTCTCTCCTCCGTTTCTTATAGGATAAAGACTAAGGACAGCCGGAACATAATGCCCGTCTGCCCTTGATCATCCTTTATCCTTCTCGTGATATAATGTTTTCCTTAAGACCAAAAAGTTAAATGCCTCTTCCTGTTTACGCCGCTTTCACAAGCTGGTAAGCCTTATCTATCAACGGATTTCCATCTACCGTGCGTGCAAACAGGTTCTCCTTATAATTTGCAGTCCTGCGTAAAGGTGTACTGTGTGTTGCAAAGTCCGACACAGCATTGATGAAGCGGTATGCATTATTTCCAACTTTCTGCAGGTCAGGCGCATCATAATACCGCTGTTCCATATCCCTGCGGAGTTTGATAACGTTCCTGCTCTGGGTCGGTGTCGGCTCTTCGTCCATCGGCAGAAGCAGCTCAATATATTCCTTCACTTGTGCATCCGTCATTTTCTGTCTGCGTAACTGCTCAAATTCAATACCGAGGTTATCCATATAATTCTCCGCCATAAAGAGCGTATCCTTTGCCTCCTGTATCTTGTCATGGATGTTGCCCGTGTGAATCATAGAAAAACTCCTTTTTGCGGTATCCAGCGCAAGGTTCAAAGTATTGTTACATACCACCCTCACAGGAGTTACCGCTACCTTTACAGAGCCGGAACCGTCATGGGCGTTGGAAAACACCAGATAGGAGCTTATACGTTCCCCTGCAATGACATACTCTTTTGGCAGCCTTGCAAGCAGCCACACCTTTCTCCCCTCCTGCAGTGACCCGGCGGTCTCGTACCGTACCCCTCTTCCAAGCAGTTCATCAGTAAAGCTGAAAGCGTCTGTATTCTGCACTACCTTATACCTGTCAGATACCACACCCAGCACTCTCCTGTCGGAGCTTCTCACATTTGCCTTATATCCTTTTATCAGTTCCTGATTATCTGTGTACACTGGTTCCTGCACAACGTTCCAGTCAAGCCCTGCAAGCCGGAGTGCTTCTGCCGATGCAGGCGCTTCCATAACGATTGTCCCTAATCCATGCCACGGTTTCTCCCTTACGGAGAACATGCTTTCAATCATATGTGCCATTTTTAACATCTCCTTTTCTCTTGATTTCTTACCTTATCAGACAGGAATGGACACCATGCAAACAGGAGCCTCCCTGTGGAAAGCTCCTGTCTGCATACTTTATCACGTTTTTCTGTCTTCCGGCGATGTCCATCCTATAAACTGTTTTGTCCATAACGGTCACGCCTCCGCTTCTCTCAACTTACTGATATTGCCAAAAGTCCTGATAAGGGATATGACTGCTGCGGCCAGTGTTGAGATTACTTTTAAAATATTCTCAATTAATTTCAGTTTGTCCATGGAGTCCTCCTTTCATTTTCAGTTCTGCAGCATGGATATATTCGCTGCATTGTCCAGTACTATTGATAGAATATATCAGTACACATCCCGCATATACGATATAGAAACCCTGATACCCATTATTCCTTAAACAGTATAAAACGTCTGTATATCATCAAGCTGCAGGCAAAATTATCGAACTTTTCAGACACGATGCTTTTCCCAATTAGATAAATTTCCCCGTTATTTTTCTCATAAATGCTTTTATCTTTCTTAATCTCTCCGTGATCAGAAGCGGTACTGCAATTCCGGCCAGCAGATAAATCCATTTACTCGCTTCCGTTCCTCCTGCCAGATAAACATAATTAATATCATGAAAAAACAGCTCCCTGTCAAATCCGGCACATAAAGGAGTCAGGACACTGCACAAATAAAAAATCCCTTTTATCAGCATAAATACCGCTACATGGTGCATCATAACAGGATATGTATTTCGCCCGACCACAGCCAGTTTTCCCGAAACAACAGGCGTTTCGCTTATGAGCCTTGCCATCCGTAACCAAAACGCAATTCCCGTGACCACAGTAAGATAAGGAATCACAAACCCGTTTGCAAAACTTGTAACCCATACAACACCGAATGCCAGCCCTGCATTAAAAATGGAAATCAATATCTGCACTCCTATGACTATCATAAAATAAACCCCATCCGGCAGTGTATCACTTGATTCTATCTTCTCTTTATAAATCTTTCCCATCTGAAATCCCGGAAACATGAGCAACAGCCTTCCCGGAAACTTATAGATTCCCCATACATGCCCGCCTATTGCCAGTTGGATCGTAGCCATACCCACTATCAGGGAAGCTGTAAAAATCAGCCATTCACATTTCAAATGCAGAACCCCCAGGACTTTCCGCATCACAACATTCATTACCTCAATTAAAAATAATGCCGGAACAAACCATGCTGAAAAATTGTATAAAAACTGATGCCCGTCTATAAAAGGCGAAAGGAAAAGTGTCCTGAACGACAGGCTTTCCCCAAGTGAAAAACCTGCTTTGTGAAGCACTTGTGCCAAAATTCCATAAAAAAGATTCCATAGAAAATAAGGAACTAACAGCACCGTACATTTCTTCCACAGGTAGCCGCCAATATTCCGCTCCGCCTTGTCCTTATAGAAATACCCCGATACAAACAGAAAAATGTACACATGAAAAGAATAATAGGGAAACAATCCGCCCATATCAAATACACTGTATCCCAAATGCCCTGCAACTACAAAAATGATGCCAAGCGCAGATAAAATCCGAAACTGCCTGTTTTCTTCTATATTTGTTTTCATTTGTCACCTCAAAAAATTTATCACTGATACACCTCTATTTGTAAAATGCCAGAACCCTTGAAACAGGGGATTCTGGCATCCATTTACCCATCAGCGCGAAAAAGCAAAGTATGATTTTACTAATGTCAGTTTGAATGAAGCATGACTATTTTCCTTATGAACGGTACATGATCAGCCACGAATGCTCCCGTCAGGCTGACTATGAAAATAAATACCGTCATTACAGGAATGGAAACAACAGCCGGATATGAGACAGTTGTGATACCCATGAGATTCAGCTTTTCAAGCACAAACATATGGAACATATACACAAAGAATGTATAGCCCGACAGCTTTTCCCATATCCCCGGTCTTTTTACATGGTCAAATACCCTGCAATACTTAAAACAAAGGAAGATGGCAGCGCTCATGATAAGAACATTGAGAGAGCCCGGACTAAACCATCTCTCCACATATGTACCAGACTTTATACAGTCATGCAGTGTGAGGAATGGCGTCAGGAAAAGTGAGATGACTCCCATCGCATAAATACACCATCTGGCCTCTCTCCTGATGTCTGTGGTGTTCAGATAATATCCCAGTAGGAAATAACCAAAATTTCCAACCAGAATGTCAAGCCCCAGGCTGTCAATCCGTGCCTGAAATGTGGTCAGGCCAAAAACATCCGTTACGGTCGGTATCAGGAACCGGAATATGATCCACAGAATCAGGTAATAACGCAATGTTTCTTTTTTTGCGCTGATCTGCCTCGCTATCGGGATCAGCAGATAAAATCCGCACAAAATCTGAAGGAACCACATATGGATATGACCAAAAATAAACCGCTCTACCGCCGCCCTGAATACTTCCATTGAAAACTCGCCTTTAAGCGTATCCACGGCAATTCCCTGAAAAGCATAAAATGCCGACCATACATAAAATAACAGTACCAGCTTTAAAACCCTTTTCCCTACCGCCACATTTTCCCGTTTTGGCGTGACAAGAAAAAGCCCGCTCAACATGAAGAAAACAGGCACTGCAAAGCGGGTCACGCTGTTATAAACCGTCATGACCAGAAATTCCCGGCTCTGAACATCCACCACGCTCCAATAACTGGCTGATACATGCAGAAGGACAATAGAAAAACAGGCCGCAACTCTTAAAATATCATATTTTGCAACTCTGGACATAAACACCTTCCTTTCTTTAAACTATGTTCTGTTTTGCAATCTTACTTTCTTATATTATTTCAAATACCCCATTGTGTCAATATCAATACCCCTTATAGATGTTTCAATCTATACTACAGACATTCTAAAATAAATAATGGGGTGATTGTATGGACTATAAGAGGTTGGGAAAAAGAATCCGCGAAGAGCGGCAGCGGTTAAATCTTACACAGGCACAGCTTGCAGAAGATATTGATATATCAGATACTTATATGGGCGCTATCGAACGAGGGGAACGAAGCCTCACATTAGATACGCTTGTGAGGCTTGTCAACAGGCTTGGCGTGACCGTCGATTACATGCTGTCCGATTCCGTGACAGACAGCGACGCCAATATCATAGCGCAGTTCCGTCAGATCACTGACTGCCAGCCGCTGGAACGCAAGCAGATGGCAATCAATGTTTTGCGTACTATCTTTTCCTATTTCGACAAAGATGCCGTTTAAAAAGACTATTTTGATTCTGTCTTTCCGTGCCGGAGACTCCTTACAAAGTCAACGTCACTGATCATCCTGTTCACAGCTTCGTTGACCAGGTATTCCACTGATACGGAATATTCTGCCGAAAGTATGTGCAGCCTGTCATACAGCATGGGTTTGGTAAGCTGTACTGTGAAATTTTCTTCTGCTTCACTGCCCTTACCGTCTGTATATCTGTTTTCAGAAACCATTTTCAAAACCTCCTTTCCGCCCAGAAAACCCGAAAGCGCAGCCGGGTTCTGTCAAATACCGATGTGCTTCACGAATCTTCCTATTGTAAAAAATCCCCATGCCGTGAACGGCACAGGGATTCAATCATATCATACGACTTCTATTCTATTTGCCAATGGCAGATCATATCAGTCTTTTCAATATCGGAATCTTCTTCATAACAGCTATAAAAACCACTCCCAGTATAAATGTCAATAATGTATACAAAACCGCAAGGATAAAATCATTTGCATGGATATGTACGATCAGTTTAAAGACCTGATTCCGAATCATATCTTCTGTCAGGTAAATGCCGAAAACCGTATCTCCCACAGCAAGGACTGCCTTTTTCAGTCTGGCAGAATGCCGATGCCCTGCATCTATGCTTTTTATGAGGCCAAATATCCCAAAACTGATCATTGGCGTTAAACATTGTATAGCGTCCATGAAATCTCCATTTAAATCCATATTCTTTTCAAAGATCAGACATGCAGACACGATCACGCATAATGGCAAAATTGCCGTCAGGCTGTATTTCAGGGCGTCTTTTCTATCATTATGGCGGGGCGCTTTATCAATCCAGTACCCCAATAAGGGATAAAGGAAAACTGACGGCAGAAGAAAGATGCTGCCGTTGATAAAACAACCGGAAAAATACCCGAACATAATAAGCACACTGCCCACACAGCTAAGGCCAAATAAATACCTGTAATCCTGATCCCTCATCCCGGCAACTGTCTTCCGCAGCAAAGGAAGCAGGATTAAAAATCCCAGATACAGATACAAATACCAATAGGTTTCCAGCTTTGGACTGCTGTAAATATTGTTCCACCAGCCCCTGACAGACAGCTCCGCCTTTCCCGTCCTGACATAGCGGCAATACTGCAGGCTTCCCCAAAACAGGATAATTCCCACATATCTGACAATCCGCCTTGAGAACAGATACTTATAATCTTCTTCCTTTCCAAGCAGCGTTGCCCCGGAGATCATCAGGAAAAGGGGCACTGCCGTTTTGCAGACCGGCATCATCAGGACTGACAGATAGTAGGAACAGGGATCGGATGTATACTGGTATAAAGTAAACCCCAGCTCCCTTGTATGGTTATAAATAACCAATATAATCGCTATAATCCTTAAACATTCAATATATGTCTTTTTCATAAATCCAGCGTTTCCTGACTTTCATTCAGTTTCATTTTCTCTACGACGCTTGCTCAACAGCCCTTCAATCACTCTTGCTGAATATCCTCCTGCCCTCGCAATCTTGGCTCTCTCACGCCTGTCCGTCTCTCCCTTTGCCAAATCTGCTATAAATTCCGGACGGTACAGCCGCATGGGACAATCGATCTTATCACCATGGAAATGCGTAAATAATTTAAGCATTGCATCCCGCCCGATCAGTTCAAAGAGTTCCAGATAACTGTCATTCAGAGCCTCGGCTTCGTTCCCTTCTACATGAAAGGCCTCGTAAATAATCTTGTCGTTTATATTGTTGAAATCAATTCTGACCACCTCATCACCTCCAATCCCTGCAAAGTATAGCAATATCCACTGACATAAATCCAATCATAATATGAGTTTTTTAATGCACCATAAATGTCCATTATTTTTGTATACAGAAAATGTGTGCGGTTTATATGGCGCAATATGTATACTTAAACCGTATATCATTTTTGAAAACCGTAAAAATATTGCATATCAGTTGTATCTACTTGCACATATACAACTTTTAACCGGAAATAACTCTTAAATTTACCAATTTTGTAGCACATCACTTGCACCTGACAGCAGATATACAACAGGCACCCCGTTCGGAGTGCCTGTACATACTTTGTAAAATATTCTAATTTTTTAACCTCATCCTATAAGGTCAAGTACCCCTCTAAGCTCTTCCGGAAGTCTCCCACACGCTTCTGGTAATCCCGCTTCTTCCATCATAGGCTTCTCCGGAACTTTCGGTACATTTACTGTACCTATACCAGCAAGCAACGCTCCCACCAGCTTCATCCCCTGTGATTGCATCTCTTCACGTACCATTAAGAGTATCTGCTCATGGAACTGCTGACGTTCTGACATCTCTGTTTTTATATTGAGATATTCTTCCAATGCTCTCTTGACATAAGAAGTAAGTGATGCAGAACTATCTGCTTTCTCTGAAAGTTTCAGGTATAATTCTTTATCTGCTTCATCTTCCATGTTGAATCGGATAAATATGGATTTCTGGTTTACCGCCATCACTTCACCTTCTCTCCAGCATCTGTCCGGCAAGGAACTCGTAGCCTTTTGCATTGGCGCACAGATCACAGTCATAGGCTGTATGGCTTCTGTATTTTCCTGCATGGTCACGGGCCATCAGCGCACCACCACCTACATAGATAATGTTGATGTAATCAAGGCTGTATCCACGTTCCGAAAGCTCTAATTCCAGAGAATGTATCTTTTCCCTCATCATCCCATGGATCAGCTCCATATAGACTGATGGCAGATTGCTCCCTTCTTTTAACATGACCTTCATGATCTCATGTTCCGGAATATCTTTTCCAGTTTGTATCTTCATATCCCGCTGTATTTCTTTGATCCATTTGACCATAGCCTTTTCTATCGTGATGGACTTGCTCTCAATCGGAAGCCCATTCCGAACATAGACAACATCCGTAGTCTTGCTCCCAATATCCACGATCAGGTAATCGTCCTTCATATTGCCAAGCCTTGATGCAATCGCTGAATAGCACTGCGGGCATACGATCACCTTTACAATCGTCACTGTATAATCTTCTCCCTCATAGGAAAATTCCAAAGTATTTTGCTGATTATAGTAATCAATCAGTTTTAACTTTTCTCTTCCATAGTTGGAAAATGGCAATCCTACCGCAAGTGCAACCTTCGCCTTATGTAATCCAGCGTTCCGGAGTTCCATTGCGATACCAGTCATTGTACGAAGCCTTGCAGAATCATCCGATATCTTATCTTCTGTGATCGCTGACCTTCCTTCTCCTACCTTGAAATATTCCCCATCATAAAACAGGGAATTTTCCTTTAGCGTTGGTTCTACAGCTCCAAGTCTGTGTACACCGTTATCAAATATGAAATTTGCAGTCTTGCCAAGCTGATAGCCATCATCAAATCCTATGACATACTGGCCATTATTTAATGAGATCATAATAACCTCCTTCCTTTATGCAGATATCATTTTAAGAAACTCCTGTTCTGTCAGTACAGTTATTCCCAGCTCCTTTGCCTTTACCAGCTTGCTCCCCGGTTTATCCCCGCAGATCAGGTAATCTGTCTTACGAGTAAAGTTTGACGCTGTAGCTCCAAGACTGATAATCCTGCTGTTAATATCGTCACGGGTAAAGTTTTCAAGCTTTCCTGTTGCTACGATTGTGCATCCTGTAAATGGATTACTGTTTGTATTACTTTTATCTCTCATAATTTGATCCTCTCTTTCCTCAAATCCTACTCTCATAAATTTTCTCTTTCCGGGTGGCATTATCTCTCACAACTACCTTCTTATGGTGCTTCAATAATTCATCCTTCTTTTTTAATGCTGCTTCCATGGTGGTACAGGTATATCTCCAATTCACCCTATCTCCATTATCTTTAAGAGCATAGACATCTGCACCCTCCCATGTGAAATCATCCAGATTCCCATTCACGTAGGAATGTTCTTCAATAATGAAATTTGCTAACAGCGAAGCCATTATGTGCATAGCATTATCATCTTCATACAATGTTTTGTAAGTGCCGATAGCTGCTCTGCGTTTTTCATTCTCCACCCGATATTCGATCCAGAGATCCAGATAGATTCCCTCATTTCCTCCATATGCAAGAGAATTTCTTAAATCAAACTCATAAGTCCTTATGGGAGTTGGGTTACTTGTTGCAAGTCCGTAATCAAGGATATCTGGTAGTTTACCTTTCTCTTTCAGGATGCTGTTAATCTTCTCGAATAATTCTTCTGTGGTCATTGGTCTGGTCATAGGTTACCACCCTTCTCTGCCGCAATCCCTCTAAGAAATCCTTGCTCGAATACAGCATACTTTGTATTCTCAATACAGGTGCAAAGTGTATCTACCGCATGAGCGAATTTTTCTTCTGGAACATATTCCTTAAGGATATCAACCACTGGATCAGTCTTGTCAGCTCCTTCAACAGCCAACATGGAATATTCTTCTTTGATACTTTCATCCAGTCTGCTCGTACAAACACATGGCTTCTCATTCCTCACAAACAACTCACACGCATATCTGAATCCGTAGATAAATCCCTGTCGCTCACTTTCCACACCAAACTCCGCTACTACTTTTTCCAGTTCTATCCATTGTTTATGGGCTTCCTCATCATCCGCACTTAAAAGATCGCTCATGGCGTATGCTTTTACCTTCTTCATTGCTTTCTCTGTTTCCGGAAGGTCTGCATAATCCTTTTCTCCTGAAAGATAATTGTAAATCTTGTCAATAGCACCTATATTCATCTTCTCACTTCCTCTCTTAACACGACATACTTCAATTCATTGTTTCTGGTTTTAATTTTCATCTGTGAAACCTCCTTAAAACAAACGAATCCCCGTGCCATTACTGGCACAGGGATTATTATATTGTTACATAATCATAATATATATCTGTTAACATCGTGCATTCGACATTTCCATAATAAAAAATTAGAAATATTTACCCTGAAATTCTCCACATTCTTTTAAATATGCTTCCGAATATATTCCATTTCATCATCATTAATGAAAAAGTAGCAGTTTTCTCCTATCCAATTATATATTCCAATACAGCATTCATGGATGAATTATAAATAGTTCTCGCTCTCACTGGTCCAATTAAATGAGCTTTTTGTAAATCTATCTCTGATGCATTTAAAATATCAATCAATTTGCAAAATCCTTCTTTCTTGATTTCTGCTTTCTGATATTCATATATATCTAAAATATCTATGGGTTTATTTAATAATTCCTTTAAGTCAATCCCTCCATTATCCAAATCAATATTATTTTTTATTTGCTCCAATTCTTTAAATGCTACAGAATTTGCACCGTATTCAGTGACTACCTTTATTGATAATCCTTTTCTTAGTTTACTTATATAAGTAGACAAATCAGATACTGGTGCATTTGCTGCAACAATCCCCATATTTATCTGGTATCTATTATAAATATTCCCTCTAATCTTATACCCTTCTGTATGCAAAACAACAATTCCTGCATATTCTAAAATACTTATTGATTTCTTTACCAATTCTGGAGCGTCTTTATGTATTATAAAATATATTGTTTGCTTATCGTAATCTTCCTCATTTTCAGATCGGGCATTTTTATTTTGCGTTTCAGCCAGAACTTTATCCTCTATAAATATCCTCCCCCAATCAACTATTTCTTTATATGCCCTAAACTTTTCTCCTAATTTTGTATATTCATTCCATATTTGAGTTCTATAAAAGTCTTTAAGAGTTGAATTAACATTCGCTTTTTTTAATGATGTTAATTTCTCACTTGCTTCATAGACACTTTTTAGTAATACACGTGGATTACCTGTCGCAGCATAAATCAGAGAATCAAGCAAATCTCCTCTTTGAATCAAAATCCCATACGTTTTATTATCTATCTGCCGTTCGATAATATCCCTCATTTTTTCCACGTAGTCTTCAGCTAATATGTCCTTTTCGACCCTTTTCACAATAGAATCGTGAAACACTTCAAATGTTCCATACGATGTTATTCCTGGATATACCGCAGCCTTACAGCAAATTTTAGAATCTCTTAAATCTCTAAATAACGTAAAAAATTCTCTCTGCTGCTTAGGCAAAAAATTATGGCAAGCCTCATCAAACAAAAACACTATGTTCTTTATACTCAATTCAGTACAAATTGAATGTAATAAATCTTTAAAATAATCAATATCGTCTATGAAGTGAATCGTTGTTCCTTCATCAATTACATCTTTCTTCCACGACTTTTCTAGTTTTTCAATAAAACGTTTTATTTTAATTGCCAATTCATCCGTTTCTTCACTCTCTTTTCCTAATAATAGTGAAAATATATTCTTGGTTTTTAAAATACCTACTTCTTTCAACCGCCCCTGAAGTGCAAATAAAATCTTTGACAACATCCATTTTTTGAATTTCTCTTCCTCGTTATCTATCAAAGCAGCCGACGAAAAGCTAACAAAAACAGGAAGCGTCCTATTTTGTTCAAATTTCTCTAATAATTCTTTTTCTGCAACTTTAAGCAGCATAGTCTTTCCTGTTCCCCTGCTTCCTATCAAGAGTCCAGTAACATTACTTTTCAAAAATTCGACATTTTCTCTATCATGTTCTGTATCGACATAATATTTACTAATTTCTTCCATTGTCAAATCTTCTGTTCTAAATGTAAAGCTTATCACTATTTCCAATACTCCTTTATTTTCTCCAATGTGCTAATTAATTGCAATTTTTTCAAATTCTTCTCTATTATGCCTTTATATGTTTCGTCAATACCTAGGTTTGAGTTACTATGCCTTATAAGTAATAATGCGATTGCAACATTGGTAAGATCATAATACATATCTAAAAATTCTACCAATGTATTTTTATCGTAATCAACTATTTGATGTTTTACGGTATACATATATTCATATTTTCCATGTACAAACTGAGAACAGCCCCGATAAATTTTTCTACACAAAATAAATAAATCTTCAAATTCATCTTCGCAAAATAATGAAAGATATTTTCTATTTAACACCCCCGTTTCCCCATTTTCTAACACAGCCCACTTAACATCGTACTTATCTTGTTTCCAAAATAAATATTCATAATTATGATCCAAGAAATACACATACGCCAAAGATAACTCTATCCCACTTCTCAAACTAATATATGCATTTCTATACAATGCCTGCAGTCCAGAATATAAACCGGAAATCAAATCATGTATTACCTCTTTTAATATGACTTGAGTGTCATTATCAATATGGCTTGAAATTTCTTCAATCACTTCTATATTTAATGCAATTTCACTTATTTTTTTATCATTCTCTTTTACTGACTTAGATATATTATCATCCAACTTATTTTTAAAACTTTCTAACAGTTCTTCTATCATTAGTTTTTTATGTAGCCCCCACTCGTTAGCTTAATTTATTAATAGCATGGCGTTAGTCAACATATGTGTTGGTGCAGCCCGAAAGTGCCATAAATACTGCATCCTGATATAGCCAAAATTCGGAAACCAACACGGTTATTGACTAACACCAATAACATATATAACTATTTTACTATATTACCACAATGCCAATCGTTTTTCCACAAAAATGAAGGACATCGCTACCAGTTTATCCTTAAATTGATTTTTTCAACTCTTCCGCTGCTTTAATATTTTACTTTTTATACCTGCACTCCTGAAAAGCTTTTCGTATGTCACAACTATATCGCTTCTTTCATCTCGTATAATCAGTCTTCTTTCTCTATATTCCTCATTAAACAGTATTTTGTTCGTCTTAATTTACCCTGATGCATATATGCAGTCGAACAGATCACACATTTCTACATCGGTATCATACAACCTTCATTTTACATGCTGTACAATATATACAACTGATAGTAAAATCACACCCAATATAATCAGACCCCCAACAATGCCATAATCCGGCTAATCATATCTACATCCGTATGCTTACCCAGATAAGGAATAACCAATTGCAAATTCTTCTTTTTCACCCCCGCTATCTTCCTAATATCCGTCCAATAAAAAGGCTTCCCTTCTTCCTCCAACTTCCGATAAGCCCAAATGACCTTCCTCGCCCAACTCTCCGGATATGATTCTGCATACCTTTCCATAATAGCTTTACACCTTGGCATATTCTCCAACTGATGCCCCAGCAATCCCATTTCCCGATACAAACGTTTCTCTGACACCCGTTCTGGTCTACCATTCTCATTACCAGTTCCATCATATACACCTTTAGCAAACTTCTCTAATACAGGAGCCGTTTCCATATCCAGCAACTCCCAATCTACAGGAGCAACATCCTTCATATAATGACTGTCCTGTTCCCGCTGAATCTGTTCTACAGTCAGAGAAGGCTTCACCAATTCCTCTATCTCCATCCCTAAGAAAAATGCAATCTGACATATAACCACAAAATCAAAGCGGCTCCCCAATATTGCTTTTTGAATCTGATATATACTTGCTATACTGCATATCTCCATACTTCTGTAAAATTCGTTCATATCATCAGCAAGCATCTTTGTATACCTGCTACGCCCAGATGGTTTCAGATATTTTGTCCTGCTCATCCCATCATACAGGACAGCACTTATCGGAACATCATTCTCAAAATCCATAGAAGCATCAAATACCGAATCCAAATATGATGCAAACTGAACTACCAAAGAATCGCTCTCAATAACAGCTTCATCATTACCTATATAATTCTCTGCAGGAGAGAATGTAAAGCACTGCTCACTTTTCGCCGGAACACTCGATTCCATAAGCCTACATTTATGCTTAGCGCATATACTCATATTTCTGATCTGATGTTTCCTGTGCCAATACGTTTCACCATACCTTTCCCTATCCTCTCTGGCACACAAAGGACAGAACTTCAAGTATTGCTCCCCTTCACTCCTTGGAAGCACGCAAAACAAATGATGCACGTCACATGGTTCATGACCTAAACGATACAAAGCTTCTTTCTTCTTCTCTAAAGGAATAAATCTTGCATACTGGGGATACATGGTATGGTTCAGAACCAATTCATCCATAGGATATATCTTTTCGATCTGCCCCATTGCTTCTGAATTCAGATTGCCAATAAATTCCTTGCTTGGATTATCTGATCTTTTACAATACAGCTCCTGCAATGCCTCCTTATGGGAAAAACAGCCCGAATGTACATAATACCTACAGAACCAGCTATATACCAATTCATCAGGATATATGGATGGAAGGTAAACAATCATACCGCTACCTCCACCACTGGCATATATATCTTCAATAACTGCACAATATCCTTGTTTTCAGCTTTGGCATTATCTACTAATCCAGCAATCGTAAAGTCTCCGCTATGTTTTTCTTCTGCAGAAGTTCTTACATCCGTAACCGTAACAGACACTTTCTTTTTGGGTTTAGAAATCTGCCTCTTCTGTTCAATATGTATAAACCCATGCAACATAGATAACCTCTTTTGATACGCCTCATTTAATGATTCCAAATTCAGAACTTCTTTCCCATTCAAAATCGCAATCTCCTGTGCATCATGGATCAGAGATACCACTACCGATATATTCCCCGAAGTATGCTCATAAAGCCATTCCATAATCCCATCTGTAATCTCTGTCTTCTGTTTCACATACTGATAGGAAAACACAATCTCACAAAACTTCCTGAAATCCGTACCATACTCCATCACATCATACCGTAACCCCAACGACCTTCTTGCAAGCTGTACCGCCTGTTCAAAGAACACAGCACTTTCAGGCGTTCCTACCATACAGATTGATATACCGCTGTTATTGATAAGCTGGGTAAGCATACCCACAAGGCTCTTCCCATTCTTGCTGTTGCATACATTCTGAATCTCATCCACCACCAACAAGCCGATATGATTTAATGCTACCTGACTGACGCTCCCAATCAGCATATCCGTTGTAGTCCTTGCCCTTAATGCATTCTGATAATATTTACTGTCTATCGTTTCATCCACCTTCCGTAATATCTCCAGCAATAGCCCTTTCACAGAAGAATCAAAAGGACACTGCACACAGATACAAGGAATGATCTTCGTGTATGGATTTTCCACTTCAATCACTCTGTTTTCCGTAATCAACGTAATCGCTCTGCTGATAGCTGAACTCTTACCTATACCGGATGCTCCAATAATCGTAAAACTGTCAGAGCCACCCATAATACCGCTGTACTCCTGCTGTATCACAGCTTTATGGTTCTGATTCTTCTGCTGTACAGCCATTTTCGTACCCTTCTTCTGCAATGACCTCAATAAGGCCAGATACATCTTACTGTAAATCTCCAATGACATCTGGGAAGGTACATATATCCTGTAAAGATCAGAAAGAGCCACAAGACGCACAGGAACATCTGCAGTACGAATCATATCATCATATTCTGGTAATACTTCCATAGAAGATAACAGATTATCCCCCGATTTCATTGTTGGTAAAATATGTATAACATTTGAAAGATCAGCCATAGTTTACTCTCTCCTTCATATAATCCTGATGGTTCTTCATCTGTTCCTTTTTTCTGGTATTGCGAACATTCTTCATGTGAACATCCGAATGGCCACAAACATTATTCGCAATCGCCTCTATATGTTGAGCCAGATTAATTTGAGCCTGTAGGTTCTCTCTCGCAACACTCCTAGTTATATCCTTTTGACTGGTCTGTAATCCCTGTACTCCAACAAGGTCTTTTCCCTTAAAACGAGATTCTATCAAAGTAAATTCAGTATAAATCCCATTCTCAATCACCCATACAGAAGTCACATCCTCTGGATTATATGCCACAGTTACCATGCCGCCAGATAGATACTGCTCTGTATATCCCTCACAATGATAATGCAGCTTATTTACCTTCAAACCTGTTCGTCCAAATTTCCCTGTAGTCCTTGGTAACAATGTCAACATCAACCCTCTACTATCCACTCCGATCAGATTCGCTCCGATCAGTGATTTACCCCACTCCCAGATACAAGAAGCATAAGGCTTTACCTGTGCATCTATCATAGCTTCTGTATAAGGAAAGTTTTCTATGATCCTTTGAGAATTATAATAGATCATACAATGTAGGATAATCTTCTCAAAGTCCATCATCGTTAAACAAGCATCTTTACGGTAATCATGCACCCCTCTCTCCTGATAATCCGGCTCAATCACACCTTTACCCTTTAAATGCTTCTTGTACATCTCCTGTATCAGATCAAAGAACTTCTCTACCAATCCTTTCAGTTCTGGCCTATAGGAAGGAAGATTTACAACCGTAACACCCAATTCTGCAATCTGTTCAAAATTCTCCGATTTATATTCACTCCCCATATCTGTGACAAATGTACCGGGAAGCCTATCACAATCCCAATCTTCCTTTTGTATGGAAATACCATAACGCCTACACCATGTAACCTTATCGGCAATGATATTCAGCATTAACCCTCTAAGACTATACACTCCACCTTCCCATGAAAGAGAATAACCACAGCACATACTACTGTAAGCATCAATACATGCCGTAAGAATAGGTCTTCCAACCAGATTCCCCTCATCATTGATCAGGTAAATATCACATACCGTAGCATCCAGCATCCCCACGCCAACCGCAGGCGCAAACTCCTGTACCCCTTCTCCAATCAGAGGTCTATTATTCCTCTGATAACTCTTCAATCCATCCCTAGAAATATAAAAGTTCTGCATCTTCCTTGTCTTGCGGTAAAAATACCGGAACTGATAGAAGGACGGATATTCTTCTGCCAATACACCCATAGCATCACAATATTTCTCTTTGAGCATCATGGTATAAACAGTCATAAGTGATTGCTTCTTTGTCGTATAGAAAAACTTATTCAAAGCCCAGCGCATATGTTTTTCATCCTGTGTCAGTTCCCGATCCTCCTTCCGCTTCTTTGGAGCAAGAACAGCCATATCCAGATAGGACAAGTAAAGACAGAGATAATTCCTGATCGTCTGTTTTGACACTTGATGATCTTCAGCTATAGAACAGATCAACCTAGATCGCATCTTATCATCCGATATGAACGGAAGTATAGGTGCAATCATCGTATAGCGTTCATGCATTATCTTTCTCTGGTCTACATCAAGAGCATCCGTATCTCCTATGACATCAACACTACTAACCCCAAACAGTTCTCCACCAGTACACCCAACATAAGATTCTAACAACTCTGATTCCACCCACACAGGCATAGTCTGTTTCAAACAGTCAATCATGAGGATTCTATCATCCTGAACATCCAATACTCTGATAATGCTATCACCAGAACGTAACAGATCATGCTTCTTCATCAATGACCAACCCCCAATCTGTAACTCCATGCCTAATCCAATACTCCCTCGAAGCATCTAACAACTTCACAGTCAATGGCTTCATCAGGAATTTACGGAACACACATTCCCGTACCATCAGATCACCGTCTGTTTTGGTACAGACAAAATCCGATGTATACTCCCCAACGTCCAATCCATCCAACAGAACATTGCATCTGATCTCCTTTACTTCCTCATCCATCTGCAGAAGATCAGCATAAGCATACTGGATCGCATCATATGTCCTGCAAACCTCAGTACACTTTCCAATCATCCTCTTTTCACATCGCCCTTTGAAATTCTTTTTCCTCATCCTTCGCAAAACCTCCCATCCGGGAACATCCTGCATTTTCCCAAAAACGTTCCCAAAAATGAAATCATACCACTTTTGGGGAATTGGGAATTGCTTTTTGGGGAAATCCAAAAGCCAAATATCCAGCATTTACAAGGATTCCAAGCCTGTTATCATTTTCCCAAAAACATCATAAACAAATATCACCATGTCGTAGGGCACGGAAATTTTTTCTATAAAGGGCATAAAAAGGCAATTTGTTTTATCCTCACGGGCTTTCGCCCTGGCTGCCCCTACTCCATGGTGATCCTGTGCAGAACGTTCCTACAAATCCAGTGTTTATGCAAGGGAAAGGATAAGTCCGCAAACAACGGATGTCCGGCTTCGCCAGCCATCCTTATGTTAACAAAAATAAGACCCCGCATCCTTCGATGCAAGGTCTTATTTTTCTATGTCGTAGCAAAATATCTTTGCCTCTTTTTAGAATAAATTTCCGTGCCCTACGACAACCCAAATTCCTATGGCATCATTTGGAAATAGCCGCCTGTGCCGCCGCCAACCTGGCAATCGGCACCCTGAAGGGTGAGCAGGACACATAGCTCAGTCCAATCTTATGGCAGAACTCCACGGAAGAAGGATCGCCGCCGTGCTCGCCGCAGATGCCCAGCTTGAGATCCGGCCGCACCTTTCTCCCCTTTTCGGCGGCCATCTGAATCAACTGTCCCACGCCGTTCTGATCCAGACGGGCGAAAGGATCAGACTCATAAATCTTCTTCTTATAATATTCGCCCAGGAACTTGCCGGCATCATCTCTGGAAAAGCCGAAGGTCATCTGGGTCAGGTCGTTGGTTCCGAAGGAGAAAAACTGTGCTTCCTCTGCGATCTCGTCTGCAAGAAGCGCTGCTCTGGGAATCTCAATCATGGTCCCGATCTGATAGGTAATATCGGAGTTCATTTCCTTCTTTACCTGCTCGGCAGTCTCCACAACCACTTCCTTCACATATTTCAGTTCCTTCTTTTCGCCTACCAGAGGGATCATGATCTCCGGGACAATGTCATAGCCCTTCTCCTGCTTTACTTCAATGGCGGCTTCCATCACCGCGCGGGTCTGCATCCGGGCAATCTCAGGATAGGTTACCGCAAGACGGCAGCCTCTGTGCCCCATCATGGGATTGAATTCGTGAAGGGAATCACAGACCTCCTGCACCTGCTCGGCAGTCATCATCATATTGACTGCCAGATCGTCAATATCCGCCTGCTCTGTGGGAACGAACTCATGAAGAGGGGGATCCAGGAAACGGATGGTGACCGGGCGTCCCTCCATGGCCTCATAGATTCCCTTAAAATCACTCTTCTGATAAGGAATCAGCTCATTTAAAGCTTTTTCTCTTTCCTGAACGGTTCTGGAAAGAATCATCCTGCGGATCTTGGGAATCCTGTCAGGGTTAAAGAACATATGCTCCGTGCGGCAAAGGCCGATGCCCTCTGCGCCATATTTCACCGCATTGGCAGCATCCTCCGGTGTATCCGCATTGGTACGGACCTTCAGCTTTCGGAAGGAATCCGCCCAGCCCATGATCCGGCTGAAATTGCCGCAGATGGAGGCCTCCTGGGTCTTAATATCACCGTCGTAAATCTTGCCGGTAGAGCCGTCCAGGGAAATATAATCTCCTTCATGGTACTCATGCCCGCCAAGCTCGAAAACCTTCTCCTCTTCATTAATCGAGATTTCGCCGCATCCCGATACACAGCAGGTTCCCATGCCTCTGGCAACCACTGCCGCATGGCTTGTCATACCGCCGCGCACCGTAAGGATTCCCTCGGCCGCATGCATTCCCTCAATATCCTCGGGGGAAGTTTCAAGACGAACCAATATTACTCTCTCACCCTTCTCATGGGCTGTCTTTGCCTCCTGCGCAGTGAAATAAACCCTGCCGGCCGCCGCACCGGGAGAAGCAGGAAGTGCCTGTCCGATTACGGTTCCGCCCTTAAGAGCCTCCGGGTCAAAGGTGGGGTGAAGAAGCTGATCCAGGGATTTTGCCTCGATACGAGTCACTGCCTCCTCGGGAGTGATCTTTCCTTCGTCTACCAAATCGCAGGCAATCTGCAGAGCTGCCTGGGCGGTACGCTTCCCGTTCCGGGTCTGTAAGAAGAACAGCTTGCCGTCCTCGATGGTAAACTCCATATCCTGCATATCACGGTAATGATCCTCCAGCCGGTTTGCAATCTCCATAAACTTTGCAAAGCACTCCGGCAGATCCTCCTGAAGCCTTGTGATGGGCTGGGGGGTTCTGATTCCTGCAACCACATCCTCCCCCTGGGCATTGATCAGGTATTCTCCGTAAATGCCCTTTGCGCCGGTGGAAGGATTTCTCGTAAACGCCACCCCGGTGCCTGAAGTATTGCCCATGTTGCCGAATACCATTGCCTGTACATTGACTGCGGTTCCCCAGTCGCCGGGAATATCGTTCATTCTGCGGTAAACAATGGCTCTCTCATTGTCCCAGGAACGGAATACCGCCTTCACGGCCTCCATAAGCTGCACCTTGGGATCCTGAGGGAACTCCGCGTTCATCTTTTCCTTATAAACCGCTTTGAATCTGCCGATGATCTCTTTCATATCATCCGCATTTAATTCCGTATCATACTTAACGCCTTTTGCCTCCTTGATCTCGTCAAGAATCCTTTCAAAGAAAGATTTAGGGATTTCCATTACCACATCGGAAAACATCTGGATAAATCTCCGATAGGAATCGTATGCAAAACGGGGATTTCCCGTCTTTGCCGCAAAGCCTTCCACCGCCACATCATTCAGTCCCAGATTCAGGATTGTATCCATCATACCGGGCATGGATGCTCTTGCCCCGGAACGCACCGATACAAGAAGAGGACTTTGCGTATCGCCGAACTTTTTACCCTGCTTTTCTTCTAACTGAGCCAGCGCGGTGAAAATCTGATCTTTGATTTCGTCTGAAATCTGCTTTCCTTTTTCATAGTAATCCGTACATGCCTCTGTCGTTACCGTGAAGCCCTGAGGAATTGGCAGACCCAAATTCGTCATCTCAGCCAGATTCGCCCCCTTGCCGCCCAAAAGGTTCCGCATATCGGCGCTTCCCTCTTCAAAAGTATAAACCCATTTTGCCATACTCTCTTCTCCCTCTTTCATTTCTAAATTTAAGCAACGCAAAAGCCGGCAACGACTGATACCCTGCAGACAAATTTCTGTTGCAAAGATTACCTCCCTGGCGTTGCTTATCACTTGTTACTTATTATATCACATTCTTGTGTATTTTGCACTATTATTTGAAAAAAATGGCAATTATATACTACATAATTTGTAGTATAAGGTCGAAATTGATTCTTTTTATCCGCGCTCCTCTTTCATTTTGGCAAAAACGAATCAAAAATAAACAGATCAAACTGCCTTCCGGCCCGTTCCAGCTCCTCCTGGCTCTTAATCGTCCACGCTGCGGCCATATTTCCGTATAGCCTCCTGCAGATCCTTCTTGCGGGAATTTCTGCATATTTATGGTTATAGGCGACAAAATCCGGTTTTGTAAGCCAGTTAAACAAAAGGTTCTGCAGCAAAAAATTCAGGATCAGAATATGCCAGGATCCCCTTATCCCGCTTTCCTTCACAAAGCCGTCCGAAAGCTGCCCCCGCACCACCTCCCCGTGATTTCTGCGGTACCACAAAAGAACCAGAGGGTTAAAGGATTCCACGCAGTAAAGCCCCTGATAGCCGCGCAGTAAATCGTCTGCCGCCGGACAGATACGCAAATCCGTCCACTCTACCTTGATCTCCACAATCAGCGGCACTGCGCCGCCCACGGTTTTAAGCGCCTGGGAAAATAAAGGAATCCTTTCCCGGCTATTTCCAAGTCTCAGATTTTTCAGCTCCTGCCAGGTATAATCGCAGACCTTTCCTTCCTTTCCGCACATCCTCTCCAGGGTAAAGTCATGAAAAACCACCGGAACCCCATCCTTTGTGATCTGCACGTCCATTTCTATCCCATAGCCCGCCCCGGCCGCCCGCCGAAAGGCCTCAATGGAATTCTCCGGCGCCTCTGTCCCCTGATCCCAAAGCCCTCTGTGGGCATAATAAAATCCCCGGAAGGCCCCCCGGGCCCTTCTGTGTCCCATCCTCGGCATGACTGCCAGGAAAAACAGCGCTGCAAGCACCGCCGCGGCAATCAAAACAATCTTTATTAACACCATGTCCTTTCCCTTCCTTATCAGTCGTCCACATCGAAGTTTTCCAGCATACTTCCTTTTTTCTTTGGCCTAACGTCTCCATGACGCACCTGGCTCATGGTAAAGAAGGCCGCCGCGGAAAAGAAAAACGCATAGGGAAAGAGCGTCCTGTAGGAAATATTTTCCAGCAGAAAGCCGGACAAAACCGGAGTAAAAATCTGGGCCGTCATGGAAAAGGTATAGTAGGTTCCCGTAAATTTCCCAATATCACATCCCTTACCCATCTCCACGATCATGGGATAGGAATTGACATTGATGGCCGCCCAGCCCACGCCGATGGCGGCAAACGCTGCATTGATGACGGGATGATAGGCATTTGCAAAAATTGCAGCCAGATAGCAGACGCTCATCAGCACGATCCCGCCTAAAATCGTCTTTTTTCTTCCCACTTTCCCGGCAATGCTTCCGATCGGAATGTAGCTGATAATCGCCGCAACCGTAGCCACCATCAGACAATCCGCAAAACCGCCGCCCTCTAATCCCCAAACCACCCTGGTGTACCGGGAAAAGGCTGTAGTCACTGCATTGTAAGCCGTAAACCAGAGGAAAATGGAGGCCAGCAAAAAGACCATGCTCCTCTTCACTTCCCTGGGCATGGGGGCCGCTTTGCCCTCTGAATCAGCCTCTTTTTCCTCCTCCCCGCCAAAGGCCTCCCCCGCGGCGGCGCACTCCGCATCAAGCCTTGCCTTTACCTTCTTCTCGTTGATGGTAAGCATCAAAACTCCCACGGACAAGACCATCAGCGCCCCTACGCTGGCAAACAAGGGCAGATAGCCCGGATGCTCTCCTTTCCCCACCAACAGCTTTATCATGATTAGGGTGTAAACGCCGCCTACGGCTCCCATCAGATTGATGACCGCATTTCCCTTGCTGCGCAGCCTGTTGGGCGTTAAATCCGGCATCAGCGCCACCGCCGGGGAACGGTAAAGCCCCATGGAAATCAAAAGGGCAAAAAGGGCTCCCACAAAAAGCGGCAGATTTGCATTCTGATCCGCTATGGGCAGCAGCATCAGAAAGATCACCGCAAGAAACGTGCCTCCTGCGATGAAAGGCATTCTTTTTCCCAGCTTTGTGTCCACCTGATCGGACAGGCTTCCGAACAATGGCAGCAAAAACAGGGCCAGCACATTATCCGCCGCCATAATTGCCCCTGTGATCGTCTCCCCCAGCCCGAAGGTTCCCTGCAGCATCAGGGGAATTATATTGTCGTACATCTGCCAGAAAGCCGAAATGGACAAAAACGCCAGTCCGATGAAAAAGGTTCTTTTATAATTCAGCTTCATAGTTTTCCCTCCCTCGTAATTTTGTTAACACATCCATTTTACCATTGCGGGCCGCAATTAACCATCTTTTTTCGGAAATTGTAATTCCGCGTAACTATTCAGCCCATAAAAACCCAGAATTTCCTTGCAAATTCCTCCGTTTTCTGTAAAATAGGTAAGGAACCCATTTCTTATATGTAAATAATCAGACGGATTTTAGATTGAAAGGAGTGCAAAATAAAATGATAAGCGCAAACAATGTAACCCTGCGAATCGGAAAAAAGGCTTTGTTTGAGGATGTAAATATTAAATTCACGGAAGGAAACTGCTACGGCGTCATCGGCGCCAACGGCGCCGGGAAGTCCACCTTCCTGAAAATCCTCTCCGGCGCGTTGGAAACCACCAACGGAGATGTGTCCATCACTCCCGGCCAGCGGCTTTCCGTTTTGGAGCAGGATCACTTTAAATATGACGAATATCCGGTTATGGATGTGGTGATCATGGGAAACGAGCGCCTTTATCAGATCATGAAGGAAAAGGATGCCATTTACGCCAAGGAGGATTTCACTGACGAGGACGGCATCCGGGCCAGCGAGCTGGAGGGCGAATTTGCGGAGATGGACGGCTGGGAAGCAGAGTCCAACGCGGCCATGCTCCTAAACGGCCTTGGAATCGACACCTCCCTTCACTACACCCTCATGAAGGATTTAGGCGGCAACGATAAAGTAAAAATCCTCCTGGCAAAAGCCCTGTTCGGCAACCCGGACATCCTGCTGTTGGATGAGCCTACCAACCACTTGGATTTAGACGCCATCGCCTGGCTGGAGGAATTTCTGATCGGCTTTGAAAACACGGTGATCGTGGTCTCCCATGACCGTTACTTCTTAAATAAGGTCTGCACCCATACCGCCGACATCGACTACGGCAAAATCCAGCTTTACGCCGGAAACTATGATTTCTGGTATGAGTCCAGCCAGCTTTTGATCAAGCAGATGAAGGAGGCCAACAAGAAAAAGGAAGAAAAAATCAAGGAGCTGCAGGAATTCATCTCCCGCTTCTCCGCCAACGCCTCCAAATCCAAGCAGGCCACCTCCCGCAAGCGCGCCCTGGAAAAAATCGAGCTGGACGACATCAAGCCCTCCAGCCGCAAGTACCCTTATATTGATTTCCGTCCGGAGAGAGAAATCGGCAATGAGGTCCTCACCGTGGAGGGAATCTCCAAGACCGTTAACGGAGAAAAAGTCCTGGATAATATTTCCTTTATCGTAGGGCACAATGATAAAATCGCCTTTGTAGGAGGCAACGAGCTTGCCAAGACCACCCTGTTCCAGATCCTAACTGGCGAGCTGGAACCGGATGCAGGAACCTATAAATGGGGCGTCACCACCTCCCAGGCCTACTTTCCCAAGGACAGCACCGCGGAATTTGACAACGATTACACCATCGTAGACTGGCTTACCGGCTATTCTCCTGTGAAGGACGTCACCTATGTCCGGGGCTTTCTGGGAAGGATGCTCTTTGCCGGGGACGACGGCGTAAAAAAGGTGAAGGTGCTCTCCGGCGGTGAAAAGGTCCGCTGTCTCTTATCCAAGATGATGATCAGCGGCGCAAACTGCCTGATCTTAGATGAGCCCACCAACCACCTGGATATGGAATCCATCACGGCCCTGAACAACGGCCTGATCAAATTCCCGGGAGTGGCCCTTTTTGCCTGCCACGACCATCAGTTTGTACAGACCACCGCAACCCGCATCATGGAGATTCTGCCTGACGGGAGCCTGATCGATAAGATCACCACCTATGACGAATACCTGGCAAGCGACGAACTGGCCAGAAAGCGCACCATCTATACCAAGCAGGCAGAAGAGGACGAAAACTGAGTATGAATATTGTAGACCTGCATGTCCATTCCAATAAATCCGACGGAAGCTTCACCCCGGCAGAGCTGGTAGATTATGCCCTTGAAAAAGGGCTTTCTGCCTTTGCCTTAACCGACCACGACACCACGGACGGTATTGACGAGGCCCTTCGGGCGGCCCGGGGAAAGCCCCTTGAAGTGATACCGGGCATTGAGTTTTCCTCAGAATATAAAGGGCAGGACATCCACATTGTAGGGCTTTATATCGACTACAAAAGCGACTTCTTCAAGCGTCGGCTGGTGAACTTTGTCAACGGCCGCACCATCCGTAACCGGGAAATGTGTCGCCGCCTCACAGACCACGGCTTTCCCGTTACCTATGAGGAGCTGATGGCAGAATTCCCGGACTGTGTCATTACCCGGGCTCACTATGCAAGATTCATGCAAAGCAGGGGCTATGTGAAAACCGTCAAAGAAGCTTTCGACAAATACATCGGCGACGGCTGTCCCTGTTTTATTCCCCGAAAAAAAATCACGCCCATGCGGGCAGTGGAAATTATTTTAAAGGCAGGGGGCTTCCCCATCCTGGCCCATCCGCTGCTCTACCGCCTCTCTTTCGGCGAGTTGGAGGAGCTCGTCTTCCTTCTCAAAAAAATGGGCTTACAGGGCCTGGAGGCTCTTTACAGCAGCCATACTCCAGCAGACGAGCGGAAAATGCGCTCCCTTGCCGCCAAATATGATCTGTGCATCAGCGGAGGCTCCGACTTCCACGGAATCGCCAAGCCCGGCCTGGATCTGGCTACCGGCTATGGAAAGCTTTTTATCCCCGAAGAGGTTTTGACCCATATAAAAGAAAGAAAAAACTGGATGGACTCCCATCCGGAGCAGCTAAAGCCTATGAAAATCCTTTTTACCGACTTGGACGGTACGCTGCTCAACTCCCAAAAGCAGATCAGCGATTATACCAGAGGCGTGCTCCGGGACTGGACAGATGCGGGACATAAGCTTGCGCTGTGCTCCGGCCGGGATATAAACAGTGTCACGGATGTAAAAAACTACCTGGGCCTTGACCTGCCCGGTATGTACCTGATCGGCTATAACGGCGGGCAGATTTATGACTGCACGGCCCAAAAAACGCTGTCCAAAACAACCCTCACCACCGCCCAGGCCCTCCACATCATGGAGGAGGCAAAGAAAGCCGGGGTTCATGTCCACACCTACTCGGATACCCATATCCTGGCCTGCTGTGAGGATGAGGAGCTTCATTATTATAAGCATGCCATCAGCACTCCCGTCCTTCTCTGCCCTGATATGGCCCGGGCCTTAGGCGGCACAACTGACGGCGCCCCCACAGGCACAGCCCATAGCCAGGCCCAAGGCAGTAAAGAAGGCCCCTGCAAATGCATTGCCATTGAGCTGCGGGATGCCGAAAAGCTGGAGAACTTCCGCCTCTCCCTGCTTCCCTGGGCGGAAAAGGAACGTATCTCCATGATTTATTCAAGCCCCATTTACCTGGAGTTTTTCCCCTCTGCATCCGGAAAAGGCGCGGCGCTTAAAACCCTGTGCAGGCTCCTTCACATCCATCCCTATTTTTCCGTGGCAGCAGGCGACGCCCAAAACGACCTGTCCATGATCGAAGCCTCCGGCATGGGAATTGCCATGATAAACGGCACCGAGGAGGTCCGTTTTGCCGCTACCACCATTACCGCCTTCGACAATGACCATGACGGGCTTGCCCATACCCTGGCGGATCTGATCTGAAATTCGCGCAGCAAAGGACAATAAAAATTTTTGTTCTTTGCCTGTCGGGAACAGGAGACTTACCTTTGATCAAGAATCGATTTTCCCCAATATTACTTTGCGCAGCGGCAGTGTCTGCTTTGCTTCTGACGGCCGGCTTTTTTTCATCCCGGGAAGGGACAAAAGAAGCCGGCGGCGCGCCGGAAGAAAAGGACGCTGCATTTTTATATTCCGGTATGGGAGAAGAAATACAGATTACCCTTAAGTCCGGCGGCGGTTCAAAAGTAAATACCGGGCATTCTGACACAGAATACAGCGGTGTGGATATTACAGGAGATACCATAACCATCCTCCGGGAAGGCCAATACCGCATTCAGGGAACTCTGGACGAAGGGCAGCTCCGGGTGGATGCCGGAAAGAACGCTTCCGTGGTTCTGGTGCTTTCGGGTGTGGAGATTGCCAACACAAAAGAGGCCGCCATCTATATAGAGAAGGCCGAAAACACCCTTTTTTATCTGGAAGAAAACACCCTAAACCAGGTGCGAAGCGGGGACGAAACCACGGCCCGCAGCCTGGAGGCCTCAAAAGACGTGATGAATTTTGCCGATCAGGATGAGATCAAGGAGGCGTCAGGGGCCGCCATTTATGCCAGGGATGACCTCTCCTTTGCAGGAGGTGGAACCCTGAAGGTAACCGGCGGCATCAATAACGGGATTCACACCAAAAACCACCTTCTCATCGAAGACGGAATGCTTGAGGTGAGAGCCCTCAACCACGGAATTAAAGGAACGGATTCCGTCACCGTAAAGGGCGGAAGCTTTTTCATCCTGTGCGGCGGAAACGGGATGCTGTCAAAATCAAAGCTGGTCTTTGAGGACGGCGACCTGAAAGTCGCCGCATCCCACGAGGGAATGGAAGCCAACCAGATTCTTATTTCCGGCGGAAAAATAGATATTACGGCCAGGGATGACGGAATTAACGCAAACGGAGAGCCCGCGCCCCCTGAAAATCAGACGGATCCAGATCAGAAGCCCTCTCTTCCCAATCTGGTCATCAGCGGCGGGGAAATTCACGTGAACGCCCGCGGGGACGGCCTGGACTCCAACGGAAATATTTATATCGAAGGCGGAGTCACTCTCATAGACGGGCCCAAAAGCGACAAGGACGGCCCTCTCGATTACGGCTATGAAAACGGAGGGGTCTGCCTGATCAGCGGCGGCACCGTTCTGGCCATTGGAAGCTCCGGCATGGCCCAGACCTTTGGAGAGGACTCCTCCCAGGGCTCCTTTTGTCATATTCTGGACAGTCCCTACAAGGCGGGAAGCCTGATCCGGATTTCCGATCAGGCAGGCCATACGCTGTTTGAGTACAGGGCGCTTAAAAAAGGCGCTTCCGTGGTCTTCAGCTCCCCGGCGCTGAAAAAGGGTGAAACCTGTATCCTTGAAATCGAGGATCAGCGGTTTCCTGTGGGGATAGAGTAACCGCCCACCTTTATCACCCTTTTTCAAAGGCATGAACCCAATCCAATTTAAACAGCGCGATCAAAAAGGTGACCGAGCTTAAAGTCCAGGTCAATGGATAGGCCCAGGAGACCGTCTGAAATACCGGAAATACCTTCACTGCCATGGTCACATAGAGGATGCGCACACCGCACCAGAACAGAAGCATTGTGACCATGGGCACAAAGGCCTTGCCGCAGCCGCGCATAACCCCGGCCACACAGTGGGAAAAGGCCAGCAAAAAGAAGAACGGTGCCACCACTCTGGAATGGATGAGTCCATACTGCACCGCTTCCTCTGAGCTTACAAAAAAGCGCAGCGCATAAGGAGCCCAGAGATAAAAAATAACTCCGATCAGCTCTGCCAGCACCATCCCCGAGACAACTCCGAAGGCGGCCCCCTTCTTGGCTCTCTCATACTCTCCCGCTCCCAGGTTCTGGCTGATAAAGGTGGGAAGCACCATGGACATGCTCATAATCGGCAGAAACACAAACCCCTCTATCTTCGAATACGCGCCGTGTCCGGAAATTGCATACGCACCGAAGGCGTTGATATTACTCTGGATCACAATGTTCCCCACACTGATCACCGCATTCTGGATGCCCGTAGGCAGTCCCTGACTGATCACCTGCGCCATTACGGCTTTGTCAAAATGGAGTTTGTGAAAATCCAGGCGTATGGTCTCATCCGGTTCCCTGCACATCCGTATCAGACACAAAACAACACTGAGCCCCTGGGCGGCCACGGTGGCAAGGGCGGCGCCCATTACTCCCCAGTGAAAACCTGCCACAAAAAGCAGATCCAGAGCCACATTCACCAGCGAGGACAAAATCAGATAGTACAGCGGATGCAGGCTGTCCCCCAGCGCCCGCATGATCGACATACAAATATTGTAGAGAATCACCGTACAAACCCCGGCGAAATAAATCCGGAAATAAACCAGGGAATGGGGCATAACCGTTTCCGGCGTTTTCATTATCTCAAGCAGCCCCGGGACCAGCGCCAGGCCGGCAATCGTTGCCAGCGCGGAGGCCATAATTCCAAACAGGAAATTGGTATGGATTGATTTTTGTACCATTTTGGCATCCTTCGCGCCGAAATACCGGGATATAATGACCCCTCCCCCGATGGCAATTCCGTTAAAGAAGCCAATGATCAGAAACGTCAGGCTTCCTCCCGAGCTCACCGCCGCGAAGGCATCATTGTCCGCGAAATTCCCCACCACCCAGGCGTCTGCCATATTATAAAACTGCTGCAGAAGCTGCCCGAGAAAAAGCGGGACTGCAAACTGAATAATGCCTTTGACAATGGAATCCTTTGTCAGATCAGTACACTGCCCATGATGGTTATGTGTCGAAAAAAGCTTTTGTATTTTGTTCATCCTTTGCCCCCTTGCCGAAAATAAAAACCTCATTCATCCTGTTATTCCCCCCGGAATTTATCCTCCCACGACAATTGCCTCCTCGTTTTCTCTCAGTTCATCATACAGCTTATCTATTTCCCTATAGACTTGCTCCTCTTTCATTTCGCCCTTTTGATATTTCAATTCTATTTCTATGATTTTGTATGCCCTCTCAAAATCATAGGACATTTTCAGTAAATGCCCGGCCATTTCCTCTACGGAGCCGGAATGATCGATTCCGGCCTTTTGTACGATAAAATTCATCTTACAGTCAATCAGCGCGCTATAGCTGTATCTGGATATTGTATATTTATAAGGCGAATCGGTCAATAGCATATCCAGGGATAATACAGGTGATATGGGATAGATTTTCATTGCCTCGAAGAGCTTTTCCGGGTCAGAGGGCTTTTCAACGTCAATCGATATTTCTCCTCCCTTTGCCCTTTTGGTCTCCACCCTTCTTTCCGCCTCAGGTGTCATGTCCATTGCTGACAGGGCCTCCTGCATCAGGGTTATTTTGGTATTCAGCTCTGTGAGCAGCACATCCTCCAAAAATTCAACCGTCCACTTTTGTTCCTGCCTTTCGGTATGGTAATTCGAAAACGCAATGGCTGTTGTAATGCCCAGAAAACCAACCATGGTGCTGACAAGATAGCCGTTAAAGGTATGGTTTGAGAGTATTTCCAATATTTTTCTTAAGGCACCGGGCCTGCAGCCCTCAAATTTTTTCCCTTTTGCAAAGCAAAGTAAAGCTCCCAGAACAAATATAATGACAGTGATTACAATAATCATTCGGATTCTCCATTCCTCTCTGGCCGCCGCCCCTTTGGGCCGGCTTTCTTTTTCAGTCCCGTTTCTACATCGGCTTGCCTGCCCTGATATATTACCTCAATATCCTGTCATTTAGCAAGCCTGCGGAAACTAAATTTGGGCACTTTCGCCCCTTTTTCCCGGATTCGCGGATTTCCCATGCCGCCAGATTCTCATACCGCCAGATTTGATTTATCAGGAGAATTATGCTATGATAAAAAAACTACTTTCGGAAAGGGGATCTGTATATGAAACGATATGTTATGTCTGCATAGCGCTGGCTATTGCAGTAATTGTTATAGCCAACGCTTTTCCTGAAAAATAAATATTTAGGAGGCGGACATGGGCTATATAAGAGCAGAAGAAATTCTGCCTGTTGAGGTAATAGAACTGATACAGCAGTATGTTGACGGAAAAAATATTTATATTCCGCGCAAGGCAGCACACAGACAGGCATGGGGCGCAGGCACAAAGACCCGGCAGGAGCTTTTGGTCCGGGACCGGCAGATTTACAAAGATTATCTTGCCGGAAGCAGAACCTCTGAATTAGCCTGCAAATACTACCTGTCGGAGAAAAGCATACAGCGTATCATAAAAAAAATGAGATAACAGGAGGCTGGGCCGATACACGGTATCGGCTCATGGCTTCCCTCTGAAAATACAATGAACGGAGCTCCTTCCATGTATTTAGAGACCGAAAGACTGATTATAAGAAGCTTACATACATCTGATGAAAAAGCGTTTATCGACATGGCCTCCGACGGCAGTTTGACGGAAATTTACGGAGACTGCAGGGAATGTCACAAATGGATGGGAGAATTTATAAGGGAGGCAATTCAGTTAGAGGCGCAGGATAATCCCTATAATGAATATCTGGCCTTTGCCATAGAGGATAAGACAAGCCATCTGGTAATCGGCTCCGTGGGAAGCTCCTATTATGAGGATTTTATGGAGGTAGGCGTTACCTATTTCATTGGCACAGATTACCGCGGGAACGGATATGCCGCCGAAGCACTGCTCTGTTTTACAGGCTATCTTTTTGCAAGGTATCCCCTGGAAAGGCTTATGGCAACAGCCAGGGTTCACAACGCCGCATCCTGCAAAACCCTGGAAAAAGCGGGCTTCTGTCTGGTTGAAACCAGGATGTATCAGGATCTGTATGACGAAAACGAAGAAATGAGTCATTTTTATGAGCGGAGAAGAAATTGCATCCCCGCCGTGGATTTAGGAGAATACAGGATTGAAAACGAAAAAAAACATTACCATCCGTGAGGCAGTCACGAAATCAGATACCGCTGCCTTCTGGGAGCAGCTTCACACCTATTTCAAGCGGGATATGTTCCCGGATCCCCAGGACGAGGACAGAGCATATTTTCTCGGCGATGAGTACCGGGATCATATGCAAAAGCTCCATGACAGGCCGCAGGATCGATGCTTCTATCTGTTCTTCCATCGGGATGGAGTGGAGATCGGCTTTGCCATGCCGGTAATCTATACGTCAGAAGACGGAAAATGCTTCATCATGGAATTCTGTGTCTACCCGAAGTTCAGGGGTAACGAAACCGGCCGGGAATGTGCCCGGTCTCTTCTGGATTGGGCGAAGGAGCACGGCGCGCTTTATGCGGAGCTGAACTATGGCGGCGATGCGCTTCGTCTCCGCTTCTGGGAAAGACTTGGATTTGTCCAAAACGGGGTCGATGAATGGGGAGAGCCGCTGATGCTTCTGCCTCCGAAGGCTGACATTCCCATTACGGTTGAAATTCTCTCCGATCCGGAGGACTGGCAGCTTAAAAAGCTGGAGAACGGCTATCTGAACGAGATTGGGGAACAAATGCTTACAGAAGAAAAACAGGCCCGGCTCGAACAGGCCATCCGGGATGGCAGGATCACCTTTTTTGTGGCCAAGCGCGGCTACCGGTCGGTAGGGATGTGCAGCGTGGCGCTCTGCTTTTCTACCTTTGCCTGCTCCGATACGGCTGTGTTTGAGGACTTCTACATGGAACCTGTTTTTCGCAAAAAGGGCGCGGCCCGAAAGCTGGCACAGGCGGCGCAGAACTGGTGCAGAGAAAACGGCGCTGCAAGCCTGAGCGTGTGCTGTGCCCCCTGCGACGAGGAGATGTACCGGGCGCTTGGCTTTGACCTGCGCTTAGGCACTGCATTTGCTCATCTTTGTTCCTAAAGGTGTAAGGTCTATTAGTATAGGAGGTATACTTCCATCCGAAAATTTTAAGTACCTGATATATAAGGTATACCTCCATATAGGAACCTTAGATTTTATACTATAATTCCGCTGTCTTAAAAGTATTATATCCCTCATAGTAATAACTTACGTCAATTCCTTTCATATATACTTCCCTGTCATTTATCTGATCCGTCAATGCATTTTTCAGTAAAACCTTAATTTCCACATCCTTAATCGGACTTCTTTCCATAGCAGGCAAATAGTCTTCTTTATCAACTCGATTCCAGTCTACAACTAATTTTAATTCCTTTTTCAAAATCAAATCCAACCATATGCGCGTACTTCTTCCATTCCCTTCCCTAAAAGGATGCGCAACATTCATTTCCACATATTTTTCAATTATTTCATCAAAATTAGATTGCGGCATATCATCAATATGTTTTAGAGCAGCATCCAAATACATTACAGGGGCAAACCTAAAATTGCCTTTTGCAATATTTACTGTTCTTGCTTTTCCAGCAAAACCATATAGTTCTCCAAACAAGAATTTATGAATTTTGGCCAGCCCGGAAAATTTCCCGATTTCAAAATCTTCAACAATGTTGCTTCCATATAACTTAATGGCTTTCGTTTTGCTTATTTTCTCTTCTACTCTTGCAAGTTCTGCTGAATCATTAATACCTAATTTATTTTCCAGAGCCATATTACCCTCCATAAACCTATTATTTAATTGTATAATCCGACTTCGGCTCCCATTGCTCATATTTCCGCATCATATTTCTCAGGCTGCCAATCTCTATTTTCCAACAAAACAAAAATGCCGCAAACCGTATAAAATCAAGGTTTCCAGCATTCTTCAGGGTTGGGCTGTTATAAACAGTCAACAGCTCGTAGGGGAATCGAACCCCTGTTTCCGCCGTGAGAGGGCGGCGTCTTAACCGCTTGACCAACGAGCCATTTATCTGGATAACACCTTTGGCAATCTGCCTTGTGCATCCGACTTGATTATTCTATTATAAGTTGACAAATATTGCAAGCATTATTTCAAATTTTTTTTTAAAATTTATGTATTTTTTTAAGAACAATCTTTTTATCCCGCCTGTTTCCCCGCTTCCGCGCACAAAAAAGGCGGCTCTTTCCCTGCGCCGGGTCTCTTCGGTGCCTTATTCTCTGCGCATAAGACTCCCCTTTGCTTCTCTATTGTTCATTTTTGCGCATCCCCGAAGGCGCCACTCCGAATCTTTTCTTAAACAGCTTACTGAAATGATAAGCATCCTCGTAGCCGACCCGGGCCGATACCTCCTGAATGCTTAAAGCGGGCTCCTCGAGCAGCAGCCTTTTTGCCTTTTCCATCCGAATCTCGATGAGAGAATGGATGGGGGTCTCTCCCGTCTCCGCCTTAAAAATCTTTGATATATAAAAGGGGCTCAGGTACATATTTCCCGCGATCTGGTCTAAGGAGATTTTCTGCGCGTAATTCTCCTCGAAATAATCCACGATCTTTTCCACCAGATACTTTCTGTTCACCGACTCAAAGGAGCATTGTCTCATAGGCCGCTCCTTCTGAGGCTGTTCCTGCTCCCGCAGATAAAGCACCAGCATCTGCATGGCATAGGCCTTCATCATGAAATGCCTGCCAAGCCGTCCCATCTCCTTCTCCGCCTCCATATAAATACAGAGCCGGCCCAGCTTCATTTTGAGCTCCCCCGAGGTGTGAAGAATCGGCCCGGCCTCTCCTTTGGGCAGGCAGTTTTTTTCCTGTCCCTCCAAATAAATATCCGTCAGCCCTACGTAAAACTCCACGGCAGGCCCCCCGCCCTCGCTGGTCAGGGCCTGATGATACTCTCCTGCGTTGATCAGTATCAAATCCCCCTCGCTGATCTCATATACCTGATTCGAGATCCGGTGGCGCCCTCTTCCGGACATCACATAGCAGAATTCCAGATGCTCATGCTTGTGATAATTCTCTTCATCCTCTCTTCGTATGTCCTTCCATGTGAAAAGAAACGTGGGATTGAAATCTTCCTGTAATATCATCTCTTTCTGGCTCATGATCCTTCGCCTTTCTCTAAGCTGCCCTGTGCGCCCTCCTGCCCTCTGTGCCGCATAGCAATATTTGACAGGTAAGTTGCAAGAATGTACATTTCCTTTTTACCTCAAATTAATAAAATTGACAATAGTTATTTAAAAAAGTTATCAGAAAATTTTCTAAAGTCAGACAAGGAGGACAATTTATGGCACCAATGAAATGGTTTTGGGGATTCCTGAAAAAGTACAGCGCGCTATTGCTGCTCGGTCTTCTCATGACCACTGTGATCGCCGTTTTGGCTGTCGTGAACCCTTATATTTCCGGACTCATTGTGGATGATGTTATCCAGGGAGGGGATCTTTCCCTTCTCCCTAAGCTGATCCTGATCCTGCTTTCGGTGACACTGGTACGGGGCGTTTTGCGCTTTGCCCATCAGGTGATCTTCGAGAGCTGCTCCCAGGGGGTGCTCTATGACATGCGCGACCGTTTTTTCCGCAGGCTTCTGATGGAGGATTTTGCCTTTTTCAGCCGGAAAAAGACCGGGGATCTGATGAGCCGCCAGACCGGGGATATGGATGCCATCCGGCATTTCACGGCCTACATTATCTACGCGGTATATGAAAACATGCTGATGTTTATTTTTGCCTTGTCCATGATTTTTACCGTCAATGTCAAGCTGGCATTGTGTATGGTATTCGTGCTGCCCTTTACTGCCCTCACCACCTTCCGGCAGTCCAGGGACGTGCGCCCTACCTTTGCCCGGATCCGGGACCGCTTCTCCTCTCTGAATTCCTTTGTCCAGGAGAATGTCAGCGGCAACCGGGTGGTCAAAGCCTTTGCCAAGGAGGATTTTGAGATTGAAAAATTTAACCGGGAAAACGACGCCTATCAGCAGGCCCAGCTTGCCTCCTCCCGTGTGTGGATGAAATACCTTCCGGTTTTTGAAGTGCTCTCCTACCTGCTCAACGTAATCCTCATGCTCTACGGCGGCTATATGGTGATCCGCGGCGAAATATCCATGGGAAATTTAGTTACGGTAAACGGCTATCTGTGGATGCTAAACGGCCCCTTAAGGATGGCGGGCTGGTGGGTCAACGACATTCACCGCTTTATCACCTCCGTTGAAAAAATTTACGACACCTATGTGGAGGAGCCGATGATCAAGACGCCCGACTCCCCTGTAGAAAGCAAACATATGGAAGGCAATGTGGAATTTCAGGATGTGTCCTACTGTGCGGACGGGGAGCAGATCGTCAAAAATATCAGCTTTACAGCCAGGAAAGGCCAGACCATCGGCATTTTGGGCTCCACCGGCGCAGGCAAGTCCACTATCATGAATCTGCTGTGCCGTTTCGTGGATGCCACCAGCGGGAAGGTTCTGGTGGACGGTGTGGATGTGAGGGACTTAAATCTTCAGAAGCTGCGGGATAATATCGGTATGGCCATGCAGGACATTTTCCTCTTTTCCGACACCATTGAGGGCAATATCGCCTACGGGCGGCCGGGCTGTTCCTTCGAGGACATCCACGATGCCGCCGTGATGGCGGACGCCAACCACTTTATCCAGAGGATGCCCGAGGGGTATGACACCATTGTCGGCGAGAGGGGCGTGGGACTCTCCGGCGGGCAGAAGCAGCGGATTTCCCTGGCAAGGGCCTTACTGAAAAAGCCCTCTATCCTGATTCTCGACGACACCACCTCCGCCGTGGATATGGAGACGGAGAGCTACATCCAGGGCCAGCTTCAAAAGCTGGGCGGGCAATGCACGGTGTTTGTGATTGCCTACCGAATCTCTTCCATCAAAGACGCAGACCTGATTCTGGTAATGGATGACGGAAAGATCATCGAGCGGGGCACCCACCAGGAGCTTTTAGCCCAAAAGGGTTACTATGCCAGCGCCTTCCAGCACCAGTACGGAGAAATTCCCTCCCCGGAGGAAATGGCGCGGGCAGGCTTTCAGGTTTCCCCTGAACCGGTATAAATAAAGGAGATTTTACATATGGCACGAAATAAATATGATGTGGATGAAATATTAGAGGACAAATTTGACTTAAACCAGTTAAAACGGCTCCTGGGCTATTTAAAGCCCTACCGGAAACGCTTTGCCTCTGTGGCCGTTTTGATGCTCACCGCCTCTGCCTTTACCATGCTGATTCCTCAGTTCTTTTTAAGGATCATGGATGAGTGCATTCCCGCAAAGGATATGAAGGGCGTTGCCTTTTACAGCGGCCTGACCCTGCTAGCCGCCCTGTATTCGGCTCTCAGCCTGCGGTATAAGATCAAGCACACCAACCTGATCGGCCAGCAGATTATTCACGATCTGCGCTACGATATTTTCAGGCATCTGCAAGATCTTCCCTTTTCCTACTATGACAACAGGCCCCACGGCAAAATCCAGGTGCGGGTGGTCAATTATGTGAACAGCCTAAGCGATCTGCTCTCCAACGGAATCGTGAACACCATTACCGATCTGTGCAACCTGCTTTTCATTGTGGCCTTCATGTTTCTCACCAATGTGCGGCTGACCCTGCTTTGTCTGTGCGGCCTTCCGGTGCTGGCCACTGTGGTGGTCTTTATCAAAAGGCGCCAGCGCAGGGCCTGGCAGATTCAGAGCAATAAGCAGTCCAACCTGAATGCCTATATCGCCGAGAGTATCAACGGAATCCGTGTGACCCAGTCCTTTGTGCGTGAGGAAATGAACAGCAGTATCTTCAACAATTTGAGCAAAAGCTACCGGAAGTCCTGGATGCATGCCGTGATGTACAACTTCACCATGGGCCCTTCCGTGGATATTATTTCCATGGTTACCACCTCCGCCATCTACGTCCTGGGAATCCACTGGATGTTTGACAGCGCTTCCCCCATTACGGTGGGCGTGCTGGTGGCCTTTACCGCCTACGTGGGAAGATTCTGGGCTCCCATTAACACGCTGGCAGGCTTTTACAATTCCCTGCTCACGGCGATTTCCTACCTGGAGCGTATTTTTGAAACCATTGACGAGCCTGTTTTGGTAAAGGATGCGCCGGATGCTGTGGAAATGCCGCCCATTAAGGGAGATGTAGCCTTCGAGCACGTAACCTTTTGCTATGAGCCAAAGATACGGATATTGGACGACGTAAATTTCCGTGCCAAGGCAGGAGATACCTTCGCCATCGTAGGCCCTACAGGGGCCGGAAAAACGACTCTGGTCAACCTCTTAAGCCGGTTTTATAATTTGGAGGGCGGACGTATCCTCATTGACGGAACCGATATTTCCAAAGTAACCATCCATTCCCTGCGGGCCCAGATGGGGGTTATGATGCAGGACAGCTTCATCTTTGCAGGAACCATCATGGATAATATCCGCTACGGTAACTACACGGCCACAGACGATGAGGTCATCCGGGCCGCCAAGACGGTCTGCGCCCACGACTTTATCATGGAAATGGAAAACGGCTACTACACGGAAGTGAACGAGCGGGGAAGCCGTCTCTCCGTGGGGCAGCGCCAGCTCATCTCCTTTGCCCGGGCCCTTCTTGCCGATCCCAAAATCCTGATTCTGGATGAGGCAACCTCCAGCATTGACACGGAGACTGAGATCGTACTTCAAAAGGGCTTAAACGAGCTGCTAAAGGGGCGTACCTCCTTCATCATTGCCCACCGCCTTTCCACCATCAAGAACGCCTCCTGTATCATGTACGTGGACAGAGGGAATATCCTGGAAAAAGGAACCCACGAGGAGCTGATGGCCCTGAATGGGGAATATTACAGACTTTATATGTCGCAGTATGCAAATTGTGCGTAAAATTCATAGCTGGGCAGGCCCCGCACCATAAGCCTGCTTCTGACAGAAAACAAGGGACAGCCCGCAAAGCGTGCTGTCCCTTGTTTTCTGTCCTGTACTATTTATCCTTCTACGATCAGATACCTTCCGTCGCCTACATCAAACACCTCGTCCGCCTCAAGGATTTCATCTCCCTGGGCCCCGTCCACATCAAGCCCTTCCTCCTCAAAAAACTCCCAGATTTCATCGATAGAATTCACTACCACTGCCAGGCTCTCCTCAAGAAAGGCTTCCGCTTCTTCAAGAGAAGAAGCCACATCCTCCTCCGGGAACAACTGTCCCTGATTGTCTAAAAAGCATTGTAATACCACATCGTCAAATTCATGCATATTTTCTCCTCCTTGATAAAACAAACTAGGTACATTTATTATGCTTGAACAGGGCTATGCCGTCAATACCAATCCTTACAAAATTTATCTCAAACCTTTATGCAAGTTACTTTACGCCTGCCAAGGCGTTCTCTGACATGGGCATGAGCAGCAGCTTATGCAAAGTACAGATACTGAAACCGGCTCAGAAAAGCGCCCGGCTGATTACCTGATAAACTCCTTTTTCCGCCCAGCCCGGACAAGTCCTTCCCGCCGCTTCCTTTACCTTTGCGGGTGCCGTTTCCACCGCATAGCTTATCCCTGCTGCAAGCATCATGCCGATGTCGTTATCGTTATCCCCAAAGGCCATCACCTCTTCCCGCTCAATGCCCAGGGTCTGCGAAAGAATCTTAAGCCCGTGCCCCTTATCCACCGACCTGTCCATAAAGTCCACCCACTCTTCTCCTGCCATACATACTTTGACCTTATCCTGCCAGGAGGGAATGAACAGGCTCTCCCCAAAAAAGCGGATACTTCCCTTTCTGTAAACTGCGATTTTAATAATCTCCTCTCCCTGGGCAAGCACGTCCTCCACCTGTCTGAAGGTATTGTGATAGCCGTAGGCAAGCAGATCAAGGAAGGCCTGGTCTTTACTTTCAATCAGGCTCCCCCCGGGGGTGGAAATAACCGCTTCGCACTCTCCATAATGAGGACGCAGCATTCCCATGATGCCCTCTATATCCTCCCTCTTCATAGGCGTCACGGAAATGTCCTTATGCCGGTAACGGATATGGGCCCCGTTCTCCGCAATATAGGCAATATCATCCGCCACCTCCCTGAAAACATTTTTAAGGCTTGCATACTGTCTGCCGCTGGCGGCACAAAAGAGAATTCCTCTCTCCTTCAGCCTTCTGATGGCCTCTACCATTTCCGGATACAAATCCGGCGTTGAATCCTTAATCAAAGTCCCGTCCACATCGGATGCAATTAAACGTATCATATATTCTCCTTAAGCTCCTGATACAATCTTCCCACCGGCAAGCCCACTACATTATTATAATCTCCGCATATCCCCCTGATGAAAGCCGCGCACCTGCCCTGAATCCCGTATGCTCCGGCCTTATCCATGGGCTCTGCGCTCTCCACATAGGCGCAGATTTCCTCCCGGCTCATAGGATACATGGTCACATCCGTTTTTTCGTGGAAGGAAACTCTGCGGGGCCGCGCCTTATGCCTGTCTGCAATCAGCAGCGTCACTCCCGTGTAAACCTGATGGGTCTTTCCCTGAAGAAGAGACAGCATCCGCACAGCGTCCTCCTTCCCCTTGGGCTTTCCCATGACCTGCTGCCCTAAGGCAACCACGGTGTCCGCTCCCACCACCACAAAAGAAGCCGATTCCTTACGCTGTGTTTCCCGGGCCAGAATCTTTTCCAAAACCGCCTCCGCCTTCCGGGCGGAAATTTCCTCCACCATCTCCCATGGCCTGTCACTGCCTGCCTCCTCATCCGCATCGCTGACCATCACCTGGTAAGACAGGCCGATCTGGCTAAGAAGCTCTCTGCGTCTCGGCGAGGCGGAGGCTAAAAAAATCGTATACTCCTTACTTAACATGCTTTTATCCTTTTCTTCCATTGTTCCTGCTCTGCCCTCAAAGAACCGCCCTTTTATTCATGATGCTTCTCCGGGATAAACACCCTGCTGTTGACCGGCTTGCCGTGGGCCTTGACGGCATCCTTCACCATATGGCAGAACTCGAGCTGGGAATTGACGGCTCCCTTTTCGCTCCGGCCTGCCTTTTGGTAAGTACCGTCTGCCGTAAGAATATGCGCCTTCACATTGTCTTCGAGCTGCATCTGCAGAATATTCATCAGCTTTCTTTGAAGCTCCGGCTTATCCACAGGGAACATGATCTCCACCCGGCGCTCCAAGTTCCTTGGCATCCAGTCGGCGCTTGCACAATAATACTCGCTCTTCCCGTTATTTTCAAAATAAAAAATGCGGCTGTGTTCCAGAAAATTCCCCACAATAGAGCGGACTGTAATATTTTCCCCCACACCGGGAAGCCCTGTCCTCAGACAGCAGATTCCCCTCACAATCAGATCAATTTTCACCCCTGCCGCGCCGGCCTCGTACAGGGCTTTAATAATATCCTTATCACAAAGGCTGTTTACCTTGGCGATGATATGCCCTCCCCGGCCTGCCAGGGCATTTTCTTTTTCTCTTCCTATTAAAAACAAAAATCTGTCCTTCAGCCACAGGGGAGCAAGGGAAAGCTTATTCCAGCTTAAGGGCTCTGAGTAGCCCGAAAGCATATTAAATACCGCCGTGGCATCCTCGCCGATGGAAGGCGCAGCCGTCAGAAGCCCCACGTCCGTATAGAGCTTGGCCGTGGCGTCGTTATAGTTTCCGGTTCCCAAGTGGACATACCTTCTGATGCCGTCCTCCTCCCGCCGCACCACCAGGGTAATCTTGCTGTGGGTCTTAAGGCCCACCAGTCCATAGATGACATGGCAGCCCGCCTTTTCCAGCATCTTTGCCCAGACAATATTATTCTCCTCGTCAAAACGGGCCTTCAGCTCCACCAGCACGGACACCTGCTTGCCGTTCTCCGCCGCCTGGGCCAGAGCCGCAATAATCGGGGAATTGCCGCTGACACGGTATAGGGTCTGCTTAATGGCAAGCACATCCTTATCCCGGGAAGCCTGCCTGATAAAGTCAACCACCGGACTGAAGGATTCATAGGGGTGAAAGAGCAGAATATCCTTTTCCCTGATCCTTTCAAAAATATCAAACTCCCCGGACAGCTCCGGCACAGGCTGGGGAGGCGCATAGCGCTTCTCCTTCAGATGCTCAAAACCGGGCAGCCCATACATCTTCATGAGGAAGGTCAGATCCAGAGGACCGCCGATCCTATAGATTTCCTCCTCGGAAACCAAAAGCTCCTGACCGATAATCTGAAGAAGCCGCTCATCGATCCCCTCTTCCACCTCCAGCCGGATTGCCTGCCCCCACTGGCGCCTTTTTAGCTGGCGCTCAATTTCCTTCAGCAAATCCTCCGCCTCATCCTCCTCAATCGTAAGATCCGCATTGCGCATGATGCGGAAAGGGCAGGAGCTTACAATATCGTAATTCATAAACAGCTTATGGATATTCCGCTCAATGACTTCCTCCAGAAGAATCACGGTTTTCGTATCCGTGTCCCTGACAGGGATTGAAACCACCCGGTCAAGCACGCTGGGCACCTGGACCGTGGCAAATTCAAGGCTCTCGTCCCCCTCCTTTTTCTTCACCAACGCCCCCAGATTCAGGGATTTGTTCCGAATAAGCGGAAACGGGCGAGAGGAATCCACCGCCATAGGGGTCAGCACCGGATAAACATTCTCCTCATAAAAGCTGTCCACATAAGCCGCTTCCTTCTCCGTAAGCTCCTCGTGCCGCTCAATCACCCGGATGCCGTTTTCGGCAAGCCTTGGCAAAAGCTCCTGATTATAAATCTCATACTGCTGCTCTACCAGCTCATGGGTAACCCGGCCCAGCGCGTCAAGCTGCTCCGAGGCCGTCATTCCCGCAATATCTGTCTTGGTATAACCTGCATGTACCATGTCCTTTAAGGAGGCCACCCGCACCATAAAAAACTCATCCAGATTAGACGCCGAAATCCCTAAGAATTTCAGACGCTCAAAGAGCGGATTCCCGTCGTCTAAGGCCTCGCTCAATACTCTTTTGTCAAACATGATCCAGCTCAGCTCCCGATTGCTGTAGCACGCCGGATCGTCATATATGGATTTACACATTTTCTCACCCTCCAAACCGCTAATGCTTTCTCCTGATCACTGGCCTTACATTATATACTTCCTCAAAAAAGTCCGCCCGGGCGTCAAAAAGCCCCTTCTCAAGCATGATGTTTTCCCGGGTATCCACCGCCAGGATCAGCTCATCCTCCTTAAGGGAAATCCGCACCTCCTTAAATTTCTGCTTGTGGCTCCTGTCAAGACCGTTGGCAATTCGCAGAATCGCCGTAAGCTTGGAAATCTTCAGATAGGACTCCCTGTCCATAGAGCTGCTTCCCATGGTTTTGTCATAATCAAATTCCAGATGGTTATATTTCACCACATTGGCCACAATCTCCCGCTCCTGATGGGAAAGCCCTATGATCTCTGTCGCCATGATGATACTGTAGGAGCATTCCCCTAAGTTTACCATGCTGATATACTTGCCGCAGTCATGAAGGATGGTTGAAATCTGCAAAAGCAGCCTCTCCCTCCGGCCCAGGCCGTGCAGCCCTTCCATACTGTCAAAAATGGACAGCGCAATCTTTTCCAGGGTTTCGCTTCTTTTCCTGCTGCCCCGGTAACGCTTGCTGATATTCTGGGCGCAGGCGATAATATCCTTCTCAAAGTCGTGGGCGGCCGTCATGATCTTATTTTTTTCTGCGTACTCATAGGCGATACCATCGCACAAAGTCACCCCCGGCGCCCAAATCTGCTCCGCCCCCATATGCTCCATAATACAGTGGAGCATGATCATGGAAATATATAAAAGAGGAATATTTTTTTCCGGCATATCCAGGGCTTTGGAAAGCTCCGAAAAGCTCCTGCTGCGGCAGATTTCCAAAAAGGAATCCATGGTTTCCCGGTCCGCATAGCCCTTAAAAACCCCCTTTCCCCCTTTCTGCATAACCAGCGCCGAGAGATAGTCGTCCACCACAATGATGCTCTTGATCTGCCTATCCCGCAGATAAAGCTTTTTGTAGACGCTCATCTGAGCCTGGGTCATCTCCTCAATCAATGTGGCATACTGGCTGATGCTGGCGTCCAGGTGAAAAAGCCTCTCCTGAAGCCGCAGAACCCCAAGCCGCATATTCTGGGTGGATACCAGGGTATCATTGTCGAATAGAGAAATCTGGATGCTGCCGCCTCCTATATCCAGAATCGCCGTACCGTTTTCAATGATTCTCTCAAAGCCCTCCCCCTGGAAGGCAATGGACTTATAGTCCAGAAATCGCTGCTCGGAATTGCTCAAAACATCAATATGTATCCCTGTCCTTTGCTCAATCTGGTCAAGGAGAATGGCCCGGTTTCGGGACTCCCTGATGGCGCTGGTTCCGTATGCCTTATATTCCTCCACCTGATAGGACTTCATAATGTCCGAAAACTCTCTCAGCACCCGGCAGAGCTCATCCACCCTCTCATAGGAGAGCCTTCCCACGCCGTAGGTCTCCGTCCCCATATCGATGCTGTAACGGATATGGTCAATCTGCCTCATGCCCTCCGTCTTTGAAACCTCAAAAATCTTCATGGCAAGCTCATAAGAGCCCGCATCAATGGCCGCAAATGTTTTTACTGACATAATCCCTCTCCGTTTCCCTCCGCCCCGGCCCTGCCCGGCTGCCTGCGGATCCTCTCCTTTACTTTTTCCCCAGAAGATAGTCGATAAACTGCTGGGCGCATCTTCCGGATAAGCCGCCGTGGGCCAGCTCCCATTTGTTTGCCTCCAGCAAAAGCTCTTCCTCGGGCATTTCCACGTGATAACGCTCTGCCAGTACCTTAACGATATTCTGGAATTCCTTTTTATCCGGCGCGGCAAAGAAAATACTTACCCCGAACCGGGACACCAGGGAAAGCTTTTCCTGCACCGTATCCCCCGTGTGAAGCTCCTCCCTGTTCAGGTCGTCGATCTTAAGGGCGGGGCGCTCCTGCTTGTCGGAAAACTTCTCCCGAATCAGGTGGCGTCTGTTGGAGGTGGCATAAATCAGCACGTTATCCGGCTTTTTCTCAAGACCGCCCTCGATCACCGCCTTCAGATATTTGTACTCCGTCTCAAAATCCTCAAAGCTTAAATCATCCATATAAAGGATAAATTTGTAGTTCCGGTTTTTGATCTGGGCGATCACATCATGAATATCCTGGAACTGATGCCTGTAGATTTCGATCACCCGAAGGCCCTTTTCATAATATTCATTGGCAATCCCCTTGATGCTGGAGGATTTGCCTGTGCCCGCGTCCCCGAATAAAAGGCAGTTATTCGCCCTGCGTCCCTCCACAAAAGCCTCCGTATTCTCGATCAGCTTCCGCTTGGGAATCTCATATCCCACCAGATCCTTCAAATACACGTGGGCAATCCTGGGAATCGGGACGATCTCCGCCCCCTCCCCGGTATGTACCACCCGGAAGGCCTTGTGCAGTCCGAATTTTCCCACCCCGTAATCCCGGTAAAATTCGGTGAGCGTATCCTTCATCTCCTGGGGAGTGTGGTCTTTGGTAAACTTCACCGCCAGCTCGCAGATCCGGTCCCGGATCCGGCTGTTGTACACCTTGCTCTCGCTCCTGCTGCCCACATAGTCGGTGACCAGAGAAAAGCTCTCCACCTTCAGGGTTTTGACCATATCCGAAAAATCATAATCAAAAAATTCCTTAAAAATCACAATATCATGCAGTACTGCCTGATTGATGGTTCCTTCCGCCGCCCCTGTGATCTCGCAGGCCCTGCTGTAGCTGTTTTCGTTATTTACCAGCAGATTGGACAAATAACAGTGCCAGAGATTCCCGTAAAACCCATGGTTTCCTGCCAGCTCCAGCAGACGGTGGATGCAGTCGCACAAAAGAGCGGCATTCTGCTTCTGATCCTGCCCCTTCTGCTTATCCCCCTCCATCAGTCCTGCCATATCAAACAACAGCTTTCCTTCCTGTCCGGAAAAATCCTTATACACAATTAATTCCTGTTCTCTCATATCCGCTCCTGTCCAAGTTTCAGCTTGCCAAAACATCCTTCCCGCATCAGTAATTCCCCAGTATTCTCAGGTTCCTGGCCTCCTCCCGAAGCCCCCGCAGCGCATTTTTCACGGCGCTGTCCGCCAGATTCCCGTCAAAATCAATAAAAAACCGGTATTCCCAATTCCTTCCCTCTATGGGCCTGCTCTCGATCCTGTTCATATTCAAGTGGTTATAGATAAAATGGGAAAGCATATGGTAAAGGGAGCCGCTCTCATGAGGGATTTCAAAGCAGATGCTGACCTTTTTGGCATTCTTTAGGAAAATCTTCTGGTTGGTGACAATAATAAACCGGGTGGAATTGGTGCTGGAATCGTTGACCCCCTTTTCCAGCACGTTAAGGCCGTAAAGCTGCGCCGCATATTCGCCGGCAATGGCCGCCTTTGAAGGATCCTGATCCTGGGCCACCTTCTTTGCCGCAAAGGCATTGTTCTGCATACTGATCTGCTGCCAGTCATGGCTGTTCAGAAACCGGGCGGACTGCATCAGAGACTGGGGATGGGAGTAAACCGTCTTAATATCCGAAAGCCTTGTCCCTTCAATTCCCATGAGGCAATGCTCAATCCTAATAATCTGCTCTCCCACAATATAATTTTCAAATTCGGCAAGGAGATCATAGATTTCGCTTACAATCCCTGCCGTGGAATTCTCTATGGGAAGCACTGCAAAGTCCGCGCTTCCCTCGTCAATGGCAATCATGGCATCCCGGAAGGTTTCCACATGAAAGCTGTTCACCTGCTCCCCGAAATACTGCACCATGGCAGCCTGGGAATAGGCTCCCTCCGCCCCCTGGAATACCACTCTGGCCTTGTCATTTAAGCTGTCAACCCCGATAAAGGGAAGGTTCCCCAGACTCCCTCTCTGCGCCAGAAGCCGGTATTGAAGCTTGCGGCTCATAGACATGATCTGCTCAAACAGCTCCGCCAGGCCCTGGCTGTTAAAATCATTGTGGGCCTTTCCTCTGATCGCCCGGAGCTTTTCATCCTCCCTGGCCTTGTCAAAGACCTTCTTTCCGGTTTCAATCTTATACTCCGCCACCTGGGCGCACACATCCATTCTTTTCTCATACAATTCCACAATCTGAGAGTCGATTTCGTCAATCTGCCCGCGCAAGTTAAGTAAATCCATCCTACGTCCTCCCTGTATATGTAAAAATTTTCTGATCCTTCTTATTTTATAACAAATAAAACAGGTGTTCAAGCACTCTTACGGGGAAGGGCGAAATAATTTAGCCTGACCGTTTCTTTTGCAGGTTTTCTCAAAATTGCAGTTGCGGAATATTTTTCGACTTATTATAATAGGAAGTATAAAGGAAAGGAGCGTTTCTCAATGAAAAAAGAATGGAAAATACTGATCGGTACAGGGATTCTCTTAATCGGCGCAATCCTATTTTATGTGATTTCCCTGCTGAATGACCGGATTCCCTCTAATAATATTTCTGTCACCGGAAATACGGGCGGAAATCTGAACAACGCCGGACTCTTTGCCGAAGCAGGCGGAAAGGTCTATTTCTCCAACGCCTACGACGGGGGCTGTCTGTATTCTATGAACACGGACGAGACGGGGCTCAAAAAGCTGGTGAATTCAAGAGCCTCCTTTATCAATGTGGGCGGAGAATATCTCTACTATTACATGGACAGTTCTGACGGCGGGGACGGCATGGGCTATGTAATTCCCACCCGCGGCGTTTACCGCTGCAGGCTGAACGGCCGCGAGAGCAAATGCCTTGACAGGACTGCTGCCATCACCATGCAGCTTGTGGGAGACTACATTTATTACCAGCACTACAACAACAAGGATTTTACCCAGCTCTACAAGGTCAAAACAGACAAAAGCGTTAAGGAGCTGGTTTCTGACAGTGTAATCAATCCCGCCGCCTGCTTTGACGGCGTCATCTACTTTAACGGCACAGAAAGAGACCACTACCTGTACGGACTTGATACCAGAACAGACAGTATTTATACCGTCTATGAGGGGAACCTGTGGTATCCGGTTTACCACCAGGGCTACATTTATTATATGGATGTCTCCTCCGATTACCGGCTCTGCCGCTACTCCCTCTCCTCCAATACGGTGGAAATCCTTACCAATGACCGGGTGGATTGCTTTAATGTGGGGGACTACTCTATCTACTACCAGAAAAATTCTGCCGAAAGTCCGGCCCTTATGCGGATGAATCTCGACGGCAGCAACCCCGAGGTGGTAGCCCAGGGCAATTATGAGAATATTAACCTCACTTCCGCCTACGCCTACTTTAACGCCTTCGGCGCCAGCACTCCCGTTTACCATACCCCCGTAAACGGCCCTGTAAATGTGACCACCTTCTCGGCGGCAATGGACGCGGCGGCTCCCTGATTCCCAAAGGACTAAAATAAAAACTCTCCGGCTTCCACTGGAACGCTTGGGAGAGTTTTTTATATTAACCGCGCTGTTTATGACAGCTCCGAGAGCATCTGCCTGACGGTTTTGCCTGTGAGGGGATGTCTCTGCCAGGGACAGAGCTCGTTCAAGGGCTCTAACACAAAGCCTCTGTTTGCCATATCCGGGTGAGGCACCGTAAGGCTTTCCTCATCTGACACAAACCCTTCAAAAAAAAGAATGTCCAGATCCAGGGTTCTCGGCCCCCAATGTACCTTGCGTTCCCTTCCCGCCTCTTTTTCCAAAGACTGTAAAAAGGAGAGCAATTCATAAGGGGAGAGCAGGGTCTTAAGTCCAATGGCTCCGTTTAAAAAATCCTCCTGCTCCACGCCCCCATAAGGCGCTGTCACAATGAGCCCTGAGCTTTTTACATCCCGGATCAGGGGATGCTCCTTCAAGGACTGAAGGGCCTTTTCCACATACCCCTGCTTATCCCCCATATTAGAGCCGATTCCCAGATAGGCCTGACGCCATCCCCGCTCGATTCTCACGGAAATATTGGAGAAAGAGAGCTTCACAGGAGCCATAGGCTTTTTCAGCTCCAGCGCAAGGCTTTCCACATTGGGAAAGGCAAGCAGAAGCTCCCTGGCCAGATGCTCCGCCGCCGCTTCAATGAGAAGGAAGGTATTCTCCCTCAAATATCTGTGAATAAACCGGCAAACCTCCCCGTAATTGGTGGACAGGGTAAGCTCGTCTGCCATCCCTGCGGGCCTTAAATCCGTATTTAAGACCACATCCACCCGAAAAAGCTGCCCCTGCCTTGTCTCCTGGGGATACACCCCATGAGCGGCATACACCTCCAGATTTTCTATCCTGATCTGATCCGCCAAAACTCTAACCAGCCTTTCTTTTTATTCGCGCCCTGCGGCTCTCTCCCGCCGGGAAAGTGTCCGCTCCTCTACTCTCCCGCTTTCAAAACAGCCTCCGCCATTTTTACAGCCCGGACATTTTCCTTAATGTCATGCACCCGGACAAAGGCACAGCCCTTCCACACGGCAAGCGCCGTAGTAACCAGGGTTCCCTCTAACCGCTCCGTCACCGGAAGATCCAGAGTCAGCCCTATAACGGACTTGCGGCTTGCCCCAAGCAGCACCGGCAGGCCCAATTCTTTCAGGCTCTCCAGGGAATGAAGCATCTGTAAATTCTGCTCCCGGGTCTTGCCGAATCCGATTCCCGGATCCAGGATGATCTTTTCCCTCTCAATCCCTGCCTGTTCTGCGAGAAAAAGAGTTTCTCTCAAATCCTCTGCCACGTCCTTAAGGAAATCCTCATAAAGAGTCGTACTCCTGTTGTGCATAAGCACACAGGGCACCTTAGAATCTGCAATAACCTGCCCCATTTCGGGATCGCTTTTCAGCCCCCATATATCATTGATCAGATCGGCCCCCTCTTTTATGCCCTCTGCCGCCACCTGGGATTTGCAGGTATCTAAGGAAACAGGCACGTCAAACCTCTCCCGCACGGCCCGGATCACCGGAAGCACCCTCGATGCCTCCTCCTCCCATCCTACCTGCCTGTACCCCGGCCTGGTGGACTCTCCGCCAATATCCAGAATATCCATTCCCTCACGCACCATCTCCTCCACATGAAACAGCGCCTGATCCGGATGAATATATTTTCCTCCGTCCGAAAAGGAATCCGGCGTCACATTCAAAATTCCCATAATGTAGGTATGATTTTCGGTATCAAATTCCCGTCTGCCAATCTGCATACTCTCTCCTCTTCGTGTTTTTTAATAGCTTCCTTTACTTCCCAGCATCTGGAAAAACTGGTTTCTGAGCGTCTCATCCTTCTCAAACGCCCCCCGCACGGCCAGGGTCAGGGTTTTGCTCCCGGGCTTTTTGATTCCCCGCATGGTCATGCACATATGCTCTGCCTCTGCCATCACAAGCACCCCGGCAGGCTGCAGGCTGTCCATAATGGCGTCCGCAATCTGCCCTGTGAATCTTTCCTGAATCTGAAGCCTTCTTGCAAACACCTCCACGGTGCGGGCCAGCTTGCTGATTCCCACTACCTTTCCCTGGGGCAGATAGGCGATATGCGCCTTTCCGTAGAAGGGTAGCATATGGTGCTCGCAGACGGAATAAAAGGGAATGTCTCGCTCTATCACCATGCCGCTCTCCGAAACCGTAAAGACCCTGGACAAATGCTCCTTTTCCGAAGCCTCCATTCCCGCAAACAGCTCCTCATACATTCTGGCCACTCTCCCCGGAGTTTCCTTAAGTCCTTCCCGCTCCGGCTCCTCGCCGATGCCCTCTAAGAGAAGCCGGACTGCCTCCTCAACCTTTTTTCTGTTTACCATGTAAGTCTCTCCCCGGGCCCTTTTTGCCCTTATCCGTCAAACCCTTTTCCACAATTCTGATCAGCCCGCCCAAATAGGACAGGGAACCAAAGGCAAGTATCACCGTATCCTTATCCGCCGACAGACAGGCCAGCTCCACGGCCTCCTCCACACTGTCTGCGGCTGTCACATTGGAATGATATTTTCCGGCCCTGCAGGCAAGCTCATAGGACGAACACCCCCGCTCCCCCCTGGTCGGCACCGTCAATATCTGCGCCGCTAAAGGACAGGTCACAGCCAAAACCTCGTCCTGCTCTTTGTCTCTCAACATTCCTATTATATATAGAATCCTGCGGTTTGTAAAATAAAACCGGAGGGACTGAACAAGCCGCCCGGCAGCGTCCCTGTTATGGGCGCCGTCTGCAATAAAAAGAGGCTTACGGCAAAGCACCTGGAAGCGTCCGGGCCAGACGGTTCCTGAAAGTCCCCTGTAAATTGCCTGATCGGGAACCGAATATCCCAGCCTCTTAAGCTCCAGCGCCGCCTGTACTGCCAGCACGGCATTGTCGATCTGGAAGGCTCCCAGAAGAGGAATTGTCAGGTTCTCATATTCTCCGTAAGAAAAACTCTGCTTTTCCAGGCTGCTTTTTCTCTTACAGGCCTTGCAGGGATCGGCCAGGATAAGAGGGATCTGCAAAGCGTGCGCCTTTTCTTTTAAGACCTCCATCACCTCCTGCTCCCCTTTTACAGCCACCGCCACAGCCCCGGGCTTCATGATCCCCGCCTTCTGGGCGGCAATCTCTTTTAAGGTTCTGCCCAGCACTGCCATGTGGTCCAGGCTGATGGAGGTAAACACCGCCAGCTTTGTATTGGCGATGATATTGGTAGCATCCAAAAGCCCCCCCAGGCCGGTTTCCAACACCACAAGCCGGCATTTCTCCTCTCTGAAATGCCACAGAGCCATTGCCGTCTTGACCTCAAAGGCGGTGGGATGAGGCTTGCCCTCCCGGACAAGCTCCCGGCAGATTTGCCGCATCACGGTCATCTTCCTGCAAAGCTCTTTTTGGCTGATGGGTCTTTTGCCCACCTGGATTTCTTCCCTGTACTCAAAAATCACAGGCGATATATATCTGCCTGTGCGGTACCCTGCCTGCTGTAAAATTTCGGAAAGAAAAGCGCTCACGGATCCCTTTCCGTTGGTTCCTGCAATATGGACAAAGCAAAGCTCCCTCTGGGGATTTCCAAGCTTTTCCATGAGATTTTCCATATTTTCAAGCCCCGGCCTGACTCCGTAGCTTCCCAGCTCCTGCACATAAGCCATGACCTCCCGCAGGGTCATCACCGGCTCCTTTTTTTCCTGTTCCATATCCTCTCCATGCCGCCTGCAGACGGCTCCAAAGCCATGTATGGCATGTATAAAAACGGTGATTCTGCCTATACTGCTACCATGATAAAAAAATTTGTTAAATCCTTCCTCCAATGCGGATTTCTTGGCTGGAGCCTGGAAATCCTCTTTACAGCCCTTGGCTCCCTGCGCCAGAGAAAGCTGCAGCTTAAGGGCAGCACCTCTCTGTGGATGTTTCCCATCTACGGCAGTTTGTGCGTGCTCTCCCCGCTCTTTAAGCTGCTTGGAAAGCTCCCCCTGTTTTTCAGGGGAACGATCTATGCCCTCTGCATTTTTACAGGAGAATATTTCACCGGAAGCTTTCTGTTAAGGCACAGTCTCTGTCCCTGGAACTATGAGCGCTCCCGCTGGAATATCCGCAGGGTCATCCGTCTTGACTACTTTCCCAACTGGTTTCTGGCCGGGCTTTTGTTTGAGCGCCTTTTATCCGCTGAGGAAAAATCCCGGCCGGGGGATTTTCGGCCCTGACCCCTATGCCGGAAACGAACGCCCGGCATGGCCAAAGGCTATGCCGCGAAAAGCGGTATGAGCTCCCTGAATTTACGGATACTTCATACCGCCTCTTTACAAAACACGCTCCTAGGGCCGTTTCTTAATCCTCGTCCATTTCTTCCGCCTGCGCGCCGATGTCCAGGGTATTTAAGGTACGCCGCCTCATCCGCGCCTGCTCGGAAGCCTCCAGGATATAATCCTTCACAGCCTTGGCGTTTTTAATGTGGATAAGCTCAAGCCTTGGATGCGTCACATCCCCGGTATAGCAAACCACCGTCCCCATGCCGAAGAGCCTCTCCGCCAGAGAGCTCACAAGCTCCACATCCTGCACCTTGTACATATAGCAGTCATTTTCGATTTTTTTGAGCAGACCGCTTCGGATTGTAATCAGGTTTTCCTTAATGTCATAAGCGGTAAAGGTGAAGGGCAGCCCAAAAAACAGCCATCTTTTTTTTTCTGTAAATCCCTCTGCCATACTAATCCTCCCGCTCTCTTTTTTCCTGCCACTGCTGCCCCGTTTCATTGTTCCAGACTACTCTGTTCCTGCCCTGCTGCTTGGCTATGTAAAGCATATCGTCCGCTTTCTTTAACAAATCCTTGTAGGAATCTCCTTCCCGGGGAACCATGGTGGCCCCTCCGATGCTGACTGTCACCCACTCGGACACGGAAGAACAATGGGGAATATGCAACTGCTCAATGGAGCTTCGGATTTTTTTCATGAATTCGTAGGCGGAAGGAGCGTCCTCGCCCAAAAATATGGCGATAAACTCCTCGCCCCCATAGCGGGCAAAGTAGTCCGTGCTCCTGCGCAGATAAGAGGATACATTTTTCGCCACGGAGGCGATCACCTTATCTCCTGCCGGGTGTCCGAAGGTATCATTGTACATCTTGAATTTGTCAATATCAATCATACACACCGTAAAGGAATGGCTGAGCCTGACCGCTTCCCGCCATCTGGATGCACTGACATTTTCGTAGCTGCGTCTGTTGGGAATCCCGGTCAGCTCGTCGATCATGGCATCCTTCATAAACTGCTTCCTGTAGCGGAACAGCTTAATATGGGTATTGACTCTTGCCTTCACAATCAGCGGCTTAAAGGGTTTTGTGATATAATCCACCGCGCCCATAATCAGCCCCTTCTGCTCATGCATCATATCGGTCAGACTGGTAATGAGGATCACCGGAATAAATTTCATTACCGTGTCCTCCTGTAATTCCTTTAATAATACAAAGCCGTCCATATACGGCATAACAACATCCAGCAGGATCAGGGAAAACTCCCCCGTCTTCGCCTTCCTTAAGCCTTCCTTCGCCGTGTCGCACACGGTCACTTCATAATCCTCAGACAGAAGATTTTTGAGCACTTGCGCCTGCAGCAGACTGTCATCTATAACGAGAATTTTATCCATAGGTTTTCCAGCTCCTTTTCTTTGCGGAGTATTTCCTGAAAATATTATATTCTAAAAGCAATGAATTGTCCACGACAAAACTTTCTTCTTTTGGATTGAAAGAAGAAAGGCAATATGCTATGATACAAAAAAGGCTCCATTGCCACATGGAAAAGCCGTAGGAAATAACAAACATTACTGTTCACCCGCTGATCAGTAATCTGCAGACAGGAGGCGCTTATGAACGCAAAAGACTGTATCAAAGAACGCAGAAGCATCCGTAAATTCAAGGCGGATCCCGTAGATCACGCTTTACTTTCCGAGATTGTCGAGACTGCATCCTATGCTCCAAGCTGGAAACACACCCAGATTGCCCGTTACATTGCCGTAGAAGGCGAGCTGAAGAACCAAATTGCCGCCCAGTGTACCGACGCTTACCCCAAAAACGGCGAGATTATCACTCAGGCCCCTCTTCTGATCGCCGTGACCTTCCTTACCGGAAGAAGCGGATTTGAGCGGGACGGCTCTTTTTCCACCTCCAAAGGAAGCTTCTGGCAGTCCTACGATGCCGGAATCGCCACCCAGACCTTTTGTCTGGCCGCGTGGGATAAAGGGCTTGGCAGTGTAATTATGGGGATTTTTGACGAGGCAAAGGCTGCCTGCCTTTTGAATCTTCCTGAGGGAAGAGAGCTGGCGGCGCTGATTCCTGTAGGGTATCCCGACGAGGCTCCCTCTGCTCCCAGGAGAAAGCCTGTAGAGGAACTGTTAACATTTCAAAATTAAACAAAACACCGGATGCCACCCTGCGTGAGTCATCCTATGTTAATTAAAATCGAAGAGATTTTCTCTTCGATTTTTTGCGGAAGGAGTATACTATTATGAGACACCTTATGAGCCCTCTGGATTTTTCCACCGAGGAATTGGATCAGCTTTTTGACCTGGCAGCGGATATTGAGGCGGATCCCGCAAAATACGCCCATGCCTGCGACGGCAAAAAGCTTGCCACCTGCTTTTATGAGCCCAGCACCCGTACCCGGCTCAGCTTTGAGGCCGCCATGCTCAATCTGGGGGGAAGCGTGATCGGATTCTCCGACGCCTCTTCCTCCTCCGCCTCCAAGGGGGAAAGCGTTTCCGATACCATCCGGGTCATCTCCTGCTTTGCGGACATCTGCGCCATGCGCCATCCAAAGGAGGGGGCGCCGAAGGTCGCGGCGGAGCGCTCCCTGATCCCCGTCATCAATGCCGGCGACGGCGGGCACCAGCATCCCACCCAGACCCTCACGGATCTTCTCACCATCCGCTCCCTGAAAGGACGCCTTGACCACTTTACCATCGGCCTGTGCGGAGATCTGAAATTCGGCCGCACCGTCCATTCCCTGATCAACGCCCTCTCCCGCTATGAAGGAATCAGATTTATTTTTATCTCCCCGAGAGAGCTGATGGTTCCCGACTACGTGACGGAAATGTTAAACGAGAAAAATATCCCCTATGAGGAGGTAATTCGTTTAGAGTCCATCATGCCAAGGCTGGACATGCTCTACATGACAAGGGTGCAGAAGGAACGTTTCTTTAACGAGGAGGATTATGTAAGGCTGAAAGACTTTTATATCCTCGACAGGGCAAAAATGGAGCTGGCCTCCCCCGATATGCTGGTGCTCCATCCTCTTCCCCGTGTCAACGAAATCTCCGTGGAGGTGGACGAGGATCCCAGAGCCGCTTATTTTAAGCAGGTACAATACGGGGTTTACGTGCGTATGGCATTGATTCTGACTCTTTTAGAGATACGGCCGTAAACCGCAGTCTTTTTCGGCAGTCCCGCTCTTTTGCCAGACTGCCTTCATCTTTCACGAAATCTGAATAAGGAGAAACGCGATGCTTAATGTAGGAAAAATCGAGGAAGGCTTTGTGTTAGACCATATCAAGGCGGGCAAAAGCCTTTCCATCTATCATCATTTACAGCTTGACAAGCTGGACTGTACGGTAGCTATCATCAAAAACGCCCGCAGCAACAAAATGGGGAAAAAAGACATTCTCAAGGTGGAATGCGATGTGGATATGATGAATCTGGACGTCCTTGCCTTCATTGACCACAACATTACGGTCAATGTGATCAAGGACGGAAAAATTGTCTCCAAGAAAGAGCTTCAGCTCCCTAAGGAGCTGAAAAATATCATCCGGTGTAAGAATCCCAGATGCATCACTTCGATCGAACAGGAGCTTCCCCACATCTTTGTGCTGGCGGATGAAAAGAAAGAAATCTACCGTTGCAAATACTGTGAGGAGAAATGCACCGAAAGCCTCTAGTACCAGGTTCTCAGGTGTGTCCGGCGGTGATCAGATGGGTGATTCCTTTGAGCGCCCTGCCCAAAAGCGTAAGGACGGATACCGCCAAAAAACCCGCCGCCGCCGCCGCCACACTGAGCATCATTTCTTCATAGCTGTAATGCCTGCTGGGAATATAGATTTTCATTTTTTCGGTAAAGCAGGCAATGGCGGTGAGAATCACCAGCGTGACGGTGGTTTTGAACAGCCAGTTACAGCCCGCAAAGGTCACATGGATGGTTATGGTTCCCACCATTCCGATCATAAGAAAAGCAAACACTCTTCCTCCCTGCCGCATCAGATAATTCAGCGAGGACGTGCCCTCCTCCTGTAGCTGCAGGGCCGCATCCGGCCTCTGCACCGCTCCGAAAAAGCGCTGGAGAAACGCCTTGCCCATGGCTTTGCTCTCTTCTCCGTTCTGGAAGGAAAGATAAACGATCCCCCCCGTCATCAATATAAAAATAACCCACAACAATACGATTACCGGCCATCTGGTTCTTTTTTTCATATCTGCTCCCATCTGCGTGCGTGTATTATCACGCCTGCGAAATCAGGGTTTCTGCCAAAAATAGATTATTCTTATTATATTCGCCGGTATCTCAGGTTGTCAATTGCCCGGATGAGGTCTTAAGAATTTCTTTATAAAATGTTACTTTTGCAGCTATTTTGCATAAAGCGACTGGTCAAGCCTGATGAAATAGCCCTGGTCATGGACGCATACCGGACATTTCTGGGGAGCAGCCTCACCTTCGTAGATATACCCGCAGTTTAAGCAGATCCAGCTTGTCTTTTCCGGTGCCCGAAAGAGCATATCCTTTTCCATAAGCTCCGCAAACCTTCCAAACCTGTCCCCATGGACCTTTTCGATTTCCGCAATCAGAAAAAAGGAATTGGCGATCGCGTGAAATCCCTCTTCCTTTGCCTTCTCTCCAAAGCTCTTGTAGACGTCGTCGTGCTCCTCGTACTCATTGTGCTGGGCCATGCGCAGCAAATCTGCAAGGTTCTGGGAAATATCCACCGGATAGCCTCCATCAATATGGATGGTTTCTCCTCCCAGCTCCTTTAGGTGATTATAAAAAATTTCCGCATGTTCCTTTTCCTGATTGGCTGTATAGGTAAAGACAGCTTCTATCACATGTAAATTTTGCTTCTTTGCCTGGGCCGCCGCAATGGTATAACGGTTCCGCGCCTGGCTTTCCCCTGCAAAGGAACGCATCAGATTATCTTTCGTCTCGCTGTTTCTAAAGTCCACTGCCATAAAAAATCTCCTTTTTTTCTATTTTTTTATATCCGTATTATAGGTAAAAAAGCAGATTTTATACTCTCCATGCTCCGTTAAGCAAATGTGCCGCCCGAAAAAAACAAAAACAGGCCGTTTTCCGGCAAAAATCGGAATAAATTTATCCGGCTGTTACCGCTTCGGTTCCTGCAAGACTCCAGGGCGCCTCCTCAAAGGGCACATACATCAGGCCCGGATGAAAATAAAGCTCTATCCCCCGGGCAATCCCCTCTGCCAGCTTTTTCTGATAATCCGCAGAGACCAGAAGCTTCTCCTCCTGTGGATTTGACAAAAATCCGGTCTCGATCAGACAGGCCGGCATCAGCGTCTTGCTCGCCACATAAAGCTCCGTGCTCTCGATCACGCCCCGTCCTCTTGCCCCGGTGCTTTTTACCGTCTCCCTGTGAACCAGAAGAGCCAGCCTCTGATTATCCCTCGAGGCATCCGTCCCGTCATACCAGGTTTCAATGCCGCCCACCGTCTTGTCCCTTCCCTCATAGGTATTCTGGTGGATGCTCACAAAGACATCCGCCTGGTAGCTGTTGGCAATCTCCACCCTGTCCAGCTTATCCTGAAACTCGTCCTTTTCCCGAAGAAGCAACACTCTATATCCCTTCTGCGTGAGCTCCTTCTCCAGCTCCAGGGCGATCTGAAGATTAAGCTCCTTTTCCTGGGCGATTTTTCCCATACAGCCGCTGTCTACTCCTCCGTGCCCCGCATCAATGGCAACCAGGAAAGGCTCCGGCTGCACCCTGCCGATTTCCTTCTCTGCAAAAGCCTGCGCAGCCTCCTTGCTATCCGCTGATACCTCCTGTGAAAAGCTTTCTTCTTTCTCCTGCCCGTCCTCAAAAAGCTCTGATGCGCTCCGGGCTGCCTTAATCTGGCTCGCCTCTCCCACTTCCTCCCCCGCGCCGCCGGCCTTAGGCGCAGCCCAGACCATAACCTGGGAAAGGGACATACCCAATATTCCCACGCTCAATAGGACGCTGACTCCCAGCCCTGTTCTTCTTCCCCCTTTAACGGGTTTCTTCCTCCGGTATCTTTCTGTATGTTTTTTCATAAAAAATGATGCTCCTTTGTAGTCTGCTCTATACTGCAAGTCTACAAAACCGGTGCATCATTTTCACATCATTTTTCCATCAAATTGCCATCATTTATGCATCTTTTTTGCATCATTGGCCACAAGGAAGAATCCGCCGCAGGCGTCGAAAGCCCTTATGAGCATACTGCCCTTCTACTTGGAAATCTTCAAAAACAGCTCGTTGATCCCGTCATAAAATCCAACCGTCACAATGGTTCTTTCGTCTCTCATTCCGTCAAAAACATATTTTTTGTAATAGGGGGTCGCCTCCAGCAGCGGATTGTCCGTCTCATAGGCGGCAGGGGAAGCAAGACCCATATATTTGCTCCACGTCTCTATGATCTCATCGGGATCGATCTCATCCCACCTTCGCTGGGTTCTCGCATAAAATTCATACACCCTTCCATCATCCGCATCCAGATAGGCGTCGATCAGGCGGTTGGACTTATCCGCATTTTTCTTGCTGTTGGAAAGGCTCATCTTCCACACCGCCACATTGTTTCTCGGCTCCAGCACGTCAATGGCGGAGTAAAGCGTCGCCTCATAATCCGCCCCCTGCACCTCCTTCACCGTTTCCGGCAAAATTCCAAGCGCTTTGAGCTCATCAATCATTTCATTGCAGGTGGAAAAGATTTCCTCCTCTGTAATCTCCTTTCCGTCAGGCCCCCTGTGATTTACCACAAAGGCATAGGTCCCTGCCAGCTCCTGATACTCCGACGTCTCCTCCTCCACCCGGGTGAGGGCGTTTTGCTCGCTTTCCGGCAGGCTCTGACTGTTCAGAGCCTGAGACAGAATATAGAGCTTGTCGTTCCTGTCTAAGGTATAGCGGTATCCCTCCCCCTCCATCTCCGATGTCTGGGTCGAAATCCGATCGAGCAATCTGCCGTCCTTGTATTTTGAAAGCTCCTCCGGCCCCCAGATGGACAAGCCCATAATCAGCAGGGCGGTTACAAAAAAGACGAAATTAATTGTGGATTTTTTCATTACGGCCTTTGTCTGCCTTAAATATTTCTTACTCATCCGCTGCTCTCTCCTGCTCTGGCAGAACAAAACCGATACAGGTTCCCTCTCCCAGTTTACTCTCTATACACAGACTGCTGTGATGAAGGGACAGGATTTCCGCACAAAGAGCCAGCCCAAGCCCTGCCCCGTTGCGCTCTCTGGCCCTGGATTTATCCACCATATAAAAGGCTTTGGTGATCTTCTGGATTTCCTCTTCGGGGATTCCCAGCCCGTAATCCTTTACCTGGAAAAGATAGCCCTTCTCCTGGGCGGCTCCCCTCACCTCTATGGTGCCTCCGGGTTCCGAGGCCTTCACTGCATTGTCCATCAGATTGATTAACACCGTAATAATCAGATTGCTCTCCGCCCAGACCGTGCCTTCCTCAAAGGTATAGACAAATTTCATGTTCTCGTTGGTTCGAAACATTGCCTGAAGGTACTTAAAGAGGCTTTCTGTCTGTACCTCCTGAAACTGGGCCTGTCCGTGCCGTGTGACCATAATATCCAGAAGCCGGATGGACATAGCCTCTAAGCGCTTACCCTCTGTATAAATATAATTGGCGGACAAAAAGCTTTTTTCTTCATCCAGCTTTCGGGAGCGGAGCATATCCGCATAACCGATAATGGCTGTAAGAGGAGTTTTCAGCTCATGGGCGAAGGCTCCCACAAAATCCTCCTTTGCCTGAATCTCATCCTCCAGCTTATTGATATTTTCCTCCAGCGCTTCCGCCATATGGTTAAAGTCAAGGGTGAGCTGTCCCAGCTCATCATTGCTGACCTTTCTTGCCCGGTAGGCGTAGTCCCCCGCCGCCATCTTTTTGGTGGCCCTTGTCAAAAGCCTGATCGGCTTCGTGAGAAGAAAGGAGATCAAATGCATGGCCGCCATCCCCAGAAGCAGCATCATTATTGTCACCTGCCGATATACCCGAAATCCCATGGCTCTCTCGTCAAACACCACCGACACATCCCGCAGGGTTTCCAGATACAAAACCCGGTCCAGGGCGTTTAACGTGCTTGCCGTCTGGACATAATAATGTCCGTTTAAATAAATCGTGCGGTAAGCCTTTGTGCCAGCGTCGGTCTGCGCAAGGGGCGCGCCGTCCATCTCGAACCCATCGCTGGCATAAAGAGCCTGCCTCTCCTCATTGGATATTCTGAGCATACGGCTGGCGTTCTGGCTCGAGGATTCCAGCTTCGAGGCAAGCTGCTCCACCGTACTGTCCTGAAGCACGTCGTATTTGGCAGGCACGTTCAGGGCCGCCGTCTCAAAGGCAAAGCAGAGGATACTGTTCTCATCCAAAGCCTGTCCCGTTTCCCGTTCAAGAGAAGTCTCAAACACACTGTCTACAAAATAAAATCCGCTGAAGCCAAGGGCAAGCGCCATGACGATCATGGTACAAAACAGCAGCTTTGAAGAAAATTTCATTGCGGCACCTCTAACCGGTAGCCCACCTTATAAACGGCTACCAGATTCTGCTCCCATCCAAGTTTTTTTCGAAGACGCTGTACATGTAAATCCAAGGTACGGCTGTCGCTGATATACTCATCCTCCCATACCTTTTCATATAAGGTTTCACGAAACAACGCCACGTTCTTATTCTGTATAAAGAGCACCAGAAGGCCGAATTCCTTATTGGTAAGCACCACCGGCCTTCCGTCCTTTAACACCCTTCGCGCCTCCACATCCACCACTACATTTCCCGCTGTGAGAACCTTTTCCGTCTTATTATAGCGGCGAAGCACAGCCTCTACCCTGGCGATCAGCTCCACCACGTCAAAGGGCTTGACCAGGTAATCGTCGGCCCCCAGCTTCAGCCCTTTTACCCTGTCCTTTACCTCGTGTTTGGCCGTGATAAAAATCACCGGAATCTTTAAGGGCCGTATGTACTCCATCACATCATAGCCGTCCGCTCCCGGAAGCATAATATCCAGAAGAATCAGGTCATAGTTCTCTTTCTCTATCAGATCAATGGCATCCAGCCCGTTCTGCACCGTCTGGCAGTGATACCCCGATGCCGACAAATTCAAATCAATCAAATCACATATGGATTTCTCATCATCTACAATCAGTATCTTAATCATCTTTTTTGTTCCCCATTCTTACCTGACATTCTAAGCGAATCCCCTTTTACAGACAAAATCCCCAGGCTGTCCCGGCCTCTCAGCCTTCCGTCTTCCAGCCCCAAAAGCTCCGGGCCTTCTCCACCAGCCCTGCCACCGTATCTTCCTCCCCGCAGGGGTATTGCTCTTTAATCTCCTTATCCTCATAAAAGCCGCCGGTACGCTGATAATATATGGCGTAATCATTTTCTGCCAGCAGCTCGTTCTGCTCTCCCTCATAGCTATAGCGGGCAAGCACCAGAATATCCTTCATTCCGTCCCCGTCAATATCTCTGCAGGTAATCCCTTTGAGGGCATAGAGATTGTCATAGGCTCCCATGGGCTGCAGGCTCCACACAATATACCCGTCCTCATTCACGAGATAAATCATAAAGGTGGCGAAATCCGCCATGGTATAGGTGCCGGGCACCACCTCCAGCCTTCCCAGCTTTTCAAACTGCCTGAAATAGCACTGCTCCTGGGCAATCACAAAGCCCTTTCTCACCAGCTCGCTCTTGGTCGCCGCAGTATAAAGGAACTCCGTAGATTTCCCCTCTTTCACAAAAGCGGCAATGCTCTCCACACTTTTATTCATGCTGAACCGATTGATCTTATCCGCCAGACGGTAATCCCAGTAAAAGCCCTGTCCGCTTTGAAAGAGCACGTCTCCGATTTTATAGGGCTTGCCCGCATAGTCCCCTCTGTCATTGACGCAGGTGGTGATTAAAATAATATCCAGAAGGCCGTCTCTGTTCAGATCCTGAAAGGAAACCGCCTTCAGCTCTCTGATAGGCTGCCCCATCTGCCCCTTGTTGCGATTGTTGGCTTCCAACTGGTCAGTCTTATACACAAGCCTCCCCTCCTCATCCGAAAAAAAGAGCGCAAGCCTATGGTATCGTCTGTCCAAAGCGGGAATCATGGACACCTCCCCAAAGCCCTTCAGCTCTATGGGAAAAATCTGCTCCCCCACCACCTGAAAGCCTTCCTCCTCAATCTGATCCCTGCTTTCGATCCTCGAAAGGCGCTGCCGATAATCCTCGTAGGACGCCGAGAGCGCCCTGGAATCCTCCTCCCTGGCGCCTGCCGGCAGAAAGAGCAGGAGAGATGCGGCGATACTATATAAGATTGATAAAATAATCTTTGTCCTCCTCAAGGTATGATCTACTCCTCTTTTGTCATTCTTTTAGTCAGGTTCAGGTAAGCTTTTTATGTTTTTCTATGATACAGCGATGAGGCTTATCTTTCTTCTCCTTGTCATAGGCTACTCCTAAAGCAGCTTTTCCGATGCCCTTAAAACCTCCATCACCTCCTGCCAGCCTCCCACACTCATGGCATTTTCAAATTCCTCCACAATCTCCTGGTTGGGAATAAAGGCTTCTTTCCTCTCTGAGTCATACCCCAGATACCCCAGATGAATCAATAAGGTTAACACATCATCTGCACTCTTTAGGGTCTGCATGTCGTTCTGGAAGCTCCGGGTATTCACCGGAACACATCTTTCGCCCAGCATCTGCACAATATACCCGCGAAGGCCGTCAAAATCCATGCCAAACCTTTCACATAACCCTTTCACCTCCGCCTCTGTAAAGCCTGTATATTCTTCCAGCTCCTTCTGGTCTGTCATGGAATATTCCCAGAACATATTCAGGGCCGAATGGGATCCGTATTTCTTAACAGGAAGGATACCTGTCATATAGGCAAGGGCCACATAGGGCTGATCCTTCAGAAGGTCGCACAGAAAATCAAGGTACTGCCTCTGCAGTTCCTCCGCCTTCTGCCGCTCCCGCATCACACAGTCCCACTCGTCGATGAGAAAGATAAACTGCCTGCCGGTTTCCGCATAAATCTGCTCTAAAGCAGCGGCAAGACGTTTCTCCCCCTTTGGAAAAAACTTCCCGTAAGCCTTCCGAAGCTCGATGATCACCGCCTGTTCAAGATGATCCGTCACCTCCTGCTCCCTCGCCCTGCTCAGGAAACGCTGTATGTTTAAAAAAATCACGTCGTACCGGTTCAAATACTCTGTGAATGCCTTATCGGCTTCTATTTTAAAGCCTTTGAACAGCTCCCTGGAATCACATCCCCTGCTGTAATAAGCTGCCAGCATTTCCAGCGTCATAGATTTGCCGAACCTCCTGGGCCTGCTGACACAGATATACTGTTTCATTGTATTTATACACTGATTGGTATATGCAATCAGCTCCGTCTTATCCACATAGATTTCGGAACGAATGGATTTCCAAAAATTTGTATTTCCCGGATTTAAGTAAATTCCCATACCCTGTAGCTCCCGCACAATCCCTTTCCGCCTGCAATGCCTTTTTACCGTTCTCGTTTCTATTATAATCAGTCCTTCGGAATATCTCAATTTATTTTTGCATATCTTTTGCCATTTAAAGCCGCCATGCCGACATGGACAGCCTTCCTGTTCTCATGCTATAATGGACGGGCGTTACACTAAATCATACAAGGAGTCTGTCCCCATGAGTTATTCTGACCTGCCCCTTTGGATCCAGTTTCTGCTCACCTGCGAGGATCATCTGATGAGCGGCCTGATCCTGCTGATCTGGCTATGTTCTCTTTTTTACATGCCCTCTGCAAAACAACTGTTGAAAAAGCTTGCTCCGCTCCCTCTCATGGCTCTGGCGAGCGCTGCGGTCAACTGGCTCGCTGCCGGGATCATTCAAAATGTCCCGCTTATGCTGCTGATCTATCTGCTCATCGCTCTTTTATTCACTCTCTGGAGCATGTGGGTCTGGCACTGCCTTTTCTGGCATGCTCTGGCGGCCGTATGCATCGCCGAGATGATGGAAATCTCTCTCTCCGTGATTTTCATCCGCCTTCTGTACCTCTGCTTTCCCATGGCAGCGCCGGAGCATGTCTCTGCCTTTACCACCATGTGCCTGCCCTGGCTCACGCTCCTGCCCCTTCATTTTGCTTTTTCAGCGGCGCTTGGGAGGCTCTGGCCTAAGGAGCGGTTCTGCACTTACCCGGAGCATGCCGGCGCCCCCCGCCGGAGAGCTCTTCTGCTTTCTGCGCTGACAGCGGCTTTCGTGGTACTCAGCCACATGGAGTACGGCATGGATCCCCGGTATCTGGCGGAGTACCTTCTGGTATGTGCGGCAATGGCGCTCCTGGCAGTGGCCCTGATTCTGCATCTGGCGCTGCGAAGGGAGGATCAAAGAAGGCTACAGCTCCAGAAGGATATGCTCACCCGGCAGCGGCTCTATGAACAGACTCTGGAAGATCTGCAAAAGGAACTGCGAACCTTCCGCCACGACTGCCAAAACCTGCTCACGGGCCTTGCAGACAGCCGGGAGGAGGGAACTCTTTCCCGTTCTCTTAAGGAGCTGGAAACCGGCTTCGAGAAACGGCTGGGAGAAAAAATCCACCTTGCCTCCCAGATCGGAAATCTCTGTATTCCCCAGGTCCGGGGGATGCTTTTGGGCAAGCTTTCCCAGATGGCGGAAAAAAACATCCCATGCCGTCTGGAAGTTTTGTATCCGGTAACTCATGCCGCCATGGATACCTGGGATCTTGTGCGCTGTCTGGGTATTCTGACGGACAACGCTATGGAAGCGGCACAGGAGACAGAAAATCCATGGGTGGAAATCCTCCTTCTGCAGGAGGACGCTTCCCTTTCCCTGCGGATTTCCAACCCCTGGCTGGAAACCTCTAACCCCGAATATTTCTGGAAAGAGGGCTGGTCCACCCGGGGCAGAGGCCGGGGAATGGGGCTGCTCAGCTATCAGAAGATCCTTAAGAAATATCCCGGCGCTTCCTCCGCCGCCCGCTGGAGCGGCAAAATCTTTACCCAGGAACTGACGATCGTATGATATTTTACACCATAGAAGATGCAGGAGGCTGATCATGATCGATCTATATCTGTGCGACGACGACCCATCCGCACGCCGCCAAATTCAAACTATTTTGGAAAATAAAATCCTCATTGAGGAGTATGACATGCAGATCGTGTGCAGCGCGGGCAGCGCCGGAGAGCTCCTTCATGCCTTGGGGAAAAAACGGCAGAATGTCTATCTTCTGGATGTGGAGCTCAATGACGGGCAATGGGACGGCTTTCTGCTGGGCCGGGAGCTTCGCAGACTGGATCCCCACGGCATATTGATCTTTATTACCGGCTACGGCAGCCTGGCCTGCCGTACCTTTCAGTACCACCTGGAAGCCTTCGACTATATCGTAAAGACGCCGGAGGGACTTAAGGCATCCATCCACCATTGTCTGGAAGCGCTCCAAAAACGGCTGCTTTTAGAACGCCCGGCCCCGGTACAGATATATACCATACAGACGGGAGCCGCTCTGCGCCACATCCCGCTGGACGAGATCCTCTTCTTTGAAACCGCCCCCAGGCCCCATCATGTCCTGCTCCACACCTTTGACGGCCGCGTGGATTTTCTCGGCAGCCTGAACCGGATCCAGGACAGCCTGGGAAGCCGGTTTTTCCGCTCTCACCGGGCCTACCTGGTGGCCCTTGACAAAATCCGGAACATTGATCCCAGGCACGGCAGACTTCAGGTCGGCCCTCTGGAGTGCCTGCTTTCCCGCACTGCCGCCCGGGAGCTGATCCGGCGCATGGATACCGCCGGGTAAAAGGCGCCTGCTCCGTTCAGGAAATATCCGCTGCCGTTTGGGAAATAATTCCCTCTCTCCCGGGCTCCTCTGTTATACTCTTCCTGATTTGAGAGCCGCCCAACGGCGGCAGAACGGAGGTTAAATCTATCATGAAAAAAACAACACTAAAAAGGCTTACGGCCGCTCTGGGCCTGAGCGTCCTGTTGACAGGATGCTCCAAAAGCTCTGATCTGGACATGGAAGCCGTACAGATGAATCTTGACGCCATCGCCATTCCGGATCAGGTTCAGGTAGTCGCTTTAGGGGAGGCAAGCCACGGCGTAAAAGAATATCAGGAGCTGAAGGCAGAAGTGTTCCAAACCCTGGTCAGGGACCGGGGCTGCAGAACCTTTATCATCGAAGGGGATTTCGGAAACGGATTAAAGGTAGACGAATATATCCACGGCGGGGAAGGTACGGCCCGGGAAGCGGCAGCTCTCATCGGCTTTCGAATCTACCGCACCAGAGAGATGGAGGAGCTGCTTAAGTGGATGCGCTCCTATAACGAAACCGCTCCGGAAGGAGAAGACCTGCATTTTTACGGAATGGATATGCAGAAGGCGGATAACAGCAAGGATTATCTCTTCCGCATACTAAGACAGGTGGATCCCGGCCTGAGCGCACAGTACGAGGAAACCTTCGCCTTCCTCAATGACAACGATATATACGACCTGAGCACGGACGCATTTGCCCGGGCGCTTCCCGATGCAGAAAAGCTCCTCGCCCGGGTGGATCAGATAAAAGAACAGATTGTGGAAACATGCGGCCAGGAAGCCTTTGAATTTGCCAGGGAATGTGCCAACAGCATCTACAACTGCTGTGACATCCGCAAATCCGACGGCGAGTACAACGAAGTCCGCGACCGCCATATGGCGGAAAAGGTACACTGGTTTTTGGAGCACGGGGATGGGAGTATGCTCTTTATCAACGGCCATAACGGCCACATCGGCAGAGTCAACTCCACCCTCTTTTATAACTGTATGGGAAAACGGCTGGCAGAGGATTTGGGCGATGGCTACTTTGCCATCGGCACAGACGCCCGCGTCACCGCCTTCCAATCCCAGACAGAGGACGGCTTTAAGGAGGCCAGCGTGGAAAATGCAAACGCCCTGAACGACCTGGCCTGCCGCGTGGAGGGGTCACGGTACTATATCGACCTGAAAAATGCCTCCTCCTTCCGCGGCTGGGACAAGCTCCTGTCCCGTTCCCTGACCATCACCTCCCTGAATGTAGGAGGAATCATACCTTTAAAGATGTTTTATACCTCAAAGATCGTCCCGGATAAAACCTTTGACGCAATGATCGTTTATGATCAGGTAAGGCCCACCACGCTCAGCGACTCTTAAGGGCCCGCATAGAATTCAATATAGCGATCACGGAAACACCTACATCCGCAAACACCGCCTCCCACATATTGGCAAGGCCAAATGCGCCAAGAAGAAGTACCAACGCCTTTACGCCCAGGGCAAAGACAATATTCTGCTTCACGATCCGCAGGGTCTTGCAGCAGATCCGCACCACGGCGGCAATCTTTTTTACGTCATCATCCATCAGCACCACATCTGCCGCCTCAATGGCCGCGTCGCTTCCCATACTGCCCATAGCGATTCCAATATCCGCTCTGGTCAGTACCGGGGCGTCATTGATACCGTCGCCCACAAAGGCAAGCCTTTCTTTCCCCTTCCGGGTACGCAAAAGCTCTTCCACTCTGGCGACCTTTTCTCCCGGCAAAAGCTCTGCGTGGAATTCATCCATCCCAAGCTCTTCGGCAACCGCCCGGGCTGCCTGCTGCCTGTCTCCGGTAAGCATTACACATTTTCTGACGCCCACCCCTCTCATGTCGGCGATGGCTTCCCTGGCCCCTTCCTTGATGCTGTCCGCAATCACGATGGCGCCCCGGCTTTCTCCCTCACAGGCCACATAAACGATGGTTCCCGGCTTTTCACAGGGCTGAAAGGCGACCCCTCTGGATCTCATCAGCTTTTCGTTCCCGACGAGAACCTCTCTGCCGTCTACAGGAACACAGATTCCTTCTCCCGGGATCTCCAGAGCCTGCCCTACCCTGCCCATATCCGGCTCTTTTTTGTAGGCCTCCCTGATAGAGCCAGCAATAGGGTGGGTGGAATAGCCCTCTGCGAGAGCCGTCACCTCCAGCAGCTCCTCCCTGCTGCAGTTTTCCGGCAGCAGAGCCTGAACCTTAAATTCCCCTTTTGTCAACGTCCCTGTTTTGTCAAACACAATGGTGGTCATCTCCGCAATGGCTTCCATATAGTTGCTTCCCTTGATCAAAACACCGATCCTGGAAGCGGCTCCGATTCCCCCGAAAAACCCGAGAGGAACGGAGATCACCAAAGCGCAGGGACAGGAAATTACCAGAAAGATGCAGGCGCGCCGGATCCACTCCGCCCATCCGCCTGCGGCAAGAAGGGGAGGGAGAAAGGCCAGAAGCACCGCCCCCACCGTAACGAGAGGGGTATAATATTTGGCGAACCTGGTAATAAAGTTTTCCACCCTGGCCTTCTTAGAGCTGGCATTTTCCACCAGCTCCAGTATTTTCGCCACCGTGGAATCCTCAAACTCCTTTGACACCTCTACCTTAAGCGTCCCGCTGCCATTGACACAGCCGCTGATAATCTCATCCCCCACGCTTGCCTTCCTGGGAACGGACTCGCCCGTAAGCGCCGCCGTATCGATCAGGGACTCGCCCTCTCTCACCACACCGTCAAGGGGGATTCTCTCCCCGGGCTTGATCACGATAATGCTTCCGATCTCCACCTCATCCGGCTCCACCTGGACAAGCCTTCCGTCCACCTCAATATTGGCATATTCCGGACAGATGTCCATCATATCGGCAATGGACTGGCGGGATTTCCCCACGGCATAGCTCTGAAACAGCTCTCCTATCTGATAAAAGAGCATCACTGCAACCGCCTCGGAATATTCCCTCACGCCGAAGGCTCCGAAGGTGGCGATCATCATCAGAAAATTCTCGTCAAAGACCTGGCCGCGGCTGATATTTCTTGCCGCCTTAAAAATAATGTCATATCCGATCATCAGATAGGGAATCAGATAGATCAGAAATATAACCCATGTATTTTCAATACCTTCAAAAAAGCCTGCATGCTCACAGACAAACAGCCCAACAAAAAGCACTGCCGTAACCGCAATGCGCGCAAGCATCCTTTGCTGCTTCTTAGTCATCATAATCTCCTCATTACGGCCCGGCTACATCAGTATTTTGCAGTCCGGCTCCACCCTGGCACAAACCTTTACCACTTCCTTCATAATCTCATCGAACATGTCATCCTGCCCGTCAATGGTCATTTTCTGAGCCAGAAAGCTTACATTGGCATCATTTACACCCTGAATCTTCTTGATGGCTTCCTCCATCTTTGCCGCACAGTTGGCGCAATCCAAATTCTCAAGCTTAAATTTTTTCTTCATTATTCTTCATCCTTTCCTTTCTTTTTCATTTTACTGCCCGGCCCTTAATCGTTCCTTATTTTGCAGGCTTTACACTTTATTCGTCGATATGCTCCCTGCCCTGAGCTATGATCGTCCTCACGTGAGCGTCGGCCAGCGAATAAAACACTGACTTGCCCTCTCTTCTGCTCTTCACCAGCTTAGACTGCTTCAGGATTTTGAGCTGATGAGAGATTGCCGACTGAGTCATATGCAGTATCTCGGCCAGATCGCATACACAAACCTCGGCTTCAAAAAGCACATACAGAATCCGGATCCTGGTAGAATCCCCAAACACCTTAAAAAGCTCCGCCAGATCATACAGCGTATCCTCCTCTGGCATTTCGGCGTTCACGAGCGCTAAAAGTTCTTCATGAGTCTGAAATGTCTCACAGCACTCCACATCATTGACCGCCAACAGATCACCGCCTTTCTCTTATAAACATATGAGCAATTGTTCATATATTTATAATATTCCTTTTACAAAAGATTGTCAACCCTTTTTAGCAGACAACCCATGCCACTTTGCCGGGTCATCCCAGTGTTAATCAAAAAACGCCTGGCCTGAGCCAGACGTCCTATTGTTTAAAAAGACATTTATCCCTTACTTTTCTATTCCCTCTTTTGTACACACATCCTTCAGACAGCACTTATCACAATAGGGCCTGGTTCTGGCCGTACAGACTGCTCTTCCGTGCTCTACCAGACGATGGCAGAAATCGCTTCCCTCCTCCGGCGGAATCAGCTTCCACAAGGCCATTTCCACCTTTTTCGGCTCCTTTATTCCCTCTACCAGTCCCATTCTGTTTACCAGACGGATACAGTGGGTGTCTGTCACGATTGCCGGCTTACCGAAAACATCTCCCATAATGAGATTGGCGCTCTTGCGTCCCACTCCCGGGAGCTTTAGGAGCTTATCAAAATCATCCGGCACCCTGCCGCCGTACTCGTCCCGCAGGATTTTCATACAGGCGCTGATGTCTCTCGCCTTGGAATGTCCCAGCCCGCAGGGCTTCACGATTGCTTCAATCTCCTCCACGGGGGCCAGAGCCAGAGCATCCACATCCGGAAATTTCGCATACAAATCCTGTACGACCACATTCACTCTCGCATCGGTACACTGGGCCGCCAGCCGGACGCTTACCAGAAGCTTCCAGGCCTGATTATAATCGAGCGTACATCCGGCATCAGGATATTCCGCCTTTAAACGCTCTACGATCTTAAGAGCAAGTTCCTTCTTTGTCATTTGTCAAAACCATACCTTTCCGGAGTAATCAGGCCTTCTTAAGCAGTGTATTCTGCAAAATCCGGATCAGCTCCTGAATATCGAGGGGCTTGGCCACATGGGCGTTCATGCCGCACTGCAGGCATACCTGGACGTCATTCTCAAAGGCATCCGCCGTCATGGCTATGATCGGCAAATCCTTATCCTCTCTCGTAAGCGCTCTGATTGCCCTCGTCGCATCATATCCGTTCATCACCGGCATACGAATATCCATCAAAACAACATCATAATATCCGAGCTCTGAAGCGGAAAACATGTCCACGCAAATTTTACCGTTTTCTGCGTGCTCCAGCTCAAATCCAAAGGAGCCCAGAATTTCATTGGCAATTTCCCAGTTGATCTCAATATCCTCCGCCACCAGAATCCTTTTTCCGGTAAAGTCGGGCGTCTCATTCTCATTTTCTTCCAGGGCGTCCCGCCTTTCCTCTGCGTAATGCTTCAGGCAGCTATACAGGGTAGACTTAAAAAGCGGTTTGGAAATGAAGCCTTCAATCTCCACACCGGAAGCCTCCTCCTCAATTTCACTCCAGTCGTAGGCCGAAATGAGAAAAACCGGAACCGATTTCCCGATCCGTTCCCTGATCCGGGAGATGGTCTGCAGGCCGTTCATATTAGGCATTTTCCAGTCAATCAGTACAAACCGGTAATCCTCCTTCCTGTTATGGCGCTCTTCTATCATTTCAACTGCTTTATTTCCGTCTAAGGTCCACTCTGCATGGATACCGAGCTCTTCCAGATTGGCCACTGCACTGTGGCAGAGCATCTCGTTGTCATCCACTACCAGAACACTCCATTCAGGAAGTTTCCATTCCTCCGCCGATTCTGCTTTTCGGAAATCCAGGATTACATGAAAGCTGCTTCCCTTTCCGATCTCACTTTGCAGCTCAATGGTTCCTCCCATCAGCTCTATAATCCTTTTGGTAATCGCCATCCCAAGACCGGTTCCCGCGGTTCTCTGCACCTGCTCTGAGCTGTCTCTGGAAAAGGTCTCCCAGATCCTTTCCTGGAACTCCTTGGACATTCCGATTCCGTTGTCCTCTACCTCAAAATGGGTACGGACATAATCCTCTCCCTTATCCGACTTTTCCTGGTAAACGTGTACGTCAATCCTGCCCTTCTCCTGGGTAAATTTCAGCGCATTGGAGAGCAGGTTCAGCAGAACCTGATTGATGCGCACACTGTCACAGTACACATCCTCCGCCAGAATATTTCTGATGAAAATATCAAAAAACTGATTCCGCGCCTTGATCTGTGGCTGGATAATATTGACAATATCATTCAAAGTTTCCCGCAAAGACATACGGTTCATATTAAATGTCATATTCCCGCTTTCGATCTTTGACATATCCAGTACATCATTGATCAGGCCCAGCAAATGCTTGCTGGAAAGCATGATCTTTTTCAGACAGTCTTCCACACGGTCGGTATCTTTTACGCTCTTCAAACCGATTTCCGTCATTCCTATGATTGCATTCATGGGAGTACGGATGTCATGGCTCATGCTAGAGAGAAAATCACTTTTAGCGTTGTTGGCATGGACGGCTTCCTCCTTTGCCTTGTCAAGCTCCCGCATCTGCTGCTGAGTAAGGCCAAAATACTTGTAAAAAACAATCAGCATCGCCGTGAGAATGATCAGGGAGCTTCCAATCATAATCGCGGAACGTACTCTATCCAGCTTAGTGACCGCCTCGTTGAGTATGTCGTTTCTCATAATACTGATCAGATACCAGCCGGCGCTGTTGTCGATGGGAGAACAATAAATCTGACGTTCTTCTCCTTCAATCAATACACGGCCGCTATAGACCCGGTCCGCCTCCATTGTCTCCTGCAGCGCCCCGATAAACTCTTCCACCGTCTTTCCGTTATAGTCCCCGTACACTTCCCTGACACGCTCGAAATAACTATTTCTGTACGCGCCTCCGTTACGGATCACGAAAGTTCCGTTCTTGTCAATAATATGGGAATACACCTGCTCGTCATTTTCGTCCAGATAGAGGGCCTGGTTTAAATACCCCATGGAAACCCCTGCCACCAGAGCCAGACTTTCTTCTCCGTTCTCCATAGGATAAGCGGCTCTCTGTCCAAGTACAAGAAACTTGTCGCCCCCGCTGTTGGTTCCCATTCCCACCAGATTTCCGGTCGTCTCTAATTCCTCCATAATGTCAGCATCATAAAAAAATTCTAACTCCTGGCCGTAAATCTTTGACAGCGTGCCGTCTTCGGTGAGAAATCCCACATAATCAAAGTTTCTCACCGTAATGCTTTGAGTCAGCACCTCCAGCATTTCTTCCCTGTCCCCATACCGGTCCCTGGGTATCTGGGCTACCACCTCGCCTACCTGACCCAGGCGCAGATCTATCACAGAAGAAAACTTTTCCTGCAATTGCGCATTAAGCTCTTCCATATAGATTGCGCTGATTTCCTGAATGGATTCATTCGTCTTTCTGTTCATAAAAACTGCAAGCCCCAGAAAAACCACAATGCATACCAAAACCATGCCAATCAGGCTGCTCCATAAAAATTTCCTTGTCCTATCAGCCATTTTTCTCCCCTTCACTCCTTAAAGAGCTTTTTATAAAAAAATTAAAAATCCGGATTTTATAAGCTTCTCTTACAGGCTCATTTCTCTGGTTTTACCGTCTCTGTCGTGAACTGTTACCTTTCGGCCCAAAAATGCCTCCCTGCAGAGGCCTTCCACGCTAGATACCAGCCTGCCGCCTTCTAAGGCTGCCCGAATGCTCACCTGTATTTTTCCCTCTGTATCCGGAATCCGGCAAAGGGCCTGTGCTCCTTCTACCGGTGCATAGAAATGCAGCTTACTGTTTTCGGCATAGTCATAGTCCGGTCTGTCCGAAACGGTTCCCAGAGCCAAGAGCGTATTTTCTTTGATATAGAATGGCAGGGAAAAATAATCATAAGTCCCCTGATAATAACGTCCGCCCTCTTTGCATGTATCATCAAAATAATTGATCCAGTCTCCCTCAGGAAGATAATACCAGGCTTTTCCCTCCTCATTAAAAACAGGAGCGACCAAAATACTCTCCCCCAGCATATACTGCATATCCAGACAGGCGCAGCCCGGATCTTCGGGAAATTCAAAAACCATGGGACGCATCAGAGGCGTTCCCTCCTCATGGGCCTCTACCGCCTTTGCATAGAGGTAAGGCATGAGACGGCATTTTAAATGGACAAAAAACCTTGCCACATCACAGGCCTGCTCATCAAAAGCCCACGGCACACGATAGCTGCCAGAACCATGCAGTCTGCTGTGAGAGGAAAGCAGCCCGAAGGCAAGCCAGCGTTTATACACGTCGGCGGGAGCCGTATTCTCAAATCCGCCAATATCATGGCTCCAAAAAGCGAACCCGGACATGGCAAAGGATAAACCGCCCCGCAGAGTTTCCGCCATGGAAGGATAATTTGCGCTGCAGTCACCGCCCCAGTGTACGGGGAACTGCTGGCAGCCTGCCGTCGCGCTCCTTGCAAAGAGAACCGCTTCCTTCTCACCCTTTACTTCCTTCAGCAGGGAAAAGACGCACCGATTATACAAAAATGTGTAGTAATTATGCATTGCCTGGGGATTGCTTCCGTCATAGTAGGTCACATCTATGGGAATCCTCTCTCCGAAATCCGTCTTAAAGCAGTCCACTCCCATATCCAAAAGCCGCCGGAGCCTGCTCTGATACCAACTGCAGGCATCCGGATTGGTGAAATCAACCAGTCCCATCCCCGCCTGCCAGTTATCTGTCTGGCGGACTCCTTTTTTGTCTGCCCGCATCAGCAAAAAGCCCTTTGCCGCCGCTTCCCTGAAAAGATCGGTTCCCTGGGCAATGTAAGGATTAATCCAGACGCAAATCTTCAGCCCCCGCTCGTGATAACGCTTAAGCATCCCTTCCGTATCCGGGAAAACCTTCTCATCCCACTCAAAATCACACCAGTGAAAGCCCTTCATCCAAAAACAGTCGAAATGGAAAACGCTTAAAGGGATCTGTCTCTTTTGCATTCCGTCCAAAAAGCCGGTCACCGTCTTTTCATCATAATCCGTAGTAAAAGAGGTGGAGAGCCACAGTCCGAAGGACCAGGCGGGGGGCAGGGCAGGCCTTCCCGTCAGGGCGGTTAATTCGTTCAAAATCTGCTTTGGGCCGGGCCCGTAAAAAAGATAATAGCGTATCTCCTCACCGGGCACGCTGAATCCCACATATTCTACCTTTTCACTTGCCACCTCAAAGGAAACATTGTCCGCATGATCCACCAATACGCCGTATCCCCTGTTGGTCATATAAAAAGGAATGCTTTTGTAGGCCACCTGAGAGGAGGTGCCTCCGTCTTCATTCCAGGTCTCCACCACTTGTCCGTTTTTGACGAATGCGGTAAAACGCTCCCCTAAGCCGTACACGTTCTCTCCGGGAGCAAGGGATAATTCATTCACCATATAAGGCGTATACTCGTGCTCATACATATAATTTTCAAGAGGAAGCATGCTGGAGGCTTTGCGGTTCCAGCGGATATATCCCAGATTCCTGAAACCGCAGCCCGTCAGCTTCTTTCCTCCGGCCCAAAAGCTGTAGCCCCAGTTTTCCAGATCAACATGGACGCTGACCTTCCCTGCCGTCAGCACGGCTTCCTTTTCATTCTTTGTAAAGCTGCTTTTGCAGGAAGGCCTTTGAATCTCAAAACGGGGTTCTCTCCCGTCATAGGCCTCATAATGCCAGGCTCTCACCGAAATCACATTCTCGGCGGCCGCGGTAAACTCTATGGTAATGGTGGGCATATTCAGCGTTGCCCCCCGGGACAGCACCGGACCTGTAGGCGCAAGAATCCTCATACCGTTTTCAATCTCCTCTACTTCGTATGCCGCCGCGGCATAAAGGGAATTGGAACATTCACTGCGCAGCCAGTATCCCTCTGTAAACTTCATAGCTTTTCCTCCTGCAAACTTTCTTTATTTGATTTTACCAAAAAACTGCGCCGATTGATAGTATTTTTTTATCACATTTTAAAAAGGGCGGATTTTGGCAAACAAAACAGGGAACGGCAAGTCCATCTGCCGTTCCCTGTTTTTAAACCACAACGCCCTTTTGCAGCATGATATTGGCATACAGCGCGCTTTCCCCGGTTGCAATAATGGCATAGGCGCTTTTTGCTTCCTCGTAAAAAGCGAACCGCTCTATCTCTCCGATCACTGCATCCCCCCGCTGATCCGCTCTTTTTACAATCTCCCTGTAGTCCTCCCATATGGGCGTCTCTACCGGATCCCCCGGCATTACCTGCATCAGGTTCATGGGATGCTCCACGTAAGTGTCCAGCGGAAAAACCTGCAGGATTGCCTCTAAAACCTGGCACGCTCCATGTCCGTCCATGCGGATAACGATTCCGTTTTTTCCCATGGTCTGGGCCGGAAAATTTCCGTCCGCAATGACCAGCCTGTCACTGTGCCCCATTTCACACAATACCTTTAACAGCTCCGGGGACAAAATTTTAGGTATTCCCTTTAACATCTCTCTCTCCTTCCATATCCCATAAATCCTCCCAGCCTTTGGCGCCTTCCCACAAAAATACCTGCCCTTTAATCAGGCGGCAGTTCCTGTCCTGCCGGCGGATCGCCTCCATCTCCTTTTTCGTAAGAGGATCCTGGGTGACACATTTTAAATTGGAACGGTACTGATCCTCTTTTACGGAAAAGGGAATCGGCACCTGTCCCCTCTGCACCGCCCATTTCAGACAGATCACCGCAGGGTGTACCTGATGGGCCTTTGCCGCATCGGCCACCGCCGAAAGCCCGGTATCCGCCACATCCTGGGCCGTTCTGTCCCGCTCCGGTCTGGAGGGCGAACCGATCGGGCAATAACCGATAGGCAGAATATCATGAGATAAGGCATACTCGAATAATTCCGGCTGCTGGAAGGAAGGATGAAGCTCCATCTCCAGGGCCGCAGGCCGAATCCTGCAAAGAGGCAGCACTGCTTCCAGCTTTGGGATGGTCATGTTGCTCATCCCGATATAACGCACCAGCTTTTTATCCACCAGCTCCTCGCACTGTCTCCAGGTCGCCATAAATTCCTCCACGGAAAAGGGCTTCGAATCCGGGTTCCTGGAATCTCCGTCGCATCCCGGTGCATGATAATTGGGAAAAGGCCAGTGTACAAAATACAGATCGAGCTGCTTAAGCTGCAAGTCCTCAAGGCTCTGTCTGCAGGAGGCTTCCACCTTCCCTTCCCCATGCATATCATTCCACACCTTTGAGGTGATAAACAGCTCCTCTCTCTCCACGATCCCCTCCCCAAAAAGCCTTTGGAGCGTCTGCCCAATCTCCTTTTCGTTCTGATAGACCGCGGCGCAGTCGATCAGGCGGTAACCATACTTCACGGCCCCGTATACCGCCTGTGAAACCGCCTGGGCGTCATATTTGTCCGAGCCGAAGGTTCCGATTCCCATACAGGGAATCTTTTCTCCGCTGTATAATGTCCTGACCGGGATTGTTTCCTGATTGATTCTATCTTCCATTTTTAACCCCATTCCTTTCACGGCGTTTTGCGCCCATAGCTTTGCCCCGGCAAAGCTTTCTATTCCTCATCAAAGGTAACCGCCACCTTGCCGCACTGGCCCTGAGCCATCAGCCGGTAAGCCTCGTCTGCCTTCTCAATGGGAAATTCATGGGTAATCAAATCCTCGGGATGGATTCCCCAGCGAACCAGGCGCTCCACCAGCTCCTCCATCCTCCAAAGAGAGGTTACCCAGGAGCCGTAGATGGTCTTCTGTCCGTGAATAATATCCGGGCTGGGGTTAAAGCTGCAGGTTCCCCCTTCTCCCACAAAGGCAATTTTCCCCCATTCTCTGGCAGCACGGATTGCAAGCTGACGGCCTGCATCATTGGCCGATGCGTCAATGGCCCTCTCCACTCCCTTTCCTCCGGTCACCTCCAGAATCTTCGCAAGGGTATCCTCACCGGGCTTAAACACGTGGTCCGCCAGCCCCAGCTTTTTTGCCAGCTCGATCCGGTACTCGTTAAACTCCACACCGATGAGCTTATTTGCCCCCATTGCCTTGGCCAGCATTAAAGCCGCCAGTCCTACCGGCCCCAACCCGGTTACCAAAACCGCGTCATTTCCGCAAATACCGATTTTTTCAATGGCCTCATATACGGTTCCGAATCCGCAGGCCACCTGGGCTCCGTCCTTATAGGTCAGCTCCTTCGGCAGCGCGATCAAATCCTTCTCCTCTGCCAGAATATAAGGCGCCATACCGCCGTTTCTCTGCCATCCGTAGGCCTGCCTGAAAGAGCTCTTGCAGGAAATATAATAGCCTCTCCTGCAGTCATTACAGACTCCGCAGCCGGAAATATGGTAGACAATCACCCGGTCTCCCTTTTTAAACCGTCTCAGACCTTCCCCTTCCGCTTCGATTATACCGCAGGGCTCATGGCCTGCCACCATGCCGGGAATGTACCCCTCCGGCCCCTTTCCGGTATGCTCTCTGTAGATACACCGGATGTCGCTTCCGCATATGGTTGTGGCCTTTGTCTTAATCAGAACCTGGCCATATCCGGGCGTGGGCACCTCAAAATCCTTCATCTCCACTGTACTGTTTCCGGGCAGCACTGCCCCCTTCATCAACATTTTTACTGCCATTTTTCCCCGTTTCCGCGCCGCTTTATGGCTCGTCCTTACATAAAGCTCTCGCTTATCCTGTTTTATCGTTCCCTATATCCTCTATTATAAAGGATGCGGAAATTTTTTTAAGTGCTATATCTGCCGTTTTGTTCATAAATATGTCGTGTTTTTAAAGGTTTATGATATAATAGAAAAAAAAGGATACCGATATGAAAATTCTTTATGCAGATACAAACCTTCACTTTACTTTGGAAGATGCCTCTGTCCAGGCATTAAATATTGTGTTCGAACGCTTCACCAGAACCATTCCCTCGCACAGCCACGGTAATGGATGCTATGAAATTCACTATATTCCCTTCGGGGAGGGGAAGCTCAAGGCAGACAACGGATACTACGACATTCTCCCGGGCACGCTTTTTGTCACCGGGCCCCACGTGGATCACGCCCAGACTCCCATCCCCTCCAACCCCATGCAGGAATATTGCGTTTATTTCAAAATCCGCCGCAGCCCCCATCCACAAAGGCCTGCTCCTGTCATAAACGCTTTTCTTTCCACTCCTTTCTGGATCGGAAAGGATACCCAGAAGGTCCACGAAATTATGAAGCAGCTTTTTGACGAGCTTGCAAACCGCTACACCGGTTTCCAGACTCAGGCAGAGCTGCTTTTATCTCAGCTTTTGATCGCTATGGCGCGCAGCTATGAGCAGCACCCTGTCTCCCAGGCGCACTCTCCCGCAAACCGGTTAACCGATACCAAATCGGTCATCATAGAGGAGTATTTCCTCTATGAGTACGCCTCCTTGTCCTTAAACGCCCTCGCCGGCCGGCTAAACCTGAGCCCCCGCCAGACTCAGCGGCTTTTGAGCGAATTCTACGGCAAATCCTTTCAGGAAAAAAAGGCGGAGGCCAGGATGTCGGCGGCCGCAATTCTCCTTGCCGATCAGGCCAGAACAATCACTTCCATTGCGGAAGAGCTGGGCTATTCCTCTGCCGAACATTTTTCTTCCGCCTTCCGCAAATACTATCACACAAGCCCCAGGCAGTACCGCAGGCAGGCAGAAACAGAGCCGGATTCATTCCCTCCGTCTTCTAACAGTCTCATAAAATACTAATCAATACCTATTTCAATAGCAAAGAAAGAACCTTGGGACGCGCTCCCTTTTCATACTTAAATTTTAAAGCATGTCTGATAATTTCCGGCAAATAGTATCGGTCATTATCTATTTTCAGGTATCCTTCCTGTTTCATAATTCTTTCCTCTGCCTGAGTAAGATTAAACGTATCCGCTGCAAACGGTAAAACCTTTTTTTCCTCCGATGCATGCTCCAATTTATCAAAGATCGGATCCAACGCCTTAATTTCATCTCTTATTTCGCCAATCTTATCATAAGAACATTCCGAAACCGCCTTTCTGATTTCTGCGGGCATTAAATATCTGTCCTCATATACTGCCTTACCTGCATGGTCAGTTGCTTTTTCTAAAAATCTAATTATATCACGTGCCTGCAATTGTCCATTAAAATCTGATAATGCCGCCAAAATCCATCTTGAAGAATTTGCTTCATTAGATGTCGGTTTTCCCAGCTTGACTCCCCATAATCTATTGAGTGTCTGTTCAATTGCTTCTCCCGGCGCTATTTCAATTAGTATATTTTCCCGATAAAACCCTGGCACCGCCTGACTTGTCAGCCATGCCGCCAACCTTAATGCCTCCGTATTAGACCACTGTAATTCGACAGAACGGTACAAAGAGTAAAACTGTTCATAATTAACTGTTAACGAATCCCGCGCCATATCTTTTCTTAGAAATATCATAAGACCTACATTGTGACAGGATACTTTAACTTCTTCTACTAAATCTCTGCATAAGGCCTTGATTGCATTTTTCTCATTTTCCGATGATATTGTATGCTCAAAAATCTCTTCCAGGCCATCTAACAAAAAGACCACTTTAATATGCTTATATTGTAATTCTTCCTCAAACTCTTCCAACGACTGATATTCTTTATCAAATGCACCTAAAATAACTTTTTTCCAAATTTCTTTCCACTCTAAAATATCATGGTCTTCTCTTACATGCCTTAACAGCATATCTCTACTGTCCACATACACCGAACTACTAATTTCCCTGATCCCACACTGATTATAAACAGCGACGGCATTTTTTATGACCTCGCGAAATCCTCCTGCATTTCCTGATGCCAAAAGCGGAACTGTCAGTATACATCTATTGCCGTTCAACCCCTTCTGATCCGGATCATTTTTACTCATACGTTCAATAAACTTTTCCCAGTACGGATCCCTTAATATTTCTCTGTACAAAAATGTTTTCCCAGATCCCTTTGCCCCCATAATCACTGTGTTTGGAATACTATTTTTATACTTTCTTATTAAATTTTGAATGGACTCTGTCATCAATACTTCAAATGTTCCATTGCCTTCTGCTGTAATTTGATTTGCCGCAAACTCATGAATATTTTTTATCACCTTATCTCTTGATAGCTTTAAACTGTCATTTTTTGATTCTTGGGAAATCATATAACTATTTTTAACAATTTCATTAATGTTTTTATAAAAATCTCTGCCGCTTAAACTCTCCATTATCTTGGGCAAGGTTTCTAAATGCACCAGTTCACTTGCGAATGGAAGCTCAGTCACCATATCATCCGTTATTGAAGCACTTTCCTCTGTTACATCCGAATCATAAACAGAAACCAATTCGCTGATAATCTCAGCCGTATTTGTCCCCTTCTGTACCATAGTCAGAAAAATTTCCGGTATTTTTGAATTTCCGCTCAGTGGCAAGCCTTTGCTCAACTGCTGTAAAAGTATCCCTGTTCCTTTAACAGATTGATAAGACGTAGATGTCACAAGATATTTTTTTACTCTGGGGTCAAAAAGCAATGGAGCAGAAAACTCGCTTAACCCTGCCCTCAAATCAATCAATACCAATCCCGCATTTACTTTTTGTCCCAATTTTGATAAAACTTCGGCCAATATATATTTTTTATTATAACTAAGCGCAAGACTTTCAGGACTTGCATACATATCAAGCAACTGCTCCACATATCTGTATGTTGGTAAAACAATATGCTCTGTCCTTCCCCTTTCCGTCTCTATTTTAACAGTCAGCTCCGATACTTTATCTGCAGTCAGCCCGATAATTTCTTCCACATTATCCTTCTCCTGAGCAACTTCCAAAAGATCCAAAAAGCTAAACGACGCTTCCTCCTGCCTCATAGTCAGCCACGTAATTCCCGGTGCCTCAATATCTGCATCAATGATAAGAAGCTTTTGGGGATTCTCTAAATTGTTTAGCTCAGACCATGCTTTGACAAAAGCCAATAAAGATAATGTTCGTCCTACCCCTCCCTTGTATGAGTGAAAAGCAATGACAGGTACTCCCGGTAACTCCTTTTCTATCAGCTCGCTATAATACGCCGTATTCTGATACAAAACATTCCTGAAAAGCGGTGTGGCTGCGCTGTCACTTTCTTCTTCCTCATCAATTTCAAAAGACACACCTAAACATTCATTCGATAAATCCAGAAATATTTTCCCGCCATCATACTTTTTTTCAAAAATCTCTGTTAATACTTTTTTAGCAGCGTCTTTTGCTTTTCCCTCCTTTAAATGAATCGTAACCTCATCGGTATATATTTCAATGTCAGAAATTACTCCTGTCCACTTATCTTTGTTCAGCAACAACTCTCTTTCTACGTCTTTCCATGTATATAACATCATTGACTTATCATCCCTTCTTTAATCCAACACGCAATATCATTTAATGAGTCTTCCACCTTTTCTTCCGTGTCTGATTGTTTTTCCTGGGTTTTAATACAGTACCTGTAAAGCTGGTGGTAGCTTTCTGCATCTACAATATTTTTATGTACTGTTTTCAATCGGGGAAATTTGAAATTTCCCTGCTGCCCCAGCTCTTTTAATATTTTCTCCAGATTATGGGACTTCAAAATATTTTTCTTTTTGACATCATTGCCTTCTAAAATTTTTTGAGGATTCTCCTCGTTCCACTTATCTAATAATTTAAATTTTAATCCGCATTCCACGCTGTACGCCAGCAACAATCTTCTGCTGTTTACATCTGCATTTTCACCTTTAAGTCGTTTATATGACTGATAATGCTTTTCATATCCTTTTCTATAATCCCGTTTATCTGCAATCAGCATCTTTTATAATCCCTTCATTCATCATATATTTCAAATTCCTTCTCCGCCCTTACGATACAAAGTCAAATAAGCTGATCTGATTGGATTCCGGCAGCTCTCCCAAAAGCCCCAGCTCATACATCATATCCACCACTGTCTTGGATACCTTCGTCCTGTCGCGGAAATCATCCTTGGAAAGAAAGGGGCCTGCCTTGGCCGCCTCTACAACGGCATCCGCAGCCTTCTCCCCCAAACCGTCGATGCTGTTTAAGGAAGGCATCAGCTTATCTCCCACAATCTGAAAATTCCTGGAATGGGCGCTGAAAATATCAATGGGAACAAAGTCAAAGCCCCTGGCGTACATTTCCTGGACAATCTTCATATCCTTAAAGGTATCCTGCTCCTTTTTGGTCAGGGTATCGCTTCTTCTCTTATACTCTGCCATCACGTTCTCTAAATGCTTCTGCCCCCGGCACATAATATCATAGGAAAAAGCCGAGGCACGTATGGAAAAATAGGAGGCATAGTAAGCCAGAGGATAGTTGATCTTGCAATAGGCAATCCTCCAGGCCATCATTACATAGGCGGCCGCATGGGCCTTGGGGAACATGTACTTGATTTTTTTGCAGGACCAGATATACCAGTCCGGCACATCCTGCTCCTTCATGGCCTCCTCCCACTCCGGCTTAAGTCCCTTTCCTTTACGCACGCTCTCCATAATCGTAAAGGCCAGGGCGCTGTCCACCCCCTGATTGATCAGGTAAATCATAATATCGTCCCTACAGCAGATGGCCGTGGAAATGGTGGCCTTGCCGTCCAAAATCAATGTCTGCGCGTTTCCCAGCCACACATCGGTTCCATGACCAAGCCCCGAAATCCGGATTAAATCGGAAAGGCACTGGGGCTTTGTGTCAAGAAGCATCTGGATTACGAACTCCGTACCGAATTCCGGAATCCCAAGAGATCCCACCGGACAGCCGTCAATCTGCTCCGGGGTAATTCCAAGGGCCGAGGTGTTCTGGAACAGGCTCATCACCTGCTTGTCATCTAACGGGATCTTCGTAGGGTCAATCTGGGTCAGATCCTGCAGCATACGGATCATGGTAGGATCATCGTGTCCCAGTATATCAAGCTTTAACAGGTTATGGTCGATGGAATGGTAGTCAAAATGCGTGGTCACAATGTCCGTGGCCATATCATTGGCCGGATGCTGTACCGGGGTAAAGGAATTAATATCCTCCCCCATGGGCAGGACAATTATCCCCCCGGGGTGCTGCCCGGTGCTTCGCCTTATCCCGGTACACCCTCCCACAATCCGGTTGATCTCACAGACCCGTTTGCGCCGTCCCCTTTCCTCATAATAATTTTTTACGTATCCGAAGGCGGTCTTATCCGCCAGCGTGGCTATGGTTCCTGCCCGGTAGGTCTGGCCGGCGCCAAAAATAACCTCCGTATATTTGTGGGCCTTACTCTGATATTCCCCCGAAAAATTCAAGTCAATATCCGGCTCCTTATCCCCCTTAAATCCCAAAAAGGTCTCAAAAGGAATGTCAAAGCCGTCCTTTACCAGTTTTTCCCCGCATTCAGGGCAGACCTTGTCCGGAAGGTCGCAGCCTGCATTTCCCGCATAGGCCTTGATCTCCGGGGAATCAAAATCGCAGTAATGGCAGGCCGGGCATCTGTAATGGGCGCTTAAGGAGTTCACCTCCGTAATCCCCGCCATAAAGGCCACCAGAGAAGAGCCTACGGAGCCCCTAGAGCCCACCAGATACCCATCCTCCACGGATTTCCACACCAGCTTCTGAGCGATGATATACATCACCGCAAAGCCGTTGGTGATAATGGAATTCAGCTCCTTCTCCAGCCTCTGCTGTACGATCCCGGGCAGCTCCTTCCCGTAAAGCTCATGGGCTCTGTTATAGCAAATATCTGTCAATGTCTTGTCGCTGTCCGGGATCACCGGAGGACATTTATCCGGGCGCACCGGGGCCATCACGTCGATCCGGTCGGCGATCCTGTTGGTGTTGGTGATCACCACCTCCTGTGCCTTCTCTCTGCCCAGATAGGCGAACTCCTCCAGCATCTCCTCTGTGGTGCGCAGATAGAGCGGAGCCTGATTATCCGCATCCGCAAAATGCTTGCCCGCCATAATAATCCGCCGGTAAACCTCATCCTCGGGCTCTAAGAAATGCACGTCGCAGGTGGCCACCACAGGCTTGTTAAACTCCTCCCCGAGGGCAACGATCCTGCGGTTCATCTCCTGTATATCCTCTACACTGTTTATGGCGGTAATCTTTTCGGACTCAATCATGAATTTGTTATTTCCCACCGGCTGAATTTCCAGATAATCATAAAAATTCACAATCCTGGCAAGCTCTGCCTCCCCTTTTCCGTCCAGAAGGGCCCGGTAGAGCTCCCCCGCCTCGCAGGCGCTTCCCAAAATCAACCCCTCCCTGTGCTCCATCAGAAAGCTTTTAGGCACCCTGGGACGTTTGCTGTAATAGGTCAGATGGGATTCCGATACAAGGGTGTAGAGATTCTCTCTTCCAATGTTATTCTGCGCCAGGATAATCGCATGGTAGGAAGGCAGTCTTTTTATGATTTCCGGGCTGGACTTCCCCATTGCATTCACCTTGGCAAGGGTATCCGCACCGGCCTGCTTCAGCATGGGAATAAATTTCACGAATATCTCCGCAGTGGCCTGGGCGTCATCCACTGCCCGGTGATGATTTTCAAGGGACACTCCCATGGTTTTGGCTACCGCATCCAACGTGTGCTTGGCCTGATGGGGAAGAAGGATCCTGGCAATTCCCAGGGTATCCGCACAGGTAAATTTCCTGCCAAGCCCCTGCCTGAGAGCATTTTCTTTGATAAAGCTCATATCAAAGCCCGCGTTATGGGCCACCAGAACCGCATCCCGGCAAAAATCCAAAAAATCGGGCAGCACCTGTTCTATGCAGGGAGCATCCTTCACCATACTGTCATTGATGCCCGTCAGCTTTTCGATCTCAAAGGGGATCGGCAGGTCGGGATTGACAAAGGCGGAAAACTTCTCCGCAATCTCCCCCTTTCTTACCTTCACTGCGCCGATCTCTATGATTCTGTTATTTACCGGGGAAAAGCCCGTCGTCTCTATATCAAAGACCACAAAATCCGAGCCGAAGTCCTGGCCGTCTTCCCCCATCACCAGCTCCTGCAGATCATCCACCAGATAGGCTTCCATTCCGTAAATGATCTTGAAGAAATCCTGCTTGTCCGGCGCCGGCTCCCCGGCCTCCTTACGCCTGCCCTTCTCCGCCTTCCACAAATCCTCCCACACATGGTTTGCATCGGGAAAGGCCTGCACCACTCCGTGATCGGTGATTGCGATAGCGGGATGTCCCCATTTATAGGCCCGCTTTACCAGATCCTTGGCCTCCGAGACACCGTCCATATCGCTCATCTTGGTATGGCAGTGAAGCTCCACCCTTTTTTTCAGGCTGTTGTCCTTGCGGGAGGTGGTGAAGTCAGGAATCTTTTTCACTCCGATGACAGAGCCTATGGTGAGCTCATTGTCAAACTTGTCAATGGAAGTGATGCCCTTGAGCTTGATAAAGGCGCCCTTTTTCATCCCCTCCGTAATCTCCGCCACCTGCTCATTATGGGTAAAGAGCTTGATGGTCATGGTATCCGTAAAGTCTGTCACATCAAACATTAAGATGGTCTTCTGATTTCTGATCTCCCTGGAATCAAAGCTGATAATCTGCCCCCGGATGACCACCTCTCCCATTTCGCCTTCTATATCCTCTATGGGAATGGCTTCCTCCTGAAAATCTCTTCCGTAAATCACATCCGGATTATCGGAGCGCTTAAGAGGCCTTTTAAAATCCGGTCTGCCGCCCTTTGCTGCCTCCCCCCTGCGAAAGCCCTTCCGCTCTCCCTGGGCCAAAAAGCCGCCGGTACCAGGCCCGGCAGGCTCTTTCGGCTGCCCCGCAGCAAAGCCTTCCCTCTTTTCTTCCTTCCCGTCCCGGGCCGGAGAAACCCCTGCGCCTGCGCTGCCCGCCCCGGAAAAAGAAGCCCCCTCCCCTCCGGGCGCCGCTCTCCTTGCAATTTCCGCCACCTGACGGGCAATGATCAAATCCTCTTCCTCTGTGGAACGGCTTTTCTTTTCTTTGTATTCCATCCTGCATATGACGGAAAAACCGCATCGTTCGTTAAAAATTTTCTCGATAATCCGGCTCAGCTCCGGCGCCTTGCTCCTGGCAGGGGTGCTATCCTCCACCGTGAGAGTCAGGCTCTGCGTCCCGGGAAAAGCAATATCCGCCCCCTTGAAGAGATGATACTCCACGGGACTGTAGGCTTTGAGCTCAAGCAGGATACTTTCCTTATAGGCATCCATCAGTTTTTCAGGCGTATATTGCTGGGAGAGTCTGAATCTCTCATACAGCTTTACCACCACAGGCTGATAGGTAAAAAGCTGTTTTTTAATTTCCCTCTCCACCTTAAAAACCGTCTCCTTAGGAATCAGATAGCTGCTGGAAACCGTGACCCTGATGTAATCCCGGCTCTTCGTGGCAGAAACCTTCTCCACCCTCACCTGTTCAAACAAATCCTGTATTTTTTGTTCCAGCTTTAACGCCGGAAACACCTCAAAAAACTGCTTAGCCATTTTAACCTAACTCCAATTCTCCAATTCTTCCCTGAGCACCGAAAGCAGCTCCGCCTCCGGTACCTTCCTGATGATCTCTCCCTTTTTGATCAGCAGTCCCTCTCCGATTCCCCCTGCGATTCCAATATCCGCTTCCTTCGCCTCACCGGGGCCGTTGACCGCACACCCCATTACCGCTACCTTGATGTCTAAGGGAAAGTCGGAAACCATCGCCTCCACCTGACCCGCAAGAGCAATCAGATCTATTTTGGTCCTGCCGCAGGTAGGGCAGGAAACCACCTCGATCCCGCCTTTGCGCAGTCCCAGGGTTCTCAAAATCAGTTTGGCGGACTTGATCTCCTCCACCGGATCGCCGGTTAAGGAAACCCGGATGGTATCCCCGATTCCCTGGTGCAGAATCAGCCCCAGGCCAATGGAGGACTTGATGTTTCCGCTGATAATCGTCCCGGCCTCCGTAATCCCTACATGCAGGGGATAGTCTGTCTTTGCCGCAAGAATCTCATGGGCTCTGACACACATCATCACATCCGAGGATTTGATACTGATTACCATATTTTCATATCCCAGATCCTCGATCATGCCCACCTTATCCAACGCGCTCTCCACCAGCCCCTGGGCGCTCACGCCCCGGTACTTTTCCACCAGCTCCCTCTCCAAAGAGCCGCTGTTGACTCCCACGCGGATAGGAATATTCCTTTCCTTTGCCGCTGCCACCACCTCTGCCACTTTCTCTCTCCCGCCGATATTTCCGGGATTGATCCTGATCTTGTCCGCCCCGTTTTCGATGGCGGCAATGGCCATTTTGTAGTCGAAATGAATGTCCGCCACAAGCGGAATGGAAATCTGCTTCCTGATCTGCGAAAGCGCTTTGGCCGCCTCCAGGGTAGGAACCGTACAGCGGATGATCTCGCACCCGGCCTTTTCCAGCCTGTGAATCTGTCGCAGCGTCGCCTCCACATCCTCCGTCCTTGTATTGGTCATAGACTGAATCAGGATCGGGTTGCCTCCCCCGATGACCCTGTCCCCTATGTGAATCACTCTTGTATTTTCTGCCATCTTATCCCTCGATTCTACGCGTTTTTGCGTATTTTTGTTTTCGTTGTCTGCAGACGCCTGGAAGACGTCCCGTCCTTTTCCCACGAAATTATTATATGCCACGGCGGCGGGAATATCAATTCTTATCTTTCTGCGTTTCTCCCCTAATATAAAAGATCCGGCTGCGATAGGTTGTCCCGTCCTCTCCCACCGCCACAAAATGAAGGGCCAGCTCCTGGTCAGGCAGCCGCTCTGCGGGAAGCTCAAAACGTACCTTGTCATCCGTCACATACACTGCATCCTCCTTAAGAAGCATCTTTCTGCCCTGATCATCCCGCATTTCCACCCAAAGGCTCTGAAGCTGCTCCTTCGCACATACCTCGGATACCCTCTCCACAGGTTCTGTGCAGGCCGGCCCGGCCAGCAGCAAAAGCAGAGAAATCAGCCCGGAGAACCTTTTTTCCGTGAGCCAGATATTCTTCTCCTGCCGGCGCAGAATTCTTCTTTTTTGCCTTCCTCCGTACAGAAAAAGAAAGAGCAGCAGCGTAATCATAAGGGAAAACAAAGGCTTCTCAAGATAAGGAAATGGGAATGAGGTTTCCGGAATCCCCTCTACAAGGGGCAGAGAAAAACACAGCGCGGTATAACCGCCTGAGAGTGAAAGGATAAAATTCTTCCAGGCCAGGCCCTCTTTCAGCTTCTTCCAGCAGGACCGCTCCAGCTTTTGCAGCTCCTGCATAAGCCCGCCCACAGACTGGTATCTGCCAAAGGCCTCCTCCGCCGTACAGGAAAAAATTATTTTATCCCAGGCCCCCGACAGGCTTCTGTCAAATTCCAGAACGGACCGCCTTTTATAAGGAGGCTTAGAGGGACTGACTCCGGTAAGCATTTCATGAAGCACCGCTCCCATTCCGTAGATGTCCCAGGTCACATCCCCCTTCGTCTGCTGCCACTGCTGCCTGGGGCTGTACCCTGCCGTTCCCACGCACAAAGCCTCCCTGTCCTTACCGCAGGCATATTGCAGCGCCCCTCCGAAATCAATCAGCTTAATCGTACCGTCCTGGCGGATCATAATATTTTCAGGCTTTAAATCCCTGTAAATCACTGCCGGATGCCTTCCGTGAAGGTATTCCAGAATTCTGCAGATCTCCATGGCCCATTTCAGGGCCTGCTTCTCCGGCACCTTCCCATACTTGTCCAAATATTCCCGAAGGGACATCCCTTCAATGTATTCCATAACCAAAAAGGTTCTCTCCCGGCTGCTGAAGCAGTCATAAACCAAAGGAAGCCCCCCATGCCGCAGCTCCTTCAAAAGCGCAATCTCCCCAAGCAGAAACTCCTGCCTGCTCTCCTTAATCACCACCGGCCGTTCTAAATTCATATCCCTTGCCAGATACACCTTCCCGACGCCGCCGCGGCCGATCAGCCTGAGTATTTCATATTTATCGTTTAAAATCTCTGTCATATTCCCTCTCCGTAAGCAATGCAATAGACTGCCGAGAGATTGTCCTGCTCTCCCCTTTTCTCAGCGGCCGCCCCCAGGGTCCTCAGCCTTCGCTCAAGCTGCTCCTCCCCGGAAATATCCTTTGGGCTCAGGGCCTTTAACGACTCTTTGTCAAGGGTCCGGTAAAAACCGTCCGTACACAGCAAAAACCCGCTTCTGCCCCAAAGCCTTCCGAAACGAATATCCGGGTACTGGAAGGGAAAGCTGCCCATACATTTGGTAATGCCCCCCGCGCCCCCGTGATCTCTGGTAAGAAGCCTGATCCCCTTCCGGCTGTAGAGATAAATCCTGCTGTCCCCAAGATGGAAGATCATGTAGCGCCTTCCCCACAGAAACAGCACGGATACGGTAGCCCCAAGCAAAATCTCCTTTCCCTGTGCATAACGCCGCAGCCTTTCATTCATCTCATAAAAACAGCGCAGCACGCTTTTCTTCAGAAAGCTTTTTCTCTTTTTCCTGCCCGCCAGCTCTGCCAACTGCCCGTAAAAAAGCTCCGCCAGCATTTCCGTAATAAAGCCGCTGGCATTCTCTCCCTCCGAAAGACCTCCGATTCCATCGCTTACCGCCGCAAGCACCACCCGGCCCCTGCGCGTAAGAGCCTGCTGCAGAGTAAGCGAATCCTGATTTACGGGCCGTCTGCCCCGCTCCCAATATACCCCTGACATTATTTTCAATCCGGCGATTTCCTCCATCTAAAATTGTCTGTTTACTCATTATATAAGCCCCACAAAAAAGAATCCATTATACAAAACTACCAAAATCATATTTTTGGTAATCTTGCATAAGGATTCCCATGCGAATATCTTTTCTTATCTGAAAAACTTTGTTATATCGTTAAAAAATACCAGCACCATCAAGACCATGAGCGCCATAAACCCTGCTAAATGAACCATTCCCTCCTTCTCCGGCGGAATCGGCTTCCCCCGGATGGCTTCCACCAGCAAAAATACCAAACGTCCGCCGTCAAGGGCAGGCAAAGGCAGAAGATTCATGATTCCCAGGTTCACAGAAAGAAGCAGCGCAATGTTAACCATGTTCAGGATCACATCCAAGGCCCCATAGGCCTTTGCCGTATCATAAGCCTCATCCACTACCTTCACAATTCCTATGGGGCCGGACACATCGTCCCTGGATAACTGCCCTGTTACCAGCATCCCCAGGCTTTTAAAGGTGGTTTCCACATAAAATTTCATGGTATAAAAGGCGTACTCAAAGGTCTGAAGCACACTGCATTTCAGGTATCCTCCCGCCGCAATTCCCATGTAATAGCGTCCGTCCGCCTCATCATAGGCCGGGTCGATTACCACCGTTTTTTCCTCTCCGTCCCGCAAAATGCTGACGGTAAGCCGCTCTCCCTTTGTATTAGTCTGGGAGATCAGCGTCACCTCCCCTCCCAAATGAATCCGCTTGCCGTTGATTTCGGTGATCATATCCCCCTCCTGCATCCCGGCCTCCTGGGCCGGAGAGTTTTCATTGACCACCAGCACCTGGGGCGTGGTAATTCCGCAGGCCCACACCAGAACCACTGCCATCAGATAGGCTGTAAGGAAGTTAAAAAAGGGCCCGCCGAAGACCGTTGCAAAACGGGTCCACACAGGAGCATTGGGAAAGGCTCTCTCGGACATTACTCCCTTTTCCACTTCCAGGCCGTCCTCCCCCTCAAACATACATGCGCCGCCGATAGGGAAAAGCTTCAGAGAATACTTTGTCTCCCCCTTTTGAAAGGAAAACAGGGTAGGGCCCATCCCTACAAAGAATTCCACCACACGGATATTGTTTTTCTTGGCCACAATGAAATGCCCCAATTCATGGGAGACCACCACCACAAGAAAAATAACGATAAATAATAAAATGGATACTGCCACTTTATAACCTCCTAGTATCAATAAATTCGTAAACAGACGCCTCTGTTTCCAGAATATCCTCCAGGGAAGGCTCTGCAATCACTTTATGGTTTTCCATGGCTTCCCGGATCAGATCATAAATTTCGAGAAATTTAATTTTCTTAGCGAGAAACAGGGACACGGCTTTCTCGTTGGCCGCATTATAAACCGCAGGCATACTGCCCCCCGCGGCAATGGCCTCATATGCCATCCTAAGGCCGCGAAACGTCTCCATATCAGGCCTTTCAAAGGTCATAGCGGACAATTCAAAGAAATCCACCCTTTTTCCGTCCATGGGCCTTCTGTCCGGATAAAAGAGGGCATACTGGATGGGCAGCTTCATATCCGGCATGCCAAGCTGGGCCATAATACCGCCGTCCGCATATTGTACCATAGAATGAATGATGCTCTGGGGATGGATCACCACCTGGATTTTTTCCGGCTCCACATCAAAAAGCCATTTGGCCTCGATCACTTCCAATCCCTTATTTACAAGGGTGGAGGAATCCACCGTAATCTTTTTGCCCATGGCCCAGTTTGGATGCTTCAGAGCGTCCTCCACCGTAATATCCAAAAGCGCCTCTCTCTTTCTTCCCCTGAAAGGCCCTCCGGAAGCGGTAAGCAGAATTTTGTCCACCCGTTCCCCGGGCTGTCCCTGCATGGACTGGAAGATGGCGCTATGCTCACTGTCTACCGGAAGTATGGATACATTCTCCTTCGCCGCCAGAGGCATAATAATATGTCCGGCCGTCACCAGCGTCTCTTTATTTGCAAGGGCAATGGTTTTTCCGGCTTTAATCGCGGCAATCGTCGGTCTTATCCCTATCATGCCCACAATTGCCGCTACCAAAACTTCGCTTTCCTCCATAACAGCAATTTCCAGAAGTCCGTCCATGCCCTCCAGAACCTTTGTACCTGTGTCGCGGATTCTCGCTCTCAGCTCCGCCGCCGCCTCCTTATTCCACATCACGGCAAGCTTCGGGGAAAATTCCCTGACCTGCTCCTCCATTTTCAGAAAATTGCTGCCTGCCGCCAGGGCAGATACCTGCAAATCCTTATTATTTCTTACAATTTCAAGGGTCTGTGTTCCGATGGAACCGGTAGAGCCCATGATTGCAATTTTTTTCATCAGTTTATTCCTCCGTGAATAAGCATTAGGGTCAGGAAATAGATCATGGGTGCAGTAAAAATCACGCTGTCAAACCGGTCCATCACGCCGCCGTGGCCCGGAATCAATTTCCCGTAATCCTTTATGTCATGATTCCTTTTAATGGCTGAGGCCGCCAGATCTCCCACCTGGGAGACAATGGCCCCTACTGCGCTGATCAGCACAAAGATCCACAGAATATTCTGCTCACTGATCACAGCCTCCACCACAAAATGAGCATAGAGAGCCCCCACCAGCGCAGAACCCAGGATTCCCCCAAGGGCTCCCTCCACGGATTTTTTAGGGCTTAAAACCGGCGCCAGCTTATGCCTGCCAATCAAAATTCCCACCGCATATGCGCAGGTATCGCAGATCCAGGAGCTGATAAAGATCATCCAGACAATATAAATGCCATAGGGCAGCATCCTCACCAGATAGATAAAAGAAAGCATCACAGGCGCGTAAGACACACAAAAGAAGCTGCACATAACCTGCTCCGCCCTGTATTTCGGAAACGTGAATACATAAAGGAACATAAAAGCCACAAGAATCGTAATGAGGGTCAGCAGGAGATAAATCTTATCCGCCGCAAAAACCATCAACAGGTAGTAGGCCATAATCCCCCCATATCCGACCCATTCCAGCCCGTTTATTTTTTCGTCTCCGGCAAGCCGGCAGGCCTTGGTTAACTCCCGGTATGCCTTCAGGGCAAGAAAAAGAAGAACCGCCGCCAAAACAAATCCGCCGGTCAAAATCGTTGCCGCCGCCAGCACCACAAGCACAATACTGCTCATCAGCCTTGTCATAAACATGACTTATTCCTCCTTCACCCGGCCATATCTTCTCTCTCTATGATTATATGCCTCCACAGCTTTTACCAATTCTTCCTTTGTAAAATCCGGCCAGGCCACCGGTGTAAAATAAAACTCTGTATAAGCAAGCTGCCATAAAAGAAAGTTTGAAATTCTCTGTTCATTACAGGTACGAATCAGAAGATCCGGCTCCGGAAGCCCTCTGGTGTCCAAAAGCCCGGAGAGATAGTCCTGCGTTATCTCCTGGGCCAAAAGCTCTCCCTTCGCCGCTCTCTCCGCCACGGTCCGCACGGCCCGGATGATCTCATCCCGCCCCCCGTAATTCAAGGCAATCTGGAAATGAAGTCCGTCATTATCCCTGGTGGATTCCTCTAATTGGGCAATCCGGTTTCTTATATCCTCGTCCAGCCCCGTCTTATCCCCTATTACCCGCACGCACATGCGGTTCTTTTTGGCCGTGGAAAGACAGGTCTTCATATAATTGCGCAAAAGCTTCATCAGGGCATCCACCTCGTCCCTGGGCCTGTCCCAGTTCTCCGTGCTGAAGGCATAAACCGTCAAATACTGGATTCCCATTTTATAGGCCTCCTCGCAGATCACCTCCACCGTCTTTGCCCCCTGGACATGTCCGTAATTTCTGGGCATTCCCTTGCTTTTTGCCCACCTTCCGTTCCCGTCAAGTATGATTGCCACATGCCTGGGCATTACCAGCTCCATTTCCTTTGCCATAATCCAACCTCCCAGAAACATATGCCGACACGCTTCGCGGGCCGGCATATTCTAATCAAACCATTCTCTTATACCTTAAGGATTTCTTTGGACTTCTCTTCCATCAATTTGTCTATATCCTTAATATACTGATCCGTCAGCTTCTGAAGTTTGTCTGTCAGCTCCTTAATCTCGTCTTCCGAAACCTCCGCCTTAGCCAGTTTTTTGAAGGAGTCATTTCCGTCCCGTCTGATATTGCGGACGGCGACCTTCGCTTCTTCCGCCTTTTTCTTTACCTCCTTTACCAAATCCTTTCTGCGCTCCTCCGTAAGCTCAGGAAAAACCAATCTGATCACGGAACCGTCATTGGAAGGCGTAATACCGATGTCGGAAGCCATGATTGCCTTCTCAATGCTCTTAATCAGCGTCTTTTCCCAGGGCGCAATCTGAATCATCCTGGCTTCGGGAATAGTAATATTCCCTACCTGCTGAATGGGCGTAGGAGTCCCGTAATAATCCACCCTCAGCTTGTCCAAAACATGAGGATTTGCACGTCCTGCCCTGATTCCCTGGTAATCGCTCTCCAGATGCTCATAGGTTTTTCTCATTTTATCATCATAAACTTTGATTCTTTCATCCATCTTGCTGCCTTCCCTCCGTTTCTTATACTGTTTCCTCCGCAAAATACACACATAACCCGGCCGGCAGACCGGCCCAAAGGCTGAGCTGTCACTTATACCGTCACTTTCGTTCCTGTAAAGTTCCCCTTCAATGTGTTCACGATACTGTCTTTCTCATTCAGACTAAATACCCACATGGGCATTTTATTGTCTCTGGCCAGAATGGACGCCGTCATATCCACCACCTGGAGATTCTGCGCGATCACCTGGTCAATGCTGATCTCGTCATATTTCTTTGCAGCCGGATTCACTGCCGGGTCGCTGTCATAAACGCCGTCGATGGACTTTGCAAGCAAAATCACCTGTGCTTCCACCTCCACGGCCCGAAGCACCACTCCCGTATCCGTGGAAAAATAAGGATGTCCCGTTCCGCCGGCAAAGAATACCACCATCCCTTTCCCGAAATACTTCTCCGCCCTGTCCTTGGAAAAGAGCTTGGTAAAGGAGCCGCACTCAAAGGGGGTAAGAACCGCGGTCTTCATACCTACGCTGCGGAAAATCTCGGAGACATAGATACAGTTCATTACCGTTGCAAGCATTCCAATCTGATCCGCCTTGGTCCGGTCGATATTCTCACTGGTACGTCCCCGCCAGAAATTTCCTCCCCCGGTAACGATCCCTACCTGAACGCCCTCGTCCACGAGCTGCTTTACCTGCAGGGCGACATTTCGCACCGTCTCCTCATCAAATCCCGTCCGCTTTTCTCCCGCTAAGGCTTCTCCGCTTAGCTTCAATAAAATTCTCCGCATCTATTGCCTCTGCTCCCTTCATAAGCCTGAAAATTTTATTTTCAGGCTTTGTTTGTGTTATTTATTTTTCAGATTGTCAAAGAAAGAAGTGGGATTCACATCCGCATAGCACTGTGAACACATACCTTCAATCACTGCGCCGTTATTGATCTGTACAGACTTGGACTTAATATCACCCATAACGATGGCCGACGCCTCGAGGATCACCGGCCCCTTTACGTCAATATCCCCCTTGATGGCGCCTGCAATCACCGCGCTGTTTGCATAAAGATTGCCGAGAATCACGGTACTTTGTCCGATTTTAATACTGGAATTGCTTCGCAGCTCTCCCGTGATCTTTGCACCCTCCGCGTAGATTTCCGATGCCTGGGAATTTCCCTGGATCATGCCGGTAATCACCAGCTTGCCCAAAGCCTCCACATTTCCCACAACGCTTCCCCTTACCTCCAGTCCGCCCTCTGTGGCGACATTACCGTTAATAAGCATGGATTCTGTAAGAACGGATACCTCGTCAGAGCTTCTCCTTGCAGTATGCTGCACAGACATTTCCGGCGTCTTATCCTCCAAAGGAGGCGCTGCAAAAACCGGCTCCTGCACAGGCGCAGGCCTGGGAATTTCCGGCTGCTTGGGCGGCTCTGTCTCTTCCACCTTTTCCAACATCTCATCCAGATCGGTATCGAATTCATTCGCAAAATTGTTGGCGAAAGTCCCTTTCTCCTTTTCGGCAAAATTACTTCTTGTTTCAGGCATAACCGCTCTTTCCCTGGGTGCAGGCTTCTTTACCTCCTCTGCGCCCTCCTCGGGCATCAGTTCGTTGACTGCCTGTGATAAATCATCCTTTAAATCTGAGAAAAAACCCATCTTTTTGATCCTCCATTCTATCTGTTTTCTAATTAGATTATTGTAGGGTTATATGCTGAACCGGTGCGGTGTCATCCGAGATCGGAAGGAATTCATAGTCTCCTCTTTCCTGAATCTGCTTAATCACTTCCGGAAGCGCCTCAACCGTCGTCTTTTTTTCAGTCGCATCATGCATGAGAATCATGCATTCATCTTTATCTCCAAGACCATTGATACAATTGTCCACAATATTGGCGGCGCTGATCTGTATGTTGCTTGCGTCGCCCGAAGAAACATTCCAATCGAAATAGGTGATCCCATTCTCGCTCAAATAGGTCATCAGCTTCTGCATCTCCACACTGCTCACGGTATTGGAGCTTCCGCCCGGAAAGCGGTAAAATCTTGGCCATATACCGGTGATCTCATAAAGATACTCTTGTAGTTTCTCCATATCCTCCACAAAATTTTCCTGAGATTTATAAATCTCATTATATCTGTGGCTGTAGGAATGCATCGCAAGAGTATGTCCCTCCTCCACAATCCGTTTATAAAGCGCAACGGAATTATCATCGGTCCTTCCCACCACAAAAAAGGTTGCCCTTACACCATACTCCTTTAAAATATCCAGAATTTTGGATGTACTGCGGCTGGGACCGTCATCAAAGGTGAGATAGATTTCTTTATGGACCGTCTCCTCCCCTCCTGCGCCCTCCTCTGCCGCGGCCCTTTTTGTATTTTGATTATCCCGGGGCGACTCTTCAATCTTTGACAGAGAATAAACGCTGCGCCCCTCATTGGCCCTGGCTTCTTCCAAAAGGGCTTCTAACTCCGCAATCCTGTCATGGAGCTGTACTACCCGAATCCCTAAAATAATACTGAAGATGAAAGGAATCAAAACGGCGAGCACAATTACTCCCAATATAATTTTTTTTAAACGTTGGACCCTCTTTTGTCGGTCATAGGTTGTCCCCATGAATGCTTAACTCCTTATGAACGGTTTGCATTTATTGTAACACAAGTTCTTTGAGCGGAAAAGAGTCAAATAGTATTTTTTTCTTTTCTCTGCAGCAGGCCGCCCTGGGCCGGACTGTCAGAAAATCTGCCCGATACAGCTTTAAGACCCCGGAGAGCAATTCCCCGGGGTCTTATCATTTCAAAACACATTAATTTGCACAGGAAAATTTACATACCTGCCTGCGCTGCAACCTCTGCTGCGAAATCATCTACTTTTTTCTCGATGCCTTCCCCTGTCTCAAAACGCACAAATCTCTTCACAGAAAGCTTCGCGTTGTTTTCTTTTGCAACCTGAGCCACATACTGGGCCACAGTCTGCTTTCCGTCCTCCGCCTTGACATAGATCTGCTCCAGCAGGCATACTTCCTTAAGCTCCTTGTTAAGACGTCCTGTCACGGCTCCCTCGATTACCTTCTCAGACTTGCCTGCCATCTTAGGATCGTTGGCGATCTGAGCCATCAGGATTTCTTTCTCATGAGCCTTATATTCCTCGGACACATCCTCTGTGGAAACATACTTGGGAGAAAGAGCCGCAATCTGCATGGCAAGATTCGTCATAGCTTCCTTCACCGCATCGCTTACTACATCGGTCTCAGCCTCCACAATAACGCCGATTCTTCCGCCCCCATGGACATAAGAAACCACACAGCCGTTTTCTGCCTCTATCTTTTCGAATCTTCTGATGTTTAAGTTCTCACCGATCCTGGCAATCTTCTCTACCAGTGCATCCTTCACTGTCTTGGATGTATCGTTCTTCCAGGCCTCTGCCATGAAAGCGTCCAGATCAGCGGCGTCTGACTCTACGGCCTGCTCTGCCACTGCGGTCACAAAGCTCTGGAACTCTTCGTTTTTAGCCACAAAGTCTGTCTCGGAATTCACCTCAACCACTGCGGCTACCTTGTCATCCTTTACGATTACCTTGCACAGGCCTTCTGCTGCAATTCTTCCGGCCTTCTTTTCTGCCTTAGCCTGACCGTTCTTTCTGAGGAACTCCACTGCGGCTTCCATATCGCCGTCGGTTTCTCCCAGAGCCTTTTTGCAGTCCATCATTCCTGCACCGGTCATTTCTCTCAATTCTTTTACCATAGATGCCGTTATATTAGCCATTTTCAATTTCCTCCATTCACTTTTGGAACAACCAGAATATTCTGCGCCAGAATTATTCTGCTGCCGCAATTTCCTCAATATCCTCAGGGGCTGCCTCTCCTGCTGCTTCCTCCATCTGGACTTCTACATTCTCTTCACCCTGATTTGCCTCGATCACAGCATCCGCCATCTTGGATACGATCAGCTTCACTGCTCTGATTGCGTCATCATTTCCGGGAATGATGTAATCCAGCTCCTCCGGATCACAGTTTGTATCACCGATTCCGATCAGTGTAATGCCGAGGGCATGAGCCTCCTGCACACAGATTTTCTCTTTTTTGGGATCTACTACAAAAATGGCATCGGGAATTCTGGTCATGCTCTTGATCCCGCCTAAGTTTCTCTCAAGCTTCTCCCATTCCTTCCTGATGGCAATAACCTCTTTCTTGGGCAGTACATCAAAGGTTCCGTCCTCAGCCATTAACTCAATCGCTTTTAATCTCTCAATTCTGCTCTGGATTGTCTTAAAGTTGGTGAGCATGCCGCCTAACCATCTCTCATTTACATAGTACATACCGCAGCGCTCTGCCTCTGCCTTCACGGCATCCTGTGCCTGCTTCTTGGTACCTACAAAGAGAATGGTGCCTCCCTGGCTGGCAATCTCAAATACGGCTCTGTATGCCTCGTCCACCTTCCCTACAGATTTCTGTAAGTCGATAATGTGGATACCGTTTCTCTCCGTAAAAATATAGGGAGCCATTTTAGGGTTCCATCTTCTTGTCTGATGTCCGAAATGAACACCCGCTTCCAAAAGCTGCTTCATTGAAATAACACTCATTTTCTTACCTCCGTTTGGTTTTTCCTCCGCATATTTTCTTCTCTTCTGCCAACCCCTTTTATTGGGCTTAATACAGATAATTTCCGGATCAGGCCTTTCCTGGAAAGGGGCACCGACAGTCAATGAATATGCGTGTTTTTTGACAACATCCGCATTATAACATAGAAAAATCCCTCTTGCAAGGGATTTTTCGGCTCTTAACCTAACGACCTGTTTTTGTAATAATTTCAGCGATCTCTTCTTCTTTGGCACCCACCGGTATCTCAAAGGAACCCGCGCGGATCCGTTTATCATATCCGTTTTGGCACAGGAACGAATCATACTCATTTGCCGATTCAACCAGCCCTGCCTGGGCAAGCTTCTTACATACCGTTACGGAGCTGTCGCCGCTTACTATCTCAATCTTTACACTCTCACCCTGCCCTGCCGGGGAAGCCTCCTGAACAGCCGTCTCTTCCTTTGGGGTGCTTGTGGGCGAGGGAGCCGTCTCAGGCTTTTGGGCCGGCGAAGATGTAGGTGCAGCCGTGGGCTTTTGCGTAGGTGAAGCTGTCGGCGCCGCAGTGGGCTTTTGCGTGGGCGCCGACGGGGATGGAGCAGAGGCCTGTGCAGGCTCCTCTGTTGCCTTCGGCGTCTGGGAAGGTTTTGCCTCCTTCTCTGTCTTGTTCTCCTTCGTATTCCCGGAAGGCTCAGATGTTTCTTCTGCTTCTTCTTCCTTGGGTGCAGGGGATTCCTCCTTATTTTGTTCCGAATCCTCTTCCTGCTTCTGAGACGAGGGACGGGATAGGGACTCTGCTTCCCCCTCCTGGGGAGAATTCACGTTTTCCTGTGCAAAGGTATCAGCAAGCACCGTACTCTCCTCCACCATTCCAAGCTCCTTTGCCCGTTCCCTGATTTCCTTGTCACTTAAAGTTTCCTTGGAATTCACGCTCGTTGCAATTCCCATAATCAGCGCAGTCACTACAATGCCTACGCCAAGACCGCGAAGATAATATTTCAGACCCATTTTTCCCCTCCTTATGCGCCTTCAAACAAATCAATCACCAGTTTGACCTCTCCGATGCCAAGTCCAAGCTCCCTTGCAATTGCCATATTGGATTTTCCCGCTTTGTGAAGCTGTAAAATCCGGTCATTATTATTTTTTTCACTCTCATTTGCGGTTTCATCGGAAGAAACAAAGTCTCCTTTTCCCGAACTATCCCTATATTCTTCTTCCTCCATCCTCAAAGGAGCGCTCTCCTGTTTCTGCTGGGCAGTTTGTTTTGACGGCTTCGGTTTTTTTTCGGTACGCTGCGCCTTTTCTCCGCCTGCCTCGGCTCCCTTCTGTTTGGGCATAACAATTTCAACCTCGCGGACTGTCATCGGTGTAAAACCGCTCTCATCCTCTGTCTTTGGAGCTGCAGCTTCTCTGACCGGCGCTGCCGGTTCCCTTTCGCTGCTTTTTTCGATAGCCTCTTTCATTGATTTCGTGCTGCTCCAGGCCACATCCACAGTTTCCTGTACCTCTCTGACCTTTTCAAGCATTTCCCTTGCCGTGATTTCCGCGTCCTTAGAGACCTGCTTGATTTCACTGTCTGCCTTAATGGCCTCGCTGACAGTGGCCTTTAAGCTGTCATGCTTATCATTGAGCATATCATAAAGGAATACCACTTCCTTGTGATTCTTATTGATTTCACCGAGAACGGTATCCGAATATTCATTGACGGCAAGCATCTTTTCATTGGTCAGCCTGTCCATGGAACGCTCTGTCTTTTCCATTGCATAGGTGATGGTTTCATCCACAATGTCGCTGATCTGCGACTTCGCATCCTCCAATTCCCTTTCCACCACATTCCTGATGTCTTCCTCATCTATCTGCACAGAGCTCTGCGCGCTGCTTCTTTTGTCTGCCGGAAGCAGAAACCCCAGCGCAAAAGCTGCAAGTCCTATCAAAATCAGAACTATTTCCATTAATCCCATTTTTATCCCCTTTACATGTATCATTAACCTGCCGGAAGCAGGTTCCTTCCTATTCCATAATCCGTGCCCCAAATCGCAGAGCGCTTAGATCTTCATATCGAATCCGCCCTTATTTTTGAGAACGACTTTTCCATCCTCCTGGGGCTTCTTCCGTTTGCGTCCGCCGTCTCCGGAATAACTTCCGTTTCCTTTTTCCTTGGCGTCATATTTTTTCCCCTGATTCTCGCTGCGGTCTCCCTGATGCACCTGCCGTACCTTATTCTCCACACTCTGGTCAAACTGACGCTGGAAGTTAGACTGATCTACCATCCCTTTACTGTCTTCGTTATGCTTAATTGTAGTAAAATCCTGTGCCCTTGTAACCTGTCCCTGAATCTCCACACGGCTGATTGTCATATCGTCTCACACTTTCTTTTTGCATACTCGCGGCAATACTCTCTTATAAAAAGAATAACACTTTCAGACTGAAAATATTCCCATATAATTTCCCATTTTACTTCTCATTTTCTGCAGCGCCCTGGTGTGAAGCTGGGATATTCTGGATTCCGAGACCTCCAATATATTACTGATCTCCTTCAGCGTCAAATCCTCATAGTAGTATAAAAGGATTACTTTTTTTTCTTTTTCGGTGAGAAGCTCCAGCACCTGGCCAAGCACCTTTTTTAGCTCCTGCTTCTCGATTACCTCCTCCGGGCTCTCAAAACGATGCTGCTCGTTTTGCTCTGCCGGTATCTCGCTTCCTGATTCCATAAATTCATTCAGCGATACTACTCCGGTAATCTTCATCTGAGATTGCCAGGAAAGATAATCCTCCTCCGAAATGCCAAGGCTTGCAGCAATTTCCTCGTCTGTGGCCATACGCCCTGTAGAGGCCTCTATCTCTTTCATAACCGCTTCAATCTTTTTTTGCTTCTGTCTGATTGTACGCGGAATCCAGTCCATTTTTCTGATCTGATCCAATATGGCTCCCCGGATCCGAAGGCTGGCATAGGTTTCAAATTTCACCGCCTTCATGCTGTCAAATTTATCTATGGCGTCAATCAGTCCGAAAATGCCATAACTTACCAGATCGTCATACTCTACATTATAGCCCAGATACATGCTCAGGCGTCCGGCGACCAGCTTTACCAGGGGCGCATATTCCAATATCAGTTTTTCTCTGATTTCCGGCGACTTGGTCTTTGCATAATTTGCCCAGAGCTTATTTTTGCCTGCCTCGTCCATCCCTACCTCCATCACAAATTTATGCCTCGTCCTCTTCCTCTACACTGCCCTCTTTCTCTTCAACAGAAATCTCATCCTTTGCAGCCGCCTCTTCCATCGCCGCCAAAGCCGCGGCCTCTCTCTCCCTGATCTGGTCCATAAAGGATACCACATTCTTCTGGATAATACACCCGGCAATATAGAATATTATAAGGACAGCCAAAAGTACCGGCAGCATCTCTTTCATGGAATAGCGGAAAAGATACATTGCAATGCTCGACACGGCCCCGGCAAAAAGCATCAAAAAAGGGGCAAATAAATTTTTCTTATTCATATTATTTTCTCCGGCTTTCCAATAGAACGAATGTGGAAGTCCCCGCTTTTGGGATAAAAGACAACGGTTCTGCCGTATGTATCACCGGTATCCTGCGCAAGAAGAGGTATTTTCATTTCTGCAAGCTTCTTTTTGCTGGCGGCTACATTTCTCTCTCCTACGCGTATCGTATCTTTTTTGCCCACTCCCGCAAACATCTGGGCGCCTCCGGCGATCTTGGCCACAAGCCGGAAACGGCTTGCACCCATCTTAATCAGCTCATTCACCATATCTTCAATCCCGGTGTCCGCGAATTTGGGTCTGTTTGTGTTATTTTGGATTTCCCGGCTGTCCGGCAGCATAATGTGCGCCAGCCCGCCAATGCCTGTTCGCGGGTCTCTGATCGCTATCCCCACACAAGAACCCAAGCCTACTGTAATCACTCCATCCTCACCTTTACAGGTTTTCCAATCTGCCATTCCAACTTTAATTATCTCACCCATCTTAAAAGAGCCTCCCGTTTTTTTTCTTCCGAAGCTAAATAACACCCAGTGATGATAAAATTTTCTCGTAAGATTCCATGTCCGGGATCAGAATAAAATATCCGTCCAATTCTACGTCATCCGAAAACTTGGTCTGTATCAGCAAAATATTGTCGCCGAAAACACCAAACTCCACCGCCGGAACACTAAGCAGGGCGCCCGCCATATCAATTCCAATCTGGGGCACCGAAGGGAAAATTTTCAGACCGGTTATGCCGGAAAGCGCATTCAAATATGCTCCCGTTATGATATTTCCCACCTCTTTGACTGCGGAACATTCCATCTCGCCGAATTCATATTCCTCGGCGCTGTCCTCGTCGATGACAAGCATCCCCGCCATCAGCTTATTGACCACATGGGCGGCAGCCTTTTTGTCCATGATAAACATCATACTGCCTTCCACATCCCCCTCCACCTGGAGGTAAATACCCACCATGATCTTTTCGTCGCCGCCTACAATCTCTCCCACATCGGAAAACTCCAGCAGCCTTACCTGGGGCACAGACATATCTACCTTGCTGCCCATCATGGACGCAAGCGCCGTAGTTGCATTGCCGGCTCCGATATTCCCCAATTCTTTCAGTACATCAAAATACTGGCCTGTTAGTCGTTCCATATTCAGGTCATTCATAATGGCCCCTCCTGATCAATCACTTTTTTATTTATGGTTTCCTGCAGAATCAAAAATATTTTTGACATATAGTTTCATTATAACACAAAATAAGTTTTTCATAAACCTTTTTCCCGTTTTCTGCGTTTTCGCTCCTCTTCAAAGATAAAACGGATAATTTCTTCTCTCTCTGTAGTATCAATATTAATATACTGTGCGCGGTGCTCGTAGGAGCCCGTTCTGTTTTCGACCTCTATAGATACAAGCACCTTTGCCATCAGAGAGTAGTCTTTTTTCTTTTCTCCCATAATCAGGCTGTACTGACAGTAAATCAGGCTGCCCGGCTCATAGGGATAATCTCCTACAAACCTAAGGCCCCCGCCGCTGATGTCCACGGCAACAGCCTGCTTAAAGGGCAAATCCGGTCTCAAATACCGGTCATGCCTTGCCGCAGCCCTGATTTCATCCTCTTCCAAAGGCCTGATATTAATCCCGATTGCACAATCCAGACGGTAATATTCCCTTCGCTGGGTTTTGCGAAGGCCTGCCGTCAACTGCAGAAGAAGAACAAAATTTTTATCCGGCTTATAGACGTCAACCACGATAGCCGAACTTTGATAAATCCCGTTATCCGTGAAGAAGTAAATCACATACTCCGAATTAACCGGAAGGGAAATCAACCGGGTCTTTTCCATGGGCATCAGAATTTCCAGCCGGTCTTCCGCAAGAATATCGGAAACCTGGCTCTGATATACTTTTCTCTTTATTAATACTTCTTCCCCCAAATCCTCCTGATTGATCGGACGTATTTCGATCTTACTCCCCGGCACTACATATTCTGAAAGCATCCTGTCTCCTCCTGTCAAAATTAATAGTTTAAATTTTTTCCTGTTAATATATGGGAAAAGAAAGCCTCCATTCCCCTTTTGAGCCTTCTATGCCCTACTTCCCTGTCCAGCAGCTTTGCAGCGATCATCTCATAGGCCTGTGCCGACCTTGCAGCGGGAGCCTTTAAAGACACCGGCGTCTGCTGCATGACGGACTTAGCCAGTTGATGATCCTCCGGTATCTCTCCCAGATAGGTGATGGGAAGCTTCAGATACCTGCTCACCACTGCATTCAGCTTGTTATAAAGCGTCTCTCCGTCCTCCAAAAAGGCCACCCTGTTTGCAATCACCTTTACCTCAGAAGATTCGCTCTCAAATCTCGGATGACGCCCCAAGGCCTTTAAGAGAGAATAAGCGTCTGTGATAGAAGTAGGCTCTGATGTAGTGACCAATAGAATCTCCCCGCTGGCCACCAGAAATTCCAATACGGCATCCGATATTCCGGCTCCGGTGTCCACAATAATTATATCGGCAATACTGTCAAGCTCCGCCAGATTCTTGATGATATACAAAAGATAATCCCTGCTGAGATTTGAAAGTCCCGCAATTCCCGAGCCTCCCGATATAAACCCTACATCCATGGGCCCCCAGGTTATGATCTCCCTGATGTTCTTTCCCTGATAAATCAAATCATACAAATTGTATGTGGGTATTGCTCCAAACATAATTTCTATGTTGGCGAGGCCGAAATCCGCATCCAATATAATGACTTTCAGTCCCTGTCTGCGGAATTGTATTGCAAGATTAATCGCTGTGTTTGATTTTCCCACGCCTCCCTTTCCGCTGGTAACCGAAATCACCCTTGCCTGGGGTTTATTAACAGAGACATTGCCTGCCTTAATAATATTTCTTAACGGTTCAGCCTGATCCATATGCCTTCCTCGCTTCTCTAAGGTTTATTCATCCGGCCGTATCACACAAACGGCGCAAATCGTCCTTTGTTAGAATCATCTTCGGCTTTCAGGTCTTTTTACCGCCCAGGAGCTGTTTCACTGTCTTCTGAGGGTTAAATTCCTCTATATCATCAGGTACATTCTGACCATAGGTGACATAAGACATGGAAGCATCCGTATAAAGCTTTATGTTAAGCAAATTTCCTAATGTGACGGTTTCATCCAATTTGGTAAAAATCAGGTTATACTTCGTCATTTTTGAATAACTGTCCGCAATGATAACCAGATCCTTATATTTTGTAGTGGCGCTGAGTACTAAAAATACTTCCTTCTCGGCAATCCCTTCCACAGAATGCAAAAATCCGTTCATGATTTCCTTCTGGGCCTCGTTTTTGTGGGAATGCCCTGCCGTATCCACAAGCACATAGTCATAGTCCTTAAATTCCTCCAGGGACTGCTTCATCTCGTCCTCTGAGTAGATCACCTTAAAGGGAACCCCCATGATATTGGCATAGGTGCGAAGCTGCTCGGCGGCCGCAATCCGATAAGTATCCGTGGTAAAAAGAACGATCTTTTTGCCCTCCTCCACATGGAATTTCGAGGCGATCTTTGCAATCGTTGTGGTCTTTCCCACTCCGGTGGGGCCTACAAAGAAGACTACCTTCGCCCCCTTTTCAGCCTCCATAATTTTTACCGGCTTTCCGAATTTCAGGATCATTTTCTGATAAACATTTGCCAGCACATAATCAAAGGGTACGTTGGGTTTATTGGTCTTCTCAATCTCATCAATGATCTGGTTCGCATATTGCTCGCTGATCTCATTGTCGAGCATGGTATTGTAGAGCAGCTTCATAAAACGCTCTAACTCACTCTCACGCTCCTCCAGCGCAAGCTCATTCTTGGCTTCATCGGGCTTTTGAAGCTGCTGTTCAAGAAGAGTCTGAAGACTGTCCAGCTTTTCCTCAAGGGCGTTCCCCTCTTTCCTTCCTTCTTTTTTGGGAGCGTTTTTTTCTTCGGCAGCCTCCTCCTGCAAAAGGGTGTTCTCGCTGGGGGCCGGAAGAGCGGCTACCTCTCTGCGCACAACCGGCTCCGGCAGCATCTGCGCAATTACCGCCTCCTTTTTGGGAGCGGGGACTCTCTCGGGTTCCTCCTCCAGGGCGACGGTAACCTCTGTGAGCTGAGGCAGAATGAAGCTGAAAAGCCCCTTCCGCTTTACATTTCTCACATTCATAATCACCACATTATTTCCCAGTTCTTTTTTTGCGCTCTCTACTGCCTCTGCTTCTGATTTTCCCTGAAATTTCTTGATTATCATGCTGTCACCATTCCTACGGACTGTAATTCAATACTACCCTCTATCTCATTATATGATACGACGATCAAATCTTTATAGTAATCCTCTGTCAGCCGCTTAAAATACATACGCACAATGGGCGAGGTGATAATGATCGGATTCTTCCCCAAATTCTCCAGCTTGGCAATTTCGTTGCCTACAGATGCCATAACCGCCTTTGTTTTTTCCGGATCCAGCGTCAGATAAGCGCCGTTTTCTGTCTGCTTCACACTTCCCATGATCTCCTGCTCCAGCTTCGGATCCAGCGTCACCACACTGGAAGTCTCATTGGAAGGGAAAAATCTGCTGGAAATGGCACGCTTTAAGCTCTGCCTTACATATTCCGTCAAAATATCCGTATCCCTGGTGGAAGAGGCATAGTCTGCCAGCGTTTCAAAAATCGTAAGCAGATCCCGGATGGAAATTCCCTCTTTTAAAAGATTCTGAAGTACCTTCTGCACCTCGCCAAGCCCCAGCAGCTTGGGCACCAGCTCATCCACAAGGGAAGGATTGGTCTCCTTCAGGTTATTGACCAGATTCTGTACATCCTGCCTTGTAAGCAGCTCGGAAATATACTGTCTGATAATCTCCGTCAAATGGGTGGCTATAATGGACGGCGGGTCTACTACCGTATAACCCATGCTCTCCGCCCGCTCCCTCTGGCCTTCCGTGATCCAGATTGCCGGCAGATGGAAGGAAGGCTCAAAAGTGGGAATACCCGTGATCTCCTCCTCCACGTAGCCCGGATTCATTGCCATATAGTGATCGAAAAGGATTTCTCCCTCGCTGACCTGTATCCCTTTTATCTTGATAATGTATTGATTTGGATTGAGCTGAATATTATCCCGAAGCCTGATAATCGGAACGACCGTCCCCAGCTCTAAGGCGATCTGCCTTCTGATCATAACCACACGGTCAAGCAGATCCCCGCCCTGGTTCACGTCTGCAAGAGGAATAATACCATAGCCGAATTCCAGCTCGATGGGATCTACCTGCAGCAGGCTGTTGACATTTTCCGGCGCACGAATCTCCTCCGCCGCCGCTTCCTCCATATCAATCTCTCCCTCAATCTGCGCTGTCTCAAGGGTGGCCGAGATCTGTCTTCCCACCACAATAAAAATCAGTCCGAGGGTTAAGAAAACCAGATCAGGCAGGGGGGTAACAATCCCTAAGCCGGCAATCACCGCCCCTACCAGATAAAGCACCTTTGGAACCCCAAAAAGCTGTCTCACCAACACACTGCCGAAATCCGCATCCTTAGAGCCCTTGGTCACCAGAATACCGGTGGAAAGGGATATTAACAGAGACGGGATCTGGCTCACCAGACCGTCGCCGATGGTAAGAATTACGTATTTTTGAAGGGCGTCCATGATCTCCATATTCTGCCAGATCACACCCGTGGCAATACCGCCCACGATATTGACAAAAGTGATAATAAGGCCCGCCGTAGCGTCTCCTTTTACATACTTAACGGCACCGTCCATGGAACCGAAGAAATTGGATTCCTCCTGAATCTTATCCCTGCGCCGCTTCGCCTCTGCGTCCGTGATTGCTCCGGTATTTAAGTCCGCGTCAATGGCCATCTGCTTACCGGGCATCGCATCCAGGGTAAATCTTGCCGTTACCTCCGCCACTCTCTCAGAACCTTTATTGATTACCATAAACTGAACCAGTATCAAAATAATAAAGATGATACTGCCCACTACCAGATTGCCTGCTCCCACATAATTTCCGAAAGTCGCCACAACCTGGCCGGGATCTCCGGTGGTAAGGATCAGTCTGGTAGACGATATATTCAGAGCGATCCTGAATATAGTGGTAAACAAAAGTATTGTGGGGAAAAAAGACAGATCCAGCACTTCCTTGGAAAACATGGTACCAAATAATACGGTAAATGCAACTGCAATATTGCAGGCAAGCAATACATCTAAAAGCCCACTGGGAATCGGCACGATCATCATGATAAATGCCGCAAGCACATAGGCCGCTACAGCAACATCCGCTTTTTTCATGTCTCTTCTCCTTTCCTCATCTCTTCTCTATTTTAAATTTTACCCTTTAAGTGGTAAACAAATGCAAGCACTTCCGCTACCGCCTGATAAAGCTCCGGCGGGATAAGCCCTCCGATCTCCACATTGGCATAGAGCATCCGGGCAAGAGGTTTGTTTTCAACGATTTCTATCTCATGTTCCCTGGCCACATCCTTGATCTTCTGTGCCAGATAATCCTCTCCCTTTGCCAGCACATAAGGCGCGTCATATTTTTCGGGGTCATATTTGATAGCCACCGCATAATGGGTCGGGTTTGTAATAACCACATCCGCTTCCGGAAGCTGGGACATCATCCGGCGCATGGACGCCTCTCTCATCCGCTGCTTTTGCTTGGCCTTGACCTGCGGATCCCCTTCCTGGTTTTTGTACTCGTCCTTGACCTCCTGCTTGGTCATCTTCATATCCTTATGGAACTTCCACTTCTGATACCAGAAATCCAAAAAGGCGATTACCATATACACCATGGCAATCCTGATGCCCAAATCAATGGCAATTTCACCGATCAGGCCGATTGCCTGATTCAAAGTAATATCATATAAAAGAAAGATTTCTCCCACCCTGTTCTTAAGGTAAGAATAAACCACATATCCGATAATTACAAGTTTAAGCAGGGATTTAAACAGCTCTACCAGTGAATTAGGCGAAAAAATCCTTGCAAAGCCCTTCACCGGGCTGAGTTTACTGAACTTGGGCTTAAGCGGCTTTGTGGTGGGTCTCCATTTCACCTGGGCAATATCGCAGATCACCGCCACCATCACCCCGATCAGCAGGACAGGCGCAATAATCATCAAAAGCCGCAGCATCATACTGCGTATCAGCACATGGAGCGAAGCCGTGGAAATGTTTCCGTTGTACATTTTTGCGAGCTCCGGAATCTGCCCGTAAACCACATGAAAAGACTCAATGAATCTGGAGCCTATTGTTCCCACATATACCTTTAATATGACAAACAGGGCAAGCATCCCAAAGGCATTGGCAATCTCTTTGCTCTTCGCTACCTGTCCTTCTTTCCTCGCATCATTTAGCTTTTTACCGGTCGGTTCCTCGGTCTTTTCTCCTCCGGGGCCGTCCTTCGCAAAAAACTGCAGGTTATATTTTAACAAAAGCCTATGATTCTCCATCCATTTTTCCTGTCTTTACTTTTGACATCCCACACTATGGCATCACAGCCTCCACAAAGGTGGACACCATATACTGCATCTGCCCGTAAATAAAGTTGGCCGCAGAGGGCAGCATGGAAGTAGATAAAAACAAAATACTAAGCCCTACCAGCACCTTCGTCTGCATACCTACCGCAAACATATTCATCTGGGGCGACACCTTGGCCAAAACACCCAAAACCGCATTTAAAATCGTCATAACCGCAAATATGGGAAGGCAGATACGAAACCCGATAATGATATAGTTGGCCATAAACTCCAGCATGGAGGCTAAAATTTTGTCACTGTTAAATACCGCTGCGTTAATCGGAATCAGCGTATAAGTCTCTGCCAAAGCCTTCAAAAGATACTGATGCATCCCCGAAATCAAAAGCATCAGCATAATCGTATAATTGTAATAAATTCCCGTGATTGAAGTATTTTGTTTGGTAGTAGGATCAAACAGACTTGCCATGGAAAGGCCCATTTCCATATCCGCAATGTGTCCCGCAAAAGCCACCACAGAAAAGCTTAAGTTGGCCGCAAAACCGATCAAAAGCCCTGTAAGAGCCTCCTTCATCACAATGATAAAATAACCGGTCAAAGTATCATATACAATTCTTTCCCCCGGTATCACAGGATAAAGCAAAATCGACACAAAAAAGCTCAGTCCGATCCTTATATTTCTGGGCGTATTAGTCATACTGAAAAAAGGCGCCGCGAAGATAAAAGAAGCAACCCTGATCAGTATCAGCAGAAAATATTCCAAATCTGCATAGCTAAAAGTATAATCCAGCATAGTCTGCTACCTTGCATAACGCCCAAGATCCGACCAAAGGCTTATCATAAAGCCGGACATTTCACTGAGCATCCAGTTTCCCAACAAAATCAATGCAAGAAATACAGCCAGAATCTTCGGCACAAAGGTAAGCGTCTGCTCCTGAATGGAAGTAACCGCCTGGAAGATACTGATGATCAGACCTATTACCAGCGACACCAAAAGAACCGGAGCCGCCACCTTGATAACCAGAAACAACGCCGAGCTGGCAATGGCTGTAACCTCATCAACTGTCATACTTCATCATCCTTTCACACTTCACCTGTAAAATGTTCCTACCGTGTTCATAATAATCAAATTCCATCCATCTGCAAGAACAAACAGCAGGATCTTAAAGGGCATGGAAATCGTAGTAGGCGGAAGCATCATCATACCCATACTCATAAGCGTCGAGGATACCACCATATCTATCACAATAAAAGGAATATAAATAACAAACCCTATGATAAAAGCCAGTCTGAGTTCGCCTACAATAAAACTGGGCACAAGCACCGCAAGGGGAATTCCGTCTAATGTACCGTCCCACTCCTGTCCTGAAATATCCAGAAACATCCTCACATCCTTGGTCTGGGTCTGCTTGTACATAAATTCCCTGAAAGGCGCTGCGCCTGCTTCCAGAAATTCCTCCTGGGTAATTCTTCCTTCCTCAAAAGGAACCACCGCATCCTCATACACCTGAGACAGCGTGGGCTGCATAATAAAATAAGTCAGAAACAAAGCTAACCCAATCAGCACCTGATTGGGCGGCGCCGTTTGGGTATTCAAGGCTGCTCTCGTAAAATGAAGCACAATGATAATTCTGGTAAAAGACGTGAGCATGATAAGCAGTATTGGCGCCAGGCTTATCATGGTCAGAGTGAGCAAAATACGCAGTTCCCCGTTCACCTGGCCATTTCCGTCCTTATAGGTAGTAACCGTCAGGTTGTTGGCAATGTTTAATTGGGATAACTCCTCCTGGGTCTGAGCACTGCCCGGCTCATTAATATAAGTCCTCTCCTGCGTCTCACCGGCTAAGCCAGAATCATCCACTGCAGCAGCCTGCACCTCTAACTTAGGAGTAACACACAATATGCCTACCATTACCAGCAGGCATATTATTTTTAATATCCTTTTTTCAAACAAAAACTTTTCCATATCATTGCCTTAACAGCTATTCCTTCCCTTTATCCTTCAAATTTTTCATCTTCTCGAGAATGTCCGCAAACCCTATTGCCTGCATCTCCTCCCCCCGAAGATCAAGTTCAATGGCGGAAAGCTCTGAAAGCATATGCACCTCGTCTTTTCCCACGCCAATAAGCAAATACTTTTCTCCTGCTCTGACTATCTGGATATATTTGTTTGGAGCAATCCGGCAGGTTTCCATAATCTCCAAATTGCCTAAACCTGCCTTGCCCTTCTGATAATTTGCTATCCATCTGGTAACCAGATAAGTGATTGCCAGTACAAATACAAAGAGAATCAGCACCGTCATAAACTGAAGATAACCATCCATCTTTGTCGTAACCGAAAGAAGCATACTATCCAATTACCTTCTTAACAGCTTCAAGAACACGATCTGCCTGGAAAGGCTTCACAATAAAGTCCTTCGCACCACTCTGGATTGCCTCGATAACCATTGCCTGCTGCCCCATTGCCGAACACATGATAATCATTGCATTGGGATCGGCTCCCTTAATCTTTTTAAGCGCGCCTATTCCGTCAAGCTCCGGCATGGTAATATCCATCAGCACAAGGTCAGGTCTTAACTCCGCATACTTCTCACATGCCTTCAGACCGTTTTCAGCTTCCCCTGCTACATTATAGCCATTCTTTGTAAGAATGTCCTTGATCATCATGCGCATGAATGCTGCATCATCCACAATTAAAATATTTTTTGCCATTTTTTACTCTCCTACCTCTACTTAATTATTTCGGTTACACGGATACAAAAGCTCTCTTCCATTACCATAACCTCGCCCTTAGCTACTAATTTACCGTTTACCAGTACATCTATAGGTTCACCGGCTATTCTGTCAAGCTCTATGATTGTTCCCGGTGCGAAGTCCAATATCTCTGCTATGGATTTCCTTGTTCTGCCAAGTTCTACGGTTACATCCAAGGGTACATCCCTGATCAGGCCAATATTTTCCTGTCCTGCCATGGCCGCTGCATCCGTATTAAAGCTCTGGAACTGTGCAGGCTGTATATTCATATTCATCATCGGCATTCCCATATTGCTCATCATCGGCATCCCCATAGCTCCGTTCATTCCCATCTGAGGCATTCCCATTTGGGGCATCCCCATCTGAGACATACCGTTCATCTGCATTCCCGGCATCTGATTCATCGGCATCCCCATAGCCGCGCCCATATTCATCTGGGGATTTCCCTGATTCGTATCAGGCATTCCTGCCGCCATACCCTCTGCCGGTGCTGAAGGAGCAGGTGCAGGCGTCGGCTCCGGCGCGGCCTCACTGCCTGACTGATTGGTAATAAAAGTCTCATACAGGCTGTTGGCAAACTCAACAGGATAAAGCTGCATAATAGAACTGTCAACCAAATCTCCGATCTGCATTCTGAAAGCAATCTTTACAAAGCTTCCCTCCAAAAAGGAGTCAATATCTCCTCCGTTCGTGACATCATTCAAATCCATCAGATTTGCCTGCGGAGGACTAATATCTATCATCTTTCCCATCATAGTGGAAAGGGACGTTGCGGCGGCTCCCATCATCTGATTCATCGCCTCAGAAATCGCGCTTAAATGTAGCTCTCCAAGCTCTCCAGCCGTATTGCTGCCGTCTCCTCCCATCATCAGATCCGTAATCACCTTTACATCATGCTCTTTTAAGATCATGATATTTGATCCGTCAAGCCCGGACGTGTAACGTATCTGGATAAAAACACAAGGGCGCTCATAGTCGGCTACCACCGTCTCCCAATTAGCCATTGTAACCACTGGGGTGGTAATATCTACCTTCATGTTTACAAGCGAAAACAGTGTAGTCGCCGAAGAGCCCATGCTAATGTTGGCAATCTCTCCGATTGCATCCTTGGCATCCGCCGTAAGCATACTGTCATCTACAGGCGAACTGCTTCCGGTACCAGCATTATTTGATAAATCCATGCCGTTAAGAAGCGCACTTATTTCATCCTGTGAAAGCATTTCATCCATGCCTTAATCCCCCTCTCTCATTACTGATGTTACCCGTACCGCATAATTTTCTTTGACAGAACCGGGAAGCGCGGTAAATTTCTTAATATTCCCCACAAAGATATTCATCTCTGTGTCCACTTTAGAGTCCAGCCTTATAATGTCTCCTACCTGCAAGTTCAGGAAATCGTTTACGGAAACCTGGCTGCTTCCAAGGACGGCCTTAACCGGTACGTCCACTCTCTTGATCAGAGACTCTAACTGTTCTTCATAATCGCTGTGATCCTGCTTCTGCAGCGTTGAATACCAGAACTTGGTATTTAAGTTATCCATCACATCTTCTAATGTAAAGAAGGGAAGACAGATATTCATATAGCCTTCCGTATCCCCAACCTTGATATTTAAGGTAATCAGGGCAATCATGTCACCGGGAGCTATAATCTGGGCAAACTGTGCATTGGTTTCTATTCGTTCGAGAATCGGATCCACTTCCGCCACATTTTTCCATGGTTCATGCATGAGCTGCATACATACCACCATTAATTTCTGCAGAATAATCATCTCGATCTCTGAGAATTCTCTGTTTTTTTCCAGGGGCAAGCCCTGCCCTCCCAGCATTCTGTCAATCATGGCAAAGCCGAGATTGGTAGATAACTCTACAATAATATTTCCATTTAAAGGACTGAAATTCACTATCCCAAGTATCACAGGGTTTGAGAGAGCATTGCTGAACTCGGAATAGATTACCGCCTCCGAACTGGACACGGATACCTGTACATTCTTCCGCAGATAAACCGGAAGATTCGTAGAGAGCAGTCTTCCGTAATGCTCGTATATAATTTCAAGAGTTCTCAAATGCTCCTTGGAGAATTTAACAGGCCGCTCAAAATCATAGGGCTTTACCTGCTTTTCCCCGCCGTCCGGCATCTGATTTACATCTACCTCACCGCCGCTTAAGGCTGCGAGTAAATTATCTATTTCACTTTGAGATAATACCTCGCCCAAGAGTATACACCTCCTTTATTCCTGGCACAGTATTTGACAACACATTTGACAAAGTACGGCTTTTACATATAAATTGGGCTGATCAGTGTTACATCAAAGATAAAATCCGAACTGTAGAGAGCCTGAATGCTGCTCAGTATATCATTGCTTATGATCTGAGGATTTGCCTTGGCCTCTTCCATTGTATACTGGCCTACCACCTCGGTAATCTTGCCCTTGATCAAATCCTCTCTCTCCGCAATCTGTTCGCCATAGGTCTTGTAGTCCTCATGGGCATTGTTCATGGATATAACCACAGACATCTGTGCATAATGATCCTTCTCATCCGGAACGCCGTTTTCATCCACGCTCTTTTTGAGCGCAATCTGCATATCCGCAATCGTGTAAGTAGCTGTATTTTCAAGAGGGACCGACGTCTCCGCTTCCCTTGACCCCTGAAGATCCAGGCTGATTGCTGAAGCAATATCTCCCACAAGGGAAGCTGTTTTCTGATTTATACTGGTAATGCTGAACATCAGTATGGACGTCAGCACAATATTAACAATGAGTAATGCCAGTATCATAATTGAAACCAAGTTCTTTTTCATAATGGGTACAACCTTTCTTCATTAATAGGAACTTAACGAATTATATATTTTTATTTCCACTCTTCTGTTTCTGGCTCTTCCTTCCTCTGTAGAATTATCCGCGATCGGTTGATATTCGCCTCTGCCGGAGTGTTTAATCAGCCCGGCATCCAATGTGGTATTCTGTTCCAGATAATAAAAAACCGACAAAGCACGGCCGCTGCTGAGCTCATCATTGTTTGAGTACTTGGCTCCGGACATGGGGACATTGTCCGTATGCCCTTCGATCTCAATGACTCCCTGGCCGAATCTCTGAAGAATAATTCCAAGCTGATTCATCAGCGGCAAGGCCTCTTCCTTAATATCTACCTTCCCCGAATCAAAAAGAATCGCTCCGTTTAAGGTGAGCTGCACATACTGTGCGGTAAACTCTATATCGATTTCCTTATCCAGATTCTTTTCCTGCAGAGTCTCTTCTATTCTTTCCGCCATCTGCTCGGATTCTTTGAGCTTGGCTTCGTCCACTATTTCAGCGGCTTCTTTTAAATCCTCGGGCATCATCTCGCCCTCCGGATTTTTCCCGGTACTGTTGATATAATCGTCCAGCTCGTTCAACTGGCTGACGCCCATTCCAACCAAAATCCCATCGCCAATCGCTGTAGCCCCCGCCGAAAAAATACTGAAGGTCTGGTTAAAGGAGGCCGCTAACTGTTCAAATTTCTGAGCATCCACTGTAGACATGGAAAACAGCATAACGAAAAAGCAAAGAAGCAGGTTCATCAAATCCGAGAAGGTCGCCATCCACGCCGGGGAACCTTTAGGCGGTTCTTCCGGTTTCCTGTTAGCCATCGTCTTCACCTCCGCCTTCCATTGTCCTTTCGCCGGGCGCAAGGAATGATTTCAATTTCTCTTCAATAACTCTGGGGTTCTCCCCTGCCTGAATGGAGAGAAGTCCTTCTATCATAATTTCTTTTGTCATAATCTCTACAGCATTGTTCGCCTTCAGCTTTCCGGCTACGGGAGCGCAGATCCAGTTGGCAAGAAGGGAACCGTACAGGGTAGTAATAAGAGCCACCGCCATGGAAGGGCCGATACTGGAAGGGTCATCCATCTCATAAAGCATGTTTACAAGTCCTACCAGTGTACCGATCATACCCCAGGCAGGCCCCATCGACCCGAGATCATCCCAGAACGAAATTTTGTCCTTATGTCTGGATTCTGTACTGACCAGCTCTGTCTCCATAATTCCCCGTACCAGCTCAGGGTCGGTTCCGTCCACGATGAGCAGGATCCCCTTTTTCATAAACTCATCGTCCAGGTTTGCCGCAGCTTCCTCCAGAGAGAGGAGACCTTCCTTTCTGGCCACGTTAGACAAGTCAATAATCTGCTGAATCATTCCCTTCACATCTGTGGTGGGGGCTTTGAAAACCAAAAGGAAGCTCTTAAGCCCGGCTATGTACTCAGAAAGAGATCTGGATGCTAATACCGCAAAAAACGCACCGCCGAAGGTAATGATCATAGACGCTACATCTTTATATCTGCCGATATTTGCAAGAGACGCTGCATTGATACATCCGAATGCAAGCATGACAAAACAGAGAACTAAACCAAGAATCGACGCTAAATCCACAATTTTTCACCTTTTTCTGCGTTAATCCGCAAAAATTTCCTTTCTGTATGATTTTACAAGATTTTTCACTTCTTGTCTACCTTCTTTTACAATTAATTTCCTTCCTGTGGTAAATGCGATTACCGTATCCGGGGTTTCTTCCACAAGCTCTATCAAATCAGGATTCACTAATACTTTTGTCCCGTTTATTTTCGTCACTTCAATCATAATAATATCACTTCTCTCTCTGCGTTTCCACTAAAACCAGCATAATTTTTTTATTAATTATTACCAATCTACCCTCTGTTTAACAGAAAGCTGTCAGCCGGTTTTTTTCATGTTTGAGGGAACCATCCCTTAGGATTGGTTCCCTCGGTTTCACAGCTTATAAGCTGGCTGTGTCATATCCTGCGTTTATTCGGTTCTTAAATTAATTTCTGATCCTTATCGCTTCAGATTGGTAAGCTCTTCCAAGAGCGTGTCTGAAACGGTAATGATTCGGCTGTTTGCCTGGAAACCTCTCTGAGTGGTAATCATCTCCGTAAATTCCTGGGAGAGGTCAACGTTACTCATTTCGAGTACGCCGGAATCCATACGGCCGCCGTCTTCCGTAATATCCTTGCCCACACCGTCAAAATCGCCGGAGTTCATGGTTGCGGAATAAAGGTTATCCCCTTCCTTTTCCAGACCGGAAGGATTTGCAAAGGTTGCCACTGCAATCTGGCCCAGAAGCCTTCTCTGGCCATTGTCATAGGAGGCAAAAATCTTTCCGTCCTTCTGTACGGTAATGCCGCTGAGCTCTCCTACCTTACGTCCCTCTCCCTCGCCGCTTTCAAGGCCTGCAAAAGCGCTCATGGTAGAGGTCCCGTTCTTGTTGTAGTTGAAGGTTGCGGAGAAATCAATTTCTATTCCGTTTGAAGGGAAAATGGCCATATCGCCAAAGCTTAATTTGGTTGTGCTGGCTCCGCTGGTTCCGCCTGCCTCTAACCCTACGTAAGAGAATGTTCCCTCGCCTTCCACATACTGAAGTACGATTGCATTGGTAACCGGAATCTTTTCCGGATTCGTAGTAGGATCCGCTGGCTTTGTAGAGTCGAAATTCGGATTCTTCATCATGACATCTGATTGTACCAGATTGCCATTGCCGTCATCCTGAGGTGCCTTGATCGACCCCGTCCCCGAACCAAACTGGAATTTCTCCGTCACACCGGGAATCTCCTTACCGTCCTTATCAAACATAATGGATTTTCCGTCCGAATCAAGGACATTGTCAAGCTTTACATAAAACTGTCCCTTATCTCCGTCAATCGCATGAACACTGAGTTTGGCAGTATATTTATAGCCCTGATTATCGAAGAACTCCAGGTTCATCACCCTGCCGTCGTCGCTGTTTACATCCGTATCATACTTGTCAATTACACCGTCCACGGTTGCCTTTGTGGTAGCCTCCGGAGGATAAGTCATATTCTTACCTGTCATCAGTCTTAAGGGAGATACGGTATCCTTTTTTACATTCTGTCCCGTAGGATCCGAAGGATCTACCTGCCAGCCCATAACATTGTAGCCGGTGCTGGTCATGGCAAGGTTTCCTTTACCGTCAATGTAGAAGGAACCGTCTCTTGTGAAGAAGTTCTCCGAGCCGTTGCTCACCACGAAAAAGGCGTCCCCGCTGATCATAATATCAAAAGGATCATTGGTGCTCTGTGCGGCGCCCTGGCTGGCTATGGCCGTCTTGATGGCTCCTGTTTTGGAACCGAGACCGATCTGCCTTGCATTGGTACCGCCTACCCCGGTCAGTGCGTTGGCCCCGGAAGCCTTCTGTGTAGTCTGGTACATCAGATCGCTAAATACCATGGACTGGGATTTATATGCCGTTGTGTTTACGTTTGCAATATTGTTACCGATAACGTCCATTCTTGTCTGGTGTGTTCTAAGTCCTGCCACGCCAGAAAATAATGATCTCATCATAATGAAATGACCTCCTGATTCTCTGTGCCGTATTTGTCCCCTCCGTCATTCAGGGACACAAGCCTCCTTGCAGGTCCGGCTAAATAATTACGGCTCCATCAATATTTGTGAATATACTTTCTGTTGTATCGCCCTGATTCATGGCCGTCACTACCGTGCTGTTTGGAATATTCACGATAAAAGCAAGCTGGTCCACGATAACAAGGGATTCTCTGATTCCTTTTTGCTGCGCTTTCTGGGCACCCTCATTGAGCCTCTCTAACTGGTTGCTGGTCAGCTCAATCTTCCGGTCTGCAAGCCTGCCGGCTGCATGCTTGGAAAATCTTACCTCCTCGGTTCCCTTTGCCCGGCTGCTTTCCAGAATTTCCTGAAAAGACTTTCCATCCGTGTTTATTGCCGGCGCTGCGCCTTTGTTCTGCCTCAGGTATCGATCCTGCAGCTCTTCAATTGAAAGGAATCCATTATTTTGAATGTTCATAGCCCTCTCCTCCCTGACAGGTTGTTACTCGCATTCTTCGAACTGATCACGGGTACTCCCGGATCTCTTAAAACGCCTGTGGGGCTTCGCCTGCTTTCCTAGGCTCCCTCCTCGGTTCCCGGCTTCTCACTGTCTCCGGTCCCTTCGGTCTTATCCCCGTCGCCCTCACCGTCTCCGGTTCCTTCGGTTTTGTCTCCGTCGCCTTCTTCTTCTTCATCGCCTCCGGCTATCTCAACCAGCTCGGCCATGCGCTGTACATATTTCTGCAGCTTCTTCACATACTCGTCGCTAATAAAACCCTGCTGATATGCCGTCATCTTATTAAAGCCTTCCTGCAGAGTCTCTACAGCCTCCCGGTCTGCTATGGTCAGATTACTTAAGCTGGGCAGTTTGTCAATGGCTCTCACGAAGGATGATGCAAGTTCAAAAGCAATCTGATAGGACTCGTCGATTACTGCATGCACATCATCTACCGAATACAGGCTTCCGTCAATGGACACATAGGCCTTGTTGTTCTCATAGGTCACATACTCTACCACGCCCTGCAATACATGGACATCCCCGTTTTGATCCATGGTCTGGATCTCCACCAGCTTACCGACCATTCCCGAGGCTCTGGATAGCTCCATGGTCATTGCCATATTCTGCATCTGCTCCACCTGGGAGAAGGTCGCATACTGCGCAATAAACTCCGTGTTGGAGGTAGGCTCTAAGGGATCCTGGTTCTTCATCTGGGCCACCAACAGTTTTAAGAATGCATCTTTATCCAAACCGCTTTTGGACGCCTTTTTTACGGAGCTTTCGGAAGCGCTTTCCACTAGCTGACCGTTTTCTATTGCCTGTGTTACTGCCATATCACTACTCCTTTCTGCACTCTAAAATCTTATGCGGTATAGTCTACTGTGTTTCCGTTTGCCTTCATCATCTTAGCTGCAAGCAGCTCCTCGTCGCTTGCGTTCTCCTCTGTAAGGCTGTCTACATCCAGTTCGTTCAGGTTAATTCTTCTGGGTGCTTTTTTGTTGTTCTGGGAGGAAGCATTCTCTTCCCTGCCCTGTCCCTGCCAGAGATTACTCTCAAAGCCATGGCTTTCCACCGTAACCTGCACTGCCTCCACCTTGATCCCCTGATCACGCAGACTCTCCTGGAGAGTCGATATCTGGCTTTCCAAGGCCGCTTTCACCGCTTCATTCTGCACATGGAACTGTGCCGTGATTTCGCCGCCCTTCGAAGAAAGCTGGATATGTACGCTGCCAAGGCTTTCCGGGTGTAGCTGCATTTCAAGCTGATCCATTCCGGGCTTTAGCTGGATCTTCATATAGTCCATGATCTGATCCATAATATCCTGGGTCTGTTCGCTGAAAAAGGGGACATTCTGTTCTGGTGAAACCTCTGCCGCAGCGGTATTGGTCTGGTTCAACCCGTTCAGCAAGGAATCTGCGGAGCCGAAGTTCTCTCCCGTTTCCTGCCCGCTGCTTTCACCGCCCTTTTGTTCCTGCCCGCCGGTATTTTCCCGCGCAACATTTTCTTTCGTATTTGACGATACGACCTCCAGGGTCTTAACGGCATTGCCGCTTTCATCAGCCGCAAGCTTCACTGTCTCATCACCTGATTTTACCTCAACGGTGATCACCGGCTCCTCTGCTGCTGAATCCTGTGTCTGAACCGTAAGCTCTCCGGCCTCGCTCTGGCCATCAGAAGCATACATCTGGTCAAGTAAGCCCGAAAGCTCCTCAGGATTTAAATCCAGGGTCTCCATCAATCCGCTTTTTACCTGTGATGCCATCTCAAGCAGATTCTGCAATTGAGCGAAAAGATTCTCATCGGTGAGAAGAGCCATTTGATCCTGCTCTCCCGAAAGCAAAAGCACAAGCTCTGTCAGATTGGAAGGCTCCAGCAGTGCGGCGGCGCTCAGTCCAAGCTGTTCCATCGCCCTGGCCACTTCCTCCTCTGTCACATCCAGTTCTTTTGCAACCTCTTTTACAATCTCTTCTCCGGCTTCCTCCACTGCCTGCCCCTCTTGCTGAGCAGTCACATCTTCCCTGACTGTCTCCTGCTTTACGGCAGTTTCCTGAGTGCTGACCACGTCCCTGCGGCTGTTTGTCATATCCGCCGCCGGGATCTGCATGGTCTTACTGCTTTTGACCGCCTGCATCTGTCCCTGCGCCAGACCGCCCTGGGTTTTGCTCATGACATCTCCAAAGTTGCCCGTCTGATCCATACCGCCTGTTTTTTTAAGACGGTTACTTCCCCCGACAAAATTCATCAGGGACTTTACGTCTTTTACAGGTGTATTCGTCAATTCACATCCCTCCTTTTATAAAGTTTTTACATCATTTATATCGGCTTAAGGCGCAGACCTTTTAAGCACCGGGATCCATTAAGATTCGGGATCCATCAGCTTTGTGATCCTGGCTGCGATTTCCGTATCCATCGCCCCGAGGATCTTCCCTCTTTGGTCTGCATCCATTACACCCAGTATTCTGACTGCCAAATCCAGATTATCTGTCATAGATTCAAAGATCGCCGCCGCCGCCTTGGGCTTCATGGCGGAATAAGCCGCCGCATAATCCTTGATCTCGTCGCTTTCTTCTATTTGAGTAATCACCTGTTTATAAAGGTATTCTGCCGTAGCCGGATCCATCTCTTCATAATACCTGCGGTACTCCTCTATTCCGGGTCCGTTTTCCGCATAGACTACTTCCTCGTAAAACTCTGTCTTGATCCGCTGAAAATCAACCTGGCTGTCCTCAAAGGTTTTAAGACGCTCCACCTCCGCCTTAAGCTGCTCCACTTCCTCAGAGCTGCTGTTTTTGGCCGACTGGGCGCGCTCTAACTCCAGTTCAAGCTCCTTGATGTAATCTACCGCTTCCTGAAGGCTCTTATAACCTCCATAGGTTTCTTCCCCGCCGCCTTCCTCCAGATTCTCCTCCATTGTATTCGGAAGGATTTTGTTAAGTACAGGCACATCCTTGAGAACCGGTGTAAGCACATTGCTTCCGAATCCGCCGAAATCCAGCTTGATGACCAGACATAAAATAGCGACCCAGATCAGGACGATAATAAATGTTACCAGAAAAACAGAACCGGAACCGGCTCCTCCGGACTCCTCCATGAGCTCCTCTTCCTGATCAGCAAGCTCTTTTGCTCTGGCTTTCGCTGCTTTGCGCTGCTCTTTTTTTTCGTTTTTTAGTTTTTTCTTTTCTTCCTTCAGACGCTCTCTGTCTAACTTGGCGTCCTCCTGATTTAATTCTCCAACCCTTGGCATAATAACCTCCTATACGGCATCCGTCCTCAGACAGGCCGCAGAGCGTAACATCTGTTTTTTACCTGTGTCCATGGGTATAGCTCACAAGCTCATCTATTTCCTTTGCCTCTTTCACATTTTCTTCATGAAGGAATTCCTCAAAGGCCTTCTCCCGAAGCTTCTGCTGTGTCTTGCTCTCCTGCATGGCAAGCTGAAGCCTGAGTCTGGCATCCTCCAAGGCTCTTTCCACCAGGCTCACCTGGTATCTCTGGTCAGCGATAAACTCATCCATAATCCCTACCGCATCCCGGTTTTCCATAATTTTTAAAACCTTCAGACCGTCTTTGCGCAGTGTCCTGCCCTGCTCCTGGTAGCCCTCCTTGCGTTCAATCAAAAGCCTTAGCTTTTCTTCCTCCTCATCTAACCGCATTCTCGCGGCGGCAAACTCCATTCTTGCCTGTTCCTGTATCTTCTCTTTTATATTCAGAATGCTCTGCATCCGATATACAAATTTAGCCATCTATTCCCCTTATGTATCACAGCCCGGGCGCAACGCTTTTCCGGTAAATACTTATTCGGCTCCCTGTTCAAAAATCTCTTTAAGAAGCTCCACCGACTCTTCAAAGGAAAATTTATCGCCTACCTCCTGACGCAGGTACTGATTGACTTCCTCTATTTTACGGATCGCATAGTCAATTCCCGGATTGCTTCCTGATTTGTAGGCACCGATATTGATCAAATCCTCCGCCTCATTATAGGTTGCAAGCACATTCTTCAGTTTCCCCGCATAGCTCTTATGGTCGCGCTGGGCAATCTGGCTCATACATCTGGAAATACTCTGCAGCACGTCAATTGCCGGATAATGATCCTTGTGGGCAAGCTTGCGGTTGAGCATGATATGACCGTCCAAAATACTTCTTGCCGTATCTGTAATAGGCTCGTTAAAATCATCGCCGTCCACCAAAACCGTATAAAGACCTGTAATAGAGCCTTTATCCGATCTTCCGGCCCGCTCTAAAAGCTTTGGCATTTCGGAATATACGCTGGGAGGATACCCTCTTGATACCGGCGGTTCCCCGCTGGCTAAACCGATTTCACGCTGCGCCATAGAAAAACGGGTAAGAGAATCCATCATAAGGAGTACGTCTTTGCCCTGATCACGGAAATATTCTGCAATGGCGGTAGCGCTCTGGGCCGCCTTCTTGCGCTCTAACGCCGGTTTGTCTGAGGTGGCAACCACTACCACGGACCGTTTCATTCCCTCCGGCCCCAAATCTCTCTCTATAAATTCACGAACCTCTCTGCCCCGCTCACCGATCAGGGCAATCACATTAATATCCGCCTTTGTATTCCTTGCAAACATTCCCATCAGAGTGGATTTGCCCACACCGGAACCGGCAAAGATTCCGATTCTCTGTCCTTTTCCAACAGTAATAAGGCCGTCCACTGCCTTAACACCCAGCGGAAGAACCTCATCTATGATTTTGCGGCTCATGGGATCGGGAGGCTTTGCCTCTACGGTGTATTCTTCACCGGTAAGGGGCATCTGCCCTTCTATCCTTCCAAGTCCGTCAAGTGTATGCCCAAGAAGTCCTGCGTCTACCCGGACTTTGAGAGGAGCGCCCGTGTTTTCCACCGTACTCCCCGGTCCGATTCCTTCCACATTCTGATAAGGCATAAGGAGAGTCTTGCCCTCCTTAAAGCCTACCACCTCTGCCAGAGACGCAGCGGCGCCATCCTTCTTCACCGGATAAATTCTGCAGATGTCGCCCAGCTTTGCAGCCGGCCCTGCGGATTCAATGGTAAGACCCACCACATTCACCACTCTGCCGCTGATCCTGAAAAGACTTTCCCCTGTTACTTTTATGTATTTTTCAAAATTGATACTCGGTGCAATCAATTGTTATTCCACCTTCATGTTATGTTATTCGTTTTATTTTTTATAGGAAAGAAGCCTGAGCTTCCTGCCCAGCTCTTTCAGCTCTGTCTCGAGAGAACAGTCGTAAACTCCCGCCTCGGTCTCGATCATACATTGAGACTCAGAAAGTGTCATATCCGATATAATCTCCAAATTCTCAGTCGATGTCCCCGCTTCTTCAAGGATACGCTTCTTTTCTCTCATCACCTGAGGATAATCCTTCTTTGATACATGGATAATATAGCTGGAGGCGCTGCTTGTTTTCTGCAGCGCATCAATCAGCAGGTTGATCACAATCTGTCTGTAATCACTTAAATCTACCTTAAAAATATGCTCGTAAATGCCGGTAAGTGCATCGATAAATTCCGGTTCCAGTTCTTCGATTTTTTGCTGGTATTCGGCCTCTAGCTCTTCGCGCCTGGCATGGCAGGCTCTCTCCATGTCCTGCACATTCTCCATTCCCCTCTGGTAGCCTTCCTGGAACCCCTGCTCCCTGGCTTCCTCCATGGCATTTCTGCGCATAACCTCGATCTGGGCGTTTGCCTGCTCGAGCATATTTCCCGCTTCTTCCTTTATCTGTGCGAGCTCCGCCCTGGCCGCTTCCAGCTCTTCGTTTATATCCTCCTGGGCCTGCTGCTGACCTGCCTTTACGATTGCCGACTGTCCGTCGGGAGAAAGCAGGGCATCCACCATGGCTGCATTCAGGCCCGAAGTAAATTCATCCGAATCCTCTGCAGCAGCCTCTCTGCGCTGATACCCCTGCGCTTCGGCTTCTTCCAGCCGTGATTTCATTTGTTCGTTGGAATCAATCACACGGGTGGAATCTCCTACAACCACCCAGCCTGCTTTATACAGATTATTAGACCACAATCTCATCACCTCCGCCGCCTCTGGATATGATGATCTCCTGATTCTCTTCCAGTTTTCTGATCACATTTACAATCTTCTGCTGTGCCTCTTCAACATCCTTCATACGGACAGGACCCATAAACTCCATATCCTCCTTGATCATGACGGCAAGACGCTTGGAAAGATTGTTGAAAATCGCATTCTGCACCTGCTCATTGGCTCCTTTGAGGGCAAGGCCGAGGTCGCTGTTCTCCACGTCACGCAGCACTCTCTGAATGGCGCGGTCGTCCAGAAGAAGAATATCCTCGAATACGAACATTTTCTTTCTGATTTCGTCGGCCAGCTCCGGTTCTTCCACCTCCAGCGTTTCCATGATGTGTTTTTCCGTGCTTCGATCTACTGTATTTAAAATATCTACTACTGCGTCCACACCGCCGATAATGTTGTAATCCTGATTTACAAGCGACGAAAGCTTTGTCTCTAACACCTTTTCCACTTCCTTTACCACATCGGGACTGGTTCTGTCCATTACCGCAATACGTCTGGCCACATCAGACTGTCTTTCAGGCGGAAGCGCAGATATAATAAGCGCTGCCTGCTGAGGCGCCAGATAAGATAAAATAAGGGCGATCGTCTGAGGATGTTCATCCTGTATAAAGTTAAGAAGCTGTGCAGCATCTGTCTTTCGCACAAATTCGAAAGGCTTCACCTGCAGGGAAGCAGTGAGCTTGCCAATTACACTCATTGCCTTCTCGTTGCCGAGAGCCTTCTCCAAAAGCTCCTTCGCATATGTAATACCGCCCTCTGCAATATACTGCTGTGCAAGGCAAATCTGATAAAACTCGTCTATAATTTCTTCCTTCAACTGCGGAGTCACGCTCCGGGTATTGGCAATCTCTAAAGTCAGTTCTTCGATTTCCTCTTCTTTCAGATGTTTAAAAATGGAAGCAGACTTCTCGGGTCCTAAAGCAATCAAAAGAATGGCCGCTTTTTGAACCCCGCTTATTTTGTCATTGGCTTCTTTCGCCATACCTGTTTACACCCCCTACGGAACCCGGGCTTTGTTTAACCCCATTCCTCATTTAACCAATTCCTCAAAAGATTAGCTGCTGCTTCCGGATTTTCATCCACAAATTTTTCAATCAGCATCCTTGTTTCAGACATCTGCTCCATTCCAAGACTTTCCATTTCAACCTCCGGCTGGGACTGCAGCAGCTTTTCTACCGACAGCTCCTCCGGCTGCTCCGGCTGTTTCTCTGAGCGCATACTTCTTAACACTACGATAGCAAGCAATGCAACAATCACTATAATCAGCACAATCTGTGCAATATCCGAAGCCGATATATTCAGCCCCTCCGCATCAAAAAATACGTTTTCAGAATAAGCCACAATAGCAATATTCTCTGCCGGGAATCCGGTGGCCTTGGCAACCACGTCATAAAGCTCCTGGGTTACCTCCACCTGTTCAAGCCCTGCATTGGCTAACTTATATTCTTCCCAAGTAACTCCGTCTAACTCGCCTCTTGCTTCCACATCCTCCTCGCGGATCAGGTTCACGCTGGTGGCCGTTAGGGAGATGGAAGAAGTGTCATAGTTAACCACCCCTGCGGAACTATCCTTATTCGTAATCCGCTCGGAGGGCATATATTTGCGTTCCTCCTCCGTGGTGGAGCTGTTGCTGTCGCTTCCGTCCTGATAAACATATTCCAATTGCTGTCCGTTTGAATCCGTACCGGGAACCTCTCCGCTCTCATTGGTGGACTCGGAAGTGAAGGTTCTCTCCGAGGAAAGGTATCCCTGGCTGTTCCCGTCGGGAACGTAAATCTCATGATCTGTGGTGGACGTGGTAGAAAAATCCACATCCAGATTCACCGCAACCTCTACCTTGTCGAAAAGCTTGGTGCCTAACATGACTTGTCTGACATCGTTTTTAACCTTCTTCTCCCACTGGGTTTTAACCCCAAGCTGCGAGGTCGTGGCGCCTGCAATACTGGAATCCTCTCCTCCTGAAAAAAGAGTGTTACCGGTACTGTCCATAATCATAATATTTTCTGTGGTTTTATTGCCGATTGCCACCGCGAGGGATTTCGCCATCCCCGGGGCATTGTCCGGATTGAATTCCTCCTTCAGCGTTAAAATAACCGTGAGAGATGATTCCTCTCTCTCCTTCATGAGGGTTCCGGTATTCTCCGGTATGTAGAGCTCTACATGGGCGCTTTCCACAAAATCAAATTTCCCAACCAGATCATTCGCCAGCCGGGTCTCCATATAAAACTTATATCTTCTCTCTTTGTCGGACTCAGTGGTACTGAACCCGCCCTCCGATACATTATCTATGGTATAGGTGTACGCCTGAACATCATTCACGGCAAGAAGCATACTGGCCTGAGACTGCTGTTTCTGGTTAATTTTTATTTGATAGGCGTCATCCGACACTTCATAGTCGAGTCCTTCATTCTCCAATAATTCCGTTACCTTGGCCGCTTCCTTGGTATTTTCGCAATTCATAAGCACCACATACTGCGGCTTCATCAGAATCGTAATCAAAATTGCGAAAGCCAATATAAGACCGGCCCCTGCGGATATGATAAATGTCTTTTGTTTTGTGGAAAACTTATTCCACCACTCAAGAACCTTATTTAAAATCTCCTTCAATCGCTCTGCCATAATCTGGCTGCCTGCCTTTCTTCCGTTCTCTGCTCCCAAGCTGCATTATACATAATAAAGCCCCGCATCAAATCTGCATCTGCATAATTTCCTTATATGCCTCAAGGAGCTTATCACGCACCGTTACGGTGTACTGCAGCGCCGTAGACGCTTTCTGGAGCGCGTTGGTCAGTTCATGAGTGTTTTCGGTTTCTCCCAAAGCCCAGCGTATCTTCTCATTCTCTGCATTGGAAAGATATGCGTTGGTCGTGTTCAAGTTCTCTATGGCTTTATCAAAAAGGCTTCCGAAATCTCCGACAGAAGTATTTTCCTGAGCGGAAGCATATTCCTGCGCCGCTGCCTTTACGGCCTGTGACGACAGATTATAAAAAGATGAGATGTCCATTGGTCGTTCCTTTCTTTATCTGTATAAATCTCTTTCAGCTTCTTTACTGAGCCATCTCAAGCCCCTTCATGGCAATACTCTTACTGGCGTTAAAGGCAGTGGAGTTTGCTTCATAGGCCCGGCTTGCATCAATCAGGTTTGTCATTTCCGTGATGATGTTTACATTTGGATAGGTCACATACCCGTTTTCATCTGCATCGGGATGGGCCGGATCATAAACCATCGTCATCTGTGTCCATTCATCCTCCATAACCTTTCCCACTCTGACCCCCTGGCCTTTAAATCTGCTGCTGGCAGAGCCCAGAAAGCTGCTGAAGGCCTGGGCCCCCTGAGGGCGCTCCTCGAAGGTAACCACCTTACGTCTGTAGGGGGTTCCGTCCTCGGTTCTTGTAGTATGGGCATTCGCCAGGTTTTCAGCCATAATATCCATACGGTAGCGCTCTGCGGTCATGCCGGACGCACTGATATTAAAGGAATTAAATATACTCATAATTACATCCTCCAAACTTTATTTCAATACCATTCTAAGGTTGGCAAACTCCTGGTTAATACTGTCAATAATTCCGTTGTAAAAAATCTGGTTGGAGGCAAGCTCCACGCCTTCCGTATCAGGATCAACGTTATTGCCGTCCAGACGGTAAGAGAAGTTGGCGGAATCCGTATAGACCCGCGCCTTAATATTGAGATCCGCAGCCCGCGCCACCTTGTCGTCCACGGACTCATATCTGGAGTTTCCCAAAGCCTCCCGAAGCTGCGTACTAAAATCAAGATCTTTTCTTTTATACCCCGGGGTATTTGCATTGGCATAATTGTTAATCAGCAGCTCGTTTCGCTCCCACGCCGCATCCGCCGCTTTGCCAAGTACATTTACATAATCAAATACGCCACTGTTTATCATATTATAACTCCTTTCGGAAAATTCTATATTGTTTCAAAATCAAAACCATGAATGACTTATACACAATATCCACCACTTATTCATTATAAATTATTTGGAGAAAAAGACAAGGCTTTTTTTACTTCTTCTGACATCTTTGTAACGAAAAAATTACATACAAAAAGGATTCATGCCTTTTGTTCTCCATAAATCCTTTTATTTATCGTACTTCAGCCATCCATAGCTATCTCATATTTTCTTTTTTCAGTTTTTCAATTTCCTCAAATACCATGTCGTTTAAAACCTTAATATAGGTTCCCTTCATCCCTGACGACCTGGATTCGATGACTCCCGCGCTCTCAAATTTGCGCAGTGCATTTACAATAACAGAACGTGTAATTCCTACCCGGTCCGCTATCTTACTTGCCACCAATATTCCCTCCATACCGTTCAGCTCTTCAAAAATATGTACCACTGCCTCCATTTCAGAATAAGACAGGGTATTGATGGCTGATTTGATTACCGCCAGCTTCCGGTTCTCCTCTGCATTTTCTTCGTTCACCGCGCGCAGCATTTCAAGCCCTACTACCGTAGTGCCGTATTCGCTTAAAATAATATCATCAATGGTGTATCTGTCGGCGCATTTATAGAGGAATAAAGTTCCAAGCCTCTCTCCCGCGATCTCAATGGGCGCGATAATGGCCTGAAATCCGCAGGCCTCGTCCTCTTCAAATCCCAGGGTTTCAAGGTTGACATTTTCTTTGGTGGATAAAACCGCCAGCAGCCTTTCATTCAGCATGGGATCGATAAATCCCCCTACCTGCTCTACAATGAGTCCTGTGATGGACTCCACCTCTGTACAGTCGCCTACCCCAAGTACCTTACCCTTCCTGCTGATTACCAGAACATTCGATGATAATATCTCACACAGAACCGAACAGATGTCGCTGAAAATAACCTTGCTGGAATCATTGTTGTGAAGAAGTTTACCAATCTTTCTGGTTTTATCTAACAGTTGTACGCCACTCATGTGTAAATCCCTCCCAAAAAGCTTCAGGAGTATTCTATCATAAAATAGACTCAATTTCAACAACCGTTCCGATAATTCTATAAAATGCCAATTATTTTATGATTTTTCTGACATTTCGGAATCTTTCGGCATTTGCATCACATAACCGCAATCCTCTCCCATACATACCAGCTTATTGCCCTTATGCAAAAGCAGGGAGCCGCATTTGGGACAGATTTCTTTGGAAGGCTTTTGCCAGACCATAAAATCACACTCCGGGTTATCGATACAGCCGTAATACATTCTGCCCTTTCTTGTCTTTTTGAGCACAATGTCCTTCCCGCAATTGGGACAGGGTACGCCGATTTTTTCATAGTGGGGCTTTGTAAAGCGGCACTCCGGGAACCCGGGACAGGCTAAGAATCTGCCGTGAGGCCCGTATTTGATCACCATCTGCCTGCCGCAGACATCGCAGACCTCATCGGAGAGCTCATCCGCAATCTTCACACAGGCAAGCTCCTTCTCCGCCTTCTGCACTGCCTCCTCCAGATCAGGATAAAAGTTGGCGACGAGTGTTTTCCACTCTATACTTCCCTCCTCCACCCCGTCCAGCAGCGCTTCCATATTCGCCGTAAAGTTCACATCCACAATACTGGGAAACGCATTCTTCATCATCCCGTTCACGGCTTCCCCCAGCTCTGTCACATAAAGATTTTTATTTTCTTTTACGATATAGTGCCTTGCCAGGATGGTGGTAATCGTGGGCGCATAGGTACTGGGCCGTCCGATCCCCAGCTCCTCCAGGGCATGGACAAGGGAAGCCTCCGTATAATGCGGCGACGGCTGGGTAAAATGCTGTTTTTCCTCCAGGCCCGAAAGCTTCAGTCTGGAAAAGGCCTCCACGCCTTTTATCAGCGTGTTCGCGGCCTCCTTTTCTTCCTCCTGGGTATATACGCTCATAAACCCGTCAAAAATCAGTTTGGAGGCTGCCACCGTAAAGCGGTGTTCCCCTGCGTCGATTTTTACAGAGGTAGTCTCATATCTGGCCGGCTGCATCCTGCTGGCCGTAAAACGCTTCCAGATCAGTTGGTAGAGCCGGAACTGATCTCTTGACAGGGACTCTTTCATTTCCGCCGGCGTGCGCTTTAAATCGGTTGGCCGGATAGCCTCATGGGCGTCCTGTATCTTTTTGCCGCCTTTGGAGGATGGGGTTTCTTTTACTACATATTTATCGCCGTAATTGCTCCTTAAATATTCCTCCGCCATGGCCTGCGCTTCCTCGGACACCCTGGTAGAGTCGGTACGCAGATAAGTGATGATACCTACCGTCCCGTTTCCCTTGATTTCGATTCCCTCATAGAGCTGCTGGGCCAGGCGCATGGTCTTCTGGGTGGAAAAGTTAAGCACCTTGCTTGCCTCCTGCTGGAGGGTTGACGTGGTAAAGGGCAGGGGCGCCTTCTTGACGCGCTCCCCCTTTTTCACTTCGCTTACCGTAAATTCGGCGTCCTTTAACTCGTCCTTGATCTGATCGAGCTCTTCCTTCGAGGAAATAGAGGCCTTGCTGTCCTTTTTTCCATAGTATTTGGCCACAAGAGGTTTCTTCTCCCCGGGCAGCTCAAAGGACGCCTCCAATGTCCAGTATTCCTCCGGTATAAAGCTGTTGATCTCCTCCTCCCGGTCGCTGATAATACGCAGGGCCACAGACTGAACCCGCCCGGCGCTTAATCCGCGCTTGATCTTATCCCACAGAAGCGGCGAAATCCGATACCCTACCATACGGTCAAGCACACGCCTTGCCTGCTGGGCGTTTACCAGATCCATATCGATTTCCCTTGCATTTTTCAGGGACTCCTTCACCGCGCTCTTGGTTATCTCGTTGAAGGTGATCCGATAGACCTTTTTCCCTTCCAATTTCAGAGCGATCATCAGATGCCAGGAGATTGCCTCCCCTTCCCGGTCAGGGTCCGTGGCAAGATAAATTTTCTGCGCCTTCTTCACTTCCCTGCGAAGGCCTGCTAAAAGCTCTCCCTTCCCCCGGATGGTGATATATTTCGGCTCGTAATTATGCTCTATATCAATTCCCAACTGACTTTTAGGCAGATCCCGCACATGCCCGTTACTGGCAGCCACTTCATAATCAGAACCCAAAAATTTTTTGATTGTCTTAACCTTTGCCGGTGACTCCACTATTACCAGATACTTTGCCATAATGCATCCCCTTTTACCATTTATATTCAAACACAAAAGCCGATTCATGCTTCATTCTGTCACAGTAATGCACTATACAACACTTTTTAAACGGTTTCAAGTACAAAATTCTTAAACTTTTTTAATAAAAGGCTCCGCCCCGGTCTGGGGGATTGTGTATACCGGGAATTTCCCTGCTGTTCTCACAGCATTTGGACAAAAATCCCCGCAGCCAGAAAAGGGCCCAGTGCGAATCCCTTATGCATGCCCTTTTCCTTCCCCCAAAGACAATGGAACAGCACGCCTGCCAGGGCCCCCGTCCAGAAGGCCCACAAGGCTTTTTCCCACCCAAGGACAAGTCCTGCTGCGGCCATCAACTTTACGTCCCCGCCTCCGATTCCTTCCGCGCCGGTTATCAGGAAAAAAAGATACAGCACGGCGCTGACCGCCAGAAAGCCCGCGGCATGCTCATACCACCTGGCCGTCCCCCACAATGCCTTCAAAAGGCCGATTCCTCCGATAAACAGGTTGTATCCCCACGGAATCTCCAGTGTTTCCCGGTCAATGATCCCTACTGCCAAAAGCCCGGAGGCGCACAGGCAGGAAAGGATGCCTCCTGCCTGTCCTTTGGCCCCCGCCGCCATAGCTATATAAATAAGTGTATTCAGCGCCGGCAGCCAAAAAAACCAGTCCGGCCTTTTACGGCCTCTTTTTTGAAGGCTGAAAGCAACACATTTTTCCAGAATGCCTCCTGTCACAAGTCCCAGTACAAGGGCGCCTGTCAGTCTATGCATCTATAATCTCATACTGCATCCATTCATATTTCAGCATTGTGCCCTCCGCAATTTCGGGGGGCAACAGCGCTCTCGCCACAAGCTTTAAGTCCCCGCCCTCCTCATCGGTTCTTTTTAAGTTGGCATAATCACCGTCCAGGCTGACCACCCGGTAATAAAAGGTATTCATTTGTCTTCCTCTCCTTTTTCTGTTTTCTGTCTGTCATTATATCGGTTCTTCTTCTCTTCTGCAAACAAATCCGGCTCCCCGCACCTGAAAAAATAGCTTCCGCCGCTCTGCCCGGCCTTTCCTTCCATACACAGTCCCACCAGCTCTGTCAGAAGCCGGGGAAGCTCCATGGAAACTCCCGCTTTTCGTATCTTCGCCAGAATCTCATCTGCAGACTCCGGATGATAATCCAAAAAATCCAGGATCCCTCCTTCTTCCGGGGGCGTTTTAGCGGCTGCAGCAGTCCCTAATGCCTTCCTGTTTTCCAGAAGCCTTAGCTCTGCCAGAATATCTCCCGGCGCAAGGGCAATCCCGGCCCCCTGGCGGATTAAGAGATTACAGCCGTCACTTAACCGGTCGGTAAGCCGCCCGGGAACCGCATAGACGTTTTTCCCCTGTTCAAGGGCCAGATCCACCGTGATCAGAGTGCCGCTTTTCTGCCTCGCCTCCACCACAAGCACCACATCGGAAAGCCCTGCCACAATCCGGTTTCTTTCCGGGAACTGTCCCTTTGCCGGAGGCGTGCCCGGCGGAAACACCGAAAGAATTCCGCCCTCTTTTTCCACGATCTCCTGATAGAGCCCTTGGTTGGATGCGGGATAACAAATGTCCGCTCCGCACCCCAATACCGCATAGGTTCTGCCTCCCTGCCCAAGGGCCGCCTGCTGCCCTAAGCCGTCGATCCCCCTTGCCATTCCGCTGATCACGGATACCCCGGCCCTTGCCAGCTCTCCTGCAAAAGCCCGGGCCATATATCTTCCATATTCAGAGCATTCCCTTGCCCCTATAATGGCCGCTGCAGGACGGTTATCTTCCGGAAGCTTTCCCAGGCAATAGAGGCCGTAGGGAGGACGTGACAGCCTTTTCAGCCGCTGCGGATAGTCATTATCCTCCACCGTATAGAAGCAAAGCTTTTTGTCCAGCATCTGTTCATAGGCCCGCTTCGCATCGAAGGTTTTGTTAAACTCCAGGATCCTTTCCACAGACTTCTGACTCAAAACCCTTTTCAGCCCGTTCCCGGCCAGACAGACCTCCTTCGCGCTGCCAAAAACCGAAAGAAGCCTTTCGGCGGTCCGGTCCCCCACACCGGGCAGTTGATGAAGCCAGAATTGATATATTTTCTCCTCCAACACTCCTGTCCCCCCTTCTTTTCTTATTGCTCCAGCTTATCTCCCATTCGGTAAACCGCGGCCTGTGCCAGATGGCTGCTTAAAATCTGCGGGCTTCCCTCCAGATCCGCAATTGTACGGGCCACCTTCAGCAGCCTGTGACACGCCCGCACACTTAAGTCCATTCTTTGGAACATTTTTTCCACCATTTTCCGCTCTTTCTCCTCCAGCCTGCAATACTGCTCCAAATCCCCGGCCCCTAAGTCAGAATTAAAACGTATCCCAGTCCCCCGATACCTCTCCTCCTGTCTTTTGCGTGCGTTTTCTACCTTTTGGCGCATCTGCGCGCTCGTCTCCCCCTGTCCCTTCTGAAGCTGAAAGAAGGCCGGCCTTTGCGCTTCGATACACAGATCGATTCTGTCAAGAATGGGGCCTGAAATATGACTTAAGTAATTATGTCTCTCAAAGGGAGTACAGCGGCATCTGTTCCTGTCCGGATAATAGCCGCAGGGGCAGGGATTTAAAGCCCCTACCAGCATCACATCCGCCGGGTAGGTGACGGCTCCGCCGCTGCGTGCGATCTGTATCTCTTTGTCCTCTAAGGGCTGCCTGAGCAAATCCAGGGTCTGGCGCTTAAACTCCGGCATCTCGTCCAAAAACAAAATGCCCCGGTGGGCCAGACTGATCATCCCCGGCCTGGGAATCCGGCCTCCGCCCGAAAGGGCCTGGGCGGAAACGGTGTGATGGGGGCTTAAAAAAGGCCGTCTTGTAATAAGACACTCTCCGGCGCCTAACCTTCCCGCTATGCTGTAAAGGGCGGTTACCTCAAGGCTTTCCTCCTTGCCAAGAGGCGGAAGAATGGTGGGAAGCCGCTTAGCCAGCATGGTTTTCCCGCTGCCGGGAGGACCCATAATAAGCAGATGATGAAATCCTGCCGCCGCAATCAATGCCGCCCTTTTTACATTTTCTTGGCCTGCAATCTCCGCAAAATCCGGCCCCTTTTCCTCCCTATGTGTACTTCCTTCCTTTAAAAGCCTGTCTATATCTACCTTTTTGGGCAAAAGATACCGGTTCCTCTCCTCTCGGGACAGCCGTAAATAGTCGATCACCTGACGCAGAGACGAAATCCCCACCGCCTCCATCCCTTCCGCCACAGCCGCCTCCCCTGCGTTTTCTTCCGGTACGAGACACCGGGTAATCCCTGCCCTGACAGCGCTTAAGGCTGCGGGAAGGACGCCCTTTATCCGCTTGACCTCCCCGTTTAATCCCAGCTCTCCCAGGATAAGCATGTTATCCGTACAGCCCTCAGGAAGCTTTCCCAAGGCGCACAGCACCCCTACCGCAATGGGAAGGTCAAAGCCGGTTCCCTCTTTCTTTAAATCCGCCGGTGAAAGATTCACGGAAATATGCATTGGCGGCAGGGAAATTCCCGTATTTTTCAGGGCAACTCTCACCCGCTCCCCGGATTCCTTTACCTCCCTTCCAAGACTTCCTACCATAATAAAGCAAGGCAGTCCCGAGGATAAATCCACCTCCGCACGGACAAGGTGGCTTTCCATGCCGTAAATGGCTCCTGTCAATATCGAACTGAACAAATAATCCCTCCCTGTATTTTGCGCTTTTTCTCCTGGATTTTCGCTTATCCGTAAGATGCGGCTCTGTCTGTTTGTCCTTGGAAAATAAAAATTTCTCGCCTGATACGAGTCAGATGAACGATGAAAAAGACATGTCTGATTCAGACATGTCTACTGTACACTAAAATGTTGAAGGATTCAATTAACAGTTTCTTAAATTTGGCTAAAAACTTTTTATCAAAACCTCTTTCCCTTCAAAGGCAAAGCCATATTTTCGGATTCGTTCGCCAGAAAATCCCCTGCTCT